>QFCD01000841.1_pt1 | contig 476008 bp, 364 predicted proteins | sample 5346081 | NCBI WGS metagenome assembly QFCD01 (sample SAMN09062251, study PRJNA434731) | Human gut metagenome, whole genome shotgun sequencing project. | isolation source: stool timepoint A gemcode assembly | host: Homo sapiens | collected 2015 | reverse complement strand
TCTGCCCGCCTGTTCCAGACATATTTTTTGCAGCACGCTCACGAAATATAGGCATTCGTGTTAATGCTAACAGCCAATAGGGACTAGATATTCCGTTAATTGGCCGCAATACATGAAATTCTGTAGATCCCATTCCTATACCATTTGTAAGTCCATGTACAATAGCTCCTTTGCCATTCTCCATACAAGGTGTAATTTTGGCAAACAAGACATCATTATTCTCAAAATATGTAAAGTTTTTTTACTTTTCCATATTCTTCGTCAGTCATATCTACCAAATATCCATCCTCACTTACCGCCGGCATAGGAATAAAAGAGACTTTATCGGTGTCGCAAAGAGCAATGTTAGGACGTCTTGGATTTAGAATACAACATTCTCCTAATCTTTTCAACTCATTCTTCTGATTTAAAGAAAGAGGATTCCCAAACATCTCGATAAATTGCGATTTGAAGTCGCCAAATTTTGATTTATCTACCTGTTCTGCTATGAAAACGAATTCAAGTTGTTTGTCCATTGGCGGTAAGATACAATCAAAGTTTCTTAACTCAGTGAGCGGCATTCGTGGCATTTTAGTACCTCCAGCTATATCATTTGCATAATTAACGAACTGATTACCCCGCAACAGATGACTCAAAAATACTTTATGCAATTTACTAGGCTCTGGACGTAATGGAACCAGTTCTGTCGTTGCCATTCCAGGCTCATCTGGTATCACAACCTTGTTTAAATAAGGCCTTAATTTTGAGAATAGTACATTCCCTTCATCAAAGGATTGAACAGATAAAGCATTCTCAACATCTTCATAGACCTTCTCTATTATCCTACCAGTATTTGATTCTATCATATCAAGATTCAATAGCCAGATTTTGCCAGATAGTTGCTCTTTAGAAGGCATTTCCGGGGCGACATCTTTAATCTTAGCAGTCTTCCAACCTTTTGTATTCGTAACAGGATTACCAAACATCTCGATAAATTGCGATTTCACCATTTCATCAGTGGTAACAAGCAACTTTTTATAAGCCTCTTTTAACCGATAAGCAGCCCAAAGCTTATCCGATATGTCTCGCATTTCATCAATTGATGGTAATTCAAACTCATATTCAAGAAGTGTATCTTTAGAAATGCGTTTTGAGTTCATCCCATCAGCATGTTTATTAGCATATATCCAAAAATGCTCAGAATTAAGCATAAAAGGGATATACCTAATTAAATCTTCACGCGAATATCCTATCGTTTTTTGTGTGTCTTCTTTTAAACGAAGAATAATAGAATCTCCTGAAGTTATGCCATCAAAGAATACAATGCCAGCACGTTTAAGATATACGTTTCTTCGTGCTATTAAAATATCATTTGCTTTGAATGCCTTAGCCGAAGTAGTCAATAATTCCGTCCCCTGAAAACGAGTAATAACAGGTTCCCCACTATCGTAGTGTTCCAATCCTATGAATCTGTCATAATCAGACCGACTCGGATTTTGGACAGAAATAGATATAGGATTGGCTATTGAACTTAAATTAATTATTTTCATGGAATAATAGATTTGTTAAGGAAGAATATTCTTTTGACAATTGGCTGTGACTTGATTTCCAATTTTCCACGGCCTCGTCATAGTTTAAGAATTCCTCTGATTTTCCCTCTACAAAGAGAGATACAGAAAGTTTTCCACCATTGGACAAAATATCTTCATTTGTCGCTACTTTACAATAGCCAGTTTCATCAGAGAAGCTATTATAAGCATTGAGCATTCTGTTAATATGTTTGTCCTCCAAATAACTTTGTGCATTCTTTCTTGTTACTTCGCTTTCTGCCTCAATAAATAAAACTTTACCTTTCCGGTCATACGGTTTGTTCTCATTAAATATAATTACGCATGAAATCATCGCGGAATTATAAAATAGATAATGTCCTAAAGCAATGACACATTCAATTTTATCTAATTCAACAAGTTTCTTTCGTAATTCCTCCTCTTCACGTCTAAAGAGAACACCATGTGGAAAAAGAACAGCAGCTCTACCTGCTTTGGAATCCATTGAAGCAAGAATATGCTGTAAAAAAGCATAGTCTGCTTTTGATTGTGGTGGTGTGCCGAGGAAGTTACGTCCCCACTTATCATTCATAAATTTTTCACGGTTCCACTCCTTAATAGAATATGGAGGATTTGCCAAAACTACATCAAACTTACGAAGATGGCTGCCATCCAAGAATGCAGGATGCTCCAACGTGTCAGCACATACTATTGAAAAATCCTCTACGCCGTTCAGATAAAGATTCATTCGTGCAATAGAAGAGGTCAATCCATTTACCTCTTGTCCGAACACCTGCACACTCTGCCACTCTTCCCCTTTGTTGCGAAGATAGTCCAAACATTTAACCAACATTCCCCCGGAACCGCAAGTCGGGTCATAAATACTTTCATTCGGTTTGGGCTGCAGTATTTCAGCCATAAGCTGAACGACTGTTCTATTCGTATAGAACTCCTGAGCAGTATTTCCGGCATCATCGGCAAACTTTCCAACAAGGTATTCGTATGCTTGCCCCATCTCGTCGGCAGGACAAACCTTCAGACTCAACGTATATTTAGAGAAATCCTCAATCAACGAAGTGATTATACTATCGGGCATCTTTGCCTTGTTGGTCCAACCATCCTTTGGGCCAAAAATTCCCTCTAATCCTCCTATTTTTCTGCCATCCATCTCTTTGGCAGGGTTGGCTTGTTCTATGGCAATAAACGCCTCGACTAATTTATTACCTACATTTTCGGTTACCTCACGAACATCTCTCCAGTGCGCACCATCAGGAATACGGATGGGGAGATCTTCTACTTGCATACCTGCATACTCAACTCCTCCTTCACACACAAAACCTTCAAACTGTTCATCATAAACATCGGAAATGCGTTTGAAAAAAAGCAAAGGGAAAATATACTCTTTATATCCTGCCGCATCAATCTGACCACGCAAATGAGTGGCAGCCGCCCAAAGGAAACTTTTAAGTTCATCGAGCGTAATAGGGTCGTCCGGATGACGATATTGTTTTACTTTTTCTGCCATATTGATTATGCGTTAATGAGTAATGAAAATTCGTTCTCCAATCGCTTCACATCTTCGTATGCTTGTTTGAACTCAGCCAACACTTCCGCATAAGGACGAATTTCCTCCTTGTGGTAAACCACATAGCGATTGGGCGAAAGATTATACTCTTTATCTCTTATCTCCTGCAATGTAACGATTCGAGAATAGTCCTCTTCATCGGAGTAATTTTGATAAAGTGAATATAACCTATCTATATCATTCTCTTCTAAAATATTCTGCGCTCTCTTTTGAGTTAGAATTTTGGAACCGTCTATCATCAAAATCCGTCCGGAATGATGAGCCTGTTTCATTCTTCGTATTATCAAAAAGCACGGTGAAAGTCCAGTTCCATAAAACAATTTATCTCCTAATGTAACAACGGCTTCTATCAAATCACTTTCGACTAATTGTTTCCTTATTTCTGCTTCTTGATTTCCACGAAACAGAATACCTTGTGGCATTACAACAGCCATACGCCCCTTGCCGGAAGACATAGAACATATCATATGCTGAATCCACGCATAGTCACCACAACTATCACTCGGTGTGCCATAGATATTGCGCTTATATTTATCTGAACTCCATTCCGTTGCTCCCCAATTTTCAAGAGAAAATGGAGGGTTTGCTATAACACAATCGAATTTGGCGATATTACCACCTTGAAGAATTTTTGGGTCTCTCAATGTGTCGCCTTGCATTACATTAAAATCAGATGCACCATGCAGGAATAGATTCATTTTAGCAATGGCCGCATTCACGACATTCTTCTCTTGTCCGAATATACTTCCACAGCAAAGAGAATCATCGTGCATATATCGTATAGCTTCGATAAGCATTCCTCCACTACCACAAGCAGGATCATATACAGTTTCCCCCGGTTGCGGGTCGAGAATATGCACTAATAATCTCACAACAGAACGAGGAGTATAAAACTCTCCAGCTTGAGCCTTACTATCATCGGCAAACTTCTTCAATAATATTTCATAAGCATCACCCATTAAGTCCGCAGGGTAATCCTTATTACCAAGTTTTCGTTTTGATAGATGTTCTATCAGGTCACGAATCTTGCTATCATTGAGTATTGCTTTGTTAGTCCATTTTTGAGATGAAAACATAGATAGCACCCCATACAATGTATCTGGGTTTGCTATCTCTATCTGCCTCATAGCACCGACTATGGCAGCTCCAAGATTTTCTGTACGCTCTCGGACTTCTTGCCAATGACAACCATCAGGAATAACAAAACGATGTTGCTCTGGCAGAGATGCATACTCCTTATCACCACCACTTGATATTAAAGCTTCTTCTGTTTCTTCATCATAAACATCAGATATCCGCTTGTAATAAAGCAAAGGCGTGATATAATCCTTAAAATTATCTTGGCTTACAGGACCGCGTATTATATTACAGGCCTCAAACAAGAAATTGTATAAGTCCTGTGCACCTGTAAGCTCTTTATTTATTGTTTTTTTTGCCATCTAATAACTCTGTCAAATAGTGGATTTGAGATTCCTTTATTTCATTAACTCAACAACATCTTCCGGCAACATCACATTCTCGGAATCACCTTTCGGAGCGTTCTTAAGGAACAGCACCGGAACGATGGTGTAGTTCTTAGCAAACGGCAGCAAATTAGCTTTGCGGAGAAGTGCAGCAGTTAGCTGTTTGTCATTCTCCCCTGTTGTCCATTTGCATTCTCCGACCAACAGAGACTTTTTATCAAGCGATTCGGCCATTACATCGAACTCGACCTGTTCCGGCTTCTTATCCTCATTGAAAACAGAGCCCCACCAGCGTTTTGCTTTGCCATAAACTACTCCATTAACAAGATTTCCTGTTACGGCATCCCGACACAGTTTTTCCCATTGCATATTCACAGACTCAGAGAAATGAGCAGTCAAAGCTTGTTCGATCGGTAAGCGACGACCAAGTTCAATGAATGAACGATTAGGGACAACAAACTGATAGTAGAACGCCATAAACGGATCGGCAATCTTGTAGAGACTCTTTTTCGCATTCTTCTCATCAATCCCGAACGGAACATCTTTTTCCAAAAAACCGAGATCAACAAGTTTCTTCAATGGACGCGACAGATTAGTTGCAGGTTCATTGCATCGTGCAGCAATTTCGGAAAGACGGTTTGCACCAGTACCGATATAAGACATTATTGTCGAAGTCTTGACAATATCCTTAACATCATCCTGAAGCAGTTTTATCGGCTCCTCATAAAGAGCCCCATTTACAGAAAGGATATTATGCCACATGGCATCATCAAGCGAAATTCTGTTTTCCCTCAGTTCCCAATAGCGCGGCACACCGCCCCATACAGCATACTCTTCAATAGCGTTCATCGCATTAAGGTTCAATGCCTCCTGAATATAGGGTAAACGTATAGGTGTAAGTCTCATTATCTCATCAGCACGACCATAAAGAGGCGCAGTAGAATCAAGAAACAACCCATACATCATATTTTGTGACGAACCACAAAGCACCAGATTATACTTCAACTGTTTCTCATCAACAAGTTTCTGCAATACAGACGGCAGTTCAGGAGATTGCTCCACAAGATACGGAAATTCGTCCAAACACAAAGTAAAACGTTTGTCTGTTCGATAATTAACCGCACGAAACATCGACTCCCAATCGGGATACGACAACTTCTCAAAATCAGGGAACACCTGTGCTATCACTTTTGCAAGTAATGCCCTCTGATGTTGACCTTCCGAACGGTCTGCAAGGAAGTATACATCATTTTCTGACAACACCCTTTTAATAAGCGTTGATTTACCCAATCGTCTGCGACCATACATCACAACTAACGAGGATTTCTCTCTTGCAAGAGCATCCTTCAGTCGTGTTGCTTCATCTATTCTATCAACAAATTTCATAGCTCACATTATGCAGTGCAAACATAATGTTTTTATAGCATAATACAAAATTTTAAGCTGTATTTTTTATCCTGATAGAGTCATTATCGACTTATATGCAGAAAAAAGTGAGTTTTATCCCTTTTTTGATGCACGTTTCCTTGTCTTCAAACTCAAATCCTGTAATGTTTTCCCTAATTTGTCTTCTTTGGCCAACCACAGAATATCATCGTCAAGCTGTAAAACATACAACACACGCAAATATATTCCTATTGCCACTGTCGGCACACCTTTCTCTATTCGTGATACAGTCAACGGAGAACAGGTAACACGTTCAGCAACCTGAGCCACACTCAGATTCCTGCGTAAGCGAGCCAGTTTAATCTGTTCTCCTACAATCGACATCTTCTGCTCCAATTTTCGGGGCAACTTAGTTCCCATTGTATTCTTTGCCATATCAATACATCATATAATATGTAAAGATAACGCTTTCTATTTATTTAATGATGTATTAAAGATAATATTGCACGAACATTAACAACCATCACTTTCTACTATTACACTTAAAGTACCCGATACACTCTTCACACATCCAGCCGCACAAATACGCCAATCTATAGTAAAGTTTCCGCACTGCATTGCATCCACATATAATGCATTTTTAATTCTCAAAGAACGCTGCACATTGTGCACCAAATTTGAAGCATCTACATTGATACTATGTTTGGATAAATATTTCATCAAATCCCATGATTTTAATTGTGGTATGCTTAGACCACCTCGTGGATCAATATAACTGAATGCAAGTCCATTTCCATATTCGCTAAATTCCATTCCAACAAGAGGTGCTTTGGGTTCTATACCATTCATATATTTTACACTTCTCTCATTATACAACTGAATATGCTTTGGAAAAGCAAGAAAAATATTCATTTCGCCTGTTTCAGCACTTCCACTGTTGCTTATAATAAAACTCAACTCCTTTAATTGACCTTCTAGTAACTCACTCTCAAGTTTAAAGCGATAGAATCTTTCACAATAAGCATAAAATTTATCCAGCTCAATATTATGTTTCCTTAATTGGGCATCACTATAGATAGAGTACTGAAATCTATTCAGAGAGTTCAACATGTCATTAAAAATATCAGATGGAGAAATATCTTCATGAATTGTAGTGTGTATATTTGCTTTAGGATTCTTGGACTTAATTTTTATCATTATTTCTTCCAGTTTTCTATCTACGTTCGATACACTTGGGGCTTTTATACGCAATACAGTCTCACAATTGGCAAACAGGATTTGAGGTTTTGGCTGACGATTTTTTAACTGTTCCAATTCCTTACGGCATCGTTCGTGCTCTTTCTCCTCTTCACTCTTTTCCTCAGAAATGAGATATTTGTCTGGCATCTTAGGAAGAAACTTTAATCCAAGATTCTTAGCTTTTATCAATAATGTATTGTCGTGACTTATCACAATAACATCATCCTTATGCTCAAACTCCAAAATAGAGCCTATTATTAAATCGTCACATACACTACGATTCAAGTGATACCTTATCAAAATTTCATCTGACGGATCATTTATTTGAACAAGGTTGATTTGTTTGTTATAATCATCATTCAAAAAATAACAGCCAAATTTTGAAGCGACCGCCTTTGCCCGGACTTTTATCTTGCTTTTCGGTCCATCTTTATACTTGTCAATTTCCTTTATTACTGTATAAGGTACTACTATTTCGTATTCTTTATCACCTATAATCGTTCCCCAATCAATCTGCTCAAAGTCAATGTAATGCAAGTATATATTTGTATCAAGAAGTAAATATTTCATATGCTAATTTTCGTTTATTATTAATCAACTCAACTTCTTATTAAAAGTTAACTATCAAGACTCATTTATTCATTCTAATAGCATTCTGTATACTCTCAAAAATTTTCACAATCTCCCTTTTATCTAACCCCACCTTTACCGCCACAGCAAATAAATCCTCTTTTGTGGGTTCGATACTATCATTGATTGAAGTCGTTCGTAAGCCATTAATTCCATCGCTGGGCAACAGGTCGTATGCCGGCGCAAAGTGCCAATCGTCGTCACGATAAATAAAGGCAAAATTCTTTGCATGGTCATCTTTATTGTCAATCAGATAATTGAACACCATAAGACGATACACTTTCCAAATTTCCGCTACATTGTGGGTCAATGCTGCACACACCTTAAAGATATGTAAGTAGTCGATACTTGGCAGCCGATAATCAGCACCTATCAACCCAGCAACACTTACCACATGTAATTTTCCATTCAGTATACGGTCAAATCGCTCCACGCCGAAATACTTATCCTCGAAAAGTCGTGTTTCCGGCATCTCAATTCCACACTCTTTAGCAAGAAGCGAATAACAGTATTCATCCTCACCAATCTGTTTGGAATCTCTCTTTGCCCGGAACTTCACCAACCATTCTTTCCCATCATAACGAGTAAAGATTTTGGGGCGTGCTCCACCCGGAGAACCACCTCTATACTGGAACTCCTCAATTCCCTCTCCGTTATAATTGTCGCTATCAAGAATCTGTTCCGCCTCCAATGCCAATTTTTCAAAATCTGCGTATTCTTGCTTTGATACAACACTCTTGTCTGGACGAAATTCCAATGCGCCGCGTCCAGTAGAACCGACCAACGCAAGACGGTCAAGTAGTGACAGTGTTTGTGGATTGACCCCGTTCCGCTGCAGGTATCTATCAAGAATTAGCAATCCCCACCCATCAGGCAAACAATCATCAAAAACACCGAATCCACCATCAAACGGACGAGGTTTTGCTATAAATACCCCACTGCGCAATGGTAACTCAAACGGAGATATAGAAAAACCAGAATTGAGCCACTCTGCCGAATATTCAAATGCACATAAACTCTCTTTGGTTAAAGCCAATCTGCCAACCAGTCTATTATCATATATTACCTCTATCTGCTTTATGCTATTCATTTTTCTTCCCTCTTTTACGTATAACACTCTGCTCATTCAATACATCATCTAATGACTGATATTGCTTCTGCGCAAAAAGAGCATCAAAATCAGAAAGCGCATTCAAAGCAAATCCGACTTGAAGCAATCCTCTTAATGAAATCTCTCCCGTCTGCTCAAATCGGCGATAAGTGGCGAACTTGACTCCTGCTCTTGCCGCCAATCCTTCTTGGGTTAAGTCCAATTCAAGCCTCCGAACCTTGACTCTTGCTGCAATCTGCAAAGCAATATCACTTGGACTTGAAATATTAAAAGTTACTATATTATTCATAGTGCCCATATTTACCAATCAACAAACAAAATATTATTCAATGCAAAAATAAGACTTATTCTTGAATATACCGCCAAATTCAGAGTTTATTTACACCTCAAAATGAAGAACAACTTTACTTTATCCCCGTATTCATATATACGTGCATTAAAGTAAAGCTAACAGAGGGAGAAAAAGAAATGGCTTCGCCATGACTGAGTCAAACCAGACCTACAGACATTCTCTTTTGGCTGCGAAAAATAGAAATAACCTAAATCAAAGACAGAGCAAAACACAATTCCGACCAAGGCATAAAATGATGACAAGAGCCAACCCCAAAATCTGTAAAACCATCTCTGATTTTGCAACTCGAATCGGCGAAATAATCACCGATATGCCTTATCTTTGCGAACCGGAGGTTTCGGAGCAAAAGAGAGCCATTTTCTCTTTTTCCCTTCGTTTGAAGATAAACTAAGGTTAAAAGTGTTAAATCTTCGATTTTTGACGAAAAAACAAGTAAATTTTCGAGCAGTCTATCTTTTAGGCTGTAAACTATTGATAATCAATTAGCATAATATGCTGCATCGGTAAGTAAGAAGCGCATACTATCATTGCTGCAATAAAATAGATCGTTTAAAGAAATCACTATGCCCATTATAGAAATATCATCCTTAACAGACTCCGGAGTAGAAATATTCAGTACCCTCACCGAAGCTCAATTACGGAATCGTATCGAGCCTGATAAGGGATTGCTTATTGCAGAAAGCCCCAAAGTTATCCATGTAGCTCTGAATGCTGGTTATGAGCCTTTAGCCCTCTTGTGTGAACAGAAGCATATCACTGGTGATGCCGCTGGCATCATTGAACGTTGTGGTGATATACCTGTCTATACCGGTGAAAGAAAGTTACTTGCCACATTGACCGGATATACACTGACGCGCGGTGTCCTCTGTGCCATGCGTCGTCGGGCACTACCAAGTGTAGAGGAGGTGTGTCGGAAAGCTCGACGGATCGTAGTCATTGAGGGCGTGGTAGACGCTACTAATATCGGAGCCATCTTCCGTTCCGCAGCCGCCTTGGGGATAGATGCTATATTATTAACACGCAATTCTTGTGATCCGTTAAACCGACGTGCAGTCAGGGTTTCGATGGGTTCTGTCTTCCTGATACCATGGACTTGGTTGGACGGTTCTCCCAATGAGTTGCGCAAACTGGGTTTCCGTACAGTCGCTATGGCACTCACGGAGAAATCAATCTCTATCGATAATCCTATCTTAGCAACCGAACCCAAGTTAGCCATCGTAATGGGAACAGAGGGGGATGGTCTTCAAAACGAAACAATTAATGAGGCGGACTATGTAGTCCGCATTCCTATGGCAAACGGTGTCGATTCTCTCAATGTAGCCGCCGCATCCGCTATTGCTTTCTGGCAACTTCGCGTTCAAAATGACGCAATTCTGCCACCATTACCGGATGATGTACATATATGATTACTTAATTCCTACTCACACCTACAATACGTATTTGCGCCACAGGAACAGCGAGGCAACAACTTTTCCATCAATTCACTCCGAAAGAACTCATACAGTTCTTTATGCATGATGTCATATAGTGCCCTAACCCGTTCTTCCTGCTCATCTTCTACATGAATTCCTCCCTGAAAGGGATCTGTAAAGTTGAAAGAAACGTATTTTCTCACTACACTCTGCATTTCCTTTTGCACTTCCTCCGCTTCCGGACAAAGGGTAATGACATAATCCCATGTCTGTTGGGCATACGTCGCAACGTCACAGGGCTTTCTACGCGAAAAGTCATATCCATTTTGTTCCATCACTTGGCAAACAACGTCAGGAACAGAATTTCCAGCCAAAATACCGGCAGTACTAATCTTCATCCCTCTACCGAAGGAGTTCAAAATTTCCTGTGCCATACGACTGCGGCACATATCATTATTACTTACTATCAGTATATTCTTCATACAAAAATTCTATTTTTATTTATTTCCTGATATAGCTACTTTAATAACCCCATCCAACTTGTTCTCGAAAATACGGTAAGCTTCCTCAATCTCATTTAATGGAAATCGATGTGTAATAAGAGGAGTTGTATCAATTTTACCTTCCTCAATCAGCATGAGAATCTCGTTACAATCGCAGCCATCCACTCCACCTGTTTTAAAAACCAAATTCTTGCCATACATATCAGGTAAAGGAAGAAGTTGTGGTTTATCATAGAGGGCTACAATCGTGACAATAGCATTAGGACGGGCACAATTCCAAGCCAAATGGAAGGAATCGTCACTCCCTGCCACTTCCAAAACGACATCTGCACCACCATGGTCACTGTTCTTGAGAACAAAATCCTTGCAGTTTTCCGGTTCAGTCACCAACACATCAGGATAATGCTCGCAGACAAACCGAATTCTTTCAGGAGACTTTTCACAGACAATAATGCGTTTGGGCTTCTTCAGCATCACACACAATAAAGTACAAATCCCAGTAGGTCCGGCACCGATGATAAGAACAGTATCTTCCGCGGTTATTTCCGAGATGCGTGTTGCCCAAAAGCCTGTTGCAAGCACATCACCGACAAACAAAGCTTGTTCATCACTCACTGTATCCGGAATACGATTCAAACCTTGATCCGCATAAGGAACTCTGACATATTCCGCCTGACCGCCATCAATTCGACAACCTAAAGCCCAACCGCCATTAGGATCAGTACAGTTATTCACATATCCATGCTTACAGAAAAAACACTCACCGCAGAAAGTTTCGACATTCACAGTCACCCTGTCACCAGGCTTCACCGAAGTGACATCAGCCCCTACTTGTTCTACCACACCTACCATCTCATGCCCGACAGTTATTCCGGGCACAGCACGCGGCACACTGCCATGTTTAATATGAAGATCACTGGTGCAGATGCTACCAAGTGTTACACGCACGACTGCATCCCGTGAATCCTTTATTTCCGGTCTTGCTTTCTCCTGCAATTCAAACTTTCCGTGTTCAATATATGTGTATGCAAGCATAATATCCTCCTCGTTCATTAATATATACCTTGCAAAGATAATGATTTCATTGGCAAAACAAATCTCTTTTATCACGTTCAATACTCCCAAACCGAATCTCACTCTATATTTATAACAATACAAAGCTGAATAAAGTCATTCACTGTTTTTTCTACTTCAGCTTTGATATTCTGGAAAATATTCTTACTTTTATATCCTAAATAATAAATAAAAACAGCAGCATGACTTATTATATTTACACACAAGCCTATGATAGATACTTCCGAAAATCTGATTATTATAAAAGGTCAAATCAAGACTCCTGAAATAGAAAGTTGCCAAAATCATAATGGCAACTATAAGGTAGTATTCCGGAATGTTCCCAGTGCGTATACTTACAAAGAAGAAAATGTCCTTTGGCTGACTGATCCGGACAAACCGGACCCCAATAATTATCAAATAATCAGTAAAGGGAGAACTTTATCAAACATCAAAGCCTTATCTATTTTTAAGGCCGGATCACACAACTATTGGCACATTCGTTTTCTGAATGGTAAAGAGTATGATTACAGAGAAAAGGACTTAGAAATTATCGAATCATGCTTGGGAGAGAGTCGTTCGAAAAGTATATTCGAATATTTGAAGAAAGTTGCCGATGCGAACGAATTGAAAGCTGATGACGGAACGAAGCTATTGGCAAAACAATATGAAAAGATTCATTTCATCGCAAACAACAGAGCTATTGCTGTATATCTGAATCCTCAAAAATATAAAATGCAGACCCAGCCTGCCTCAACCTTGATTTTTCCTTTCGGTTGTAATGCAAGCCAGCAAAAAGCAGTCCAGGCAGCTTTTGAGAATCAAATCAGTGTTATACAAGGACCTCCGGGAACTGGAAAGACCCAAACGATTCTGAACATCATTGCCAATATCCTTGTGCGTGGTAAAACTGTTCAGGTAGTATCTAATAACAACTCCGCCATCGTCAATGTACTTGAGAAGTTATCCAAATACGATATGGGATTCATTGTTGCATTGCTTGGCAGCACAGCTAACAAAGAGAAATTCATCGAGACTCAAGAAGAGGAAAAACAATATCCGGAGAACTTTGAGTCATGGCATGATGCGGATGCCGACCAACCTCAATTTCTCAATCAGATACATCATCTGACCGAAGAACTAAAAAGCATATTTTACAAACAGGAACGCCTTGCCATGGCAAGACAGGAAATACAAGCTTTAAAAATAGAGTGGCAACATTATCTGCAAGAGTTCGGAACAAAAGAATTTACTCTCCAACAACGGAAAAATTCCAGCTCGGCAGACCTTCTGAATTTATGGAATGAATGTCAACAATTTGCAGAAAAAGAGCAATCATCAAGTCTTCGGGGAATAGCTGCTTTTATTCAACGGTTGAAATGGTTATTCTTTAAATTCAGGAGCAAAGCGATTTGTAAAATCCCCGATAAAGGTTTTTATAAACGGGAGATGAGTTTGATTATCGCCGACTTCCAAATCTTATTCTACCAAACAAAGTATGCAGAACTGGAAGTTGAAATAGACACATTAGAAAAGGAACTTGCCAACAAAGATGCAGCAGAAATGGCTAGACAAATGGCCGATACATCAATGAAATATCTAAAGAATCAGTTATTTCATACCTATGGCAATAATCATGACAAGCCCATCTTTACGCTCCCTGATCTAAAAAATAATTGGCGAGAGGTACAGAAAGAATACCCTATTATCTTAAGTACGACCTTTTCATCATTAAGCAGTCTGCAACGAGATGCCGTATATGATTATATCATTATGGACGAAGCATCACAGGTTTCCGTTGAGACCGGAGCTTTAGCCTTGTCATGTGCTAAAAATGCAATCATTGTCGGTGACACCATGCAACTTCCCAATGTGGTCACGGAAGAAAATAAGGAAAAGCTAAACTTTATCGCTAATGCGTGCCTGATTAAGCCGGAATATGATTGTGCCAATATGAGTTTTTTGCAATCCATCTGCAAAGTTATTCCGAATATACCGCAGACCTTGTTACGGGAACATTATCGATGCCATCCCCGAATTATCAACTTCTGTAATCAGAAATTTTATGGTGGAGATCTTGTCATCATGACACGTGATAAAGGAGAAGAGGATGTCATTTGTGCCATACGGACAGCCAAAGGTAATCACTCCCGCAGTCACATGAATCAACGGGAAATAGATGTTATCAAAGAGGAAGTACTACCGAATCTATCTTATGAAACAGATGAAATTGGCGTCATAGCTCCATATAACAAACAAGTAGATGCAGTAAAATCCGCACTTGAAGAGGATATTGATGTTGCAACAGTCCATAAATTTCAGGGAAGAGAAAAGGATGCTATCATTATGACCACTGTCGACGATGTCATCACTTCCTTTTCCGACGATCCCAACCTGCTCAATGTTGCTGTTTCGCGGGCTAAGTCACAATTCTATTTAGTCGTATCGGGAAACGAACAACCCAAAGACTGCAATATCAGCGATTTGATTGCTTATATCGAATATAACAATGGCATTGTTTCCACCAGTAAGATTCATTCTATATTCGATTATCTATATGAGCAATATACAGATGCCCGAATTGCCTATTTGAAGAAACACAAGAAAATATCCGAATACGATTCCGAGAATCTTACATTTGCATTACTTGAAGATATTCTGAAAGAGAATATCAATATGCGTCATTTGAATATCATTTGCCATTTACCACTCTATATGTTGATTCAGGATTATTCTCTATTGAATGAAGAGGAAAGCAAATATGCTGCAAATATAAATACTCATATTGATTTTCTAATTTATAATCGTGTGAGTAAACAACCGGTATTGGCTATTGAGACGGATGGTTATACATTCCATAAATCGGGTACAAGTCAATCAGAACGTGATATTAAAAAGGATCGTATTTTAGAGTTGTACGGAATTTCATTGGTGAGATTGTCTACTATTGGTAGTAATGAGAAGAAAATTATTGGAGATAAACTTATTGAGATACTAAAATCACACTAACACCATATCTCCCTTAAATAATAGAGTTTACAAATCAATAGTTGCAACCAATGATTTGTAAACTGCTAATATTAACTAAACCACAACTATTACCAAGTAATAACTTTATCCACAATTTCCTGCTGTTCTAAGGCAGTCCTTCTTAAATATATACGAGTAGTTTCAATACTTTCATGCCCCATCAAATCAGCCAACAAAGAAATATCATTGAATTTTTCTAGAAAATTCTTTGCAAAACGATGTCGAAATGAATGAGGATAAACAACTTTAGTATTAAGTTCATACTTCTCGGCATAGTTCTTTAATTGTTGAGAAATCCCTCTTGTTGTAATTCGTTCACCAAAACGATTAAGAAAGAGATAACCACTTTCACGATTAATAGCAATTAGCCAAACCTTAGTTTCATCCCTAAGCTTTTTGGGAATAAACAAACGGCGAATTTTTCCACCTTTAGTATAAATATCAAAATAACCAATATTCACATGCTCTATTTTTATTTGTATTAATTCACTAACGCGAGCACCAGTAGCAGCCAAAAAACGCACAACAAAATACCATTCCTGATTTTCTTCTTTTTTTAATTTGTTTTTCAGAAATATATAATCAGCATTACTAATCACATTTTCCAAATAAGAACGTTGTTGTACTTTTACTGACTTTAGGCGAAGCCGCGTTTTATTAACGAAATCAAGATATTTATTTAAAGCTTGAATTCGTAAATTTACAGTTTTAGGCTTAAAGGTTTCAATTAAATACGTTTTGTAAAGTAACAAGTTTCTTTTATTCAAATCTTTATGACGAGAATAAAAATCATTTACTGCATATTGATATGCAGAAATTGTATTATCCGCCATATTACCCTGACGAAGAAAGGTTTCAAATTTTTCCATGATTATTTTTAATTAATAATACAATTAAACTATCAGTCATAAGATAAGCATAATAAAATAGCAATAGTTCCTATTATGAGAAGATTGTCGCCACAGGCGAGGTAAAATGCATTAATGACGAGATTCCGTTTGAGATTCCGCAGGGGTGGGAATGGTGCAGACTTTCATTGCTTATTTATCCTCCCAAATATGGAACTTCAAAAAAATCTGTCCCATCTGGTTTATTGCCTGTTCTTAGGATGGGGAATATTCAAGACGGAGAAATTGTATTTGACAAACTTGTTTATAGCAATGATTTGGATGACAATAAAAAGCTATTATTGCAATATGGTGATTTATTGTTTAATCGGACTAACAGTGCTGAATTAGTTGGTAAAACAGCTATTTTTAGAGGACAACGGAATGCAATATTTGCAGGGTATCTAATACTATTACGTCCCATTTTTATTAATTCGGAGTACTTAAATTTATTGCTAAATACTCCATATGCACGAGATTATTGTAATGAAGTCAAAACAATCGGTGTTCAACAATGCAATATAAATGCAGAAAAAATTTCTAATCTACTCATCCCTGTACCTAACCTCCATGAAACTGTAGCAATCGTAGAAAAGGTAAAAAACATAGCATTACCGATTATAAAATATGGGGAGTTTTATCAAAAATTGAAGCATCTAAATAGAGAATTGCCTATTATCATAAGAAAATCTATTCTTCAAGAGGCAATACAAGGCAAACTTGTTCCACAGATTGCAGAGGAAGGTACAGCCCGAGAGTTACTTGAACAGATTAAAACCGAAAAAGAAAAACTCGTCAGAGAGGGTAAGTTGAAAAAGTCTGCTTTGACTGATTCTGTTATCTTTCGTGGTGACGATAACAAGTATTATGAGCAGGTAGGTAAAAAGTGCTTAGATATAACAGAACAGATACCTTTTGAAACTCCCAAGAATTGGGTATGGACAAGACTTTCTCATATTGCAAACATTTACACTGGCAACAGTATTAGTGAAACTGAAAAGAAATCAAAATTTACAGATGTTATAGGACGTTATTATATTGGAACTAAGGATGTTGATTTTAATAATCGGATTATTTACGATAATGGCATTGCGATTCCAAAACAATATGAACCTGATTTTAGACTTGCTCCCAATAACTCAATATTGATGTGTATTGAAGGTGGAAGTGCCGGAAGAAAAATTGCAATACTGAATCAAGATGTATGTTTTGGGAATAAGTTATGTTGTTTCTCACCATTTGTTGGAATCGGGAAATACATGTACTATTATCTACAGTCACCATCGTTCTTTGAACTATTTAACCTAAATAAAACGGGCATTATAGGTGGTGTAAGTATAGCAAAAGTAAAAGAAATATTAATACCATTACCTCCGATTAAAGAACAACAACGCATTGTTGCTCAAATAGAAAAACTATTTGAGCAACTGCGATAGTTCATTTATCCGTTTTGCAATACGCTGCTGTTCTTGATAAGGTGGAATACCAATAGGCAGATTGTAGAATAACTCTTTATTGAGGTGCGGAATAGCCGCACCTCTTTTTGAATTTCTCAAATCCTCTTTATAGAACAGAATGAAAGCCAAAATATATGGTTTCCACATAGCCGAAGAGAGCCATAACTGTTTGAATGTACTCCCCATATACCCATCTTGCGGAACAGTGAAAACTTCACCTGAATTTTCACCATCTACAAGAATGATGTTATCTCCGGCATAGACAAATTTTCCTTTCTCTACAATGGTAGCAGATGATTTACCACGTAGGTATTTTGCATCCAGACAGATGCCCTTTCCGTTTCTTTTTTCACCGTCTATCAGTTGGCATATATCTTTCAAACGTAGCACAGACCAATTGTTAGGATATTCAAAAGGAAGCTCAATCTCAACGGTTTGCGCATTTATCCTCTCATAATACTTGTTATCGTCACCACGAAAGATAACAGAATCAGTCAAAGCAGACTTCTTCAACTTGCCTTCTTTAATGAGTTGCTGCTTTTCCAATTTTATCTGTTCAAGTAACTCTTCGCCAGTTCCTTCTTCTGCTATTTGTTGTACAAGCCGACCTTGAACAGCTTCTTGTAGGATGGATTTTTTGAGATTTCCTAGAAGCTCTACATTTAATTTATCTAATGCCTCTTGAGATTTTGCATATCGATCGATAAAAGGTAATATTTCTTGAAGTTTTTTATCTATTTCATATTGCTCGTTAGTAGGTGGAAGTGGAATTAGAAGATTTAATATATGCTCACGGCTAATTCCAGGGATAACACCTTGTGCATTAGAAATTATCGTTTGCAAATTAGCTTCAACTACAGATTTAACATATGATAGACTTATCGCATTGGAGAAATTTCTAATAATTTGAATTTGTCTAGCAATATGTATTTTATCTACATTACAGATGCACATTTTCCCAACTCCTGAACCTTTACAAACAATAAGTAAATCTCCTAATTTTCCTATTACCGTAGGAGTTTCAGTCCAACGATTTATTGCCAAATTCCCATTCACAATATTACTTGCTCCTGTAATATAGGGAATTCCTTGATTACTCGAATTATACTTTTCAGGAATAAAGTCTTGCCCTGATAGCAGTTCTATAACATTTGACAGTTTACTCCATTCCCATCCCTTTGGAATCTCAAACGGAATCTCCTCGTCAATGCACTTCACCTCCCCGGTAGCGAGAAACTTCTCATAATAGGAATTGTCATCACCTCTAAAAATAAACGATTCGTTCTTATCCTTCTTAATTTTTCCCTCCTTAATAAGGCGAGCTTTCTCTATCCGAATCTTCTCTAACAAAACCGATGCAGGTTCATCATTAGGGTCTTGAGGTACAAGTTTTCCCTGTATAGCCCACTGAAGTATACTATTCTTTAATTGCTTAGCATTCATAAGGATTAATCAAGTTTGATTTCAATATCCAGCAGCTTCTGTATTTCAGCCAATGTTTTATCTATCTCATAATCAAGAGCTGCACGCTTCTTAAAATAATTAGCAAGCAATTCTGCAGGTGGCAAGATTTCTTCCTCATCTTTAGGAAATTTACATTGATCAAAATTACAATCAAGTGAAATCAAATCTTGAACAGAAAAACAACGAGATTTCTCATTTCCATCTTGGCTTACAATCTCTTTCCTATCGTGCCACCACTCTTTAATTGGTTGACAATGCTCTAACTTCATTGGTTTTGTCTTAGAGAAGTGCTTATATCCATCAGGCATATCAAGACGATAAAACCAAGTTTCTTTTGTTGAATACCCATCAGGAGCATCTTCAACCCTTTCATTATTGAAAAAAAGAATATTTGTAGCAATACTTGTATAAGGAGAAAAAATACTTCCAGGCAAACGAATAATAGTATGTAAATTAAAATCTTTTAATAGCTTCGTTTTAATTGTAAGCTTCGCACCGTCTACACCAAACAAAAATCCATCAGGTACAATTACTGCCGCACGACCATTAGCTTTCAAACGGTACATTATCAATACCATAAATAAATCCGCAGTTTCACTACTACGCATATCTGAAGGAAAGTTATTTTTAACGCTCGCTTCAGTACTACCACCATAAGGTGGATTCATTGCAATAACATTAACCTTGTCGCATTCTTTAAAATCCCCAACCCTTGTACCCAAAGAATCACAATGAATAATATTAGGAGCTTCAATATCATGCACTAAAAGATTAGTGATTGATAAAAGATATGGCAAAGGTTTCCATTCTTGCCCTATTACGGCTGTCTGGAATAACTTAACATCATTTGTCGTTTTAACTTGCTTATACAAATGATTTAACGCAGATGTAAGAAAGCCTCCCGTTCCTGACGTAAAATCTCCAAAAGACTCTCCTAGTTGAGGATTTAGTATTTCCACCATAAAATCAGTCAGTGCACGAGGAGTATAAAACTCTCCGGCATTCCCCGCAGATTGTAAATCCTTCAAAATGCCTTCATATATATCACCGAATGTATGCCGGTCTTCAACATCTGAAAAATCAATCTCATCTATGACATTAACCACTTGACGAAGCAAAATTCCATTCTTCATGTACTGGTTAAGGTCTGAAAAGATTTCTTTCACTATAGTTTTGCCTCTTGGAGTATCTTCATTTACTGGTAAGGCCTTAAGGGTAGGAAAAAGCCTTGCATTTACAAATTCCAATAAAGCGTCCCCAGTAAGTGCTTCCCCATCTGCATTATCAACTGCCCAGTTTCTCCACCTTAGCTCTTCCGGAATAATTGATTTAAATTCCTTTTTTTCACGGCGACTTTTATACTCCCACGTTTCTTCCTGTGCATCATAAACTTTTAGGAAGAATAGCCAAACCATTTGTTCAATACGCTGTGCATCACCACTAATACCTGCGTCTTGACGCATTATATTCTGTAATCGTTTTATTATATTATTAACTGCCATAAATTATGCTACATATAATTCGTTTTCTAAATCTTTAAGTGCTTTTTCAAATTTCTCCCATCCACCAAACAACTTAACTATCTTTTGAGGCTTACCGATTGTATTAAAAGGAGGGGTATCAAGTATATCCTCATTCTCAAATTCCAAAATGCCTTTATCAGCATATTTATCTAACAATGCTTCTAAAACTTGTTTAGCCACACCTTCATATCTAGATAAATAATCTCTCTTCTTTACATTATTAGCACGTTCCTTCCGCGTAAGCGGTTGCTTATCAAAAGCCACATGACATATTATATCAAAAATGTCTGCATTAAGCAAATCAGGACGCTTTTCACGAACTGCATCAAGTAAAACATTGTATTCTTTAAGTTCATCAACAATAACTTTCTTCTTATCAGCAGCAGTCCAGTTCTTTATAAACTCATCCAACGTAGCATACTTACCTCGAATATTCTTACGTGTAAAATCTGTTAAACTTTCTGTGACAAGAGTATGTCCATCAGCACCAAGGTATGAAACAATTTCTGTGTTTATCTGAATATCTTTTCCATTAATGTAATATTTCTTGCGACCATATTCCCTTGGAGGTTGGTCATGTGATACAGTCCGACGCGGACGATATGGAGGATATGTTTTACTCCCTCCACCTTCCAACTCTGGATCACCATCAAATTCTGGATCTTTAAACAATTGGGTCACATTCCTGAAATCAAGAATTTCAAAATGCCACTTCCCCTTATCAGTACGCAACCGAGTACCACGCCCTACAATCTGCTTAAATTCTGTCATAGAACCTATTTCTTTATCAATAACAATAAGTCCGCAGGTCTTACAATCAACACCAGTAGAAAGCATTTCGGAAGTCGTAACGAGCGTTGGATATGGTTGATCTGGATCTATAAAATTATCAAGTTGTTTCTTCCCAATATTCTCATCTCCAGTGATACGCATAATATAGCGAGAATCCTTCTTGCACAAATCAGAGTTATAATTAACCAAAAGTTGCCGCATCGCCTCCGCTTCTTCTATATCTGCACAAAAGATTATAGACTTTGTCATGCGTCCTATTCTATGGAGCATTTTAGTTATGCGTCGAGCCACAATATCTCGGCGTTGCATAATAACTAACTCACGTCCAAATGTTTTCCGGTTATAAAAACCAGCTTTAATGAGACTACCTTTTATATCCAACTCATCTTCCTCGGGCGTCCATCCTTCTAAATCGATATTCAAAAAAGAGTTAGTTACTCTATACGGAGCTAAAAAACCATCTTCAATACCTTGCTTTAATGAGTATGTATACAAAGGCTCATTGAAATAGTCAAGGTTATTAGCTCCTTCTTTTACTTTAGGGGTTGCAGTCATACCAATCTGAGTTGCGGAAGAAAAATACTCTAACACTTTTCGCCACTCCGATTCATCTTTAGCACTTCCACGATGACACTCATCTACAAGAATCAAATCAAAGAAAGTTGATTTGAACTCTCTAAAAGGATCGGGAATATTCTCGTCATAAGAAACTAATTGTTGATATAGAGCCATATATATTTCAAAAGAAGAGTCCATATTCTTCTTTTGAATCTTCGTCATAACTTTTTTAAAAGGCTTAAAATCTTGAGCCATAGTCTGATCTATCAAAACATTTCTATCTGCAAGATATAAGACTCGCCTTTTTAATCCAGATTTTGTCAACCGATGAATAATCTGGAAAGCTGTAAAAGTCTTTCCTGTACCTGTTGCCATTACCAATAAAATTCGATTTTGTCCACGGGCAACAGCTTCAATTGTTCTATTTATAGCTATTCGCTGATAATAACGAGGAATGTTAGTATGAGCATCCCAATAATAAGGTTCTTCAATAGCCTTTATTTCTTCCGAAGTATATTTCTTAGAATCACGTAAACGTTTTAACAGTTCATCAGGAGTTGGAAACTCATCTATATTAATATTAGTTTCCTTACCAGTAAGAAAATCATGCTCAATAAAACCGTCTCCGTTAGAACTGTAAGCAAAAGGTATATCCAGAATTTTCGCATAGTCCATTGCCTGTTGCAGTCCAGCTCCCACAGGTTTATTATTATCTTTTGCCTCAACTATAGCAATAGGATTATTAGCAGAATAATGCAATAAATAGTCAGCTTTCTTTCCTTGTTTCCGGGCATGAACATTCCCTTGAAATATTACTCGTCCATCAGTAAAGTAATATTCCATCTTTATGAGTTCTTTTTGCCATCCAGCCTTTTCAACAATAGCTGGAGTTATAAAACGTAATTTTATATCCTCCTCTGTTAATGACTTCTTATCCATATACCTAACACTTAACTTCTTATAATTGTGTATTATCGGAAGTTGCAAATTTAATTAAAATAATTAACAAGAAGAAATTATTTACTCGTTTTTGTAGAAATAATGTAATTACATAGTTTCACCAGGGGTAACACATATATTTCACTAACTATACCTAAATTAAATAATCATCCTTCTGCAATGTTTAAGAAGATATTTCTCACAAAAAATCAGATGACTAAAAGTTACTTTCCGTACAATTCAAAGAATAAAACTAGAGATAAAATTCAGTACCATGTTTACCTCATTCCCAATATATTGTTTACCCAAACAAACAATAAATTTCATCAAATAAAATAGCCAAGCTACAGAAACAAAAACATACACTAAAAAATAAAGCATACTTTCATTTGAATTAAACTGTTTCTTGTTATCTTTGCCTAGACGTATTCATTTAAAGAACAATAATATGGATGTTGAAATAAAAGAGAAAGAAAACCGGAGACATGTCGGACGCAATTTACAAAGGATTCGTGTATATTTAGGCATGAAACAGGAAGCGCTGGCCGCCGATCTTGGTGTAAATCAGCAGGTCATTTCAAAGATTGAGAAACAAGAGGAAATAGAAGAAGGCTTTCTAAAAAGAATTGCTGAAGTGTTGGGGATATCCGAAGAAGTCATTAAAGACTTTGATGTTGAAAAGACGATTTTCAATATTAATCATCATAATTATAAGGATGCAAATATCTCTGAAGGTGCTACTACATACGCTATCGTTCAACAAATAAATCCACTTGAAAAGATAGTTGAGTTATATGAGCGTTTATTGAAAAGTGAGCAAGATAAAATTGAGATCCTGAAAAAATATATGAAATAATCACTGCTAGATTCAGCAATCTAATATATAGAATAATGGAAACAATAGAAAATATAAAATCAAATCACCTTCACCTTGGAAAAAAGATAGAACGTGTACGCAGACTTCGCGGTATGACTCAAACGGAGCTAGGCCAATTATTAGGAATAACCAAGCAGGCTGTTTCAAAAATGGAACAAACCGAGAAAATTGACGATGAACGATTAGAAAAAATAGCCTCTGCATTAGGAGTTACTACCGACGGATTGAAAGAGTATAACGAAGAAACAGTTTTATATAACACAAATAATTTTTACGAGAATTGCGGTGTAAAAAATGCAATTGGTAATAACCAAACATTCAATAATTTTCCCATAGAACAAACGATTGAACTCTTTGAGAAACTGTTAGAGAAACAGAAAGAACAATTTGAGAGCTTAAAAAAAGAGAAATAGATGACCTTTATAAAATACTCAACTTCGTTTATAACAATTATTTTCCTAAGGAAGTTGTAGATGAATTGATTGCCTCAAAGAACAAAGAAATTGATTGGCTAAAAATAGAAATAAAGAACCTTAAACAAGAAAGAGAAACCTTGCTGCAAATAATTAGGGATATGTATTGAGTATCCCTAATTATCAAATGTTGATAAGAAATCCCCATTACATACAAATAAAACAATCCCAACGCTTCCCATTCCCAAAATAAAGTCCTACTTTTGTGAAGAATTCTGTTTCTATATTTACAACAGTATTTCACAAATAAAATAAACCCTACAAAATGAAAGAAGAACCCGACAGTCTGTCTGTCCCTTACAATTTTGCCCGTTGCTTCAACGCTCAATGTCCACAAACCCCCAAATGCCTGCGCCACATAGCTACACAATTTGATACAGCCGACAACCTATATATCACTATCATTAATCCGGCACGTTATCCTGCGGATGGGAATCAGTGCGAATGTTTCAAGACTGCCGTCAAAGTTCATGTGGCGTGGGGACTTAAACGGTTGCTCGACAGAATCCCTTATGAGGATGCAGTCAGTATCAGAATACAATTAGTGGGACACTACGGGAAAACGGGATATTATCGGTTCTATCGTGGAGAACGGGGGCTTATGCCTAAAGACCAAGCCTATATAAAACAACTGTTCCGTAATAAAGGGATAAAAGAAGAACCAACTTACCAACGTTACACAGAAGAATATATTTGGTAAGTTGCTGTCATCTGTCACAGTTTAGGAGTTAATAGTTTAGTAATGAACCGATAAGCCCGTGACAGCAAGAGGTGACAGCAGGGTGATGGCATTTTTGCCGTCACCTGGTTATTAGTCTTACAACATGATAAAGCGTACCGCTACGCGTATGTTTGGAAGGTATTTCTTGCTTTTTCAGTATTCTTCCGAAGGAATTAACCCTCTTGACAGACATCGGGATTGAACTGCCTTTTTGAATATCTTCCATAATCTCCGCTGGAGACAACCACTCCCCTTCTTCAGGCTGTGCGGCACGAAAATAACGGAAGAAAAGTTGCTCTTCCGGCGGGACTTGTTCAAATTCACGGTTGTTTTCCACCATGATCTTTTCTTCCTCCTGATCGAACCAGTAACGTTCGCCATGTTCCAGTTCATACATAGCTTGTGCGTAAAGCTGCTCATAGTCTATCGGACGGTTGGTATCAATCACTCCGGTCACTTCGATGCAAATAAAACGACGGCTGCCGGAAGGGTCGGTCAACAAGTCTTTTTGGTTGCTCGTGGCTATGAATGAGGCGTAACGACGCATTTCGAGCACAGCACTGCCATGAGGTTTCTTCACATTCAGTACAGGCTTTTGCAGAATATGTTTCAGGAAGCCTTGTTGTGTCGAGCTCACCTGGTCAAATTCATCGATATTGATTAACGCAAAACGATTGAGGTAAAGTTCGGCATCTTTCTTTCGGGAGAAATCAATGCTGTCAGTATAGTAGGAACGCTCGGAAGGGGGCATTATGCTCCGGCAAAAGGTGGATTTACGTGTCCCTTGCGGTCCGACGAGTAAGGGAGAAACACTGTTTGCATACTTTTTATTGCTTCCTTTCCAATGAGAAACCATATTGAGGAACCAACGGTGGAACAAATCCATCCAATACGGATTCTTACAAGGGACGGTGGCTGCCAATGCACGAATACGGTCTTTACCGTCCCATGCGGGAAGCCGGTAGAGAAAATCTTCCAACGGGTTGAATACAGGGACGCGGTTGGAGTAAATATAACGGCTAATATCCCTGTCCCACAAGGGGATGCCTTCCATTTGTGCATCCAAAGCAATGCTGTTCAACGCACGTTTGTCGAGAGGATTGAAGCGGAAACGGAAAGAAAGCCTTTCACGATATTCTACCTCACCAATTTGGGTATTATGGCGGAATTCATAGCGGCGTTTCATGAATTCTTCAGTCTGCAAGGCGAGTTGCTGCTCTTTGCTTAGGCTGATATTCTTGCCGAAGCCTTTGCACTCGGTATATATATTGCCAATCATTTGCCGGATAAGCTCTTCTTGTTTATACATATAGAAGTGGAAAACAGTACGTTTCACGACTTCTTCTTGCGGAAGTCCCGAAGCAAAACAGTTTTTAGCCAGTTGGACGACTAAAGGATGCCATGTGCCTTCACGCAATTCAAGTCCCGCTTCCCGGAGATCGGCATACGCTTTCCGAAAAGCGGCTTCGAAAAGCATCAGGAAGGCATTTTCCGCATCATATCCCGGTACGGCACGAGTCAATGGAGATTTCTCCGCCTGAACCGCTTCCCGGAAAGTGGTTTCTTCGGGCATTGATGATGGTTGAGAGAGATAAAATTGGACTGAATTCGGACGATATATGATGTCCGGATCGTGGGATAATCGCGAATATTGTTCCAGAGTCGGTTCTTTGGGAAGTATATCGAATGGGATTTGGGGCTGATAACATTTCACAGCCAGTCGATAGGCGTGGGCGTGGAATAGTTCCGCTTCTTCCCGTGTTTTGGGAAGCGAGTTGTCCGGTCGGGTGAAGGTAGTCCATATTTTCACCGTTTTTCCACTTGAACCCATAAAAGCACAACGAGTTTGTGGTTGCTCACAGGCTTTTTGTTTCACTAAAGCGATTTCCGACTTATTGGATAAAGGACCGATAGTCAGTTCTACAATACCGTTGTAGTTTTTCATCTGTTTCTGACCGTTTACTTTACGGAATTCAGCGGAAGGAATTATCTTGGGCAGTTTATCGGCAAACATACACCGTTCATCGGAAAGGGTATATCGCAGATGCTCTCTGAATGTAGAAACAGGGCGGGATTTTATTTCTGTCTTTATCTTATTTACCAGTATATCAAGATCCATTACGCTGAGCGCTATCGTATCTTCATTCTTACGAAATTGAGTAATTTTCATTAATTTGATAATAATTTGTTTTGTCAGCGTCTTTGTGATCGTTGAGACTGCTAAATTACTCATATTATCCGGAACCGACAAGGGAAACAATACTTTAATTTAGAAAATTATTGATATGTCAAGTATCTCTTTGGGGGAAAGAAACAGGTTCGCCTACACGCAGTTACGCTTCAAGTTAGTTTCCTTTGCTTGAAACTAAAGTTTCAGCTAAGAGAAACTGTAGTTTCATCGGTAAGAAACCAATGGTTTCAAGTAATTGAAACTAGAGTTTCAAGCGTATGAAACTAAAGTTTCAAACCGCAGAACCAACAGTTTCGCACCTTGAAACCGTTGGCTTCAAGGCAGGACACAACTCATAATGTACGGGGATAATAAATAGAACGCCTTATCTTTCTATGGCTGATACTATCAAATTCCAAACAGTATCTTTGATTTTTTCTTTGTTTTTGGGTGACAGCATTATTGCTATCACACTGCTATCACCTTGTGCTGTCACACCATTAAGCACTCATACTCTGGAAGTTAATTTATAAATTGTGACAGATGACAGATATATTTCGTTTTTTCATTTCATAGGACCCTGAAGCTGAATTCAAGTTATAAATGCGACACCTACTTATTTCACAGGGGACAATTATTCCGCCATCGTATCATATTCCGCAATTTTCTCCTTACACAGACGTTCAGTTATATCTTTCAAAATACCTATGCGAGAAATAAGGTATTCCAGTTGTTCTTGCGAGATACTGAAATCTTTGTTATAGCGAGCTTCAATGTAAGAACGGCATAATAAATCAAAACATTCTTTCTCTGCGTCCGTATTTTGAAGAAAGACTGCAGTTAATTCCATAGAAAAACGTTTCACCATCCCACCAAGTTCTTTGATTTTATGACTCTTTGGGCGATAGTTCGTAAAGACCATCAGGATACAATTATAAAGTTTCTCACACGTCTGATGAAGAAGAAAAGCAGAAATCTTAGTTTGTTTCTTAGGCAAATAATATTCTTTCACCCCTTCTAAAAGCCCGCAAGCATATGGATATAATTCATTAAATTCTTTTTGTGCAATATCTCGAATCTCCCTAAAACTCAACTTCCGTGGTTTAGCCAATTCATGTTTGCCACTATTATAAAGCATAATCCCCTCCTTTACTATATCCGTAAAGAAATACTGGCTGACTTCCAAGTTACGGTTTACAGTATTAATATGCTCTACTATAAATTGCGGAAAAGCATGACGACGATCTGCAAACAAGTCATGATATTTATTCGTAATACGGTGTAATTTCTCTTCCACTTGCTTAGCCGGTCCGGTTATGACCACAAGAATATCATAATCACTCTGATACGAAGTATGAACACCGAATTCTATATTACTATCCCATAAAACATAGTTTCCCCTTGCATAACTTCCGAACAGGATAACCATCTGACAATTCCCGATGCTTTTACGCACTAAATCCAGCAAGACTGTCAATTCTTCCTGCGTTCGCTTGGGTAAACGTTTTATAGACTTTTTCATAATCATGCTTATTTGAAAACTTTACAAAGATACGAACTTTATAAGGTCAATTATTCCTTCCACAACACTTTTTATACTTCTTCCCGCTTCCACAGGGACAAGGATCGTTCCTTCCGACCGTGTGTCCGGAAGGCATACCACGAAACAGATTGTCTATCCCAGCCTGCATTTCCGGAGTAATGTCCATACCGGCAGCTTTCATATTCGGGCCTGCAACAACGCGGGGAGGATTCTTTCTAAATTTGTCTTTTTGAAATAAAACGAATGTTTCATCCGAAGAATAACCTTTCAGGAACCAACGGGGACAATGATTCACATAATCCATAAATAGTTCAATAGCCTCTTGCAGCTCCTGCATGGAAGAAAGTTTGTGACTAATCATTGAAGTAATAATAGACATTGAATTTTCTTCCGTTTGAGCAGTAAACCACAAATATGCCAAACTGCTATCCGCTTTTTCCTCCGTATATCCCAGTTTCTTCATCATATACTCCTTCAATTCATCCCAACACGGATTAGGAATAACGACTAACGGCATCATTCCTGCGGCAAAGACTTCTTCTTTAGAAAACTTCTTCCTATTTGTTATTTCACGACGAGCATACATTTTTTCTTCCAAATCATCTAAATCGTCCAAAAATGGAGACTGTATACAAATAGTAGAGTTATAACCATCCACCGCCTCAAAGGTTAGCCGCTGTATCAATGCCGAATTAGCCAAGCTATCAGTGATTTCACTTCTTGTCACCGAATCTGGCAAATAATCAATTAGCATACTTAACAGATCGAAATAAGACAGATAACCATATAAATTTATGATTCCATAAGCATACTGCTCTACCATAAAACGGATTGCCTGCTTTTCCGAAGTCAAATAATTATTTAAATAAGGAGCTACGGCTTCACGCAATTCATAACAAATCATGTAGCGGACCTTACTTTCTTCCAAGTGACAAGTATCCGTCGCTACGAAAGACAGAATTTCCAACGTACTCACCATAAATGAATTTGTAGTTTCTACATACGTATCAGTTCCCGCTTTCACCAACTTATCAAGCAAAGTCAGCTCATACTGTGTCAATCGGGGAAGCCACATGTCGGGGCAAGCCAAAACTGCTTCTGCTAAAAATTCCGCATATTCATCTTTACGCAGTTTTGTGGAAACAGATAAAAGCAAAATTTTCGCCACCTGCTTTAACTCCTCTTTTGTGTTCATTTTCAAGCCATCTACTAATTTTACCGATGATTGAAATAATTCCGACTGACATCTTATCATAACACTTACTCATTAATTGATTCATTCACAAAAGTAGGAATTTCTTATCTGACATCACTATTTTTGAATGAGAATTTGCAAAGGCAATTACTATTTATACCTTTGTGACTTCAATAGAGAATGTGATCTCAATAGAAAATTAGTAACCCGTTAAAAGAGGAAATCGATTATGCGCTCATTCATAGTACTTCTTTGTTTAGTACCCACCCTCCTGCTTGCCCAACAAAGCAAACTCGAAACACAGCTGAAACAGGCAATCAAAGACAAGAAAGCTGAAATAGGGATTGCCGTTATCATTAACGGAAAAGATACGGTAACTATCAATAATGACGTTCACTACCCGTTGATGAGCGTATTCAAGTTTCATCAGGCATTGGCATTGGCCGATTATATGGAAAAGCAGAAGCAATCGCTGGACACTCGGTTACCAATCAAAAAATCTGATTTAAAGCCGGATACTTACAGTCCGCTGCGAGATAAATATCCGCAAGGGGGAATTGAAATGAGTATCGCCGACCTGCTAAAATACACACTTCAACAGAGCGACAACAATGCTTGCGATATTCTTTTCAACTATCAGGGTGGTCCGGATGCTGTGAATAAGTATATCCATTCATTAGGAGTTCAAGAATGTGCCATCGTTGGAACAGAAACAGCAATGCATGAAGACTTGAATCTGTGTTATCAAAACTGGACTACTCCGTTAGCTGCTGCCGAATTATTGGAGATATTCCGCAAGAAACCCTTGTTTGCAAAAGCGTACAAAGACTTTATATATCAGACAATGGTGGAATGTCAAACCGGGCAAGACCGTTTGGTTGCTCCGTTGCTTGATAAAAAAGTAACCGTAGGTCACAAAACCGGAACGGGAGACCGTAATGCGAAAGGACAGCAGATCGGTTGTAATGACATCGGTTTCGCTCTTTTACCTGATGGACGTGCTTATAGTATAGCTGTCTTCGTGAAGGATTCTGAAGAAAACAGTCAGGCGAACAGTAAGATTATCGCTGATATTTCCCACATCGTTTACGAATACATAATACAGCATTAAGAGCGGCACAAAGCACGTTCGGAACGAATTAGGATTGAAACAAAGTAATAGAAATTAAAAAAATCATTTATATGAAACTGCATCATATTGCCATTTGGACCTTCCGGCTGGAAGAATTAAAAGAATTTTATGTCCGCTTCTTCGGAGGAAAAAGCAACGAGAAATACATTAATCCCAAGAAAGGATTCGAGTCATACTTTGTCTCTTTCGGAGAGGGAACTGATTTGGAATTAATGAGTCGTACAGACGTACAGAACACTCCTATCGAAGAAAACAGGGTCGGACTGACACACTTTGCTTTCACCTTTCCCAGCCAGGAAGAAGTATTACGCTTTACCGAACAAATGCGTTCAGAAGGATATATCATCGCCGGCGAACCACGTACTTCGGGAGACGGATATTTTGAAAGTGTAGTGCTCGATCCTGATGGAAACCGGATTGAATGTGTATATCAGAAAGCAACAGAAGGAGAAGAAAAAACAGAGACAGCAATCGGAACGGAAACAAGAACATCTATTAAAACAGAAATAGGAACAGAAACATCTATTGAAAGAGAAACGGTTATCGAATCAGCCACCGAAGTTGGAACGAACAGTGAAATTGGAACGAATACTGAAATTGAAAGTATTCCTTCCGTAACGCTCCATACAGAACGTTTGCTTCTCCGTCCTTTTGAAGAAAAAGATGCAGAATCTTTTTTCGCCTGCTGCCAAAACCCGAATCTAGGAAACAATGCCGGATGGCCGCCCCACCGGACGTTGGACGAGTCCCGGCGTATACTCCATTCCACATTTATCAATCAGGAAGGTATATGGGCAATGATACTGAAAGATACGCAACAACTGATCGGTTCCGTAGGAATCATCCCCGATCCCAAACGGGAAAACCCACAAGTGAGAATGTTGGGTTACTGGCTCGGCGAGACTTATTGGGGGAAAGGATATATGACTGAAGCAGTGCAAGGCGTTCTCAAATACGGTTTTGAAAAATTGAAACTAAGCCTCATCACAGCCACTTGTTATCCACACAATAAACGTTCACAGAAAGTCCTGAAAAAGAACGGTTTTATCTTTGAAGGAACCCTCCACCAGGCAGAACTGACTTACAACGGAAATATCTACGACCACCAGTGTTATTATCTCCCCGGCATCTCCCAACCTACTTCGGAAGATTATGAAGAAATCCTTCATGTATGGGAAACGTCCGTCCGTCACACACATGATTTCCTGACGGAAGAAGATATCCTGTTTTACAAACCATTGGTGCGGAAGCATTATCTACCCGCCGTTGAACTTTTCGTTATCCGCAATGCCAGTGGAAAGATAGTCGCCTTCATGGGACTAAGCGATGAACTGATCGAAATGTTGTTCGTACACCCTGACGAGCAGGGAAAAGGATATGGCAAACGACTAGTAGAATACGCAAAAGACAAAAAACAGATGGATAAAGTTGACGTAAACGAACAGAATGAAAGGGCACTCCAATTCTATCTCCATCTGGGATTCCGGATCATCGGCAGAGATAAAACGGACAGCATGGGTAAACCTTTCCCCATCCTTCATTTACAACTGTCGGAAGCGAATCCCGGTAACAGAGATTAACTCTCAAAAAAACAAAGCTACATGAACCTACGTGCCAGATTATCCGAACGTGTACACATTGAAGATATCAGAGAAGTACTCCATTTCATACAGGACGACGAGCGTTTTAGAGAAGAAATCTACCAACTGATATTCGACGAAGACCACATTGTCTCCTATCAGGCATTGTGGGTATGTACTCATTTCTCAAAAGCAGATGTGGAATGGTTAAGCCGGAGACAAGACGAATTGATTGACGCCGCTATGACCTGCCCACATTCGGGAAAGCGGAGAATGATCCTGAACCTGCTATGCCAGCAACCTGCCGCCGACCCGCCACGAGTGGATTTCCTCGATTTCTGCATGGAACGCATGATATCCCGTGAAGAGCCACCCGGTGTGCAATCTCTCTGCATAAAACTGGCTTATCAACTGACGCGCTCCATCCCGGAACTGCAACAGGAATTACGTACCATACTGGAAATCATGGAGCCCGACTTGCTGGTTCCTGCCATCCGTTCTGTACGAAGAAACACTTTAAAGGCCATGAAAGCAAAGAAAAGCTGATTGTTTTTATCACCTTCATTTTAAATAAGTAAAGATGCAATTTAGTTGTTAATAAGAATGTGCGTATCAATTAGAGTATATTCAGATGGAATATCTGGGATATACCCGTCACCGAAATCTGAATACCGATGCAGAAAGTGAAAAAAGCAACGAGCTTATTAATAATTTGATTTCCCACCGGTCCCAACCTCTGAATAAACCTCTGCCCTTGTGAAAGGAATACATAAAAGATGGCCGCCATACAAATAATAACAAGCGCAATGACCAAATAATTAATCCCAGTTTGCAACAATTTGCCTTTAACACTGGCAGACGCCATCAAAGTAAAGATAACCGATATACTGCCCGGTCCGATACTGATAGGAAACGTGATGGGATAAAATATCTTCTGCTCGATGTTTTTCCATCTGAAACCGTCTACATTCTTACTGGCTTCTTCTTTATCAGACGAACCTGAATCGCCCAACAGCTCCATTGCCGTCTTACAAATCAATATTCCACCTCCTAACTGAATAACAGGAATAGCCAAACCGAAAATCAATAGAAACAGATGTCCTATCACCAATGTCCCTACACCGATCATTATAAAATTGAGCGTCAGCTTCTGAATGGCTGCTTTCCGTTGTTGAGGATCGAGGTCTGTAAAGAATCCATTGACGACAAAACCATTCCCCAAAGGGTTTATCACCGGAAACAGCGCCATAAACGATGACGAAAATATGATGAGAAGATTACTTAATGACATAATACCTGTTTTTTGATACTTTATTAATATCTGATATGTATCTAAAACATAAATGAAACGTTATTGTTTTGAGAATATGCTTTTGCGAGATGAATCCGCATCGGTTGAATACCTCGTGAAAGCAGCTTATAATAAACCTTTAACTAGAAATTAAAATTATGTGTACAAGAGTCGTTTATTCGGGAAAAAATGGAATGGTGGTAACCGGCCGGTCTATGGACTGGAAAACAGAAATGCACAGCAATCTTTGGGTATTTCCCAAAGGTATGGAAAGAAATGGAGAAACGGGAGCCAACTCCCTGCAATGGACGTCCAAGTATGGCAGCGTGGTGACTTCGGCTTTCGAGATTGCCAGTACAGACGGGATGAATGAAAAAGGGTTGGTTGCCAATCTGTTATGGTTGCCCGAAACGGAGTATCCGGTCAGAGATCAAAGTAAACCGGGACTTGCCATTACTGCATGGGTGCAATATATGCTGGATAACTTCGCCACCGTAGACGAGGCTGTCGCTTTCATTGATGAAAACACTTTCCAAGTGGTATCGGACCTGATGCCGGATGGTTCCCGCCTGGCAACCTTGCATTTATCTATTTCCGACGCAACGGGCGATTGTGCAATATTCGAATATACGGGTGGAAAGCTGACTGTTTACCACAGCAAGGAGTACAAAGTAATGACCAACTCCCCTACCTACAACAAGCAACTGGCACTAAACGAATACTGGAAATCAATAGGAGGATTGAGCTTCCTGCCCGGAACCAACCGTCCGTCCGACCGTTTTGCAAGAGCCAGTTTTTATATCAATGCCCTGCCCCAAACAGATGATGTGAGAATAGCCATAGCAAGCGTATTCAGCGTTATCCGTAATACTTCTGTTCCTTATGGCATATCCACTCCCGAATTTCCGGAAATTTCCACCACACAATGGAGAACGGTATCGGATAGTAAGAATTTGCTCTACTTCTTCGAATCAAGTCTGACACCTAATACATTCTGGGTAAACTTACGGGAAACAGACTTGTCGGAAGGAGCTCCGGTACTCAAATTATCTATCGCAAACGGTGAAACTTATCATGGAAATGCAACGAAAGAGTTTAAACCGGCACAGCCGTTCAGATTTATGGGAGTAAAAGGATAAAATTATCCCCGGAAACGATCCATCTGAAGCACATCCCAAAAGTTTTTGTATCTAACTTTTGAGACGTATTTCGATCATTTCCGGGGATAAAATCTGTTTCTTTAACAGCTTGCCATTAATTGAAATAATAAAGGAATACAGCAATTCCTTCCAGCGCCTTCTTTGGTTGGTCTTTTATTTCGATAGCAAACTTGATTTCCGCTTTTGCCACACCACGCAGATTAGTCAGCGAGTGCAAAGTAGTCACCAGACGGATGCTCTGTCCTGACAATACAGCCTGACCGAATTTCATTTTGTCCATACCGTAGTTAATCATCATTTTCAGGTTATTCACCTGGATAATCTGATTCCACAAATAAGGAAGCATAGACAATGTCAGGTAGCCATGAGCAATCGTGCTATGATAAGGGCTATCTACTTTCGCACGTTCCGTATCTACATGAATCCATTGATGATCCAGCGTTGCATCAGCAAAAAGATTGATACGTTCCTGCGAGAGTTCCACATAATCGGAAACACCTATCTGTTGGCCTACTAGTTTTTCGAATTCTTCGTACGAATTGATAATTACTTTTTCCATAAGTCTTATCGTTTTTATGGGGGTTATTTACTATTAAATTGGGGACAAAAATAGGAAAAATAAACTGATATGCCACCAAATTTATAAATAAAAGCAAGGAATGAAGTATTTAGGTATGTTTTACAAACTGGAAGCCTGTTTCAGTGCTTCTGTCAGAATACTGTACCCCTTACCATTCAAATGTAAATCGTCGAGAGTCAACTCCGGATTCAGCCTGCCATCCTGCAATAAACGATTGAATACGTCCAGATAGACAATATCTGTTCCCTGCAATTTTTCGTGTATCTTCCGGTTAAGGATCTGGATAAATTTATTCACAGCCGTACTGTAATCATCATAATCATTACGCGGAAAAATACAGAAAAGATATGTTTTCAGTGAAGGGACGGCAAGAACCGCTTTTACATAACGCTCTACATATTCATCTATATTTTCATCGTTCAACTGATAAATATCATTGGTTCCGAATTGAACAACGACCTGGCAATCGGAAGTGTCTACCGCAAAAGACTCCACATAGGCCAGCCCTTCACCGGGAGCACCATAGTTCAGACATTCCCATTGTGGGAAATAGATATCCAGTGCCCAAAAAGCCATGTGACTGTTGCCAAGAAAGGCAAATTTTGGTTTTTCTTCTATCCTATCCATACAATTTCATTCAAACGTCCACGTTATCTCACTCAAACTCTCAAACAAATATAGAATAAAATTCGCGGATTTACGTTACTTTTGCAAAGGTAATCACATTCATTCATATATATAAACCGATGATACATTTTTTCAAGAAACCCGTTTCTTACCTTGCGTTGCCGGAAAAATTCACTTATCCTTTCCATTATACACCTCATCCATTGTGTGTGTTGGCTGCGGAAGAAGTGAAAGAATATATTGCAAGCCGGAAAGAATGGCAAGAGGAATTGGCTTCCGGAAAGATGTTTGGAGTGTTGATTGTGCAAACGGACAACGGAATAACAAACAACGAAGAAAATCAGATTGGTTATCTTGCAGCTTTCTCCGGCAATCTGGCCGGAAAGAATCTGCATCCTTATTTCGTTCCTCCTGTTTATGACCTATTACAACCGGAGGGATTCTTCAAAATCGAAGAAGAACAGATTTCTGCCATTAATATCCGTATTCGTGAATTGGAAAACAGTAGTTCTTATCTCGGTTCAAAAGAGAAATGGAAGATAGAAACGGAACAGGCTAAAGCTGTTTTGAATCAAGCAAAAGCGGAGCTTAAAATGGCAAAGGAGGCGAGAGAGATTCGCCGCCAGTCATCTCCGGAGCTTTCCGAAGAAGAACAAGCCTCCCTGATTCGGGAAAGCCAATACCAAAAGGCGGAATACAAACGACTGGAAAAGGAATGGAAGAAACGATTGGAAGAGCTCGAAACGGAAGTCAGGCACTTCGATATTGAAATAGAACGACTGAAAACCGAACGAAAAGAACGTTCGGCAGCTTTACAAAGAAAATTATTCGAGCAGTTCCGGATGCTAAACGCCCAAGGAGAGGTGAAAGACTTATATACTATTTTTGAGCAAACGGTTCAGAAAGTTCCTCCTGCCGGTGCGGGTGAATGTGCTTTGCCTAAGTTATTGCAATATGCGTATCTTCATCAATTAAAGCCATTGGCTATGGCTGAATTCTGGTGGGGCGACTCTCCTAAAAACGAAATCCGGCATCACGGATATTATTATCCTTCCTGCAAAGGGAAGTGCGAACCGATTCTGCAACACATGTTGCAAGGATTGGAGGTAGACGAAAATCCACTGCTGAATCCTGTTCATGAAGAGGAAGAACTGGAAATCGTGTTTGAAGATGAATGGTTGCTGGTAGTCAATAAACCGGCAGGGATGTTGTCCGTTCCGGGAAAAGCAGAGGACAGAGATTCAGTCTATCATCGTTTGAAGAAGAAATATCCCGAAGCTACCGGTCCTATGATTGTACACCGGCTCGATATGGCTACTTCAGGATTATTGCTCGTTGCCAAAACAAAAGAGGTACATCAGGATTTACAGGCGCAATTTGCAAACAGAAGTATTAAGAAACGCTATGTGGCTGTGCTGGATGGGGCGATAATAAAAACAGAGAAAGAGATAAAGCCAATAGCAGAGAAAGCTATATTAATAGCAAAGGAAACTGTATTAACGAAAAAAACAGCAAAAGCAGAAAGAACAGGAAATACAGGAAGAATCGAACTCCCTCTTTGTCTGAATCCTCTCGACCGTCCTCGGCAAATGGTTAGTAGCGAACACGGGAAAGAAGCGATTACAGAATATCAGATCATCAGTGAGTCTGAAAGAATTACCAGTGAATCTGAAAACACTTTCAACGAATCAAACAGGATTGATGAATCAGAAAGGAATATCAATGAGTCAAGAAAATACACCCGGATTGTCTTCTATCCATTGACCGGACGCACACATCAGTTAAGAGTACACGCCGCCCATCCGGAAGGCTTGGGATGCCCCATACTTGGAGACGAACTCTACGGAAAGAAAGCAGACAGACTATACCTCCATGCCGAATATATAGAGTTCCGCCATCCCATATACGGAAACATTCTCTGCATACAGAAAGAGGCCGATTTCCATAAAAAAATATGATTAAGCCATGAACCAAATTCTTTTTGAAATGTATATAGGGGTAATTACTAATTTTCAAAAAGAACCTGACTATGGACATCAAATTCCGCATTACAAAGTATTTAGCCGTATCTGCTTTAGCAATGCTGCTACTGGGAGCCTGCTCCAAAAACAATATCTACATCAACTATCCTGACGAAGAAAACAACGGAGGCTCATCCGGCTCCGGCAATGATGACAACAACGGTAATCCGACCAAAGAGAATGCGCTGATTACTTTCAGTGCTTCCGTAGAAGGACGAAACATCACACGAGCCATGTCCCCCATGGGAAAAGGACTTCAAAGCTGGTTGTGTGCCTATACAGCCAACACATCGAACAATATCACAGGCGCTCCCGTTGCTCAAGGCAACTATGTCACCTCCTCCCCCGGTGTACTGACAGGAAATCTAGGATATAAAATGTATTTGAGCAATGCTATCTATAGCTTTTATGCCGTATCATGCAATTCCACCAGCCCGGCGCCTACTTTCACCAACGGACTATCCGAACCTTTATCCAACGGAGTAGATTATCTTTGGTGGCACGCAGTTCATCAGGACATCGCCAGTTCACAGATAAATATCCCCATAACCTACCAACACGCAGCCACGCAAGTAGTTGTAGCGATCGCCGGAGGAGAAAATATCACTTTAAACAAGATACTTTCCGCTACCATCACCCCACCGAAACCGAGCGCAATCATGGATTTGTCAACAGGTATCATCACTTCGGAAGTCAGCTATGACAAAGCAGCCGATATGGGAATCAACGACTTCACCGTACAATATATCATGTTACCCGTAAAGAGCTCCTCTCCCATGACTTTGACACTGGAGCTGATGGTAAACGGAGAGAGCTTTTCACGTACCTACACCACTCCGCTCACTCCACCCAACAACCTCCTGTCAGCCGGAAATTCATACCTTTTCCGGGCAGTTATCAATGAAAACTCCATCTCATTCGCCAATGTCAGTGTGAAAGAATGGACAGAGGTAGACGAAAGCGGAAACCCGCTATACCCTGTACAAGATTAAAATATCCGAAATAAAATCAAAGCAAACCAGGTTACGCAAGCCACAAACCGGGTTATGCAAACTGCAAGTCGGGTTACGCAAGCCACCAACCGGCAATCATGCCACCGTTTGCGTAACCTGACTATTCGTAAATACCTGCTTCTTCAACCTGCGATAAACATAGATAAAGGCCGGCACGAGGAATAAGTCTGCCGCTATCCAAGCCATCGGATCACCGTAACAGACAGCAATAAAACCGAATACCGGTACGGCATAGAGACTGACAAGAATACGAGCAATCATCTCCGCCACTCCGGAGAACATGGCAAGATTGGTATATCCTACTCCCTGAATGGTATAACGCAAGATGCACAACAAACCAAGCATCGGGAAGAACATACAGGAGACATGCAGGAACAACTCGGTATCCAACAGTATTTCCGTTTCCGACGGATCTACAAAGATCAATGCAAAATATTTGGCTCCCACCATCAGAAGAACGAATGTAAATGCCGCATAAACGATCATCATCAAAGCACTCGCCTTAATTCCCAACCAGACACGCTCCGGTTTTCCTGCCCCATAATTCTGTCCGCTATACGTAGCCATTGCAATTCCCAGACTCTCGAACGTGCAGATAAAGAACATCTTGATGCGCATAGCAGACGTAAAAGCTGCCACACACGCTGTTCCCAATGCATTATTCGCACTCTGAAGCATGATGCTGCCGATAGCCGTGATAGAAAACTGCAATCCCATAGGCACACCAATGTAAAGCAGCGTCTTAGCCAGTTTCGACTGGAACCGGCGTTCTTTCGGAGTACCTTGCAATATTTCAAACTTCCGGTACATATAAATGTAGCAGAGAACAGCCGACAATCCTTGCGAAAAGACAGTAGCAATAGCAGCTCCCGCCACTCCCCAGCCAAGTACCAAAATACAGAACAAATCAAGAATGATATTCAGAACAGCCGCAAACAGCAGAAACCAAAAAGGCGTCTTACTGTCTCCCAACGCACGGATAATGCTCGAAAGAAGATTATAGAAGAAAGTACACGGCACACCAATAAACGTGACAAGCAAATAAGCATACGCCCCTTCGAAAATATTCTCCGGCGTACGCATGATCCGAAGAATATCCTCACATAAAATACAGGTGAGAAGAGCAATCACCACAGACATTCCCGCAGCCAGTTTCAGACTAACGGCCACATAACTGCGCATCGTACTGTAATCCCGCGCCCCAAACTTCTGCGCAACGGGTATTCCGAAACCTCCGCAACATCCATTGCAGAACCCGAGAATAAGAAACACCACCGATGTGCTAGCTCCAACAGAAGCTAACGCGTTAATTCCTAAAAACTTTCCTACAATTGCAGCATCAACAAGCGAATACGTTTGTTGCAACAGATTGCCGAGTAAAAGCGGCAGCGTAAACTTTAAAATGAGAGGTAATGCCGGCCCTGCCGTCATTTCTTTAGAAGTTGCCATACGTCTATGTTCTAAAATCGGATGCAAAGATACGGAAAATTCAATGAATTAGTTCTTGATTTGCGTTCCTCTTTTAGTTGACATAAATCAAAAAAATCAGTATGAGAGCATGAGTCTCCCGGTCTATCGTTTCACCAACCGTTTAGGTGAACCATGCCACGAGCATCCCAGGCAGAAGACTTCTGTCAAATCGAACCCCTCCATCGAATCTTCCGGATATTTGGGAACAACTTCACCATCTTCGAGCACATAAACCAGCAGCCTGTCACCCTGTTCATTCTTCACATACATAGCTGCAATCTTGCATTGCGGACACAATAACTTTTTCATGCTGCAAAGATACAGATTGTTTCCGTCAACCACAAACTCTTCCAACGATGTTTCAGAAGCCCGTTCATGATTTACAGTTTATCTATTCTTCCAGAATCCCGGATAAAACAACAGGAGTACACTAAACAATTCCAGACGTCCCACCAGCATCAGAAAAGAAAGTATCCACTTTGCCAGATCAGGTAAAGAATTCCACGAATATGCAGGCCCGCAAGTTCCCAATCCCGGACCGACATTGCCTATACTCGAAATAACCGTACTGACGGACTCGGAAAAGCCAACTCCCAAAAACAAAAGAGCCGTCCACCCAATCAGGATCAGAACCAGATAAAAAGCAAAGAAAATCAATACGGTAGTTACGATAGAAGAAGACACCGTCTGCTTATTGATACGTACGGGAAGCACGGCATTCGGGTGGAGCAGATGTTTGAACTCATTCCGGATGGCACGCGCCACAATCAGCAACCGCATATTCTTGATACCTCCACTGGTAGAACCCGTACACCCTCCCGAAAGCATCGCAATGAACAACAGTAACCACGTGAAAGGAGGCCACATATTATAATCATCCGTAGCAAAACCGCAGGAAGTATGCACCGTAGACACCTGGAACAATGCTTTCCGGAAAGCCAGTTCCCAGTCATAATGATTTTGAAAGACGAGCGCCAACGTGATAAGAAAAGTCAAGATACCCACTGACGCCAGAAACCAGTGCAGCTCTTCATCTTTGAATAAACGACCGACTTTTCCTTTCAAACACATCAGAAACAAAGAGAAGTTGATACTGGAAACAATCATAAAGATAGCCACCACATATTCTATATACGGAGAATTCCAGTAAGATATACTGTTCTGCTTGGTAGAATATCCGCCCGTAGCAGTAGTGGCAAACGACTGGCAAATGGCATCAAACAAGCTCATGCCCCCAAACATCAATAAGACAGTTTCCGAAACTGTCAATACCAGATAAATTGTCCACAACCACTTGGCCATGACATTGATTTTCGGATGGGTACGGTCGTGCGTCACTCCCGTAGATTCAGCAGAGAAGAGTTGCACTCCTCCCGTGGTAAAGATAGGAAGAATGGCAATCGTGAAAAACACAATCCCCAAACCACCGATCCACTGCGTCAGGCTTCGCCAGAAAAGCATACCGTGGGAAAGGGATTCAATATCATCGAGAATAGTAGCTCCTGTAGTGGTAAACCCGGACATGGTTTCGAAAAAGGCATTGGTTATCGTATCAATGCTTCCGCTAAAATAAAAAGGAAGCATGCCGAAAAAGGTAAAAAACACCCATGAAAGAGTGACCACACAATATCCGTCTCTCCGGCTCATCTTATTCTCCGCTCCCCGTCCGTAGAGCAGTAACAATCCGCCTACCACAGCATTGATGATACAGGTGTAAAGAAAGTATTTATAATCACTTTCCCCGTAACCAGCCGACACTCCGGCACAAAGTAAGAACATCCCCAATTCGATAAATAGCAACATACCCAACACGCGCCCTATCATCTTCCGGTTAATCATGCTATTATTCTTACTCCGAATATACAGACTGTTATCTGAAATGTACTCTTCCATAACTCATGAATCATTTTGTATGTTCCCCTCATAGCCAAGAGTATGCCAAAATGAAAAGGATTCTGATAATTAGCTTGTAATCAATGCAATATTTTTTTCATTTTGAAAAAGTAATCTCTAAATACCCTACCAAAATGAAAGGGTGCTTTTCAAAATAGAAAAAAGAAGAAGGTGTATTTTAACAGAATACGCCTGCATTTCTGCATAATCTTCGCTATCTTTGTCATTCCAAAGTGTAAAAAAGAAAGAGATGAAAGCATCACGCATTGCGCACGAAAAGAAAACGGTAGAGTTGATGATCCGCCTCTATTGCCGGAAAAAAGAAAAAAATACAATTCTTTGTGCCGACTGTGAAGAGTTGCTCCGCTATGCCCACGCACGTCTCGACCATTGTCCGTTTGGAGAGAAGAAGAGTGCATGCAAGGAATGCACCGTACATTGTTACAAACCCGTCATGCGCGAACGAATGCGACAGGTGATGCGTTTCTCCGGACCGAGGATGTTGCTTTATGCACCCTGGCAGGCCATACGACATTTATTGAACCTATAACTTACTAAAAAAATCAGTAATGAAAAAAGCCATTATCATTGGCGCTACCTCCGGCATCGGACAAGAAGTTGCAAAATGTCTGTTACTGGATGGATGGCAAATCGGAGTAGCCGGCAGACGGCAATCCGCTCTCGAAAACCTGCAACGGGCAGCACCGGATCAGATTCAAATTCAAACGTTGGACGTAACCCAGGAAGATGCAGGCGAGAAATTGAATATGCTCATCGACAAGGTGGGCGGCATGGATTTGTTTCTTCTTAGTTCGGGCATCGGTTTCCAGAACACGAATCTGAACATGGAGGTGGAGCTGAACACAGCATACACGAATGTAGAGGGATTTATCCGCATGGTGGATACCGCTTTCATCTATTTCAGGAAAAGCGGAGGCGGCCACCTGGCAGTCATCAGCTCCATCGCGGGAACGAAAGGACTTGGAGTGGCTCCTGCCTACTCTGCCACCAAACGTTTCCAGAACACTTACATAGATGCTCTCGAACAACTTTCATATTTACAAAAACTGAATATCCGTTTTACTGATATCCGTCCCGGATTTGTTGCCACCGACTTGCTCAACGACGGGAAACATTATCCGCTATTGATGGATGCAGCGAAAGTGGGACGTCACATCGCCTGGTCACTGGAGCGGAAACAACGGATAGTAGTGATCGACTGGCGCTACCGGATACTGGTCTTTTTCTGGAAAATGATTCCCCGTTGGATGTGGAAACGGCTGCCCGTGAAAACCAATTAACACCAAAAGCAAACCAGGAAAGAAATAAATGAATAAATAGCAAGACCGGATTACTTCTTTTCCAATATTTCTACTTACATTTGTCTTGTAACATAAACTTATAATCTAACAAAAAAAGATGGAACAAAAATTTTGTCAAAGTTGCGGTATGCCGATAGACGACTCAACTTTTGGAAAAGAAACGGACGGTAGCAAGAACGAAGATTATTGCCACTATTGCTATGCGGACGGACATTTCACGAAAGAGTGTACCATGGACGAGATGATCGAGCTTAATCTGAATTATCTGGATGAGTTCAATAAAGACTCGGAAGTGAAATACACAGTGGAGGAAGCACGGAAAACGATGAAAGAGTTCTTTCCACAGTTGAAGAGGTGGAAACAGTAAATCAGTAATATAGAGATGCGTCGGAAACTATTAAGAATATGTTTCTGACGCATTTTTAGCTGACAAAGTATCTTCTTTGAAATCAATCAACAACACCATTTATTTCCGGGTGTCTTTCCAACCACCTCACCGCATAAGAGCATGTTGCTTTCGGCTTCATCCCGTTGGCTGATGCATACTCATAAGCAGCTTTTACCAAGGCAGCGGCAATCCCCCGTCCTTCAATGGGTTGTGGCACAATTGTGTGGATAATATCAAGAGAATCACCTATCAGGCGGTATTGTACAAAGGCGGTGCGACCGTCTACTTCTGTCTTGAACAATTTTTGTTCGGGCTGATGAATAATTTCGTAATTCATAATTGCTGTTGTTTTAAAGTTGGTTTATCGTCCGTTAAATACTTTCGCTAAACAATCTTATATTATTTATTAGGTGCGGATTGCATAAACTGATATATGTATATGCCTGCGATCAGAGTTGCTCGATCCACTTCAACTGGCTCGTATCGTATCCACGACGCTCGGCAGCGGTGACGAGTTTCTTCTTGATTTCTTCCGGCAGTTGGGGTGTACGGCTTAGTATCCAGAGATATTTATCAGTACTGCTGCCTACCAGGGCATAATTGTAATTCTCTTCATCCAGTTCCAAGACATAATAATCAGAATAGAAACTAAGGAAGAAAGACACTTTCAGTTTGCCCGGCTGTGCGGGATCGGGTATTTTGGCATGTCCGTTGGCAGTCTTGCAGATGTCGTAAGGAGAATTACGTTTGCATCCCCGGTTCTCCACACGAATCATGCCGTCGGGACGGAGCGTGTAAGTAGCCGTGACGTCTACAAGTCCGTATTCAAAACGATTCTCGTAGCGGGCTATTTCATACCAAAGTCCCATATACCGGTGCAAATCGAGAGAGGTAACCGTACTATGGTCCGTACCTCTGAAAAGACGTCCGACATTGGGAATGGAGAAATGAAATCCCGCCTCCGTAAGACGCGTTGAGCGAACTCTCTGGCCAGCAGTCAGGAAAGATGCCGCTTCACCATATAAGATACGGAAAATTCGTTGCGGAGCTACCATCGTTGTCCATGCCCGATAAGCCTTTCCCATCGCACGGGTGAAAGCATATTGCGAGATCTGCTGCGGAGCAACCAGGTTATATACCCCATGTGTCTCTTCGTGAGTGATAAAGAACTCCATTGCACGGCAAAGATCCCGTATCGATATCCACGGAAAAACCTGTGTACCGGGACCGATGGCGGTGGCTATCTTGGTAGCTTGCAAAGGGCGAAGCATCTGCTGCATCGCTCCCCCGTCCGGAGAAAGCACTACGCCGAAGCGTGTAATAACGAGCCTTGTAGGTTCGGGACAGTGTTTCGCCTCTTTTTCCCACGCATAGCAAAGATCGGACAGAAAACCTTCTCCACGGGTACGGGTATATTCGTCCACCTCCGCTTCCGAAGGATAATAACCTACAGCAGAAGCCGAAATCATCAGTTTCGGTTTCGTTTTGACTGCGTTCAAAGCGCGGATAATACGATTGGTTACAACAATACGACTGTTGAAAAGCTCCTGTTTATATTCCGGTGTCCAACGTTTATTGATAGGTGCACCTGCCAGGTTGATGACAACATCACAATGGGTCAGTGTCTGAATCAAATAACCGGACATACCTTCGCGAAACATCGACCTTCCTAGAGGAATGATCCGATGTCCGCCCTTTTCTGTAAGATAATTAGAAAGATGTTTACCTATATATCCGGTAGCTCCGGTCATTGCTATATTCATCTTGATTCGTTGTTTATTTTAACTCTATTAGAAAAACGTATAAAATGCAAGAAAAGTTCTTTGAAAAAAGCAAAATGAGGTTATCTTTGCAAGATAGACGTAAACATTGAAGCATCCAAAAAGGTTATAAAATGAAAAGACAAATGAAAATCAACTATATTCTTACACTTATATTAGTATTTTGTATCGGTGCTTCCATCCCAATATTGACAGGCAGCAGCCAAGTGAACGAACAACATTCCGCCAAATCGGAAGTGCCTTATTGTGTCACTCCGCCTACTGTTCCCGCACAGGTCACCTTCGACGGGGAAACGATTGACCTCCGGCGCTATGACCGCCGCGAACGGATGGACCGCGAGATGATGGCCTTCACCTATATGCACTCCACCACCATGTTATTAATCAAGCGTGCCAACCGTTACTTCCCCATCATCGAACCGATACTGAAAGCAAACGGTATTCCTGATGACTTCAAATACCTGATGGTCATCGAGAGCAATCTGAATAACATCGCACGCTCTCCGGCAGGAGCAGCAGGTCTATGGCAATTTATGCCTGTCACCGGACGGGAATTCGGGCTGGAAGTGAACGATAACGTAGACGAACGCTATCATATTGAAAAAGCAACCGTTGCCGCCTGCAAATACTTCAAACAAGCGTATGCCAAATATGGCGATTGGATGGCTGTCTCCGCCGCCTATAACGCCGGACAGGGACGTATCTCCTCCCAACTTGAAAAGCAGTTGGCAAGTCATGCCATGGACTTATGGCTGGTAGAGGAAACTTCCCGCTACATGTTCCGTCTGTTGGCAGCCAAAGAGATATTCAACAACCCGCAACGTTACGGATTCCTCTTGAAACGGGAACATCTGTATCCGCCTATTCCTTATAAAGAGGTAACCGTCAACACTTCTATCGACGATCTGAACGACTACGCAAAATCACAGGGAATCACCTATGCCCAACTCCGTGATGCCAACCCCTGGCTGCGCGACACTTCATTGAAGAACAAGACCGGAAAGACATACATTCTCTATATTCCTACACAAGAGGGAATGTATTACAACCCGCAAAAGACCGTTGCCTACAATAAACAGTGGGTCATCGACTAAAAAGGCTTTTTCTTTAATTCCGGCCAAACACTATTGATATGAAACTGAAAGAAAGAATCCATCGTTTTTTGCATGACGAGAAACTGAAACGAAAGTTATACGTCATCATCTTCGAATCGGACACCCCTGCCGGGAAATTGTTCGACGTGATTCTTATCGCCTGTATTCTGGTCAGCGTATTGCTCGTCATCATCGAAAGCCTGAAAGGACTTCCCACCTATCTGACGACTCCGTTCGTCATTATGGAATTCCTTTTCACCGGCTTCTTTACTTTCGAATACCTGACGAGAATCTACTGTTCACCCCGTCCCCGGAAATACATATTCAGCTTTTTCGGTATCGTAGACTTACTGGCCACGTTGCCTCTTTACATCGGTCTGCTCTTTCCGGGCGCCCGCTATCTACTCATCATCCGTGCCTTCCGCCTGATACGTGTGTTCCGTGTCTTCAAGCTTTTCAACTTTCTGAATGAGGGGGAACGGCTGCTCACTGCCTTGCGTGAAAGTAGTAAGAAGATTGCAGTGTTCTTCCTGTTTGTCGTCATTCTGGTGACTTCCATCGGAACGCTAATGTATATGATTGAAGGAACGCAGCCCAACTCCCAGTTCAACAATATCCCGAACAGCATCTATTGGGCTATCGTCACCATGACTACCGTAGGTTATGGAGATATTACTCCCGCCACCGGCCTCGGAAAATTCCTTTCCGCCTGCGTCATGCTCATCGGTTACACGATTATCGCCGTACCGACAGGTATCGTATCTGCCTCCATGATGAAAGAATATAAACGCAGAAGAGACAAAGAATGCCCCAACTGCCATCGCTCCGGACACGAAGATAATGCAGAGTTTTGCAAATATTGCGGCCACAGCCTGGCCCCATCCGAAACCAAAGCGGAAGAGAAATAAATCCCTATGATCTACGCCGGACGAAACGCTCGAATAAGACAATGAAAACGCATCCCACAGCATAGCAGGCAATATCTCCCCAATCGAACGTAGAACCCAGCACAATTCGGGCTACGCGGTTCGTGACGCCCAATGTTTCCACCAGCCGGAAGTATTGCAAGACTTCTACAAAACAGGCAAAAAGAAAGACATAAAACGGCATCCGCGGAATCCCCGTCGGTAGAAAAATACGTACAAAGCTATATACCAGCACTACAACCAGCATATCTCCGACATAGGGACGTATGAAACGGTCGCGCACATACAAAGCTATCAACACCTCCATACAGAAGATCACCAGAAAGCTGATTATATAAAAAATTCTTTTCTTCATTATTTGCTCGGTCGCGGGATTAAACATTTATTTGAATCTGCGAATATACGATAAAATGAATTGGATACGTTCAAATATTACTAAATGATTGATACAAAAAGGGGAAATAATTGTATATTTATGGTCCTAAGCATTTTTCCACAAACAATAAAAAACAGAAAGGAGATTGAACACATGATGTTGAATATGGATTTTGTAATCCGTTTATTGGTCGCCGGAATATTGGGAACCATCATCGGACTGGATCGTGAATACCGTGCCAAAGAAGCCGGATACCGCACTCATTTTCTCGTGTCGCTAGGTAGTGCTTTGATTATGATTGTTTCCCAATACGGATTTCAGGAAATTATAAAAGAAAGTAGTGTCACACTCGATCCCAGTCGGGTGGCGGCACAGGTTGTCAGCGGTATCGGATTTATCGGTGCAGGAACCATCATCTTTCAAAAACAGATTGTACGCGGATTGACTACCGCCGCAGGAATCTGGGCAACAGCAGGTATCGGCTTGGCGGTAGGTGCAGGAATGTACACCATCGGTATTGCCGCCACGGTGTTGACCCTCGTCGGACTGGAACTACTTAGCTATCTATTTAAAAGCATCGGAATGAAAAGCTCGATGGTTTCTTTCTCAACTCCCAACAAAGACATACTGAAACAGATAGCGGACAGATTCAACTCTAAAGACTACCTGATAGTCTCTTACGAGATGGAAACGCTACACACGGGCGAAGCAGAATATTATCAGGTTACGATGGTTATCAAGTCGAAACGAAATAATGATGAAGGGCATCTGCTTTCGCTGATACAGGAATTTCCGGATGTAACGGTGCAGCGAATTGAATAGTCAGACTTTCGCTCCTCTCCCAAAATGGAAATCTACTTTTGCTTTTCCGTCAGATACTTCCAATAACGTACAGGCATATCCTGCCTGTGCTTCCTCGGATTCATGCGTTCTTTGATACAAATGGCCTTGAAATATGTCTTCCAAAGTTGTTGGAAAAGCTTCTCATCCTTGTCCATCAGACTTTCGTCCAGCATTCCCGTAATCAAATGGGATTCACGGCTGTCATCATCAAACGAGATAGTCGTCACCTCCTGCAAGTCATAATAAAATCCGTAACGGCGTTTCATGTCGTAAATAATCCACTTCTGATCGGCAAAACGGTCTTTGAAATGGTGAACCGTCAGCGGGAGCGCATTATACTGCGGTTCGAAAGCGGCAAAGAATGTACCGTCGGCAGCTTTCTGGAAACGGACAAACTGCATCAGGTGCACACGTTCGCCATCCACCTTCTTCCATATTTGCGCCAATTGCAAAACGTCCGGATCACCAAAATTGGTTTCAATGGACCGGGGCGCGTCGATCGCTTTACGGATATAACGAAAAATAAGCATCCCTACTTCCGGAAGCTCCGACAGCCAACTTTGCGTGAGGCAACCCAAAGCGGAAGAGGAAACTTTCTTCTGTAATCCCCGCCACACACGCCCGGCCTTTTCTTCATCGGTCACTACCGTATGCAGCTCATCACAAAATAAAGGCAAAGCATCTCCTTCCGACAGCAAAGCATCGGGGAAAGTCTTGCGGAAATAGGCGTCGAACACAGCCGTCAGCAGACCATCAAAGGTTTTATCGTAAATATAAACACTAAACATATTTACTATTAGACAATTTACGATTTACTATTTAAGTTACTATTAGACAATTTACAATTGAATTTACTATTAGACGATTTACGCTTGGTATCACTTTTGAATAGTAAATTGACTAATCGTAAATTATTCTTATTCGCCAAAATCAAGCAACAACTGGCGTTCATCCACTTTCTTTTTTGGTTTCGGCAACAATAAGCTGCGCACTCGTTGCGGAGAAAGTTCGTTCACCGTCTGCATCTGAAGAGGCAGCTCTTTGCAAGTGATGAAATATTGCGCTTTCTTCATCACCACTCCTATCTTCTTCAGTTCATAAAATCCCAGCCGCGAAAAACGACGGGAAGCAACAATCAGTTTCGCCGACTTCACCCCTACTCCCGGCACACGGAGCAACATTTCGTAGTCCGCCTTATTGATGTCGACAGGAAACTGTTCGGGATGGCGCAAAGCCCACGAGAGTTTCGGGTCTATTTCGAGATCGAGGTCCGGATAGGAATCATCCACAATTTCATCTACCTTGAATTGATAAAAGCGCAATAACCAGTCAGCCTGATAGAGCCGGTTTTCACGTACCAGAGGCGGCTGTTTCAATGCCGGAAGGCGCTTATCATACGTATTCACGGAAACGTAGCCCGAGTAATAGACACGTTTCATGGTGGGGCGCCCGTAAAGTGCCGACGAAAGAAAAAGAATATCTTTATCCGATTCGGAGGTAGCTCCCACAATCACCTGGGTACTTTGTCCCGCAGGTGCGAAACGGGGTGCGTGGCGAAACTTCTGCCGTTCTTCTTTGCTCTCCAACACGCCTTGTTGAATGTATTTCATCGGAGCAAATACACTTTTGTGATCTTTCTCCGGCGCCAGAAGTTTCAGATTTTCTTCTTTGGGAATTTCGACGTTGACACTAAGACGATCGGCATACAACCCGGCTTCATTCACCAATTCGCGACTGGCTCCGGGAATACTCTTGAGATGGATATAACCGTTAAAACGGTACACTTGCCGCAAGTCTTTGGCTACACGCACAAGTCTCTCCATTGTATAGTCCGGATTACGGACCACTCCGGAGCTAAGAAACAGCCCTTCGATATAGTTACGACGGTAGAATTCCATCGTCAGCTCCACCAATTCCGAAACGGAAAAGGTAGCGCGGGGAAGATCATTGCTACGACGGTTGACGCAATAGGCACAATCGTAAATGCAATAATTGGTAAGCATGATTTTCAATAGCGAGATACACCGCCCGTCCTCGGCAAAACTGTGACATATCCCCCATCCCCCCACAGTGTTTCCCAGCGTTCCCGGCTTATTGGAACGCACCGTGCCACTGGAAGAACAGGAAACATCGTACTTGGCAGATTCCGCAAGTATCTTCAGTTTAGCTAAGACGTTTTCGTTCATCATTCCCGATCTTGATTCTTTTCGCAAATATACGATTAAATTTGAGATGCGTATAGAAGAAAAAAGTTTGCCCCCTACAAATTGCAAATAAATCATTTAAAAGAACCACAAAAATATAAAAAGCCCGGACTTACATCTTGGGAGACATCTCTTTTCTAAAAAAGCGATTCACCCAAACGAACCGCTTTTTATGCTATAAATAATTGCCACTATCCGTACTAAAACAATAAAAAGTCATTCCGCATTAAAACAAAAAGAGGGCATATCGCCTCACGATATGCCCTCTTTTTCAATATCCTAGTAGTCTTCTAAATTATTTTTTAGAAGCTTCCAAAGATGCTTTACGGAATTCTTTCATTGCTTTTTCGATTTCCAAAGAAGCTTTACGAGCGCGAGTTCCTGCTGCTTTGTTACCGTTTTCGATCTGTGCGTTAGCATCTTTTGAGAAGTCAGCATAAAGAGCTGCTACCTTTTCTACCAATTCTTTCATAATCCTTTTATTTTTTTCGTTAATAATGTGCCGCAAAAATACACTGTTTCCCGAAATAAAAGCATAAAATCAATATTTTTTTTGAAATAATCTTCGAAAAATATCTAAAAAAGGGGCTTTTTACCTTTTTTACCTACCTTTGTAGCCATGAAACTGCTTACAGATACCGATTATATACATGCACTGATTGCTGAAGGAGAGCACCAGCAACAGGACTTTAAATTCGAAATTTCCGACGCACGCAAAATAGCCAAAACACTTTCGGCCTTTGCCAACACGGACGGAGGACGATTACTTATTGGCGTTAAAGACAATGGTAAAATCGCAGGAGTACGCTCCGAAGAAGAAAAATATATGATTGAAGCCGCCGCACAACTTTATTGCGTGCCGGAAGTGGAATATTCTCTGCAAACATACATAGTGGAAGGACGACAAGTGTTAGTGGCAACCATCGAAGAAACTCCACATAAACCGGTTTACGCCAAGGACGAAACCGGAAAGCCCCTAGCCTATCTCCGCATCAAGGACGAAAATATTCTGGCAACTCCCATACATCTCCGTGTATGGCAACAGAGCGATAGCCCCCGTGGAGAACTCATCCGCTACACCGAACGTGAACAGCTCCTGCTCGATCAACTGGAGCACGGAACTTTACTCTCACTCAACCGTTACTGTCGACAAACCGGACTTTCACGACGTGCCGCTGAACATCTGCTCGCCAAATTTGTTCGTTATGATATTGTGGAACCTGTATTCGAAAATCATAAATTTTACTTCCGAATAAAAGACGAATAACCACAAACAATGCTTTATACTTAATACTTAACTATGACTTTTATCAACGAGATTAATGACATACTTTGGACGTATATTCTAATTATTATGTTATTAGGATGTGCTGTCTGGTTCAGCATACGGACACGCTTTGTACAATTTCGCATGATCCGGGAAATGATCGTGCTGTTAAGCGAATCCGCCGGCAAAGGAAAACAGGAAGAGAAACATGTATCTTCTTTTCAGGCATTCGCTATTTCTATCGCCAGCCGTGTGGGTACGGGGAATCTTGCGGGAGTGGCTACTGCCATTGCCATCGGAGGTCCCGGGGCTATTTTCTGGATGTGGGTCATCGCACTGTTAGGGGCTTCGAGTGCTTTCATAGAGTCTACTTTGGGACAATTATACAAAATACGCGGAAAGGATTCGTTCATCGGAGGACCTGCTTATTATATGAAGAAAGGGTTGAAACAACCGTGGATGGGAATGCTTTTTGCCGTATTAATAAGCATTACTTTCGGGTTTGCTTTCAATTCTGTACAGAGTAATACGATCTGTGCTGCGGCAGAGCATGCTTTTGGGTTCAATCATATTATATTGGGAGGTGTGCTGACTTTGCTGACATTGCTTATCATCTTTGGAGGTATTCAACGCATTGCCCGCGTCAGCAGTATTATCGTGCCTGTTATGGCTTTGGGATATGTAGGGCTGGCACTGGTTATTGTTGCACTCAATATCACTCATTTACCGGGTGTTATCGCACTGATTGTCAGCCATGCTTTCGGTTGGGAGCAGGCATTGGCAGGAGGAGTTGGTATGGCATTAATGCAGGGCATCAAGAGAGGACTTTTCAGCAATGAGGCCGGTATGGGTTCGGCCCCGAATGCGGCTGCCACGGCTCATGTCAGCCATCCCGTAAAACAAGGGTTGATACAGACTTTGGCGGTATTTACAGATACATTATTGATATGTACCTGTACGGCTTTTATCATCCTCTTTAGTGGGGCTCCTCTGGATGGTTCGGCTAATGGAGTGCAGCTGACTCAACAGGCGTTGACAAACGAAATAGGTTCTTCGGGCAGTATCTTCGTTACCGTAGCTCTTTTCTTTTTTGCTTTCAGCAGTATTCTGGGGAATTATTATTATGGTGAGGCTAATATCCGTTTTATCACTCACCGGAAATGGGTACTTCATGGTTACAGGATATTGGTGGGTGGTATGGTACTCTTCGGTTCACTTGCCACATTGGATATGGTATGGAGCCTGGCAGATGTCACGATGGCGTTAATGGCTATCTGTAATCTGATTGCTATCCTTTTCCTCGGAAAATATGCTATCCGTCTGCTAAATGATTACCGGGCGCAAAAGAAAGCTGGCATTCAAAGCCCTGTTTTTAAGAAAGAGACAATGCCGGACATCGAAAAGGACTTGGAATGTTGGTGAAAACCAACTGTTTTTGTACCTTTGCACGCAAATTGACAGATGGTAGTTATGTTATATACCTTCCACACGCTCAAATAGTAAATTGTAAATAATAAAATTGTAGAGATAACAATGGGCTTATTTGGTTTATTCAAGAAAAAATCCGATGAAACGAAAGTCGGCAATGTAGAAGATTTCATATCACTGACACGGGTGTATTTCCAGTCAGTTATCGCCACAAACCTCGGTATCACTAATATCCGCTTCTTGCCGGACGTAGCTAACTTCAAACGTTTGTTTAAAGTTCCTACTCAAAACGGTAAACTGGGATTGGCCGAAAAATCTGCTGCGCGCAAAATGCTGATGCAGGATTATGGGTTGAACGAGAACTTCTTTAAGGAAATCGACTCTTCCGTGAAACGTAACTGCCGCACTCAAAATGATATTCAATCTTATTTGTTCATGTATCAGGGATTTTCCAATGATCTGATGATGTTGATGGGAAATCTGATGCAGTGGAAGTTTCGTATGCCGTCGATCTTTAAGAAGGCTTTGTATGGTATGACACAGAAAACGGTACACGATGTTTGTACCAAGACAGTGTGGAAGGCTGATGATGTGCATAAAACGGCTGCGACTGTCCGCCAGTACAAAGAGCGTTTGGGATACTCTGAACAGTGGATGACGGATTATGTGTATAATATTGTTCTTCTTGCCAAGAAGGAGCCGAAACGGAAGAACGACGACACGGAAACGAAAAAATAAGTCGCTTTAAATGTTAGAAAATCGTAAAGATTAATAGGATAGAAAAAGCGGGGGGGTTGTACCTCCGCTTTTTTTGTTATCTTTATGTACTTTTTTCTTTTGTCTTGATACAAAAGAAAAAGTACCCAAAAGAAAAAATCAAGGCTGCGCCTGCCCGGCTACTCCGGTTTCATTCCCGTCTAAAGGGTAGAAACTCGCTTCGCTCAAACAGTCTGCCCTTCTTAACGCCGGTAATAAAACCTTCGCTTGACGCCGTGCAGACGAGGCCGGAGGAGGACCATGCGGTATGGTAGTATATTATAATAATTAAAAAATAGAGAGATTGCTTATGAAACAAAAGAAAATGCTTGCGCTTACTTTTTCACAGTTGAAACAAATCTATAATCAAGAAATTCCGGAAGTGGTGGAGATAGCTGATAAGAGCTCTTCTGTGGAAGAGTTCAAGGCTGGGATGCTGCGTTTTTTGGAAATTTGCAGGATAGAAAATGAGGCTGCGGAGGAGGCGAGGGAGCAAATTCGACTCTTACTCGATTATGATGGGCAGAATGTCCATGAACTGTCTACTGGACAGGATATGTCAGTACAGACGATTCGGTTGCTTTATGAGTTTCTGACGGGAACGTTGGAAAATATGGAGATACCGACGGATTTGTTTATTGAAATTTTTCAGATGTTTAAACGGTTGAAGGGAGAGGTTGTGCCTTTACCATCGCCGCAACGTATCAAAAGTCGGAATGACCGGTGGGAAACGGGATTGGACGAAGAGGTACGTGAAGTGCGGGATGAGAATAAGGAGCGGATGTTGCACTTGTTGATTCAGAAGATTGAGAACAGGAAGTCGAAGCCTTCGGTGCGTTTTCACTTTGAGGAGGGAATGAGTTATGAAGAAAAATACAGGTTGGTAAGTGAGTGGTGGAACGATTTCCGTTTTCATTTGGCAATGGCTGTAAAAAGTCCGGGCGAGTTGAATCGATTCCTGGGAAATTCACTTTCGTCAGAGACTATGTATTTGCTTTATCGTGCCCGGAAGAAGGGTATGCCGTTCTTTGCAACTCCTTATTATTTATCGTTGCTTAATGTAACGGGATATGGGTATAATGACGAGGCTATTCGGAGTTATATTCTGTATTCTCCACGTTTGGTGGAGACGTATGGAAATATTCGCGCGTGGGAGAAAGAGGATATTGTAGAAGCCGGAAAGCCTAATGCTGCGGGATGGCTTTTGCCGGACGGGCATAACATTCATCGGCGGTATCCGGAGGTGGCTATTCTCATTCCTGACACTATGGGACGGGCTTGCGGAGGACTTTGTGCTTCCTGTCAGCGTATGTATGATTTTCAGAGCGAGCGGTTGAATTTCGAATTTGAGTCTTTACGCCCGAAGGAATCATGGGATCGTAAGTTGCGTCGGTTAATGGCTTATTTTGAAGAGGATACGCAGTTGCGGGATATTCTTATTACAGGAGGCGATGCGCTGATGAGTCAGAATAAAACGCTTCAGAATATTCTGGATGCGGTGTATCGGATGGCGGCACGCAAACAAAGGGCGAATCTTGAACGCAAGGATGGAGAGAAATATGCGGAATTGCAACGGGTACGGTTGGGGTCACGTCTGTTGGCTTATTTGCCGATGCGTATCAATGACGGGCTGGTTGATGTTCTGCGGGAATTCAAGGAGAAAGCATCGGCTATCGGTGTGAAACAGTTTATTATACAGACTCATTTCCAGACACCGCTGGAGGTTACTCCTGAAGCTAAAGAAGCGATCCGGAAGATTCTTTCTGCGGGATGGATTATTACGAATCAGTTGGTATATACGGTGGCTGCTTCACGTAGAGGGCATACGACCCGGCTTCGTCAGGTGCTCAATTCGTTGGGGGTGGTATGTTATTACACTTTCTCGGTAAAGGGATTCAATGAGAATTATGCAGTATTTGCACCCAACAGTCGTTCAATGCAGGAGCAACAGGAGGAAAAGATTTATGGCCGTATGACACCGGAACAGGCGGAGGAGTTATATAAGATATTAGAGATGAAAGCAGGAACAGAAGAGGAGCCTAAAGAGGATGTTGCCAAGCAATTAAGACGCTTCATGAGAAAGCATCATTTACCTTTCCTTGCCACTGATCGCAGCGTATTGAATTTACCGGCTATCGGTAAAAGCATGACTTTCCAGTTGGTGGGACTAACTGAAGAAGGAAAACGAATTCTACGCTTCGAACATGACGGTACTCGTCATCATAGCCCGATTATCGATCAGATGGGGCAGATTTATATTGTAGAGAATAAATCGCTAGCTGCTTACCTGCGCCAGTTAGCCAAGATGGGAGAAGATCCGGAAGACTATGCTTCTATCTGGAATTATACGAAAGGAGAAACCGAACCTCGTTTCAGTCTTTACGAGTATCCTGATTTCCCCTTCCGCACAACAGATAAAATGAGTAATTTAAGTATTAAGAATTAGGTATTAAGTATTAATCGACAAGCATCAACTAACAAGTATTAATCAACGCCTATCAAGTATAAACCAGCGGCTTCGGTAATACTTATTACTTAATACTTGTTTCTACTACTTGTTTCCTACTCTTTTACCCGTATTACTATATTTGCAATAATTGCAGTTAGGCCTCCGGTGGTAATCCCTGAAGAGAAGATACTTCGAATTGCTTCCGGGGCTTGTTGTAATACGTCCGGCATTAGTTCTACCCCTAAGCCTAAGGAGAGGCTGACTGCTAATACCAAAGTTTCTTTACGGCCTATTTCTTGTGAGGAGACAATACGGATTCCCGCCGCTGCTACTGTGCCGAACATTAGTAAGGTTGCACCGCCCAGTACAGGATCGGGCATTAAGGAAAATACGGCACCTACGATGGGAAATAAACCCAAAAGGACGAGCATTGCCGCAATATAATAACCAACATAACGGCTGGCTACTCCGGTCAGTTGGATAATACCGTTGTTTTGTGCAAAGATGGAGTTTGGAAAAGAGTTGAATACACCGGCGAGAAAGGAGTTGAATCCATCTGCCATTACTCCACCGGAAACCCTTTTCAAATAGGAATCTCCTTCAATGGGAAGTCCGGAAATCATAGAGTTGGCAGTTACATCACCTGTTGCTTCAATGGCAGTTATCAAGTAAACCAGACCAATGGCTATAAAAGAAGACACATTGAAATCAATACCATATTTAAAAGGCTGGGGAATATTAAAACTCATCAGCATTTCCACATTTAACGCACTCATATCCACTTTTCCCAGAGCAAATGCCAAACCATAGCCAAGGCAAAGTCCGAGTACAATGGAACTCATACGCAGGTATTTGTTCCCGCAACGATTGAAAAACAAGACGCTAAGAAGTACCAGTGCTGCAATAGACAGGTTTTCCCACGTAGCAAACGTACCATTATCCATAGCTGCATATCCGCCTCCGCAAGATACGATACCTACCTTTATCAGACTCAATCCGATAAGCAGCACGACAATACCGGAAACCAGCGGAGTGATAATATTACGCAGATATTTGAATGTGCGGCTGACAATCATTTCGATAGGCGCAGCAGCCATACAGGAACCGAAAATTAACGGTAATCCGCCTACCATTCCTGTGGCAATGATAGGGCCGATAAAAGAAAAACTGGTTCCCTGGATGCAGAGCAGTCTTGCTCCTATCACACCAAAGCGGCGGCATTGTATAAAGGTAGATACTCCCGAAGCAAAAAGAGACATGGAAACCAGAAAACTTGTCTTTTCTACATCAAGTTTCAAGGCACTTGCGATGATAAGCGGAGGTGTAATGATCGCTACGAAAATAGCCAAAAGATGTTGTAAAGCCGCAAACAAGGCGTCTTTAAAAGGGGGACGGTCTTCTACGCCGTAGATTAAATCAGTTTTCATTTAACAGGGTTTCTATATATTTTTTTAAGTTCCGCAGAGGGATAAACAGAGATTATTCTGAAGTCCGGCTTCTTTTAGTCCGACTTTTTTTAATTCTATTTCTTATAATCCGTTTTTTAGTTCAGCGTCCATTTCAGAGCGAGTGTCGGGATAACATAAAAGCCATCACGACCGCCGAAGTTATTACTCAATTCGACTTCGGAGCCAACACTAAGATTGAAATTTTTATTTACTCCTTTGATTTTGTTTAGGTTTACCCAGAATTGTGGTTCGGAGAGAAAGATAGTCTTTCCGTAGTTGGTTTCTTCACGCCACCAATCGGCAAAGCCGGAGAAAGTGAGCAGATTGCGGCAGAAATTTACGTACCACGTACCTGTCAGCTGGAAGTTGTTGGGCGATTGGTGTTTCTGAATATACTTATACATAGCAGTCAGCGTGAAGCCTTTGGAAAAGGAAGCATTATTAAAAGTGTAGGTAGCTCCTGCCAGATAAGCATTTTTATAAGACATGCCTTTCGATAATCCACCGTTATATTCAAGATGTGCAGAGAAAGGACCTTTCCAGAATTTTATCTCACGTGCTATTTCCCAATAAGCGGAAGCGACACCCTCGGAGGTGTAATCCATATCAACAAAGAAATAAGTGCTTCCCCAAGTATCAGGATGAAACTTCTCCACAGTGGAGGTGAACAGCGGGCGACCTTGCAAATCTTTATCATACAAAGAACGTCCGAAATCATAATGTAGCTGAATGTTTTGCGCCTGCAATCCCGGTATGCCAGAGAGCAACATACAGAGGAAAAGAGCAGAGATAATTTGTTTCATAAGTAAATGTGTTTAAATGAAGATGCAAAAATAGTTAAAGCTACACATATAAACACATTACTTCTGTCTTTTTTTATTCCAGGTTATTATTTCCCGTATCCCACCAGAGTCTTGTACCTCCATGGTCATCTCCGCCTAAAGCCTTGACAAGAGCAGAATATTGTTCCGGGTCTTCTGTCTGCAATGTACCTGGGAAATTAAGACGGCGCACCATGATCTCCGTGTCGATGCATCCGCTCCTACTATGATTGAATCGAACGGGAAATAAACGGGGATATCCCGTTCGTCTTTGTTCGGCCCAAGCTTCGCAACCTTCCGGGAACATGGCAATCCACTTCTGCGTGATAATCTTCTCTAGTTTTGTCTCCTTATCATCCTGCGGATTCCATTTGGGAGTGACTTTACAACGCGCTTCTATATTATTTTCTTCATCATAAGTGTCTATAAAGTCGGAAGCTGTCAGCTCACTTTTCAGGTAATCCTCCACCCCATAAATTCCCCATTGATGAAAAGAGGTAGTTACGCCGTTCCGGTAACAAGCTTCTTCATCTTCATCGGTCCACCCGCGCAAAGCGGCTTCGGCACGCAGAAACCAGACTTCCGAAGCAGTCATCAGAGGCGCATCGGTGCTTTGCAGGACAAACAGCTTCGACAATCCGGAATAATGACTATGAGCAAAACATGTCCCTTGACGAATTCCACGATATTGTCCTTTCAAAGCTTCATCCGTACAGTGTTCGAAATAAGCTCCAAGACGAGGATCATCATATCCGACCAAGATTGATTCCATGTTAGCACTCATGTAAGTTTCATTCCACACACAGTTAAGTTCTCCCAATGGATTGGTATATCCGGATTTGGTAGAAACGATTGCTCCGCCTGTTTCCGCTTCAAAGAAGCCATAATCGTTTTCTTTTATTTTCTGTATTTCAGCACAAGCCTTATCGGGAGCAACAGAGGCAATACGCATTGCCAACCGCAAACGCAACGAATTGGCAAACTTCACCCAGGAAGCGTATTTCCCATCCAACAAAATATCAAAACGTGCAAATCCATTGGATTCCGGTTTCTCCTCTATATACCCGGTGAGGGCAACTACGGCAGAATCGAGTTCATTGAAAAACTCATAATAGACATCCTCTTGTTTATCCGGACGGTAATGTTTTTCGGCATTAGCAAAATTCTTATAAATGATAGGACCATAATAATCCGTCACACGATGCATCGCTTCCACCTTTAATATTTTCGTTATCCCGAACAGAGCAGGATGTGTATTTCGGGTAGCATTCTCCGACTGATATATCTGTGGGAAAATATAAGAATACATGTGTGTCCACATGGCGCTATTCCAGCCGTCCTGCATATTATAATCGGAATTATGCGAGCCCCCGTTCAGAGGTTTGCCGTCATGCATATACCCACTGAACATGTCCGCGTTCAGATTCTGTATCAGCTGGAAAGGCCAGTTCTTTCCTTTTCCGTAGTCGTAATTAAAATAAATACCTTGCTGAATAATTCCCAAACGGATTCCATAGCCATTGTCATCAATAATCAAGTCATCATCCGTGATACCGGACAAATCGGTATTGTAATCACGGAAATTACCGGTACAAGCTACAGAGAACAGCAATAACCCCAACAAATATAGATATACAAATTTTCTCTTCATTTCTCTCTCTTGCTTTTAAAATTCACATTTCAGAGTAAAGCCCAGACTACGGGTCGTAGGCATTCCGAACACTTCAATTCCTTGATTATCATTTCCGGTAGAAAGTACCAGATCCGGATCAAAAGGAGCTTTCTTATACAAGAAACATAGATTGCGAGCTACAAACGAAAGCTGAACATCTTTCAGTACCTTCGTTTTCTGTATCCACTTCTTGGAGAAATTATAGCTCAATGATACTTCACGCAACCGTAAATTCGTAGCATCATACATATAATATTCCGTCACCCCGGCACGCCCGCCTACTATTTTATAGAATCCTTTCACATTGTCTATACGCTGACCGTCGAGCATTACATATCCCCTGTCACGCGCATCGGCCGTTATTTCAGATACTCCATAAAGATCCATTTCCGCCTGTGTCTGCGAAAGGACTTCGCCTCCGTAGCGCCAATCAAGCAGAAAATAAAGGGTGAAGCCTTTGTAAGAGAATGTATGGTCCCATCCCATCATAAAGACAGGGTTGGCATTTCCTACTTTCACCGTATTCCCATCGCCCTCCACCAATGGAAGTCCTTTATTATCACCCTCTGTTTCGTAAACGATATTGCCTGCATCATCACGCACAAAAGCCTTACCATATATATCACCGATAGAACCGTCTTTAATAAGCTTCATGGCATAGCTGGAAGAAAAACTGGTAGGCCCGTAAATCATTTCTTTCAGATCTTCGTGCAACTTCACTATCTTATTCTTATTGGTAGAGAAGTTTACAGAAGTTTTCCAGTTGAAATCAGGAGTTAATACGGGAGTTCCATTCAATGTCAATTCCCATCCTCGGTTCTGGATATTCCCGGCATTTACATATCGGTAAGCATACTTATCGCCTGCAAGTGCGGGAAGTTTGAAGAATTGATTATAAGTATTGGTACGATAATAAGTCAGATTAACCCCTAAACGGTGTTGAAAGAATCGCCATTCAGTTCCAAATTCGATGGCATGAGTCATTTCCGGCTCCATATCCTTAAAAGGTGCGGCATCATTCGCCTGTATCTCGCCACCGGCATTGATATGCGAAAAGGAATTAGTGATAAATGGAGGAATATCATTCCCTACTTTACTATAAGCGCCACGCAATTTAGCGAAAGAAACCCATTCGGGTAACTTCACCCATTTATCAAGTAGCATGGAAAGCCCTACAGAAGGATAAGCGAATCCGGATTTTTCATGGCTGGTATAAGACAAGGTTGACGCCCAGTCATTACGGGCCGTCAAATCAAGAAACAATTTTTCCTTATAACCGATCTGTGCCGTACCGAATATAGATTGCAACTGACGGCGTTGATCTATTCGCTGGTCAATACTGGCAGAACTGTTCATGACGATATTGGCAATATTAAACACATTAGCAAACTTCAAAGATGCATTTTTCGAATCATATCGGGTAGAATTAACGACTTTATCATTTATACTACCACCAATCGCCGCATCCAGTGTAAAATCCCCCCAGGTTTTCTTCACCATCGCCATGACATCACCATACATCTGTGTTTCCTGATAATCCATCTCGATATATCGTCCGTTCGCTCCACACAGGGCGGTGGCAGTAGACGCATAGAATTTCTGGCGTAACTTGTCCGCCCAATAATCCATGTTTCCACGGGCTTGAATCGTCAGCCAATCATTTACCTTAAAGTTTGCTGAAAGAGAAAGGATAATGCGCGTACGTGTTTCTTTACTTTGTATGCGGTTCGTTATCCAGTATGGATTCTGTTCGAAGTCTTCGGTAAACGTATGCCAGTTCTGCACACCCAGTTTCCGTTCTTCGTCATAGGTTTCAAAATGATCTTTATAATAAGACAAATCCTCCCCACGAGGAAAACGGTAGAGCCCTACCAACGGATTCATATAGAAACCTCCCGATACCGGCTTATTCTCGACGGTCTGTTTCATGACATTCACACTACCGTCCAGTTTCAAACGTTTGTCAAACATGGTAGCCGTCTCGCGCAAGTTTATATTATGCTTTCTCAGTTTATTCTTGTCGATAATCCCCTTTCCGGTAGTATTGGCATAGGAGAAATAAGTTTGCAGGTTTTCGTTTCCATAACTGATAGATACGGAAGTCATCGATGTCAATCCGGTACGGAAAAAGTCATTCAGATTATCATAAGCCATCAGATTCTCTTTCTCGCCCCAACTGTCTACTACATCACTGACACCATAACGATTCTGCATTTTAGGCATACTGAATGCTTTCTCGAAAGTAAGTCCCGTAGAGAAATTTATATTCCTTTGCCCGGCAGAGTTTCCTTTTTTAGTCGTAATAAGAATCACTCCGTTAGCAGCCATGCTACCATATAAAGCCGCAGCAGGAGCACCTTTCAGGATACTGATGCTTTCCACATCTTCCGGATTCAGGTTAGAGATTCCGTCTCCTCCGTCACGATTCCCTGCATTCGCCGTACCACCAATAGCCGAATAAGCCTGTTCGGAAGAGGTGTTCGACATCGGCACTCCATCTATTACATAAAGCGGTTGATTATCACCGGATACAGAACGGATTCCCCGGAGACTGACTTTTGCGGAACCGCCCATACCGGAAGAGTTTTTGTTGATTTGCACACCGGCAGCTTTTCCTGCCAGGGCAGCAATCATATTTACTTCTTTGACACGGTTCAGTTCTTCTCCCTTGATTTTTTGCACAGAATAGGCCAATGTAGCTTCATCCTTTTCAAGTCCCAAGGCTGTTACGATGACATGTTCAAGCATCACCGCATCTTCCTGAAGACGTATTTCAAGCACATTCCGACCTGTCACATTGACTTCTACAGTCTTGTAACCTACAAAAGAAACCTGTAAGACAGCACTATCCGGTACAGACAAAAAGAATTTTCCATCAATATCGGTCACAGTACCATTGGTTCCCCCCCTTTCGCGTATTGTAGCACCGATCAGTGGTTCACCATAGATATCAATTACACGCCCTCTCACGGTATTATGATCAGAAGGAACTTCTATCGTCCCTCTTAACGCTTGTTGCTCCGAAGCATAACAATTTCCTCCCTCCAGGAAAAGTAAGCCTATCAAGAAGCAACTCACAAAAATTTCTTTTTTCAATGATATAATAAAATATTGTTTGTTCATCACGCCGCAAAAATAACTAATTATTTTAAATCTAGCATTTTTTCTCATTGATTTTGAGGGAAATAAACATTATCACTATTTTTGTACGAAATTAAAATGAAAGAAATTATGGAAATCGAAATACATCCGTTAGAACCGTTTCTCCCAGCGAAATCAAAATTACTTATGCTGGGAAGTTTTCCGCCACAGAAAAAACGTTGGTCTATGGAGTTTTACTACCCGAACCTAAACAACGACATGTGGCGTATATATGGAATCTTATTCTTTAATGATAAGAATCACTTTCTGAATTCGACACTAAAATCGTTCTGCCGCGAGCAAATCATAGACTTTTTAAACGAAAAGGGGATTGCCCTATTTGATACCGCTTCATCCATTCGCCGGTTGCAGGATAATGCATCGGACAAGTTTCTTGAAGTAGTGGAAGCCACCGATGTTGCAGCATTACTGCGGCAGCTTCCCGAATGCAAAGCAATCGTCACTACGGGCCAAAAAGCAACGGACACTCTCCGACAGCAATTCGACATAGAAGAACCCAAAGTAGGTGATTACTCCGAATTTGTTTTCGAAGGTCGTGCCTTGCGACTATACCGGATGCCCTCATCATCAAGGGCGTATCCATTAGCATTGGAAAAGAAAGCAGCCGCTTACCGGATTATGTTTCAGGATTTACAGATATTGAAGTGAAGTTCAAGTATTAAGTATTAAATATCAAGTATTAAATTATAAATGAATATGGCAACATTATTTTTGCAGTACCCGGCATGCAGCACATGCCAAAAAGCCAAGAAATGGTTAACAGAAAATAACATTGAGTTTACCAACCGCTTAATCGTAGAAGAAAATCCTACGGTGGAAGAATTAAAGGCATGGATTCCGCGCAGCGGTCTGCCGGTGAAGAAATTCTTCAACACGAGCGGATTAGTATATAAAGAGCTGAAACTAAGCGAGAAGCTACCTGCAATGAGTGAGGAAGAACAGATAGCACTATTGGCAACCAACGGTAAATTGGTGAAACGCCCATTGGTAGTGACAGACAGCTTCGTTCTGGTCGGTTTTAAGCCCGATGAGTGGGAAAAATTAAAATAATTCAAAACTTATTTACCCGAATGTTTGGAGATTCAGAAGTTTCTACTACCTTTGCAGCCGCAAACACGGGAGTAGCTCAGTTGGTAGAGCACCGGTCTCCAAAACCGGGTGTCGGGAGTTCGAGCCTCTCCTCCCGTGCAGAGTTAAATAGCTGTAAACAATAAGTTTACGGCTATTTTTCGTTTCAGGTCGGACGAAATTCGGACGAAATAAATGATAGTGACGCTATCCGACAAAGATAGTGACGGTATACAACAGCAATAGCGTCACTATCCCGAACATATACCGTCACTATCATTTTCTACAATTATCCATCTGGAATTCTACGTTCATTCATATCTGCGAATCTTACGCATAGTCATATAGCGTACACTCACAATGACTCCTGCCCGATTTCCTAGTTCTTATTCGTTCTTTCCAATCCTTTGGCAGCCTCAACCAAACGGATGAATTCTCTTCTATATCCTTTATCATCATTATTCAGTCCCTGTTTGGCCAGATTAATCACTTTATCGTAACTGGCATTTCCTTTGAAATCAGAGTCGCGAAGCAACTGTCCGAACATAGCCACTGCAGAAGCAAAGCGGAAATCGGAAGAAACATTATTGCCTTTATTATCAACGAAAGGAAGTTCTATTTTCTTGCTGACATCTTTATCCGGAGCTTTATAACGCAGTTTCACAGTCAGGAGATCATTAGAGCCTGTCGGTTTCACTGTCACTTTTTCTTTCTTCTGATATTTCAGATCGTCTATTTTACCCACATATTCATTCTTTGCACCTGTAGGAATCACTTCGTAAAAAGCAGTTACCGTATGTCCCGCACCCATATCTCCGGCATCTTTAGCATCATTATTAAAGTCTTCGTCTTTCAACAGACGGCTTTCATAACCAATCAAACGATACGCCTGCACTTGGGAAGGATTAAATTCCACTTGCAGTTTGACGTCTTTCGCCACCGTATGCAATGTAGCACCGAATTCGCCTACTAAAACACGGTTGGCTTCCTGCAAGTTATCTATATAAGCATGATTACCGTTTCCCTTTTCTGCCAACACCTGAATCTTTTTATCTTTATAATTACCCATACCATAACCTAATACGGTAAGGAACACTCCACTCTTACGTTCTTTTTCAATCAATTGCTCCAATCCTTCGGCAGAAGAAACACCCACATTAAAATCACCGTCAGAACAAAGTATGATACGGTTGTTGCCATTAGAGATAAAATTCTTCTTGGCTATTTTATACGCCAACAGGATACCCGCACCACCTGCCGTAGAACCACCTGCCGTTAATTCATCTATCGCTTCACGAATCTTCTGTTTGTCACTACCCGGAGTGGCCTCCAGTTTCACACCGGCACTGCCTGCATAAGTCACGATAGCTACTTTATCTTTATCCCGTAAGTTGTTTACCAACAATTTGAGAGATGATTTCACCAAATCCAACCGGTTGGCTCCCCACATAGAGCCGGAGACATCAATCAGGAACACCAGATTAGATGCAGGCAAATTATCCGTCGGGATTTCTTTCGCTTTCAGCCCAATACGTACAAGACGATGATTGGTATTCCAGGGACAGGCTCCGGATTCCATCGTAATTTTCACAGGATCACTTCCTGTCGGCTTCGGATAATCATAAGAAAAGTAGTTCACTAATTCTTCTGTACGGATAGCATCAATCGGAGGCAGTTCACCTTTATTGATAAAACGACGCACATTACTATAAGAAGCGGCGTCTACATCAATAGAGAAAGTAGAAAGCGGAGCATCCGACACACTCTTGAAACCATTCTCCTGAAACTCCCCGTATTCTTCCGCATTTGCAGCATCATACATGATTCCCGGAGTCGGACATACTGCCCTGTAAGCAGTAGACATTACTTTTGCAGCTCTTGTCTCATGGCCGTATCCTACCACCACACATTCTTCCAATACCAGTTCGTCGGCTTTCATCTTCACATCCAGCGTGGTCGATTTTACTACCCGTCTCTCCTGCTTATACCCGACATACTGGAACAACAACGTTTCCCCTTTCTTAGCCTGTATCGTGTACCGGCCATTCATATTCGTTACCGTACCTTTCGTAGTACCCTTTATCTGTACCGAACAGCCAACAAGCGGAGTTCCATCCTTTGCATCCGTCACAGTACCCGACACGGTAATAGCTTGCGCGTTCACCATACCTAAAGAAACAACTGCCATCAGCAGTACGAGCATCATTGCTCTGAATTGATTTGTTTTCATAACTTCATTATTTAAAATGTTACTAATAGTTCGCTTTTACTATAGAGATGCAGATTTCACACTGATTCCATAAATGACTTGAACTTTTTTTATCCGGCAGAAAAAAGAGTCCTTTCAAAATTCTCCCTTATTCCTTTGCCACTCATCAGATGATGTGTATATTTGCGAATCATAAACATATCACAAATATGAAAAACGAAGTCGACGGAAGGAGGGAAATAGCCTCGAGAAACACGGCCTGGGCTAATAACATTGCCCGCAAACTAACTCGTTGGGGTGTCACTCCCAATCAAATTTCCATGATGAGTGTATTCTTCGCTATGGTAGGTTGCCTCCTGCTGATTGGCACAGTTATTTATCCCGGCTTCAATAAATATGTAGCCTATATTCTGTTTATCGTTTGTATGCAGTCGCGGTTGCTCTGCAACCTATTCGATGGGATGGTCGCCATTGAAGGAGGAAAGAAAAGTGCCAACGGAGATCTTTATAACGATATGCCCGACCGTTTTGCCGATGCGTTATTCATCATTCCCGTCGGGTATGTAGCAGGTGGATTCGGAGTCGAATTGGGGTGGCTGGGCGCCCTTCTTGCTGTTATGACAGCTTATTTCCGCTGGATAGGAGCCTATAAAACACATCAGCATTTCTTTAATGGTCCGATGGCCAAACAACACCGCATGGCATTGCTGACACTGACCTTTGTAGTCGCCACCTGCACCATCCATTCAGGATACGACCGGATGGTATGCTTCATCGCTCTAATCATTATCAACATCGGTCTTATCGCGACACTGATACATCGCCTGTACCTCATGTCACACACAACAAACACTGAAATAAAATGAAAAATCTACTGGATAAAATATTCCCTACATTAAGCGATGAGTTGATTATTGTCATCTCGCTTATCATCGGATTGCTTGTTACGGCAAGCCTTATTCTTTTCCTTGTAAAAAAGATATCTCCGAAAACAAATATCAGCGAACTCGCCGCACGCACGCGCTCATGGTGGATCATGGCGGGTATGTTTATCGGTGCGGTATTTATCAGCTATAACATTTCTTATTTCTTCCTTGCCTTTCTCTCTTTCATTGCTTTCAGAGAACTTTATTCTGTATTGGGATTCAGAGAGGCAGATCGCGGAGCACTGTTTTGGGGCATACTGGCTATCCCCATTCAATATTATCTGGCTTACCTTGCCTGGTATGGAGCATTCATCATCTTCATTCCGGTAGTCATGTTCCTCGTATTGCCTTTACGACTGGTTTTAAAGGGAGACACACACAGAATCACCAAGTCGATGGCGCTGTTGCAATGGATTCTGATGCTTTCGGTATTCGGTATCAGCCACCTCGCTTATCTCCTGTCGCTTCCCGAACTACCGGGGTTCAGTTCCGGAGGACGGGGCCTGCTGTTGTTCCTTGTATTCCTTACGGAAATCAATGACATCATGCAATTTATCTGGGGCAAACTTCTCGGACGGCATAAGATTCTTCCAAAAGTAAGTCCGAACAAGACATGGGAAGGTTTCCTGGGCGGTGTCATCAGTACCACTGTCATTGGTTACTTCCTCGGTTTCCTGACTCCCCTCTCCACTCCCAACGTTATTCTGGTTAGCGCCCTCATCGCAATTGCCGGATTCTCGGGAGATGTAGTCATCTCCGCGATCAAGAGAGACAAAGGAATCAAAGATATGGGAAACAGTATTCCCGGTCATGGAGGGGTGTTCGACCGGATCGACTCCCTGGCCTACACCGCCCCCGTATTTTTTCATTTAGTTTATTATATTGCTTATTAATTAAGAGGAAAGGATGGAAAAAAGATTCATGCAATCTGCTGCCATGCAGATTATATATAAAGGTGTTTTCCACTGGTTCCTGAAATTAATCGTAGGGGTTCAGTTCACCGATTGCCAGTTCCTCAAAAAGGAGAAGCAGTTTATCATCCTTGCCAATCATAACAGCCACTTGGATACCCTCAGTTTGCTATCTTCTTTGCCCGGTAACCTTTTATGGAAAGTCAAACCTGTAGCGGCAGAAGATTATTTCGGGAAAACTCGCTTTCAGGCTTCGATAAGTAACTTTTTCATCAATACTCTTTTAATCAGGAGAAAAGGGGAAAAAGATTCGGAACATGATCCGATTCGCAAGATGCTCGAAGCCATTGATGCCGGATATTCACTGATTCTTTTTCCGGAAGGAACCAGAGGAAAGCCGGAACAAATGGGAAAAATAAAATCCGGTATAGCCCGTATCCTGTCTCTACGACCTGAAGTGAAATATATTCCCGTGTTCATGACCGGCATGGGACGTTCACTGCCTAAAGGCAAAATGATACTGCTACCCTACAAAGCATCCATCTATTACGGTATGCCCGCATTGGTAAAGAGTACAGATACACATGAAATATTAGACCAGATTACAGGTGATTTTGAAGTAATGAAAGAAAAATATCAAGTCGTTATCGACGAAGAAGAGGAATAGATGTTGTTTTTCAAAAGAAACATATCGAAACTATCGGACGAGGAATTACTGATACACTATACGAAGTCCGGCGATACGGAATATTTCGGTGAATTATATAACCGATATATCCCGTTACTGTACGGACTTTGCCTGAAATACCTGCATGATGAAGACCGGGCACAGGAAGCAGTCATGCAGTTGTTTGAAGATTTACTACCTAAGTTGGGAAATTATGAGATAAAAGTGTTCAAGCCATGGCTCTACCGGGTAGCGAAGAATCATTGCTTGCAACTTTTACGAAAGGAAAATAAAGAAATTCCGTTAGATTATACCATTAACGTTATGGAATCCGACGAATTTCTGCATCTATTATGTGAAGAGGAAAGTCCGGAGGAGCAACTCAAGGCACTGCATCACTGCCTCGATAAGTTGCCTGAAGAACAACGGACCAGCATTACGCGTTTCTTCCTGGAGGAAATGTCGTATGCCGACATCGTCGAGCAAACCGGATTTACTCTGAACAATGTAAAAAGCTACATCCAGAATGGAAAGCGAAACTTAAAAAATTGTATTAAGAAACAAGCCCTATGAAACTATTGGACTACATACGAGGACTCCGCAAAGGAAAAGAGGCACATCGACTGGAAAAAAAGTCGATGCAAGACCCTTTCCTCGCCGATGCTATGGATGGATATAGCCAAGTGAAGGGAAATCATGAACAACAGATTGAGAAATTGCGAATACAGGTTTCAGCCCATTCAGCAAAGAGAAAGAGTACCCATGCTATCACCTGGAGCATCGCTGCCTGTCTGGCTATCGGATTCGGTATCAGCAGTTATTTCCTGTTCCTGAAAAAGAGTATGACGGATGAAGTGTTCATTGCTGAAGAGAGAGTTTCTGCAAAGCTGGCTGAACCCGCAGCTCCGCCCCCCCCATCCATTCCGGCAACTCCAACAGCTCCCACCACTCCGCAAAAGGAAATCGCATTAGCTACCGCAAAGGTAAAAACGGATTCCACGCCTGCTTCCGAATATTCCACGCCTGTTTCCGAAATTACTGCGAGACAAGCGGATAAAAAAGATATGATTGCCAAAATCCAAGCGACTTCCCAACCACAACAAGGTGTACCTGTGGCAACTGTACCGATGATGGAGGAAGTGTCGGAAGAGACTGCTGCACTACAAGAAGTAGTAGCGACGATGGATACTTCCGAGTCTGAATCTGATAAGAAAATGAAGTTGGCTAAGGTAGCGGCTATCCTTCCTCAAAATAACATGATTAAAGGGAGAGTAACTGACGAAAAAGGCGAACCGATTATCGGAGCCAGTGTAGCATATAAAGGAACGAATATCGGAACCATCACAAACATGAATGGAGAATTTTCGTTAGTCAAAAAGGATGATAAGAAACGATTGACAGCGCAGTTTATCGGATATGATCCGGTAGAAATTCGCGTAGATACCAGCCGGACGATGCTCATTGCCATGAACGAAAACAAACAGGCACTAAACGAAGTGGTGGTAGTGGGATACGGAGCAAAGAAAAATAAGAAGTCGGTAACTGCCGGAACTGTTGTGAAGGGTGACGAACAAGCAAACAAGGATATTACTCCGCAACCTGTCATCGGTAAACGTAGCTATCAGAAATACCTGAAAGAGAATCTCGTTCGTCCGACGGATGAAAAGTGTGCACAAGTGAAAGGGAAAGTCGTATTAACTTTCCTTGTAAACAAAGAGGGACGTCCTTTCTCTATCAAAGTAAAAGAGAACCTTTGCGAGTCTTCCGATAAGGAGGCAATCCGCCTGATTCAGGAAGGTCCGGACTGGATTTACGGTACTAAACTAGCGGAAGTTACCGTCCATTTCGAATAAATGCAAATCATTAAATCCAAGTCCCCTTACGCCATAAAAATTCAAGTGGTCCCTGTTTATGACGGGCAAGCCACCAACGGCTGAATATCAGTTGAACGGTAAAGATGAGCAATGCAATCAGCAGACTAGCTGTTGCTCCGGCATATTTGTACATAGCTAATCCAAATCCATAATAGATAATAACTCCCATGATAGATTGAGAGATGTAGTTTGTCAGACTCATACGCCCGTAAGGAATCAGCAGACTTTGCCAGCCATATCCTTTCTCTTTCTTAAACCAAAGCAAGGTGAAGATAGAAACCAGGATAATCATAAATGCAAAATTGGCATAAGACGGAACGGCAATCTTATAAGGAATTTGTACGGACGGATTGGTGAGTAAGTCCGGTACAAAGGTTTTCAGGCAATAGAGAGGAATGAATGCAAGGACAGCACCTTTCAACATCTTCTTCCAAAAGCGTACGGATTCTTCGCTCTTTATTAAATATTTCCGGCGTCCCAGCAACATTCCGAACATGAACAGAGCAGCCGTCTGAAACAAACGACCATTTTCTACTTGCCAGATATTGCTGTATAATTGTCCGTCGGAGATGTTGGAACAGAGTACTTCGAAGAAATTACCATTGGCAGTTGCCTCCTGCGCACGTATGGCATAAGGCATATAATGACCGGTTGCTACTACGTAGTCGGGATTTATCATCGCATAAATGGCACGTCCCCACTCATAAGGCTGAAGAAGCAGAATCAGGGCAATCCAAAAGACCGTTTTGTCCTTTAGCTTGCACACGGGTATCAATGCAAAACCCACTACCGCATAGAGTAAAAGAATATCCCCGTTATAGAACAGGGCATGCAACTGCGCAAACAGGAAAAGCAAACACATCCGCCAGGCAAATCGTCCGCGGAAGTCTATACCACGCTTCTCTGCATTGTGAAACTGAATGTAAAAACTAAAACCAAACAACAAAGAGAAAGTAGCATACGCCTTTCCCGCAAACAGGAAAAACAGGATGTCCCATGCATATTTATCAATTGTCTGTAACCATGCAGGCACATTCTCCGGTACTAAGAACAGATTATAATGCTCCAGATTATGTAATAATACAATTGCCAAAAGGGCAAATCCGCGCAGAGCATCCACTACTCCAAGACGTTCGGATGTTTTTAGTGTTTGAGTCATTAGTTAGATATAATTATTCCTTTTTTTAATGCCGGTAAAATTAATGGAAATATTTGAAACACAAAAGCTTGTAAACGTTAAAAAGGACTGACTAAAAAGACAGGAAAACTGTTTTTCATTCCTACTACGTACATGTGCAGATGGGATGGTTATACCAATTCCGTCCTTTTTAGTCAGCCCTTTTTCTTTTCTTTACAGTGTGATTTTTTTTCTTAGCTGTGGAGACTCTTTATCTTTTATATTAATTCATAACTAGCCATCTGTATTGGCATATCCAAATTATGAAGCACTTTCTCCAACAGGATACCCTCGCGGTTGTCATATTCATACCCGAAAGTGGCACGAATACCTTGCAGGATAAACTGTGTGGCACGGTCCAACGCCATCGGCAGACTGTCTCCCTGCATCAAAGAGCCGGTGATGACACTGGTGAAAGTATCTCCCGTGCCGGGATAATGTGCAGGCAGATAAGGGCAGGTCACTTTCCAGTAGCGGTTTCCCTGACGGTTATAAGCATAGACAGACGTTTTATGAGGCTCATCATGTACAGGAACACTGGTGATGATAACCACTTGCGGACCTTTGTCGGACAAAAGACGAAGATATTCTTTCAGCTCTTCATCCGTGTTATCTGCTTTATAAGGTTTATCCAATAAATAAAATAATTCCGTCAGATTGGGGGTAATCACATCTGCTTTAGTAATCAGGTGGCGCATCTCTTTTATCATCTCTCCATCAAAGTTGGTGTACAACCGTCCGTTATCTCCCAACACCGGATCGGCAACGATCAAACTGTCCGGTCGGCGAAAGTCCCTGATAAAATCAGAAACAATCTGAATTTGTCTCGGAGAACCCAGATATCCGGTATAGATAGCGTCGAACTCCACCTCCAGTTTCTTCCATTGGGCAATAATTTTCGGCATTTCGTCCGTCAGGTCGAGGAAGGAGAAACCGGGATATTGCGTATGATTGGATAACACAGCCGTAGGAAGCGGACAGACCTGAAAACCCATGGATGAAAGAATAGGAATGACGACGGTCAGAGATACGCGCCCCATTCCCGAAAGGTCATGGACGGCGGCTATTTTCTTTACTTTATTGGCATACATATAATTTATAATTAAACGTTTTACTACTCTTATCCTACAAATTCATTTATCTACTATGGACAAACAGAAACAGATATCCTATTTACATCAAAGGAGATTCGACTATATTCTCCCAAAGACTCTATTACATCCGATGGAAGCCGGACTTTATCCAAACAGAGCCTCTATTTACATCAAACGGAAGCTCTGTTTATATGAAACAAAGGCTCTATTTCTTATCAATAGAGCCTCTGTTTTTACAGCGTCAACGGAGTCTCCATTTCGTTTGCACTAACAAATATAAAACTCCATTGTTTTGAAACCAAATTTATTTTAGAATAATCAACAAGGAAACATTAGGTTAATATCACTAACACGTCTCGTGCCCCATGCGCTCCCATCACTAAAGCCTGCTCAATATCAGCAGTCTTTGACGGACCGGAGATGAACGTTCCGAACTGATATTCCTGTCCGTCCAGTTCGCGGTAGGCGTCATACATGGTATTTACAATTTTATTCCGGTCGAGCAGAATGACCAACTTCTCCGAGATAAAATAGATTGCTTTATATTTCACCGTCTGCGGTATCCAGATGGCTCCGTTTTCGGCCACTCCGATTTCTCCTTTCACTACGGCAACATCTGTACCGTCCAATTCTTTCGGATCATCCAAATTATCGGGATTGAACGTAGCACAGGAAATATCCGGCAATACGGAAGCAATGCGCATAGCGTCCGGATAAGTCCGGCGTATGACCGCATTCACATCTTCCCCTTCGCCCAACACAACTGCCGCACCACCCACCGCACGGCTGATTGCACAGAACTGCTCTATCCTGTCAGGATATGACAATCGTTTCATATCCGCAATATCCGGTTTATCATAACGCGTCTGCGTATGCTGGCGAATGCTGGCTAATATATCTTCTCTACTGCTCATTTGGATTCCTCCTTTCCTTGTACTTTATTTTTCTTCCACATTTCATTGAACGACTCGCTGGCAAATTCCGGCAGTTCACGCCCCTTTCCCCAATCGTCGAGATCGTTGTATTTCATGAAACGAGGCAGGCCATTTACCACCGGGGCTGCCCACAAGGCTGCGTTGAACAATGCCGGACGCTCCATCAGGAACTTCATACCGCCGGACATGATCTTCTTTCCCGTATTGGCTTTCCCCAGTCCGTCCAAATCCTGACGCCATTTGTAAATCTGTTCGGCCAAATCTACTTTCACCGGACAGACATCGGAACAGGACATACACAGAGAACAGGCTGAAAGATTATCATAATACTTCTCCGGAGCATGGGCCATACCCAAGTTGATGCCAATAGGTCCGGGGATGAAGTATGTATAAGAGTAACCTCCACTCCGGCGGTACACCGGGCAGGTATTCATGCACGCACCGCAACGAATACAGTTCAATGTCTTGATATGATCGGGCTTGGACAGTAAGGCACTCCGGCCGTTGTCTACGATGATAATATGATATTCACCGCCTTCGCGGGGACGGCGGTAATGAGAAGTATATGTTGTCACCGGTTGTCCGGTGGCCGAACGGGCGAGTAATCGGGTGAACACACCCAATGCGTCCAGATCCGGGACGATCTTTTCCATACCGAAAGCGGCAATGTTCAGTTTCGGGTAGGAAGTACCCATATCGGCATTTCCTTCATTGGTGCAGACCACAATGTCACCGGTTGAAGCGACGGCAAAGTTGGCGCCTGTCATGGCGGCTTCGGCATTGAGGAAGAGATGACGCAGGTTCTTACGTGCGGCATGAGTCAGGTAGGTAGGGTCAAAGTTTCCCTTTTCCGTGCCCATCTCCTTTTCGAATAGTTCACCTACCTGTTCCCGTTTGATGTGGATGGCGGGCAGTACGATGTGACTCGGTTCGAGATGCATCAATTGCAGGATGCGTTCGCCCAAATCGGACTCTACGACATCGATGCCACGCTCCATCAGGAAAGGATTCAAGCCACACTCTTCGGCGAGCATGGATTTGCTCTTGATGAAATGGTGGACGTTATGCTCATTCAGTATCTCGTAGACGATGGCGCAGTATTCATCGGCATCTTTTGCCCAATGTACGATGGCGCCGTTGGCGGTAGCATTCTTCTCAAACTCCAGCAGAAGTTCTTCGAGGTGGCTGTTGGAGTATAGTTTCAACTCGCAAGCCTTGTTGCGCAACTCTTCCCATTCGGGAACTTCCTTGCTCATTTTGTCCCTTTTGGCACGGACCATCCAAAGGGTTTCGTTATGCCATGCTGCCATCTTGCTGTCCTGCAAGAACTTTTCGGCAGCCTTTGAATGTTTTGTACTCATGATTGCGACGCTAGAATTTCTACAATATGGATAATCTGAATAGGCAGATGCTCCCGTTTGATGACACCTTGCATGTGCATCAGGCAGGAACTGTCCGCTCCGACAATATACTCGGCTCCGGTAGCGATATGATCTTTTACCTTATCACGCCCCATGCAGACGGAGACTGCCTGCTCTTCCACCGCAAACATTCCGCCAAAGCCGCAACACTCGTCAATATGGCTGGGCTCGAATACTTCGATGCCTTCTACCAGATTGAGCAGGTCACGCAATTTATTGTAATAAGGGATGTTCAGTTCGGTGGGAGCGGAAATCAACAGTTCGCGCACCCCATGACAGCTATTATGAATACTGACTTTATGAGGAAAGCGTGCAGGAATTTTGGAAGGTTTCAAGACATCGTGAATGAACTCACAAATATCATAAATCTTTCCCGCACTCTGACAAACATGTCCTTCTTTCTCCAAGATGCCCGGATGATTCTCTTTCACAAATGCCACACAACTGGCGGAAGGACCGACGATGTAATCGTATTCCCGAAACAGATCGTCAAAACGGAGTGCCAATTTCATCGATTCATCTTCAAAACCGGCATTTGCCATCGGTTGTCCGCAACAAGTCTGATCCAACGGATAATCGACGTCTACTCCCAAACTTTTCAATAGTCTATACGATGCCACTCCCACATTGGGGTAAATAGCATTGATATAACAAGGAATAAACAAACCTACTTTCATACTATATTTTGTAATAATTTAAGCTTCTTCCGCATCACCCGTCTATTTCGTTCAACGGATGTCGATTAATTTGTGTGTTTGCAGGCTGAGTCTCCATTTGGGATGTCGCATTACACAGTCCACTGTTGAAGCAGTGTTATTACAAGAACAAGGCTGGAGGAAAAAATGTTCGGCCGGAAGTAGTTCAAAAATACTTATATCTTGTCCTTCATAGACCACTTTCACTTCATCCATCCGGTCGATAGCAAGTTTCGCCCCTTGTTTGGGGGAGCAGGTCACCCAGTCGATAGCTGCCGGCAGGGGGCGTGTACCGTTGGTTTCGATGGTCACATATTTGCCTGCTTGGTGCAAACGGTCAATCAATTCATCGTCTATCCATAAGGAAGGTTCGCCGCCCGTAAGGACAACGGTGACGGCAGGATATTTTTTCACTTCGGCGATAATTTCATCGTCGGTCATCATTTTTCCTTCTTCGTGTTGTGTGTCGCAAAAGTCACATTTCAAGTTGCAGCCGGAAAAACGGACGAAGATGGCCGGAGTTCCGGTATGGTAGCCTTCGCCCTGCAAGCTGTAAAAGATTTCATTAATCTTTCTCATCATCAAAATTTGTTTGGTTTGCTATTCTTGTCCTTCTGCGCCGACGGGATCTTTCTCGTAGATGACAATGTTTCCTTCCGATTCCTGCACTTCTACTTTATAGCATTGAGGAATCTGTTTGCATACCCACCGGGCGATATTCTCCGCTGTGGGATTAAATGGGAGTACTTCGTTCAGATTTTGATGGTCGAGTTTCTCCGTGACCACTTCTTTGATGCGGGTGAAATCTACCACCATTCCTTCGGAGTTGAGCCGCACGGAACGGCAATAGACGGTGATAATCCAGTTGTGACCGTGTAAACTGGCGCATTTACTGCGATACGGAAGTACCAGCTTATGAGAAGCCGAGATCTCCATGCGTTTGATTACTGTAAACATGAGTGTATGTATTTTAATAGTTACACGCATCTAATGTCACCTCGATGCAACGGCAAAGGTAATATAAAATAGAGTTTTCATCCAGCAAAGAGTGTTATTTTTTCCCTTTTTTTGCACTATCTTTGCCGCATGAAAACTCTATATATTGTTTTAGGTAGTATTTCCCTTGCGCTCGGTATTCTCGGCATCTTTCTGCCGTTACTGCCCACTACCCCTTTTCTATTGCTCACCGCCGCCCTTTATTTCAAAGGGTCACCCCGATTATATAACTGGCTGCTCAATCATCGGCACTTCGGTCCTTATATCCGCAATTTCCGCGAAAACAAGGCGATTCCTCTCCGTGCCAAAATAATTTCTCTCGTATTAATGTGGGGAACGATGCTTTATTGCATTTTCTTCCTAATACCTTTTATATGGGTAAAGATTCTCCTGGGATTGATAGCCGCAGGAGTCACTTATCATATTCTTTCTTTCAAGACATTGAAATAGTGTGATAGTCCCTGCCGTGCATCGGCAAGTTTATCTTCCCAATGTTTCACGGAGTTCTGACCAATAATATCAGTCACGTATTTCACGGAAATAAACGGTATTTCTTTTGAACGGCAAACAAATGCCTGTGCGTATGCTTCCATATCTACAACATCTCCGCTAACGTGAGTCAACTCGGTAAGGAAGCCATCTCCTGTATTGCAGATTCCATGTTCCGTCCAATGCGTGCAATAACCTTTTTCTTCGAGCAGAGCTGATGAATCGATCTCACACTCCAATCCGAACTCTTTCATTTTCTGCATATCACGGTCTATGAACTTGCGACATACAAAAATATCTCCTACCTGATGATTGACTGTTCCAGCACTTCCGATATTGAGCACCAAGTCCGGTTGTACCTGACGGATTGCCTCTGCCAAATGAAAGGCTGATTTAACTTTACCAATACCTGTACGAACGTAGTAAGGTTCTATATCCGGCCATTTAAGTTCTACAAATTCGCCTTGTACGGCGTAGGTTACTAATATTTTCAACATGGGTTTCTTTATTTCACAAATTATTATTATCCAATGAGATATGCAAAATACTTATATACCAAATCGTCGATTGACATCTCCTTTTGTTCAAAACGCATTTTATCCAATGGAGAAATTCTTTCCTCTACAGTTTTTTGCTTCTTATACATAGAAGATATATAATCATTTCCATCACGATTTATCAGTACAGAATCAGTAAAGTCAGCTACTCGGGTATCTGATTCTACATAATTTAATGTGTATGATACATCCCTGACACGCCCCTGTATAGGCGAAAGAATTCCCTTTGCCACTAAATCCTTCACATCCCTGGTAGCTGTATCTAATGAAACTTCGGCCAACTTGCTCCAATTTTTTGCAGTAAGTTTTCCTTCATAGCCATTCAGATATATATTGAGGATCATTCGTTGTCTTTCAGTTATAATGCTCCCCGAATGAGTTTTCCAAAAAATCGCTTTATTCAATATGCCGCTTAACAAGCCATTGGATTCATCAATAGCCCGTTTAAGACAAGCCAGATACCATTCTAACCATTCTGTAATATCACCATTTCCACGTTGAGCCTGTTCCAGCATACGATAATAAGCCTTCTTTTCCTTATTAATCTGCATAGACATACTAAAGAATCGCAATTTACTGCGATCTGTCTGGGATAATACCATATCTGATATAGCTCTCGCAATACGACCATTCCCATCGTCAAACGGATGGATACATACAAACCAGAAATGAGCAATTGCAGACTTTAATAATGACGGAGCTATATTGGGGGCATTAAACCATAAAAGAAATTTATCCATTTCGTCATATACACGTTCCGGCCCGGGAGCACGATAATGTATTCTTTCCCGCCCAAATGTACCGGAAACAACCTCCATAGCTTCAGTACGATAACTTCCCACTAAAATATCAGAAAAGCCACTTTTACCTGTTGGGAAAAGTGCGGAATGCCATCCGAATAATCTATCATGTGTTAACGGAGTTTCGTAATTCATTATAGCATCAAGCATCATCTCGACCATTCCATCAATATAATGCGTCGGTTCTTTCACATCGGGTACAGCTACACCTAATTTTCGGGCAACGGAAGAACGTACCTCTGCTGTATTCAAAGTTACTCCTTCAATTTCTGAAGATGCAACAACATCATGCGTCACAGCTTCCACCGTAGCGATCATCTGACTATCAAATCCAATTGTACTTAACCTTCCAACAAGATATCCGATAGCCCTGTTTGTCAGGGCTATCGCATCTGACAATCTTTCAGCGTTCCATCTGAATGAACTCCAATTTTCTATTTCATGGATAAACATACCATCAGTTATTTCTGCAAAAATAACTATTAAATTGGAGTTATCTATAAAAATGCGGTTAAAAGAGGTATGATAAGCCGCAAATTTTGCGGTTAATTAATGAGATTAAACCGCATTTAATAAAAACAAGGCATATTCATCACGCTTGGTTTGAAGAATCATTCAAACCAAGTACGAAACTTCCTTATGTGGAGTACCCAATATTACTTTTTACTATCCGGCAACGGATTAATAGCCCCCCTTTGTGTACAAGTATATGCCGATACATCTACCGCTTTGCGGTGTGATTCAGCAACCGACGTCCCTCTAAGTATGTTCACAACAAAGGTAGCAGTAAACGAGTCGCCTGCACCTACAGTATCGGCCACCTCGACTTTAGGTGTGTTTATGGATGACACTTCCCCACTTACATCATATATGCCACTACGTACTGCCCCCTGTGTGAATATAACATATTTGAGCGAGAAACGAGCAATGAGTTCTGCGATAGCTTCCACAAAATCAGTCGAAAGGGAAAGAAGAGAAATCAATAACGGCAATTCGTCTTCATTCAATTTGAGCACATTTGCCTTTTGCAAGGATTCCACAATCAAGTCTGTCGAATAAAAACGTTGCCTGATATTAATATCAAACACCTTCAAAGAGGTATCCGGCACGGCATCTATGAGTCTCAAGATTGCAGCACGTGACTTTTCACTTCGTTGTGCCAAAGAGCCCCAACAAACAGCATCTGCATCGCTGACAAGTTTCATGGTCGCAGGACTACACTCGATAGCATCCCAAGCAACATTCTCAACAATCTCATATTGCGGTACACCGGCCTCATTCAACGACACAAGCACTTTACCTGTCGGCAAAATATTACGGGAAATATATCCTAAATCAAGTCCGGTCTCTTTAAGCACCGTAAATGTTTCATCACCGAGTTCGTCGCCACCTATTGCCGTAACGGGATATGATTCTGCTCCCAACTCCTTTGCAAAAAAACAGAAATTGATAGGCGCTCCGCCAAGTCTCTTACCTTCCGGGAAGCAATCCCAAACAACTTCTCCTATACCTATTATTTTCATGGTTTTATAGTTTAATAATTATTTTCATGGATGTTGCACTATTCTCGTCTATAAATTTATATGCCTTGTCATACTGCTCGAACGGAAAATGATTTGAAATAAGCGGTTCGAGACGGATAGCTCCCAAACTTACCTGATCGATAGCCGTAAGATAATCTTCATGGCGATACATCATCGTTCCGTTCACCTTCAGTTCGTGCTCTCCCAAATAGAACATATCAAGCGACGGATCCTTGCCAAATACCGCCACAACAACGATAGTACTCCCTTTTTCGATACACTCCATAAGCGAACGAATACTCGACTCAACCCCGGCAACCTCAAACGCAGCTTGAAAATCTTCATCCCCGAAAAGCCTCTTCGCTCCTTCTTTGAGCGGCGTCTTAGCTACATTGAGCGTATCTATTATGCCACATTTACGAGCGATTTCAAGTCTGAAATCACTTACATCGGTAATAAGAACCCGTTTGGCTCCTCTTGCCTTAGCGAACTGCGCCACGAGGTTACCGATCGTTCCGGCACCCGATACAACCACATTCTTACCTTTCAAGTCCCCGCCACGCATGGTTGCATGCGCAGCTACTGCCACCGGTTCTATCATAGCCCCATAATCAAGTGACATACCTTCAGGCAATACCGCAATCCTGTCATCATCAACCACAAAAAAGTCTTGCGCAGCTCCATTTGCCTGAAAGGCTTGCACTCTTAGCTCTTCACAAATATTATACTCTCCCCGCTGACAAGGCTTGCACTTCCCACACGCAAGTTGCGGACGTGCGGTGACAACGTCACCCGCCTTGCAGATCGTAACCGCCGTCCCCGTAGCGACTACCACTGCCGAATATTCATGCCCCTGAACTACCGGATAAAAAGTTGCCGGATGACATCCGTGATAAGAATGTATCTCACTTCCACAAATACCAATTCTCTTAATATTCAGAAGTACCTGATGTTCTTTCAGGTCCGACGCCTTAGGCGCCTCAACTTCACGAAATTCAATATGTTTTGGTTCTACTAATACCGCTTGTCTCATTTTATACCATATTTACTTAAAATTTCTATTACCGGAGTCTCTATTGACTTCGCCCAAAGTGCATATCCATAACTACTTGGATGAGTTCCGTCGACCGATGTCTCATGCGCATCGGAAGCATCAGGCGTAATCAGATAAACGTCTTTATATTTCGGGTTCGTGCGGATTTTTGCAAACAACTCCTCTACGGTTGCCGCCTTAGCCCGTTCTTTCGCATCAAGAACTGTATCGAATGAACGTCGTTCACGATAGATAGTACGCTGAAATATCAACGGAGTAGCCGGATGTGCCGCTATAAGCCGATCGATAAACGGCATCAGGCGCTCTCTTATCAGTTCTGCGTCAGGATTTGAAAAAGTATCGAATATAAAGGCATCAGCCTTGACTTCCGCAAGAACATCGAGCATGTAAGGCTGCATCAGGCAACGTCCGCTTGTTGCGAGCGACACGACTTGAAGACCAGTATTACGCATAAATTGCATGGGATAACTCATACCGGATCGATCCGTGCTCACTCCCTGCGTAAACGAAGAGCCATATACCGCTATCCTGTGACGAAAATCGGACTTCAACGGTTCGATAACAGCATCGTCATCTATCCCTATCTTACAAGAAATGACCTCCGAATACATCGGCATATACATCATACATTCGTGCATCGTACCATCCATATTCTCAATGAGCATGAATGTCTCGGTTTTCTCGCCCTTATACGCTTTCAATGAACCGCTTGCCGCATACTGCCATTGACCGTCTGCATTTTTGATATAAAGATCATATCCTTTATAAGAGATCGGCATGGTTGAATGGCTCGAATATACATATCCCCACTTTGTCGTAATCTGTATATTACGCGTGTTCGTTTTAAACAACACAGCCATACCGGCAGAGCAACGGAGTTGTCGATTCTCCGTCCTGTTAAAACCTTTATAAACCAATGTATCGACTCTATGATACGGATTGGGAGTCGATTCAAACGGCTTACCTATCAGGTTAAGCGTTGACGCCTCCGTCTGTTTTTGTGCCGAAACCGACAATACGCACGAAAGCGACAGAACAACCGTTATGAAAAACTTCTTCATTGCCTTGTATTTTTTAGTTGTTTACTGTAATAAGACCTTCAACCCTTCTGCTACCTGCATAGCATAAAACTGCTCATACTTTTCCATAAACACAGGATATTTGTCCAGTCCCAATGACACAAAAGGTGATATTTTCAAGAACTCGGCCGGCGATCCTCCCGAAATCAACTTCCTGTCCGTCGGGGTGATGTGAGGTTCGGAGATAGCTATATTTTCACCGGACTCGGTGCGCGCACCTATCAGGTATTTGCAATACACAGCTATCAGGAAAGCCTCTATCGAAATATCCTTCCCATCCTGCAACATCTGTTTGAGTATGGGTACCACATAAACGGCAAATTTAGCAATGCCATCGCCGCAAAGCCGTGATACCTGATCGCTGATCGCCTTGTTTGAAAATCGTTCGATAAGCTGGTCTTTATACGCTTCAAGGTCAACGCCTTCGGGAACCGGAACATAAGGAGTAACGTCCCTGTTCATAAACAACTTTATCATTGCACGATACCTCTCGTCTGCCATTACAGCATCGACCTTTCTGAATCCTTCCATATAGGCAGGATAAGAAAGAAGAGTATGTGACGCATTGAGAAGACTTAATTTCATGATTTCATACGGGGTCACATCATGGGTGAATGTAACTCCCACCTTCTCCCATGCAGGACGGCCTGCAATGAAATTATCTTCAATCACCCATTGTATAAAGTCTTCACAACACACATCTGTAACCTTACCCGGTTTTGTTACGGGAGTGATTCGATCTACCATCGAATTCGGGAACGTCACTTTCTTTTTCGCCCACGCTGCCACCTCGGGATATTTCGCTTCGAAGTATGACATAAACGCACATTTGGCGGCATTGCCGTTCATCTGCATGTTGTCGCACGAAAGAATCGTAATCGGCAAATCTTTCTCCATCCGGCGTTTAAGTCCTTCGGCTACATACCAGAACACACTGCGCGATTGGTTAAAATCAACCTTATATCCCCCTTCGGTAATGGTGAGAGAGATGATTTTTATCTCCTCCGATGCTATTTTAGCGATGATAGGCTCACTGTCTATTTCCCCCCAGGCCAGTTCTACAAGCGAACCAATCAGCATACTATCCTGTTCGCCGGAAGGGCTGCATGTCGTCAACTGATATATGCCGTCGTCTTTCTTGAGGGCGTTGAACAAGACCCCGTCCGTAGGCATAATCATGGCTCCGAATACCCCCCAGCATCTTTGTGACGGATTTTCAAGTAATAGATTTGTGTAAGCTTCGAGATGTGCACGATGGAAGTTTCCAACGCCGAAATGTACTATTCCAGCCTTTATTTCAGCACGATTATAATTAAAAGTCTTCATACGATAATTTCAATGTTTCGGCAAGTGATTTTTCCACCTTGTCGCAATGTTCTATATAGAATTTATAAACCTCATTCCATTTATAATAAGATGCTTCAACCGCTTCCAACGGCAACCGGAGGTCTTTTTCATTCAGCATAAACTTAACTAAAACGTCCGGATTGCCTTCTGATTGGTAAAAGATCATCTGAAGGTTCGCACCCATCGGAATATCCCAGTACTTCCAACTCCGCAACGCTTCTTTGGAATTACCAGCCTCCCGCGCCCACGTTCCGGCTTGCAGATTGGTCAAGATGGCCATCAGAACGCCATCGTGTCCGAAGTTGAGATTGATACCATGACGCTTGCGAACCAGATCTTCGGCAGATTCGTCTAACAAATGGCGTAACGTGCGGGATGCAAGTCCCCAACTACGCCCGTGAGATACCGGTTCAGGACCTTTCTGCGCAAAATACTTATAGTTCTCGATTTCTGCCCAAGCCAATATTTCCTCTTCTGTAAAAATATCCCATATAGGCACTTGACGGTCGAGACATTGCATCAGCGATGCCATTAACCAGAAGCGATGGATCAGGTCGTACTTGTCATACTCACTTTCTACTTGTGTTACGTCTATAAACAGTCTTGTAAAAAAAGCATCCACATTCAACTTTTCATCTATATATGAACGATATTTTTTATACCAACTGTTTTCTTTGCCGAGTATATACTTATCAAGCGGACTCCTGTCGGGACATACGTTACCGTAGGGATTCAGTGTGGCAAGGAACGAACGGGAGTTGTCTATCTCCGCCCATTCAAGCCCGGGACGCAGCGACAAAATGCCCGAATTTACAGATTGCATGGTGGCTGCCACCCGAAGCACATTCGTTGCGTTAGTCTTCAAATAGGGATGGCCTTCAAATACTTCCGGATAGTTTTGTACCATCCTCCGGCCTATCTCCCTTGTCTGACGATAACCGATTTGTGTCAGATCGCCTTCTTTGTAAAACACATTCTTCTTGAACGGTTCAAGACGTTCGTACAGGGCTTTCCCAAAATCGGTAAGGTTGTTTGTGGCATGAGCTTTCTCCAATACGCCGTATATGGCAGGATAAGTCACCTCATCGTCTATCTGACGCGCTCCGTGACGGAAATAGCCGTTTATATAGAAAGGCGTATATCCTTTGGGCGCCGGCGTAACCGGATGTGAAAGATCGGTCACATAATACACGCCGCCCGCACGTTCCGGGTCCCTGCGTATCTCGTCGAGAGGATTTTCGGCCACCGGCTTTTCTTTCGGAAGAGAGAGTTTGAATATGCAAGGAAGATCAGACGTCTTTTTCGCATTCGTATTGGTATTGACATACATAACCCCGTCTTTGACCACAATATCTTCCGGCTCGTAAATAACCTGTTCCTGCACATTGTATCGGGCAGTAATCGTCCGCCTATCCGTATCGTACACCCGGATGCAGGAAGGACGGCTGTCATCCTGTTTCCCAACTCCGAAGCAGAAATAGATTTTACCATCATGCATACAGCCCGCTTGCGTGAACCATACCTCATAGGGGAACACCACCTGATCGAGAATGTCATTTTCGTCGAGGCGCACCTTTGCCCCCTCACTCAACGACGGTATACGGAATTTGGTGGCGACATACTGGTTTTCCCATGCATGCTTTGTCACCTTCGCCACAGTACGTTTACGCGCCGAGAATATCCATATAAAGCCCCGCTCCCGATCGACCAGCCAGCTCGGTGCGCCAAAGATGGAGACATACCCTTTCTCCGCCCACTTCGAGCCATCGAGTTCAATTGTCTGTGCGATTTCGCTGCTAAAACGTTTCCCACGACGGGTGATGCTCTCCACAAAGCACAACCATTCCAACTCGCTTCCTACCTTCCCGTTTGTGATATACAAGAGAGGAAACGATGCTCCGCGTTTTGTCTCGACGCCAAAGCATACATTATTTACATGGTTGTCCGGATGGGAGGACGCCAACTCAAAGCCTGCCACAGGTTTCGGATCGGCACTTTTGAAATCATAGATATTCACGTGCCCTCCATCCTCGCACGAGAATATGTAATCATCCCATATTTCAAGTCCTTGCTGTGCCCGCCCCCGTCCTTCCTTTGCCAGGAAGACAGAGCACTCTACCTCTTTCTCCGGCTCTACATACAACTGGGCGATAAGGGGAATAGAGATCAGTAAGCACACGACAGACAAATAGATCTTTTTCATAAGTATGCTCTATAAATTTAAAGTATGATTATGTTCTACGTTAATCGAACAGCTCTACGCCTAACGACTCAAGCCGTTTCTGCAACTCTCCTACATCGAGAGCCCGCGGAGTACAATGCTGCGACGCACTCATGGCAGCGGCAATACCAACTGCCTCTCCCATCGCCATGCAAATACTCATGACGCAGTATGAAGCGTGAGCTCTGTGAGTACCCGATATACACCGTCCCGCCACCAGAAGCCCTTCCAAGCCCAACGGGAGAAAACAACGATACGGCAAATCGTATGGTTTGCAATATTGTATGGTCGGTTCCGCCTGTCCGGCTCCATCAGGATTATGTATATCGACAATGAACAATGCTTTATGTACCACCACATCGGCAAAACGGCAGCCTTCCGCCATTTCATCGGCATCAATCACATAGTCTCCCATCACCCTGCGGCTTTCGCGCACTCCGGTTGTTGTACCACTTCCGATCACTCTACAGTTTTCGTAACCCGGCAAATTTTCTTTCAAGAATTGAGTCAGGAGGCGTATCTGTTGCCTAAGTTCAAGATCGGCGGCGAAAATAGAGCTTACCGAAGTAATATCCACCCTATTGACTTGTGTCGTATTTACCTGACGGCAACCCGGTCTGACCGACGGATGCAAACGCACTTCCGCATCAGTGTCCGAACCTTCGGGCAGACCAAGACGGCAACCCGGTCTGACCGACGGATGCAAACGCACGGCAGCAAGCATCCGGGGAAGTTCGCCCTCATCGGCTTTCTTTTTACACCAATCAAGAAAACACTCGCCATTCAGTTGAACATTGTCTACATCTCCAATGCAGATAATTCCTTTCGATTCATCTACGCCGTCAATGGTGTATTCAAGGGTTACAGGCTGCATGAGTCCGTCAGCACGTCCTTTTTCTATTTTTGCACCGGCAAGAAAAGATACTATGGCATCACCGGTACAATCAATTGTAACCGCGGCTTCAAAACAGAGCGTCCCCTCGTTACTTGCACACTTAATGCCTTTTACCACCTTTCCGTCACGAATAACATCCGACACGCAACATTGCAAAAAGACATCGACGTTCTTTTCCCTGGCGACAAATTCTGCCAATGTAAGTTTTGCCTCTTCGAAATCGTGAGCATTTCCATGTTCGCCAATCCAGTCATTGTCTTTGACGCCAAGAATAGCACAAACCTCATCGCGCATCGTGTTCTTGCTTACACTACCGAGAATAGGGCCGACATACCCGGCGGTCAGGTTACCTCCGATGACTCCGTATCTTTCGATAAGGGCAACACGTGCTCCTTGCCGGGCGGCGGCTACAGCCGCACATATCCCGGCAGGACCTGCACCTGCTACTATTACATCATAATATTTTGTATTCATTATCTGCTTGTATATGGACCGGAAATAGTCTTAACAGTCATTGCCCCGTCAGAATCTGTGATTGTCACAACTCTGTATTTGTTTCCCCCATCGGTCACACGAACTACAATATGTCCATCATATCCCTTTACTCTCGCAGCCTCTTCCGCCGTAACCCGGTCGTCTACTCCGCTGGGGCGATCGCCCTGCCAGAAGTTAGTGATAAACATGTCACACGCAGGGAGTGTTGTCTCCATCGAATTCAGTATATCGGTACGGGGATGACAATCTACCCACGAATTGACAACAATCGTTTGTGGATTGAGTGCTTTCAGAGCATCTACTTGATTGGTGTTGGTTACACCGTGATGGTTAGCTTTCAAGAGTTCCACCTGACCTACTGCTTTTGCACAGGGCAGTTCGGCATCTTTCCACGCATGACTCGAACGTCCGTTATACTGAAGGTCACCACCGGCAAAGAAATCAAAGTTGCCATACGAAACTTTCATCACACAACTGGTTATATTCTCCGGCGGACAATTGTCACTGGAGGTAATGTTCTTACTGTTTTCGTATGTAATCTCCGAGAGTTCAGGGAATGTCTTCTTTGTGGTAGTGCCCGAACCTGTCCAGATCTCTCCATTCACTGCCACGTTTTGCACCTTTGCAGTAGGATACTTTGCAGGATTATACTTCTGAACGATCTGATTATTCGCCCCTGCTTTGAATATCGCAGCATCGAACTTTTGATTGGCGACATGCCATTTCACTGCATTGATATAGTTATTACAACTTGGAGCATTGTCTGCCATTGTCGCCATGTCGAACGGATAGTTATAATCGGGATAGCCACGATCAAGAAGCGTACCAATCTTGAAATTGTCGAAAATCTCGGCAAAACCTATCAACGAATAAGTATTGGAATTAGCTGATTTTGGCAAGGAAGAAGTATAACCGCCGAAGTGGTCATTATGGAAGTGGGTAAGTACGGCATAATCAATCGTACTGTTACCTGTCCATACCATACACTTACGAATGTAATCAGTTATAATCTGCGAACCACGGGTAGAAGTCAGAGTCGGATCCCAACGACTACGGATACCGGTATTGGTCGTATTACTATTAGAGTTGGTTGTAACACTCGAACTTGCGGCATCAATAAGCATTTGCGTACCATCCGGGAATATTACAAACATGCTTTCACCGGTAGTCGTATTGATGAAATGAATATCCATCACACCCTCCTGCCAGGCAGGAATCGTTTTACCTACCTCTATTTCAGTGGCAGCATCTTCCCCACCTCCATCCGGACGAATCAAAAATGAGTGAGACTCATTGGAGCTGCATCCTACAATCGCAAGGATGAACAGACTAAATATAAATATTAACCTTTGCATGCTATATGAAGATTTAAAAACATCTCTCCGCCTTCAATGCTGACGGCAAGACGAATATAATTACCAAAATTTGAATTTACCTTTATAATATGTTGGCCAAGTCCTTTGAAGATTACAGGCTCACTACCGTCGTCAGCCCAATGTATACCGTCTTGCGATAGTTGTACACGACCTTCGAATACGGGATCTCCTTCTATTTTCTCAACCATAACAAAGAATATAGCCTCATCTGCCCAACCAGCCTCGTAAGGATGAGTGAAGAAAGTACCTTTAAAGAACTTCTTTACCTCAAGATGGGAATCATTAAACATTTTCATATATTACATTCCTCCTTTTATTCTTGTGAAACAACAACAGAATCTATATAAAAGAATACACGACGATTGGTATCAGTACCCACCCAGAAAAGAGGATTGATAAGATTGTCGATGCGTCCATATCCGTCAACGGTATCAGCTGCAATGCCACGCATATCCCAAATTCTGTCCTGACATTGGAACTCTACATATTCACGAAGCTCTGTGTCAAGTTTCAGACGCATGTATTGCCAATTGAGTTTACAGTCGGTCTCATTGTAAATGAGTTTCTGATGACCATCTTTCAAATCCTTGAATCCATCGTGGTCGCCATTAGGATAACGGCGGCCGAACCACCAGGGATCGACTCCCCTCTTACACCAGTCTCCGTCAAGTCCATAAGCCCAATCGCGGTCGGTTATGTCTTCATTGGAATGTTCATACTGCCACTTCTGCATTAATTTGCCATCTACTGCATTGAGATAACGAATTCCTACATGGTAACGTTTTCCACCCTCCTGTACATCGAATCCCATACCAAAATCGCGGATGGAACTCTCATGTAAACCCGGTTGCGGACGGTCACCGCCATCCACCACATCCTGTTCCGCCGTGTATGTAAACCAACATTCTATCTGCAAATATTTGCAGCCCGGACGAGAGAACGAAAGCCGCTTAATGGCATGTCCCAGACAACCTTCCGCCGGAATCTCCGTATAAGGAGCGGCAACAGGTCTTGTCGAAAGTTTAAGAGAGTAAGTGCCGGACATAGCTCCGTGAGTGCCCGGATACCTGAAAGTAGCGGAACTAAGCATGACCGGTGGCCACTGGTCTTTATTGACCAATGTCTTGGGAACATCAAAATCGGGATATTCCGTAAAGTTAGGCATCAATGTCATCCAGCCGTTAAAGCCGGTGTTGAATACATCATAGCTCAACACCCTTTTCAATGGTTGATAGCGACTGCGCAATAAAATTTCTCCAATGCTCATAATATCATTTATTTAATAAAGTTAGTACCCTGGATTTTGAACAAGTTTGCCATTCATTATCAATACATCATCACTTGGCAATGGCCATAAATAAATCTTCTCATCATACTTACGTTCACCATGCTGGACGATATAGGTTCCGTCGGCCATCGCTTCAAAAGAAGGAAATCCGTCTTTGTCAAATGTCGGAGTCTCCGGCCAAAACCAGTTGCCTGCCGCAAAGTATTCCTTTGCCCTGTTGGCTGTACGGGTAAATCCGTACATATTGTGTCCGAAAGCATTCTCAAACTGATGCCAACGAAGCAAGTCGAAATAGCGCAGATTTTCCCATGCAAACTCCACACGACGCTCACGGCGAAGCACTTTGCGCAATGCCGTCTGATCGGTTGTCGTGATGGACGGATAGTCGTTGGTTTGTGTACGGGTGGTGCCATAAGCACGGGCACGGACATCGTTGATGCAAGCAAGGACAGTAGCGTCAATCTCCCCCAGTTCAATCTTAGCTTCGGCATACATCAACAAAACATCGGCATAACGCATAAGAATAACGGGGTTGTCGTTATACAAAGTAGTACGCCATGATTCTTGCGCGCCTTTGCGCAGGCAACAACCATTGTAAGCACAGTTGGAAGCATCCGAACCGCCTTTGGAATCTTTGTTTGTAATCATACGATTTTGCGTATAGTCCATTATTTCGAGTGCGTTTGGCGCAGGATTCCACTCAATACCATAGATACGGCTGCCGGGAGCAGCAAATGTTTCCAGGCAACGGGGATCGCGGTTGGCAAATGGATCGTGAGGATCAAAGCCACTGCCCGGTTCATCAATCGTCTTGCCATTCGTCATTTCGTAGACAGCAAGAAGTTCCCACGAAGGTTGTGCATTATGTGTACCGCCTGCCGAACGGGCAATGAAGGAACCGATAGCCTGTGTAGTAGGTTTACCGTTTTCATCCAACTCAAGGTCGCTTGAGTGAGCAACAGAGAAAATAACTTCTTTGCTTCCTCTTGTCTTGTCGCGGAAAAGTTCTCCATAATCAGGGGCCAAGTCATATACTTCCAGATCCATACAATCTTGCGCAGCCTTTGCGGCAGTCCCGTAGTCGTGTTGATAGAGAGCGGTACGAGCCTTGTAAGCATAAGCCGTTCCTTTGTCCACACGGGTGGCGCCGCTATTATTATTTGCGGCCGGCAAATTTTCTGCGGCATAGTCATAATCGTCATAAATTTGTTTCAGAACGACAGCTTTGTCGGTACGCCCCATCTCAAATGCTTCCTCCGGAGTAATCGAAGTCACGTAGAAAGGAACATCTCCCCAAAGAGTAATCAAACGTGAATAAGCAAACGCCCTGAAAAAACGGGCTTCGGCACGAAGCGTATTCAGTTCAGTGGTGGAATATTTGCCTTCAAGTTTGTCGAGTGCCTCCAAAATCCGGTTGGCACGACTAATGTTCTTATACGTGTAACTCCAAACAGTCTTGATGTTAGGATTACTTGTAGAAGACGCATTCAGTGAACCTGCCGCAATGGTATAAATGTTGGTTCGTTGCGCCCAGTCATCCGTATTACGGTCCAGCGTCCAACCTTCTTCTATAACAAAGAAAGTACTGCGATAAAAATCGTTCAACGAGATTCGAACTTCCTCCGGTGACGAGAACCAGTTTTCACTGGATGCGGCTGAAGGAGGATTCAGATCGAGATTCACACAAGAAGTTACAGATAGAAGAGCTATCATGCAAATCAATACATGTATTTTTTTCATATTATGTAATTTTTTCATACTCCATTAGAATTTGATATCCACTCCAAATGTATAAGTGCGTGTGATATAGGTAGAAGCACCTGCTTCAGGGTCCCATCCCGAAAGATAACTATCAAAGCAGTATGGATCATCAATATTGACGTACACCCGAAGTCCCTTGATTCCGACTTTAGAGACGATTTTTTTAGGAACTGTATAGCCAACGTTGATATTCTTTATACGCATATAGGCACTACTCTTGAGCCAGTAATCCGACATTTTGTAGTTGTTGTATTCACCGCCCTGATGACTCAAACGGGGATAGCTGGCTGCCGCGTTCTGTTCTGCAGTGTTGTACACACTCCAATAATTACGGCTGCCATTGTCGTTCAGAAGGACTGACGGAGCCGGAAGCCATTGTCCCTGCATGGGGCGAATCATACTCTCGGTGAGGCGTGAAAGTTGTTTCCCGACACCATTGAAGAGTAGGGAGAAAGAGAGACCTTTCCAGCCCAAACTAATAGAACCTCCATATAGATAGTGTGGCAATGAGCTGCCAAGCACTACACGGTCGTATGTCTCATTGATAATTCCGTCAGGAGTGCCGTCCGGACCGCTGACATCTACATATTTCACATCACCCGGTTTGGTAGAAGCCGAAAGCAGAGCGCTTTCACTGACTTCCTCTGCAGTCTGGAACAAACCTGCAGTCTTATATCCGTACCAGGAGTTATATTCTGCACCTTCAGTAATAATGGTACCATCGCTGTTAAACTGCTGCTTGCCATTAAGATTATCTATTATAGACTTGTAATCAGAGATATTAAAACTTACCGCATAACTTACATCTCCGATACGGTCAGACCAGCCAAGTTTCACTTCCCAACCGCGGGTATGCATTTTACCTACGTTCCTGTCAGGTGCCGAATAACCTGTAAACGACGGGATTGCCACTGACAAGAGCATATCTGTTGTCTTCTTATAATAATAGTCTGCGCTAAAGTCAAGACGATTGTTAAAGAAAGCGGCATCCACACCTATATCCCAGCTCTGTGTTTTCTCCCAATGGATATTCTCATACGCATAATCCTGTTGAGCGGCAGACATCGAAGATTGGGGCGTAGAACCTGCACTGTCATACATAATGGCATTATTGAACGAAATGTATGTCTGATAAGGATAATTTCCAATCCGCTCATTACCGAGCGTACCGATAGAGGCACGGAACTTCAGATAGTTTATCGGGGTTATGTTTTGCATGAACTTCTCGTTAGAGATGACCCAACCCACCGATGCGGACGGGAAGAATCCCCAACGGTGATCCTTGTGAAAACGTGAAGATCCGTCTTCACGAGCATTGAGCTGGAGGTAGTAACGGCTGTCGTAATTATACATGACACGGCCAAAAAATGAACGGTATGCATTCTGATAAGAATTACCGGCTACGGCAAGAGCATTCTTGTTCGCCAAATCAAGATAAGGGAAAGAAGACAAAGACATATCGTTGGTCGATCCCGACATCGTTTCATACGTATAACTATAATCTTCGTAACCGACCATGGCATTGAAGTTATGTACCTTGCTGAAGGTCTTGTCGTATGTAGCGATGAATTGTTTCTCCAATGATTTGATGTTACGGCGTTCTTCACTTAGCGAATTGGAAGTATATCCCGAAACATATCCCAACATAACATCGGTTTCGTATGCATCGTAAACAGGTATGGCTTTCTTCATTTCCTTGATCGAAACAGTTCCGACGGTAGGAGTCAGATTGGCAGTAAGGGTCAAATCTTTTATAGGCTTATAGCTCAACGAGAATTTACCGGTCATTGTGTTGGATACGGTCTTCTTCTCTCCGCCTTCCAATAAGGCGGCAAGCGTATTGCTAAGACTGCCGTCTTTACCGGGACCTACACGACCATCCGGATAAAGCCCTAAATAAATGGAAGGATACATATAAGCTGCACGAATCGGACTACCGGAAGTCGGGTCATTTTTCGTGGCATAACGTACCGAGAAATCGATAGAACCGGAGAGTTTATCACTAATCTTCAGATTATTACGCGAACGGATAGAGATTCTTTCGTGGTTTGAACCTTTATAGATAGCGTCGGCATTTTCGTAGGTAGCGGAAGTGTGGCTCTTGATTACCTTGTTACCATACGTCATGGTCAAATTGTGCTTATGGCGCATAGCGGTATTCGAAAGAATAGCGTCTTTCCAATCATAGATAGGATATTGAATGGGATCATATCTGTTGTTGGTAGCATAGTTGTCGATGTAGTCCTGTGAATAGTTGGCAAACTCGCCTCCCGCAGGATTACCGGCATCGTTCCACGACCATTCATTATACATTGTCATGTAGTGATAAGGGTCTGTCAGGAATTTCGGAAATTCGGTAGGAGAAGACAACGAAATCTCTCCGTTATAACCGATCGAAAGCTGTCCCTCGGTTGCCTCCTTAGTCGTTATCAAGATAACACCGGCAGCAGCGCGGGCACCATAGATGGATGCAGAAGCTGCATCTTTAAGTACAGTAATCTGCTGTACATCTTCGCTTGCTATATTGTCGAGGCTACTAACCATCATACCATCAACAAGGATAAGCGGACTCGAATCAGACATTGTTGTCACACCACGCACCTGAACCGTAGCACTCGCTCCCGGCATACTGCTCGAACGGGTAACCGTCAGTCCCGGAATCAGTCCTTGCAAAGATTGTGAAAGTTGAGACGTACTCTGTTTCTCGATAAGCGAACTGTTGATTACACCGACCGCACCTGTAAGATCTTTCTTCTTTACAGATCCATAGCCGATAACAACCGTCTCTTCAAGTTGTACAGCATCCTCTTTAAGTTTTATATTTACTACACTTTTACCATCCCATACCACAGTCTCGGTCACATAACCAAGATAACGGAATTCTATTGTATGACCTGATTCAGCGCCATTGAGCGCATACTTTCCCGACATATCGGAGGTAGTACCTTTTGCATTGTCTTTATCGTGGATCACCACTCCGACAAGAGGACCATTGGCATCGCTAACGACACCCTTCATTACATTCTGTGCAAAAGCCAGATTGATTTGCAGGAAACATGCCAATAACAGGCTTAATATACTTTTTTTCATACTCTTTATTCTACGATTTCAAGCAATACATGTTGGTTATACTCTTTAATTGCCTCACCTGTTTCAGGATTACTCGGATGTTGCGCTGAAAAACGTGTCTGGCCACTTGCGTGTGTGCAGTCGATATACTTGCCAGAATATTTGGCACCACTAAGACATAAACGGCCTGCCTGTCCAAACCGTAACACAATCTCATCCATATCCTTAGTCGTGGTAAATATTCCTTCGGCAGGGATATATGCGCCATTATTTTTGTTATCGAGCAACATTCCCGCAAAATTGTAAGTAATAGTTGCCGAATAATTGATAGGCGCACCCGACAAAGTCTCTGTCGCACTTTCCTGAAGAGTCGAAGTCGGAAGAGCCGGTTTCCATTCTTCTCCATCCTTGAACTCAATCATCCAGTAGTTGGAACACATCGTTCCTAATTTGGTCACAAAATAGAAGTGAATCTTTGTGCCGGCAGGAATAACCGTACCTTTCATATCCCCATAGACATACCAATAATCACCGGGAACGGCTCCTGACACATACGGGTCACCATTACCACCCACTGCACGCTCACATACGGCATTCTGCACTACATAACCTGTCCGGTCACATGCCCAATACTCAATCTTACCACTTCCGGCACTCGGAGCAAGATACTTGCCATTGGTTCCCGGGAATACCGATTGTGCCTCATCATCAGCAAATGTTCCACTTGTGTTGGCAGTTAAACTATTCAAGTCCCAATCAGCCAAAATGCCCGAGAAAGCATCTTGTACAAGAGTATAGGTATAGTCTGTATCATCCTGGACGGTTACCGTTACTTTAATTGTCCTTTTGGCAAATGTCTTGTTCTCCGGGAAAGTAAGTTTAATATCACATTCGCCTACCCCATTTGCAGGAGAAACGGTCACATCCGCATCTGCACATACAGCCTTCCACTCCTTATCGCCAAAGACTTTGAATGAGGATTCTGTTGTAGTTGCGTCAATCGATTCGGTGATAGGACTGATACCTTTCGGAACAATCATTTTTTGGGTAATAACCAGCTTTAGAGGAGTTACATCATCGCCAATGAAACGAATGGTACCGACACGTGAACTAGTCGATGAATTTTCAGAGACTTTGATTGTAAACTTAGTAATCTCACCTTGTGTCTCATGCGAATCAACAACTGCCCAATGGCTATCGCTTCCATCGGTCTGGCAATCGTTATTGACTCTGTAATAGACATTAGATGAAAGGTCAACAGTGAAAAGTCCACCTTCTGCTTCTACATCAAGTGTCTTTGTCGCGAGTGTCATATACGGATCATCCGAGTTATGACAAGATGCAAAAAGCACAAGCGACACACTTGCAAACAATAACATCTTTAGATTCATTTGATTAGTATTTAGGGTTATTAATAATTGACTAGCTAGACATTTTCAGACGTCTTGCATATATAATTCTGTATATCACATAAGCAAGTATCATGGCAATCATCAGTACGATACTTCCTATCACAATTCCTTTGACCGCAAGAGTCTTCGGATCACCGGCAATAAGCAGACCTATCAGTAAGAGCGCAACGACACCAATGGTAATACAGAAGCAGTTAACAGCCAAATGTGAATAGATTAATACCGCTTTCTTCTCCTTTAATGTCGGTTCGCGATCGGCTTCAGGATCAGTATATTCACAAATGGCTTGATAACCTTTGTCTTCATACTTTTTACGTGCCGACCAAACTTCCATGATTGCAAGGATAAGTACAGGAAGTACACAACCGGCAACTGACTCTATAAGGCTTGGACTAATAACGGAGGCGGGAATTATGACGCGAGCCATAATACCAACGAGCCAAGTAAGAATCATTGCAGAAATAAGTTGGTTGCCTGTCAGCCGCTTCGAGAATAGTCCCCATATTGACGGAATGTATAAAGGACACATCACCATAGTAAGAAGAGTTACTACCACCTTTTCGGCACCTCCGGCAAACGGGATGAGCATTGACAAAGCGATAATCACAAGCCCAAAGACAAATGTGAAGAGACGTCCTACCTTGATACGCTTTTTCTCATCTGCCTGACGGTTTTTCTCTTTGTGTCCCCAAATATCATAGGTATATACATTGGCATATACATTCAAAATGCCCGAAACATTACTCAATGTGGCCGATAGCATCGCTGCCAACATCATGCCGACCATTCCTTTCATAAGCACGAGTTTGCTCATATTCACATAAGCGTGTTCGCCGTTGAAAGTCATTGTGGTTGCATCCAAATCAAGCGCAAGTCCGGGTTCCATCACACGATAAATCATGGTAGGAAGATACCAGATGAGAGGAGTGACGAGATAAAGAATTCCGATTAAATAAGTACTCTTTTTTGCGTCTCTTGTAGTAGGTACGCTTATGTATCGCTGTACAAACGGCCAGTCGCCGCCAATCATGGACACATTAAGAAATATCCACAGTAAAAGCCACCCCCATGTATAGGTCGGAGATGTGCCCGAGAAGAATCCCGGTATCTCACTGGCCTTATCGATAAATGCACTTACGCCTCCTACCGCGTTAAATGAAAGAGGTATCATAAATACAACCACGGCCAGAAGTACTCCGAACTGAATTACATCAGTCATTAGTACCGCAAGAAATCCTCCGGCAATGGTGTATCCAAGAGCGATGGCACCAAGGATGAGAAGCGCCCACCAGATACTTAGGTAACCCATCGGTGAATCGCCCATCATACCTGTACTTGCAAAAATACTGCCACCATCGACTTTGATTAATGCACACATCACAACCGCTACCGCATACAAAGACACTGCCGTATGTACCGCACGGGCTATAATTCCTGAAATTGTGTAAAAACTCACCGTGCGGTGTCCGAACCGGATGGTGAGGAACTCTCCCGGAGATTTGATACGTAGCTCCCGCCATTTGCCCGAGATCCATTTACCGACAATAAACGATGCTACGCCAAGACAAAGTGCAACGACTACCGCAACAAGTCCCGATTTATAAGCAACGCCTCCCCAAACGACAAAGGTACTTGCCGAGAAGATAGTCATGTAGGAAGAGACTCCCGACAGCCACCACGAAGAATTTCGCCCGGCAATAAACATATCTTCGGAGTTTTTAATTTTCCGGGACATCACAACACTCACGGCAATCAGTCCGAGAAAGTAGAGTAAAATAATGATATAATCTAACTGTTCCATATTCTGGTTCTTCTTTATATAATTGCGCCTAGTTTCTTCAATTCCTCTATGAGATTGTCAATATCAGCCTTTTGTACTGTCACACCTGCCTTTATACATTGTGCGGCTGCCACTCCTGCGGCTTGTCCTACCCCCATACAACTTGCCTGAACGCGAAGTGACGCAAAGGAAGTCTTATCAGCACTAATGCAGCGTCCCGCTACGAGCAAATTCGGAAAATCTTCAGCTATAAGAGCGCGATAAGGTACATACGCCGCTTTTTTAAGGAAAGTCACGCTCTGTTCCGCACCTGCTGCCACATGAATATCTATAGGATGTGCGCCGCGTGATATGCTATCAGGATATTTATAAGCATTCACATATTCTTCTGCTGTAATGGTATGTACACCTTTGATACGACGTGTCTCACGAATACCGGCATGTACGGCGACGGTCGTCACATAACTGTTTTTAAACTCTTCAAAGTTCTCTTTAAAGATTCGTGCTATTTTAAATACATCTTCCCGTAAGCGACATTCCGCTGCGGTAAAATTTCTATTATCAATGGCATTTCCTGCAGTACGGGTCATATTAACCGTTACTTCGCCCGGACGAAGAGTGGTGCAAAACCAAGGGCCTCCGAATTCGGGGATGCCAAGTGCCTCTTTCATTGCTAGAAGTTTCTCACGAACTGCAATGCAATGACAATTCTGCCCTTGTTTATTATGGTGCATGGCATCGATTATCATGGGCGAATCTGTATCCACACCTCCTAATATAAAATAGGTGGAAAGAGGTTGCAGCGGTTTACATTCATCTGTTTGCATCGGAACACCCGCCATAGCAGCAAGGTCACCATCCCCAGTGCAGTCGATATACATATCGGCACTGATGGCTTCTGTCCCATTCTTATTCTCAAAGAGGATACAGGATATTTTGCCGTCTTTTGCCTGGCAACCGCTTAAGTAAGAGTGCATATACATATCCACACCGGCTTCCAGCATCATTTGCTGGCATAAAAGCTTGTAAAGCTCCGGATCAAAAGCTACATTGCCAAGAGGTTTCTCAATGATACAGCCTCCCATCTTCTCCAGCCGTTCGATAAATTCCCATGGAATACCGCCTATCACCTTTTCATTATTATAGGTGAAAACACTCAAAGGAGTAACAAGCCCCATTGTAGCCATTCCACCTAAAAACCCATATTGTTCCACAACAGCAGTTTTCGCACCACTACGAGCAGCCGCAATGGCCGCAATGAAACCAGCTGGTCCACCACCGCAGACAACTACATCATAGTTGCCCACAATTGGAACCCGTTTCGAAATTTCTATACTTCGTACTTTCTTGTCCATGACCGTTTTTTATCCTTTAATTATTACCAATTCAAATAGATGGTAAACTTTGATGTGCTTTCGACCGCACTTATAAGAAAAGAGGTGTGTTTTCATAGTTCTTTTTCATTAGTTCGACATCATGTTGATGTAACAAAGATAAAGAACAAGAGCTTGAAAAAAAGTTTTTTCCTAACTCTTTTGCCTGCAAACGATTGCGGGAACGTTCCCAAAATCTGCAAACGTTACAAAAGCATTACACAAAAGCAAATGGGATTCGTATTTTACTCCAATATTAGGATTTATTGTTTGAAATCAATATCTTTGCTTTGATTTAAACCATCATTCAGCATGAAGTATATAACCATAAAAGACATCGCTCGACATTTGTCAATATCCGTCTCCACAGTATCTCGTGCATTGGGAGATGACAAGAATATCCGTAAAGAAACGAAAGAAAAGGTGATAGAAGCGGCTAAAAGATTGGGATATAGACCAAACCCTGTAGCAATCAACCTTAAATACGGACATACTAATACCGTGGGAGTGATCGTTCCTGAAATGGTTACGCCGTTTGCTTCACGAGTAATAAACGGAATACAAGAAGTGCTTCACACCAAAAATATAAAGGTGATTATTGCAGAGTCCGGAGGAGATCCGGAAAAAGAAAAAGAGAACCTGCAACTGATGGAAGGATTCATGGTGGATGGCATCATCATCTGCCTTTGCAGTTATAAAAGGAATAAGGAGGAATATTCCCGTTTGCAGCAAGCGGGAATGCCTATGGTGTTCTACGATCGCATTCCCTATGGACTTGAAGTCCCGCAGGTAATAGTGGACGATTATATGAAGTCATTCTTTCTCGTAGAAAGTCTGATCCGAAGCGGACGCAAACAGATTGTTCATATACAGGGACCGGACGATATTTACAACTCCATAGAACGTGTCAGAGGGTACAAAGATGCTTTGGCTAAATTCGGGATTCCTTTTGATAAGAATAATATGTTGATAAAAACTGGTATGACCTTTGAGGAAGGGAAAAAAGCAGCGGATATATTAGTGGAAAGAAATATTCCTTTCAATGCTATTTTCGCTTTTACGGAAACATTGGCTATTGGAGCTATGAACAGATTGAGGGAACTTGGGAAAAAAATACCCGAAGAAATCGCCGTAGCCAGTTTTTCAGGAACCGAACTTTCCAACATAGTCTATCCCAAATTGACTACAGTAGAACCGCCTTTGTACCAGATGGGGAAAAAAGCTGCCGAACTTATTTTAGAGAAAATCAAAGATCCGGCATCTCCCAATCATTCAATCGTGTTGGATGCGGAAATCAAAATGCGTGCATCGACGCCACGTTTGGAGGTATATTAATGACTTGTCTATCAGATATTATATCTTAATACTTTCCTGAAAAACAGACCGAAGTTAAAAAGTTTACTGAATAGTAATTTTTACGATACCAACAAAAAAAGAAGAATTCAGATTTATACAGTTTTGAATCATTCAATGCTCTTTCTCTATAATACGTCCAATCCTTCCACCTCCTTCACTTTTCTTCTGTATGGCCGATAAACAAGCAGTTTGTAGGTGAATAGCCGCCCCTTCACCTGCTCTTCATCGTGAATCAAATCAAATTGCAGCCTCCAGATTCCACCATTGAGTAAAATTAGTAAAGCTATTTCGTAATTAGTTTCAACCTTGTTTGAAACTAAAAGTTTCAAGGCGGGAAACACTTTGTTTCAAGTAGCGAAACGAAGTGTTTCTCGGTGTGAAACAGATTGTTTCAAGCCTTGAAACTATTTTTGAAACTACTCGCTACAGGTGAAGAGATGGTGAAATTGTTACTCTTCACCCGCAAACTCCTTATTCATCGAAGAGACAGAGAAAAGGTGAAGGGGGGGGGCGTATAATACTCAAAAGAAAAACTAAAATGTAACAGAGATTTTCTTCAACCGTTTACGCGCAAACAATGCCAACACAAACACAAGACAAACTCCCAGTCCCCATATCCACAATAAGAAATCTCCTCCTTCGGTTTTTCCATAAGAATGTAGACCGCTTAAATAGTAATTCACTCCGAACCAAGTCATGATAACGGAAAGAATGGCTACAACCGAAAGCAGATTAAAACACCAGTCGGTCTTTCCTTTCAGAAGAGGAATGAAACGGATGTGAAGCACCAATGCATAAACAACGATTGAAATCAATGCCCAAGTTTCTTTGGGGTCCCAGCCCCAATATCTACCCCAGGAGACGTTGGCCCAGATGGCTCCTAGAAATGTACCTGCGGTCATAAAGAACAGGCCGAGGATCATTGCCATTTCATTCAGTAATGTCAGTTCACGGATGCGGAACTGGAGTTTCACCCGGTTGGTGGCGGAAAGCAAATTCATCAGTACAAGGTTAAATAATCCTGTCAGTGCGCAAAGCGCAAAGAATACATAACCGATCATGATAATAGCGACATGAGACATTAGCCAATAAGACTGGAGTACCGGAACCAAAGGAGTGATTTCCGGATTCAGGTGGTTCAGTCCTGCTACAAAAAGCATGATTCCACCTAATAGTCCCGCTAATGCGGGAAGAATACGGAATCGGCGGGCAAACAGAAGTCCGCTGCCTACCAGCAACCAAGAGGTACATATCATTGACTCGTAAGCATTCGCCCAAGGCGCGTGCCCGCAAATATACCAACGTAGCAGGACACCTGCCGTATGCGTAAGGAAGGCGATTGTCAGGAGAGCGATCAGAATACCACTTAGTTTTCTCCCCCATTTGAAGTCCGCAATAATCTCTCCACAAGCAATGAAAAGTAGGATGCCGCCCAAAATCAGGTAAGCCAGACGACACCAGAAAAATAGATTCAGCTGATTATAGAGAAGTTCGGCTTTCACTTTCCGATTGTCAATAGTGGGAACTTTAGCCTTTGCCTGTTGGAAGATATTCATCATTTCGATGATTTTATCGGCTTCCTTCCAGTTGTTGGAACGAACTCCGTTTCCTAACTCATAGATATACCAATCCATGATTTTGGTTACAAATAAAGAGTCTTTCCCGTGAAAAGCACTTAAATCATCACCCGGTGAATACCATTTTCCCTGCGAATCATTTCCATCCGGGAAAAGAGGTAACAACTGGTGTTGCATGATCCGATAGACGATATTTACCGATTCATCCAGTTTTAATAAATCCGAGTCCAGCCGTTTTCGTTCCGAAGCCGGTTTGGCGTAAATCGTGTTCATTTCATTTGCCAGGATATAGTTGCCGTCTGCATCAAACACATCTTGCCAGGCAATGTATTTGCCATCCCTGCCGAAGCGTTGAAGGAGTTCTTTATTATCGACTTTGATAAAAGGAAAGGCTCCCCACTCATCGGGAAAAGAAAGCAGATTCAGAAAGAATTGATCCGAATCCATACCGTTTAGTTGATCGGCTCCATACAATTTGCGTAAGATGGCAGATGTATAACTGTTGACGGGTTCGAGACGTCCGTTTGGATTAAGCACTACCAGACTACCGAATTTTTCGGCATGTAAAGAAGAAACACAAGGTAGTTGAGAAACCACAAGAGGGTGTTGCACTGCTATGGGTGATTGCTGCAAAGAAACAGATTTTTGTTGTGCACTCAATACCTGCATACTTGATATTCCGGATAAAATCAGGAAGAACAACAGACAGAAAGGGGCATTATTTTTCATTTCTCCCAACTCTTTACGTAATCGTCCGAAACGGGATTTCTTACTGAACAGCGTAAATACAAAACCAACAAACAACAGGAAATATCCGGTATACGTAAGTTGCATACCGGGACGATCGTAGCTCACAGACAACACAGTACCCTGTTCATCGGGATCGAACGAAGACTGAAACAGACGATAACCATCCACATCAATCACTTTATTCATTCGAATGGTTGCCTGCAAAGGAGATTCATTCTCTCTCTTAATCACCAAGTCACTTTCATAAGACATCGGACTATGAGAACCCGGATAACGCTCCAACCTAAAATCATTCAGCGTGACAGAGAAAGGCAGGGAAGTCTTTTCCATCCCTGCTCCCTCATCTTTCATCATGCTGTTTGCCGTTTCCCCCTCACGGATATGCATGATACCCGTCACTCCGACATAGTGAGTGACAGCAGCCCCCAACCAAATAAAAAGAAAAGCTCCATGAAAAATCAGACTGCCTTTACTGATTCTCTTGAAATAGCTTCCCTGAAGGAACATAGCCGATAGATTAACTGCCTGCAATAACTGCAACAGTATAAACCAGGGAGCATAATAAAAATACTCGCGGGCAATGGCAGGGCCATAAGAGTTTTCCACAAAAGTGGCTACTGCCAATATCAAGGCATAAAGTCCCGCTAAGATGTACATCAATACCGGTGAAGCTATCAGTCGAATCAGTTTCATCTGTTTTTCTTTTATAATAAACAATGCTTTTACAAATAAGCAATCCCTTCAATTTCTATCAACAATTCCTCTCTGCATACATCCGCATAAAGATAAGCAATAGGAAGATCCGGACAAAGTCTATCCAGGTCTGCTTTCACAGCGGGCGCATCTTCCTCATTCTTCAGATATACACGAAGGAGTCCTAACTTACCGGAATGTTCTGGCAAATTTTCTCTTCCCTCCTCCAGTCCGATCAAATGCTGGATATTTTCAAGAGTGATTTCCGTTTGCGAAAGTACATCTCCGGTCGTTACGCTTTCCTCGCCACGAATGGCAGCCGTGCCGGAAATATAAATCACTTCCTGTCGACGGTCGGACACAGACTTTCCTCTTTCGAACTTCGGAGTTCCTTTCTCCGTATCCGCCCGATGACTAATCAGTACCTCATCCGAATAAACATGAGCAGCCCGTTGCCAGTCATTATCCAAAGGAACGATATCCACTTCTCCGCTGACAGCATTGAAATCAATCAGTATGCCTCCATATTGTGTGCCAATCCCCGTTGCTGCCGGATAGCCTGATTCCCATGCCGAAGAAGCATAAAACAGAGTGCGCACATCATTAAAATCCTGATAACACTGATTGCCATGTGTAATATCGGTGATACGTTCCAGATAATTCCACTGACGGACAATGTCACCGAAATTCATCTGTTCCGTTTTCAATATCTCTTCAACCTTTCTGAACGCTTGTTCCGATTGTTCGCGAACAGGAAGATTCAAATCATCCGCACAAAGTCCTCCTGCTATTATTTCCCGGTAGTGAGAAGTCGCGATCCGGAGGTAGCGGACAGAAGAAGAAGTGAACTGTTCTTCTATTGTGAGCGCCTCATCTGCAGCTTCCACCAATGAATGTACCTCCAACACCAAGTTCGCCACCAACGGTTTTTGAGCCACAAGCGAAACGACCGGACGGGGAGAAACGAAATGCCGCTCCACCCATTGTTCCAGAAAGGAACGTTGAAACTTGTATTCCTGATTATCCGTACAGCGTGTAAAGAGTACAAGACGGACCACTCTCTCTTCCCGAACGGCGGATGAAAGTAATTCTTCCGCCATCTGTTCCCAACTGTTTCCTTCCGCTTTATACAAATTGCATTTTATTCGATGATACTTCATAGTGCAAATTTCAATGTCTTTTTCTTATGATCTATACTTTATTAATGATAAGAGGTAACACCTGCCGGAATATCCATACTATAAACAGAAGACATGGTTTTCAAGCCCGGAGTATTTTCCAAAGAATAAAGTATCTTCTTTTGCCGGTCGACCAACAACATGTGTACTTTCTCTTTCGGATTTACATGTCCCGTCCAGTTTGTAATCAGGAAACGTCCGTCGGAGAAATACTGAAAACCTCCCAAAAACTTCAACGGTTTGCCGGGAATATCCGCATTCGATAATTCCCAAACTGTCTTTCCTTCTGTCGTTACTTCGATTAGTCGCGGATTCTGATCTTTATCCGCTACGGCAATCAGTGTATGTCCGTTAGGCAGACGAGTCAATGAATGTGGTCCGCCAGGAACATCCAGGTTCCACACCACTTTTCCGTTCATATCATACTCCGTCACACACTGCGGACCATAATGCGCCACCAGAAAATGGCCGTTATCCAGACGCCGTGCATTACGCATAAAAGCAAATCCTTTCTCTTTCACACCTTCCGGCAGGATGCACACTTCTTTCACAATCTTACCTTTAGGAGAGATTTCCAACATACGGCCTGTGATACATTCGCCCACAAACGTATTTCCATTCTTCAACCGTTGGCAGGCAAAGACCGGGCTTTTAGATTCATAATGAAAGATGGTATCGTTCTGACGAGTCATTTCGAGTACTCCATGTCCGGTGGTGAAAAGGATATTGCCATTAGGCAATACCCATAGATCATTGGAATCGGGGGCTTTGTGTTGCCACACGATTTGATTATTTTCCATCACGAAGACAATTCCCTGCGAATAATCCGTTCCTGCAAACGTTTTTGCCTGCGCAGACAAAAATGCCGGAAACAGAAAAGCTAGAATCGCAATATATATTCTTGTCATAAATATAAATTCAAAATTAGTTTTATATAAAAGATTTTTCAGGCACGGATGAAGTTCACTACAGAGACAATACGTACTCCTCCAACTCTTCCAGTTCTTTTTCGGAAACCGGTTTGTGAGGTCCGTGTACCTTAAGCATATCTTTCATCGAATAGCTACGACCGTCATACAAATAAGGAGCTGTACGCCAGCACTCATTCAAAGCCGGAACGTCCATCGGCAAACCTTTATCGGGTCCGGTAGTCCAATCTACCTTATACTGTTTCTGGTCCGTGTAATATTGTCCGGAGTGACAACTTGCACAGTTTTCCTCAAAAATCTTCTTTCCCCTTTTCGCTTTCGCAGAAAGTTTGCCATTCTGAAGATAAGGACTGGGCAGAGGTTTCAGAGACTTCAGATATTCGTCGATAGATTCATAGATTTCATCTTCTCCTTCCATAAACAGAATATATTTCACTCCAGAACGTACCGCAACTTCGGCATTCTTACGAATACCAGTTGCCATACAAGGCGGAGTCTGATGCGAAAGCAAGAGAGTTTTCGTATTCTTCGGATTACCCATGCCATCATTCAGCAAATCCCAGTTAAGCCCGTCCATGCGTGCATCATTCGGATGGCAGGTTGCACAACTTTGCCAATTTTGGAAACAAATGGTCGCATCATGGAAATACATATCGCCTTTACCTACTTTAGTGAAAGCCAACGGAGCACCCAAAACCTGCTTCTGCACGTTCTTGCCGTTCAAATCCATAGACACCAGTTCCGATGTATAATAATTGGCTGTATAAATTTTACCTCCCGTGGCAACCACCGAACGCGGACCTTTTCCCTGTGTAGGAATGAAATCACGGATGCCATACAAGAATCCCGCGTCATTGGGTATATTACCCCATGCTTTCATAGAAGGAGTAACCATTTCTCCCTGTTTCGCCTTGGCAAGACGTTCGTGCAAAGCAATACGATCGATGCGCACCAATTCCTGACTGCCGGCAGCCGCTACAATGATTTGTTTATCATCCGGAGTAACAATGACCGACCACGGATTGGCCGCTCCTTTCTGCGGAGTATCCAGAATAACGGAAGTCAGCCACTTCTTTGCTTTCAAATCAATGATAGACAATGTATTGGTAGCCATCCATCCTCTATCCAACTGATTGGTAGGCAACTGATAACGGGAGATTAAATGAGTGACATACGCAAAAGTATGATTTTTGTCCACTGCTACCGACTTCACATCCGTAGAGCCGTTCGGCAACATGATACGTCCCGAAACCTTTTTCGAAAGTACATCGACCATGTCGAGCTGTACAGCAATCGGATAAGCCGTAGAAGGCATTTCCGGCAGATTATTAGCAATCAACAGGCAGGAATCACTCGCAAAGGCAGCCATCGACACAGGTTCACGGCCGACAGCGATTTTAGTTTTCACCTTACGGGTTGCCGGGTCAATCTCCCAAAGTTCGTTATTGAATCGTTGCGTCACCCAAAGAGACTTTGACAACGGATTATACAGAATGTCCGAAGGAGTAGCTCCGCTTTTTGTTTTAGATTGCACCGAAAGTTTCTTGCCGTCCAATTCGTACATCGTACCGTAGTTTCCGTCGCATACCACCCAAAGTTTTCCATTCGCATCCTGCGTCATGGCATTGACAGGAGACGAGAAAGAGACTTTCTTTTCCATTTTCTGCCCGTCGGACGACATCTTGATGAGTTCACAACCTGCCCTGTTTGTTACAAACAAGGATTTCCCGTTGTCTGCCAAAAACAAACGGTCCGGCGAAACCGTCGTTTCCGCTGCTTGCCAAGACGCACAAAGAAACAGAGCAGCCATACCAACAGGTATCAATATCTTCTTTTTCATTTTTTCTCTTGTTTAGTTTGAAGGGATTGAATGTATTGACGAATATTCTCCTGATCTTCCGCACGGGCTGCTTCCCGCTTCTTATCATAATAGTTGTAGAAGTCGAGATCCTTTTGCGACCAGTTGTTCGCTTCGCGGTAGTCTCCGATAAAAGGTACAAGCAAGTCAATCCAGAGAGCCACTTTTCGTATTTCCTGCGGAGTCAACTTAGTACCTCCATGTCCGCTTTCCAGACGTTTAATCAAATTACTCGTGTTAGAACCTGCAAAATAAGGGGGCAGCAATGTAGGTTCGGACAAAGCACTGATCCAGTTTACTTCCGGATGATTCGGATCCCCCTTCCACGCATCTCCACCTTTATTCAAAGTTACATGCGTCAGGCTCAGGTACGAGTCTGTATACTTTCTTTTGCTCCGTTTATCCATAACCTTCAGTTCGCCTTTCAGACTCATCGGTTGCTTCACTCCATCATGGCAAGAGATACAATGCCTGTCCCAAATAGGTTGGATTTCTTTCAGGTAACTGAAATTGCGCTCACCCATCTCATCTTCCGGAGCCAATGCCTTGACACCTTTATTCATGGCCATAGATACCGGATGTCCTGCTACGGGAACCGTATTCTTATGTTCGTGGCATCCTACGCAACTCTGAACTTCATTCGGTTGCAAAGTAGACCAACTACGCATCGTTTGTACGACACGCCCGTTTTCGTCCAATGCCTGGAAATAAAGCGGTCGACGTGCGGGAACCTTAAAAAAAGCAGAACCGTCAGGGTACACTTCCGTTACGCCCACCACTCTCTTCACGTCCCAAGCCGCATTACCCACTCCTACTGGAGTACTCATAATAGCTCCTCCTCCTTCTCCTTTACCATTCACCTCGCCTACACCGGCTGCTCGGAACTGAATTTCTATCACACGCAACTGTTTGATAGTTCCCGGTTTCACACCTTTCAATCCATTGCCCTCGTAGATATTCTGCATATAGTATACACCTTCGTTCTTTGTATAATCTACTGAAGACGAACGACGAAACGGACGTTTACGGGGAGCAACCAGCACCGGCTGATTGCAGGATATACGCGTATCGGAAACCAACAACTCACGTTCTCCGTCCGCATTCATCCAGTAAACTCCGAATTCCATCGGATGCCCGACGTAATAACCCAACGGAGTATAGGAAACCAAATATTCAGTCTCGCTCAACGGGAAAGGATGCTGAAACTGATCGGTAAACTTTCCATAACCGTCAATACGTTCCGGCTCCGGTTTGTGAACCGGAGCTACGAACATAACACCTTCATTCTCATCGCGTCCGGCTTCAGGATCTATAATACCCAATTTACCATGTTGAGGAGTATGATGTCCCATGAAAACTCCCATCAACTTACGAGTGCCGGGAATCTGGCGAATCTGTGCTACCGTTGTCGGGAACCAGCTGTTCATTCCGTAATATTCAGCCTGTCCTGTTCCATCGGGATTCATCTGGAACAAGGGCTGTGCCCATACCTGGCCACGGTCATTGTAATCCCAACGAGTATAGACTACCCGACCGTCATCCAACAAAGTAGGTGTCACCGTATGTACCTGGTCGAACCCAACCTGACGCATATAACGCCCCTCCCTGTCGCAGAGATACATATTGCTGACTTCCGTAAACCAGCAGTCTACCGTACTTCCGCAACGGGTAGAGTTGAACAGGATATTGTCATCGGGCAAGTAAATACCTTCAATGTCGGCATGTCCTTTTCCGAAAGTCAGCTGCTTGATTTCCCGTGTCTTTAAATCCATTTCATACAAATGGAAGTCGTCTTCCTTACGGGACTTCTTCCAGGAGAAAAGTAAGTGTTGCCCGTCGAAATGGAGATTCGGATCACGAACAACTCCTTCTTCATCTGTCAACAGCGTCTCTACTTCCGCCCAAATTCCATTCATCCTCAATTTCGCCAACGCACCGCCCGCAATGTAGTTGCATTCGGCACGGGCATCCGACACCCCTTCGGTATAAGCAAAGAAAGAGGGACGCAACGTTCTGTACTTTGTAAAAACAATCTCCGGTTTATCTGCTGTGAAGGCTTCCAAACGCTTGATACGTCTTTGTTCGCACGCTTTCAGATAAGACAGGAAAGCCGATTCGATGCTTTCCGGAGTATTAGTCACGGGAGCTTTGATGTTCAGTTTCTGTAAACGCACGGAAAGTTCCTCATTGAAACTCTTGCCAAACCAGTCTACATCACCCGTTGTTCCATCCTGTAACCACCAGTCGTAATAAACCGGATAGACACGTATCAATCTCCGGTGCACGGCTTTTATCTTGTTTTCTGTTTCTTCCTGATTACCTTTCTGTCTTATCGCCTGAATTTCCGCGTATTTCTTCTGAATCTCGACGATAAAACCTTTCGCGTCGGTAGGCTGAAGGGAAGTGTCTTTCGTCTGCCATGCTACGACGGAGAGGAACACACAGCATGCCATCCCACACTTCAGCAGCTTCATTAATTTCGATCTTATCATTTTATCTTCTTATTTACCTTAAATTTACCTTCCTGAAAAAAGAACGATTACAAACCTTTCTTCAGCTCCTTATAGGATTCTACAATCTGAATACCGCTTGATGTACCAATACGGGTAGCACCCGCCTGAATCAATGCCAACGCAGAATCCAGATCACGAATACCACCAGCTGCTTTCACTCCGATAGTAGGTCCTACCACACGACGCATCAATGCTACATCATGCACTGTTGCTCCTGCTGTACCGAATCCGGTAGAGGTTTTCACAAAATCCACTCCGGCTTCTTTAGCTATACGACATACGGTTTCTTTCTCTTCATCCGTCAGATAGCAAGTTTCAAGAATGACTTTACAGATCACACCGGCAGGTTTACAGATAGAAACCATGTCTTCAATCTCTTTCTTTACGATTTCAGTCTGTCCTTTCTGTAAAGCACGAACATTGATGACTGTATCTATTTCAGTAGCACCTTTAGCAATGGCATCACGGGTTTCAAATGCTTTGCATTCTACAGTGTTCTGTCCCAATGGAAAACCGATAGCGGCTCCTACACGCACTCCCGATCCTTCAAGCAACTTCACACAAGTTTCTACTTCCGCAGGATTGATGGCTACCATCGCAAACTGATACTGACGGGCTTCCGCACAAAGTTTCTCAATAGGCGATGCATCACCGAAAGGTTTCAGGAATGTATGGTCGATCATTCCTGCCAACTGTTCTACTGATAATTCTGCAATCACTTCGTTTATATTCTTCTTTTCCATTATTTTGAGTCGTTTAACAAGTTATTATAAATATGCTGTTTCTTAAAAAGTCAATACGCATTTCAATACTTCACCCCGTTTCACGGCAGCAAAGGCTTCTTCTATTTCTTCTATCGCAAAGCGATGCGTGATAAAGTCGGATGCAGAAAGTCTGCCCTCTTCAATCCATTGTGCCAATGTGGTCATTGCCGCCTTTTCTTCGGAACGGGTAGGCCATTGATGCATGTGCAGGTCGAAGTTATAAGGAGCTTTCGATAAGTCGAAAGTTGGATTCTTAGTCATGACGCCATAGACACAAACATCTCCACCCATCTTCACTAATGGTAATACGGAATTTACGACTACATCCAGTCCTACCGCATCAATGACAGCATCATAAGAGCGATTAGCCGCGGCTATAAATTCCGGAGTACTGATTTCGGCGGGTGTATATCCGTTGTCTGCTCCCATCCGACGGGCTACTTCCAGTTTAGCGGGAAGCATATCGACAATATCAATCTGTCCCAGACCGAACAATTTACCCAACTTCACAAAGCTCAATCCTACAGGACCGGAGCCTACTACGATCACCTTTTTCCCCGGAGTCAGATTGAAATCCTTGAAAGCTCCCAACACTTCGCGCCAGGTACAAGAGATGACTGCTTCTTCCGGTTGCACATGTGAAGGGACTGTGTTCTGAATCTCAAAACTGTCCCAGCATCCCTGTTCAGGTGTAGCTAGTCCCTCTTCTTTCAGTACTTCAAAGTCATTCACTACTACATATTCGCTGAAACCACCCCAGCCGCTATCGACACCTTGCGCACCAAAATCGGAAATAAGACCACCAATAGCACGGTCGCCTACTTTAAAGTTACGTACTTTTTCACCGACAGCCACTACTATTCCGGCATTCTCATGTCCCAAAGCCAATGGATAAGTATCCACTCCGGGGAATTTTCCGGCTATCAGTTTACTGTCAGTCGCATTACACAAAGCAACCATTTCTGTTTTCACCAATGCCTGATAAGCATTGATTACAGGAGTTTCCACCTGTCGTATTTCAATTTTGCCGGGAGCCGGCACTATTACTGTTTTCATTTGATTATTAGGTTTTATATAGAATCTAGTTCAGTTTTTGCAATTTCAGTATACATATCGCACAAAGCGTGATAAGCTTTATCAAAAACAGGCATCCAAGCCTCATACTTCTTCACGTTTTCCTGAATCGGCTGCACGGTCTGTTCGATACGGACAAAGCGGTCTATCACAGAGAAGTCTTTAAAGACTCCCGCACCGATACCTGCCAGAATAGCCGCTCCCATCGAAGTTGCCTCTTCAAGATAATTAGGTACACGGATTTCTGCCTGATAGATGTCTGCCATCATCTGGCGCCATACAGGGTTTTGCGCACATCCTCCAATCACCGTCACCTGATCGATGGGAACGTGTTTGCGGAAGATATTGACGATAAATCCCAGATTGAGGGTAATTCCCTCCATCACAGCACGTAGCATATCACCATGTGTATGCCCCAGCGTCAGACCGATAAATGCTCCTTTGGCGTCTACATTCCAACGGGGAGTACGTTCACCAAGCATATAAGGTAGGAATAGAAGTTTATTGGCTCCTATCGGAGAGGAAAGAATCTGTTCGTCAATCAGTTCGAACACGCTACGTCCGAGTTGAGTAGCCAATGCCTGCTCGTGCTGGCAAAGTTGGTTAATCATCCAGTTGTAGGAAGAACCTGCCGCCTGCATCGTTCCCGACGGATGCAGCATGCCCGGCACTACATGCGCCCAGTTCATGGTACGGCGTTGTTCGTCTACAATCGGTTTTTCTACTGTCAGAGCTACCCAGGAGGAAGAACCCAGATAGTTGTATGCGCTACCCGGAGCCACACAGCCGACGCCTACTCCGGCACAACTACCGTCGCCTCCACCACAGATTACGGGTGTTCCGGCAAGCAGTCCTGTTTCACGGGCAGCTTCGTTGGTCACCTCACCGATCACGTCGATAGATGAACGGACTTCCGGGAATAGGGAAAGATCAAGTCCGGCAGCTTCTATGATTTCTTCACTCCATTGCCAACGGTTCAGGTCGTATGCATTGGTACCCGAAGCATCCGAGGGATCAGTGGCTAGAGTACCGCAGAGACGGAAATTGATATAATCCTTGGCATTCAATATCTTGGCTGTCTGTGCAAAGATTTCCGGTTCGTGTTTCTTTACCCACATCAGTTTCTCGATGGAATAGGAAGCGCTGATCCGGTGTCCCGTGATTTCATAGAAATGAAGCGGATCTATCTTTTCGGAAAGAATAGTCTCTTCTTTCTGCGAACGCTGGTCGCAATAAAGCATGTGAGGACGAAGCGGGTGACCGTTTTTATCCACACAAAGACAACCCATCATTTGTCCGCTAAGTGCCACACCGGCAATATCATTGGGAGATACCAGTTTGAGAAGTGCCTGCGTGGTATCTACAATCGCTTTCCACCAATGGAGCGGATTCTGTTCCGCCCGGTTGCCGGAAGCGTAATCTGTAGGGTATGCGGCTGTACGTGAAGCAATCAGTAGTCCCGATTCATCGAACAAGGTTGCTTTGTTGCCACTAGTACCCAAGTCATGTGCTAATATATACATAATCTCTTTTTCTTTTTCAATTAATAGGATCAGAGTGCCGCATTCGTGTATCCGGTAAGTCCGACGAAAATACCACCGACGATACCACCCAGGATAATCACCAGCCAACGGGGAAAGGCTTCTTTCAGCAATCCGCCACGTGTGCCTTTCGGTGCGCAAAGTACGTCGGCCAGAATGAAGCCCATTGCAATCGCCCATCCCATATCTACCCAGGGAGCACTGCCCCGATTTCCCTGATGAATCAGGCAGAATTGCATCGGCAGACCGTCGGCGTCATTCAGCAACCCGGTGGAGAAACCAAAACCGGGCAGTTTGTGATTGACCACCCAAAAAGTTCCGATAATAAGGGCGGCTGCCATAAATCCACCTATCGGACCAAAGTCCTTTACTAATTTAGGCCAACTCATCAACACGGTAAAGGTGACGGCAAAAGCTCCGAAAATAGATGTGATGATTCCGGCATGATACATGCCGAAAAATTCATTATAGGTCTGTAACCATTCGCTCATTGTTATTTCCTCCTTAATTTATCTTCCGGGCACAATCGCACGAACGGATTTTCCATACTAATATTCCTGCCAAGGCACCTCCTATCAGACAACAGATTAAGGTAGGTACTGCATAAAAGAAATTGGTGATATCGCCTTGAAAGCGGACAATTCCCCAGGCAATTCCCGCAGAGCCGATACACCAGCCCTGATCCAGCCATATTTTTCCCGGAGGATTCAGAATAGCTCCATGATAATGGTTCATATACCACATAATGCCGATAATCAGTGTGGCCGCCAACCAGCCTCCCATCAGACCGTATGTCTTCCAAAGTTCCGGCCAGATGCCAAAAGCAAATCCGCCACAGATAGCAGAGCCGGCAAAGGTCGATAGATATTGCTTCATATAATTGATAATGTGTTTTTTAGGTTTATAATAGTAGTTCAGGGTTGTTTATTTATTCCAAAGACAACTTAGCCAATGTGAAAGGCTTGTCATGTTTCGTGTTTACCTTATCCGGTCCAGTCACCAAGTCGAAACAGGATACAATCACCTGTCCGTTCCATACGATAGGTTCGCCCGGCTGATCCAGACCTCCGTCACTGCCATCGCAGTCAGGGCTTTGAGCAATACGCTGAATTTTTCCGTCTTTATCAATGCGTGCAACTGCATTCGCCGAGAAATCCGCTACCCAGATATTACCTTTATCGTCTATACACATTCCGTCCGTGGTACGCAACTGGGTGGTATCTTTTGCCCATACATCATTACTAAGTACATTCCCTTCCACATCCATCTTTATGCGGTGAACAGCACCATCACCGAAATTTCCAACAAAGAGGTCGCCCGCTTCGTTGAAAACAATTCCATCCAGTCCGTATTGTACTTCTGGGTTCTTTGTGATAACGGTGGTAATAAGGTTTTTATCTTCTAATGTATTAGTCACTGCCACATCACGGTCATTCATATCAAAGCAATATACCCCGCTGACCAACAATCCCGAAGGATCTTTTATCTGCGATAATGAACTCTGCGTGACGTACAGTTTCCCGTTGCGGATACGCAGGCCGTTAGGATGCTCCATACCGGATGCCACAGTGATTGTTTCTTTTAATTGGTCGTTTTCAAACTTCAGACGAAGAACACGTCCTTTATTCTGTGCTTTCTCTGCTCCACTCCAACCTTGATTGTCGCAAATAAACAGATCACCCTCTTCATTAAAGGCAATCCCCATCGGAGAAGCCCAGCCAGTTTCTTCCAATACCGGAACATCCATCCATTTCGTAATCTCGCCATTTTTAGTGATGCGCATCAGACAAGAAGGCTGTGTGATATCTGCAAAATTCGGACAGGCCAGAATCAAATCTCCATTAGGAGCGATAGCCATTCCGTCCGGTGTCGGACAACAATCCGGTAAATTTGCAAACAATTCGCTCTTCTGCGGAAGAGCATTCTCATCACTTTTTTGTTTCGGAGAAGTACATTGAATACAAGTTGCTCCCATCAAAGAAGCTGCCACAAGAGATAGTAAATAATACTTTTTCATGGTTAGATAATACAAATATTTATGTTTATAATATGAGTCCGTTAGTTCGGTACGCAAACATACTGGTATTTATCAGCAAAGAAGGAAAATGACAAATCAATAAAGGACAAAAATTGTTCAAAATGCTATTAAAAGAGCCGGTTTGAGCTGTAAATAGAGAGAAGGAACAAAATATGGAAAGACTGAAAACAGAATATGAAAGGATTGAACCCCCTTTTATATATACCTTATATTATAAAAGCAGTCGGCACTTACTTCCTATGCAATACTCTACTTTCCCCTCCGTTCACGGCTAATTTAGGCTAAAAAGAACATTTTCTCATAAAAAGTTTTTGTAATATCAGAGTTAATCGTATTTTTGTGTACAATTTTGGTGTAGTGATGACAGAAGAAGAAAAAAAGTTATTGAAAACCTTTGAAACGCAACTACGGCATTTGATATATATCCACGATGAATTAAAGCGTGAAAATGCCGAATTGAAGAAGCTTCTTGATATGGAAAAGCTAAAAAATGAGAAGGTACAGGCTCAATACGATGAATTGGAAGTCAGCTATACGAACCTAAAGACAGCTACGGCAATCACCCTTAACGGCAGCGACGTAAAAGAGACGAAGTTGCGATTGTCAAAATTAGTGCGTGAAGTCGATAAATGCATCGCTTTGTTGAATGAATAAGAAGAAGATGTATGAACGATAAAATAAAGATAAACCTGCAGATAGCAGATTCAAACTATCCGTTAACCATCAACCGTGAGGAAGAACAAATGGTACGGGAAGCCGCCAAGCAGGTAAATGTCAGGCTTAATAAGTACCGGGAGGTTTATAAGAACTTGGAACCGGAGAAAATTATTGCCATGGTAGCCTATCAGTTCTCGTTAGAGAGACTGCAATTGATGCAACGTAATGATACCAGCCCCTATGTGGAGAAGGTAAAAGAACTGACAGAATTGCTGGAGGATTATTTTAAGGAGGAATAAATCCCGACCGGCTATTCACTGATAAGAGATAAAACAACCACGCACTGCACAATATCCAAGCAAAGATACATGCTTTGATATTTGGCGGTGCGTTTTTATTTATATACTTAAATTAAATGTAGAATGATAGCAATAATAGCAACAGCAATTGCTTGCTTCATCGTAGGAGGAATCCTTTCATATATACTATTCCGGTATGTACTGAAATCCAAATACGATAATGTCCTGAAAGAAGCAGAGACAGAAGCGGAAGTAATTAAGAAAAACAAGCTGCTGGAAGTGAAGGAGAAATTCCTGAATAAAAAAGCAGATCTTGAAAAAGAGGTAGCATTGCGGAATCAGAAGATTCAGCAGGCGGAAAACAAACTGAAACAACGCGAAATGGTTCTTAGCCAGCGTCAGGAAGAAATCCAACGCAAAAAGTTGGAAGCCGAAGCGGTAAAAGAGAACCTGGAAGCGCAACTTGTCATTGTTGATAAGAAAAAAGATGAACTCGATAAACTGCAACAGCAGGAAATCGATAAACTGGAAGCAATCTCCGGATTGTCTGCCGAAGAGGCCAAAGAACGCCTGGTAGAATCACTGAAAGAAGAAGCTAAAACGCAGGCACAGTCATTCATTAATGACATTATGGATGATGCTAAGTTAACTGCCAGCAAAGAAGCGAAACGTATCGTTATCCAGTCTATCCAACGGGTAGCTACGGAAACTGCCATCGAAAACTCTGTTACGGTATTCCATATTGAATCAGATGAAATCAAAGGACGTATTATCGGACGTGAAGGACGTAACATCCGTGCTTTGGAAGCCGCTACCGGCGTTGAAATCGTTGTTGACGACACTCCGGAAGCTATCGTTCTTTCTGCCTTCGACCCGGTTCGCCGTGAAATTGCCCGTTTGGCACTGCATCAGCTTGTGACCGACGGACGTATCCATCCGGCTCGTATCGAGGAAGTGGTGGCTAAAGTTCGCAAACAGGTGGAAGAAGAAATTATCGAAACCGGTAAACGTACAACCATCGACCTGGGTATCCACGGTCTGCATCCTGAATTGATCCGTATCATCGGTAAGATGAAATATCGTTCTTCTTATGGTCAGAACTTGTTGCAGCATGCACGTGAAACAGCCAATCTTTGTGCTGTGATGGCATCTGAACTGGGATTGAACCCGAAGAAAGCGAAACGTGCAGGTTTGCTGCATGATATCGGTAAAGTGCCTGATGAGGAACCGGAATTGCCGCACGCATTGCTGGGTATGAAACTTGCCGAGAAGTACAAAGAAAAACCGGATATTTGCAACGCTATCGGTGCTCACCACGACGAAACGGAAATGACCAGTTTGCTGGCTCCTATCGTACAGGTATGTGACGCCATCTCCGGTGCACGCCCGGGTGCACGCCGCGAAATCGTAGAGGCTTACATCAAGCGTCTGAACGATCTCGAACAACTGGCTATGGCTTATCCGGGTGTAACAAAGACTTATGCTATCCAGGCAGGGCGCGAACTCCGTGTTATCGTTGGTGCGGATAAGATCGACGACAAGCAGACAGAAAGCCTGTCAGGAGAAATCGCTAAGAAAATCCAGGATGAAATGACTTATCCGGGACAAGTGAAGATTACCGTCATTCGTGAAACACGTGCGGTTAGTTTCGCTAAATAAAGAAACCATTCAAAAGAAGATTCATATAAGGGCGAAGAAATTCGCCCTTTTTTAGTATACGACTATGGAAAAGTATCAAATTGAGATTTGTACGAATTCAGTGGAAAGCTGCCTGGCTGCACAGGAAGGTGGTGCCAACCGGGTGGAATTATGTGCCGGAATACCGGAAGGCGGGACAACCCCTTCCTATGGTGAAATAGCCATTGCAAGAGAAGTACTGACTCATACCCGCCTGCATGTTATTATCCGGCCACGTGGAGGAGATTTTCTTTATTCGGATATAGAAATCAGAACAATGCTGAAAGACATCGAAATCGCACGGAGATTGGGGGCAGACGGAGTCGTATTCGGTTGCCTGACAGCAGACGGCGAAGTAGACTTGACATCAATGCAGATCCTAATGGAAGCCTCTAAAGGGCTGTCAGTCACCTTCCACCGGGCATTTGACGTATGTCGTAATCCTCAAAAGGCACTGGAGGAGATCATAGAGCTGGGATGCAACCGTATTCTGACTTCCGGGCAGCAACCTACGGCTGAACAAGGTATCGGTCTTTTAAAAGAATTGCAAGGACTGGCTGCGGGAAGAATTACGTTACTTGCCGGCTGTGGAGTAAATGAAAATAATATTGCGCGGATTGCGGCAGAAACCGGAATCAATGAGTTTCATTTCTCGGCACGCGAAAATATTCAAAGTGAAATGAAATTCAGAAATGAAGTTGTCTCAATGGGAGGAACAGTACATATCAACGAGTACGAACGAAATGTGACTTCCGTGCGAAGAGTCAAAGAAACAGTGGAGGCTTTATATAAAGGAATGTAAGTTATCGCCTCTCTACTATATACTAAGAAATGGTGAACATACAGCTTTAAGCCTTTTGTTCACCATTTCTATTTTGCATTACCACCAGCGGTATCAAGAAAAACCGCTATACCTTTATTTATAAATAAGGAATCACCGTAATATAAATACCTGTAATAATAGCCGAAGTAATTACTCCCGAGATATTAGCTCCCAAGGCATCTCCCAAGACGAATGAGTCCGGATTATCTTTGCTTACAATCTTTTGTGCAACCTTTGCAGTAGTCGGCACACAGCTAACAGCCGCAATACCGATGACCGGATTGTAATTACCCCGTTTAATAATATACATGATATATCCTCCGATTATTCCTCCGATACCGGAAAGTAATAATGCTACAATGCCTAATACTAATAGTTTCAATATCTTCGGATCGAGCAGCAGATGTGCATCACAAAGTACACCCAGCAACACGCCCAACATAAAAGTCGATCCATAAAGCAGCGGATCGCTCACAAAATCATAAATGTGTTTCATACCCGACTCACGAACAGCAACCCCCAGGAATAAAGAGAAGAACAAAGGAGAAGCTACCGGGAATAAGAAACAGAGAATAGCACAAAGAACAGCAGAGAAAGCCAGTTTCACTTTGGCATCGTAATTCTTCGGAGCCTTCTTTGTCACCATCTTAATAGAACGGAAACGTTTGGGAACCAACAGTTTCACAAGGTAAGGATAGCCTCCATACGTCAATCCTAAATAAAGATAGGCAACCACCGTAATAGGCACAAACAAATGCTTTGCCAATGCCAGTGAAGTAAACAATACCATCGGTCCGTCTGCTCCACCTACCATAGCCACTGATGCACTTTCTTTGAGAGTCAGGCCGAGAGCGGAAGCAATAGGAACTGTCAGGAAAGTGCCCAATTCTGCACACAGAGCAAGGAATATACTTGCAAATGGTTTCTGAAGCAGGAATCCGACATCCAAAAGCGTCCCGATACCCATAAAGACAAAGCAAGCTATGAGTCCATTACTAAACGTCAGAGTGTAAACAGGTTGCAGGAAATCTATCTGCATGGTATTCATTAATTGATCCGTATCTGAAAGCATTGGATCAAGAAAGAGGTTACCCAGTGTGCCGTCGGGCATAATCAGTGTTCCGCAGTTGATAGCTACCATTCCCAGTCCCATAGGGATCATCACCATAGGTTCGAGGATACCTTTCCAACCTAAATAGATTAGTAACAGACCGAGCAGTGCCAGAAAAACTCTTGCAGAAGCAAGTACCCATCCGCTTGCCATCATTGTACCAATACCTTGAAATAAGGTAGCAAAATCTATATTTTCCATAAATTAGTTTCCTTTTATTGTTTGTTGTTAGTAAGTTTCTTTGAGTTCTTCTTATTGACATGCGCCTGCTCTTCTTCCCGCAGAAAGAATTCACGGGTATCCTGCGAATAATAATAATTCACCAGATTATTTTCTGAAGCTCCCGGACTCACTCCATGATAATAGCCGGAGTAGCCAGTAAAGTTTCTGTCAATCCCCCTACTGTAGTCTTCACGAGAATCACCTAAAGCATCTTCATCTGCAATAGGTATCTGCCGGACTAATCTTTCCACCTTCTGCCGATGCTGCCGCCAGCGTCGTAACCGGAGTAGTTCCAAACGGTGGGAACTATAAAAGTCAAATGAATCAGCCGCATAAGCAATCAACTTAATGACCACAGCGACAAAAAAACCGATGAGGAAAGTAAGCCCCATCATCGCAAGAGTAGACAGTAATAAATGAATCATAGCAATATAAAAATTAGGTTGTACAATCATATTCAAAATAAAGAAGAGGCGCCCAATGGTGAAACCATTATAAAATTTAGACACACATGAAAGTTAATCCCACTGGGCATTCCTCATCACCATATAAAAACAATCGGCGGATATTATTTGCCTGAAATCACTTCGGTATATATCCTTGCTTTTATACGACGTAACTCCCGTTTCACAACGGAAAACACAATATTTTAGTCCTTAAATACCTTATCATTAGTATTCAGGAGGTATATCATTCAACTGGGCTTTGGTAAATACGGGACCGTCTTTGCAGACATACAACTTCCCGACATTACACCGTCCACATTTTCCAACACCACATTTCATCCGGTTCTCCAAGGTGGTATAAATATTCTCATCGGCAAAGCCTAACTTCTCCAATACAGGAAAAGTGAACTTTATCATCACCGGAGGTCCGCAAACTATTGCCACGGAATCTGCACTGGCAGGTGCAGCAGCCTCAAGCACTGAAGGTACAAAACCGACCTTTCCTGTCCAGTCGGGAGTCTCGCCCCCAGGATCAACCGTAGTTATCAGATTGACATCCGGACGGTTTTCCCATTCTTTCAGTTCTTCTTTATATACCAAGTCGTTAACAGACTTGGCTCCGTAAACAATCGTTATATCTTTAAAATCTTCCCGCCTGTCCAATGCATTCCAGATGACGCAACGCATCGGCGGAAGTGCTATACCACCTGCAACGAACAACAGATTCTTTCCTTTCCACTCGTCCAACGGAAATGTGTTTCCGAAAGGTCCGCGAAAACCGACGGTAGCTCCTTCTTCCAGTTTGGCAAGTCCGGTAGTCACCCGTCCTGCCTGACGGAATGTACACTCGATATATCCTTTACGAGTAGGCGACGAAGCAATACAGAAAGTTGACTCCCCTTCACCAAACGCAGAGTATTCACCGAACTGTCCGGCTTTGAAGTGAAAAGCTTCTCCTTCCTTCTCGTCTTTAAATTTTAACCGGAACGTCTTGACTCCCGGAGCTTCATGGGTTATCTTCTCAATCACCATCAGGTGCGGAAGGTATATATTCGACTGCTCATTCATGGCTTGATATCGATATTAAGTGTTCAAGTATATTCATATCTACCGGGCAGGCACGCGAACAACGCCCGCATCCGGTACAACCGGTTTCCTGTATCCGTTCAGGCATATAGGAGAACTTATGCAAAATGCGCTGACGCCAACGGGTGCTTTGTGTCGGGCGCGGATTATGTCCGGACGTATGGAGGGTAAACAGCGAAAAGCTGCAAGAATCCCAACAACGGACACGATGACCGGACGAACCTTTGGCATCTTCCTGAATATCAAAACAGGCACAGGTTGGACAAACATAAGCGCATGCGCCACATCCCAAACAGCGTTCGGACTGTTGTTTCCAAACAGGACTGTCGAATGCTCCCGCCAACTTCTCACGTACATCATCAACATTGAAACGGGTGGGAACGGATGCCAGATATTGTTCCTTATCAATTTCTTCGGCAGGTGTATATTCTTTCACAAAGAATTTAATCAATGCTTTGCCTTTTGCTGTCAAGACTTCCACCAATGCACTCTGATCCGGCAACTCCGTAATCTGAATATCACTGCCGGCAGTATTACCGGGCCCCCCGTGAACGGAAGTACAGAAACATGATTCATCGCATTGTGCACAACTGAAGCTGATTAATGTCATTTTCTCCCGTCGGGCATTGTATAGTTTATCTTTATAATCCCAATTAAAAATGCCGGAAAGGGGGGCAAACCCTGCTGCATCACAAGGACGGATTTTCCAGAGAATCGTTTCGGGAATGGCATGAATATCCGCTTCCTGCAAAGTAGCTTCTTTCCCGTCTTTCTGATAAGAGAACAGCACTTCTGTTTTCGGGAACGCAAAGCGTTTAACCGACTGGGTAGTCTGTACATAGTCCGTCGCTACCTCATCGTAAGAAGTCACTCTTTTGAAGTCTACTTTATCTCCTGAACGCACAGGAGCAAAAATATGCATTTCCTTTTTCACCATCTGGTGAAACCATTCTTGCAGACTGCTTTTACTGATATGTAGATTTTCCATTACTTTCTTTTAATGTATAAAGTTCTCTTTATCTTCTGCCTTGAAGGTAGAAAGTACATTTCCCGCAGGATTGATAGCACCGGGAGCAACCCCGAACTCGCCCTGAATGTCTTCCATCATACTTTGTGTCATCAAATGAAGAGGAATACCCACCGGACAGGCTTGTTTACAAGCGCCACAACCGATACAGCGTCCTGCCATGTGCATCACGCGGTTAATCTGCCACTCCATATTTGTCAGCGGAGCAGACCAGGGTTGTACCCACTGCGGACAATTGACCTCCACAATACACCGGCTGCAATAACACAACGGACAGGCAGCCCGGCAAGCATAGCATTTGATGCATTTCGACATTTCCTCCATCCAATATTTCCACCGCTCTTCACGACTCATCTTTTTCAGACGATCAATCAGTTGGAGATTCTCCTCACTAATAGTCAAGGGAAAGTCTGCCAGATATGTTTTTATTTCATCGAATCCTTTAAACTGGATAACTTCTCCATGTCCGTCAACGGTCAATACCAGAAGATTATCTTCTTTCAACTGGTTTTCGAATGCCAATTGAACAATCGTCCGTAATGCCGGTACTGTAGCTGTTATAGCCACTTTGCCTGTTCCTGTTAATTCCCGTTTTATCAGATAAACTGCGATATTATTCGTGCAACGGTCGTCCAGTATCAGCCTGTCTGCATTTTCTGCCTGCCGGCAAAAGAGAGGACGTGTTCCGTGGTTTCCTTCTTCATAGCCTATCACAAGATTCACCTCTCCTTCTTGTAACAAAGCAACTGCTTTTTCTGTCAGTTTACTCATAGATAGCCTCCTTTTCCAAATAGTCCGAAGCTTTCTGATACTCCAGATAAGGTCCCAGTTCACGGATTCCGGCAACTGTCTCATTCACCAGATCAGCCCACTTGGCCCCCTCTGCCGCCGACACCCATGAATAACGGATACGACGTACATCAATTCCCAGGAAGTCGAGCAGTCCGCGGAATACAATCCAACGACGACGTGCGTGGAAGTTTCCGGATGTATAATGACAGTCATTCGGATGACAACCCGAAACGATAATTCCATCAGCACCTCCGGCAAAGGCTTTCAACAGTAACATAAAGTCAATTCTTCCCGTACAGGGGAAGCGGACAATTTCTACATTAGTCGCATACTTCAACCTACTCGTACCTGTCAGGTCTGCCCCGGCATACGTGCACCAATTACAGACAAAAGCTACAATGCGCGGTTCAAATTCCTGATTATTCTCGATCTTATTTTCGTTCATAGCTTACTCTCTTTTTAATGGTTCAACAATGCCATCACTTCGGCATAGACCTGTTCATTAGAATATCCTTGTATATCAATAGATTTGGAACGGCAGAAAGCAACACAAGTACCACAACCCTGACAAAGTCCGGGATTTACTTTAGCTACGGTCTTTATTACATTTCCATTCCTGTCTTTTATTTCTTCACGTTCGATGGCCTGATAAGGACAAGCTGTCTGACACATGAAACACCCAACACAAGTGCTGAATAACGGAGGGGCAGTACGATTGACAACGGCTATCAACGGCTCACGAACCAGATTTGCCTGTGAAAACAATCCTGCTACTTTCACAGCGGCTCCCGAAGCCATTCCCACTGTTTCGGGAATATCTTTCGGCGCCTGACAGGCTCCTGCCAGATAGATTCCGGCTGTATTCGTTTCCACCGGTTTCAGTTTGGGGTGAGATTCGGCAAAGAACTGATAAGGGTCATAAGAAATGTGCATCTTCTGCGCCAGTTCTTCCGCTCCCTTGTTGGCAACTCCCGCTGTAGCAAGCACTACCATGTCAGCTTCTATCTCGACAGGTGATGCTCCCAACAGGGTGTCTACTCCTTTAACAATCAATTTACCGTTCTTCTCATATATACGGGCGACGCGACCACGGACGTAATTCACTCCATCCTCTTCAATAGCACGGCGCACAAATTCTTCATAATTCTTTCCTCCGGCACGAATATCCATGTAGAACACGTACGATTCGCCACCATGCACCTTGTGCTGATAAAGCATCGCATGTTTGGCTGTGTACATACAGCATATCTTAGAGCAATAAGGAATTCCTTTGGCCGGATCACGGGAACCGGCACAGGCTACAAATACAATCTTTTGAGGAATCTGTCCGTCAGACGGACGGCGAATCTCTCCGAATGTAGGACCGGAAGCCGATGCCAGACGCTCAAACTGCAATCCGGTAATGACATCTTTATATTTCCCATATCCATATTCGGGAAAAAAGTCTGTATTCAACACATTGAATCCTGTAGTTACTACAATCGCTCCGACTTCTTCGGTGATAATACGATCCTCTTGTCCGAAACGGATAGCCCCCGTAGGGCATAGCTTTTCACAGACTCCGCATTTACCATTGCGATAATGGGTACAATGTTCTTTATCAATCACCGGTTTATTGGGCACTGCTTGCGGAAAAGGAACATAAATAGCTGTACGCATTCCCAAACCGGCATTAAATTCGCTCGGTATCTTTTTGTTGGGACATTTAGTCGTACAAAGTCCGCAACCGGTACATAATTTCTCATCAATGCTCTTCGCTTTCAGGCGTATACTGGCTTTAAAATTACCGATAAATCCTTCCACATGCTCCAGTTCGGCATACGTATAAAGAGTGATATTCGGATGCTGCGCTACTTCCACCATTCGGGGAGTAAGAATACACTGCGAACAGTCTAATGTAGGAAAAGTTTCCGAAAGCTGTGACATGTGTCCGCCGATGGACGGTTCTTTCTCTACCAGAATGACCTGATGTCCGCAATTGGCGATGTCCAGACTTGCCTGAATTCCGGCAATTCCTCCTCCAATCACCAGTGCTTTTTTGGTGATAGGAACCTGAATGGGAACCAAAGGATGATTCCGCTTTACCTTTTCAACCAGACTTTTGACAATATCGACAGCCTTACGGGTAGTTGCCTCCCCTTTCTCATGTACCCAAGAGCAATGCTCACGAATATTAGCTATCTCGCACAGATAAGGATTCAATCCGGCTTCCGCACATGCTCTCCGAAAGGTAGGTTCATGCATTCGCGGAGAACAGGCAGCAACGACAACGCCATCCAATCCATATTCTTTAATGGCGTTCTTAATCAATGTCTGTCCCGGATCGGAACACATATATTTATAATCAATGGCATAGGCAACGCCTTCCATTTCTTTTGCCGCCTCGGCCACTTTTTCGCAGTCGACAGTTGCACTGATATTTTCACCGCAATGGCAGATAAAAACTCCTATTTTAGACATACTTCCGCCTCCTTCAAATTTACAGCTACAAAATGACGTCCCAGTCCCAATTCCTTGGGAGTCAGTCCGACAGCCAGTCCGATAGCCTGTGTGATATAAAGAACCGGTATGGTAACAGTTTTTGCCAGATAGTGGTTAATAGCAGGGCGACGCATATCCAAATTAGAATGACACATCGGACAAGCCACAATCACAGCTTCCGCTCCCCGGTCGTCAGCATCTTTCAGAATATTTCCCGAGAGACGTCCTACAAGGTCTGTGCGAGAAACGGACAAGCCCGCACCGCAACACTCCGTTTTGAAAGCCCAGTCAATAGGAGTGGCACCAATCAGAGACATGATTTTGTCCATGCTTTGCGGATCTTCCAGACGGTCGAAGTTTAATATTTTATGGGGACGCACCAACAAGCAGCCATAGTAACAAGCCACTTGATGAGCAAAAGGACGTACTATCTTCTCTTTTAATGCATCCAACATATATTTCTCTATCATCTGGATGACATTCAATATTTTCACATTACCGAGGTAGCGCATTCCAACTGTAGTCAGTATTTCATCCTTCAATACTTCATTGTTCAATAATTCATATTGAGCAACACTCAAACGATTGTAACAGGAAGCGCAGGGGACAACGATTTCTTGAAATCCCTGTTGTTCTGCCAAAGCCAACACACGGGTAGGTAAGGCCAGAGACAGTTGTTTACTCATGGAGTGAGCTGCCGTTGCGCCGCAACAATTCCAGTCTTTCAACTCGATCAGTTCGAGTCCCATCACCTGTGCCAGTGCTTTGACTGATTCATTGTATTCACGAGAAGTTCCGTTTAGCGAACATCCCGGATAGAAACCGATTTTCATAGCTACTTTTGAGTCTTTTCAATGGTTTGTGCAAATATCTTTTTGATCTTATTCTCATCTTTTACCCGTTCCGGAAAAAGGTTGAGCTTCCCTTTGACGAACATTACAGGGGCCACATTCAAATCCTGTGTCAAACGTAAGGTACGGGCTTTAAACCCTGCAACTAATCCGACTTCGTAGAGCCTTCCCGTTCTTTTCACTGATTCGAGAAAAGCGGAGTGAAAAGCTACGACAGGACGTGATTCTTTATGGATGCATCTTTCTTTACGGGATCTCTCACGCAGATAGTCCATCACTTTGGAAATGTTGATCTCTTTAGGGCACCTCGCAATACAGTTTTCGCAATTCAAGCAAATCCAGATGGCATTGGAACTTAACACACGACGGTCATTTTGAGCATTTTTTGTCTGCAACAACCGGAGAATATAGCTGGGAGCATAATCCATCTCCTCTGACAGCACACATCCGGCCGTACACTTACCACACTGGTAGCAATAAGACACATTAATACCCGTCTTTTGTTCCAAGTCACAGGAAATACATTCTTTGTTTTCCATGTTGACATGAATAAAATAGATAATAAATAAAATAAAGGAAAAAGTGGCAGAGGGGATCAGAATAACAGGCACACCTCACCCTACCCAAAGACAAGAGTAGAGCCTAAATAAGAATATGCGCCAATGTGTAAACGTAATACTTACACGAATATTTAGTGTAATTAACATCAAGGTCGGTATGACCCAAACGATTCTCCGGAAGCAGAACATTCAGAGAGCTCAATATCTGTATAATCACAGTATTGGTATTGAACTTCAGGTTCTTGAAAGGAACAATGCTTCTCGGAAAAGAGATATTGTCAAAAATGCAGTCACTAACTTTACAATTGGATGTTTCGTCAACAAACTGTGAACGAGAATCTTTGCCCGACTTGTCAAAGCCGGCAGAAGAAACGCGGCAACATGACTCTGCTTTATATTGCATATCATTAGCCGAGATTCCTGTTTCTTTCTGAAATCCCTGCAATTCTTTATCGGAAACATTACTAAATCCCAATACTAGAAATGCGCATGCTAATATGCAAAAAATATATTTAGCCATAATTTGCTGCAAACGTAATCATTCTTTTCCGAAAAAACGCATTAAGGACAAGAATTAACGATTATTCATATAGATTCTTTCCTACAAGCCATGTACAACTTTCATCAATTGCTCACCTAAACCTATTGTATATCCTTGAGAAACAAAGACTACCCTATTAAATGTATCTGCAATAATAAACACTGGCAGAATGGAGTTATTCAAATTCATCGCTTGCACAATTTCTTTCCGAATGCTATCATCAGTATCAATACCGTAAGTAATGGTAGACGGAAGTCCTTTAAATTCGTCGGCATTAAATTTTTTGTATTGTTCTTCCGAAGGGAAAAGAAAGACCATCTTACGCCCCCATTGTTCGAAATCATTGCCCAAAGCGGCTATATCTCTTAGCGCATGATTGGTAGGTTCCTGCCCTACTCCAAGCACAGCTACTACAAAATAGCCACGCCCACAGGTTTGCAGAATACTCTGTTTTGACAAAGATATCACTTTCTCTCCTATTCCCTCCACCGGTGCAAAAAGCGATTCGGAATTGAAATTACCGATAACAGCCACTTTTTCTCCGGATTCACGCAAATGATAAGGTACTTTGGTCGCTACAGGTCTGAATTCGTCTTTTTGTGCCGGCAACACAAAAGAAGATAATCTCGCCAACACACCTCCATCAGCAAGCCTTGTGCCAGTAACCAACAAGTAATATCCGGTATCCAATGTCCCTATATATCGCAATTCGGGATGTTCTTCGTCACAGCTAATCAATTCTGGTCTGCCCTCCCGCAATCTGGAAATGGTAAACTTATTATAATACTTTACTCTCTTATCATCACGAGCAATTGCCTTACCGTCCTCATAAAAACGATAAATGCCTCTGGATGCCTCCACTTCTTCTTGTTTATCGAAATCAACTTCCACATATCTATTATCCCCCCATTCATCCTTTTCAGGATCCATATAGCTTATGCGTCCATCCATCTTTCTCATATCAGCAGCAATATTCAGGCTACGCGCCAAAGCCACAAAGAAAATATCCCGTGAAAATGAATCCGCCACCTTCGCACGCCAAACCCCTTCCGGAGAAATAGGAATACGCAGGAAGTTATTTTCCTCATCAATCGTAATATTACGGTTTACCCATTCAACTAAAGCTTGCGGATGATTTCGAAAGGTATCTATTTCCGTTTCGGAGAACTTAGACTGAAAGAACGATTTATAAGGCGTCAGTGACTCCGTCGAAATACGGGGAGCAAGTATGTCATAAATATCTCCAACCGAAGCATCCATACAGCGCAAGGAGGGTATAACACAATCATATAAATAGTTAGGAACATCTTTCGTATTCAATAAATGATCAATCAATACTTCATAAGGTACATCACGAAGATCTTTTTTAGTAAGCACAGACAGCAAAGCCGCTCCTTTCATTAATTTTCCCTGTCGGTCTGCCTCATTCAGAAAACGAACCAATACATCATGATTTCCTCTTGATTCCACTAAGAAAGAAGCCAGTGCCTTCCTTACAAACGAACCTGATTTTCCCTTCAAACAGGCTATAATGGAATCAGCTTGTTCCGCAGTCGGGAAAGTAGCGACATAAGCATTGCGAATCGAATCCTCCTGCATCATTCTCCGGTCATTCTCCGCCCGCTGCTCTGGCGTTACTTCCGGTAAAATAGGATTCTCAACAGGAGGAACGATATCAATATCCTCTTCAAATATATCTCCTTCCTTCTTATCAAGTGTCAATGTCAATTCCGGTTGCTTGCTGAAGGATAGCTTGGAAAAGCCGAATGTCCCTTTATCGGAAGCCCATACCAACATATCTCCCTTACCGGCCGTTAATGACACTTGACCACTGGCATCAGTATATTTAGTAGCCACTGTATAGAACTCCGCATAGTTATATACTTTAAACTCCACTCTTGCTCCGGTGACAGGTTGTCCATTCCTATCTTTCACCGTTACCAACGCTTTTGCGATTGGAGCATAATTCTCCGTTACATTGATTTCCGTATAATTCGGTGTCTCAAGCATGATCTCTTCCGGACCGTTGTAACGTCCGAAAACCTTGGTATGCATCAACATTCCCCGACTGGCAGGGGAATTAAACCATCCCAAGTTCAAAACCGGTTCCGGTTCACAGGCTCCGAAGAAATACCAATGTCCATCCGCCCATGCTTCCACCCAAGCATGATTGTCATCCGTATGCGCCCAGCGGGGCGTATACACTTGCCGTGCCGGAATACCGACCGCCCGGAGCGCAGCCACCGTAAATGTAGACTCTTCGCCACAACGTCCATACGCTGTTTTGACAGATGCCAACGGTGAGCTGGTACGCGCGTCACTCGGACGATAGACTACTTTCTCATGACACCAATGATTCACCTCCAATATCGCGTCTTTCATCGGCAGTCCCTTCACCCTGTCTTTTAGTTCATCATAAAACACACGACGGGAATCATCCAGATTCTCGTTATTCACTCGGATCGGCAGAACAAAATGACGGAACACTTCATCGGGAATCTCTTTGCCCCAAGGCATCTCGTCACGTGTCTGCTTCGACAGCCGGACATTCTCCAAGTAATAATCTCCCGGATAATCCGTCACATCCCCTATCGGCATATAAGCGTAGAGAAACATCAATGCTTCGCGCTCGTAGACTGACAAAATAGAATCGGCAAAGATCGCAAATAAATCTCCATGAGGAAGTGCCTGTTTTTTCTGCTCAAAGTCTTGAGCTACTTGATTCCGGTAGGATTCTTCTTTGAGGAAGTGAGCATTGTTACAAGCAAACAACACAATCGACAAAATCAGGACGCAGAAAAGATGGGTGAATGTTTTCATATAAGTGTTTGGTTTATTCTATTAATAAGGTTGCTGACTTACAAAAATAGAAGAATATTTTCTGAATACCTAGATAAGTACATAAAAATGTGATAGATAAGAATAATATTGTCATTGATGGGAAAATCCGGGAATTTTGTAACAGGTTTGTAATATAGACCGTGTTCGAACCCTTATAATAAGAAAATTCAAAAGAAAAAGAAGATTTTTATGTTTTACAGCATATAATCCGAAAACAATTTGTATCTTTGCAGTGTTATTAGAGAAAACAAGATGTAAAACCGCTCTTCAAAACGTGGAGGGCAAAAAAAGAGGAAACAAATTATGAAAAAGAATGCAAATGAAAAGATTATGATGTTACAGTACCGTATTAAACGCTATCAAGCAATGGGAAATGGTGCAATGTGCCAAACCCTGAACGGTAAACTTCAAAAATTGCTGTCACAGCAGGTTGCCATGTAAATAAACACACTAATTATAATAAATAGAGCGAGGAACTTTCGAGTATCCTCGCTTTTTTTATACATTTGCAGAAGAAAGATAATAAAACACATTATGAAAAAGCTATTTATGTCGGTTGCGCTCCTCTTATTGGTCGTAACCTCTTTTGCACAAACACCCGGTTATGAGTTCACAACCGTTGTATCTCACCAAGCAACGCCTGTTAAAGATCAGGGTTCCACAGGAACCTGTTGGTGCTTTGCCACCGCTTCTTTCATGGAGTCGGAACTGCTCCGAATGGGAAAAGGAGAATATGATCTCTCGGAAATGTTTATCGTCCGCCAAAAGTACATGAATCAGATGGAGGACAATTATCTCCGTCGTGGTAAAGGAAGTATCGGTGAAGGAAGTTTGGCACACACTTTCAAAAACGCTTATAAGAAAGCGGGAATCGTTCCGGAAGAAGTGTACACCGGATTGCTGGGCGATAACAAAGACCACAATCACGGTGCATTGTCACGCTACCTCAAAGCATTGGTTGACGCAAATATTGAATCTAAAAAGCGTACTCCGCAATTTGATGCGCTTATTAATAATCTGTTCGATATTTATCTGGGCAAGCTTCCCGAAAAATTCACTTATAAAGGAAAAGAATATACTCCTCAATCTTTCACAGAAAGTCTGGGATTGAATATGGATGATTACGTTGAGTTGACTAGCTTCACTCACAAGCCTTATTATGAGACATTCTCACCTGAAGTTCCCGACAACTGGGAAAACCAGCCGATGTATAATCTTCCGTTGGACGAACTGATCGGGGCTATCGACTATGCACTAAACAAAGGATATACCGTATGTTGGGACGGTGACGTAAGCGAACAGGGTTTCTCTTTCAAGAACGGAATCGCCATTAACCCGCAAGTGGAGGATGTGAAAGATTACTCTACAACCGACCGTGCCCGTTTTGAGAAAATGCCCAAATATCAACGAATGGACGAAGTGTTCAAGTTTGAGCATCCTTATCCGGAAATCAACGTAACACCGGAAATCCGTCAGGATGGTTACGAGAAGTTTGTGACAACTGACGACCACCTGATGCACATCACCGGCATTGTGAAAGATCAGAATGGTACTAAATATTATATCACCAAGAACTCCTGGGGAGCGGAAAGCAACAAATCCGGAGGTTATCTGAATATGTCTGAAAGCTATGTACGTGCTAAAACAATCTGTGTGATGGTACACAAAGATTCTCTGCCTAAGGAACTGAAGAAGAAACTCGGTATTCAATAAATCGCATGAAATCAGTCCCGAAGGGAGATTGACTGTTTCATACATTTATTTAATCGGAACTCTCCATTATATTCATATAACAAAAGAAATAGGGCAACGAAGTATCACTACTTCACTGCCCTATTTTTTTGTTAACCTACTATATTAAATCCTTTGCTCTTTATTTCTTTTTCAATGTCACGTCGCTGATTTCTACAACGCCGCCTTTGTTCTGGGAAAGAATAGCCACATAACAATCTTTCAGAATAGCAGCATCATCGTCTGTATCAGACACTTCCAAGTTAGCATTTGCTTTCTTGCTGCTAATAGCATTTACCACTTGTCCCATATCATAGTAAACCACTACTTTAGTCCATTTACCGGCATCTTTAATTTTAAAATTGTATTGTGCGCCCGAAGCATTTGGTTGAGCATCTGCGTCATAGTCTCTACGCATGAAGAAAGTAGTATTGTACTTACCATTATCATTCTTTTCCTCATTGGTCTGTTTGATGTATACACTGACCGGAGTTCCTGCTTCTTTAGCTTTTGCATAGAAAGTAAGAACATAGATACCTTTGTCCAAACCATCGGTAATACGTTGTCCCAAGAAAGCCTTATACCAAGAGAGATTCTTTTCGGCACCGGAGTTATCCAATTTCATTGCATTCGGATATTTGGCATCTCCTGTTTCTTCCCAGGCAATAGTAGTTACTCCGTCGGCTTCATTATTCATGATAAACCACTCTCCTGCGGTAGCTTTGTTGGCATTAGTCACTTTAGTCTTCACTTCAGTGACGAATTTTTCGTTTTTTATCAGGTTCTGCGCACTTACGCTTACTCCTGCAAGGACCAAAAGCCCGGCAAATAATACTTTTTTCATCTTACTGTGATTTAATTGTTTATACTTTATTTTTTCTAGCTTTAAAAATCTATTTCATTCTACTTCACTTGTTGAATAACAAATCCATATTTACCAGTCACTTTCTTTTCTTCAGTCTTTAGTGTGATGCGGTAAATCTCTTTGCCCCATACGTTAGATAGGCGCGGATCATCCAGTTTGATTGTTTCCAGTTCGGCTTTAAACTGCGACGGATAGTTCATTTCTACCTTTTGTCCCTTTACTTCGATGCGGATTTTTCCGGCTGACGGGAAAGTCACATTGCCCCAAGTTAAAAAGTTCATTTGATTAGGAGCAATAGCCTCATCCAACGTATAAATATCACCAATAATGAGTTTTTTATCATCAAGAGCATAAGAGCGAACCCAGCTTTTCACTTTCGCTTCTGCCGGATAAGCAGTAGCTATATCCGTAGAGAACATCCGTTTCTTCTCATTGCAAACGGTATTGGTAGCTTTATACTCCTGCCCGAATTTCTGCGGTACTCCGTTAATCATCGGCAAGTTGTGATAGTTGCTCTGCATGGTCCAGATGGTATAGCGGTCCTTACCGAACGTCTGTTTGGTATATGTACCTACACCGGCATCAATAATCACAGGAATTGTATTTACGTATAAAGAGAAGGTTCCTACATCGTTGTGGTTATGGCTTTCGTTATTAAATCCGCCTTTAGCGGCAACAAACATACCGTTCTTGTTCTTCATATAACAGAATTCCGTTTCGGGATACCAGGTTACATCCGGCATATCATGTTTCGGAGTGGCTTTTGCCAGCTCATTACAGCAAAGTAGAGATTGAAGCGAACGAAAAGCATCGTTACCCATGGTAGCATACGGTTTTCTTCCTTTCAACAGGTATGCGGCAAAATGCATCATTTCATCGCTGTTTACAGCTTTACCGAAGCGATAGATTAACAAAGGATCGCCCCCGCCTTGTGCCGATGCATCAGCAAAATTCACCACCCAACCATTGCCTACGTATGAGCGGGACATATATTCTCCCATCCGGCGAATCATCGGTTCATTGAACAGAGACAGTTTACCGCCTGTGCCATCAGAGAGTATCTGCAAATAGTCATAGAGCTTTCCGGCGGCATGTCCCCAGTAAGAGGTTCCCTCCTCACAGGCACCATCGGATTTCACGAAGTTGATAAACTTATCGACTGACTGCATGGAGCGATAAACAGCTTTCGCCAACTTATCCTTATTGTTCTCCATCAGTAAGAAACATTGCAGGGCATTGGAGTTACACCAGGGATTCCAGTTGTTGATGATTTCTCCCGGTTTCCAGTTAAAAGCCATCCACCACATTTCGTCGTCGTTCATATACGGATCGAGAATACGTTCTTTGATTGCTTTACGCATTTGCAAGGATACCACAGGATTGATTTTGTCGAATGATTTGCGGAAGAAATAGTGTACCCAAGCCATTAAAGCTCCGTATCCGCCTGAACCGAGGTCGATAATCTGTTCGCGGAAGTCGGGAAGTGAACGTTTGCTGCTCTGGCGGGGCAAGTGTGCGGATAGAACCCATGAATTCATTTCACAGCTCATATATGCTCCGTTCAGTAGTTGGTCGATAAAACGTCCTTTCCCTTCGGCCAGTTCGGCGAGCATCAAGGCGTTAAGTGCCTGGCGGTTGGCGTCATAAGGAACTTCCATTATTTTACGGTTACCGCTACGTTCGTATTCCAGATAAGCGGTGGCAGGTATCAGTTGCCATTTATAGTCGAGGAGTTTTTCACCGGCTTCGATGAGGCGTTGCTTATTGGGTCCCATCAGGGAATCCCAGGCGGCACGATCGATATAAGCAGGATAAGGCACCCAAGCCTGTTTCATTATTAACACGTTTTTCAACGTAGTCTCGTCAGCCGCTTTTTGCAGCATATTGCGTTCGGTATAAGCGTTTGCCTTGAAAGAGAAACTCCCCAAAGCTGCTACCAGAAAAACACAAAGCAAATGTTTCATTCGAGTCATGGTATTTTCATTCATTTAAGTATTGCAAAGATAGTGTATCTGAAGAAAAATGAGGTGAGTAAATCATACGAACCTGATGACAAAAAAGTACAGACGGCAAAAATAGTACTCATAATTGCTATATTTTAGGCTTTTAAGTCATAGTAAGAACGATTTAAGTCATACAGAAACCGGGGACTCATTTCGGAAAAACAGAGGTACAGTTTAAAAAAAACAGAGGCTCTGTTTGGGGAAAATAGAGGTTCTGTTTACTTCAAATAGAGGCTCTGTTTAGTGCAAATAGAGGCTCTGTTTTGACATTCTATTCTCTTCCTTTTTTCATTCGTTGATTCCCATTTTTTCATCCCCTACTCTTTCCTCTTCATCCCTCTATTTCTTCCTCCTCTTCGCCCTCAATCCCAATCGCTAAATTCAAAGCTCAACTGTTCCCAAACACCGTGTTGTTCATCGGCTTCCTCTCTTGGATTGGAGACAGAAAGGCCGATGAGCCGGATTGGATGTTGCTCGTATTCCACGCTTTTAAGTAGTTCCTTTGCCAATGGAAGTATTCGGTCTAAAGTCGTTAATTCCTGCGATTGAGTCAAACTTCGGGTTATCTGACTAAAATCATGAAACTTGATTTTCAAGGTAAGTGTATTCCCTTTGAAGTCTTTTCGCTGAAGACGCTCAATCAGCTCTACTGCAACGTGGTATAATTCGATTATAACTGATGAATGGGCTGAAATATCACGTTCCAGTGTACGTTCGCAGCCGATGGATTTACGGATACGAATTGCTTCGACAGGGCGTTCGTCAATTCCCCGTGAACATTCGTAATACAGCGCACCGGCTTTTCCGAAATGGGCTGTCAGCATTTCAAGAGAGCATTTCCGTAGTTGAAGTCCATTGTGGATGCCAAGTAGATGCATCTTTTTCGCAGTCACCGGACCCACTCCCCAAAAAGATTCGATAGGAAGACGGGCGATAAAATCAAGAGCTTGTTCCGGATGAATGGTACATAAGCCATCCGGTTTACGATAGTCCGAAGCTATTTTAGCCAGAAACTTATTATAAGAAATTCCGGCAGACGCAACAAGGTTGAGTTGTTCCCTAATCTTCTGCTTTATTTCCTTTGCTATGTCCACAGCCAGAGAAATATCTTTCTTGTTTTCAGTGACATCCAGGAAAGCCTCATCCAGAGACAGAGGTTCGATGAGATCTGTATATTCGTGGAAAATCTCATGTATCTGACGGGAAACGGATTTATAAACATCCATCCTGCCAGGTACAAAAATGAGTTGGGGACAAAGACGCTTCGCCTTTTGCGAAGCCATGGCTGAACGGACACCGTAACGCCGTGCTTCATAGCTGGCAGCAGCCACGACTCCCCGCTCTTCTGCATGACCTACCGCCAAAGGCTTGCCACGAAGTTCCGGGTTATCACGCTGTTCTACAGAGGCATAGAAGGCATCCATGTCGATATGTATAATCTTTCTCTGCGTCATTGTTTAGGATTAGCAGAGCAAACTTACTACAAATTCCCGAATAATTCCTGTTTATCGGTTCAAGAAATAATGCGCTTATGATTTTTATAGAGATAAATCAAAAAACATTCAATATCCTGTCAAATCTAGTTCTTATAATATTATATTTGCATATCGTCTATTCAAAATATAGATGTACTTGATAAGTTTACACTATCCTACAACTCTTTAAGATTATGAGAAACGCACTATTTTACTTATTAATACTTTTCAGTGTTCCGATATTCGCTCAAAATGGAATCACTTTTAAGGTCGAAAAGCTTTCAAAGCCTAAAGAATTACTTAATCTACACTCCCCGAATGAAATTTATGAGAGTCTTATATTATCGGATATGGACATAGAGCCTTATGAGATAAAAGAGAAGAATATCAAGGTTCCTTATCATATCATTGCAAAGAGCGAATCTCCCGACAGTCTCGTTTCTTTTGGCCCTAATTCTTTTGGCACTTATATACGACTCAACACCTAGTCTTGTGCCATAACTTTTAGTTATAATAAAAAAGCTCTTTCTAGTTGGTGTTAACTGGAAAGAGCATGTTTCTTTTTCGACTGCTAAGATAGCAATTTATTTTTTAATAAAGAAACAATTACGAACTTATCTCAATTATTATCCAAAAGAAAAGAACTATAGCTATTAAAATAGCACAACCGATAGCTGTATCTTTATCTTCATTTTCGGCTTTCTTTTTCCTTTGTGCAGGCGTTAATTTGGGAAGTGGGGTTGTTCGAAGTTGCCCCGGATTCCACTTGCACCCACATTTAAGACATGTAACTTTCACATTGCCACTCCCAATAAATCCTGCGAGTAGTCCTATGCCTCCAGTTAATATAGCCCCAGTTACCGCTTTACCTGCTCCAAAGCCTTTCTTATTTGCCGTTAATTGTGAGCTACCACAATTAGGACAATATAGCTTATCTTCTTGTTCTTCCATAATATAAGTAATTTTGATTAGTATTCAGGATGATTCCTTTCATATTCATCTAACATTTCAAGTTGTTGTTTTTGCTCTAAGCTACCTTGAAATTCTATTTGCCTAGCTTTACCATCTATTGTATGATACTTACCATTAGGGCTAATAGTGGGTTTGTAATTAGGGTCAGTAGAATAACCTCTTGAAGTTTGAATTTCATCCTCGTTGGTAGATTTAGATAGTTCTTGTTCGTATTCTAACACAGCAATCGAATCTGCTACTCTAATAGAATCTTGTAATGCTTGCTCTGAATTTTGTGATTTAGAACTAAAAGAACAGGACATCAATAACAATGATACTGGTAAAATCATAATCTTTTTCATACACTTGTGTTTTATTGGTTAATACTAAATAATAATGTTTCCAGTCTATTAGCAATAACCATACGCCAGTATATGAAAAGACGCAGATAATTGCTCCACGTCCCTTGGCTCACCACAAGCCATTACACACCGAGCAAGAAATCTGCGTCTATGCGGATTCCTCAACGTGTGTAATATATAACTCGTTCATTCTCGAGGTGGTGATTCAGGGACGATTGAGCTATTATATACAAAAAAGCGTACCATCTATTCGATGATACGCTGCAAATATAAGAATAACTTCATAAATTACAAACTGTTACTCCTTCTTCTTTTCCTCCTTGTCTTTATCTTTTTCTTTTTCGATAAAAATAATTTGAGACTTTTCTTTTGTCCCTGCTTTCTTTTCAGGGTACGGATAATTTTTCAGAACTTCGTTCATACTTTCCAAAACGGAGTCCAAGCCATCAGTTATCATTTCTTGTAATTTCAAGTATGCTGAATCACTAATCTTTTTAGATTTCTTCTTTCCCATAATTAAGCAATATTACGCAAAAGTAAATCAAATCTTTGAGAATCGGTAAAATTCCGAGTATTAAATCGGAATACAAATTCATCAACGTACTTTTGCAGATGTTTTCTGCTTACCCGAATATAAGTTCCTAACATCATCCTATCAAAGTGCGACCATACATTTTCGATACCGTTCGTACTAACAACGATTATCTCACCCTCATCTGTAGCATAGGTTGTACCATAGAAGTGTTTGCTATGATCTACATCTCTTTGTTCATAATCAACATTCAAGCCTGAATACCCTGCACCATCTGTATAAACAACACTTCCTTCTTCTACATATTCATTTATGATAGAAAGCAATGTAGCATCATGGATATTGGGAACTACTTTAGCAACAACTTTTCCATCTCTTTCTCGTATTCCAAATACAGGAACTTTATCCTTATAGCTACGTCCTTGACACCTTTCTACTTTCTTTTCTTTATGTCTATTCTTATTCTTTCCACCTACAAACGTTTCGTCAATCTCAACTTCACCGGATAACTTAGGATTATTAGCGTTTGCTTTTGCAACAAACTCTCTAACTTTCATAAGCATATACCACGCTGATTTTTGAGTAATCTCTAACTTACGAGCTAACTGACATGAAGAAATACCACCTTTATCTGCTTGGAATAAGAACATTGCAAGTAACCATTTTGTCATTGGCAACTTGGTATTTGCAAGTGAAGTACCTGTTTTTACATCGAAGTATCGTCCAGTATTCTTGCATTTGTATTTTCCATTACTACATTTGTACACCTTAGATGTTGGGTCGAATGGCGATACGACCTTACCGTCCCATCTCATTTTCTCAAAGTACTTGATAGCTTTTTCTTCACTAGAAAGAGCTTCCGAGAACATAGTGTATAAACTCTTGCCTTTCATAACGTCAAATTTTTAGCTATCCAAATATACTAAAATTCAACGATATATGCAAATAAATTGCAATATATTTTCATGGAAGTTTTTCGCAAGGATGCTAAAAAACATCCTTGCAGAACATACAGAACTATTACCGTTTATAAACTATAAACAGTATATTTGTAGCTAGTATTAACCTTTAAAACGACAGATATGACTAAAGCTGAATTTCAAAAGCTCATTGGTAAACTAGAACATAAATCATGCCCGATATGTAATGGACATATAATTGATATAATGCGAGGTGGAGAGGATATAGCTGGTTTGGATAATCTAAATGTTACCAATTATAAGGATATTCTTATTCCAAATTCCAAATATTGGCATTTAGAGTGTAGATTCTGCGGATATGTTATGAACTTCAATATTGATAAATTACTCCGTTAATTCCTTATTTTCAAAGAAAAATTTTGTTTTTTCAGGCTCATAGAGAGGAAATTTTTCTATTGGATAATTGTAACTCCATTTAATAATAGCTACCGATTCTTTTTCCATTTCTTCCACAATCTCAATTCCTGATTTACCAAATGTTTCAACATTGTTCTTCGCAATTAGCAGCGCAATAAGTTTATTTTGCGCTGCTAATTCATTCACTAGTCTTTCCAATAATTCTTCTTTCTTTTCCATAATCTTTAATTTTTAATTGTTATTACTTTTTGTTATGACCTAACCCACTAGTGTCGGGTCGTATATAAGTGCCATTCTTTTTTCAACGGTATGTATCAGGCTTATGCGGATCACAGGCCATTCGTATTGTCCCCGGACATGATTTGGTTATTAATCAGCCAAGGATTTGCACGCCATATCAATGCCAATCAGGAATCTATGAGAAATGATCTTGTTGATTTCTCCGGCAAACTATCCTTAATTGTGAGAGAAGACAAAAAGCTGGAAGACCCTACTCTTTCATGGGAGAAAATCTTTCCGCAATTTACAGAACAAATATCCCAATACGCCGGTAATCATCTGACCGAACTGCTCACTTGCAATTTTTCAACGACCACCTCCTTAGAGAAAGTTGCTTCCGAAATAACAATCATGGAAGCTGTGAAACCTTACTTTGAGTTTATAATCATACACATTGTCTGTGGAATACCTAAAATAACTCTCGAAGGAACACCGGAGGACTGGGAAAAACTACTGCACAAAGCCAGAGGCTTGAAAGAATATAAACTCGATTGGTGGATTTCAGAACTGGAACCTCTTTTGGAAGAATTTGTCAAAGCATCCAAAGGAGAAGTTAATAAGGACTTTTGGCGCAATATGTTTAAATATCATTCACAGAAAAAGTATGGAGCACCCAATATCATTGATGGATGGATCGTGAAGTTTTTCCCTTATGATAAGGAAGGAAAAAGAAATAATCTGCAACAGCTTGAAGGCAGAAATTGTCTTCCTGATGAGATAGTAAAGGTAGATGTAAAGTATCAGGAAGTATATACCGATGGCGTCAAAGAAACTCCATTAGAATTTTGGGCGGGTTTCATCGGATTAGAGCAAAACAGCAAGACTTTTGCTCTACGACCGCAAATTGGTTGGATGGTCAGAAAGAAAGATGTTAATAAGGATGGATTAAAAAGTAAATTAAGTGCTGATGCTCAAAAGGATGGCTGGGGAAGTGGCATCAATATCAGAGTAAAAGAATTTCCGGCTGTACTGTTAGAACTCAAAGAAATAAAAAGACTGGATATCCAATTTATCGACACAATTGATATACCTGATGAAATATCAAAGATTAAAATCGGATCGTTGAGTTTATATGGAAAGATAACCAAAGAGGGAATAGAGCGTATCAAAAGATTATTGCCTGATACAGATATAAAAATAAACAGTTCGCGAGAGGTAATAAAACTCCATTGATAGCTCCATAATAGTAAAGAACACTCAATGTTGCAAAAGCAGCAATGAGTGTTCTTTTTATATATACTAATTATTTAGAAATGGTTGATATACCAAACTACTTCTTATATTTCGTCCAAAAGCCAACTAGCTGGTGATTCCCAATTATAGCCCCGATTATAGAAGTATATAGACGCAATAACTAGTTTGCCCTATACACACAGCGTATACGATTTATATTCGTTCTTGATTGTTTACCCGGATCATCGACAGGAGTGACCGGATTAATCTCCTCACGAGGATTTCCCCAAGTAACTGCCTCAAATATCGATGGTCTTCTGAAATTGAATTTTATCAAATAATCACTCATACCGCTTTTTACAGTATTGTATACAGAACTCTGATAATCTATCTTGGTAGCTCTGGCACTATATAAATTGTCGTTGAAAAAGTTACCATCTCCCGAGTTGAGTCCTCCAAGCCCTCTATAATGATAGGTATAGTAATCATAAGCAGGTTGAGACGACCAGTAATACTTATTCTGAAAATCTGTAAAAGTACCATAAGCCCCCATAACGATATCTTCTATTTCGTCTATGGCGGGAAGATACCATTTTATTTCGGATACTATCCCTGCAGCATTACGCTTGTTCTTATTATAACAATATTCAACGGCACTTCCTGCTGTTTCATTCAGCTTTAAAGGTCCGATACCTGCCGTAGCAACAATGTCACTTGTAAATGCATGTCCGGCACGCTCGTTTATTGTAACTCCATTGGTTCCCACTGTCGCTTCATCACGAGGTGTATAAAAGTCATAAAGATAAAATTGTGGATCAAGCTCTCTCAATAAACTTTTTATATTATTGGTAATAGAGTTAGATAAGATACCATCATACTTGAAAGCATCTCTCCGGTGAGAAAGTTGCATGCCATCGAGGCCCCAAAACATTCCGTCCGTCTTATTATTGAAAGGATCGTTGGGGTCGAAGTTATGGAGATACTCTTCATGAAATTCGATGTAATAAGTATGTCCATTGTAAGCCACCTCAAACAGACCTTTCTGCAAGAAAGTATAGGTAAGCACTGTCTGGTCACCCGTTGCTGTCTCAACATAGGTGAATATGATTTTACCTATTCTATCCGACGTAGAAGTATTCTCGTCAAAATAGGCCCATACCCGAAAATCGGAAGTGAAAGGCCCATAACTTTTAGGCAAGGTTGAAATCAGGTTTGTAGTGAAATAATCCCGTTTGACAAGCTGATGATCGACATATATTCCGTTAATAATCATATAGGCAGCATCCGTATCTTCGTTCACAAACTTTGGTTTGAAACGCTGTTTGGACATTTCGTCGATACCTTCCGGATAATTCACGGTGTTCAACTTATTGCGCTTGTGCTCCAACATATAAAAGGTATAGGACAGGGATTGGGAGACTCCCACCGGATTGGAACCGGAGTATAATCCCGAAGGGCTGGAAGGTATCTTATCACCATGCGAAGGTGCGGTTTCATCGGTAGCATCGGGCGCACCGAGAGTTGCATAGCGCGGAGCGTTCACGACCTCCCAGCTAATCATCCGAAAGCTCTGGTCGTTTCCGGGCAAATGTTCCTCCGGACGTATTTGCAAATTCACAACGACTTTAGCATAGATGCTCACCATGAATATATCCTGAATATTATTACTCGTGGAAGGACGCGCCAAGCTCAAGTCGACCTTTTCCTGTGTTTGTCCAATCATAACCAATCCCTTAAATGAAGGATCGGCATCCGGATGAATCGTTGTCGCTTCGACTTCGAAATTATAGAGTTCCGTAAGACTCCGTATACCGGCAAGATCTCCATTATTCAAATTACCCACCAAAAAAATATCACACTGTCGAAGCGCCTGCTGATCGTGATTGACAAAAGACGGACTATGTGTATCTATCAAGAAATCAGGCACACCACTGGCTATAAATTGCGGAACATCTACCAACTGCCCGTTGGCATCAAAGATGAGCATATATAAGGTAGAGAGTTTAGTCTCGAACTCATTCTTTCCCGAACGAGTCGAAACTTCCACTTCAGAGAATCCTTTGGGATACCCGTTTATACGTATATACCGGCTTTCGGCCTGTCTCTTCTGTTCCACAATGTCGCTATTGCATCCAAACAGTACACCAACCGACAAAACGAGTATCAACAAGTGTGTATAGCTAATTATCCTTATCATTAAATCAAACCTTCCTTAATCAAATTCTATTTCACTATTATTATCATTCCACTCATTATTTCGAATGATTCTGAGATGAATGGCATCTCCTACGAAATAGAGCGTGAATGTATACCTATATCCTGCGCGATACTCCGTGTCGGGGTCGTTGAATTCAACCACTTTCGTAGTCGTTTGTCCGCCCTGAGTGACATCGAAAGAAATAGTCCCCTGCAAACCTCGCTGCGGAATCAGCATTAAGAACCGATCGGCATCCGTGATATTTATCGCCCCTGTTGCCGATGTATTGGATACATTCACGCTGCTTGCCATCAGGTAAGACGCATTGGTGATGGTTCCGCCGGTATCCGGTTCGCTTTTATCCATCTTTATCCTATATGTGCTGTATAAAGGGGATGTAAACCGACATATCACATTATCCAACCGGATGGCCTCATCACGATAATTATTCACTGCGATATTGATGCAGAAAAGTATATGCGAAAATTGCATCCTGACCTGACCGGTATTCAATGCCGTACAGTCGAATGTTGACGCAACCATGACATCCTGATGTTGCGTCGGGTCATTGGCCGACAGACGATACTCTATGTAAGGTGTCGATTCGTGGTTTGCATCGGAAACAGTTACACCGGGGGTATTATACGGATAATAACCGAAAAATGTGTAGTATTTGTTATCCAGCCATGACTGGATAGGGGCATACGTACAGACTCCCGAATCACTACAGTCAATCCTCACATTATTCCAATCAGTGTCTGGCTTTGCATTATATCCTGCTGCAGCCCATAGGTTATCCAGTATATAAGCCTTCACACCAAAGCTCTCGCCACGCAATTGAGTGACAGGCAGAGCACGCGTAGCCGTCCCCAAACTGAAAGTGATGGAACGTTCGGGAATAATCTCTATTTCTTCATCCGGATTATCAGGGATTATATTACTGCCGTTACACGCCGCCAACAATATGGCAATCATGAAGTTACCGGATAATAACCATATATATTTTAAAATAATAGATTCTTTCATACTCCATAGTTTAATTTACAATGATGGTGCCACCTCCTGATGGACTGTCAATCCACGGTTCCACGATAGGTTCACCTATTTCAATATAATTTTCGGGTTTAAGTGTCAATACATAGGTTATTTGTTGACCGGGTTGCCAGTCTGCTCCCGGCAGAGTTATATTATCCTTATCATACGAATAGGTCAGGTCATTGTGCCGACGTGTATAGCTCAAATATACTGTGATGCCGGAAATCTGTTGAGGTACCATCAAAGCACCATCTTCCCAGGCAATAATTCCTTCGTATGAAACTTCCTGAGGGTTTGTAAATCCTGTACTGTATCCAAAGGTATTTGTCGGGGCGGATGATGTGTCCCAAATGATCCGGTTGCCGTTATGGGTACAATTACCGGATGATTTCAGGTTATACATACGCAATACGTTTAAGTGAAGCGCATCAGTCAGGGAAGATTCTTTCTTTATTCTAAAATTAATTCTTGTCAGCGCCGGGTCGAATGTAAATACCACCGGGGACATATCCAAGCCACCTGCTCTTACCTCCCGGTCAACCGGATGCGAAAGCAAGAGAGATTCCTGATTGTCAACATTCTGACTTACCATGAAACCTGTTATCATCGGAAATCCTTCCGGATTGAATGAGAAATTCCGGGAGGAATTATAAGGAGCATAAGCTCCGAACTTGTGATCGGCTTGTGTATTCCAATATTTCAATGGGGAATAAACCCAGAGGGTACTCTCGTTATTATACTCTATCTTCTGATTATTGAAAACAACCGAAGTATTGCCGGCATCCGTTGCGGTTCCGTAAAGAGCAAAGGTACTCGATACAGTATTTAGGGATGCACGTGTCCGGGCACCGTCAAAAGATATGGAAGCTTTTCCGGCAGGAGTGTCGGGAAGCTCCATAAAGCGGTCATCACTTCCACTATTGCAGGCGGTCAATAATGATATTAAACCTATAATGAAAGCTGTTTTTTTCATTATACTATCCATTCTTCTTTTCTATTGTTCAAATAATACATCTTAATCAGTATATAACGGAGTATCTGTCATTCTGGGCGTGGCCGAAGATTCTCATTTCTGTGTATTCATGCCAGAGAAGGAACCGCCCGGAAAGCACAGAATGACAGGGATTAATATTCTCTCATCATTAATTGATAGAAGGAACTTCTACATCCGGGATTGTTGTTGTCCAATCTTCTACTGTAGGATCACCGAATTCTATCGCATTGGCACTGATAATGAAATTATACGTTATTTTCTGGTTCTGTCCCCACGCAGCCGGATTGTATGTTCTGTCCGAAGCGTCATAACTAAGGTCGAGCGTCCTTGTAAACGGTTGTTCAGCTCCTGATTCACCAAGATTGTAAGTGACATCCACTTTCACACTGTTCGTATTCTGCGGAATGAACAGCATATCGTTAAACGTTACTGTTGTAGCAACATCAAGTACATTGTCACTTGCCAGGTTCTCCAGATTTGAATCGCTTGCTCCTACAAAATCAGTATCGGATATAGCCCATTCAGGTACCTGCGACTGAACAAAAGTACCTTTTTTACTCATCCCGTAAATCTTCACTGTCTTCAATGTAACCTTAGTTTCAGCAATGCCAACATCTTTCTTAAAGGAAAGATTGATATTCGACAGTAAATGATTAAAGTTAAAAGTAACCTGATTGACAGGAGCATTGGCCAATCGTGTCACTTTGTCTGCAAGCATCAAGTCTACGTGATTGGCAACTAAAGGTTCTACGGTGAAATCTGTAACGGTGATGTTTTTATTATCATCGATAGTCACTCCACTGGCTTTATAAGGATAATAAGCATAGAACTCATAGGACGAACGCGTATCCCAGTATTTCAAAGGCGAATATTCCCATGCACTTGTAGTTCCATTATACTTCACTTCCTGATTCAAGAATACATCAGTATCCACGGTTTCAAAAGTAGAATACCCCCAGACTCCGAATGCTTTCCCATCAGTCTTGAGCGTGCTGCCCGTTTCAGCTGCACGTGTGTTCTTGTTGGCAAAAACAGAAAAGTCCAGCACTTTCTGCTCTGGCATTGCCACATCTTCGATATTGGTGCATGCGGTAAACGTCAATGCAACAACTGCTGTTAAAACAGCAAACAAGTTGGTTTTTCTCATCATTCTTTCTTTTTTAAATGGATTCAATAATTAAATTAATTACTTATTTATATTTATGAGATGGGAATATCCACATCTACATTTTCTTCCCAATCGTCCACATCCCCGTCGAATCCGGAGCCGCCGGGTCTTTCTCCTTCTTCAGGAGTGACTACAATGCCATTGACAACAATGACTCCTCCCTGGGGTTGTCTGCTAACTTGATCAGTGACATCAAACTCCACCATTTTAACTTTACCACTCATCAGTTTCAATTCCAGCACAAGTTTATGCGTGGCGGCCGTCTCCGATCGCCCGAAAGAACGAGCAATGGTTTCGACGCCGTAATCACAGGTATAGCAATCGAGCAACAGGGTGACTACTTTGTCGTTGTCGGTATGTCCATCTTTCAAAGAAACTTTCCCTGCCATCCCCGATAAGTAGGCACGGGCTTCGGAAACATACTCCCGGCCTGAAATGAATTCATATCTGATTAGGTAAGTCCATGTTCTAGGAGCCAGTTCAACCTTCATCCTCGCATAGGTTGTCTCTTCATCTTCATTTTTCACCAATTCCTGTTCGGACAGAAATGCGGCAAACAGCATATCCGGAACATTAGCGGTCAATTCATCGGGATACTTGTTCGAATAGGATGCCGAACGCGTTCGGGTACGGGTAGTTGCAACCGCTTCGTTTACCGCATGCATATTTTCAAAGATGATCCCTTCCGTATCATTATTGTACAATAGCATATCATAACGTCCGCTATTGATTGCCACACGACCGCCATGATGCTCGAAATTGTAACTTGAAATGGGAGTCTTATCGCCGTAGTCGAAAACATGGAGCCTGACTCCTTCCGGTACCCGAGGCAGCATCCTATCCCAATCTACCGTCCACTCGGCAGGCCATTTCTCATTCCAGTTTTCATCACATGGCAAGTGCCAATCCAAGGAATAAGTGATCTCCAGATGCAAGTCTACCTCCTTGAAATGCTCGTAATATAAATCCTTTCTACAACTTATAAAAACAGTCAAAACAAGTATATAAAACCAATATTCATATCGTCTAGTCTTATTCATTATAAAAGATTAGTTCACCTTTTCTGATACAGAATATTCCATATCAGAGTGATACCCGCTTTTGTCACTCCCCAATAATGCGTCTTATGCCTCGATTGGTATACGTAGCGGTTATCTACAGGCAAATATTTATCATAATTCGTGAATATATATCCTCCACCAATAGTGAATTCCAATGACATCTTCCCATTCAAGTTAAGACTGTATCCGTAGGTGAGACTCGTTCCTATGAACTCACCATAATATCCCGTTTTCTTATTTTCAAGATCATAGATACCACCATGGATATTGGCTCCCAGAAAATGTTTCCTTCCGGCAGCCTTGCTGTTCAGCCAATATCGGCCTTCCACGAGGTATTGCCTGATCTGATAATACTGGTGTTTGGATTTCCTTTTCCACCAAGGCATAGTAAAGGTACCCGATATAGACCAATGACTGTCCGGGTTCTTCGTCAAATTTGGTGGTACTTCTTCTATTGTGAATAAAGAATCTTGGCTCTCAGTAGTTTACTTCCTGCCCTATTGTACATCTGCCTTTTTAGCGCTTTAATTTTATTCACTGTCCCCTCCAGTAATCCATTACTGAAGGGGATATCAATAGCTGCCTGTACTGCCTCCCAGTCTTTTTCAATACCATATGCAAAGTTCGTCAGTGCCATATTCCGTGTTGCCTTCGCTTTTTCAATCCACTTTCTAATATCCTTATCATAAGTGTTCCCATTAATCATATCTCTGAAATCCTGACACACGCTTAAGAGTTCTTTTATCTGTGGTGAGGACTTATATAGTTCCGCCAGTTTAGGATTATCCGATTCTCCCTTTAGAATGTATTTGCGTATCTGATTCTGTGAAACTCTCTGTGTTTTACTTCCGTTTTCAATGCTCTCATTATGCTCCTTGACTTCCTTCCTCTTTTGTTGATACCTTTTTCGCAAGCTGGATGTTATCCTTCCAATAAGTGCGCCACTGATTTTACTCCCCATTTTTTGTGCCAATATATTTCGGGTAATACAGCCCGCACTAATGATTGTAGCCAGTTCGGATACATATTTAAGAGCTGTCTTCTGTTGCTCATTCAAGTATGCCCCTATTCTCCTGTTGTGAATGAGCTTATAAATGTAGCGACTTTTCTTGCCCAAATGTGCGGCTGTCTGCTCAATGGTCATCCCCTGCATTTTTAAGTTCAGGCTTTCCCTGTATATCTTCAATTTTTCTCTGTGTCGGACATCTCCCATGTTAAATATGTCCTGAAGAATTAACGAAGAAGCCGTGTCTCTGTCAGGATATTCGTATTTGAGCTTTTGCTTGGTCTGACGAATCATTTTCTCTATTTCCGGTATCATCGTGTCCGTCATATTCTTGGTTAGATGGAACCGGTCGCAGATTTGTGTAACACCAGGGATTATTCTGTTTATAGCCTCTGTGAAACATCTTCCACGGTCTCTCGTTATATATTGTATTTGAGGATTCCGGATGAGCCAGTTATCAAGTGCTTCTCCGCTTCTATCCTCTAACAAAGCAATAGGTATGTGTGTCATCTGGTCTACGACCACACTCATATAATCCTTACCTTTTTTATAGGCAAAATCATCAATACCTACATAAATACTTTTATTATGCATAGGATTATGTTGCCCGTACTGTTGTAGAATGCGTAAGCAGGAAGAGCTACTGGCCGTTATATGGAACAGCTGCAAAAGAGAAGAGGCCTTTCGGGAAGTAAGTTCCAAGCTTATCGATCTGATGCGTTCCTCAACAAGATAGCTCCGTCTACCATACCGACGAGCCAGAAAAGACAACGGTTCGCAGAATATTTTTTGCGGACAAGAAACATTGTCACAATAATATTTGCCAACCTTTATGACTAACTCCAAAGTATGACCGTAAACTTCAAGATCCTGAATATGACGGGAGTAGTAACTGTGCAACCGGTGACTGAAATGTCCGCAATAAGGACAGGAAGCCCCCTTGCCAGCCGTATGTAAAAAGACCGTCAATGAGCCAACAGCTTCAGAGATACCATCTTGTTGCAGATTATCGTAACCAAGACTGAATCTGAAATCATGAAATAATCCCCTATTTGTAGGAGTATTTTCTTTTTTTGATGTATATTTGTACGTTGTAGATATGGCTTGTTGCATTGTAACTCTTAATGATGTGGTGTCTTTAAAGTTACTAAAAAGCAAACATATCTACAACTTTTTATAGGATTAAGAAAGAAGAAGAGGAAAACCGTCGAAATAAAAAAGAGATTACCACCAAATTTGACGAAGAACCGCATCACATTAATTTCCTGTGCTCACAATGAATTAGAATCTAAATAACGGATTGTTTAATCTTCTAAAGTTTGCATGATGGAAAAGACAAAAATTGGCTTGAATGCCGGGAAAGTATGGCGCATCTTAAATGAAAAAGGTGAACTTTCAATGTTCGATTTGTGCCGTGAATTAAGTTTGACGTTTGAAGACGTAGCTCTTGCTATTGGTTGGCTGGCCCGAGAAGACAAAATCTTTTTGAGGAAAAGAGAAGGAATGCTTTTTGCCAGTATCGAAAATGTCGAATTTACTTTTGGCTAAGGTGGTAGCTAACCTATATTTAAGATAGATCTCCACTTTGTTATTTACACAGCTAAAAAAATAATGAAGTGGATCAGTAGGATTTCTTATGCCCATTTTTATTATTCCCCCTATATTCCCGTTTGATAAGAACTTTCTTTTTTTGAAGCATTTAATCTATTTTTCGTACCTTTGCACCCCATAAACTACTAAACACATAAATTCATGAGTGCATTGAAAGGGCATCCGAAAGGCCTTTATCTGATTTTCGCGACAAGCACGGCAGAACGTTTCAGTTACTACGGTATGCGTGCGATCTTTATTCTTTTCCTGACGCAGGCATTATTGTTTGACAAAGAAGCGGCAGCATCCATTTACGGTAGTTATACCGGGTTAGTCTATTTAACTCCTTTGATTGGCGGATACATTGCCGATAAATATTGGGGAATCCGTCGCTCTGTGTTTTGGGGAGCAATGATGATGGCAGTCGGACAATTCCTGATGTTTATGAGTGCCTCTACTTTAGATAATACGGAACTTGCTCACTGGATGATGTATGGCGGACTCGGATTCCTGATCTTGGGAAATGGTTGTTTCAAACCTACCGTTTCTTCTCTCGTAGGTCAACTCTACGAACCGGGAGACAGACGGCTGGATGCTGCATATACCATCTTCTATATGGGAGTGAATGTAGGTTCTTTTGCCGCCCCTTTGATTTGTGGTTATCTGGGTGATACCGGTGACCCGCACGATTTTAAATGGGGATTTCTTGCAGCCGGAATCATGACACTGTTCACTGTTGTACTTTTTGAAACTCAAAAGAATAAATATCTTTTCTCTCCTTCCGGAGAGCCAATCGGTATTATCCCCGATGCCAAACGTGAAAAGAAAGAGGATAAAGCCGAGCATATCTCACACCCGAAGATGGATAAGCGTACCAAGTTGCGTAATACCCTTGTAATCACTATTCTTACAGTTGCTTTAATAGCCTTCTTTAATTACGCTTTTGAGGGTGACTGGGTGAGCATCGGTATTTTTACCGCCTGCATTGTTTTCCCTGTTCTCATCCTATTGGATGGTTCATTAACCAAGATCGAACGTAGTCGTATTTTCGTTATCTATATAGTAGCTTTCTTTGTCATTTTCTTCTGGGCGGCTTACGAACAGGCAGGAGCCTCTTTAACTCTCTTTGCCTCCGAACAAACCAATCGTGATATTTTAGGTTGGGAAATGCCGGCTTCGTGGTTTCAATCCTTCAATCCTCTGTTTGTTGTTGTCCTGGCATATATAATGCCGGGTGTGTGGAGCTTCCTCAACAAACGAAAGATGGAACCTGCTTCTCCTACCAAACAAGCGATTGGCTTGTTACTTCTTTCTTTAGGTTATCTTTTCATCTGTTTCGGAGTGAAAGATGCTATCCCCGGAGTGAAGGTAAGTATGATTTGGCTGACAGGACTTTATTTTATTCATACAATGGGTGAAATAGCCTTGTCACCTATCGGACTTTCAATGGTAAATAAGTTGAGTCCGCTACGTTTCGCCTCTTTGATGATGGGAATCTGGTATCTGTCTACTGCCACAGCCAATAAATTTGCAGGCATGTTGAGTGGACTTTATCCGGAAGCCGGAAAAGTGAAATCAATCTTTGGTTATCAGATTGCTACCATGTACGATTTCTTTATGGTATTCGTTGTCATGTCCGGTGTTGCTTCATTGATTCTGTTCCTTCTCTCGAAGAAATTACAGAAGATGATGCACGGGGTAGAATAAAAAATCGTATTTTTGCAAGGTTATTTTTTAAATTACCGGTTATGGATACCATTCAGATAAAAGACAAACAGTTCACTGTTTCTATTAAGGAACAGGATATTCAGAAAGAAGTGATTCGCGTAGCGAACGAAATCAACCGCGACTTGGCAGGTAAGAATCCGCTCTTCCTTAGTGTGTTGAACGGTTCATTTATGTTTACTGCCGACTTGTTGAAGCACATCACCATCCCTTGCGAGATTTCGTTTGTGAAACTGGCTTCTTATCAGGGAGTGACTTCCTCGGGAGTGATTAAGGAAGTGATCGGACTGAATGAAGACATTGCCGGACGTACAGTAGTTATTGTAGAAGATATTGTGGATACCGGGCTAACCATGCAACGCCTGTTGGATACATTGGGTACACGCAACCCTGAAGCAATCCATATTGCTTCTCTGCTAGTGAAGCCTGAAAAACTCAAGGTCAATCTGAACATCGAATACGTAGCAATGGAAATCCCGAACGACTTTATCGTAGGTTACGGACTGGATTATGATGGTTTCGGACGCAACTATCCCGATATTTATACAGTAGTAGATTAAACAGTTAATATTAAATAGGTACCAGTTTAAATGGTAAATAGTAAATCGTTAAATTGTAAATAACAAAATGTTGAACATCGTAATTTTCGGTGCTCCGGGTTCAGGAAAAGGAACACAGAGCGAACGTATTGTAGAAAAGTATGGAATCAATCACATCTCAACAGGAGATGTATTGCGTGCTGAAATCAAGAATGGCACAGAATTGGGTAAAACTGCTAAAGGTTACATCGACCAAGGTCAATTGATTCCTGATGAATTAATGATTGATATTCTGGCAAGCGTATTCGACAGCTTCAAAGATAGCAAAGGTGTAATTTTCGACGGTTTCCCAAGAACAATTGCACAAGCTGAAGCATTAAAGAAAATGTTGGCAGAAAGAGGACAGGATGTTTCTGTAATGGTTGACCTGGATGTTCCGGAAGAAGAACTGATGGTACGTCTGATTAAACGTGGTAAGGATTCCGGTCGTGCTGATGATAACGAAGAGACAATCAAAAAACGTCTGCACGTATATCATTCACAGACTGCCCCACTGATCGACTGGTACAAGAACGAAAAGAAATACCAACACATCAACGGCTTGGGTACTATGGAAGGTATCTTTGCTGAAATCTGCGAAGCAGTAGATAAATTGTAATTTAGTAATCTTACTAATTATCAATACACTATTATAAATGAATAAGTCAGTCAGTAGCCGGAGTATTCTACTTAATTACTCTAACTACTGACTACTTTAACTACTTAAAAAGAATATGGCTGAATCGAATTTTGTTGATTACGTAAAGATATACTGTCGCTCGGGTAAGGGCGGAAGAGGCTCTACGCACATGAGGCGCGAGAAATATTGTCCTAACGGAGGTCCCGATGGGGGCGATGGTGGAAGAGGAGGTCATATCATCTTGCGCGGTAACCGTAATTACTGGACATTGCTGCACTTGAAATATGACCGTCACGCAATGGCCGGTCATGGTGAATCGGGGAGCAAAGGACGTAGTTTCGGAAAAGACGGTGCGGATAAAGTAATAGAAGTGCCCTGTGGAACGGTCGTTTATAATGCCGAGACAGGCGAATATCTTTGTGACGTAACAGAAGACGGACAGGAAGTGATTTTGCTCAAAGGCGGTCGCGGTGGTCAGGGTAACTGGCATTTCAAGACGGCAACCCGTCAGGCTCCGCGTTTTGCGCAGCCGGGAGAACCGATGCAGGAAATGACCGTTATCATGGAGCTGAAACTACTTGCCGATGTCGGTCTGGTAGGTTTCCCGAATGCGGGTAAGTCAACTTTGCTTTCTTCCATTTCGGCTGCTAAACCGAAAATCGCCGATTATCCCTTTACTACGCTCGAACCCAATCTGGGTATCGTTTCCTATCATGGTGGAAAGTCTTTCGTGATGGCAGATATACCCGGTATTATCGAGGGAGCCAGTCAGGGTAAAGGCTTGGGACTGCGTTTCCTGCGTCATATCGAGCGCAATTCATTACTGCTGTTTATGGTTCCGGCAGACAGTGACGACATTCGTAAGGAATACGAAGTCTTGCTGAACGAACTGCGTACTTTCAATCCTGAAATGTTGGACAAGCAACGTGTGTTGGCTGTCACCAAGAGCGATATGCTCGATCAGGAATTGATGGACGAAATAGAACCTACATTGCCGGAAGGCATTCCCCACGTATTCATATCTTCTGTTTCCGGTTTGGGTATCTCGGTGTTGAAAGACATTCTTTGGGAAGAACTGAATAAGGAAAGCAATAAGATAGAGGACATCGTTCACCGTCCGAAGGACGTAACCCGTCTGCAACAGGAGCTCAAAGACATGGGCGAAGATGAAGACATCGTTTATGAATATGATGACAATGTTGATGATGATGACGATGATATCGACTATGAATACGAGGAAGAAGATTGGGAAGAAAAATGATTTCACTTACAAAAAATAATGAGTTGAAGGGATATAAGTCACTGGATGTATATCCCGAGGTAGCTCATTTCGTAACAACGCGTCACGAAGGTATAAGCACCGGAGCTTACGGCTCTTTCAACTGTTCGCCTTATACCAACGACTCATGCATGAACGTCAATCGCAATCAGAGCTGGTTGTTTCAGTGCATGAATCATCAGATAAAGGAGTTGTTTATTCCTGAACAGAGCCATGGTTGTGCCAGTCTGATTATCAATGAATCATTTTTTAAAGAGTCATTAGAAATGAGACGGCTACTTTTGCGAGGAATGGATGCCTTGATAACTAATGTGCCGGGGTATTGCGTTTGCGTCACGACGGCGGATTGTGTTCCTGTATTGCTGTACGACAAAAAACAACACGTTGTGGCTGCCGTTCATGCCGGATGGAAAGGAACTGTGAAGCATATTGTCAGTCATGTGATGGATCACTTGAATCAGAAATTCGGGACGCAAGGCGAAGATGTGGTAGCTTGCATCGGGCCGAGCATTTCGCTCGAATCATTTGAAGTAGGTGATGAGGTGTATGATGCTTTTAAAGAAAGCGGTTTCGATATGTCTCTTATTTCTATGAAGAAGAAGGAGACGGGCAAATATCATATTGATTTGTGGGAAGCCAACCGGATTGAATTACTGAATGCCGGAGTGCCTGCAGAACAGATAGAAGTAGCTGGCATCTGTACTTATATTCATCATGATGAATTCTTCTCCGCACGTAGACTGGGAATAGATTCCGGTCGTATCTTGTCGGGAATAATGATTAGAAAGTAATAATTGGTGTCCGTAATTGCAGGACGCTGATGATTGGTTTATGATAAGTTATGTTTGAAATAAAAGTATCTAAAGAAATAAAAGACGCATGCCCGGTTTTCGCCGGAGCCGCCGTGTATGCTGCAGTGAAGAATACTGCTTACAGCGAAGGTCTTTGGCGCGAAATCAATGCTTTCACCGAACAACTGACTTCCACTACACAGATGGAAGACATCAAACATCAACCTGTTATCTTTGCTACCCGTGAGGCTTATAAACGTTGTGGCAAAGACCCCGGACGTTATCGTCCGTCAGCCGAAGCTTTGCGTCGCCGCCTGATGCGCGGAATCCCTTTATATCAGATTGATACACTGGTAGACCTGATTAACCTCGTGTCTCTTCGTACAGGACATTCGATCGGTGGTTTTGACGCGGACAAAATACAAGGTACGCACCTTGAACTCGGTATCGGCAAAGCTGGAGAACCGTTTGAAGGTATCGGACGCGGGGTGTTGAATATCGAAGGATTACCTGTATATCGTGATTCTTTCGGAGGAATCGGAACCCCGACAAGCGATCATGAACGTACGAAGATGGATCTCGGAACCACTCATATCTTAGCCATAGTGAACGGTTATAACGGAAAAGAAGGTTTGCAAGAAGCTGTTGAAATGATACAAACCTTATTAAGAAACTATACAGAATCGGATGGAGGCGAAATCGTATTCTTCGAATAATTAGAATGAGTGCTCTAAGAAAAAAGACATGAAAAACATACTTATCTTACTGACAGTTTTATTATTGCCACTGACTGCCGACGGGCAGGATAAACCTTCCTTCTCTGCTCGCGAAATGGCTGATGTACGGGTAGCTACTCCCGGGATTATTTGCTAAAAGCAATCATATCTATCTGCATTTGGATTCTCTGAAAGACCACGAATATGCATTCCCATTACCCGGAGGAAAAGTAATCTCTGCCTATGGAACTCGTGGAGGACATTCGGGAACAGATATTAAGACCTGTGCAAAAGATACGATTCGTGCTGCTTTTGATGGAGTAGTGCGTATGTCGAAACCCTATTATGCCTATGGAAATATCGTTGTAATCCGCCACGCTAACGGATTGGAAACGCTTTATAGCCACAATTTCAAGAATTTGGTTAAAGCTGGTGATGTCGTAAAAGCCGGACAAGCTATCGGGCTGACAGGACGTACCGGTCGTGCCACTACCGAACATGTACACTTCGAAACCCGTATTAACGGGCAACATTTTAATCCGAATCTCATTTTTGATTTAAAAGAGAGGACATTGCGGAAAGAACGTATCAAGTGTACCAAGAACGGGAGTAAAATCGTTGTGAAGACGCATACTCCTGATAGCCGGATTGCCCAGAGTAAGAAGTAACTTATTGCACAAACCGTATGCAGACCGGCTTGTCTACTTTAATATCCTGCTGTACATCTGTTAATAGTCCTGTATCTGCATCTCTTTCATAGACTTGTATCACATTGCTGTCTCTGCAAGCAACCAATAAGTATTTGCCATTAGGTGTAATGATGAAATTGCGTGGATGAATTCCTGTCAGTTGGTAGCCTGCTTTTGACAACATTCCGCTATCCGGGTGGATATTGAATATAGCAATACCGTCTGCTTTCAAACGATTGCTGGCATACAGGAATTTTCCATCCGGGCTGATATGAATGTCAGCACTTCCTTGTGCGTTTACCGTGTCGGCAGCGATTGTTTGCATCTCTTTTAAATCTCCGTCTTTGTATTCAAAGGCGATTACTGTGCCCGATAACTCATTAATCAGATAAGCATAATGGCCGTTTGGCGAGAAAGTCAGATGACGGGGACCCGAACCGGCTTTCACTTTAAAGGCAGCAGGCGATCCTTCTTTCAGAAATGCTTCTTTATTCTCTGTATTTGCAGTGGGGTTAATGATAAACTTATGTATTTGGTCTGTACCCAAGTCATCGGCAAACAAGTATTTACCATCTGGAGTGATACGGACACAATGCAGATGCGGTTTCTCTTGTCTTTCCTTGTCTACTCCCGCGCCTTTGAATTGTATAATATCGGAAGTGGGTAGGAGTGAACCATCTTTTGCGATAGGGAATACAGAAATGCTGCCACCACTGTAGTTGGCAGTTATCACATTATTTTCACTGGCAATGATATAGCAAGGATCTTCACCTCCCGTTTGCTGTGAATTTAATAATTCCAAAGTACCTTTTTCTTTATTGAAAGCAAATGCATTGGCAGCAGCTTGTTCATTATTGAATTCACTGACTGCATAGACGAATTTTCCGTCGGCAGACGGAACAAGATAAGAAGGATTTTCAATTTCCGTTTCACTTAACGGAGTAGCAGTCCCGTCTTTTTCGTTGAAGCGGTAGCTATATATCCCTTTACTGGTTCCTGATGTGTAAGTACCCACCAACATGGTTAGTTCGTTTTTCGTTGTATCGGTTGTTTCCATAGGAGTCTTTTTTTTAGAAGTACAGCCACTGATACTGATTCCGAATATGCAAACAGCGGCAAATGCTTTGAATATAGATGTTTTAGATAGATATGTCTTAATCATAAGTAGCTTATTATTGGTTGATTTTTCATGATGCTTTTTCACCTTAAATATAAAATAGCTCCGTAAAGATAGTGCTTTGATATAATATTTGCTAACGTCTTCTCGTAAATTAGAAAACATTTCCTATCTTTGTACCCTTGGAAAGCGTTCTAAACAATCGCTATTCTGTACGAATAAAAATTTGGGGTTGACTGGATTTGACAGCGGGCAGAAATGGTAGGTAAGCATGCAGTGGGTCGGTAATTTCCACTTAAATATCAGTTATCAAAATTTTATCTGGCGAAACTAATTACGCTCTTGCTGCTTAATCGAATCACAGTAGATTAGCTTAATCCAGGCACTAGGTGCCAGGACGAGACATCACTCGGAAGCTGTTGCTCCGAAGCATTCCGGTTCAGTGGTGCAGTTACATCGGGGATAGTCAAAGGCGGCCTCGCACTTTTGATGAAACTTTAGAGGATAAGGCAGAAATTGATGGCTTTGGTTCTGTTCCTGCACGAAAATTTAGGCAAAGATAAGCATGTAGAAAGCTTATGATTTCCTCGTTTGGACGAGGGTTCGATTCCCTCCAGCTCCACAAATAAGATTGATAATCAGATTGTTACAGGATTTACACCCCGAAATACACCCTAAAATAAAAAGTGATAGTCTGATTATCATTCTTTATATCAAGCACTACCTACAAGTCTTAAATAATTTAACTATTATGATGCCTTGTGGTATTCTATTATATTTTTTGCTGTTTTGTTTGTTCTTATCAAATAAATACGTAACTTTGAAATATCATTTTGGGCTTGACTGGAATTGACAGCGAGTTGGAATGGTATGTAAGCATGCAGTGGGTCGGTAATTTCCACTTAAATATCAGTTATCAAAATTTTATCTGGCAACGAAAATTATGCTCTCGCTGCTTAATCGAAGTATAGTAGATTAGCTTTATTTCCGCCAAAGTGGTAGAAACGAGATGTCACTCAAAAGCTCTTGTTCCGAAGCGTTTGATAAAGTGGCACAGTAAAATCGGGAATAGTTTGAGTTTTTCCTCGTAACTCTTACGAAATTTTAGAGGATAAGGCATAAGTTGGTGGCTTTGGTCTTGCTTATGTTCGAAAATTTTAGGCAAAGATAAGCATGTAGAAAGCATATGGTTTCCTCGTTTGGACGGGAGTTCGATTCTCCCCAGGTCCACGATACTTAGATAATTATTTTTTATGTATAAAAGTATTCCCGTACAGAATTTGATGTTCTGTACGGGAATATTTTTAAGTGTTCGATTTATATGAATGTTTCTTAACTATTTCTCTGTTATCGCTTTAGACATTAAAAAGAATGAATCCTCTCCTTCATAATAAACAATATCATAACAAGCATCTTCAGATCGATAAAGGGTTTCATCTTCCCTTTTTAATCCCAAAGTTTCTGTAAGATATTGTGGTATAGCATCAAACAATTTCTTTGGATTATCACCTATCGGAGAAGCACTCACATTAATCTTTACTTTAATCACAATTGCACACTTACATTCATGAAGAATACCAACGGAATATGTCGCAAAGACTTGATTTATACCCCAATCTCTATTATGTAAGTCAACCATTCCTTTTGTTGGCATTTGCTTTATATTATATAAATCCATAATTCTTGAAATAGTTTGACCAATTTTTAAGCTGTCAATGCCGTCGGATGTTAGCTTATCGAATATTGATGCCAATGTTTTCTTTTCATCTATATAATCGGTAGCAACTCCCCAAGCATCATAATCAGACATGGAATGAGGTGCTATTAAAGAAGACCAAAAGGGTGAATAACTGGGAGCATCTGTAAATGGGGGAACTGAAATTTTGTAATAAGAGTTGTTGTCTATCGGATTCCCTTTTTTGTCAGCAAAGTAATATTTCTCATTTTCTGCCATTATAGCATATTGGGATAATGGATAAAAACATGAAACGTTTTCTATTTTATTTTTAATTTCACCTTTAGAGTTTATTGCATATACATTCATATATTGATTGTCCCATTCATCTCTTAAATTGGCAATTGTATCAGCAACATATATCCAATCGTCTATAATGCCTAAAGCTCGCGAATATTTAGGTTCTCCGATACTTTCTCCTTCTATGTTAAGTTGTCCCCATAATCCAGTTTTACTGTCTTGAAATAAGGCAACATTGTCAATGAAAGGTGAAATACTGTAAATGTTAGAAGGGAATCTCTGTGCTTTTTCGCCTTTTTCATTGAGTAAGAAGTTTTCTATTAAACAATATCCGTTTTCAAAAAAGGTGTATGAATATTGTTGGTACCCATTGGAACTGGCTTCAAATAACTCTTTTCCATTGGGGTCGATAACTAACCATTTGTCAGCTTCTTTGTTATATACAATAGCTTTTCCTTCATGGAAAGGGAAAGCGTTATCATAAATAGGTTCTATCACAACATTGCCTTGTGGATCTATATATCCGCATTTACGATTTTCTAACCGAAACCAAGCACGTTGCTCCGTAAAGAACGGAGATACACATAAGAATTCTTTCCCCTGATACGGAAGCAAATAAAAAGCAGTTTCTCCCGTTTCTGTTAGATAGTGAATACGTTCATCTGCAGAAACAACAGGAATTATTCCTTCGCTACATATGCCTCCTTGCTTATAACCTTTTGGAGTTCCTATCAATTTAGGAGTTGGAGTTGCGGAATAGTAAAGATATTGATTTGTATCATAATCCTGAATTCTAAACACTCCATTTACTGCATAAGACGGTCTTTTATCAAATTTGTTTTCAAACAAGATGTTTCCATTAACTCCAACCATGCCCCATTTCCCATGTTTTTCTTTTTGGAAAGCTACATGGGTCACTTCAGGGAAATCGGTATTTGACTTAAATGAACAACTCGAAAGCATACCCATAAATATCACAAGCGATAAAAGCAAAGGACGAAAATACCAATTGGTTATTTTAGATTTCCTTTCGGCATGAACATAGGGGATTTTGTCCAATGAATTTTCAGTATCCAAAGCTCTCAGAACTTTTCGAATGGGCAAACCTTCCCTATAATCTTTATTGAAAATGCCATTCTCTATGAAAAGAGGCATAAACTCTTTTGCAAGAACCATTCCGCTTTGAGGATGTTTTATAAAATGATTTTGCAAAACACTGTTGATTCTTAAAATACGTTCATTTGTCTTCATAATACGTAATATTATAAATTATTCGGAATATGTCTTTCCATTAATCGTTATACTTGTTACATTGCTTGTATCTTTACCAGCCATAGCTGCACCTTCCTTTACCGTCTGAATCAGAATAGGACCCATCTGTTCCAAAGCTCTGTTAAAATTTTCTTCTATTTGTTTTCTCTTTTGAGAAGGGCTGAGGTAATCGCTACAATCCAACACTTTACCACTTTTATCGAGGGTAAAAACTTTTTCTAAGAATGAACTATTCCCATTCTTTTCATCTATTGTATATGCAACAGCGAAGGCTACAAATGCGCTATCACCATTTCCTATAAATGCGAGTTCATCGAAAATACCTCGTGTATCTAATAGCTTGACGCATCCTGATATTGAATCTTTTTTATATGTATTATCCATTTGCCATACCTCAACGGGAATACTTGTCTTTTTTTCTGCCAAAATCCATTCCATTATTTTGTAACTTTCTCCTTCTTTTAAACTATCCTCAATGGAATGGACTACGTATTGTTTACCCCATTCTATGATTTGTTCATCGGAAGCGTTTGCAAACAGTACATCCTTCTGTGATGGTGAACAACCAAGATAAAACATCAAAATGAAAATAGAAGTAATAATTTTTTTCATAATGCCATATTATTTAAGTTAGAATTAAATTTTTTGATTAATCCATAAAAGGAGAAGCAATTAGACCTATTAAAATTACTATACAAAGTAGAATGATAATGATGATTGGGATCATCAGGCAACCGCCACATCCTTGTAGAAACTCCGCTTTACCTTTTGCAAACTCTATTTGGGCTTTCTCATATTCAGAAAGTCTTTCAGCATTTTGCTCCTTCATAACTTCATTGTTTGTTCATTGTTTATATCAATAACCATTAATGACTTCATTCATGTCATCTACAACTTTTATAACATTCCCGTCAGAATCCAATACAAAAAGTTTCTCTTCCACCACGTAACCGCCATAACTGTTTTTAGCCCTATATTTATGAAGAGCAAAATAAGTATTATTGTCTTTATTATATATACCAAAGGCTTCCCAACTTATTCCTTCATAACTATCAGGGTCTTTAAGATAATGCCGTTTAAGATAGACCCTTACTCCTGCCATAGCTTTTGTTTGAGATGGTCCTTTGTTGCTCCCGTAGTTTTCGATTCTATTGTTACCCTTTGAAGAAGTGCTGTATTCTCTACTTGAAATATTGAAAATTATAACCACAACAAGAAAAATCAATACCGCTATCCATTGTCGGCGTTCTTTATTTTTTTTATTTTGTATGTAGATGGGATTTTGAATAATACAACCACAAGAAAGGCATTTAATGTACTTCTCATTTTTTAACCCTTCATCAATTGTTAGATTTATACCACAATTGCTGCATTGCAATTGTTGTGGATAGGTATTTAGTTTTAATTGGTTATTTGGTATTGGGGCTTGTTTCGCCGAAGTGCATGAACGAAGCGCAGAAAGCTCCTTACGGAAATCAAGATTAGTTTTATTGAAATTTCCTTGCAAGTTAAGCGGGGGATTATATATGCGAATCAATTCTTTTTCAACATTTGCATAATCATTATTTGCATAATAAAAAAGTAGCAGGTTGTCTTTCATCCATTCGGTCAGTGTACGCTCGTCAAATTCACCAAATGTAGTTTTTCCGTTTTGGGGAGAGTTTATGTCTCTTGGAATCAGTTTGAATCCCAATAAACATCCTAATGATTTGCGAATTGTGGAATTTCCGGCAGTGCCAGTGAAATGTTGTTTGTAGTCACGAATACGCAGACTTTTACTGCTTTTGCCTACATACACGACATTGTATTTCTCTTTTTTGTAATCAAAAGAGGTTAGTATAGGAGTGGTGGAAATTTGTACTTTTATGGGCAATGAGGACGTACTACGTAATACTATGATATAGTTACCGGGCTTGTCAGGTAAGACTGAAGCTCTCATTTTTTGAGGGTCAAATAAAGAAAATTCATCTTGTGAAATCATGTTGTTGGTTTCATATATAGCCGCCTGAGACCCCACTAAGCAGAGTTATACAAAAAGAAGCGTGGGTCTGCATGCCACGTCTTAGATGAAGGTCGTAGGAAAATACCTTGAGTACAGATATGGATATAGCAGCCCACGCTATAGCGTGAGAACCACTATGCTATCCTTGTACTCTTTGAAAATTTCCTACGTTTTCATCTACAAGATAAGCATAACGCTTCTAAAAATTCTAATATGTCTTGGAAAGAGCATACTCAATCCAATACAAAAATACAAAAAACAGCTAAAAAAATGAAACCAAAGCCCCTATTTTTTATTACGTTTTACAATCTCAACCCTCTTTTCGGTTTGTTCTCTTCTTTTTGGGTGTGGCTTACACCCAGCTTTTCTTTGAGTTCCTGAAACTTCATTTTGAACCATTCGAGTATGGGCATGCCGTCAATGCACAGCCGGAATTTCCCTTTCTCCTGCGGGTTCCTCTCCACGGTTGCCGTCGAGTGCTCCGTCCTGAACTTCTCCTTGTGTTCCTTCGAATAGAGCCTTCCCTTGAACTCCACGGGTTGCAGGCTGACAACCCGCCTTGTCAGTTCCTCGGTAAACCCCACTTCCCGGCATTGTTCGGCTATGGGCAACAATTCCTTCACGATAGGGAAATAGGTGTCTATCTGTTCCAGTCTGTTGTCGTATTCCCTGATTTTTTGCTGGTAGCTCCGGTCTATCTTGTTTATCTCGCTGTTGTGGCGGTTCTCCATTTTTGTCTGCTCCCTCTGTTCGGCTTGTACCTGCTTTTGCAGAGCCACAATGTCCTGCCTCAAATTTTCGTTCTCCGCTTCCAGCCTCTTGACCTTGCTGCCGCCCAAAAGAGAACTCACCCCGTCCGCTATGGCTGTGGTTGCGTTCACCGCCGCACCCTTCATCTTCTGCACGTTGATTTCCCCCTTGACCTTTTTCAGCTTCTTCTGCGCTTCCTCTTCCAGCCCCAGCAGGTTTTCGATGTTCTCCTGCAGGCTGTCCTGCCGTTCCACCAGTTCCTTGTAATATTGCGAGGTCGGTATGTGCTTTGCCAGCGAACCGTCCACGCCTCTCTGCAAGCCGTACTTGCTCATGGCTTGTGCGTAGGTGTCCTGATAGTGTTTCAGCTTGTGCCTTGCCATGACGTCATCGGCGCACAGCCGCACATCCTGCGTGTTCTTCTTTCTGTACTTCTTCTTCCCGTTCTGTTCGTCTTGTCTGGCTTTCCTGCGCTCCCCGGTCACTATCGGTACAATGGTGGCGTGTATGTGCGGCGTCTTCTCGTCCATGTGCAGGACTGCCGACACGAGGTTCCGCTCGCCGTATGTTTCCCGGAGCCATTTCAGGTTGTCGCTGCACCAGCCGTCAAGGCTCCCGTCCTCTTCCATACGCTTCATGTCCTCGTTGCTTCCGGTGAGCAGCACCCGGATTGCCCTTACCTGGTTGGTACCTATCTTGCGTTTGATGCCTGCCGTCTCTATCCGGTGCGCTATCGCCTGCGTACGGTTCCTTACCCCTTCGGGGAACTGTACCAGTTCCCGGTTCAGGTGCGTTCGCGTTCTGTCCGCATTCTTCGGGTGTACGGTGCGCTCTATGTGCGTGGACATTGCGCCGTCCGCACCTTTTGCCTTTTCCAAATGCAAAACTGCATATCCCATAACTGTAATACATTTTTCGGTTAATACTTCCCCTGCCTTGCTTCCATGCCGCATGGCTCACGGGGTTTCAAAAGGGGCGGCGTCCCTTTTGCTCATTGGGGCTTTTTTAGCGATGCGTGCATTGCGTGAAGAAAAAGCCCTAATGAGCTATGGCTTTTTTAAAGCCTTCCGTTGGCATGTGCGGTTACATCCCGATGCCTTTGCCTTTCCTCTCCGGTTGCCTTGCCTGCCGTTGCCTTTTCTCCGGTTCCGGCTTCTCCTGCCACCGTTCCGCTTGTCCTGACCGTTTACTACAAAGGAAGTCGTTCAGGTCGTTGTAGCCTCCGTATATGTGCGATGCGTCCCGTATGCGCATCCCGTATTCCTCCCGCAGTTCCTGAACGGCTTCCATTCCCGCCTTGTCGTTGTCAAGGAAACAATGGATGCGTTCGTAATCGCCCAGTGGGTGGATTGCTTTGGAAAGGTTGGAAGTAGAGTTCAGCACGATGTAGTCCTGCCCGTCAAGTTCGGGGCGGTCGGGACACCTTTCCAGCCGCAGGGTGAGGAAGGAGAGGTAGTCCATGAAGCCCTCGAAGAGATAGCAGGTCTCCTTCGTCTGTTCCTGCCGTATGTGGGTGATGTCCTTCGGTGCTATGCACCCCTTGAAGAATTTGTTGCGTATCTCGTAGCCTCCCGAACGGTTGGGAAAACCGACGGCAAAGTAGGGCTTGCCGTCGGTTTGATAGCGCACCTCGTAACATTCTCTTTTTGCCAGTTCAGTATTTATCCCCCTCTGCCGCAGATAGGAGAATAGGGCGGGGGAAGAAAGCGGCGCCACCTCCAACTGTCGGAAGCTCGGTTTGGAGAAAGGTTGCCCGCCAAAAGAGAAGGAGACCGGGCGCACGTTTGGTGCCTGCTCCGCTATCCTTTCCAAGAGGTAGGGCAGGCTGTCTGATGCGTAGAGCTCCTGCGCCAGTGCGATGATGTTCCCGCCCCTGCCCGCGCCAAAGTCATACCATAGGTTGCGTTCGGTATTCACCTTGAAGGACGGTTCGCACTCGTCCCTGAAAGGTGACTTGTACCATAGGCTGTCGCCCTGCTGTCTTGCCGGGCTGTAGCCAAGACTGTGCAGATATTCCTCAATGCGTATCCGCTTCGCTTCATTCGTATTCATGTGGGTTTCTGTTTAAGTGGATATTGTTTTTTTGTTTTCGCCCGTGCCTTTTGCATGTTGCGGGCTGCATCCGCTTTACTTTATTTCGCTATATATATGCACCCTGACTAAAGTAAAGCGGTTTCCGGGCTGTCATGCCCGTGCTGTTTTTCCTGTCAGGCGGTGTGAACATCTTTTTTTTGTTTTCGCCCGTACCTCTCTATATGTTATGGGCTATATCCACTTTACTTTATTTCCGTATATATATGGTACGGGACTAAAGTAAAGTGGTTCCCATGCCATACCGCTAATAGTGGAAATCGGGCTTGAAGGTGTATTTCCTGCCGTTCTCCTGCACTATCATCCGTTTGTTCTTCAATAGGGTAATGAGGTCTGTCACCCTGTTTCCGCCAAGTATGACGTCCACAGTGGCGTAGGTTTCCCTCAATACTCCCGCAAGTTCCTTGTAGCCGTATTCGTTTTTCAGGGTGAATGCGGCTTCCAGTGCGATGCGGTGCTGCTGCTCGGTGATGTCCTTGTAGGGGTCGAATTTCCTCCTCCCTTTGCCCGGCTCCTTCTCCTTGAACCGGTAGCCGTCCAGCAGTTCGGGCAGTGCCTCCTCATTGATACGGAATGCGAACGGCTCGAAGTCCACCGCCCTGATGTGTGCGGTTTTGACCGTGCTTATGTCGGGGTTATTCTCGTCCTTCTCCACTTGCAGCACGGTTTCCGCCTTGTTGCTTAGCTCGGTTCCGATGTGCCCCCTTGCGTTCTCGTCCCCCTTGTTCTGGTGCAGGACAGTATGGATGTGGATGTCCCTTTCCCCCGTCCATGTCATCAGATAGGAGATTACCGTTGTGGACTCACCGGGGTTGTTGATATCGTGCACCATGTCCCGTATTCCGTCAATGACTACCAGCCCGATATTCTCGGTGCGGTAGATTGCCTCCCTCACGATTGCTATGCGCTCTTCGGGCGTGTACTTCCTTAGGACGAGGAATTCAAGGTCTTCATGGTTTCTGTCTGCGGGCAGTCCCGCCATGCGCAATATCCGCTTTGCCACCTTTGCGCAGTGGTAGGTGCTTTGCTCGGTGTCCACATAGAGTATTTTCCGCTTGTTTTCGGGCAGTTCAGCCGTGTAGCTTAGTACCGTCCCGTTTTTCAGCGCAGCCGCCACGATTGCGGAGACGTTGAACGTCTTCTTGCTCTTGGCTTTCCCGATTGACGCGCTGAAATTCCCCAGCGTGCCGATGACGGAACCCCGCACTTTCAGGATTTCGGGTGCCTTCTCGTAGTCTTCCGAAAGGTCGAGCCGTGAGGCTTGCCATAGGATTACCGCCTCTTCGGGCGTGATGTTTCTTTCCTTGTTGTCCATACCGCACCTCCCTATCTGCGTCCCCCGCTTTTGCGTCCTGCCAGTTCAAGCGCCATGTCCGCATCGACGATGATTTTGCGTCCTATCTGCGTAATGGCTCTGTCTATCCTCCCGCTTTTTTTGATGCGGTTTGCTGTGGGTATGCTGCACCCGAACAGCCGGGCTATGCCGCCTATCCCGTACACGTACTTCTTTTCCTTGTCGGCTGCGGGTTGGGTTGGCTTCGTTTCGCTTCCCTGTAAGGCGTGCCGGTTCAGGAATATGAACTCTTCACCCGTCATCTGCCATACGGGCTTTGATAAAAGGTCTCTAATTTCCATATCAGAATGAAATTAACGTTTGTACTGCAAGCCCTGCGCATGGGCTTTTTACCTCGTTCGAACAGTGCAAAGTTAGTTCCGGGTACGGGTGGTAAGGATGTGGATAGCGTGATTGTGGTGTCACGCTATCTCACTAAATATCAGAAGATAATAAAGGGTGGTGGAAATTATTTTGAGTGGTAAAAGTGGTCGTGTCGTGGAATGTCGTTGCATATCACCGACTATCGGAATATTGACCGCATTTCCCTTGCGAATTCCTGATTGCTGTCACTGGCTAAATCGGTACGGGGCACGGGTGCCTTGTATTTGGACTTGTAGTATGCATCGTCTATTCCCAGCAGGTTCATGATATCCTCTTTCCATTTCTCTCTGTCCGGCTTGGGCAGCGTTTCACCCATAAGGAAAATGAGATAGCATACACGGGCTTTCTCCCTCGGTCTTATTTTCAGTCTGCCTTCGCACGGTTGCAGGTTCATGCTGGCGTAGAAGTCCAGTTCTGAAACGGCTTCGAACTGCTCGCCGTTGCATCTTTCGTAAACGGCTGACAAGAGTTTCATGGGGAAGTAGGCGGGTTGGCTTGTCGGTGTGGTGGCGGCTTCCTTTTCCTCTCCCTCCTTTTTCTTTTGGTCGGTCAGGTATTTTTCAAGGATTGCCAATAGTGAGCCGCCCAGTCTGCAAATGTCCCCGCAACGGTTTTTCAGGCATTGCAGGGCTTCCCGCCTTGCCTGCTCCTTCTGTTTGTACAGTTCATCCAGTTTGGCTTTTTCCTTGTCGTATTCCCGCTTGCACCGTTCGTACCTTCTTTCCAGCAGTTCCTCTTCCTGACGGTCATGCTCCCTGAAGCCTACCGCTTCCAAAGAGCCGTTGGCTTCCATGAGTTCCCGGTAATATCCGTTTGTGACTTTCATCTGTCTGTCGATGTCCCAGTCAAAACGGCTTTCATGCCGTCGGCAGACGTATTCGGTATCGAGACGGTCGAAAAACTCCCTGCAGGCGTTGTAAGTCGAGATGTTGCTTTCAATCTCACGTTTCAGGCTGTTCAGCAATATGGAGAAGTGTGCGGCGTCCATTTCAAGCATGAGGCTGATGAGTGCGGTTTCAAATGTCTGCGTGTCCCCGTACTCTCCGTAAAAGCCGGAAATGAATTGCTGCTTCTCAAAAGAGAAACTGCCGCCGGACATTATTTCGGTATATATCTTGTTGAGTTTCCCGTAGTGGGGTATCATTGATGTTATTCTTTCGTCCATAGTTATATCAGATTAAATTTAGTCATAGCGTTGATTTTGATTTCATCCGCTATATCAATATAGGGCTTCATCGCTTTGTAATCGCTGTGTCCCGTCCATTTCATTACTACTTGTACTGGAATGCCAAGTGCCAAAGCATTACAGATAAATGTTCGTCTTCCGGTGTGAGTACTTAATAATGCGTATTTAGGTGTAACTTCGTCTATTCGTTCATTTCCTCTATAATATGTTTCTCGTATTGGTTCATCTATTTCTGCCAGTTGTCCCAGTTCTTTTAAAAATTCGTTCATCCTTTGATTGCTTACAACTGGCAATGCCCTGTCATTAGGGAACGGCACACCTTTGTACTTTTCGAGTATTGCCTTGCTGTGGTCATTTAATTCAATAATAAGACTGTCTGCCGTCTTTATGGTAATAACTTCGATATGACCGTTTTTAACATCACTACGTTTCAAATTATACACATCGGAGTGACGTAATCCGGTGAAACAGCAAAATAGCAATACATCCCTTACTCTTTCAAGGTATTTCTTTGTTGGTGGTATTGGGCAGGTTCTTAGTTTATTTATTTCATTTTGGGTGAGGAATATCACTTTTTTGGGTGCACTCTTCATTTTAGGCGTGAATTTATCATAAGCCATGTTTTGGTGATACCCTTTTCGATTACTCCAACGTAAGAACCATTTTACGAATTTGATTTGTTTGGCAATGGAAGTGTTGCGCATGTTTTTTTCTGTACGCAAGAATTCTATATAGTCATTGAAATGTTTTTCCGTCCAACTGTCAAACGTAGTATTAGGGTCAAATGTATAAATGTGTTTTTTGACTGTTGCAAACTTTTTGAGGGTTGAGGAAGACCAGTCATTTTGTTTGCTACATTCTGCTACAAATTCATTGAAAACTTTCATGAAGTCTAATTCAACCTTTTGCTTTTCCTCATGGTTTTCTTTCTTTTCCCCTTTTGTCTTTAGGTTGAACGCTTCCTTAATTTGTGCAGGGGTGGGTATTACATCTTGCACCTCGAATTCTTTGAACACATTCTGTATTTCGGTGTATTGCCGTAATAGTTCGGCGTTGATTTCGGATGCACTTTGCTTTAGCTTGTTGGTACAACCGTTTCTAACCCGTTGCTTGTCTGTGTCCCATTTTTCTACATCGATTCTATATCCCGTAGTAAATTCGATACGCTGACTGGCAAAGATAACACGCATACGGATTGGCACATTCTTTGTGACTGGAATACCGTCTTTTTTGCGGCTTTCCGGTGCGAAAATGATATTTCTTTTAATATTCATAATTGGGTGTGTTTGAAAATGACACCCAAAAATACACCCGAAAAATGAGATATACAATGATATTAAGAGATATTTAGATTAATGAAATAAAGAGATAAATAACTGATTACATGATATTTGATATCCTGTGAAATTTTATAAAAAGGTTCGAGAGACACCCTCCAGCTCCACAACATTATAATGAAAAGAAAAATCCTGTAATCAATTGAATTACAGGATTTTTTGTTTGTAAATGATTGAATGAAAGAAAAATGCTTTATATGATAAGTCGTGGAATACTTTCTTAGGTCAACAAGCATATTTATTGCATGACATTGCGCTCTGACAGTTCCTTTCAGAGCAGGATATTTACTGCTATATTGTCTATATACTCTCGTTGCTTATTCAGGAATTCAGCCTGAAGGAGTTCATTGGACTGCGATATGACGGTGCAATACTTTTTCAGAGAATCGATCCACAATTTGTGTCTGGCTGTGATTTCCTTATTCCTTGTATATATCGGGTAACCATAGTGATGCCAGAAAGCAGATTCACTACTGTCATCCCATGTCGTATAAGTAGTGGTACTATTGATGTATAACACTGATAGATAAATTTCAATTTGAGTTCCGGTGGTATTAATACCTTTATTTATAGTTGTTGCTGTATCATCCAAATATTTGTGCAGTTCTACCTTGAGCGTATCCAATTCTATCTCGTTCAACAGTCCTCTCACATAGAAATATTGCATTTCCTTTATCAGATTAAGATACAGATTATTATCGACTATGAGAGACAACTTTCTTATTTTAGTATTCAAGAAGCTCATTCTTTCACAGCTTTCTTTAATCTCTTTGGGAATGACTACCTCCGAATATAGATAGTTCAGTGGTACATCTGTCATTTGATGCATCCATCGGTAATAGATAAATTTGAATAAATGTTCATAGTTTATAAACATGGTGTGCAGAAAATGATTTAGTGTGCAGGTGATTTCGGAATTCTCCGAGTCAATCAAGCGTTGCAGGTAGCTTTCATAGTAGCGAAAAAACTCTAGAAGATTCTTGCTTGGGTTTTGTCTGATTGTACCTATATGATTGAATGCGGCGGCATCGCTTTTATCATTACTGATAATCTCATCCAGTGAAAAGTTTAACACCAGAGATAGTTTATAAATCTCTTCCATAGAGAATGGCTTTTCACCTCTCAGTCTCCTGTAAGCGGATTCTTTGCCAATGTCTAAGACTTCCATAAGCAAAGTGACCGGTTTTAAATTTTCCGGCATGATATCCAGAATCTTTGTCAAAACAATTTTATTTAAATTCATAGTCATGAGTCAATGTATTATTAAATATTGTAAATATGAAAATTAAGCATCTAAATATAAAACGACAGCAATAATGTTTAGTTCGATAATTTGAACAATAATTTCCCGTTTTTTCAAAAAGTGAAATAGGTTCTTTTCGCTTGTTTATTATAATCCCAGTTATTGTGTCATTTATTAGTGTATGTTTTATGTTTCCGTAAACAAAGTAGATTAAACGTCTCAAATACTATCATACAGTTCGAATGTAACTGTTTTCTTTGTAATACGGACATTTTAGACTAATTATATGAAGCTCCAGAAATTAAATATTAGAGGGAGAATTATGAATATAGCCAAATGGCGATATAAATTAGAGATTTTTAAAGTAAAGAAGTTTCTATGTGTAATGATGCTTTTTGTTCTTGCTGCTAGGGTAGCTTATTCGGAAAATGTCGGACAAGAAACGAAAACAATAAACAATATGCCTGCATATTTTACTATTGGTACTAATCTACTATATTGGGCGGCACTTGCACCAAATGTAACTGCCGAGTATTATTTCCCGGACAGTGGTTCTTCGTCAAATTTGGTGGTAATCTCTTTTTTATTTCGACGGTTTTCCTCTTCTTCTTTCTTAATCCTATAAAAAGTTGTAGATATGTTTGCTTTTTAGTAACTTTAAAGACACCACATCATTAAGAGTTACAATGCAACAAGCCATATCTACAACGTACAAATATACATCAAAAAAAGAAAATACTCCTACAAATAGGGGATTATTTCATGATTTCAGATTCAGTCTTGGTTACGATAATCTGCAACAAGATGGTATCTCTGAAGCTGTTGGCTCATTGACGGTCTTTTTACATACGGCTGGCAAGGGGGCTTCCTGTCCTTATTGCGGACATTTCAGTCACCGGTTGCACAGTTACTACTCCCGTCATATTCAGGATCTTGAAGTTTACGGTCATACTTTGGAGTTAGTCATAAAGGTTGGCAAATATTATTGTGACAATGTTTCTTGTCCGCAAAAAATATTCTGCGAACCGTTGTCTTTTCTGGCTCGTCGGTATGGTAGACGGAGCTATCTTGTTGAGGAACGCATCAGATCGATAAGCTTGGAACTTACTTCCCGAAAGGCCTCTTCTCTTTTGCAGCTGTTCCATATAACGGCCAGTAGCTCTTCCTGCTTACGCATTCTACAACAGTACGGGCAACATAATCCTATGCATAATAAAAGTATTTATGTAGGTATTGATGATTTTGCCTATAAAAAAGGTAAGGATTATATGAGTGTGGTCGTAGACCAGATGACACACATGCCTATTGCTTTGTTAGAGGATAGAAGCGGAGAAGCACTTGATAACTGGCTCATCCGGAATCCTCAAATACAATATATAACGAGAGACCGTGGAAGATGTTTCACAGAGGCTATAAACAGAATAATCCCTGGTGTTACACAAATCTGCGACCGGTTCCATCTAACCAAGAATATGACGGACACGATGATACCGGAAATAGAGAAAATGATTCGTCAGACCAAGCAAAAGCTCAAATACGAATATCCTGACAGAGACACGGCTTCTTCGTTAATTCTTCAGGACATATTTAACATGGGAGATGTCCGACACAGAGAAAAATTGAAGATATACAGGGAAAGCCTGAACTTAAAAATGCAGGGGATGACCATTGAGCAGACAGCCGCACATTTGGGCAAGAAAAGTCGCTACATTTATAAGCTCATTCACAACAGGAGAATAGGGGCATACTTGAATGAGCAACAGAAGACAGCTCTTAAATATGTATCCGAACTGGCTACAATCATTAGTGCGGGCTGTATTACCCGAAATATATTGGCACAAAAAATGGGGAGTAAAATCAGTGGCGCACTTATTGGAAGGATAACATCCAGCTTGCGAAAAATGTATCAACAAAAGAGGAAGGAAGTCAAGGAGCATAATGAGAGCATTGAAAACGGAAGTAAAACACAGAGAGTTTCACAGAATCAGATACGCAAATACATTCTAAAGGGAGAATCGGATAATCCTAAACTGGCGGAACTATATAAGTCCTCACCACAGATAAAAGAACTCTTAAGCGTGTGTCAGGATTTCAGAGATATGATTAATGGGAACACTTATGATAAGGATATTAGAAAGTGGATTGAAAAAGCGAAGGCAACACGGAATATGGCACTGACGAACTTTGCATATGGTATTGAAAAAGACTGGGAGGCAGTACAGGCAGCTATTGATATCCCCTTCAGTAATGGATTACTGGAGGGGACAGTGAATAAAATTAAAGCGCTAAAAAGGCAGATGTACAATAGGGCAGGAAGTAAACTACTGAGAGCCAAGATTCTTTATTCACAATAGAAGAAGTACCACCAAATTTGACGAAGAACCAGAAATCTTTTTCAGGGAGAAATAAAAGTAAGTTCATAATGGTGCAGCATTGAATTATTTTTTGGCGGAGTTATTCTAACACTTAATAGTTCAAAAGCAGATATTTCTTTGACCAAAAGATAGAACTAATGATGAATTAAAAGTTGCAATTATGGTTTTCTTCCCACAACAAACGGGAAAAGTCAGAAGAATCATGTACATTTGTAATCCGAAAACTAAAAGAACATCGCAATGAAAATATTTCCAAGCAGCAGTATCAAGAAATTGGACGCTTATACCATTGAGAACGAACCTATTGCATCAATCGATCTGATGGAACGTGCAGCAACCGTATTAACAAAAGCCATCACAGACAGATGGAATACGGAAACGCCGGTCACTATCTTTGCCGGACCGGGGAATAATGGCGGAGACGCTCTCGCCGTAGCCCGCATGATGGCTGAAAAAGGATATAAAATCGAGGTATTTCTCTTCAACACGAAAGGAGAACTTTCACCCGACTGCCAGACCAATAAAGAACTGGTAGAAATGATGGAAGAAGTAAAATTCCACGAAATCAGTACCCAATTCGTACCTCCCGTCCTGACGCCCGATCATCTGGTAATCGACGGATTATTCGGTTCAGGCCTGAACAAACCGTTGAGCGGTGGATTCGCTGCCGTAGTGAAATACATCAATTCCTCCCCTGCCATGGTAGTAGCCATCGACATTCCTTCCGGACTGATGGGAGAAGAAAATACATTCAACGTAAAAGCTAATATTATCCGTGCCGACGTAACTTTCAGTCTGCAACTGCCGAAGCTCGCCTTTCTTTTCGCAGAGAACACTGAATTTGTCGGAGAATGGGAAGTGCTGGATATCCAATTAAGCGAAGACGGTATTGAAGAGATGGAGACTAACTACGAAATGTTGGAAATAGAAGAAATCCGTTCACTCATCAAGCCACGCAAACAGTTTGCCCACAAGGGGAACTTCGGCCATGCACTATTGATTGCCGGTTCAAAAGGAATGGCAGGAGCCTCTGTTCTCGCTGCCCGCGCCTGCCTCCGTTCGGGAGTAGGGCTGCTGACTGTTCATGCGCCAATGTGCAACAACGACATCTTGCAGACCTCCATACCCGAAGCAATCGTAGAAACCGACATCAACGAAACCTGTTTTACCGTACCTACCGACACGGACGACTATCAAGCAGTCGGCATCGGCCCGGGACTGGGACGAAACGAGGAAACGGAAGCTGCCTTATTGGAACAACTGGAACACTGCCAGACTCCTGTTGTAGTAGATGCCGACGCTCTTAATATCCTCGCCAACCACCGTCATGCCCTTACCCATCTGCCGAAGGGTTCCATCCTCACCCCGCATCCGAAAGAACTGGAACGTCTGACCGGCAAATGCCAGGACTCTTACGAACGTCTGATGAAGGCTTGCGAACTGGCCCGTGCCGCCCATGTCCACATTATTTTAAAAGGAGCCTACTCCGCCATCATCACCCCCGAAGGTAAATGTTTCTTCAACCCAACCGGAAATCCGGGAATGGCAACCGGAGGTAGCGGTGACGTACTGACCGGAGTAATCCTGGCGCTGCTTGCCCAAGGTTATCCCACCAAAGAAGCCGCTAAAATCGGCACTTACATTCACGGATTGGCGGGCGATGTCGCTCAAAAGAAGCAAGGAATGATCGGAATGATCGCAAGCGATATTATCACCTGTCTGCCGACAGCATGGCGACTTGTAAGCGAATAAAAGTTAAGAACTTACAGTTTTTTCAATAACTTCATTAACTTTGTTTTCAAAACCAGTTAAAAAGAACCGAATATGAAAAAGTTGATTATAGCAGCAGGACTACTTATGACAACGTCCGCCTATGCACAAACCGAAGTACTGACAGGGGTTACCCGAGGAAAAGACTATGGAGTGGTTTACAGTCTTCCCAAAACCCAAATAGAACTTGAAATAAAAGCCAACAAAGTCAACTATACTCCGGGAGAATTCAGCAAATATGCTGATCGTTACCTGCGACTGACCAACGTCTCCGCCGACCCTGAAGAGTACTGGGAACTGACTAGCGTAAAAGTGAAATCCGTAGGTGTGCCCAACAGCGAAACGACGTATTTCGTAAAATTGAAGGATAAGACAGTAGCACCGCTCATGGAACTGACAGAGGATGGCATTGTGAAAACGATCAATGTTCCTTACAGCAACAGCAGTGTAGGCAAAAAAGCCGCTCCCGCTCCCACAGTCCTCCAAAAGAAAGCAAATCCTCGTGAATTCCTGACCGAAGAGATTCTGATGGCTAGCTCTACCGCCAAGATGGCCGAACTGGTGGCTAAAGAAATCTATAACATCCGCGAAAGCAAAAATGCCTTATTGCGCGGACAGGCTGACAATATGCCTTCAGACGGAGCACAGCTTAAGATTATGCTCGACAATCTGAATGCACAGGAAGAAGCCATGACGCAAATGTTCTCCGGCACCTGCAACAAGGAAGAGAGAACATTCACTGTCCGCCTTACCCCTGACAAGGAATTTAACAATGAAGTTGCTTTCCGCTTCTCGAAGAAGTTAGGTGTAGTTGCCAACAATGATTTGGCAGGAACTCCGTTTTATATCAGTCTGAAAGACCTGAAATCGGTCAAGATACCACAGGAAGATGGTAAGAAGAAGAAAGATTTGGATGGAATCGCCTACAACGTACCCGGACAAGCTATGGTTACATTGACCGACGGCAAAAAGAAACTTTACGAAGGTGAACTTCCTATTACTCAATTTGGTGTGATAGAATATCTGGCTCCGGTTTTGTTCAACAAGAATTCTACCATCAAAGTTTATTTTGATCCGAATACGGGAGGATTGCTCAAAGTGGACAGAGAAGAAGGGAAATAGAAAAACGAGAAAGTGAACTTCTAAAAAACAAAGAATATGGTTGGTGAAGGACATGCATTCGACATGATACGCCGAATAAAAGAGGGACGGGAAGCTTCCCGCCTACGTCGTGAACGTGCTAACGACAAGTTGAAGCATTTAAACCGTGCAAACGAACCTTATCCACTACCCAATACCACTCCCGAAGAAATGGAACGTATCATCCACGACTCGGAGAAAAAGAAAGAGAAAGACAGCAATTATTTTGTTTGGGGAACGCTTATTATCATGGGAGTCCTGATAGCAATTGCCGTCATACTTTGGGCTGTATTTATCAAATAAATAATAATAAATTCACCACAGAGGACACGCAGGACACAGAGGTTTAATCTTTTTTATTCACTATAGAGTAACACAGAGTCTCACGTATTGAGAATCGTATTTATCGCTCTGTTTTACTTGCGGAAAGAGAGAGAAGAACTCTGTGTCCTCCGTGTCCTCTGTGGTGAAATATAAATTCCTATTTATGCGACTGGTATCACCAGTTTTATAAATCCATCTTTCTGCATTTGAGAAAGATAAGCCGATACACGCGACTCGTAGCCCTCTTCATTTTGAAAATGGTCTGCGAGTTTTTCTATAATCTCACTAACATTGCGTTTTCCATCTATCAGTTCCCATACAGCCGTACCGTGTTCTTCCAATTTCACATGAAGTTCTTTCGACATTCCTTTCGGCACAAGGAAGCGTTGCATCCACGGATATTTAAAACGGGGAAAGGAGAGCACAATTGTCTCCCCTTCCCTTTCTGCTGTAATATGTTCACTGCGACAGGGAATGACCTCTAACAGGTTGATTTTCTCTTTGGCAGCCATACTTCTTATTTTTTATTTCAGAGTATTCATACTGATACCCTTTTGTTTACACCTTGATACAAAATTCCTTTGTTACTTTAGGTATTGAATTTCCCAGTTACTTTTGGATATTCGCCTCTTCCAGACCGTATCCCTTCTTCTTGTTCTCTGCCTTCAACATCAAAGCCACAATCAGAGCAAGTACACCAAAGAGAGCAAAAATAGTCATCGGCAATGTGTAATCATAAGTCTGTGCACCGTCTACCACCGGACCTTTGCAATAAGTATTCAATACCCATCCGATTAACAAAGGAACACCCATCAGTCCCCAGTTCTGTACCCAGAAAATCAAAGCGTAAGCAGTACCCAGCTGTTTTTCCGGAATAATCTTCGGAACAGAAGGCCACATAGCCGAAGGCACCAATGAGAAAGCAAATCCCAATATAATCATTATAATAGTAGCAAACCACCATATATTCAGTATAGGCAGGGCAAACATGGTATGTACAAAAATTAGCATCAATGATCCGATCACCATCAATGTGGCTCCTTTACCGATACGGTCATATAACGAACCGAACAACGGAGTCAGGATAATTGCACCAATCGGCAACAATCCGGGAATCGTTCCCGCCAGTTTCGGATCTACATTATATTTCTGCACCATCAAGTCGGCAGCATATTTGATAAAAGGGAAGACGGCCGAGTAGAACAATACGCACAGCAATGCGATCAACCAGAATCCCTTATTGGTAATGATATACACAATATCTTTCATACGGAACGGTTCTTCCGGTTCCAAACCTTCTGCATCCAAAGAAGCATCCAATTTCTTATCGTAGAAAGTATAAAGGAAGAAAGCAATAGTACCTACACACAGCATAATCAGACAAAACAGAATAGGAGCAGGAATATTGGTATGGAATGCACCACCCTCGTCCGTATATCCGAAGAAGTCTGCCAAAGGAACTGTCAACACCATCGCCAGAGTTGTCCCAATACGTGCCGTAGCCATTTCAAGTCCCATAGCCAATGCCATTTCCTTGCCCTTGAACCATTTCACTATAATCTTGGAAACAGTGATACCAGCAATCTCCACACCTACACCAAAGATAGCATATCCCAATGCAGCCAACGTCACCTGTGTTTTGAATCCGAAGAGCATGGCACCTTCCGGAAAAGTAGTAGAAATCGCATAGTATTTCAATCCACAACCAAACACCATCAATAAGCAAGCTCCCATTCCGGTGAAACGAACTCCCATTTTGTCCAAAATGATACCACCGAAGATCAGCATCAACAAGAATACGTTAAACCAACCGTAAGCGCTTGTGAAGAATCCATAATCAAGACTATCCCATAATAGTTCTTTCTCAAGCATGGGTTTTAGAGGAGACATTACGTCGGTGAGGAAATAGCCGCATAGCATAGTAAATGCGACCAATGCTAGAACACTCCATCGGAGTACGGCGGAGTCATTCAATTTCTGTTTCAAATGTTCTGTCATTGTTATATTTAAAAAAGTAGTTAATAATCTTATACAGCCAACAAAGGTAGTTAAATCTCGTTTGTTTCTATCACAAAGAGATTGTTTTTACAAGAAAAAGTTAAGTGCGGATTACACTGACCACGCGGAACATTGAAAATCCGTGTAATCTGCGTAATCCGCACTTAAATATCAAAGAAATGCAGCATCCGTCTGCACCTTCCCATTAATGGTTTTACCCCAAAGTCTTACCTGACGACGGAGTGAATTACTCTGCTGCAGGAGCAGGAGTTTCAGTAGCCGGTGCCGGAGTTTCTGTAGCAGGTGCCGGAGTTTCTGTAGCAGGTGCATTGGTAGCAGGAGCTTCAGTTTGCGGCGCAGCCGTACCTGCGGGTAAGTTATACGGGTTAGTCTGTTGTTCTTTCTGTGCCTGTTCCAACACTGCGTCTTTAGCAACAGCAGAGCGAGGAACTACATAAGCAGTAGCAATGCTCATTACAACCATAAAGATGGCCAGGCCCCATGTTGCTTTTTCCAGAAAGTCTGTAGTCTTGCGCACGCCCATGATGGCGTTAGATGAAGAGAAACCAGAAGCAAGTCCGCCTCCTTTTGAGTTCTGAATCAGCACGATGAAACACATCAACAAGGCTGCAATAACCATTAAGATAACGAATAATAAGTACATTTTTAGTTATTTTGAATTAGCGTTAATAATCAATTTCTCCAAAAATCTGATTTGGTCTGCAAAGTAAGCATTTTTTTTTGGATATTTCAAGCTTAATTTTTTAATTATTTCAAGAGCTTTTGAATATCGTTGCTGTTTAACATAGATTTTTGCCAAAGTTTCCGTAAAACAGCTGTCATCTTCCTCTTCTTCCTTCATCGTTTCTTCTTCGGTAAGTTCGTCCGAAGAGGTTGGCGAAGATGGCATTTCTTCTCTTAAAGGTTTCATGCAGAGGGGAGAGTCGCTCTCGCTCTTTTCTATAAAGTCGTCAATCAGTTCGAAGCCTTTGAGTTTGGGCGTTTCTTCGGCCGGCTGTTCCGTGGCCGGAGTCTCCTCCAAAAGATAAGAAGTGTAATCCATCGAATAGTCGAAACTGGTCCGGGCAGTCACCTCTTCGGGTACTGTGGACAAGAAAGCGTCGATCAATGCTAATGTGCGGTCTACGGACGGTTCGTCTTTCAGCACCTCCGTAAGAGGTATTCCCTTTTTCCGTGCCTGCACATCATAGCGGTCACCTTCAATCAACCGGAACAACTGCCGTCTGTCTGCAATGTAAAGAACTGCTTTCCGCAGTTCTCCACCGAAACTAATATCATGGAGAATATACAGATTCTTCAGATACAGCAGACGAAGTGACTGAAAATACGGATACCTCGCAAGAAGATTGCGCAGTTCGTACAAAGTATCCCTATTCAGCGTCTCGGGATGCTGAATCCATTGTTGAAAGTTAACAGAAGTCATTTATATTACCAGTTTGCTACAGTTGCATTAAAAATTTGGTCGGTGATCTCTTTAGACATTTCAGCAATCAATCCGTCCTGTACGGCAGTCAACAACTGGGTAGAGTCGTAGGTACGGAACGCAGAAAACTGTTGTTCAAAGTCTTCGGCATGATTGGTGTTGTTGACAAAACGCACATTGACGGTGATAGTCAACTTCGTCTCCGAAGAATAACCGTCGGCAGATACTGCCTGGTTGTACTGATTGTACCCTGTGATTTCTCCGTCAATCTGCAAGTCGGCATTTTGACTCGGCTTGAGCAGTTGCAGACGGGTCTGCCGGATGAAGATATCTTTCAGGTCCTCATTGAATTTGGTTGCCAACGGAGCATATACATACTCCGACTTGATCGGGAAGTCGGCTATCGAAATGGTCTTTACCTTATCATAATTGATAGACGATCCGTTAAACTTATAGGAAACAGTGCACGCAATGACTACCAACGGCAAGCCGAACAGTAGCAAAGGGCGTATTATTTTCTTAATCCAATTCATATTCTTTTATTTTTCTATAAAGTGTACGCTCGGAAATATTCAAGTCCTTGGCCGCACTCTTCCGCTTTCCGTGATGCCTTTCAAGTGCTTTGCGTATCATTTCTTTTTCCACTTCGTCCAGTGACAAAGGAGGTTCTTCTACATATTCTTCCGTGTCTTGTATGTCATCGTCATCCTTGCAAACCGCAGGCTGCATGGTATGAATGATCGCAGGTACCGAAGGCTGGTGTGTCGTCACTACCGGAGTAGTAACCACCGTTCCCACTTGTCCTACCTGCCCCACCTGTCCGGCACGTTCCGCCATCAGGTTGTGCACCATCTTCTTCAGCTCCGCCACTTCCTGGCGCATATCGAACAGAACAGAATAAAGAATCTCCCGTTCGCTCTCAAAGCCTTTACTCTCACGCGTTCCCATCAGCGCGGGAAGACGTTGCGTATTTTGTGCAGGAAGATAATTCTGCAAGATAGCAGCAGAGATCTCCCTGTTGGTTTCAATGATAGATATTTGCTCGGTGATGTTCTTCAACTGACGAACGTTGCCGGGCCACGGGTAAGCCAATAACTCTTTCTTCGCATCCTCCGTCAACTGGATAGCAGGCATCCGGTATTTCTCTGCAAAGTCTGCGGAAAACTTACGGAACAACAAAAGTACATCGTCACCACGTTCACGCAAAGGCGGTATTTGGATAGGCACCGTATTCAACCGGTAATATAAATCTTCACGGAAACGTCCTTCTGCAATCGCTTGTGTCAGATTGACATTGGTAGCTGCCACAATACGAACATCCGTCTTTTGCACTTTGGACGAACCTACTTTTATAAACTCGCCACTCTCCAACACACGGAGCAAACGCGCCTGGGTAGGCATCGGCAACTCCCCTACTTCATCAAGGAAAATAGTACCACCGTCGGCTTCGCCAAAGTACCCTTTCCGTTCGCCAATCGCACCGGTAAACGCACCCTTCTCATGCCCGAACAGTTCGGAATCAATCGTGCCCTCCGGAATAGCACCACAGTTGACAGCAATATACTGTCCATGCTTCCTCCGGCTATATTGATGAATAATCTGCGGAAAACTTTCTTTTCCGACTCCACTTTCTCCGGTAATCAGCACAGACAAATCGGTAGGAGCTACCTGAATGGCAACATCTATGGCGCGCGACAATGCTTCGGTATTACCTATAATACCGAAACGTTGTTTCACTTGTTGTATCTCTGCTCTCGTCATCACTCGTTTTTAATCTTCGTCTACTGTATCCAGCTTCAGTTTATCACTATCGTCACGTTTCTCGTAATACTGTTTACGCAACGGATTGGCACGAGCCACTTTTTCCCGCTGACGATTACGGAACACATCGATGGCAACATAGATTGCCTGACGGAAAGAATCTTCACAAGCCAATCCCTTGCCTGCAATATCGTCTGCCGTTCCATGAGCCGGAGAAGTACGTACTACCGGCAGGCCTGCCGTATAGTTCACCCCGTCTTCCATAGCCAAGGCCTTGAACGGAGCCAGCCCCTGATCGTGATACATCGCCAGGATACCGTCAAAATGAGTATAATTGCCTGAACCCATAAAGCCGTCGGCCGCATAAGGGCCGTAGCAAAGGATTCCTTTCTCTTCCATTTCTTTCATGGCAGGGATAATCACTTCCTGCTCTTCCATTCCCAACAAACCACCGTCTCCGGCATGAGGATTGAGAGAGAGCACCGCAATACGCGGAGCGCCGATACCGAAATCCTGTTTCAGGCAACGATGGAATATCATCAGTTTCTCCTGAATCAGTTCTTTGGTAATCGTAGTCGCGATCTCTCTAACAGGGATATGTGTCGTCACCAAAGCCACCCGGAAGTCATTCTTCATCAAAATCATCAATGACTTATCACCATTGCCCAGACGTTCTTCGATATATTCCGTATGTCCGGGGAAGGAGAACTCTTCCGACTGAATCGTATGTTTGTTGATCGGAGCTGTTACGATAACGTCTATCAGCCCTTCGCGATATTCTTCGATGGCACGTTCCAAAGCCCCCAGCGCAGCTTTACCGGCTTCGGGGTCGGGTTTGGAAAATTCCACTTTCACCTCATCATCCGTACAGTTCACCACGCTCAAACGGTTGTACCCCGCTTCGGTAGCAGAGTTGACAATGCTGAAATTGGTCTGTATATCCAGCGCTTTGCGATGATAAGCCGCTACTTTCGGTGAGCCATAAATGATCGGAGTACATAGTTCCAACATCGTAGGGTCGGAAAATGTCTTAAGAATCACCTCATAGCCCACCCCGTTAATATCTCCTTGGGTGATACCTATCCTTATCTTGTTATCTTCCATGTTTTTATTTATTAGTTTGTTCCGCTTCCTTAGATGCTTCTCCCAATGGAATCTGATTCTGCTGAACTTCATTCGGAAGTTTCAGTGTATACAGAGATGCTTCCATCTGGCGTACCAGGTTGCGTTTCATTTTATCAGGTGAATAAACAAATATTTCTGCTGTTATAATTCGTTGGTTTTTCTCGTCCAGACGAGTATGAGATACATACGGGCCACCCATAAAGTCGCCCTTCATACGCCACAGGCCACGTGCTTCCATTGTGTAGCTGTTCTGTACATTGATCGGACGGACATCGGTCAGCAAACTATCGGTCGACATATAAACGCCTTCCTTGAATCCGGGGATATTGGCTTTCATCACGGAGTCACGTTTGTGCACAAAATATTCTTTGGTAAACGTATCCTTGTCAGTGTACGGATAAGAGTACATCACAAAGTTACGGTCGGCACTACCTGTGTTGGTAGAGGCCCAAAAGAAATCATCCCCGGTCTTTGAATTAGCCAGTTCGGCATCCACCCAGATGTCGCATCCGAACAAACTGTCCACTTTCTGCGAAATGAAGTTACTATGCTTCCCTTCCAGGAACGTAATCTGACGGTTCATTTCCGCACGGGTAAAGAAGTCGACAATCGTCTTTTTGTTCTCTTCCACAAACTTCTCGAACTCTTCTTCGTTCGGAGCCTGGATAGTCAATATCATCTGCGGATTGGCATACACGTCCTTCGCATATTTGAACGAGGCTTTCGTATATATATCCTGTATATCTACAATAATAATGTTACGTATCAACTTCAGCGTAGAATCATAATCTTTCGGTGAAGTATACATAATCCGGAAAGAAGGTTCCGACTGCGGCAAACCGGGCATATCAGCATCGAGCGCATCATGTAAAGCCCTTCCGGCAGCACGATCCCAAACACCGTGATCTACTACAACCAAAAGCTCGTAAGCACGACCACTAGAGGTGTGATTTCCTTTCAGACCACAAGATGCAACGACAAAGGCTACCAAAGCGATGCATAAAATAAAAGAGTACTTTTTCATGATGTTCGGTTTTATATATTAACTTTCATTATTTTTCTCCTGTTTCGCTGTCGACAGCATACCGCAAGCGGCAAAAATATCTTCGCCCCTGGATGAACGGATAGTGGTGAAAAGTCCGTGTGACGTCAGATAATCACGAAAACGGGTCATCGTATCCATGTCCGCCCCCTCGAGGTCTACCCCCGGTATGGCATGAAAACGAATCAGATTCACCCTGCAATCCAGCCCGCGAAGAAGTTTCAGCAACTCTTTGGCATAGACCTGCGAATCATTGAGCCCTTTAAAAACAATATATTCAAACGAAAGTCGACGTTGTTTACTAAAATCATAGTTTTTTAACAGTTCCACCATTTCGGTGATTGAAAACGCCTTTTCCGCCGGCATTAATTCAGCACGCTGAACGGTCAGCGGAGAGTGAAGGCTGATGGCAAGGTGACAGTCATTTTCTTCAATAAAACGCTGCAATCCTTTCCGTAGCCCGACTGTAGAAAGCGTGATACGCTTCGGACTCCATGCGTAACCGTAGGTAGCGGTCAGTAGTTCCAATGCCTTCAATACCTCATCCAGGTTATCGAGCGGCTCGCCCATTCCCATCATTACGACATTAGTCAGTTTGTCCCGTTCCGGCAGCGAATGAATCTGATTCATGATCTGGCTGGCGGTCAGGTTAGCGGTATACCCCTGTTTACCGGTCATACAGAACTTACAGTTCATCTTGCAACCTACTTGTGACGACACGCACAACGTTGCCCGGTCATCATCCGGTATATAAACCGACTCTACAAAATGGTTCTCACCCACTTTATAAAGATACTTCACCGTACCATCTACAGAGCGCATTTCATCTACCGGAGCTTCCGCTCCCACCTCATAGTTCTGCTTGAGCAACTCCCGGTGTTTCAATGACAAATTAGTCATATCATCAATCGAGGCTACCTTCTTTTCGTAAAGCCAGGATGCAATCTGCTTGGCAGCAAAGCCGGGCATACCCAGTCTTTTTGTCAATGATTGAAGCTCTACAAGAGTCATTCCTAAAAGGGGATATTTAGACATTCTTCTTTCTGTTGATAGTTTATATCTGCAAATGTAAGGAAATAAAGTCGATTTCCGTATAGCAGGAATGTAAAAGTTAACAAAAAAGGAAGTATGCCTCCGTTATGATTCAACCACGCTGATATATTGAAGTAGCTTTTGCGCCATTTCAGAATCCTCGCCATTCTTTTTCACTTCATAACCGTACGCCTCACGGAAACAAGCCAGCGCCTCTTCCCGTTCATTACAAAAGCTGTGCAAAACCCCTAAGTTCTGACAAGCCAGAATCGTATCTTCATCCTCCCATCCCAGATATTTCTTTCGCAGTTCAAGCTCTCTGAAGAAAGCCTCTTTCGCCATTGGATAATTCTCCAACTTCACATAAGCCTGTGCTTTGTAATAATATACCAGACAGGAAGCATTAGGGTCAGCATCATCGTGAATATCCAAAGACGTCGCAATACGAATCACGTTATCATAGTCTTTATTCATGTAATACTGCTGCATAATATCACATCTCAATGCCTCATATCGGACAGTCAGTTCCGCCAGACGCGGTTTTTCGCTGAAATACATTTCATGCAGAAGAGACTCACGGAAGAATAAAGTAGACGCCTGCTCATCGCCACGTTCATTCATCATCCGTTTGAATTCCCTGCATAGATAATACAACTGTTTATGACAAGCGACGATCTGTTTTTTATTATCTATCTGTATAGCAATGTCCAACGCCTGATTCATCAGCATCCATGCTTCATCGTATCGTTTGATATAATAAAGACATTTACCCTGCATACGCAAACATTTAGCCACTCCACCGGACAGTCTGCCATTCAATGACTCGTGCATTTCAGCAACTTTCCGGAATTTCTCGGCAGCACTCTCTTCCTCATCCTTATAGTAATCACAATAAGCCAGATATTCGGAAAGTTCAATGACTTCTGCCTGACTCTTCTCGTCAGCAGAAGCCGCATGATAATCAAGCGCCCTATTCAGATAGATCACTGCTTCATTGTATTGCTCATTGTAGTAATATGCCAGAGCTAGATTTCGGCAGGTGTTGGCAATCTCCAGTTCCGGAGTCGGTACAATGTTTTCCTGCATCACCAATGCTTTCAGGAAACAGTCGCATGCCGTTTCGTATTCTTCATTACGGGCATATCGGCATCCCTCATTCATCTTCAATACCGACTTGGCAATGAGTGGCATAGCAGCACCTTCCATACTCTTCTCACTCACAGCAGCTGCCGCCTTCGTCAGATGGAAAGAACTGCTCAAGAAAGTAGCCATATCATTAGCAATAACAGGAATTAAAAAAGAATCGATCTCATCAAAGTCCAATTCGGCATAGACTTCAGGCGTAACTTCAGGATTGTCGTTCATGATCGCTTTCCAGCTATCTTCCAACAAAGAACGATTCGTGCGATACAGAATCTCGAAAATCTCCACATCACAAATCCAATCCTTCAATATATCCCATTCTTGCATCTTATAGCATTGATAGGTAATCTCCACTTTATAGCGATACGAATCATGGTAGCAGAACTGTTTCATGCGATAGTTATAATCGGCAAAAGTCAACGGATGGGAAAGGATTTCTTCCTCATCCAGCAGAGCGGAAATAATTTCATGGCGACTATCATCTATACATTCGTCATCTTGAGCGAAATAGCGTTCGATCGCCTCTACCATTTGTGTGTCACCAATGCAATATCGTCCTCCTTTGTTGGTGAGCCAGCTGCTCATTTCCACTCTCAACTGCGACCAAAGTATCTGATTAATGTCTGCCATGCTCTTCACTTCATCTTCGGTAAATCCTTCTAAAGTAAGTGAAAGCATCAGAAGCGTTCTTCCAATCTCTTCGGAACCATAATCAGCCGACAAACGCCGTAGCACACTGTCATAGAATTGCCCAACCTCATTGAGCCGGCAATATCCACGCATATATTCATTGAGAGCATCGTACTGACCGAACGAAACCAGCTCGTTGAGCAATACACTTAAACAGCGCGGTTGTTTAGCCAGCACCCACGAAGCAAGAATATCTTCCTGTTGTGCAGACAAAGCCTTGGAGTAAGTAGACAAATATTGCTTTGAGAACGACTTGGCATCCGCCTGTGAAAAGCCATTCAGCTGGAAATGGGCGTAGCCATTCTGAACAAAGGGCAGGTAGGCAGTGGATGACGCAGAAAAGCTCAACACGACTTTCACGTTCGGGGGAATAGATGCAAATAAAGAAAACAGGGATGCTTCAGTCGGATTCAGATAACTGATGTCATCAATCAGCAAAATGATAGGATATCTTGATGCACCCAACGCACTCCACAACTGACTGAACTTTTGGATAGAATTCAAATCTTCTTCAATCTCCTTGAGGTTTCGAAGTGTGTTCCCTGAAAAAGTGTTCAAGCCAGCATCTCCCATCAAAACCGAGTTTTTCACGGCGTCCATGATGGATTTGGCAGTGCTTTGGGTCGAGTCCAGTTCTTTTGAAACTTCCGCCGCGAACAAATTTTCTTCACCCAAAGATTGATGCTTGAGTGCGTTCTGGCATTTGGAAGCTAACATTCTCGCCAACGTTTCCGGATAAGAAGACAATGTAGTACTATCCAAGCGATGATAGATAGGAATCATCGGCATATCATTGTTCACCAAATCGCTCCAATGAGCCAACAAAGCGCTCTTGCCAAGACCGCAACCGCCCGTTACCACCAGACACCGCTGTTCATCCGCCGCCAAAAAATCAGCAAACGCCTGATCTGCTTCAGGTATTGGGTGATAGTTGAATAAGAGTTCATTGCGCGTCAGTTGTTCTTGCAATGCTTGATTATCTTCAACGGTCAGTACATCCGGAAACTCCCGTTCAAGCAATTCCGTGAAAGCAGCTTCCACAAGGTTACACAACTGATCGGGCGAATCATACTCTTGCACAGGATAACGATCCTGTTGCAAAACACTCTCTTTCAGACGTTTCAGTTTAAGAGACTCCTCTTCAGGGCAAGACAGTTCATCATCTGCCGACTGTTTTATATAAAAATAGGCATGTAACGGATTGGGATTGCGCAGTACACCAAACTGCATTTCAATTTCCGTCACACTCAAATGGTGATTCAAGTCATCTTCTATCCAACGATATTCCAAGCTGTCATTGAGAGTTTGAGATAAATCTTCATAACTGGGACACCATCCATAGCGGTCGCCTACCATACCAATGAAGAAAGGCCGGGAGTTAACGATCTCTTTCAGGCATATTTCAACAACCTTGCCGCTTTTTGCATCTTCTTCTGTGATTCCCCAACGCAAATCAACCAATGAAATGGTGGCACCACGGCTGGCAGCCTTCACTTGCAAACCCTTAAAGAGTTTGACTAATGCAGAACGTTCCATCTCCATGTCTCTGAACGTTGACGAAAGGAATACACGGATAACACGTGAATTTTCAGCGGGAACTGAATACTGGGCTAGTTGTTTAGTCATAATATAGATTCGTATTAGTTAATGAAGTATTTCGCAAAGCCAATTGATAAAGATTGGCAAGATATGGAAATTTAATCAGATAACAAAGACCATAAACAAAAAAACGACCACAAAAAAGGCACGGATTACACGGGTTTCGCGGTTCCCTCAAAAGTTTAAACCGCGTAAATCCGTGTAATCCGTGCCTAATATCTATTACTTGCTACTTGTTTAGAAGAACAAGAAGCGTGTATCTTTTACGTTTGCTTTCAGATACAAATCATTCATCAGACGGCTGGCAAAACGTGCGTGCATGTTAGTCAGCGTAGCTTCTTCTGCTTTTGCGTCGAATGTTTCGTTCAGTTTGTCCTTACCGTATACCTGCAATACAAATACTCCGGCATTACCTTTGATAGGAGCGCTCAACTGATTCACTTCAGCTACAGAAGCATAAGCACCTACCAGCGGTTCGCTGCTGCGCAATGCTGATACATAAGCAGGAGCTGCAAAAGTAACCATCTTCAAAGAGTCGCTGACTGCATTAGTCATCTCTTTGTACTGGTTGAATGAAGTTGCATTGGCAGCTTTCATGTCAGCCATAATCTTTTCAGCTTTCTTATCTTTTACGATTTCAGCTCTCAACTGATCCTGTACTGCTTTCAACGGACGATATCCTTCCGGCTTAATGCCTACCAGACCTACCACCATCAGGTGATCGCTTTCGCCACATTCGTACAAGCCGGAAACATCACCCGGTTTTGCTTTATCAAATGTCCATCTCAAAGCCTCTTTTGTACCTCTCACACCACCGATGTTATGTTCAGAGCTACTCAAGTTCATTCTGTCGAGCAATCTGTAACCAGCTTCTTCAGCGTTAGCTACCATCTTTTCTACACTAGGGTTAGCTGCGATAAACTGACTGAAATCATTATAAGCACGGTTGTAAGTTTCTTTGCTGAACTCTACTTCACGCTTGATAACAGCTACTTTATATTTGTCTTTTACAGATTTCTTGTTCGTTACCTGAAGAATTACGTTTGCTTGTCCCATCGGCAAGTTTACCAATTCGTTCACACCTGTATTGTTGATAGCAGAGATGAATTTCAGGTTATCGCCGTCTATCTGTGCACCTTCGTACTGTGCAGAAGTTAGCCAGTTTGCATCACCAGTCTGACCATATTTCTTTGCCAGATCAGCAAAGTTAGCGCCACCTTTGATCGCGTTGTAGATACTGTCAGCCAAGGTCTTTGTCTTCAAAGCATCTTCTGCGTATACCTGAATCTGACGGAATTCGACAGAATCGGCAGCAGCAGCTTTAGCTACAATTTTGAAAGAGTTGATTGTATTGTCGGCTCCGTTATAGTAAGGACCATAAATAGCACCAACAGAAGCAGAGTCCAAACGTGCAACTACGTCTGACGGGAAAGCTGTCTTGTTATAGAACAAGTCCACATAAGGAGCTTCCGAGCCAACCGAACGGATAAAAGAAGTATAATCATCCGTAGTAGTAGCCAACTGTGCAGTAGCTTCGTCTACTTCTTTCTGGATAGCTGCTCTATCTTCAGCACTTGCAGTTACCTGTACGTCAATATATTTGACGTCACGAGTTTCCTGATATTGCTTGAATTGTTCTTTCTTCTTGTTATACAAATCTTTCAGTTCCGATTCTTTCACTACAATTGTAGAATCTACCACAGAAGAGTAAGGAATACCAGCCATCAACACATTGTACTGGTTTACTCTTGCGTCGAAAGCATCCTGTGCTTCCACCGGATTAGAAAGAAGAGCTTTAGACACCAATGCCTGATACTTTTCTGCCAGACGGCTCTCGATCAGAGTTTTCTGAATGAAAGACCAGTATTTATACATGTTATTGTATTGTTCAGCATACTGTGCCGGCATTTGTGATTCGCTCATCTTGGCATATTCCACGAGGAACTTGTTCAACATATCCTTGTCGAAGTTTCCTGTTTGCGGATTCTGGAAAGGAGTTTGTCTCAACAAAGGATGAACGCCTGCTTTCAGGATGTCCTGGATTTCAGCAGCAGAAACAGTCAGTCCCAGTGCTTTTGCTTCTTTTTCGATCAGTTTATTGTTTACGTAGGAACGCCATACTTCATCGCGCACCTGATTGGTTTGTTCGTCATTCAAGGCGGTCACCCCACGCATGAGTTTCACCACTTCGGTATATTCTTCTACCAAATTCTGATACTCTTGAGCGGAAAGAGCGTCTCCGTTCACCTCACCTACGTCATGTGCCTGATGCGGCTGCATCACCTTCCATGCGTCACCCGCAATGAAAGCAAACAGCGCCAAGCCGATAACAATCACCAATAGAGGTCCTTTCGACCTAATGTTTTGTAACGTTGCCATTTTGATTAATACGATTTATGTTTATTATTATTTCTTTCTTTTGTCGTTTTAGCGCACGAAGATACAAAAAATGCTAATATGCATCTATTTATTGGCTAAAAATTTCTTGATTATCGTCATTATTCCAAGACTTTTAATCGCACGAGTTCTATTTTTGTCGCTGTGACCTTAATTATCTTGAATTGATAACGTCCCACCCGCACCACTTCATGCAGCTTCGGAAAACTCTGATATTGGTTCAGAATCAGTCCTCCTACCGTCAGATAATCGTCCGATTCGGGCAAATCGAGTCCGAACGTCTCATTGACTTTTTCTATCTCCAAGCGGGCGGACAACACATACTCGCGTTCATCAATCTGCTTGCTGATATAGGAAGTATTATCGTGCTCATCTTCTATATCTCCAAATATTTCTTCTACCAGATCTTCCAGAGATACAATACCGGACGTACCGCCAAACTCATCCACCACTACGGCAATCGTTTTCTTTTGCTGCATAAAGAGCTTCATCAGTTTATTGGCGGACATGGTTTCGGGCACAATCGGCACCTGCTTCACATTCTCATGCCAGTTTTTCGGAGCACGAAACATTTCCGACGAATGAATATAACCCACCACATTGTCGATATTTCCATCGTACACAATGATCTTGGAAATTCCGGATTCGATGAAGCGGCTTTTCAACTCGTCCAGCGAAGTTGTCAGATCAACAGCCACCACTTCGGTACGCGGAACGATACAGTCGCGGATTTTTATGTTCGAGAAATCCAAAGCATTCTGAAAGATTTTCACTTCCGTATCCAGTTCCTCCTCATTCTCGGCATTATCAATACTGCTTTGCACGAAGTAGTCCAAGTCGACTTTTCCAAACGCTCTGTCGGATGCATCCTTGTTAATCTTCATTCCAAAGACACGAAGGAATAAACAAGACAAACCGGAAGCCAGTTTGGAAATAGGATATAGAATGACATAACAAATAATCAGTGGAATGGCAAAAACATTCAAGACCAGATTGGGATTGATTTTGAAGATTGTTTTCGGCAGAAACTCTCCGGTCACCAGAATAATAAGGGTAGAAATAACGGTCTGCGCCAACACCATCAGAAAATGATTGTCAATGAATCCAGCCAGCAGATTGTCGCCGATAATCTGTGCCATCAGGATACCATAGATGACCAGGGCGATATTATTTCCCACCAACATGGTAGAGATAAATTCATTCGGGTTCTTGAAGAAGATGGAAAGAATGCGGGACGTAATTCCCCCCTTGCGTTCCATCTCAAAACGCAGTTTGTCTACCGACACAAAGGCAATCTCCATTCCTGAAAAGAAGGCGGAGAAGACCATGGTGATAATTAGAGAGATATAAATATTCATAGTTTATTTCACAGAATCTTTTCGCACTGAATCCGGCAGCGCTTTTGTTTCCGGTTGGGGCGGACCACCTGCTTCCTCATCCACATAGAAAATACCTTCGATATTATGGATGGTATATATGGTCATTTGCTGGTTCGAGTCGAATCCATGCCCTGTAATAATTCTGTCCGGTTGTTGAATACGTATAAACTTGTCGGAATATACCTTTTGGGTAGCTTCGTTCCAGTACAGCAGTTCCGTATTAAAACGCTCTCCTTTCCGGTTCTGTATATCTACGTTCCCTATCAGCTTCCAAAGCCTTTCTTTGTCATAATAGTAGGCAGTATCCGCTTTGATACTGGCTTCTATATGAAAGATAGAGTCGAACTGTTCCAGATATACGCCTTTCTCAAAGGCCCAATAGGATGGTTTCTTACGGTCGTACACCGACCATTCTTCCGTATTCACTCTGTAGCGTGTCACTCCGGAATCGGAGATAAGGGTGGTGACTCCCAATGTTGTCATCATCGGAAGGGAATCACGTTCCGTGATAGCCTCACCCATAGTTTTCTTCTTTCCGCCACAGGAAGATAATAAAAGAAGCATAACAATCACCCCGGAGGTAATTGTTATGCTCATGCTTTTATGCAATAAACGGTTTCTTCGTTTTCGCAACATACATTTATCTAATCGTTGTAGTCTCTCCTATCCAACCGCCGATAGTGATGCGGTCGCCTTGCTTGTAACCTAACATAAATAGGTCTTTAGCTTGCGGAGTATGACCAGAATATCTACCGATCAATTTGTTAGCTTCTTCAGCTACGCTCGGATCCACTTGTTTTGCACGTTGCAGTTTGTCAATCACTGCAAAGTAAGTACATTTGTTCAAAGCAGGTTCGTCGCTCCAGTTGGGACTCATTGCATAAAGATTAGCAATCAGAATGTATGGAGCACCGTAGTTTTCGTTAAAACCAATTGCTTTCTGGCAATATGCTCTTGCTTGAGACAGCTTTTTGGCAGAAGCCAATACTGCTGCGGCAGCGTATGCTTTTTCAGCTTTCTTCACATTGTCTGTTTCCAGGTTCACTGCTTCGTCAAAGAATTTCACAGCACCGTCAATATCACCTTTCTTAAATGCCTGATAAGCACATCCGGTAGCAGCTTCTGCTGTCGGTTCCATCTTGTAAGCATAGTAAGATGCTTGCAAATAAGCTTCGCTTTCAGTACATTTCATCATTTTCATGATGTCGATAACTTTCTTCAAGTAAGCCAAGTCAGTCTGGTTAGCTTCTACTTTCGGTCCATAGATGTTTTGCAGTGATTCGCAATCAGCTGTTCCACTGTTTACAAACAAAGCCACTAAGTTATCCTTGATACCCAGCAAAGGTTTCTTCTTTGCTTCGCTGGCTTCAGCAGCAATAGCAGCGTCTACATATTCAGAAGCAGCCAGATAGTCCTGAATGAACTGTTCTTTATGATTCGGATCCGTTTTCAGTTTATCCAAAGACATTTGCAGGAAATAGAAGATAGTCGCACCTGCCGATTCGCCTTTCACTGCATTTACAGACTGACTCAACCATTGATAAGCCTGGTTCACATCAATCTTCGGAGCAAAAGCGATATAATCTACTGCTTTGATACCCAGAGCTTCGTCGGCAGAAGACACTTTTGTACCTTTAGCTAGAAACTCATCTGTGTATTTAATACGCAAGTCATGCGTATTCATCAGTTCATTAAAATATTTCTGATAATCTGCATTATTCCGATCCTTGATTTGTCCCATCAAGCCTTTCAGAATCTTATATCCGTCAGTAAAGGTATAGAAACGAAGCGTCGGACAGTTTTCCAACACAGCTTTCCAAGGAGTATACGCATCTTTAAAATTACCAGCACGCACAGCTTCATGCGAGATACTACTGTTCGAGTTACAGTTAGACGCATCCTGTGCTACCACAGTGGTTGCTCCTGCCGAAAGGAACAACATAGCCACAAGCGTTTTAATTTTCATTGTATCTAAATTTTAGTTGTTATTATATAGTCGTCTATTCTTTCTTACATTCATCTCATTACTCCACTCTGCGTTTGAAGAACCAACGTTCGTTGAACGTCAATCCGATGCTCACGCGGAAGATGTTTTCATTTACAAAAGCCGATTCCTGTCCACTGATACGGACAAATTGTCCGCTGATGCTAAGAATGGAACGGGAACGAGGCACAGGCAGACCGAAACCGGCAGTTACGCCATATTCACGGGTAGCCTCTTTGCCGCCGATCTTATAATACGGAGTCGTATAATAAGCTCCCAGACGGTATTTAATATGGGATAAATAGGAACGTCCCATCAAATTAGGAATGTATTCCGCACCCACTGATACTTTATGACGGTTGCAATACGTGTATGTTTCATTGAAATCTTCACGTACAGCTTCATCTGATGTATTTACGTCAAATTTCGTTTTTGACCATTGTTGCAAACTATAATCCAGACCAACAGTCAGGCGTTTGTCATAGTTATATGTAAATCCGGCGCCAAATGTATTAGGAACTTCAAACGTTGCATCCGGTTTCAATGTTGTAGTAGAAACCGCTGTACCCGTAGAATTTGAAACCATTTGTGTCGTTACACTATAGTCATTACCCAGTTTCAACTTCGGAGAATATATAGCTCCAATTGTCACTGAATGTTTTTTATTAATATCGAATGTATATTGTGCTCCAAAATCAAGTTTATAGCTCGACACTGACGCAACCGACTGGTGATTATAATTATAAGCACCTGATACACTTGGGAAATAAAGGACACGTGTCCGATTAATATCTCCCCAGAAATAAGAAGCATTCACACCTACCGAAAGGTTTTTGAGCACTTTCACTCCCACTCCGGCATATAATTGATGCAAACCTCCATCTCCGGTATAGCTTCTGGCATAATCAGCCGTATTACCGGTAGTAGGATCTGTTGCAGCCTGTGTATCCGACACTGAATATCCCACATTGGAGAACGGCAATAATCCGATACTCATCGCTATCCTCGGATGCAAACGAAATTGCATAGCCAGATAGTCAAAACTGGAGTTTTTAGCGTTCAGTTTCACACCGCTACCGCTAATATTCATATTTTGCAGACTGACACCTCCTTCAAAGAGGAATGTCAATGAGTCAATGGCTGTATACGAAGCAGGATTCAGCGGATTGATCTGTGCTCCATCCCGAAGTCCAAAAGCAATTCCCCCCATCGCCCTGCTGTTACCGAAACTCTGATCGGACAAGTCGCCATAGCCATATCGTGTATAAGGAGAGTTTGTATTATTTTGAGCGATTGCCATTCCGGTAACCATTGTGAGCAATAGCGCCCAAAGCGTGTGTTTAAATCCTACCATTATTATAGTTTAAAATTCTATTTAATCCTTTCAACACTAAAAATCTATCTGCAAAGATGATACTTTTTACGCTGCTATCAAAAGAAAAATCATCTCCGCCCGTTAAAAAAACCAAAAGTTCAGGATATTTATGCTTCATAGACTCAATATAACCTGAAATTTCGTATTCCATCCCTTTCATCACTCCGGCACGTATAGCCGTTTCGGTGTCCCGTCCCATCGGGAGTTTGCGCCCGTTGGTGTCTACCAGAGGCAAACGTCCTGTAAACTGATGAAGTGCTTTGAAACGCATCTGCATACCGGGAGAAATATTACCGCCATGATACTGACCTTTTGAGTCAATAAACTCATAAGTAATGCAAGTTCCCGCATCAATCACCAATATATCCCGATGAGGAAACTGCTCATTAGCACCCACTACGGCAGCCATACGATCATATCCCAATGTTTCGGGAGTTTCGTACAGGTTGACAACCGGAAGCGGAGTCTGATGATTGAGCCAGAGCAAAGGAAACGGCAAAGCTGCCAAATCAGCTAATACCTTTTCGCTTAAATCAATGACAGTAGCCACAATCCCCTGTTCAACCGGATATTTGGAACAAAAAGCCTTCAAGCAACCCAGCGATTGATTGGATTCAGCTACTATATCCACGATTTCTCCGCCGTCGAAGAAAGCAATCTTTGCCTTTGTATTTCCTATGTCGATTATTAAATTCAAATCTTTTGGTTCTTTAGCGGGCGCAAAGGTAAAGTAAAAAAAGAAAAGTTGAAGCATAGAAGAGGAATTATCTTCTTTTTTCATTTTAGAAATCCCCAAAAACAAAAAAATCGAACTATCTATTTTTAAATAGATCAATTATCTTTTATTGTTTATTATGTATTCCACTTTGCGTTCGGCAGTCTTTTTTTATTACATCATAAACAACTAATAAGCAACAGATTACAAGAGAAAAACAGCGTTCCAAAAAGTGTTCCACTATTTTGTAACCGATTTTCCGTTCAAGCAGAAACATTATTTCACCCAAACAGAGGCTCCATTTAAAGAAAACAGCGCCTCTGTTTAAGCCATATAGAGCCTTTATTCTGATAAAATAGAGGCTCCGTTTTCCCGAATCCAACTATTCTTTCTATATTTGCCACCGAAATAAAACGAACCAGCTAATGAAACGGTTTTTCTCATACACCATCCTCTCCTTCTTCCTGTTGCTTCTGCCCACCGGACAAGCATCTGCCAACAACAACGACTCCATCCGTTTGAGTCTGTTGACTTGTGCCCCCGGAGAGGAAATATATTCCCTATTCGGACATACTGCCATCCGTTACGAAAATCCTTCACAAGGGATTGACATTGTATTCAACTACGGACTGTTCAGTTTCAACACTCCCAACTTCATCTTCCGCTTCTCGCTCGGAGAAACAGACTACCAACTGGGAGCAACGGATTATGAACGTTTTGCAGCTGAATACGCATTTTTCGGACGCAGCGTATGGCAGCAAACGCTGAATCTGACCGATGAAGAAAAGACAGAACTAATCCGGTTATTACAAGAAAATTATCGTCCGGAAAACCGGGTATACCGTTATAATTTCTTTTACGACAATTGTGCTACCCGCCCCCGGGACAAGATAGAAGAAAGCATTGCAGGAAAAGTGATTTATCCCGCAGAACCACAGGATGGCTCCCTCACTTTCCGCGACATTGTACATCAGTATTGCAAAGGACATCCGTGGGCACGTTTCGGCATTGATCTCTGTATCGGAAGTGAAGCCGACCAGCCCATCACACAACGTCAGATGATGTTTGCCCCATTCTACCTGATGGATGCTTTCGATGGTGCACAAATTAAAGGTGATTCTATCCAGCGCCCACTCATAACGGCCAACGAGCTGGTAGTCGATGCCACTCCCGAACCGGATGAAAGCGGCTGGATGCCTACTCCGCTTCAATGCACCTTACTCTTATTTATATTGACAACCGCCGCCACAATCTATGGAATCCGCCGGAGAACCGGATTATGGGGAATCGACCTCTTCCTTTTTGGTATAGCAGGTATTGTGGGATGCGTCCTTGCATTTCTCGCACTCTTCTCCCAACACCCGGCAGTCAGCTCTAATTTCCTATTACTGGTATTCCATCCGGGGCAACTTCTTTTCTTGCCATACATTATATATTGTGTCCGAAAAGGGAAGAAATGTTGGTATTTAACCCTGAATCTGGCGGTTTTAACACTTTTTATAGTGCTTTTTCCGGTAATTCCGCAAAGATTTGACTTTGCTGTTGTACCTTTGGCACTCGTTTTGCTGATACGTTCAGCGAGCAATCTGATTGTGACATCTAAAAAGAAATAATGAAAGGACTACTAACTTCCCTCATCACCGTACTGACTTTCACCGGGCTACAAGCCCAGTCACTACCTGCCGCCCCTAAATTAGTGGTAGGGCTGACGATTGACCAATTACGTACGGACTATCTGGAAGCTTTTTCGTCACTCTACGGTGAGAAAGGCTTCAAACGTCTTTGGAAAGAGGGAAGAGTGTTCCATAATGCCGAATATACCTTCTGCGGTATAGACCGCGCTTCTGCCATAGCGGCTATTTATAGCGGTACGACGCCTTCCATGAACGGAATTATTTCTCAACGCTGGATGGATGCCTCTACCCTTCGCCCCGTCAACAGCACAGACGACACGGCATTTATGGGGTATTACACCGACCAGACTGTCGCCCCCACCAAACTTCTGACTTCAACCATTGCCGACGAGCTGAAAATAGCGACACAAGGCAAAGGACTCGTATATGCCATTGCACCTGATTGCGATGCCGCACTTTTTGCAGCCGGACATGCCGGAAACGCTGCTTTCTGGCTCAATCCCAACACCGGAAAATGGAGTGGAACCACCTATTATGGAGAGTTTCCGTGGTGGGCAAGCCAATATAACGACCGTCAAGCGATCGATTTCCGTATTGCCGGTATGACATGGGAACCCATATTTCCCCGGGGCATGTACACTTTCCTGCCAGATTGGCGGGATATGCTCTTCAAATATAAATTCGATGATGACCGCAGTAATAAATACCGCCGCTTCATCGCCAGCCCTTTTGTGAATGATGAAGTGAATGCGCTTGCCGAAGAAGCATTGAACAAAAGCTCCATCGGCATGGATGACATTACTGACTTATTGGCACTCACTTACTATGCTGGAAACTATGCGCACAAATCCGTACAGGAATGTGCCATGGAAATACAAGACACCTACGTGCGTCTTGACCGCAGCATTGCCGACCTGCTCGAAGTTCTTGATAAGAAAGTAGGACTACAAAATGTACTTATTTTCGTCACTTCCACCGGATATATAGACAGCGAATCGCCTGATTCGGGATTGTACAAAGTGCCCGGCGGAGAGTTTTACCTCAACCGTTGTGCGGCTCTATTGAATATGTACCTGATGGCTACGTATGGCGAAGGAAAGTATGTGGAAGCTCACCATAACCAGCAGATTTATCTGAATCATAAGTTATTGGAAAAGAAAGAACTGAATCTGGCAGAGATCCAACAAAAGTCAGCAGAATTCCTGATGCAGTTCAGCGGAGTGAACGAAGCCTATTCGGCTAACCGGCTATTGCTGGGTTCATGGACTCCGGAAATCTACAAAATACGTAACGGCTACCACCGCAAACGTTCGGGTGACCTCGTAATCGACGTCCTCCCCGGATGGACTATCGTCAACGAGAACGGCGACAACAAGGTGGTACGTCATTCCTATATTCCCTCACCGCTGATTTTCATGGGACATTCCGTGAAACCGGCCATTATCCAGACACCTGTAACCATCGACCATATTGCGCCTACACTGGCACATTTTATGCGCATCCGGGCTCCCAACGCCTGTACTTCTGCTCCTATTACCGACCTGCGGTAAAAATTTACTCACAAAAACAAGGAGCAAAACATAAATAAATCAGCATTTTAATGTAACTTTGCGGAGGTTTCTTGATATAAAGATTCCCCAACGCGGATTAACGCAGATTTACGCGGATTAAAAAAAATCCAATTTAATCTTTCCTTTAATCTGTGTAAATCGGCGTTAATCCGCGTTGAAATTGAAATAAATAATAAACTAAATAATATAACATGGGATTTAATGAATTTTTAAGCTCGGTTTTCGGAAACAAATCCACACGAGACATGAAAGAAATCAAGCCCTGGGTGGAAAAGATCAAAGCTGCTTACCCGGAGATTGAAAAACTAGACAACGACGCCCTCCGTGCCAAAACGGAAGAACTCAAAAAATATATCCATGAATCGGCTACTGCTGAACGTGCGAAAGTGGAAGAGTTGAAGGCAAGCATTGAAACTCTCGAACTGGAAGACCGCGAAGAAGTCTTCGTACAAATCGATAAGACAGAAAAAGAAATTCTGGAAAAATATGAAAAAGCACTGGACGAAGTACTGCCTGTTGCTTTTTCTATCGTAAAGGCTACTGCCAAACGTTTTACAGAAAATGAAGAAATCGTTGTAACTGCTACCGACTTCGACCGTCAACTGGCTGCTACAAAAGATTTCGTACGCATCGAAGGCGACAAGGCCATCTATCAGAATCACTGGGTAGCCGGTGGTAACGACACATTGTGGAACATGGTTCACTACGATGTACAGCTCTTTGGTGGTGTCGTTCTGCATAAAGGTAAGATTGCGGAAATGGCAACCGGTGAAGGTAAAACATTGGTAGCTACACTCCCGGTATTCCTCAACGCATTGACCGGAAACGGCGTACACGTAGTTACCGTGAATGATTACCTCGCCAAACGTGACTCCGAATGGATGGGTCCTCTTTATATGTTCCACGGTTTGAGCGTAGATTGTATCGACCGTCATCAGCCGAACTCCGACGCACGTCGTCAGGCATATCTGGCAGATATCACTTTTGGTACAAACAATGAATTCGGTTTCGACTACCTGCGTGACAACATGGCTATCAGCCCGAAAGACCTTGTACAACGTCAGCACAATTATGCCATCGTCGATGAGGTCGACTCGGTATTGATTGACGACGCACGTACTCCGTTGATTATCTCCGGTCCTGTACCCAAAGGCGATGACCAGTTGTTCGAGCAACTCCGTCCGCTAGTGGAACGTCTGGTAGAGGCACAAAAGGTACTGGCTACCAAATATCTTTCCGAAGCAAAAAAACTGATCGCATCCAACGATAAGAAAGAGGTGGAAGAAGGATTCCTCGCTTTATACCGCAGCCACAAGGCATTGCCGAAAAACAAGGCTTTGATTAAGTTCCTTAGTGAACAGGGTATCAAGGCAGGTATGCTCAAGACGGAAGAGATCTACATGGAACAGAACAACAAGCGTATGCATGAAGTGACTGATCCGCTGTACTTCGTAATCGACGAAAAACTGAATAGCGTAGACCTGACAGATAAGGGTGTAGACCTGATTACCGGTAACTCTGAAGACCCGACATTATTCGTGCTTCCGGACATCGCCGGACAACTTTCGGAATTGGAAAACCTGAATCTGACCAACGAACAACTGCTTGAAAAGAAAGATGAACTTCTGACAAACTATGCCATCAAATCGGAACGTGTACACACCATCAACCAGCTGTTGAAGGCTTACACCATGTTCGAGAAAGATGATGAATATGTAGTGATCGACGGACAGGTGAAGATCGTAGACGAGCAGACAGGCCGTATCATGGAAGGTCGCCGCTACTCTGACGGATTGCACCAGGCTATCGAAGCCAAGGAACGTGTGAAAGTGGAAGCTGCTACGCAGACCTTTGCAACAATTACTTTGCAAAACTACTTCCGTATGTATCACAAACTGTCCGGTATGACCGGTACTGCTGAAACGGAAGCAGGCGAACTTTGGGATATCTACAAATTGGACGTAGTCGTGATCCCGACCAACCGTCCGATTGCAAGAAAGGATATGAACGACCGCGTTTACAAGACGAAACGCGAAAAGTATAAAGCTGTTATCGAGGAAATCGAAAAATTGGTTCAAGCAGGACGTCCGGTATTGGTGGGTACTACTTCGGTAGAAATCTCCGAAATGTTGAGCAAGATGCTTACCATGCGTAAGATTGAGCACAAGGTATTGAACGCCAAACTGCACCAGAAAGAAGCGGACATCGTTGCTACCGCCGGTTTAAGCGGAACAGTAACCATTGCTACCAATATGGCTGGTCGTGGTACCGACATCAAGTTAAGTCCGGAAGTGAAGGCTGCGGGCGGTTTGGCAATTATCGGTACGGAACGTCACGAATCCCGTCGTGTAGACCGCCAGTTGCGTGGTCGTGCAGGACGTCAGGGTGACCCGGGTTCTTCTGTATTCTTCGTATCACTGGAAGACGATTTGATGCGTCTGTTCTCTTCCGACCGTATCGCCAGTGTAATGGACAAGCTCGGTTTCCAGGAAGGCGAAATGATCGAACACAAGATGATTTCCAACTCCATCGAACGTGCACAGAAGAAAGTGGAAGAAAACAACTTCGGTATTCGTAAACGTCTGTTGGAATATGACGACGTAATGAACAAGCAACGTACAGTGGTTTACACCAAACGTCGCCACGCTTTGATGGGTGAACGTATCGGTATGGACATCGTGAACATGATCTGGGACCGTTGTGCCAATGCTATCGAAAACAATGATTATGAAGGCTGCCAAATGGAACTGCTTCAGACATTAGCAATGGAAACTCCGTTCACTGAAGAAGAATTCCGTAACGAGAAAAAAGAAAAGTTGGCCGAAAAGACTTTCAACATTGCGATGGATAACTTCAAACGCAAAACTGAACGTCTGGCACAGATCGCTAACCCGGTTATCAAACAGGTATATGAAAACCAGGGACACATGTACGAAAACATCCTGATTCCTATTACAGACGGTAAACGGATGTATAATATCTCTTGTAACCTGAAAGCGGCTTACGAATCGGAATCTAAAGAAGTGGTGAAGTCGTTCGAGAAATCAATCTTGCTCCACGTAATCGACGAAGCATGGAAAGAAAACTTGCGCGAACTGGACGAACTGAAACATTCCGTACAGAATGCAAGCTACGAGCAGAAAGACCCGCTATTGATTTATAAACTGGAATCTGTGACTTTGTTTGACGCTATGGTGAACAAGATCAATAACCAGACTATATCTATCTTGATGCGTGGACAAATTCCTGTACAGGAAGCTCCGGATGAATCAGCTGCACGCCGTGTAGAAGTGCGTCAGGCTGCTCCAGAACAACGCCAGGATATGAGCAAGTATCGCGAAAACAAAGAAAATTTGAGTGATCCGAACCAGCAGGCTGCTGCAAGTCAGGATACTCGTGAACAGCAGAAACGTGAACCGATTCGTGCAGAGAAGACAGTAGGTCGTAACGATCCTTGTCCATGCGGAAGCGGGAAAAAGTATAAAAACTGCCACGGAAAGAACCTTTGATTAATTAATAATTAAAAATTATAAATTAAAGGTTGGAAATTGTAGGGTAATGTGCTTTATGGCATAGTCTCTCTATATTCAACTTATAAAAGAAAGTCTCAAACGGTTAAAAACTGTTTGAGACTTTCTTTTATTCTTCCAAAGTTGTACTTTTGTTCAAATTACTAAATAGAACAAAACTATGGCAAAATCTTATTCACTGGTTTTCATCGTTTTATTCCTGCTGACTCTGGGTAGCTGTCAGAGTCTGGAACAGATCCCCATTGATTATCTGCAACCTGCCGACTTGAGCTTTCCTCCGCAACTCCGGAAAGTAGCTATTGTGAATAACACCAGCGACGCCCCGGATAATAAACTGATAACAGAGACTGAAAAAATTAAAGAAGGTACACCATTGATAAGTCGTGCAACAGCTTATGCCAATGGAGATCCTAAGACAGCCACTGAATCACTGGCAGAAGAAATAGCACAGCAGAACTACTTCGATGAGGTGGTTATCTGTGATTCTGCCTTACGCGCCAATGATAAACTGGCCCGCGAAAGTACATTGAGCCAGGAGGAAGTGCGTCAACTGACTTCTAACCTGGGAGTGGACTTTATTATTGCACTGGAAAACCTGCAACTCAAAGCAACAAAGACTGTCCGTTATCTGGATGAGTTCAACTGCTTTCAAGGAGCGGTAGACGTGAAAGTTTATCCCACGGTGAAAGTTTATCTTCCCGAACGCAGCAGACCGATGACTACGCTCCATCCTAATGATAGCATTTTTTGGGAAGAGTTTGGAGGTACAGCCATAGAAGCCGCCACTCGCATGATTCCCGACAAGCAGATGCTGGAAGAAGCGGCAGCATTCGCAGGAACGGTTCCGGTGAAAAATATTGTCCCTATTTGGAAAAAAGGAACACGGTATCTTTATACTGGTGGTTCGGTTCCTATGCGTGACGCTGCCATTTATGTACGCGAAAATTCATGGGACGACGCATACGAACTTTGGCGTCAGGCTTTCGAAGGTACCAAGAACCAAAAGAAAAAAATGCGGGCAGCTCTCAACATTGCTGTTTACTACGAAATGAAAGATAGTTTGGCTAAAGCAGAAGAATGGGCAGAAAAGGCACAACAACTAGCTAAAAAAATAGATAAAAAGAACATCACAGATAGCCCTCAAGCTACCATTGATGATGTGCCGAATTATTATCTTACTACTTTGTATTTAGCTGAACTGAAGGAGAGAAATGCTCAATTACCCAAGTTAAAATTGCAAATGAGCCGATTTAATGATGATTTTTAAGGAAATTGTGTATCAAATCTTATTTTTTTTATACCTTTGAACTTATAAAAAGAAGGAACCCATGAAATTGAGCCAACAATCATTATCTATTATCGAATCGGCTATCCAAAAGGCAGTCGCTAAATATGTATGTAGCTGTGAACAAACAGTTGTAACCGATATCCATCTCCAACCGGATCAGGCATCGGGACAACTTAATATTTACAACGATGATGATGAAGAACTGGCAAACATCATGATCGAAGAATGGGCTACTTATGAAGGGGATGATTTCCTTGAAAACGTGGAACCTTCTCTTCGCAACATTCTTTGTAGAATGAAGGATGCCAGAGATTTCGACAAAGTGACTATTCTGAAACCTTATTCTTTCGTTTTGGTAGATGAAGAGAAAGAAACTGTAGCAGAATTGCTGTTGATTGACGACGATACCATACTGGTGAATGATGAATTGCTGAAAGGGTTGGATAAGGAGTTGGACGACTTCTTAAAGGATTTGTTGGAAAAATAAAGAAGAATTGTTGGAGAAATAAGATATCGTTCTTTTTGAATAGAGATCGTTCAAGATCCACATATAAAAAGATAATCGGAAGCAATCAGGATATGTCCTTTATTGCTTCCGATTATTTTATATATATTCCCTATTGATTATTTGTTGTATTTGATTGAGATATTAGCAAGTCTAAGCGGCATGAAGCTGGATACCCCTGCCGGGAGTCTGACCGGTCGCAATCTGATGCAAATATTATCACGGTTCAATAAGGCATCCGGCAACTTAAAGTCATAGACTTTATAACCAGGAATGTTCTTCTCCGTCTGTCCACCTGCAGCCGTTCTATCAAACTGTCCCAGAATGGTAAACTCTGAATTATCTACTTTAATCCATTCACCATTCATCGAATAAGCATATTCAACCACTGCAACAGGGCCACCTCCCCAACTTGCATTCATTTCAACCTGAAGAGACAAGGATGTAGAAATACCTACTGTCGATATTTTGTCTACGTAGAAATATGAACTTGTAGACCACGGTTTACTATTAAAAGCACCGCCTCGCATACGACCATAGTATCCATCGGTCGTGTTAAGGTTAACATCTCCTCTGAAATCATCCTGGAATCCCAGAATGTAGTCTGCATAGGTTTGCTGGAAATATTTATTTCCGTCTTTGCTAAGAAGAGCATTCGCCTGCGATGCCTCGCCACCCGTAGGATGGTAATCCGTAAAAGTAGAAGAGCCTATTTCTTTCCAATCGGGTACATTACAATCCCATTCTACAAGCACAGAAGTGATCTCGTTTATATCACTGATGTTAATATCTTCTCTGTTAAGCGGAAGAATACATAACCGGCTTTCAGAGATGTCGAAATTTGTAAGTTTCACTTTCGCCACCATTCCTGTTATGCTTCCCGAACCTTTAGGAAGTGTTTCGTGAGCATAAGGAGCTTCAAACGCAGTAAGCATATATGTATTAGAACCGTTTTTATCTCTTATACAGGTCGGATAGTATCTGTAATATGCAGGGAACTTTTCTACCCAATAGTTTTTATTAATCTTACGATCGGCAGCTCCCGGGTCAGTAGTCTTGAAATTAGTGAATGCACCTACCGGAGATGCAATCTCGACATCTTTCAGGGTCACAAGACTAAATACCATATTATCCGTAAGTTCAGCAATCGTTCTTTCAGGAATTGTGAAGGTAGAAAGTTCCGAGCTGATTACGTGGGCAGCAGTGATACCGCTAATCAGTCTATAAGTAAAGCTACCCTCTGATTCTTCTCTTATCATTCCATCTTTCAGACACAATGACACTTTGGCAAATTGTGCAAACGTAATTAAAGATTCGGACTCAAACACAACTGTCTCTCCTGCCTCATTCTGAATGACATAGCGATTGCTCGGGAAGTTCTTCGAAGTGCCATTGGCTACGATGGTTCCTTCAACATATACATTGTTAGTAATTCCACCGACAGCATAACCATGTACGGTTGGATAACTGACAAGTTCCGCATTCGCATATTCAGAATATGCTTGCGAGAGATTAATGGTAGCCGTGACCTTACGCTGGTACTGATCGTCATAACTCAACACAATACTTCCTGTACGGGGTGATTGCGAATTTGTTTCCGTATTAAAATAAAGCTTTCCATCACTTATCCTATACTCCTGCACCCAGTTCACCGTTGGCGTAATAACGATATCCGTTTCGGGCACATTGGTAGAGATTTCCATTTCATATTCACCTCCTTTAGTAAACAGCTCCATCTTATCACTGGCAGGAACAATAAATGGATAACGGGATAATTGTTTTATCTTGATTACATCCGCAGTCTTACCATCTTTCGTAAACACACGAATATCACAGAAACGTTCGGAATCACTGATATTCTCATCATAAGTCACAGTGAAATAAGTTCTTGATGACTGGGCTCCACGTATATCCGTAGAGAACCAGGTTGATTCTACAAAATCAATTCGCCACTCGGTATTGGACTTCACCTCCACCTGAACCGGATCACCTTCCGCCTGAAGAATAATCTCATTATTTGTTATTTCCAATATACCGGCTTCATGTTCGTCAGAGCATGACGGAAACATTATGATTGCCATCACAGCCAGAAAAGCTGTCCAGACTATTGAATCTTTAATTTTCATGTTCATCAATTATTAGATTTAATCTCACCTGTTTTATATAGTATCTCATAAGCTTCATTCCGATCATTTAATACAAAGATCTGAAACTTCTCTCCACCCGGATAAACACGCGTAACAACATGTCCGGCAGGCTTTATCTTCAAGCCGTCTTCACCCAGTCTGCTCCTGTTACTGTCTACCATACCGGCAGCAAAAACCGACCGTTCACCAGGATAAAGAGTTTGAGACAGCATCCGGCTCAACGTTGCCGGTTGAGGGTGATAGTAATCCCATACGGGAATTACATAGACTTGTGGTTTCACTTGGGAAATGTAGGTATCGCACATAGCATCAGAATAAGCGTGATGATTGGCAACAACCACATCCGTCTCACCGAGCAATCTGGCTACCGGCGTTTCTATATCAAACCATTCCGGTGCTTTTTCTACGCCCAGAATATCTCCTGCGGAGAAATAATCAAAATTACCGTATGTGATACGAATTCCACAACTGCAACGGTTTTCGTTCAACTGTTCACTTGAAGAGGCTGTAGAAGGCACAAGCTCTTTGGCTGTTGTTCCGCTACCTGTCCAAATTTTACCATTACCCACGATATTACGTACTTCGAATGTAGGATAAGAGCCCGGATCTTTCAAGAGTTTGATCTGACTATTGCTTCCTATTACAAATCCCTCATTCTTTTTACCTTCCCTGTCACGAGCGGCAACATATAATTTATAGTTTGAGATATGAGCACCAGAGACTTTAGCTGCTGTCGGATAATCATAAGTAGGATAACCACGATCTATCAAAGTGGAAATATTGAGAAGATTACCAACATGAGTGATTCCGGTAAGTTTGTAATCCAGTCCTACTTTTTCGATTGCCAGTTTTCCATTCTGTCCGATATGGTCCGTATCAAAGTGAGTGAGCAAGGCATAATCAAGTGCTCCGTTATTTTTTAATGGCAATGAGAAATGTTTTATATATTGAGCAATCCATTCGGCAGGCCGCTTAGAATCATTAGGCACTGCTTTCATAATTTCCTGTGTGCCTGAATGTACTCCTAAATCTCCTGCATCCAATAACATGGTAGTCCCATCCGGAAAAATAAGATAGGCTGCATTACCTCTTCCGGTACTAATCTGATGAATATCCAAATAACCTGCCTGCCACTCCGGAAGGTATTCATACACTTTATCTACTGCATCATCAGGAAAAGGCTTTTCTTGTTGGCAACTTGCGAATGTAGGCAGCAACATGATGGCTCCTAAAAAAAATATCTTGCTATTCATTATATTATTCTTTAATAGTTGATTAATCGATTTGTTTCACACTATAGATACCGGCTTCTTCTTTAGTCATTTCATTGCCGCCTCCGTATCCCGGATTTTGCTTCAAGACATTGCTGACAGAAATTGACTTTTCCGGAATAGGAAAAAGCTCATAATGATCGTCGTTAGTAGGTTTATGATCCCACCAAGAACCTGTTGTATACAACCCCCAACGACGAAGATCGGTACGACGACGCTGTTCACCCAGAAACTCGACCATCCACTCATCAAGAATCCGGTACTTGTCGATATTCGTTTCGGTCACCGGATCAGGATCGGCTTTATTCTCGAAATTGCGTTTACGCACTTCATTGAAAAGATTGGCTGCTTCTTTTTTATAGCCGCTTCTATATTTACATTCAGCAAGCATATAATAGATTTCAGCAAAACGAATAACCGGATAATCTGGATTAAAAGCAATGGTTTTGTCGATATTGTCGGGAACCGGTAGTTTGCACAAACGTATTCCGGAATTCTCTTCCCCGGTACTTATATTGGAGGGAAGCTCATTCACTGAAGAATATTCTCCATCTTTCACTTTCTTGAATTGTGCCACCTGATCGACAAATTCAAGAACCTCACCTGGATATTCGTACAGTCCCGTACACTTCACCTCTGTACCACTTCTTGATGTACGCTGTAATTTTCCATAAAGGAACATTCCTTCGTATTTTCCATTCCCTTTATACAAGTACAATTTTTTACGAAGATCTTTATTGTTGAATTTGGCAAAAGGTCGCCCAAGCTTATCCGTATAGGGATCGCCATTGGGTTTAAGAGACGGCTGAAGATGCATACCATTAGTAGAAGAATAGCCGCTTAGATCAAAATAGTTCTTTGCATTATAATGATTATAGCGTTCGAACTGCCATTGAAACAAAGTGCCTTTTGCATATTGCGACTGAACAGACCACATTACTTCCTTAGATTTATTATTGTCGAAAGTGAAAGGACCGAACCAGTCTTCCTCCAATTCGTAATAACCGTATTTGCCATCTAATAGATCCTGGCAGACCTGCGCACATTCAGCAAAACGGTTCTCTCCCATGTAGACTTCCGCATTAAAATATAATTGAGCAAGAAGGGCGGCGGCAGTTCCTTGACGTAAATAGCCTTCTTCCAGCATATCTGCTCTTTTTTTCTCTAATTTGGGAATAGCGGCAAGCAACAGTTCTTCCACATAATTAAAGGTTTCGCGTGCAGTGGAACGTGGAACTTCCTCGGTAGTAGAGCGCCGGTAAATAGGCATACCCCCATAGAAATCAAGTCCCCGCAGATAAAAATAGGCAACCAATGTCTGAAGTTGCATCTGATGATCTGCTTTCAATTCTTCCGTCATGCCCAGTGATACATAATCCACACCGGATAAGTCTTCCTTACAAGCTAAAGCCATTGCCACTCCCATGCCTACCCCACGCCAGGTTTCTTCGTTGTTGGGGTGAAGAGGTGTCCAGTCGTGATGCTGCAGTTGGGAATATCTGACATCATTGTAATGTATTCCTTTTTGTGTGACACACATCTCATCTGTTGTACATTCTTGAAGAATGGCACGGTCGAATCCGTGAAACCAACGCCAATGTGTGAAAGAGCGTACCAAGAAAGAATAAACAGTTTCCTTAGACGTGAAATAAGTGTCCGGAGTGACTTCGGAATACCACTTCTCATCCAGATTTGTACAACCGGATGACACCAGAAGGGTGAGGAAGGAGATAATGATTAAAATATTTCGTCTCATATCATTTTATTAGTTTATAGGTACTTTAATATTAGAATTGGATTTTCATACCAACGGTATATCTACGAGTTTCAGGATAAATATTATTAAACCATTCATAACCAGGGTCCAGTCCGTTGACATTCACTTCCGGATTAAGTCCTGAATATTTCGTGAAACATGCCACATTCCGGACAGTCAGGTAAAGATCAATCTTATCTATATATTTCTGCCACTTTTTCATGTTAAGAGAATATCCCAGACTAATGGCGTCTATCTTTAAGAAAGTGCCGTCCTCAAGCCAGTAATCGCAAAGCTGCTTTACTTCTTTGATGTGCCGGTTGTCAATGTACGCATTGCGAAGAACGTTCTGGCCTGCTACTTCAGAAAGTCCATAGTACATATTTATGGTATTAAACACGTCGAAATCGATCCAGCTACGCAGGTTGATACCTAAAGAGAGGTTCTTGTAAGTGAAGGTATGATCCCATGATACCATCAATGCAGGAATAGCATTACCGATGTACCGCTTGTCATCATAGGTCTTCTTATCGCTAAGAATCACATTGTCGTTCTTATCATACAGAAGCCATCTTCCATTATCCGTGATACCGGCATATTTCCAGATATAATAGCTTCCGATCTTTGTTCCTGCTTCAATTCTTCCGGCTGATCCGTTCGTTCCCGGTGACGGGAATCCTACACGATCCTGGTAAGTATTATTCCCCCACAAAGAGGTAATTTTGGAAGAAGAATGGGATAGACGCATGGTAGTTGTCCAGTTAAAGTCTTTCGTTTTAACAGGCACTCCGCCAATCTCAAACTCCCATCCGGTATTCTCAAGATTACCATAATTCATGGTCGTTTTCTCGTAAACGGCGGGAGGATTGGGTACACTGATATTGTATAACATTCCGGAAACTCTTCTTTTATATATATCGAACTTTCCAAAAAGCCGGTTATTCAGAAACGCATAATCCAAACCGATGTTAAGCTCTGCTTTCTTTTCCCAATGCAAGTCATTATTGACATTACGAGCCGGTCCATAAGAAGTAATCCATGTACCGTTATAAGGCCACATTGAATTGGAGGAGTACATGGCTGTGGATGCTCCTGCAGAGAAATTGTTATTTCCCGTCACACCATAACCGACACGTACTTTGAGGTCATCAAGAAAACTGACATCATGCAGAAAGGCTTCATTGGATATACGCCATCCACCTGATACAGCCCAGAATGTTCCCCAGCGATGATTCTTTCCAAATTTGGAAGATCCCTCATGACGAACACTTCCGGTAACCATATAGCGATCTTTATAGCTATAATTCGCCCGACCAAAGAAGGAGATAAGACGTTCACGAGGATATTTGTGGGACGACATAGCCGCCTTTCCGTCAGAAAGCCAGCTACCTGTTCCCATATCCCAAGCTCCTACTCCATCCACAGGGAAATCGTAGTTAGACATATCAAAATTTTCAGAATTGTTTTCCCAATAGCTATATCCGGCCACCGCACTGACTGTATGGTCATCTGCAAAAACACGCATGAAATTAATGGTAGGTTCAAAAGAAACATTGACTGTTTTACTATATCCGTGAAATCCCTTTCCTTTATAACTTCCATTCAAAGACGTTCTGTGTAATGCGGATACATAATGCGTCTGTTGATACTGGCGATCTTCCCAGCCGAGAGTGGCTTGTGCCGAAAATCCGGCAGGCAGATTGAGCTTTACCGTAGCATCCGCCTTGAGCCATTTATCAACATTATCCGTCTGCTTGAGCATAACTTCCGCTAATGGATTGTAATATTCACTACCACCAACCAATACATTATAGCCTGTTTCACTAGTACTATCATAAACATGTTCCGTTGGATTCATCTTCAATGCCATGTCGAAACAGGAACTACTGCTCCGCTGATCCCGATGTGCTTCACGATATTCTGTATGTAAGCCTATTTCCAGCAAGTCATTGAGAAGATTAAAGTTTGCATTGATACGCCCCGAATAGTCTTTACGATTATCGCCTATCGCAATACCTTTCTGATCCTGTGCCATAATAGTGGCATATATTCTGGCTGTATGTCCCCCTCCCGAAAGGGTGACAACATGGCGCTGGGAAAGTGCTCCCTCATTTAAAAGTTCACCGTACCAATCGGTAGACGCTCCCAAATCTGTTCCTACACCGAACCTCACGAAAGCATCGCGATCCAGGACCTGTGGTCTTCTGGAAACTTGTTCGGTGGACAGCTCGCCTGTATATGATAATGTGATAGGACCTTCTTTCGCTTTCTTGGTAGTCACGAGAATGACACCACCAGCTGCCCTTGTTCCGTAAATAGCACCTGCAGAGGCATCCTTCAAAACATCAATGGATTGAATATCTTCCTGACTGATAGAACGCAAATCACCACCAGGAATTCCGTCTATCACAATCAAAGGGGAAGAAGAAGCATTGATGGAAGCTACCCCACGAAGCTGGAAACTAGCAGAGGCATTCGGACTGGAAGTTTCGGAAACATTCATACCGGAGATTTTTCCTTTCAGAGCAGTCGCAATGGTAGAGCCTCCTAATCCGGTCACTAAATCTTTTGAAGATATGGAAGTAATGGAGCTGGTCACAGCACGTTTCTCCATTGTTCCATAACCGATAACGACTACTTCATCCAGCAACTGATGATCTTCTTTTAATACCAAAGACAAGCTTGTCCGATTTCCCACCTTTACTTCAAGAGACTGAAAACCGATATATGAAATCAGTAATACAGCATTTGACGCAACTGACAGGTTAAATTTTCCATCCAAATCAGAAACTGTACCTTTCCCGGCCACTCCTTTCTCCTGAATACTGGCACCAATCACCGGATCTCCATTCGTATCTACAATCACTCCTTGTATCTTTTTCGAAGTTGCTTCCGTTTGCTCTTGTTTTACCGGTACGGGAACCAGAACGATATACCCTTTTTCTATCTTGTAAGTAAACCCCGTTCCCGCGAGCAACTTATCCAAAACAATAGAGAGTTTTTGTTTCTTAAAATCAACACTCAATGTCCGATTCACATCTATTTTAGTCCGACTATAAGTAATGCTTAATTGAGTCTGACTTTCAATAGCATCAAAAGCTTTCAACAAAGTTATGTTTTTTCCGGCAATAGTAATCAACTGATTCTGCCCATAGATAGTACCCAAAGGGACTATAAAGAATAAGGTTAACAATAAAATACGCAAATTACTGGTATGTTTTATAGTAAAATAAGAATTAAAATTCATACTTTTGTATATTAAATGAATACTACATTTAAGGTTCACTATTTCCTAAAATTTTAAATGATAACGGTATTTATTTCGGGTTGGACAAAAGGATCAGTTTTGTCCAACCTTTTTATGGATGGGTACCTCCTTTCTTACTTTTATTCGCCGGTGAAGCAGCTGTCAGTATCACAACCTTATTGTCTGTGACCTTGCTTTCCATACCTCCGACGGTCATTGTTACAATATGAATTGCTGCTTGAAGAGGTTCGCCCTTTCTAAGCTTAATGGTATATAAATCATTTGTGTATAAATGCGGTTCTGCCTTTATTTCTACATTATAATGTCGTCCCAATGTGTTCAGAATATCCTCCAGATGGCAATCGACAAAATTCAATTCACCACGTGTCCAACCGGAAGCCATCATCACATCTATTTTTCGTTTTTCATAATTCTTAGTCAGGTGATTGTATTCAAGTTGTTCACCGGGAGTAAGAATAAAACAGCTGTCTGGTGCCAGCAGGTTATTGATTTGCACTTTTCCATTTTCAAGAGTTGTAATCGTTTTCCTGTCTTCCGAATATGCCTGTATATTAAACTTCGTACCTAAAGCACGAACTGATAACAAAGATGTCTTGACAATAAACGGATGTTTCTTATCCTTATGGACATCAAAATTCGCCTCTCCGGAAAGATAAACAGTACGTGTATCGCCTCGAAAGCTTTTCGGGTAAATGATACTGCTCTCCGAATTGATCTGTACCTTTGTCCCATCCGGCAAAGTCAATTCTCCCCGTTCACCCATGGGAACAATATATTCTACCAATTTGCAAGAATCAGTATAATCATTTATATAATACCACGATAATAGCACTGAAAATAAGGGGATTAATATCATAGAAGCAATGCGAAGAAGTGGTTTGATTTCCCAATGCGGTTTTATTATCGGATTTGCAAGTCCCGCTTTACGCCGGACCTCATACCATGAACGCCGGGTAGCCTCATCAGGTTCAGCGATGATATTCATCCACTCTTCCTGTATAGCTTCTTCTTTATCTTCTGCATCAGCAGGAGAAACCAGCCAACGCCAAAACTTCATCTGCAAGGAGTTTTGCAGGGGATGGCGAACAAAAAAATGTATTAGTTCTGATATGCTTTTCTTCTTCATGATTTTATCCGTTTATTAATAAGATGCACGAGATAGAATACACACACAGTCTAAAAGCTATTTTTTCTACTTTTTTTGAGAAAGGAGAATAAAAGAAGAGTTTTTGTCAATAGGAAGTGGTTTTATTTAGAAAAGATAAAAGTGCTTCAGCATCTTGCGGATATCAGCCAATGCTTGTGTGAGATGGTTTTCTACAGTCCGTTTGTTTATTGCAAGCAGTTGCGCTATCTCATCATTGTTTTTGCCTTCTTTACGGCTCATCTCATAAATTCTTTTTCGTTGGGCGGGCATTTGCTCTACCGTATGCTGTATCAATAGCAGTAATTCTTCGGCAAACATATTTTCTTCGATGTTTCCCGCACCCTCATTCTGCTGACGGGAAAGATTCTCCTGTTGCTTTTCTCCATATTCATTCACCAAAAGTATATGTCGTAAATGCTGGTACACAGCATTCCGGGAAGTCCGATAAAGGTAGGCATTCAGATTTTCGATTTTTGCCATCTCCTCACGCTTCTGCCATAGTTTGAGGAGAATATCTTGTGCAAAGTCCTCTGCCGTTATATCATCCTGAAGTAAACCGGATATAAAACGTTTCACCCTCGGGAAATAACGCATAAACAAAACCTCAAAAGCTTTCTCATCTCCTCGTGACAAAGCTCTCAACAGTATTTGCTCTTCTGTAAATTCCATTTGCAACTTATTGTGTTTAAGTATTAGTTGCAGCAAATATAAGAATTTTCCTATTAGCAATGAAATTAGAAATTCCTTATAGAAAAGTTTCAAGACAAATATAGCCGAGTTGTATTTCACACCCGGCTATATTTGTTGGGGAATACATCATTATTAATCAAGAAGAAACGACTAGCTATTTCCAAATAGACCGGAATTTATGACTGCAAAAGCCTGTATCAGTATCTTACATTGATTTAATGATTGTATATATGCTTTCGATTGACTGTTTCAATGTATCATAAATATAACTTATTCGTCCAATACTTCTTTTTTATACTTCAATAAAGCTTCAATAAAATAATAATCAGCATAAGTTTGTGGAACATCAACCTCTGATTTTCCCGGTAAACTACCAACGCTATGTTTTAACAAAAAACAATGATTGGTTCCACCTCTTGCTAAGTATTCTTCAGACGACAGTGTCCTCAATTGTTTCTGAGCAAAATTTATATATCTGTTTTTCTCCTTTTCAGATACATATTTACTCAAATCTATTAATCCTGAAGCCATAATAGCAGCAGCCGAAGCATCGCGATAATCATCCGGAATTGCAGAAGAATCAAAATCCCAATATGGTATACCATCTTGAGGCATAGCAGGATGATTCATTATAAAGTTTGCAATGTTTCTGGCCTGATTCAAATAATTATCATCTTTTGTATAACGATACATCATGCTATATCCATAGAGTGCCCATGCTTGTCCACGCGCCCATGAAGATTCATCACCAACCCCCTGAACAGTCTGCTTCTTCCGGGTACTCCCATCAGCAGGATCATAATCTACTAAATGATAACAACTGAAATTCTTCCTAAAATGATTATTCTTAGTGACATTGGCATGACTACATGCGATATGATATAATGAATCATTGTTGGTTTGTTCAGCCACCCATATCAAGAGTTCCAAGTTTAACATATTATCTATAATAACAGGAAATCTCCATTCCGGATCATCAAAATCCCAGCTTTGTATACACCCAATCACAGGATGAAAACGAGTAGCTAAAGATTTTGCTCCCTGAACTAATACTTCCTTATATTCCGGACAACGGGTAATACGATAACCATTACCATAACTGCAAAACAACTGGAATCCTACATCATGATCACTCGTCACATATTTAATGGAATCTAGCATTTCTGTATACTTTTCAGCCAAATGATAAATATCCTCATCACCGGAATACTCATACAAATACCAAAGAGTTCCAGGATAAAATCCACTACACCACCAATATTTATTAGATGTTTTTAGTCTACCATCCTCACTTATGGACCGAGGAAATTGCCCCTCTGGAAGTAATTGAGCCATACCTTTGTATTGTTCTACAGCAACAGGCATAACTCTGTCTATCAATTGTTTCATAGACTCTTCTTCCTGACGCTTCTGACAGCTTCCCGCAATCAGAAAAAATAATAAAATAATCAACAAGTGTTTCATGATACTATTGTTTGGGTTCTAAATGTACTTTCAGCACTACATCTTTCTTTGGAATACTTATCTGATATATAATGGCAGTAGCAGCAGGCGTTATCGCATTTTCCCCCAAACTAGTATTAGCATTAATCGTAGTACTTTTCGCTTCGGGATTTAGTCCGACATACTCCACCCAAACACGCAATTGTTTAGTATCCTGTGTCAGTAGAAACTCTTTCTTGTCTTTATCCATTGTAACAGCTGCATTTGTAATCATCCGCCATTGTGCAGAAGCTGACCCTTCATCAGCTCTTAAAGTATCCACAATTGTCAGACTCCGATCATCAGACAAATAAATTCTACGTTTGAACTTATTTAATGAAAACTTACTACCGCTCACAGCATTATAGCTATAAGTGTCTTTTAAATCCAATTCAGCTCCCCGCTGACCTTTTTCATCAAATGTCTCTGTAAAGACAGCAGCACCATCCACTTTTTGAGGACTATTATTTATAAAGAAAGTACTATGGCTCGTAGTTGCATAACGCCCCAATCTCCAACGATTCGAATTTTGAGTCATCGTCCAGAAATCTTTTGTTTTAGCCTCTACACTCTCATAATTGGCATTCCCAAGATCAACACTCCACCGCACACCATTTACTTCGTATACAAAAGAACCTATATCCATGTGCCCATGACTAGTATCCGGTTTCCCTCCTTTTACACCAAAAAAAGCTGCATTATTGTCCCCCCAAGCCGAACGAGTCAAATATACGGGAGTCAGACCGACACCAAAATAAGTTTTTTTAACAGGGATAGGGATAGAAGATATATCCAAATCCTTTGTATATACCAAGACAGAAGGAAGCAATCGATTGGTTTCCAGATTATTTTTAATATGTTCCATTTCCCAATAAAGCAAAGAAGGATCCTGTTTTTTAGCGGCAAAATAAAACATAGCCGTACTGGTACTCACCTTTTCCGAACAGTCTGAATAATTAAAACACTTCCTGGAAGGTCCTACCATATGGAAATAATATTCTGCTGATTTCTCAAAAGCGTTCGCATCTGCAAAAGTCGTCATACCGACAGTTTCTAATGCACAATTAAGCATAGCCTGAAAACTTGTTCCATAATCCCAATACATGAAACCTTCTCCATAGGTGCCGTCAGGTTTGTAAACCTCCAAAGCACGAGGAATAGTCGCATAACATTTATCTATAATCTTTTGGGCTTTTTCAGGAGCTTTATCGTAAATAGCCAGTGCCCCAAATACCAATCCGGCATTACATACTTGATTCCAATTACCAGATCCATTGTAAAAACTATCATACTCTTTATCCAAAGCCGTATCAAAAGCTTTTTCTTCAATACTCTTTTCAACAAGTAACCGAGTCTCTTCCGGCAAATATTGGTAAAGCCAATCATAAGCGATAGCTACGCCCATTGTCATCTCACCTACATCCAAATAATGCGACGGATGCCAGTCCTTGAATGCACATACTGCATTCAGTTCTGAAATAGCTCTATTCAGATAAAGATCCATCTTACTCATCCTATAAGCATAAGACAAAGAATAAAGATTCTGCAATACCTGGCGAGATACATAAAGTAAACGTGTACCCGTCAATACATATTCAGAAGGAGGAGTATTTACACATTTATTAGCTTGAATAAAAACTTTCTCACTCACTCTTTTCAATTCGAGTGAATTTTGTAGATTTTGTTTTATCTTTTCCTCTTCCCCCTCTTTTAGCAACAAACACGGATGGGGCATTTCTTCCCGATTTGGGAAATCAGAGGTTATAGACTTTACCTCCTCATCCGAACAAGCAAAACAATTGATCGCCAAACAAAACAGTAAAATAATTATATTATTTAAATGCATGATTATCTTCATTTTATTAATTAAATTTCATATTATTCATTCTTTAATAAAGCCATCCCGGAGTAGGAACAAGATTCGGATTACGCTGCACCTCTGCCATGGGAACCGGCCAAGGCCACAGATAATCATTCCAATACCACATACCATGACCAACAGTTCCCCACATATTTTTGAAACTGTTGGATTCTTTTCCTTGAAACTTCGTCTCTTTATAAGTTCCCCACCGCACTTCGTCGAGAAAGTTTATGCCTTCAGCACACAACTCAACCCGACGTTCGTACTGAATACGCTTGCGCATATCTTCTTTCCCCATTACTGCATTGTAACCACTACCACCATTAGTAAGTAACGGCATATGAGCACGTTCACGAATTCTATTCACTACACTGATTGCATCCCCTAAACGTCCGTCTTCATTTAACGCCTCCGCATATAATAACCAGATATTCGTATAACGAATCAAAGGCCAATCTTCATCACAAATGATACGGTTAAGGTTACTGTCATCCGTCACCACAAACTTTCGATAAGTATAATTACAATAGTAACGTGCATCAGGCCAGTGGTCACCAGCAGCATCTCCATTTCCAGCAATCAGAAAAGGCCAACGAACTGTTTTAGCAGATTGTTTACCTCCTGTATTAGCATAACAAAGTGTAGTGGTAGAAGGAGCAAAAATAGTCTGCATCAAGCGTGGATCACGGGTAGAGTATGCCGTAAGAATTCTAGCTTCATTCCCCTCATTCAAATAATATTTATCCCAAATGGCTTGCGACACTCGTCCGATAATGGATTTTTTCGCATTTTGGAAATCTGTATTCATATTTGTATTCATTCCATCTCGAACAAAAAATATCTCCCTTTGCGCAGGCGTCAATTTATCCCAATCGGGGAAAATATCAGTCCATTTGAAAGGAGAGCCATCGGCATTCTGATAGGAATCCACAAAATCAGCATTCGGCTGTATAAAAGTCACTGACTGTAAGGTAGAACGGCAACCAAATATAGCCTGTATACAATCACTATATCCTACAACTGCATCAAACTGAATAGGGAATATCATTTCTTTATCACGTTCATTTTCTTTCTTAAAGAAATCTATATATTCTCCTTCCCATAATCCATAACCACATTTTCCTACCTGCTCAAAATCCGCGATCGCCTTCTTGTAATCTTTTTTCCAAATATACACAATACCACGTAATGCATAAGCCGATCCCTTAGAAGGACGCCCATAGTTTTCTTTTAATGTATTATTGGGCAAATTTTCTTCTGCAATGCAATCATCCAAGTCATCTAATACAGCCTGCCACACTTCATCCACTGTGTTTTGTGTTTTCGTACATTCAGTTGTCACAAACGGTTCTAGATATATTGGTACTCCCTGAAAGAGAGCATTTAACCAATAGTAAAAATAAGCACGCAAAAATTTACATTCTGCCACCAAGCGCTTACATTTAGCCTCCGACATAGTTGCTTTGTGTAAATTGGCTATTGCATCATTACATCGATAAATGCCTTCATAAGCAGCTTTCCATTCGTTAGCAAAGAATTCATCACTTGCCGATGGAGACATATTTTTCAGATAGGGTTCATGCTGTGCATTACTTGTAAACGAGACAGCTTCAACCCTAAAACGTCCTATAGCTTCTATCTTTCCCGGAACAGTGGTAACCGCCGAATTAGGGTAGAAAACCTTATAGATACCCGCAACTCCTGCATCTGCCAAATCCTCTGTAGTCCACATTTGTGCACTACCTATGGCTGCCGTAGATTTTGTATCCAAATCAATACATGAGATTGCACACACACACAACAATGATATAAATATAATTTGTTTCATATATAGCTATTAAAAAGTTAATTGTAAACCAAACGCACATTGTTTCATCAAAGGATAGGTAATGCTAGTCCCAATTTCCGGATCCATTCCGGGAAATTTCGTCCATGTCTTTAGATTATCTGCACTGGCATACAGACGTACCTTTTCAATCTTAACCTTCCTTGTGATATACTGTGGCAAAGTATATCCAATCTGTATATTTTTCAACTTTAGATAATTACCACTGTATTCCCAAAAGTCACTGGATACTCCATTTTTATTACCCAAACGAGGATAAGTTGCAGTAAGATTGGTTTTGGGACTTGTCGGCTTTTCCGGATCGTAAAAATAGTGATCATCAGCAATAAACTGATAAGAGTTATAGCCTGTAGTAAAAGCAGGTTGTGTGACCCAAATCAAATGGAAGCCGGCAGCTCCAGATAATAAAGCAGAGAAATCGAAATTTTTATATGACAAGGAAAGATTAAAGCCAAAATAATATTTGGGCATATTAGAATGTCCCGAAAAATCTTGATCGTTAGAATCACCATAATTACCATCACCATTTGTATCCTGATAGATCAAGTCACCATACCACAACTGGTTCTTAGCGACTTGCGTATTTCCAGCAAACTTATATCCGGATTCCATCATCATCTTTACCCACGCCATATCCTGCTCTGTGCGTATAACACCATCCTTCGGACCGGCATTAAGGTCTAAAATGCCACTGCCATCATAATTTCCGTTACCACGGTATACTTTATATATGTAAGTTTCACCTAACATATACCCTTCAGCAATTCTACCACCAAACCCATTTTCTGAAACTTCTGCAAAGTTATTTACATATTGTCCATCTTCTCCCCAATACTTTTGCAATGCACCTTTGTATTTCTCAACTCTATTCTTATTGTAAGAAAAGTTTCCTCCCAAACTATAACAGAAATCATGTATATGACTATTCCACTTTATTGATACTTCCAATCCTTTATTATTTACTTCCGCTATATTCTCAGTAGCTGCTGTTTTAAAGCCCATCGTCATATAAATGGAAGGAGTAAACAAAATACCTGTCGTATTTTTATTATAATACTCCACCTCACCGGTCAATCGGTTGTCAAAGAAACCAAAGTCTAATCCTACATTCAAAGCTTTGGTAGACTCCCATTCAAGATAGTTGTTTCCTATTTTTGAAACCGCTAACCCCATGGTTTGTTTACCGTCAATTACAACAGGTGCTGTACCATAAGTACCCTGCCATGCATAATCTGAAGTTCGATTATTTCCAGACTTTCCATATGAGAGCCTTAATTTTAAATTTGACAAATAATCTTTTGTTCCGGCCATAAAATATTCTTCCGAGAGACGCCATCCAAGAGAGAAAGAAGGAAATGCCCCCCAACGTGAATCAGGAGAAAAACGGGAAGAACCATCATAACGAACATTCGCTTCGAACAAATATTTTCCTCGATAAGCATAATTGAGACGTCCAAAATATGATTGCATACGCCAGTTAGTAGCCGAACCATTTATTGAATTCATTTTTGTTGCAGAATTCATATAAATCAAATACCATGAACTCATCCCCTCTTTGGTTGCATCAAAAGAATCCGAATCATAAAGGGAGCCAGAATAACCTGCTAAAAGGCCAAGATCATGATACTTCCACAAAGTTGTATTATAACGAATGAGCAAATCCATATTCACCCGTTTCGACTTCAATGCATAATTATAAATCGTCGCACGATTCAAAGAAGCCTCTTCACGTACCTCATCTTTTACATAATCCCATCTCACTCCAGAAGAACTTCCCCATTTATGCACGTCCTGACGATAAATCTGGTAATTATATCTACCTTCTACTTGCAGTCCTTTCAAAACATCAGCAATAAAATAGCCAGATAATGTTGCATTGAATCTTTCATCCTTACCACGACGGTCAAGATAAGTTAACACATTGTTTGCAGTTGTCGACTCTTCCGCTGATGCTGGTATACCATATTTACCTGGTTCTCCCGGATAAATACCTGGAACACTTATCGTTAAATATTGAAAAGCACCAGCAACACCGGCAACACCTACATTTTCTTTATTACCATACACATTGGCTCCTACAGTAAGCCAATTTCCGACTTTACCTTCCACACGAGACTGTATTGTCACTTTTTTCTGCCCGGAATTAATCCCCCAATGATTCATAATTCCAGGATTATCTAAAAATCCCAATGCAAGCGAATAGTTCATCTTATCAGAAGAGCCTGCCATCGAAATATGATGACTTTGTGAAAGTCCGGTATCAAATAACACATCAAACCATTCCGTATTAGGATAAGCTATGTAATTAGGAACTCCGTAATCATTTAATCCCATCGGATCTTGTTTAGCTGCTCTCCATAAATCAATATTAGGTTGAGAATAAATAGGTACATTACCAATGTTAGTTGCAGTCTCGTTTACCAAATCCATATAATCAGCATAATCAGACACCAACTTCAATTTATTAATAGCTTTCTGAACAGAAACGTAACCATTATAATTAAAGCGTGGTTTACCAGAACCTTTTTTTGTCGTAATAAGTATAACACCATTAGCCCCCTGTGAGCCGTAAATAGCGGTAGAAGAAGCATCTTTCAATATACTGATACTTTCAATATCATTGGGATTAACAGCATCCATATCCCACTCTACTCCATCCACTAATACTAACGGATTACTATTATTCAGAGTACCCGTACCACGAATACGAATGGTAGCTCCTGTTCCAGGCTGGCCACTGGACTGCGTCACACCTACACCTGCACTCAATCCATTCAATACTGCAGAAACGCTAGCAATAGGACGGCTATTCATCTGATCATCCAACTTAATATACGCTACCGATCCTGTCAGATTTACTTTTTTCTGCGCACCATAACCGATAACAACTACTTCATCCAACGTTTTAGTATCTTCCTCCAAAACAATAGCGATCTGTTTACCCACAGAAACACGTGCTATTTGCGTCTGATAACCAAGATAAGAAATTTGCAATCGTGCTTTAGATGAAGAAACGGAGAGTTTGAAAAAACCATTCATGTCTGTTATTGTACCGTTTTCTAGCACATCTTTCTCCGACACACTAGCACCAATAATCGGATCACCTTGTACATCTAATACAGTACCAGACACAATCACTTTCTTGTCTTGTTGTGGTAACTGTGCCTTAACAGATAGTATAATCTTTTTGTCCAGCACTGAATATATTACATTCGTACCGGCAAATACTTCCTTAAGCACACTAAAAATATTACTTTTATCAGCGGAAATTGATACGCGACGATTCAAATCGACATGTTTATTATTGAAAAAGAAGTCAAAATCTGACTGCGCTTCAATCTCTTTCAAAACGTCCTCCACCCGCTGATTACGTACATCAATACTGATTAAAGCCTTTTGAGCGTAACTATCGGCTGCATAGGTCAGCCCGATAGAACATACTAAGAACAAAACCAATAGTCTCATAGATAATGGGATTTTTTTTGAGGTTAGCCAAAGTGACTTTACCACCCATAAAAATTGGATGCTAAAATAATTTTGCATAATTTTGTAATGACTTAAAGTTAATAAAAAGTTTATCTAAGCTTGTCGCCAAACAAGCATCAAAAAGATTTACCGATTTCCATACGGGAAGATACGCCAATATCCTCCCGTATGTTTTTGTTTAAGGGGGTCTGCCGTTCATTGCATTTTTGTTTTAAGGTTAATCAATCAATATATTTCTATTTTACTCTTTTCATCTTTTATATCCGGCGAATCAAGATAACGCCAACGGATTTGAGAAGAAAGCTGGAAATATTCCAAAATACGTTCAAGGCGTTGATTAGTAAACGTACCAGTAAATGAGTCTCCTTTCAAACGGTCGTTTTTAATAATGAATTCCACATTATACCGCTTCTCCAACATTCGCAATCCCTCTTCGAGAGGAGTATTTCTAAATATAATCTTTCCCTCTTTCCAAGCTATTTCCGACTCACCGGAGGTGGCATAAAGCTGCACTTTACTGTCTCTTGTATCATAGACCAGTTTTTGTCCGGGATCCATCAGTACCTTTTTCGAGACATTGTCAGATGAATAAATAAAACCTATCTTTCCTTCAACCAATGTCGCTGATACCCGATCTTCTTTTTCATAAGCCTCTACATTAAAATGAGTTCCCAGTACTTCGATCTGTGATTGGTGGGAAGTAGAGACTATGAACTTCTTTTCCGGGTTCTTGGCTACTTCAAAATAAGCTTCTCCCTGCAATGTTACATTTCTCGTGTCGCTATCGAAGCGTGAGGGATAACTTAAGGTAGATTCGGAATTCAGGAAAACCAGTGTGCCATCGGGCAATGTCAGAGAAGTCATCATTCCGGGATTTGTCTTCACTTCCATCATTTGTGCCAATTCCTGTTCGCTTCCTCCCCAGTGTTGTACCATCAGAGTAACGAGAAGCGGGATGAACAAAACTGCTGCCGCACGTTGTGTCCATTCCCACCACATCGTTTTCCTTTGTCTGTTACCCGACATTCTACTTTTCACCTTTGTCAATGCTTTCTCTGTGTCGACTTTCGTCATGATATGAACAGTATCTGTGGCAAGATAGAGAGTATGTATCTGTTTGGCTATCCGTCGGTTTTCTTCCGATTCATCCATCCACGCCTCAACTTGCAGACGCTCTTCTTCTGTTGCCAGTCCCTCACAATAACGGGGAAGCAGTTCTTCTATTCTATTATAATCAGTTTTATCCATATTCTTATTTTATTGCCTTTTACTATAAGACAAGGGAGACTTGTGGGTTTCCTAAACCAAATCTCATTTTTTTTCATAAAATCTTTGTTTTCTTATAAAAAAGCTATATTTGCAGTGAAATATCAAACTAATACATGAAAGAAATTCACCTGTTAGAAAACAATTATTTACTATCTGCCATACAACAGGGAGACCCAAAGGCATTCGACGCACTGTTTCGGAGGTATTATCCGACACTGTGTGCTTATGGTCATCGTTTTGTAGATCTGGAAGATGCGGAAGAAATTGTGCAGGACTCTCTTTTATGGATTTGGGAAAACAGAGAAAATCTGATTATCGAAACTTCACTTAGTTCATACCTCTTTAAAATGATATACCGCAAAGCTCTGAACAAGCTTGCACATATTGATGCCACCCAACGTGCCGACACTCGATTTTATGAAGAGATGCAGGAGATGCTGCAAGATACGGATCTTTATCAAGTTGAAGAGTTGACACAACGCATCAAGGATGCCATCGCCACATTGCCGGAAAGTTATCGGGAAGCTTTTGTGATGCATAGGTTCCGGGATATGAGTTATAAAGAAATAGCGGAAATTCTGGGAATATCTCCCAAAACAGTAGATTACCGTATTCAACAAGCATTAAAGCAACTACGCGTAGATTTAAAGGATTATCTGCCATTATTACTACCGATTCTATTTCCTTAAAACCAACCATCTATTTTCTTATCTATTACTATCTGTCTATTAAAGTACTAATAGATAACTTCCGTTGTATTAGAGGTAAACTTGCATTCCCCTACTGCCAAACTTCTTTTTGGCTACGAGAAAACTATAATTGCAAGCTTCATTTATACAACTGCAAGTTCCGGTTATATAAATGCAACTTGCAATTATACAATCAGAACTTGCGTTTATAGTTTCTTCTTGGTCAAAGACAACTTATCCAATAAGGGAAAGGAAGTTTGCAATAAGAGTATAGCAACTTATCTACTGATAGATTGGAAAGAAGTAAAGCATTAATTCTGCCGATAAGGTAAGGTAAACCAGAAAGTAGATCCTTTGTTCTCTTTCGACTCCACTCCTATTTTCCCTCCCAAGCGGTCTACAATCGTATGGCAGATAGAAAGTCCCAGTCCGGTACCTTGCACAAAGGAATTGTACTTCACAAACCGTTCGAAGACATGAATACACTGTTCAGAAGACATTCCACAGCCTGTATCCGACACATAAAAATAAATCGTTTCAGGATCAAGCAAACGATATCCCATACGGATAGTACCCACCTCTGTAAATTTGATGGCGTTAACTGCAAAATTGGCAAGCAGCTGAATCAAACGGTTCTTATCCGTATACAATGTACATTGGGACAGTCTCTCCGCAAATGTGAAAGTCACATTATTGTGCCGAAGACGTAGCTGCATACTTTGCTCGATTTCTTCAAGCGTCTGGTTCACATCAATCAAGGCAGGATAGAAATCGAATGTACCGGCTTCAATCTTCGACAAATCCAGAATATCATTAATCAACTGGAGCAACAAATCCGTATTTGTTCCAATGAGTTCTACATATTCGGACATTTCTTCACGGTTTTCTACATGAGGAAGCATATTGGAGAATCCTACAATGGCATTCAAGGGGGTACGTATCTCATGACTCATATTAGCCAGGAATGCGGATTTCAATTGATTGGCCTGTTCCGCTTTTTCCATTGCTTCATGCAGGCGACTATATGCTTTCCGAAGAATGCTGATATAATATATGATAGCAACAATCAAAATCAACAAAAAGAATGAACAGGAAAGTATTTGAATGTAATACTGTTGAAAAAAAGTCTTGGGCTCATTGACATAAACCGCATCGTCTGGATAGCGGGAAGAAGGTATATTGTAGGATTTCAACACTTGATAGCAGAGATTGGCACTTCCTTCTCCTCCCGCCCCACCGGGAATATCACGTGCCTGTTCTCCATCCAAGACACGACCAAGTATTTCCAGCAAAGATTTACAGAACGATTCCGTCGAAACGTAATATCCTCCTGCAAAAGTATTATTCGACAAGTCTTCGGGAGAAAGTAAAAACAATGGAGATGGAGTAAAATTGACAATCACTTCCTGAATATGATCAAAAAGATAGTTATTATCATTTTTGTTATGCGACTCAAACCAAGAATAATAAATGATTCCCGTATTCGGTTTATAACAACGTAAAGTATCCAACAACATTTCTGTAGATAATTGAGTGGTGGAAAGTAAATCCAGATTCAAGTCCGGGAAGTTCTCTTCTACAGCTTCCTTTACATCTCCGCGAGTTTCTTCACTGATATACCTATCGTCGGAGATAAACGCCAGACGTTCCATATCAGGTATCAGTTTATAAATTAAATCGATTGTCTCCTTTACATAATAATATTGCTTCAAGATAGTTATATTATATCCCCGCCTCCATTCATCGCCGGAAACTGTATTGGCTTCCGTCAACGGGGCATGAGATAATAAGACCTCAAGAGAAGCAGGTAAATGGTCGCGGGCATTTGTCACGATTACCGGAACTTCTTTCCATACATCATCAAATAATTCGCGGCAAACAATCCATCCCGGATCTCCAATCATCACAATAGCAGTGGGAGGCTCCGGATACTTCTGACGCAAATGGGTGACTACGGCATTCGCCTCCATCTCATTCACCAGAGCAGGTACGGAAAGCGATTCCGCCTTCACAGAAATTCCTTGTTTCTGAAGAGCATCATGAAGACACCAATAAAAGTTTTTAGCCCAAGGCAGATTGAAATTAATCGAGTTTAAAACCAGTACTTCTTTATTTGTATTTTCGGTTCGGGCTGACGCAGGTGATAAGAATCCTTCAATAAAAAGGAATAATCCAAGGAGGAATGGAATGATCCGTAACGATTGTTTCATTTGTGGTATTCTATAAATAGCGGAAGCAAAGATAGTATTAATTTCTTTAGTGCAAAAAAAAGGCATCCCAAAACGAATTGAGATGCCCTTTATTATATAAAATTAAGTATCAAAGGATTATGATTTCTTCAAAGCCGCAATACTTTCTTTCAAAGAATTAATGATGCTCTCTGCATCGGTTTGCTTCTTACGTTCCAGTTCAAGAACGGCAGCCGGAGCATTATTGACGAATTTCTCGTTGCTAAGTTTCTTCATCACTCCCTGCAAGAATCCTTCTTTATGCTTCAATTCGGCTTCCATACGGGCGATTTCGGCTTCCACGTCAATCATATTACCCAATGGCACGGCAAATTCGGTCGTTCCTATCATGAAAGAAGAAGCACCTTCTGATTTGCTTTCTACCACTGTTACGGAAGACAGGTTACACATCTTGATAATCACCGGATTCAATTTCTCTACCGGATGAGTGCCTACAACCTGCAATTCGAGTTCTTCTTTCAGAGCAATGTTCTTCTGCAAACGGATGCTACGGACATTACTGATGATTTCCTTAGCTACTTCAAACTCTGCCAGGAATTGTTCATTTGCTCCGACCGGTTCAAACAGTTGAGTAACCATCAAACTTTCACCCGGTTCACGCTCACGCAGTTGTTGCCACAATTCTTCTGTGATAAATGGCATAAAAGGATGCAGCAATTCAAGCAGACGCTCGAAAGAGCTAAGAACCATACTATAAATAAAGCCATTAACAGGCTGTCCATAAGCAGGTTTCACGATTTCCAACAGCCAAGAAGAGAATTCATCCCAGAACAGTTTGTAAACCAGCATCAACGCTTCGCTCAAACGATATTTGGAGAAGAGATCGGCCACTTCAACAGCTGCCGCATCCAGTCTTTGGTCAAACCACTGAACTGCCAGATGTGCATCGGTAGGAATCTCAATAGTACCTTTGGCATTTGTCCAGCCCTTAATCAGACGGAAAGCATTCCATATCTTGTTGCAGAAGTTACGTCCCTGTTCGCAAAGTGCGTCATCGAAAAGAATATCGTTTCCGGCAGGAGCAGAAAGCATCATACCCATACGTACTCCATCGGCTCCGTATTTCTCGATCAACTCCAACGGGTCGGGAGAATTACCGAGTGACTTGGACATTTTACGTCCCAGTTTATCACGAACGATCCCTGTGAAGTAAACGTTCTTAAACGGCATCTGTCCTTCGTACTCGTAGCCTGCCATAATCATACGGGCTACCCAGAAGAAGATAATATCCGGTCCTGTCACAAGGTCGCTGGTCGGATAGTAATAGTTGATTTCTTCGTTACCCGGATTGTTGATTCCGTCGAACAAAGAGATAGGCCACAACCAGGAAGAGAACCAGGTATCCAGACAATCTTCGTCCTGACGGAGATCTTCGATTGTCAAGGCGGCATTGCCGGTTTTCTCTTTCGCTTTTGCCAATGCTTCTTCTGCTGTAGCAGCTACCACATAACCGCCCTCCGGGAGGAAGTAAGCAGGAATGCGATGTCCCCACCACAACTGACGACTGATACACCAGTCTTTGATGTTCTCCATCCAGTGACGGTAGGTATTCTTGTATTTTGCAGGATAGAACTTCAGTTCATCGTTCATTACCGGAGGCAATGCCATGTCTGCAAAATGCTGCATCTTGAGGAACCATTGCATAGATAGTTTCGGTTCGATCACTACGTTGGTACGTTCCGAGTAACCTACCTTATTTGTATAGGCTTCTGTCTTGTCCAGCAGTCCGGCAGCTTCGAGGTCTTTCTCTATCTGTATACGAACATCGAAACGATCCATACCGATATACATACCGGCAGCTTCGCTCAATGTACCGTTATCGTTGAAGATATCAATGCTAGGCAGGTTGTACTTTTCACCCAGCATATAGTCGTTTACGTCATGAGCAGGAGTCACTTTCAGGCAACCTGTACCAAATTCGATGTCTACATAATCATCTTCAATCACAGGGATGGCGCGGTTTACCAGCGGAACGATCACTTTCTTACCTTTCAGCCATTCGTTTTTCGGGTCGTTCGGGTTGATACACATCGCTGTGTCACCCATGATTGTTTCAGGGCGGGTAGTTGCCACTACGGCATAGCGTCCTTCCGGATCACCTTCTACTTTATAGCGGAGGTAATATAGTTTTCCGTGCTCTTCTTTGTAGATCACTTCCTCGTCAGAAAGAGCGGTCAATGCCTTCGGGTCCCAGTTTACCATACGGACACCACGGTAGATCAATCCTTTATTGAACAGGTCTACGAAAACTTTCAGTACACTTTCACTGCGTTTCTCGTCCATAGTGAAAGCAGTACGATCCCAGTCGCAGGATGCACCGAGTTTACGAAGTTGTTTCAGGATGATACCTCCGTGTTCGTCTGTCCAATCCCAAGCATGTTTCAGGAATTCGTCACGAGTCAGGTCGGTTTTCTTGATGCCTTGAGCAGCAAGTTTGTTTACTACTTTAGCTTCAGTAGCAATAGAAGCATGGTCAGTTCCCGGTACCCAACAGGCATTCTTGCCTTCCATACGGGCACGACGAACCAAAATATCCTGAATGGTATTATTAAGCATGTGTCCCATGTGCAACACACCGGTGACGTTCGGGGGCGGAATGACGATGGTGTAAGGTTCACGGCCATCGGGTTTCGAACTGAATAAATGATGGTCCAGCCAATACTGGTACCATTTTCCCTCCACGTCAGCGGGATTGTACTTACTTGCTAATTCCATATTGTTTTATGTATATATGATAATGTATATTCTAAAAATAACGGGTGCAAAATTAATAATTTAAATTCAAATCTTACCACCCTCGGGGTGTTTCTGTGCACGGAAAGAGAATTTATACCCCTCATAAAGAGCGAATCCGTAGAATAAAGCAGTCATTGACATCACATTTTCCAGCATAATAGAGAATATTTCTCCATAGTCCACACTTACCAGAACGTCGAAATAGGACATATCATAATCCTGGGAAATATACCCGATAATGGGAAAGAAATCACCCAGGACACAACTAATCAGGGATAATGCCGCACCGATAATTCCGAAAATGGGACGTATTCCTTTCCCTTTCCGCATGGCAAAGCCAACCATAAATCCGATAGCAATGGGCATAAATCCAATCTGACGACCCGTAGAAACAGATATCAGTCCCCATGCCACCGCACCCACAATACAGGCAGCGACTGCGTACAGTACTCCTTTGGAGAGATTCTCTTCGGCAAGCATTTCTTCTTCTGTCATAGATACCGGGAAGTCTTCCGGCTTGGGAGGGGCTAATCTTTCCAGCTCTTCATCTTTCTCAAAACTTTCACATTCTTCTTCAAAAGCAGGAAGTTCTCTGGTGCGCTTACAAACAAGACCTTTACCATTCACGAAATCACGTGATACGCAATTCCGGCAATACTTTTCAATTTCTTCTGATGTAGCCATCTTTTATCCGGTTTATGTTGAATGACTTTCCCTATTATACAAGTTATAAAGCCATTGTTAACAGATTTTTTGCAAATATAGAGGTATTTTTTCGCGCGACGTCTATTTAATGCATATTTTTGTTGACTGATATTAAACAAATGATGAAAAAGAAGCCAAATGTAAGATATTTAGCCTTAGGAGCAATCTTAATCCTGGTGTGGCTAACGCAATGGATTCCTGCTCTGGCAACAATCTATTCGCAAACAATCTACCCTTTTATCTCTTACGTTTTGTCGTTTTTTTCCAATTTATTTCCTTTTGCGATAGGAGACTTATTTATCTTCCTTAGTATCGCGGGCGTGATTATTTATCCTATTTATGCCCGTCTCCGCAAAAAGTTGCCTTGGAAGAAAGTTTTATTGCGCGACGGCGAATATCTGTTGTGGATTTATGTATGGTTCTATCTGGCTTGGGGACTGAATTATTCTCAAAAGAACTTTTACCAACGAACCGAAATCCCGTATACAGCCTACACTCCCGAAAATTTTCAGGAGTTCGTTGACGACTATATCACCCAATTAAATCGTTCGTACACCCCTGTAAATAGTATCAACCAGGATTTGATACGGGAAGAAACCGTACGAATCTATAATCAGTTAAGTGATAGCTTGGGCGTGCACCGACCTCCACACGATCATCCGAGAGTAAAGACCATGTTGTTTACTCCGTTCATTTCCATGGTAGGAGTAACCGGTAGCATGGGGCCTTTCTTCTGCGAATTCACCCTTAACGGAGATTTGCTTCCCGCCAACTATCCCGCCACTTATGCTCATGAACTAGCCCACTTGTTAGGTATCACCAGCGAAGCGGAAGCCAATTTCTATGCCTATCAGGTTTGTACCCGTTCACAGGCAATGGGTATCCGTTTCTCCGGATATTTCTCTGTACTGGGGCATGTACTGGGGAATGCAAAAAGATTACTTTCAGAAGAAGAATATACAAAACTCTTTCAACGCATCCGACCGGAAATTATTGAATTAGCCAAGAATAATCAAGCCTATTGGGCTGCCAAGTATAGCCCGGTAGTGGGAGCCGTACAGGATTGGATATACGATCTTTACCTGAAAGGAAACAAGATAGAAAGTGGCCGCCAGAACTACTCGGAAGTAGTAGGGTTATTGATTTCTTACCAGGAATGGAAAAAAATGAATTAAATAGATAGATTTATGTCACATACCAGACAAGAACAGATGGAAGCCTTTGGACGCTTCCTGGACATTCTCGACGAACTGCGTGTTAAATGTCCCTGGGACCGTAAACAGACGAATGAAAGTCTGCGTCCCAACACCATAGAAGAGACTTACGAACTTTGCGATGCCCTGATGAGGGATGACAAGAAAGAAATCTGCAAAGAGTTGGGAGACGTATTATTGCACGTCGCTTTCTATGCTAAGATAGGCTCGGAAACAGGAGATTTTGACATCAAAGATGTTTGCGACAAGCTGTGCGATAAGCTGATTTTCCGCCATCCGCATGTCTTCGGAGAGGTGAAAGCAGAGACAGCCGGACAAGTTTCCGAGAACTGGGAACAGTTGAAACTTAAAGAGAAAGATGGAAATAAGAGTGTATTAAGCGGTGTGCCCGCTGCCCTGCCCTCGCTTATCAAGGCTTACCGTATTCAGGACAAAGCCCGCAATGTAGGTTTCGACTGGGAAGAACGGGGACAGGTTTGGGATAAAGTGAAAGAAGAAATAGGTGAGTTTCAGGAGGAAGTGGCCAACATGGATAAAGAGAAAGCGGAAGCTGAATTCGGCGACGTGATGTTCAGCCTCATCAATGCGGCACGCCTTTATAAAATCAATCCCGATAATGCACTGGAACTTACCAACCAAAAGTTTATCCGCCGCTTCAACTATCTGGAAGAGCACACCATCAAGGAAGGAAAAAGTCTGAAAGATATGTCTCTCGAAGAGATGGATGCCATTTGGAATGAAGCAAAGAAAAAAGGACTGTAACTTCCTTACCGGCATAAAAAAACAGAGGCTCTATTCCCACCGGACAGAGCCTCCATTTTACTCAAACAGAGCGTCTGTTCATACGAATCAGACGCTCTGTTTTTCTTTATTTCTTCTTTGAATCGTCTCCCTTGTCTTTGCTACGATTCATACCTTTTATCATTTCGCGGTGAAAACGCATCTCTGCACGTTGCACGAGAAAAATCTTCTTGCTTGAAAGAATCTTTTTAAACTTACCCAAATAAGTTTTATCAAGCTGGTCGGCAGCAATACGGTTGTTGGCTACCTTCTCATTGATTTCTGCATATTGAGCTTCCGTCGTTTTATCATCCTTGCCTTTGCGCATCAAATCCCATGACTCATCATTCAGTTTCTTCTTTTTATCCTGGAGTTCAAAATAAACGGGAAAGAACTTGGCTGCTTCTTCTTTATTCAATCCAGCCTGTTCGATAATGAAAGCTTTTTGTTTTGCCCTGAACTCCTCCCGGGATAAATGCTGATCACATCCATCAGCAGCCCAAAGAACAGGCATAAAGCCACATAACAAAACGACCAATGCGATAAGTTTTCTCATTTTCTGTATTCAATCAGTTTTTATAAATCATTCTACACTTGCGTCACTCAAATAAACATATAACGAATAATCATCCAGCATGGCACGATCCACTGCTACATCAATCATTTCGTCAGATACGACTACTTCAGTATCCACTTCTGTCACCGCTACATCATCTGCTGCAGCAGGTTTATGATCTGTTGACGCTACCCGGATAATCAAGGCCGCCCCTACGAACATAGCTGCCATATAGAGCAATGGTTTCAGTCTTGTCCATGTGCTGACAGGTTCTTCCTTAAAAGCAACTTTCTCTTTTTCAGGAAGTTTATTCATTACCTCCGAAGTCAGGTTCTCAAAGTAACCATCGGGCACTTTGAAGGAATTTTCCTTTCCAAGCTTCTTCAATAAAATATCTTCTTCTTTCATACGTTTTTCTCCTCTCTTTTCATTAGACAGTGTCTCATTTAAAAGGTTTAATCTATTTCTTCTAAAAACTTCTCAATTTTCTTCACCGCATGATGATAAGATGCTTTCAGTGCACCGACCGACGTGCCGAAGATTTCCGACATCTCTTCGTACTTCATTTCCTGATAGTATTTCAGGTTGAACACCATACGCTGCTTTTCGGGCAAAGTCTGCAGGGCTTTTTGCAAGCACACCTGTATCTTGTCGCCCGAAAAGTAGGCGTCACTTTCCAGCTTTTGCACAACTACTGCTTCGGGATCGTCAATATCCACGGTAGTCATGGCACGCTGCTTATTCAGAAAGGTAAGACACTCATTCAGCGCGATGCGATAGAGCCAGGTCGACAGCTTCGCCTCGGCACGGAAATAATCGATATTCGTCCATGCCTTGATGAAAGTGTTTTGCAGGAGATCGTTCGCATCCTCATGCGACAGTACCATCCGGCGGATTTGCCAATACAATTGCTCGCTATACTGCCCCACAATCATTTCAAATCCTTTCCGCTGTGTACTCTCCTCCTGAAGGAGTTTCAGAACTTCGCGTTCGTTATAAGGAATCATAATCTCTCGTATCTGTATGTTTATTTATGGTTTCAAATTCAGGTTATTCATCGCCTCTAGTAAGGACGGATCATATTTATAAATGTCCTCACAATACCTCAAATTATTATCGGCAGACAGATAAACCGTCTGATAATCTATAAATAAAGGTATATATTGTTCCAAACTATAATGTTTCAATTCACGATAAGCCGCACTGATGGGCAGCTTCTTTCCCTCTTCACTCACCGGCTTGATATCCATTGCAATACGAATACGGTCTTCCAACAATTCATCCGGCTCTTTCAACAGGAAGAACGCGAAGTCGAGTGCTTTTTGAAGACGGACGCAACCGTGGCTCACCGCACGATTATTCCGTGTAAAAGCCCACCGTGACGGAGTGTCATGCAGATATACGGAATGAGGATTGGGAAAACGGAAGATGATACGTCCCAAGGAATTCCCTGTTTTGTTGTCCTGCTTCACCGTATAAGGTACGCCACTTCCTGCATACTTCGCCCATTTAATACTGTGGGGATCTACCTGGAGCCCATTCTTATCGTATACCTTCATGCGGTTACGGGTAAAATACGTCGTATCTCTGCGGTAAGTAGGAATGATCTCTTTCCGAATTATGCTTTGAGGCACATTCCAGTAAGGATTCAGTTCCATATAATAAATCCTGCTTGACAATAGAGGAGTTTTATTCTTCACAGTCCCTACACAAATACGCATCTCCAGGATAGAGTCTGTTTCTTCGTTGACGGCTTGCAACATAAATGCCGCCACATTAGCTATCACATATTTTCGTCCTTTATCCAATGCATATTGCCAACGTGCCCGCTCCATGTTTACCAATAGGCGGTCGCGATAATAATCCGTAGTATCTGTCACTCCCCAGCCATTCACACGAACCAGTTCTTCCTGCATCTTATGATAAAGCGGAGAAGAGGGTTGCGCCCTACGAAAAGCGGCGTTAGGATTTGCACGCAAAGAGTCGAGAGCAGCCATCGCAAACTTCACATCACATTGTTTCAAAGGAATGTGGTCGATTGAATCATTCCATCTGCGCTCCGAAGGCAGGAATCCAAACTTCAATTGACACACATACGAGAGATAGGCGGCTGTTAACTGATACTCCACGTCTGCCAGCAGACGGTTCATCGTTTTCCCTTCACGCAGTTTCAAGGTTCGTATCTGTTGCAATTCCTCACGGATGCTATCGACAGGATACAGATTCGGATTAACTCCATGTTGTGAAATGTTTCCTAACCAGAATAACATCGAGTCTGCCACCTGTACGGCAGGTTTATCGGATATGAGAGAATCGTTCAGCCAAAAGAATTCATCCTTTTCCTGATAATGTGCCAGCAAAACCGAATCCCAGGGAGTTACCGGATTTTCGTTCAGGCAAATACGAATCATCTGATGAATGCTGTCTGCATTTATTTGATAAGCAGGATGGAACAGTTCCTGGAGGGAAGACAAAGAATCCGGTATCGGAGATTGAGGTTTCTCTTTTTTACAGGCTGCCAAGCAACCGAAGAGCAGGATGATTACTCCCCAAAGCAGTCGACTACTTTTCATAGACAGTCCCTCCATCAACGTCAATACACAAATTTTCTTTCGCTAAAATGGTTTGTGGAAAAATGGCGGACGCTTCATGAAGTAAGACAGATTCATCTTCATAACGGGCGGAAAAATGTCCGATCACCAGTTGTCTCACATTGGCATCCAAAGCAAGCTGCGCAGCTTGCGCAGCAGTGGTATGATAAGTTTCCTTAGCGCGTGCCTGCTCGGTCTGTGCAAAGGTGGCCTCATGGAAAAGCAAATCTACATTTTTAATTTGTTCAGCAAGGGACGGACGATAGATTGTATCGGAACAATAAGCATATTTACGCGCCGGAGCCGAAGGGCGGGTTAAACGTAAATTGGGTATTACTTCTCCATCGGGAGTTATAAAATCCGCTCCGTTCTTGATGCGGTTCAGTTCATAGACCGGGACTTTATAAAAGTCTACCATGTCCCTGATGATATGATTAGGACGCTGTTTCTCTTCAAAAAGGAAACCACAACAGGGAATTCGATGTTTTAAAGGGATTGTGGTTACAGTCACCGAACGGTCATCGTAAATGAGCATCGGTTCTTTCGTTTCGAATTCATGGAAGAACACCTTATAAGTCAAAGTCTTGCAAAAGAAAGCAAGCATCGGCGCAAACAACTCTTCCAGTCCTCTTGGAGAATGAATATGTAAATCAGCAGTTCTCCCTAATAATCCGAATGTAGAGATCAGTCCCAACAATCCGAAACAATGGTCACCATGTAGATGAGAGATGAAGATATGATTCAATCGGGAAAATTTCAGTCGCGAGCGGCGTAATTGCATCTGTGCTCCCTCGCCACAATCAATCATAAATAGTTTTTCACGCAAGTTTACGACTTGAGAGGTCGCAAAATGTCGCGTAGTAGGCAAAGCAGAACCGCATCCCAATATATGTAACTCAAATTTTTCCATGGTATGCAAAGATAGGACATTTCACATTTAATCTTGCAAAGGAAAAGGAAATATTTCACCCCAGGGTTACACAGATTAATACAGATTTTGATAATTTATTTTTAGACATAAGAACAAAAGAACATAAAGGCAGCGCTTTGAAAATTATTTCTGTTGCTTATTGAACTGCTATTTTATTTTTTATTCTTTTGTTCTTATGTCTGAATTAAATTCCCTCTTATCTTCATTTCTTAAATCTGTGGTGAATAAAAAAAGCGCCCCCAAACGGGAGCGCCTTTCATTGGAAAATATTCTATTCAGATTATTTCTTTCCTTCCAACTGTTCTTTCAATGCAGCAAGAGCGTCGATATCGCCCAGCGTAGTTGAAGCAGCCTGGTTCTGGATCATCGGAGAATCTTCTCTCTTGTTGCTAGAAGATGACTTCTTAGCACCAGAAGCAGCTTTCTTTTCTGCTCTTTCTTCAGCCTTAGCTACATCTTCGAAGATACGGCTGTGAGACAGGATGATTCTCTTAGCGTCTTTGTTGAACTCGATCACTTTGAATTCAAGTTTCTCATCCAACTGTGCTTGTGAGCCGTCTTCTTTTACAAGGTGTTTCGGAGTTGCGAAACCTTCTACACCGTAAGGAAGAGCTACAACAGCACCCTTATCCAACATTTCGATGATTGTACCTTCGTGTACAGAACCTACAGTGAACACAGTTTCGAATACATCCCAAGGATTTTCTTCGAGTTGTTTGTGGCCAAGGCTCAAACGACGGTTTTCTTTGTCGATTTCCAATACCTGAACTTCGATGTCAGCACCAATCTGAGTAAATTCTGATGGGTGTTTTACTTTCTTAGTCCAAGAAAGGTCAGAGATGTGGATCAAGCCGTCAACACCTTCTTCGATTTCTACGAATACACCGAAGTTAGTGAAGTTACGTACTTTTGCAGTATGCTTAGAACCTACAGGATACTTTTCTTCGATAGTTTCCCATGGATCTTGTTTCAGTTGTTTGATACCCAAAGACATCTTACGTTCTTCACGATCAAGTGTCAGCACAACAGCTTCTACTTCGTCGCCTACCTTCATGAAATCTTGTGCAGAACGCAGGTGTTGGCTCCAAGACATTTCTGAAACGTGGATCAAACCTTCTACGCCCGGAGCGATTTCGATGAATGCACCGTAGTCAGCCATAACGACCACTTTACCTTTCACCTTGTCACCAACCTTCAAGTCAGTATCAAGCGCATCCCATGGGTGCGGGGTCAGTTGTTTCAAGCCAAGAGCGATACGTTTCTTTTCGTCATCGAAGTCAAGGATAACAACGTTGAGTTTCTGATCCAGCTCAACCACTTCTTTCGGATCGCTAACACGTCCCCAAGAAAGGTCAGTGATGTGGATCAAACCGTCTACGCCGCCAAGGTCGATGAATACACCGTAAGAGGTGATATTTTTAACAGTTCCTTCAAGAACTTGTCCTTTTTCAAGTTTACCGATAATTTCTTTCTTCTGTTGTTCCAGTTCAGCTTCGATAAGAGCCTTGTGAGATACAACAACGTTCTTGAATTCCTGGTTGATTTTAACCACTTTGAATTCCATTGTTTTGCCAACGAATACATCATAGTCGCGGATCGGTTTAACGTCGATCTGAGAACCCGGCAAGAATGCTTCGATTCCGAATACGTCTACGATCATACCACCCTTAGTGCGGCACTTGATGTAACCCTTGATAATTTCTTCATTTTCCAGAGCAGCGTTAACGCGATCCCAAGAACGAGTAGCGCGGGCTTTTCTGTGTGACAGAACGAGCTGTCCTTTTTTGTCTTCCTGGTTTTCGATGTATACTTCTACAGTATCACCTACCTTCAGGTCCGGATTGTAACGGAACTCATTCAAAGGAATGATACCGTCTGATTTGTAACCGATGTTCACAACTACTTCACGCTTGTTCATTGCGATTACGGTTCCGTCAACAACCTCACGGTCGTTCACTTTGTTAAGCGTACCGTCGTAAGCTTTTTCCAGTTCATCGTGGCTAACGTTGGTTACTGTTTCGCCATTTTCATAAGCATCCCAGTTGAAATCTTCAATAGGAGCTACGTTCTTTAAGTTTTCCATTAATAAATAAATTGTTTAATACTTTAATTAAATAAGACATTATATTATCTATAAATCGGGCGCAAAGGTAGGAATATTTTCTTGATTGACAAAAGAATGGCAGAAGAAAAGAGAATTATATCCGTATTTTTTGTAATATTGCAATCTTTAATTTATACAGTTTTTGCCATGGACGAGAGATTGGACAAAGTCAAGGTGCAATGCGACTATTTACCGCTTATTAATTTTGCGATACAACAAAACGGTGCATCAATCATTCATCAGCTTTCTATTGAGAATACAACGCCTGCCCCGCTGAAGGACATTCAGGTACAAATCACGACAGAACCAACTTTCGGAAACGCTGCTCCGATAGCTGTGGCACAAATTCCGCCCAATGAATCGATATGCCTGTCGTCATTCAATCTCACTTTGTCCGCCAACTATTTCACACAGCTGACCGAACGTTTATCCGGCAATCTGAAAATTGAAATTACTTCCGAAGCAGAATCCGTATTCTGCCAAACCTACCCTATCGACATTCTGGCATACGACCAATGGGGAGGGCTCAATGTATTGCCCGAAATGCTGGCCGCTTTCATCACCCCCAATCATACAGCTATTGTGCCGATCATCAAGAGAGCCGCTTCCATCCTGGGACAATGGACTGATAATCCGTCCCTTGACGAATATCAGAGCCGCACTCCGGACCGGGTAAGGAAACAGATGGCCGCCATCTACACGGCTATCACGGAACAACAGATTATATACAGCACCATCCCCGCCAGCTTCGAGGAATATGGGCAACGTGTACGGCTAGCCGACTCCGTAATGGCACAAAAACTGGGAACCTGTCTGGATATGGCCTTGCTCTATGCTTCCTGCCTGGAAGCAATCGGTCTGAATGCACTCATTATCATCACTCAAGGGCATGCTTTTGCGGGAGCCTGGCTAGTGCCGGAGACTTTTCCGGATCCTACCATTGACGATGTTTCCCTGTTAACCAAACGGACTGCCGAAGGAATATACGACATTACTTTAGTTGAAACGACCTGCATGAACATGGGACATTCGTCCGATTTCGACGATGCTGTGAAGAAAGCGAACGGAAAGCTGACGGATGGAAACAGTTTCATTCTTGCCATAGATGTGAAAAGAGCGAGACATTCGGGCATCCGCCCCATCCCCCAACGCATTTTGCATGGACAGGTATGGGAAGTGGAAGAAAAGGAGACCGACATTCAGAAAAGTGCCGCTCATGCCACTCCGCAAAGTATCAATCCTTATGATTTATCGGGCAATGAAACCCAGGCCGTAATTACCAAACAATTGTTATGGGAAAGACGGTTATTGGATTTAAGCCTGCGCAACAACCTGCTGAATATCCGGATTACCAAAAACACGCTCCAACTCATCCCGGCTAATCTATCCTGTCTGGAAGATGCATTGGCCGACGGAGAAGAATTTCGCATCCTCCACCGCCCCGCCGATTGGGAAAGTCCGGCGATGGACTTCGGGATTTATTCCTCCATACCGGAATCTGATCCCATGGTTGGTTTCATCAACTCGGAACTTTCACAGAAAAGGTTACGTTTCTATCTGCCCGAAAACGATTTAGGCAAGGCACTGACTCACCTATACCGTTCTTCGCGTACTTCTATCGAAGAGAATGGAGCCAACACGCTCTATCTGGCTCTCGGACTTTTGAAATGGTACGAGACACCTTCCAGCGAACGCCCCCGATATGCCCCCATCTTGCTATTACCGGTTGAAATTATCCGTAAATCGGCAGCCAAAGGTTACGTAATCCGTTCCCGGGAAGAGGAAACGATGATGAATATCACCTTATTGGAAATGCTTCGCCAAAACTTCGGAATCTCCATATCAGGATTGGACCCGTTACCTACCGACGAAAGCGGTGTAAACGTCAAACTGATCTATTCCATTATCCGCAACAGCATCAAGAACCAGCGTAAATGGGACGTGGAAGAGCAAGCGATTCTGGGTATCTTCTCTTTCAACAAGTTCATTATGTGGAATGACATTCACAACAATGCCAACAAACTGGTTCAGAACAAGATTGTGTCCAGCCTCATCAACGGAAAGATAGAGTGGGAAGCCGCCACAGAGGAAATAGATGCAACGGATATGGACAAACAAGTGTCGCCCGCAGACATTGTATTACCCATCATCGCCGATTCTTCGCAACTGGAAGCCATCTACGAAGCCGTACACGACAAGACTTTCATCCTGCACGGGCCTCCGGGAACAGGAAAATCGCAAACGATTACCAATATTATCGCAAACGCGCTTTACAAAGGAAAACGTGTTTTATTTGTAGCGGAAAAGATGGCCGCCCTCTCCGTTGTGCAAAACAGATTGGCAGCTATCGGGCTGGCTCCGTTCTGTCTGGAAATTCATTCCAACAAGACAAAGAAATCCGCCGTTATCTCTCAACTGAAAGAAACCACGGAAATTATCAGGCAGACACCTCCCGAAGAATTCAGAAAGGAAGCGGAACGCCTGCTGAATTTACGGGCGGAATTGAATCAATATATCGAAGCCCTGCATAAAGAATACCCGTTCGGAGTTTCATTATATGACGCCATTATTCATTATCAATCCGTGGACGTCGAATCTTGTTTTGATATTCCACAAGTTTATCTGGATACATTAGATAAAGACACATTCGCCCAATGGGAAGATGCCATCGAGTTGTTAGTCCGGACGGCCAATGCATGCGGACATCCTTATCAGCATCCATTAACCGGCATCTCGATTACCGAATATTCATCAGCCGTTAAGGAGGAGTCCTCCCAGCTGCTCACCGGATTTATCGACCTGTTGACCACCATCCGGCAGAAGCTGGATGTATTCTCCATACTTCTAAAAGATACGGATATACACCCTACACGTAAGGATTTCCAGACAATCTCCCACATCATCCGGAGAATACTCGACATTCCGGAACTGACTCCCGGATTGCTGACTTTGCCGTTGCTCAACGAAACACTGAATGAATACCGGGAAGTAGTGGTTCACGGACGGAAACGGGATGAACAAAGGAAAGAGATAGAAACCGGATTCACCCAAGAAATCCTGTCCATCAACGCAAAGCAGATGTTAGCCGAATGGAACCGGGTATCCGGTCAATGGTTCCTTCCCAGATATTTCGGACAGCGAAAAATCAGAAAGGCAATCAACATATATACTTTAAAAACGATTGAAACAGAAGATATCAAACCTCTGCTCCACCGCATTATCCGGTATCAGGAAGAAGCTGAAGCCGTCCAGAAATACACCGGGCAACTTCCCTCCCTATTCGGACGTCCCGGCAAGAACGAGGATTGGAACACCATTGAGCAGATAATCGACGACATGACTTCCCTCCACTCGCATTTGTTGAACTACGCAAAAGACATTGCCAAAGTTTCGCAAATCAAGCAGAATTTGTCCGTACAACTCACAGAAGGAATTCAAACATTCAGAGACATCCATGCTCATTCTTTCAATGAACTGTATCAGCTCGCAGATACACTCACAGCCACCGAAAAGAAATTGTCCGGCATGCTGGGTATCTCGATCGAAGAACTTTATACCGATTCAGCCGACTGGATAACGATTGCCTTGTCAAAAGCCCGAACCTGGAAAGAGAACCTCGACAAGCTCAAGGACTGGTATCAGTGGCTACAAGCCTACCAAACCCTGCATAGTCTGGGAATAGGATTTATCGCGACGGAATATAAAGAAAAGAATATTCCTACCAGCCAACTTACAGACAGCTTCCGCAAGAGTTTCTATCAGGCAGCTATCCGGTATATCATTGCCAAAGAGCCGACTTTGGAATTATTCAACGGTAAGATATTCAATGATATCATTGCTAAATACAAACAAATATCCGCCAAATTCGAAGAAACGACCCAAAGAGAATTATTTGCCCGGTTGGCCTCCAACTTTCCGTCTTTCACTCACGAAGCCATCCAAAGTTCCGAAGTGGGTATCCTTCAAAAGAATATCCGCAACAATGCCCGCGGTATATCTATTCGCAAGCTATTCGACCAAATTCCCACTTTGTTGTCGCGCATGTGCCCGTGTATGCTGATGAGTCCTCTTTCCGTCGCTCAATTCATCGATACGGACGCTGATAAATTTGATTTGATTGTCTTTGATGAAGCCTCACAGATGCCTACTTATGAAGCGGTGGGCGCCATTGCACGGGGTAAAAACGTCATTATCGTAGGCGACCCGAAACAAATGCCTCCTACCGGTTTCTTCTCAGTCAACACCATTGATGAAGACAACATTGAAATGGAAGATTTGGAGAGTATCCTTGACGATTGTCTCGCTCTGTCTATCCCTTCCAAATATTTATTATGGCACTACCGAAGCAAACATGAGAGCCTCATCGCTTTCAGCAACTCCGAATATTACGATAACAAACTGATGACTTTCCCCTCACCGGACAACATTGAATCGAAAGTCAGGATAGTCAACATCAACGGTTACTATGATAAAGGCAAGTCGCGCCAGAACCGGGCGGAAGCTCAAGCTGTGGTGGACGAAATAGCCAGAAGATTGAGAAGCGAGGAATTAAGAAAGAAAAGTATCGGTGTAGTCACTTTCAGCATTGTCCAGCAAGCCTTGATAGAAGACTTATTATCTGACCTCTTTATCTTTTATCCCGAACTGGAAACTCTTGCGCTGGAATGCGACGAACCGTTATTTATCAAGAACCTGGAGAATGTGCAGGGAGACGAACGCGATGTTATTCTCTTCTCTGTGGGCTATGGCCCGGATGCAGAAGGGCGCGTCAGCATGAATTTCGGACCACTGAACCGGGCAGGCGGCGAAAGAAGATTGAATGTAGCCGTTTCCCGTGCCCGGTATGAGATGATTATCTATTCCACCCTAAGGTCGGATATGATCGACCTGAACCGGACTTCTTCTATTGGAGTAGCCGGACTAAAACGTTTCCTCGAATATGCGGAGAAGGGAACCCGGAGCACCATCAGCAGTGTGCCAAGACAACTGTCGGAAGCAACAGCCTCCATCGAAACGATCATTGCCGACAGACTGCGCTCATTGGGTTACACCGTGCATACAGACATCGGTTGCTCCGGATACAAAATAGACATAGGTATCGTCGACACCGAAAATACCTCTAACTATCAGTTAGGTATTATCTGCGACGGCAAAAACTACAAACGTACCAAGACCGCACGTGACCGGGAAATTGTGCAGAATAATGTATTGAAAGCACTCGGATGGAACATCTACCGGATATGGACAATGGACTGGTGGGAAAAGCCGGACGAAGTAATGGCAACTATCCAAGAGGCTATCGCCCGGAAAAAGAATTCAGAGATCGGCTCAATGACAGCAACCGAAATCAATTCTACTCCGACAGAAGTGACAGCACCTGCACCGACGGCACAGATAACCAACAATGATATTTCATTCGTGCTCAAGGCATCGCCTGTTGCTCCTGAAAAGCAAGCTGCTTCCGTTCTTTCTACGCAAAACCGGATAGAACAAAAGTACAAGTTTGCAAAGATTACCCCATACAGTTATTCACCGGAAGACTTTTTCTTTACGGACAGTTACTCTATCCTCCTCTCCCAAATACGGAAGATTATGGAAAGCGAGGCGCCAATCAGTAAATCTCTGCTCTGTAAGAAAATCCTGTCCGAATGGGGAATCAGCCGCTTGGGAACACGGGTAGAGGCACAGATAGAAACAGCACTCGACACATTGAATATCTATCGCACAGAATACGAAGGACTTGTCTTCTGCTGGAACGACAAAGAGCAATGCGCTTCCTATTCAATCTATCGCCCGGTTTCCGACCGGGAAGCGACAGACATACCACCTGAAGAAATAGCCAATGCCATCCGGCAACTATTGACCGACTCCATCAGCCTGCCTGCGGCAGATTTGATAAAAGCATGCGCACAACAGTTCGGCTTTGCCCGTATGGGATCGAACATAGACGCTGCCATGCAAAGAGGTATTCGCGAAGCTGTGAAAAGGAATTACGCCAAGATAGAAAATGAACGGGTAACGATTGCCAATTAGATTAATACCCTTTCTCCAAACATTTCAAACGGTTAATAGAATCGGATACATACGCATTGTCCGGTTCTATTGACCGCCAATAACAAAGTTCTCCAATCAGCCGTTTCAGATAAACAGGATCACTCGAGCCAATCCGGCGCTGATGTTCCGCCAAGCCTTTTGTCAGGATAAAATAGACATTCTTCCGGATCTCTCTCTTTCTGGCTTTAGGGATTGTCAGTTTCGCACCGGAAGAGACAGATACTCCTGTAATAATCTTCCTGCCATACTCATTGATAAAACGGGTCTTCTTATGATTCGGTTCGAATTTCTCATCACGGATGATCTGTTTGATCCGGGGAATGATTTGTTCTTTGGGGAACACATCTCCCGAAAAAGTCAGGTCGTCGGCATAGCGGGTATAGGTCAGTCCGTACTCCGCTGCCAATGCAGCCAATTTCTTGTCCATCTCATACCCCACGATATTGCTTAACGCCGGACTTGTAGGCGCTCCCTGCGGCAAGTGCCTGTACAAGCAGCACAACACTCCCAATACTTTAGACACATTTTCCGGATAACCAATTTTCTCAAATGTCTTTTTCACCCTCCGGCTCCGTATCGAAAAGAAAAAATCATGAATATCCATTTTCAAGATATACCGTTTTCCCAGATGGGGACTGGCATTATCAACCACAGAATGACCGCTCCGGAAACCTACTGCCGCCGGATGAATCATTGTCACAGATGATAATATTCGAGAATTAATAGTGGTTTGAATAGATTGTAATTCTTTGTCAGGAGCAGAAATCATCCGATAACCTCCCTTTCTTTTTCTCATCCAGAACTCCCGGTAATGTTCGGAAACATCCCGTAGAATTTCCTTCAACCGTGCCGTTTCCACTCCCAACAAGTTGGCGCACCAAACAACAGCCGATTCATCAAACTTTTGAACATACTGCGCTCTCGGAACAGTTCCCCCCAAAGCATGCCTAAGCCAGGCTCCGTGTTCCCATTTTACCTTAGTAGTCTTTTCTTCCTTACCACTGCTTGTTGCTTTCCATCTTTTATACCCCTCCTGTTTCCTGCTTGAGGAAATCATCTTATAAACCAGGAAAGCGGTGATAACAATGATCGTTATTAAAATTCCGTCCATTTTGTATATGCATATAAAAAAGAGAGAAGAGAGGATGAGTTATTTACTAAAATAAATTTAGGTATTTATACCTTAGAATTTATTTTCTAGGAAAATACCTGTGCTTATGAGGCGACTACACCTCTTTGATGCTAAATTCTGCCCTCATCCTCTCTTATACAAAGATAACTAAAATCTTTCGATAAAACAACCGGAACGAAGAAAACTATCGGTTGAACAACTCAAACGTGAACTTACAGCCTATTCCTCCAAATTTCCAGTTTTCGCTGCTCACAAAAACTCCTACGTCGAAAATATGCGTACCGATGCCATATCCTACTTCCAGATAAGGCTGAAGGTGCGGCATAGAGAGCGCACTGATATAAATACGTTCATTCTGCACATAACGGGTGTACTTCATCAGATGCCGGAGAATAAGGAACGGAGCTTCATAGGTGAAATGCCCCCGTACATAACGGCGGGAGGAGTTATACCAACGTGAGTCAAGCACCTGAAATACTCCGCCGATTTCATCATTCCAACCTACGGGAAGATTATGGCGGGAGAAATTGGCAAAGTCCACAAAATACAACTCATCCTGATTGGTGAATGCTCCGAATCCGAAACGATAATAAATATTACGCATCAATCCCAACCGGATTTGATGCTGAAGGTCAAACTCTATTCTTTCATATTCACCCGTACTCTTGAACACTCCTTTAATACCTCGTTCATAATCGACCGAGAAAGTCGGGTATAAAGAATGGAGGTTAATCTTTCGCTTTCCGTTCATATAATAATAGAGTCCCGGAGTCCACTCTATCCGGATGCGGGGAGCGAAACTGATATAAGTGTTCTTGAATTTATCCATAAATTCCGGGGGCGGCATCGGATAATCGCCAGTGATTACAAAGCGGGAAGGCTCTACCGCTGTTCTTTTATGGGCCGAGAACCCCAGACCGATATCCAGTCCGTTGACTACTTCAACGGTATGACGGAAGTTAAAATACAAGTCCTTGAAATAATCGAGATGAATTAAATCGAAATTGAAGATACTGTCCGGCATAGCTTTCAGTTCGTCCAGCACTTTACTACTATAAATACGGTTACCGTTACCCACATTCAACCGGAAGAATCCCCGCTTCTGCGGCCAGTATTCAAAATCGGCATTCAATGACCAGTAGAATTCCTTACGCGTAAAGTTGTATCCGAGTTTAGGCACAATGCGAAGTAATTTATCCCCTCTGAAAAGACGGTTATAACGAAAATCCTGTCGATAAGACAAACCGTTGCTTCCACTATAACTGAATAAGAGCGGATTGATAAACGGAGAAAATCGCACACTTCCGATATTGGACAAATTGAATTTATAATCTTCTACCATCAAATCACCCATCGTTCCCCAAAAGGCCTGACTCTTGGACGGCTTTTCTACCGTTGTCGTGTCACGTCTAAGCGTATAGTCATGATATAGTTTTTTCTCACTTTCATTCAAAGGAATCGGCCGCATGATAGCAAAGGTAGAGGCGTCCGTCTTATAAGCGTTCGTGTCACACTGTAAAGAGAAAGATTCCGAAAGGTTATATTTTCTCTTCTCTTTCTTGCGCACCTTTTTTTCTTTCAGTTCGATGGATTTATAATCTAAAGAAGCGGTGTAATTACCATCCACCTTATTTCCGAGAAATTTGAAAAGAGCTTCTACGGCATAACGCACCGGCAGGAATTCATTTTTCTTGCCTACATCTCCCATCTGAATCCAACAGGTAAATGTTATCAGCTCCGATCTTCCCGAAAAACGAATTTCACGAACACTCCAAACGTTACTGCTGACCACCATATAGCCACCCACCAACTGATCGCTCTTGGTACGGGGAATAAAACGGATTCGATAATCCAGATTATTAGGGTCTCCCATCACGCTGTCTATTCGGTATTTATAGTATTTCTGTCCGTTTTTAGCCAGTGGTGATAATAAGCGTTCATCGTTCAGCAGAGATGAAGAGTAGATATTTACATTAAAGTATTCTAGCAACCCCGGCAATCCCCTGTTTCCCCTCACTGTTCCCTGGGAGGCTTTTACTTTTTGATCGTAAATATTGGGAGCCGTATAATGAAGATCACTATATGTTTCAAGCAGATATTCGCGAACCCCCTTTTGCAAACGAAACATAGAAGGTACATAACGAAGAATAAAATTCTTCTTCTGAATGTCCATCTTACCTTTTATATATAGGTTCGCACGATAATCGCTGACGATCGTTTCATACAAAGGTGCAAAAGTCATTACACGTTCTATAATGGAGTCGGCGGAGATTTCCTGATGGGTATTAGGATTCATTATATAATTATTGGCTGCCCCCTTTGGTATAAAAGAGAACAGACACAATATGCATCCTATCAATATTTTATCTCTCAATCGTCGTATCTCCTTCATTAACGCAGGCAAATATAAAAAAGAATATCGAAAAGCAATGGAATTAAGCTACTAAAAAGAGTTATCAAGAGCAGGAACCTCTTCATTGGATTAATATAGATATAAGAATAAACAAAAACGACTCATGTTTGAATGCATGAGTCGTTGATTAATAATAGGAGAAAGATTATAATTTCTCTATTTCTTCTTTCGAAATACCCGTAGATTTTATGATAATATCATCAGCTACTCCTAGCTCTTTCAATTTACGGGCTGTTTCTCGTATACCCTTTTGCATTCCTTTTTGTTCTGCAAAATCCAACGTATTAAAATAATCGTTGTAAACTTTCCATTCTTCCTCGTACTGCATTCTTTCCTCTTGGGTCATATTCGCTTTGGAGGCCAACTTTTCTAGTCGTTCAAAAACGGCTTTACGAGCCTTGAAAGGCATTCGATCAAGTGTATCCATGTGCTTTAATATATAAATCCAGCGTTCAAAATCATTTTCACATTCATCCTCTTCTTTATTAAAGTTCGGCAATTCAATAAAGATTTGCCGGAACTTACTGTTGAAAAGCTTACCTGTATCCCTGTCAGAAAGGATAACATCCGTTCTGATTTTAGAGGGTATATCCTTGTCCATCACGAAGTTCATGAAGAACACTCCATACACAGCATCTAATTGAAAGTTCCAAATTCCCTTTCTCGCTTGTTGAGTTATAGCCCTAGAGAGATAGAAGAGGGCACGGTCTTTAAAGTAAGGCTGCTCCCGGTTCTGCATTTCTACGATAATATGCTCCCCTGTATTGGTTCTGCAATATATATCATAGATAAGTCCTCGTTCTGTTTTTACTTCCGGCTGCTGTTCGTTGTTAAGGAACTGAATGTCGGTAATTACATGCTCTCCTACGAGCAAATCATTCAAGAAGTCAATTAACAACTCCTTTTCTACCTCTCTGCCGAATAAAAACTTAAAGCCAAAATCGGTAAAGGGATTGATAAATCTTCCCATTATTATGTTGTGTCTCAATTATAAAACAAAGATAGAGTTTTTTTGTTGAATTTCCTCAAAGATAGGATAAAAGAAAACTTCAATATTCATAACAGTATGGATTTGAACTAATTCATAGTATAGGAGCTTGAACTAAACATTACATAATGAAAAAACTATCTATCATACTATCATTCATTTTAGTAATGTTTTAATTATCACTGTAATATCTATGATAGATAGCTTTAAAAAAATGTATCTATCATACTTTTACCAGTAAAAACGGGTTACCTATCATCTACAAAATAGCCGTATAAATATCCTATAAGCATAAGACGGCTTGTTTTTGTCATAATGAAGCCATATAAATCCGAATATCGCAGCTCAAAAATCCCACTTAAACGGCGATAAGTTTATAGCCCACAAGTGTGTGCTGCATAGCCCGCATATGTAGGCTGTATGGTTTACATGCGTGGGCTGTACGGCACACACTTGTGAACTATAGAAATACTGCCGCTCCCCATAGATAATTAAGCTGTCAAATACAGGTTATCATCCTATAAAGTGTGCATTCGTATGTCTTTAAATGGATTATCTCACCTAATGCTACACTAAAATAGATACAGTATAGGAATGATAGATGTCCCTTTTTACTAATAAAAGTATGATAGATACATTTTTTTAGAGCTATCTATCATACTTATTCTTTTGATAATTAGAATATTATTAAAATGAATGATAGTATGATAGATGTTTTTTCTATTGTGTAGGTTCTTCGTCAAATTTGGTGGTAATCTCTTTTTTATTTCGACGGTTTTCCTCTTCTTCTTTCTTAATCCTATAAAAAGTTGTAGATATGTTTGCTTTTTAGTAACTTTAAAGACACCACATCATTAAGAGTTACAATGCAACAAGCCATATCTACAACGTACAAATATACATCAAAAAAAGAAAATACTCCTACAAATAGGGGATTATTTCATGATTTCAGATTCAGTCTTGGTTACGATAATCTGCAACAAGATGGTATCTCTGAAGCTGTTGGCTCATTGACGGTCTTTTTACATACGGCTGGCAAGGGGGCTTCCTGTCCTTATTGCGGACATTTCAGTCACCGGTTGCACAGTTACTACTCCCGTCATATTCAGGATCTTGAAGTTTACGGTCATACTTTGGAGTTAGTCATAAAGGTTGGCAAATATTATTGTGACAATGTTTCTTGTCCGCAAAAAATATTCTGCGAACCGTTGTCTTTTCTGGCTCGTCGGTATGGTAGACGGAGCTATCTTGTTGAGGAACGCATCAGATCGATAAGCTTGGAACTTACTTCCCGAAAGGCCTCTTCTCTTTTGCAGCTGTTCCATATAACGGCCAGTAGCTCTTCCTGCTTACGCATTCTACAACAGTACGGGCAACATAATCCTATGCATAATAAAAGTATTTATGTAGGTATTGATGATTTTGCCTATAAAAAAGGTAAGGATTATATGAGTGTGGTCGTAGACCAGATGACACACATGCCTATTGCTTTGTTAGAGGATAGAAGCGGAGAAGCACTTGATAACTGGCTCATCCGGAATCCTCAAATACAATATATAACGAGAGACCGTGGAAGATGTTTCACAGAGGCTATAAACAGAATAATCCCTGGTGTTACACAAATCTGCGACCGGTTCCATCTAACCAAGAATATGACGGACACGATGATACCGGAAATAGAGAAAATGATTCGTCAGACCAAGCAAAAGCTCAAATACGAATATCCTGACAGAGACACGGCTTCTTCGTTAATTCTTCAGGACATATTTAACATGGGAGATGTCCGACACAGAGAAAAATTGAAGATATACAGGGAAAGCCTGAACTTAAAAATGCAGGGGATGACCATTGAGCAGACAGCCGCACATTTGGGCAAGAAAAGTCGCTACATTTATAAGCTCATTCACAACAGGAGAATAGGGGCATACTTGAATGAGCAACAGAAGACAGCTCTTAAATATGTATCCGAACTGGCTACAATCATTAGTGCGGGCTGTATTACCCGAAATATATTGGCACAAAAAATGGGGAGTAAAATCAGTGGCGCACTTATTGGAAGGATAACATCCAGCTTGCGAAAAATGTATCAACAAAAGAGGAAGGAAGTCAAGGAGCATAATGAGAGCATTGAAAACGGAAGTAAAACACAGAGAGTTTCACAGAATCAGATACGCAAATACATTCTAAAGGGAGAATCGGATAATCCTAAACTGGCGGAACTATATAAGTCCTCACCACAGATAAAAGAACTCTTAAGCGTGTGTCAGGATTTCAGAGATATGATTAATGGGAACACTTATGATAAGGATATTAGAAAGTGGATTGAAAAAGCGAAGGCAACACGGAATATGGCACTGACGAACTTTGCATATGGTATTGAAAAAGACTGGGAGGCAGTACAGGCAGCTATTGATATCCCCTTCAGTAATGGATTACTGGAGGGGACAGTGAATAAAATTAAAGCGCTAAAAAGGCAGATGTACAATAGGGCAGGAAGTAAACTACTGAGAGCCAAGATTCTTTATTCACAATAGAAGAAGTACCACCAAATTTGACGAAGAACCATTGTGTATGACCGAATCCATACAGTTTCACTCATTTTCGCACTGTTTCATTCATTTCCATACAAATAGAAACTAAACAAATACAAGTCTAATGTATTTCCGCATAAAAAATAGAAAATTCCAATATCGGTTAATATAAGGTATTAGTATATACTAAATGAAAAAGAAAGATGCTTACTCCTACCTTTAATTTTTCCTTTTATTCTTGACAAAGAAGAAAATTGTCGTATCTTTGTGATACTCTTCATATCAACCAGGCAGGGAACCTGCCTCGTTTCGTGGCAGGCATTTTTATGCCTGTCCTGATGCTTCATATGGCGGTTTCGTACCCCCGTGTGGAGTGTTAATGCACCCACTGCCTGGTTGGTGAAGAGTAACGGGAAAGGCGGAACCGCTCTTATTTTATAGAAAATCTTCGCCTACCACCTTATTCATAATTATATTATGGAAACAAAACAAGTTACCGTTCAACCAGCGGTGGGAGGCATGATAAAGGCTTCCAAAGATTCATTTGTTATTCCTAAAGAAGAATTAAAGGATTTCTACCTTAAATTCGCTTTCCTTCTGGACCCGGATTCTTGCTCCGTAAACCGTACCGAATTCGAACTATTAAACATTCTGCTGAAAAACCTAAAAAAAATCCTGGCAGCATTGACTCACCTCAACACCCATCCTTGGGATGAAGGCATTGCAGAAATCCAAATTTCATGCGGTGCTTATTCCATACAAGACAACTTGAGCAAAGAAAAACGTATGCAGATGAACACCTCTACGGGTAAACACCTACAATTTCTCACCCAAATGGCTGTGAGCAGCCCAGTGTTCAAACTGTTATTCAAGAACTATCACAACCATTATATCCAAGTGGAAAGTTTGGTTAAACAGATGGCTAAAGAAATCAACGAACAGCAACAATAAGAATAGAAGTTGGAGAATCAACAGAGGGGGTACTTTTAGAAAAACACATTATTTTTCAAAATACCCCCTCTAAAATAGGGGTACTTTCAGAAAAAACATATAATTTTGCGCCATCAACCGATAAAAAAATAGACCATTTATGTCAAAAATGCGTTTTTTTGCCTTACAAGAGCTTTCCAACCGGAAACCTCTGGAAGTTATTGCCCCTTCCAACAAACTCTCTGATTATTATGGTAGCCACGTGTTCGACCGCAAGAAGATGCAGGAGTATCTTCCCAAAGAAGCTTACAAAGCTGTAACCGACGCTATCGAAAAAGGTACGCCTATCAGCCGTGAAATAGCAGATTTAATTGCTAACGGTATGAAAAGTTGGGCTAAGTCACTCAACGTCACTCACTACACACACTGGTTCCAGCCTCTGACAGACGGAACAGCCGAAAAGCATGACGGCTTTATCGAATTCGGCGAAGATGGCGGAGTGATTGAACGCTTCTCCGGAAAACTACTGATCCAGCAAGAGCCGGATGCTTCTTCTTTCCCTAACGGCGGCATCCGCAACACTTTCGAAGCACGAGGATATACAGCCTGGGATGTTTCTTCACCGGCATTCGTAGTAGATACCACTCTTTGTATCCCCACTATCTTCATTTCTTATACAGGTGAAGCGTTGGATTACAAAACTCCATTGTTGAAAGCACTTGCCGCTGTAGATAAAGCAGCAACGGAAGTCTGTCAGCTATTCGACAAGAACATCACACGCGTATATACCAATTTAGGATGGGAACAGGAATATTTCCTTGTAGACTCCTCCTTATATAATGCACGCCCCGACCTCTGCCTGACAGGACGGACACTGATGGGGCACTCTTCTGCCAAAGACCAACAGTTGGAGGATCATTATTTCGGCTCTATCCCTCCACGTGTCACTGCATTTATGAAAGAACTCGAAATCGAGTGTCACAAACTCGGTATTCCTGCCAAAACCCGTCATAACGAAGTAGCTCCCAACCAATTTGAGTTGGCCCCTATTTTCGAAAACTGTAACCTTGCCAACGATCACAACCAGCTCGTCATGGATTTGATGAAGCGTATCGCCAGGAAGCATCATTTTAATGTACTCCTGCACGAAAAGCCATATAGCGGAGTAAACGGTTCGGGCAAGCACAACAACTGGTCACTCTGCACAGATACCGGTATCAATCTGTTCGCTCCCGGAAAGAATCCGAAAGGCAATATGCTATTCCTCACATTTCTGGTAAACGCCTTAATGATGGTTTATAAAAACCAGGATTTATTGCGTGCCTCCATCATGAGCGCCAGCAACAGCTATCGTTTGGGAGCCAATGAAGCTCCTCCCGCCATCCTCTCTTGCTTTCTGGGTTCACAACTCTCGTCTACTCTCGACGAAATTGTCCGCCAGGTAGGAAATGAGAAAATGACGCCGGAAGAAAAAACCACACTGAAGTTAGGCATCGGACGTATCCCCGAAATTTTACTGGATACCACCGACCGCAACCGTACTTCTCCTTTCGCATTCACCGGAAACCGTTTCGAATTCCGCGCCGCAGGTTCTTCTTCCAACTGTGCCGCCTCTATGATTGCAATCAATGCGGCCATGGCAAACCAGCTGAACGAATTCCGGGCATCGGTAGAAAAGCTGATGGAAGAAGGAGTTGGCAAAGACGAAGCTATCTTCCGCCTGCTGAAAGAAACAATTATCGCCTCCGAACCGATTCGTTTCGAAGGGGACGGTTATTCCGAAGAATGGAAACAAGAAGCTGCACGCCGCGGACTGACTAATATCTGCCACGTACCGGAAGCCCTGATGCACTATATTGATAACCAATCCAAATCAGTACTTATCGGCGAACGTATCTTCAACGAGACCGAATTGAACAGCCGTCTGGAAGTGGAACTGGAGAAATACACCATGAAGGTGCAAATCGAAGGCCGTGTATTGGGCGACCTCGCCATCAATCACATCGTACCAACTGCCGTTGCCTATCAGAACCGTTTGCTCGAAAATCTTCGCGGACTGAAAGAAATATTCCCGGCTGAAGAATATGAAGTATTAAGTGCCGACCGTAAAGAACTGATTCGTGAGATTTCACACCGGGTCACTTCTATCAAAGTACTCGTGCGCGACATGACCGAAGCAAGAAAAGTAGCCAACCACATGGAAAACTACAAAGAAAGGGCATTCGCATACGAAGAAAAAGTACGCCCGTATCTTGACCAAATCCGCGACCACATCGACCACCTGGAGATGGAAGTGGATGACGAAATATGGCCGTTGCCTAAATATAGAGAACTGTTGTTTACCAAATAAAATGTCTGCAAGATTGCACGAAAGCTCCCACTTTTGTGCAATCTTTTTATAGATTCGTTCATTTTCTCATTTTTTCTTTTTACTTTTGTGCTGTATAACACAGTTTTGTAGCACTCATGGTAAAAATGAATATGTCAGACATCGATATTTCGGAACCATTATCCGATATGTTAGCTCCTCTAAACAATGAGCAAAAGGAGTTTCTGATGAATAATTATACGATACAAACCTACAAAAAGAATGAAACCATCTACTGTGAAGGAGAAACGCCACATCATCTGATGTGTCTCATCAGTGGAAAAGTGAAAATCTTCAAAGATGGTGTGGGGGGTAGAAGTCAAATTATCCGCATGATTAAACCACGCGAATACTTTGCATATCGTGCTTATTTTGCCAAACAAGATTTTGTAACTGCCGCAGCAGCTTTCGAACCTTCCGTTGTTTGCCTGATTCCTATGAGTGCCATCACTACGCTGGTTGCCCAAAATAATGACTTGGCCATGTTCTTTATCCGCCAACTTTCCATTGACTTGGGTATCTCTGACGAACGTACCGTTAATCTGACACAAAAACATATTCGCGGACGCTTGGCCGAATCACTCATCTTCCTGAAAGAAAGTTATGGACTGGAAGAAGACGGTTCTACGTTGAGCATTTATCTTTCACGTGAAGATCTGGCAAATCTTTCCAATATGACTACTTCGAACGCTATCCGTACCTTGTCGCAATTCGCTACGGAAAGACTGATTACTATCGACGGAAGAAAAATCAAAATCATCGAAGAAGAAAAGCTGAAGAAAATAAGCAAGATTGGGTAAGAGAGTTTCTGTACCAATCGCTCCACCCTAAATAGTGAACATACATATAGAAAATATAATTGCAGACATAAAACGTGGCAACAAACAGGCTTTCAAAAAGCTATTTGATGACTACTATCCTATTCTTTGCGTGTTCGCATCCCACTATATTGAAGACAAAGAAGTTTGCAAAGACATCGCGCAAGATGTATTGTTAGCTTATTGGGAACGGAAAGAAGATTTTGACGACATTTTGAAAGTAAAAAGCTTCCTTTATACCGTCACCCGAAATAAATGTCTGAATCACTTAAAACATGAGCAATTAGATATTCCCAATTTTTCTGGACAGGAAGAGTTCGATAGTGGCTTCGAAGCTGCCATTATCGAACAGGAAACATTCCACATGGTTCGCAAAGCGGTAGAAGAATTGCCTACCCAAATGCGAAATATCATCTTATACTCTATGAAAGGGTTAAAAAACCATGAGATTGCTGACAAATTGCAAATTTCAGAAGGCACTGTCCATACGTTAAAGAAATTCGCCTATCGCAAACTTCGCGAAAGTCTCAAAGGCATAAATTACACCTTATTACTATTTTTATGCAAATAAAGTAACTTTTTGATTACCCCGTTTTTTCGATTGGATTGTTTTACTTATATAACAAATCGAAAAAACGATGAATTCATTTAAAGAAAAATTTAAAATTGCAAAAATCTTAGCTTCTCTATTCACTCATTCGTCTACCCCCGAAGAGGAAAAGAACTATCGTGCATGGTTGGATGAAAACCCGGAACATCAAAAGATAGCCGACCGGATATTAAATAAGGAAACGTATGAAGAAAACAGCCGGTTAATAAAAAGCTTCTCTTCACAAAAAGCGTGGGAGAAAGTCTATCCGTTATTAGGAGGCAATCAATCGGGTACTGTTTTTTCGTGGAAAAAGAGTCTGAAATATGCAGCTCTCATCTTATTGTTATTAGTACCTGCTTCTTACTTTATCTATCATTGGATATCCGAAGAAACGATTAGCGACATCACTCCGGGAACCCTTGGTGGGGAACTGATCTTGAGTGACGGCAAATCTTTCAATCTTTCCGACAATAATCTTCCTGAGAATGCAGTCAGAGCATTTGTGATCGATTCTAAAGGGATCAACTATCAGATTCCCGCCAACAAACCGCAAGTAAAAGAAATCCAAAACACACTACGCACATTGCAGGGGATGGAATGTCTTATCACGCTTTCCGACGGCACGAGGGTACATCTCAATGCGGAAACCCGGCTGACTTATCCGGTTTGTTTCAGCAGCAAAGAACGTATTGTGCAAATTGAAGGGGAGGCTTATTTTGATGTTGCCCCGGACAAGGAGCATCCGTTTATCGTAAAAACATCGCATACATCTATCCGAGTAACGGGAACGTCGTTCAACGTAAGAGCCTACGCTGATGAAGATACGGAAAGTACAACCTTAATCAGTGGAACAGTAAGAATCAACAGTGGAAATGAAGAATTCGAATTAGTTCCCAACCAGCACTATACATATAATAAAAATACTGGTACAAATACCGTCGCCAACGTAAACACTGATTTGTATACATCTTGGGAATCCGGATCATTTATCTTTTTAAATGTCCCTCTTGAGAATGTGATGTCATACCTGTCCAAATGGTATGGATTCCAATATTCTTTTGAAGACGAAGCAGCCAAACAGGTGCGTATCGGAGCTTACCTTAACCGCTACGCCAACATGAACCCGATTATCGACATGATTACAGAATTAAATCTGGTCAATATCAAACAACGGGAGGGCATCCTGCACATTTCCTACAAACAGTAATAATACATAATATAACTAACGCATTATGAAAAAACGAGTAAAATCCCTGCCATGGGTGGTATCTTATGCAAGCAGAAACTTTGTGAAGTTCTGTCTTTTATGGATATTCTCCCTTTCTTCACTCATGATTCAAGCACAGGACAATCAGAGAATCTCCATCGACTTGAGAGGAGAAACGCTGGAAGCAGCGCTCTGGTATCTGCAGAATCGTACGAAATTTGTCTTTATGTATGGAACGGAAGATGTCGCTAATGTAACTGCTATCACCATCAGAGCCAAAGACAAAACGATTACTGAAATTCTGGATGAATGTCTGGAAGGCACTAACCTGACTTACGAAATCTCTGGTAGCGCAATTGTTATAAAGAAAAGACAAAGCCAAAAGATAACCATCAGCGGTTGGGTCCGGGATACTAACGGTGAGGCCTTGCCCGGCGCTACTATCACGATCCGAGGTTCTAAACATGGAGCCATTGCAGGATTGGACGGGCAGTACACGTTTAATATTCCAGCACAGGAAGGGTTGATTCTTACGTACTCTTTTATCGGAATGGAAAAGAAAACGGTAAAATATACGGGTAAAAAAACCATTAATGTCACTCTGAACAGCTCCACCAGCACAGAAATAGATGAGGTGGTGGTAACCGGATACCAGAATATTCAACGTCGTGACATCGTTGGATCTATTACCAGCATCAAAGCAAAAGATATCATCATGCCTTCGTTTACTACCATCGACCAAATGTTACAGGGACGTGTAGCAGGTATGGTTGTAACCAATACAAGCAGCCGTGTAGGTACTGCTCCCAAAATTCAGATTCGAGGTACCAGTACGTTGCAAGGAAACCGTGACCCATTGTGGGTAGTAGACGGCATTATTCAGGAAGATTTTCAGGTAACATTAGACAGTGGCGACCTGATGACTAAAAATTTGCAAGACATTATCGGTAACCAGGTTTCGTGGTTAAATCCCGCCGACATCGAAAATATCACCATCTTGAAAGATGCTTCTGCTACTGCTATCTATGGTTCGAAAGCCTCTAACGGTGTAATCGAAATCACCACCAAGAAAAATACTACCGATCGACTGACCGTAAACTACTCCGCAAACTTTAACATCGGACAACGTCCTAATTATGGGATGTTCAACTTCATGAACTCTCAAGAACGTGTCCGTTTCTCACAAGAAGCGTTTGATGCGGGAGTCAATTACATAGAAACACCTTATAAGGATCTTAATACCTATGAAGGTATATTACGGATGCTGCAGGAACATGATATTTCAGACACCGAATACAGAAAGCTTTATAACGATATGGAAACCCGCAACACTGACTGGTTCAAACGCCTGACACGTCGTTCGTTCAGCCATACTCACAACGTTAGTGTTTCCGGCGGAACAAACAAGTTCAGTTATTCGGCATCTATGGGATATAACAACAGCGAAGGCCAGGAAATCGGCAACGATAACGAACGTATGACAGGCCGCATCGCTCTGATGTTGCGTCCGATAGAAGAGCTAACTATCAATCTGACTTTAAACGGTAGTGTTTCTACCACAAACGGCTTTTTCAGCGAAGTCGACCCTATGAGTTATGCAACTAACACCAACCGCATCATCGATCCGGACGCTTATTATATGCAAAGGAACGCCTACAACTCTAAAACTGGCAAGATACAAACCCTTTCATACAATTTTATCAATGAACGGGACAACAGCGGTTCAAAAACACGTTCGAACTTCATGTCCGCCTCACTAGATGTAAACTGGCGTATTCTTGATTGGGTAACCTACCAATTCACCGGAGGTTATTCGAATAACAATAGTACGAATGAAAGCTGGGCTACCGAACGTACTTACTATATTGCCAACGAGTATCGCGGCTACGATTTTAATTCCGTTACTCCCACCAGTGCAGAATTTAAGGCTGCACAGCTTCCATTCGGAGGTATATTGTATACAAACGACAACAACCAGTATTCCTACAATATTCAGAACAAGTTACAATTCAGTAAAGCATTCAATCCTGATAACCGATTGAACGCCTTATTAGGTATGGAACTCCGTTCATCTACAGCGAAAGGAACAGCCAATAAAGTTTGGGGATATGTGCCGGACAGAGGTGAACGTATTGTTGCTCCTACCATACCTAGTGAAGTGATAACTCCCAACAATCCCCCAACAGGCTGGGGAATATTAGGAGATATTTATAGTAGAGGCTGGCAAAGAACAAACAATACCAACAACTTCCTTTCATTCTTCGCTACTTTCGCATATTCATTCAAGAATCGCTATGTAGTCAATGCCAATGTACGAAATGATGCCTCCAACGTTTTCGGGCAGGATATAAACCATCGTATCGACCCGACTTATTCATTCGGTCTCTCCTGGAGAGCATCAGAAGAGGCTTTCTTTCAAAAACATTTGAAATGGATCACTACACTTAATTTCAGAGGAACATTCGGTATTCAGGGAAATGCTTTAACACGAGAAAGTCCTGAACTAATCTTAAGCCAACAGGGAGTACAACCCGGATATAATCGCTACTTCTCCACTATCGGCCAGATACCTAATCCATATCTCTCCTGGGAACGTACCAGAAACTGGAACTTCGGCGTGGATCTGGAACTGTTCCGTATGTTCTATATGAATCTGGAATATTATACCAGACGTTCCAATGCGGTAATCACCGTAGATTTGCCATTCGAATACGGAATTGATGATATGAAACGTAACGGTGGAATTATTTACAATCGGGGAATTGAATACACATTATCATTCACGCCTATCCAAAAGCGCGATTTCAGCCTGAACATCAACCTGAATGCCTCTAAAAACTGGAACAAAGGTGGAGAAACCAAAATTGACAGAAACACAGCAATGTACTTGAGAGGAGGTAGTACACAGATCTTAAAAAAAGGTTATCCGCTGAGTGCATTCTGGTCATACTCTTTTGCTGGTCTTGACGGAAGTAATGGTAAACCAATGTTCAACTACGTTGAGGTCCCAGATGAAGAAAAGAGCAAAAGTATCGATCCGACTACTTACTTGGTATATTCCGGAGAAACAGAGCCGTACTTCACCGGAGGTCTTGGCTTCAGTTTCCGTTACAAATCTTTGTCATTAAACACCAGTTTCTCCCTTTTATTAGGTAGTAAAAAACGCTTGCCATCACCTTACAGTGATTTTCAAGGAAGCGGCAGTATGATGCCGGATCCAACCAAAAACGTAAACCGCGATTTGCTAAACCGTTGGCAAAAGCCCGGAGACGAGGCCTACACAAATATTCCCGGACTTCCGACATGGCCGATAGAAATAGGATGGACCCTGCCTAATACGGATAGTGCAGAATCATCAATTAAAATGTGGGAGCAATCTGATGCTATGGTAGTCAGTGGGTCATTCCTACGTTGTCGCAACATCGGATTATCATGGCAAATGAAAAAAGAATGGTGTGACAAGATCCATGCAAAAAACCTGGCTATCAATTTTAATATGGATAACATATTTGTAATAGCTAGCAAACGCTTCAATGGCTTCGACCCGGAATTAGAAAACAGCATCATGCCACGCTCTTTCTCACTGGGACTTAATATCGGATTTTAAACTATAAACAAAGAGAGATATGAAACTTAAATATTTAATCTATACAATTACATTGACAAGTCTCACTGCTTGCGGTGATTTCTTAGAGCCCAAGTCACAAAGCAAATACATACCCAAGGATGCCAATGCATTACAGGAGATGCTCATTGGAGAGGCTTATCCCCAACAAGGAAGTACCGAATTTCTAACCTATTTGGAAATACTCGCAGATGATATCGATCAAAATCAAGTGGAGGGTTATGAATTCCCTGAAAACGAACAGGGAAAAATGGAAAGATTCGAGGTACTGTACAGCTGGCAACCCAATATGTTCGAAATGCAACAAAAATTAGGACAAGAGCCGAGCAATACATGGGGAAACCTTTATGAATATATTTTAGGAGCCAATGCTGCCCTCGATTATATTGACGAAGTATCCGGTACAGAAACTGAAAAAAATTACATCAAGGCACAATCCTATGCTTTGAGGGCTTTCTTCTATTATATGCTGGTTAATCAATACGGACTTCCCTATAATTACAACAAAGAATCATTGGGAGTTCCTCTCAAAATGGACAGTAAAATGAGAGATGAAGGTGAGGTACTGATGAAACGAAATACGGTAGAGGAAGTATATCTACAGATTGTTGCCGACCTCAATGAAGCAGAACGTTTATTCCAGACTCTCCCCGCCGCACAACAATATGAACCGAACTACCTCGTTAGCTTGCCGATGGTGCAATTATTAAAATCGCGTGTAGCTCTCTATATGGAAAATTGGAAAGAGGCAAAAACGTATGCAGAAAAAGTTATCAAAGATTGGAACTTTTCACTGCGCGATCTGAATACAATCCCTGCGCCGGAAGCGGGTATGAAAGAACCTTATTATACATTCAACACGTATGACTCTCCGGAAGTTATCTGGAGTTATGGTACTATAAGAGATTTGACAAATGAATACGAAGGTTATATTGAAAAAAAAGGTAGCAACAACAAAGATAACAGAAGAAAATTCAAAGCAGCAGATGAGTTAATCAATAGTTTCTTGGAAGGTGACTTACGCAAAGATCGTTATATTACCCGGGAGATACAGTATAATGAAGATGTCCCGGAGAACAGTACTTTTTATGATACTTATCTCCCTTATGGCAAATATAAGACGCTCCGTTCTGTCCCCACTTCCGGAAGCAGTGATTACTTCGCACTCTCTTTCCGGGTAGCAGAAGCTTATCTGAATTATGCTGAAGCAGCTGCCATGAGTCAAGCTGAAGGAGAAGCTATCACCACTATGAATGCACTACTGGAAAAAAGATATGATAAAGGAAATATACCATCCTTTTCGGGATTGAGTGGAGATGATCTTATTGCCAAGATACGTGAAGAACGCAGAAAAGAACTTTGCTATGAAGGCCAACGCTGGTTCGACTTACGCCGATATGGCATGCCTTCCATACAGCACAAATGGGAAGGCAAAATTTATACATTAACAAAAAACGATCCTTCATACGTATTGCCTATACCTCCAAATGTATTGCAAAGAAACTTGCTATTGGAACAAAATCCGTTCGGTCCGGAACGGGTTGGAGTTTCTATAACAAACTAACTATAAATTATAAAAAAATGATTGTTCATCCTAAACAACAGAAAATCATGAAGCCAATATATAACGTATGGATATTATTATTCTGTCTCACATTCACATCTTGCTACGAAGATGATTCAATTATCCCGACACCAGACCCACTTGCACAGGCCGGAGGATTTGAGTTTCCTCAAGGAGATAATTCTTGGGACAATGATGCCATGAAAATCTACCAAGACTTCGGAGTGAAAATAATATATAAAGATATCACAGAAAAAGACCTCAATAAAAATTGGACAAATGGTGGTGTCAGTGGGTCTACAAAAGTGTTCGAAAATTGTCTCAATGAGGAGATGGCGGCATTCTATATTACTTTTATGAAAAATCATATATTCCCTTATCTTAATCGGGAAGTTACGGACAGAGTATTTCCCATGTATTGGTATGTGGGATACAATTACTCGGTATTTGCCTCCATTGTACCGGGAGTGTTAGAATATTATGTAGCATTATCCGAACATGAAGAAAGCCAAACTGACTGCTGGGTAACTTGCTTCTGGGGAGATGCAGCTCACAGCACCTATGATGACCCAATCTCGGGATGGAAAACCCCTATTGCCGGCAACAAAGACAGTTTTACCGTACGCCGCTTCAAAATAATTGATGAAGTTATAAACACAGCCATCACCAGAGGTAACATTATCGTACCCGAAGATGAATTTGATGCAGGATTCGACCATTCAACTAAGATTGTCAGAAATGAAGATATTGAAAGCAAAGCTGATCCTAATTATTATCTTAGAAGAGGCTATCCCGGTGATGTAAATTCATTATCAGCAAAATATAGTAAACCACATTCTGATAATCCTCCAACAGCCAAAGAAACATTTATCGGTTACATGCAAATAGCCATGCGTCTTACTAAGGAAGAACGGGAAGCAATGTGGCCTTCGGCAACCTATCCATTTATGAGTAGTAAGTTCGAGTTTGTAACCAATTATCTAAAAAAATACAATATTGACCTGGAAGCTATCGCTCAAGGACCGGAAGAATGGGATATCAAACCTTATCCGGAACTACCAGAAGCTGATGCAGGAGATGACGATGATGATCCTTGGGGAGACTGGTAGAACTTTTTTCTTTATCCAGTAGTAACCAAGTTCTTAAAATAGATACGGATAACGACAAAGCTATTCGTTGCTTTACGATATATTATAAAACTCAATATTATGGAATTAATAAAAAGACTCTCACTAATACTATTGCTTTTATGCACCACCTCCTCCCTATGGAGCAACGGCGGACTGCAGTTTAAGGGAAAGTTAAGGATACTTAGACCTACTACCTTACAAGTAAAAGATTTGAATGGAAACCTTGTTTTGACTTGTTCCATCAGCCAGAACGGAGTATTCGAAACAGAAAAGAAAGAGATCCAGCCCGACGTATATACGCTATGTATCGGGAAAACGGAACAAAACATTTACTTTGAAAATACTCCTGTTAGTATCAATGGCTTTTTCGATGAAAAGAATCCCGAACAAAGCTCACTTTCATTCACCGGCATTGATCCGTTTCTGACTTTACAAAACTATATGCCGGCCGAAAGAGATCCGGATAAAGCAACAATCTCGACTTCTGCCAAAGAAAAACTGACGCCTGCCATGGCGTCAGCATTAGCTTATCTGGCAGATGTGAATGATTACCCATCCAACAAAATGTTATTGGATATGATACCGGAACAAGATAGGAATTCTTTATCTGCCAAATGGTTAATCAACAAAGTAGAAGTTCTCTCCCACCAGATCATCGGTGCAGAATGTCCTGGTTTTACGTTCATTGACAGCAATGGAAAGAGTGTAAGTTTAAAAGACTTCCGTGGAAAAATTGTCGTACTGGATTTCTGTGCTTCCTGGTGTGGTCCTTGCCGCAAAGAGATGCGCAGTATGCTGACAATATATAATGATCTGAAAGCGGATGATTTAGAATTCATCAGTGTTTCGTTGGATGACAGCGAAGCAAAATGGAGAAAAATGCTGGATGAAGAAAAACTGCCGTGGGTGATGTTGTGGGATAAAACAGGATTTCCCAAAAACAGCAAGACTCCAAGCGCTATTCAGGCTGCTTACGGTTTCTACTCCATCCCTTTCCTCGTTGTCATTGACAAAGAAGGCAAACTCGCTGCACGTAATGTCCGGGGTGAACAGGTGCGTGAAGCCATTTTAAAAATAAGAAAATAACTAGATTGTATAAATTATAACTCATCAACAATGAAGAAACTTATATTTCCTATCGTATGCTGTTTTATCAGCATTACAGTATCGGCTCAGTTAGTCAAACAAGAAGCAGAAACACAAAAGAAACAATCCGAACTGGACTGGTTTAACTGTTCTTTCGACAAAGACAGTGTATATGGTGCCGAAGTAAACAAGGCTTACGAGTATCTGAAAGCTAACAAAAAGAAAGCTAAAAAAAGACCGGTTGTTGCATTGATCGGAACAGGAATGGACGTAGAACACGAAGACCTGAAACATGCAATCTGGATGAACCCGAAAGAAAAACTAAACCAAAAAGATGATGATAAAAACGGGCTTGTTGACGATATCAATGGCTGGAACTTCATCGGAGGTAAAGACGGTCAAGTAATGGAAGCTCTGACGCGCGAAGGAGAACGTGAATTTTTCCGCCTAAAAGATAAATATGCTGGCTATATTTTCGATGGAAAAAAGTACTATAAGATTGTCAATGGAAAACGCCAAGAAGTTCCCGTACCGGAAAATATGGAAGAATATAACTACTATCGCTATAAAGTCATGCCGGAATCAAGAATCGGAGGAACCTATGGTGGTCTCCAACTTTCTTATGTAATAGAAGAATATGTTGAAAAGTTCGATAAGGACATGAAAAAACGCTTCCCCGGAAAAGAGTTAACCGTTGAGGACTTCCAAAGTTGTTATGATCCCAAAGCAGAAAGAGACAGTCTTTCAGAAGTTGCCTTTGTGTTTACTGCCTACTATTTCAGTATCTATAATACGGATAAATGGGAACCCGTATATCAAAATATGGGAAAGAAAAGTGTAGCAACAGCCAAAACGTCCTATGAAGATGCTTTAAAGAAATATGGAACTGATAACCGGAAAGAAATTGTAGGTGATAATCCTCTGGATATTAACGACACACAATATGGCAATAATGTACTGTTGACGTCTGATGCAGCAACAGGGGTTATGAAAGCGGGAGTGATCGCAGCCAAACGCGACAACGGTGTCGGAAGTAACGGTATTGCCGATAATGCAGAAATTATGACTTTACGTATTCATCCGGGAGAAGGAGAACCTTATTTAAAAGATATGGCACTGGCCATCCGGTATGCAGTAAACCACGGAGCGGATATTATTTTATTGCCGGAACAAAATTCGTTATACCCGGAAGAACAGAGACAATGGGTAGCAGATGCGCTGAAAGAAGCTGAAAAGAAAGAAGCATTGGTAATAGTTCCGGTTTGGGATCTGTCAGTAGATATGGATAAAGATGAATTCTTCCCTAACCGGAAGATGAGAAAAGACGGAGAACTTACCAATTTTATGGTGGTTGCTTCTTCTGATAAGAATGGAAATCCGGTACTAAACACCAATTACGGTGCAACTACTCTCGATCTTTATGCACCGGGAACAGATATTTATTCATCCTATATGGGTGATACGTACCAAAAAGGTACAGGTGAAGGAATGGCTTCGGCTACTGTAGCCGGTGTAGCTGCCTTAGTGAAATCATATTTCCCTAAATTAACCGGCTCGCAAATCCGTGACATACTACTGAAGAGCGTCACTTCACGCAAAGGGGTGGAAGTGGAAAAAGGAATCCGCGTAAACGACAGTCCTTCACAAGACTTGTTCCTTTTCGATGATTTGTGTATTTCCGGAGGTATTGTAAACGCTTATCAGGCAATTTTGGAAGCAGAAAAAGTCAGCAAATAAAATTAGCTTATGAAGTATACGACTCGTATGATAGGAACCGTTGTCGCCTTTTGCATGCCGGTTCCTGTATTCGCCCAACAATATAAGGCAACTATACCTTACCGGATGGTAGGTGAAAAGATGATTATCGAAATGAAAGTGAACGGCACGGCACGTCCTTTCATTTTTGATACAGGAGGACGTACGGCACTCACGACTCAAGCCTGCCAGGCACTGCAAATGGCAGCCACCGACTCGGCTAAAGTAACGGATGTGAATAACGTGGAAAGCTATTACAAGACTACCCGGATAGAGAACCTGACTACCCCCGACCATGTTATTAATTTCAAAAATGCTCCGTCACTGGTCATTGATGAAGTAAAAGGCTGGGAATGTTTTGGAGTAGATGGCATCATCGGCAGTGATTTATTCGCCAACACCATTGTCACTATTGATTCGCAAGCCAAAAATATTATAGTTACCTCTGCTGAAAAGCCATCGACAGTGTCTTTACGAAAGATGTTGAATTTCACCAAAGGGGGCGGTATGCCGATCGTCAGCATACAAATAGCTCCGGTTAGCAATATAAATGTATTATTCGATACAGGTAGTCCCAGTCTGTTATCACTTATCGAAAGTGATTTTGAAAAAATCAAACTGGAAGCCTCTATGGAAGTGGTTTCCGAAGGGTATGGAGAAGGGAGTATCGGAGTATCCGGCCAGGCGGACAAAGCTTCTTCTTACAGGGTTCGTATTCCATTGCTATCAGTCGGAGCCACCAAATTCCGTAACGTAACAACCAGCACCAACAATCACCCTTACACATTATTGGGCGTCAAACTGTTGCAATACGGTAAAGTGACCATTGACTATCCACGCGGAAGATTCTATTTCGAAGCATTTCAACCGGACAATGAAATAAACAATCAAGGTAACAATTTTGACTTAACGGTCAAAGACGGAGATTTGTTTGTATCTACCGTATGGAGCAGTACGAAAGGTAAGATAGCAGTCGGAGACAAGGTAGTTAAAATCAATGGCAAACTTGCTAAGAAATATGACTTCTGCGAAAGTATTCTGAACGGAATACCGGAATTGAAAGAGAAAAAGAAGACGAAACTGACGATTGAGACAGCTTCCGGAGTAAAGGATATTATCTATGAAAAAGAATAATATGAAAAGTATAGGAATACTGACCGGCTTATGGCTGCTATTATTTCTAAACTGCGGACAAAGAATGGCAGCGCAAATCCGGAATAAGGTTTGCGACACCATTCCTTATGAGTTTATACAAGAGAAAATCATTATCCCCGTCACTGTTAACGGTATAAAAGTGAAATATATCGTCGATACGGGAGGAAGAACCGGAACAATGTATGATGCCGCAACGGAAATGAAAGCTACTGCCGCAGGATATATGCGTATCTCCGATGTGAATGCACAAGGCTCCAATTATCAGGAAGCGCACGTACAGAATGTTTCTATCGGGGAAAACTATAAAATCAAGCAGTTGAAGACGATGGTACTGCCTAAGAATCCATTCTTCACCGGACTAGGGGTTGTCGGTATTCTTGGAGGAGACGCTTTCGCACAGTCGGTAGTCACATTCGATTCCCGTTCTAAAATAATGGTTATCAATTATCCGTATCGTCCCGAAGGACTAAAAGTAACGGATGGGATTCCGCTGTTGGATGAGACGGATCATCACTCCATTGTCAATGTCCGCTTAGGAGACAATGACTTCAAGGTTCTGTTCGATACAGGTGCGGGAGGCTTTCTGCTTTATTCTACAGAAGATTATGAAAGGCTGTCTGACATTTCGAAAGTTACTAACCATGGATATGGTATCGTAGCTGCCGGAATAACAGGTCTAGGCAAGCCGGTGGATATAAAGAAGGTGACTGTTCCTCCTATCAACATCATGGGGAAAGAATTCACGAACGTGGGTAGTACGACCACAGTGATGAATGGAAGCATCATCGGGGTGGATTTACTGGAATACGGTAAAGTAATTATCGATTATATGCGCAGACGATTCTACTTTTTCCCGTTTGAAGAAGGAAAAACCGACATGGGCGGTGCTCCCGCTCTCTGGAACGTGAGTATTCTGCCACGCAATGACAGATTCGAAATTACAACGATCTGGGACAGCATGAAAGATAAAGTTGCTTTCGGCGACCAGGTGATTAACATCAACGGTACTTCTTTGGACGATTGTCCCATGAGCCAAATGGCTGTGGAAGATATCATGAACGCCATCCCCGGTGATACCGGTTATATTATTGTCAAGAAAGACAATCAAGAGAAAAAGATTGAAATCAGGAAAGAGAAATGAACTTTAAACAGAAAAAAGATATGAAGCGAATAATAACAAAGATGTATCTCTGTCTACTTGCATTTTGTATTGCCGGAGGAATCAGTGCACAGACACAGAACAGTATGACAGAGGTCATTCCATTCAAAACCATTGATGGAAAGATTATCGTAGAAGCCGCCATTAATGGCGAAGTGGCAGACTTCGTCCTCGATCTGTCAGGACATAACGCCCTGCTTCCTGAGGCTCTCAAGAAGTTACGCATCGACACGGGGAAGAACGGTACTTTTAGTGCTTATCAGGATTTTGTATTCAAACAAGTACCTGTTGGAAAAGTATATGAAATGGCAACAGTTGCTATTGGCAACAACACATTTAACAACGATCTGCCTGCTTTCACTCTGGAAGACGAACCATATCTGCGCAAGCTGGGAGTGATGGGTGTATTAAGCGGTGCTATTTTCCGCACTTCCGTTCTGACTATTGATATGCAGCGGAAAAAACTCACAATTACGCAGCCCTATCGTCCTTCTTACATGAAATTAAACTATCGGGAGAACTTTGAGCTGATTACAGGATTAGGAATCGTATGTCCGATATCCATTCAGGGAAAACCCGTTTCTCTTGTTCTGGATACATGGAGCGAAGGATTAGTGAATCTTACCGAAAAAGATTTCAATACATGGAGCACACAATATACCAAAGGAACCAACCAAAAAGTTTCCAATGGATATAAAGAAGCGACTCAAGAAGAGGAAAGCCTCATCTTACCTAAAACCATGTTTGTAAAAACAAAGATTGAGAATGCCATGGCAGTGAAGAATCCATACCTGAAACGCTCCGTATTAGGCAAAAAGATACTGGACTACGGAATCATATCCATTGACTATATTCATCAGAAAATTTATTTCCAGCCGTTTGACATGGTTCCTATACCGGAAGCGGAAGCTAAAGTAACGGAAACTAAAGTTGAAGACGGTAAACTGAATCCGATTACCCGCCAATTCTTCCTCGAACACATCTTCGACTACAGAAAAGGGAACGATTTCGTTTATAATGGCGACAAACCGGTTGTGATTGATTTCTGGGCAACTTGGTGTGGACCTTGCATGCGCTTACTTCCGGAAATGGAAAAGCTGGCTGAAAAGTATAAAGGTAAAGTTGTATTCTACAAGGTTAATGCGGACAAAGAAAAGGATTTATGCAATCACTTCGGTGTACAGGCATTGCCTACCTTATTCTTCATACCTGCAGGCGGCAAACCGATTATTGAAGTCGGAGCTACTCCGGAGAAGTACGTACAAATCATCGAAGAGCAACTACTGAAATAAAAACTCTCTCTTAATTATATAACTACATTAATCTGAAACTTTAGCTAAAAGCCGGACATCATTCCGGCTTTTTTTATTTCCATATTATTGGAACTTATCATATAAACAAGTACATTTGCCCTGTCAAATCTATTTATAACTTAACACACATTTTGACCATGAAGAAAAGTATTTCTCTTCTTCTTTTGTCCTTGCTAATGATTACCCCCAGTTGCCAGAAGACAAAAGAAGCGGCGAACGAGTACAACATCGTTCCCAAACCCAACCAGATTCTTCCACAGGAAGGACGCTTTGAACTAAACAACAAAGTCTGCCTCGTAGTTCCCTCGGATACTCCGGAAGTAAAAAGCATTGCCGACAGCCTGGCCGAACAACTAAAACTGACAGCAGGAATCTCCTTGAAAGAAGCTGAAAGTGCAGATGGAAAAACGGCGATCTCTTTTGTTGTACAGGAAGGTATGCCGAAAGAAGGTTATAAATTATCGGTCACTCCCAGTCTCATTACACTCACCGCTTCCCAGCCAAACGGATTCTTTTATGGAGTGCAGACTCTTTATCAGTTACTCCCTCCGGCAATTTACGGAAAGCAGTTGGATAAGAAAGCTGACTGGTCGGTTCCTGCCGTAGAAATCGAAGATTCACCCCGTTTTGTTCATCGCGGACTCATGTTGGATGTATGCCGCCATTATGTACCGATAGACTACATTTACAAGTTTATCGACTTACTGGCTATGAACAAGATGAATGTCTTCCACTGGCATTTGACAGACGATCAGGGATGGAGAATCGAGATCAAGAAATATCCCAAATTGACGGAAATCGGTTCCAAGCGTGAAAAGACATTAGTAGACTATTACTATGTAAACTATCCGCAAGTATTCGACGGAAAAGAACATGGAGGTTATTATACACAGGAGCAAATCAAAGATGTAGTGGCTTATGCTGCAAGTAAATACATCAATGTTGTTCCCGAAATAGAAATGCCGGGACATGCATTGGCTGCACTTGCCGCCTATCCGGAATTGTCATGCGACTCTACACAGACTTACAAAGTATCTCCTACTTGGGGAGTATTCGAACAGGTATTCTGTCCGAGTGAAACGACTTTCAAATTCTTTGAAGGAGTGATGGATGAAGTTATAGAATTATTCCCCAGCGAATACATTCACATCGGTGGCGATGAATGTCCCAAGACAGCGTGGAAGAACAGTGCTTTCTGCCAGCAGTTAATCCGCCAGTTAGGGTTGAAAGATGATACAACTCCCAGTAAGATAGACGGAATAAAGCACAGCAAAGAAGATAAGTTGCAGAGCTATTTCGTTACCCGTATGGAGAAATACCTGAATAGCAAAGGCAAAAACATCATTGGCTGGGATGAAATTCTCGAAGGTGGTCTGGCTCCCAATGCGACTGTTATGTCATGGCGCGGTGTAGAAGGCGGTATGAACGCAGCCAAAGCAGGGCATAATGCCATCATGACTCCGAATCCTTATGTATATCTGGACTACTATCAGGAAGAGCCGGAAATTGCTCCGACTACTATTGGCGGATACAATACCTTGAAGAAAACATATAGTTATAACCCTGTTCCGGACGACGCTGACGAGCTTGCCAAGAAGCATATCATCGGAATACAAGGTAATATTTGGAGAGAATATATGCAGACTTCAGAACGTACAGACTACCAGGCTTTCCCACGTGCAATGGCTATCGCCGAAACGGCCTGGACACAAAACGCAAACAAAGACTGGAAGAATTTCTGCGAACGGATGGTGACTGAATTTGAACGTTTGAAAGTTATGAACACCCAACCTTGTCTCAACTTCTATGACGTAAATATAAATACGCACGCAGATGAAAACGGCCCTTTAATGGTATTGCTGGAAAGTTTCTACCCGAATGCGGAAATCCGGTATACAACGGACGGCAGCGAACCGTCCAAAGTGTCCATCTTATATGAAAAGCCTTTCGTTCTTGAAGGTAATATCGACCTGAAAGCCGCTGCTTTCAAAGACGGAAAGATGTTGGGCAAAGTAGCTCACAAGCCACTGTATGGCAATTTATTGACAGGAAAGCCCTATACGGTTAATTATACGATGGGATGGACAGGCGATATATTCGATGAAAACGATGTATTAGGAGCTGACAAAACCACCTTTGGACTGACCAACGGCAAACGAGGCAATAATGCTTCTTATACTCCGTGGTGTAGTTTTGGCATCGTGGAGGGTAAGGACTTGGAATTTATCGTTCATCTGGATAAACCGACACAAGTCAGCAAAGTTATTTTCGGTTCTTTATTCAATCCTGCCATGAGAATTCTTCCTGCAGGAGGAGTTGCTGTAGAAGTATCAGCAGACGGCAAGCAATACACACGGATAGCCGAAAAAGCTTTGAAACACGATTATCCGGAAACAGGAAGAATTGCATTCACCGATTCCATTGAATTTGAACCGGCACAGGCTACATTCCTGAAAGTCAAAATCAAGAATGGTGGCACACTGCGTAATGGTGTCAACTTTGAAAAGAATAACGGGCCGGAAGTCATTCCTGCCGAATTATGGATAGATGAAATAGAAGCGTATTAACCAAAGACAATCGACAAATATTGTTCGAAAAGCTTTGAGTTTATAAAATAAAGGGGAGCAAGACTCCCCTCTCAACAAAATCACCCACGCTACAGATTAAACTCTAGCGTGGGTGATTTTCATATTTATAAGGGTTTTAATACCCTCCTATGGTCGGATATAAACCGGATTAAATGAGTCCTTTGGCAGAAAGATAACGTTCTGCTTCCAAAGCAGCTTTACAACCACTTCCCGCAGCCGTAATAGCCTGACGATAATGCGGATCGGCAACATCTCCTGCCGCAAAAACTCCGGGAACTTTTGTACGGGGACTATCACCTTCCGTGATGATATAGCCCACTTCGTCCGTATCAACGTATTCTTTAAAGATTTCAGTATTCGGTTGATGTCCGATAGCCAGGAAGAAACCGTCGATAGGCAAGCTGTAACGTTCTTCATCCGGTTCGCCCCAACGTTTCACCAGGTTTACACCTTCTACCCCATTGTCGCCAAACAAACCAACTGCGTTGTGTTCAAAAAGAACTTCTATTTTCTCGTGGTTCATTACTCGTTCCTGCATAATCTTCGATGCGCGCAGGAAAGGTTTGCGGACAATCAGATATACTTTGGATGCAAGTCCGGCAAGATAAACAGCTTCTTCACAAGCTGTATCACCTCCACCGACTACGGCAACTACTTTCTTACGATAGAAAAATCCGTCACAAGTGGCGCAAGCACTTACACCCATTCCGGCATATTTCTTTTCATCTTCCAGTCCCAGATATTTAGCAGTAGCTCCGGTAGCAATAATCAATGATTCTGTTTCAATAACCTTATCACCGTCGATTGTTATTTTATAAGGGGCTTTGCTCAAATCGGCCGCCGTAGCAATACCGAAACGAACATTTGTTCCGAAACGGCTCGCCTGTGCACGCAAGTCTTCCATCAACTGCGGACCACTGATTCCTTCCGGATAACCGGGGAAATTCTCCACATCCGTAGTAGTAGTCAACTGGCCACCCGGTTGCAATCCTTCATAAAGTACCGGACATAAATTTGCACGTCCTGCATAAATCGCTGCCGTATATCCGGCAGGTCCTGAACCTATAATCAGGCATTTCACTTTTTCTATTTCTGCCATTTTAATTTATCTTTATCGTTTTGTTATAAACGTATATTATCTCAAATCTATTACCTCCGCATTGGGGTATTGTTTCTTATCAAACGTAAAAACCTGATCCGCATAATTCTGCTTAGTCTGATAACTTGTAATGGTTATCTCATTACGCGTCTGCTGACCACGCCGTTGAAGCAAAATACACAAAGGTTCATAAGTATCCTTTGTCACAAAAAGAGTGATATGTTCCAACTCCTGTTTCTTATCCCTGGCAGTCAAAACGACTTCCCAAACGGCTTTTCCACGATACGTCTTAGTTGCTCCTAACTTATAAGAGAATCCTTTCTGATACATATATAGAAACGTATACGGATTAATCTGCTGCAACTCTTCCTGTGTCGGATTGCTGACGTTCACTTCATCATTCTTTGTCACATAACTCCACTGCGTTTTTCCATCAAACCAAGTGATGATATCCGACGTTTTCAGTACGAATTTCTCTCCTTTCAACTGAATCGTTCCATTTTCTGCACCTTCTACCAGACCGTTCGTCACAGCCTTTACAGTAAAATCAGCCTTTACACCACCTGCTTTACGAAACGCCTCTGCCGTCTTGTCAAGAATGACTTTAGCCTGCGACTGTTGTTGGGCAATCACAGGCAAAGACAGTAAAGCTATTAAAACACTAAAAATGTACTTTCTCATTTGATTAATAAACGAACGGTTACTGTAAATTGTTCAATCGCATTTCAAGATCGTTATCATCCATGCACAAGACATCGCGCGCCTTGCTTCCCTGGGTAGGACCTACGATTCCCGCTTTTTCGAGTTGGTCCATAATACGTCCGGCACGGTTGTAACCGATAGCGAATTTACGCTGAATTAACGAAGTGGAACCTTGCTGATGGATCACTACCAGTCGGGCTGCATCTTCGAACAACGGATCAAGCCGTCCCATATCAATATCTCCTACTTCACTACCACCATCTTCGCTCACGAACTCTGGCAGGAAGAACGGAGTAGGATAACTTTGCTGACGGGCAATAAACTTCGTAATTTCTTCCACTTCCGGCGTATCGATAAAGGCACACTGCACACGCACCGGATCGGCTCCCTGCAAGAAGAGCATATCACCCTTACCAATCAAACGGTTAGCACCCGGACGGTCGAGAATGGTACGGGAGTCCATCATGGCAGATACACGGAATGCGATACGTGCAGGGAAGTTGGCTTTGATCGTACCTGTAATAATATTAGTAGTCGGACGCTGTGTAGCGATAATCATGTGGATGCCGACAGCACGCGCCAACTGTGCAATACGGGCAATCGGAAGTTCCACTTCCTTACCGGCGGTCATAATCAAATCTCCGAACTCGTCAATCACCACTACGATATACGGCATAAACTTATGTCCCTTTTCTGGATTCAGGCGGCGGTTGATAAATTTCTCGTTATATTCTTTGATATTACGCACATGTGCCATCTTCAAAAGGTCATAACGGGTATCCATCTCCACACAAACCGAGTTCAGGGTTTGCACTACTTTCGTTACGTCCGTAATAATCGGTTCGCCTCCATCAGGAAGTTTGGCAAGGAAGTGATTTTCAATCACCGAATAGATGCTGAATTCTACTTTCTTCGGGTCGACCAGTACAAATTTCAATTCTGCCGGATGCTTCTTATATAATAAGGAAGTAATAATGGCATTCAAACCGACTGATTTACCCTGACCGGTTGCACCTGCCACCAATACGTGCGGCATCTTGCAAAGGTCGAACATAAAGACTTCGTTCGTGATCGTCTTACCCAATACAATAGGCAAGTCATATTTGGATTCCTGAAATTTCTTACTTCCGATCACACTCTGTCCGGAAACAATCTTCGGATTCTTGTTCGGTACTTCAATACCGATAGTTCCTTTACCCGGTATCGGAGCAATAATACGGATACCATCAGCGGAAAGGCTCAATGCGATATCATCTTCCAAACCACGGATTTTAGAAATACGTACTCCCTGTTCCGGAGTAATTTCATATAGAGTTACCGTAGGTCCCACGGTTGCTTTAATCGTACTGATTTCGATTCCGAAGCTGCGCAATGTATTAATGATGCGGTCTTTATTTGCATTCTGCTCGTCCATGTCAATCGTCGGATCATCATTTTCAAAATGCTTCATCAAATCGATAGTCGGGAAACGGTAGTTTTCCAAGTCCTTAGTAGGATTATACGGTTCGAGTTCAGGTCCCTGGTATTCTTCTTCCGAAGCTGCCGGTTCCACCTCAAATCCGGGTTCCGCCTCTTCCAAAGAGTCTTCCTGCACAATAGGAACAGGATTGGAAACAGTCGGTTCAAATACCATAGTCACTCCTTCACTTTCGTCAGATACGGAAGTATCTTCCTTTTCCGGTTTATTAATAGGAAAGTCGTCTTCAGGTTCTTCAGCCTGAATATCCATCACTGGTGCCGGAGGAGGTGTCTGTTTATACGTCCGTTTCAAATTGAACTCCACTTCTTGCGGTTGGGAAGTCGTAAATTCCGGATCTCCTTCCGGAACATTCTCCTTTTCTTCTTTCTTTTCGCGTTTCAAGAAACTCAATGCGAAGAGTTTACGCAACCAGATGACGGTACGTGCACTTATATATATGAAGAAACAGATAGCCGTTATCAACAGGATCATCCACACACCGGGTACTCCAACTTGCGAAATCAGCCAACGACTGACATTATATCCGTGCATACCTCCCAAATAAATGAAGGAATCCTGATAATGATCCATAAAGGCAAATCCGAAGAATACGGAGAACCAGACCAGCAAGAGTGTGCAGCCGATAAACCACTTCCACAGACGTACAACACGTACACGCATTAACTTCAATCCTGCCACTGCCAGGAAAACAAGTATGAAGAAAGAGGAAACGCCGAAACAGTCATTAATCAGATAACTGGCCAACTGCGCTCCGCGTGAACCTGCATAATTCTTCACTTGATTATTAACAGCTGCCAAATCTGCCGAACTGCCACTATCAATAATACTTTGATCGGCAGCCCCCGTGAAGAAGAAGGAAGAAAAAGCCAACAACAGGTAAACGGAAAAGATGACCAGCATCAATCCGATTACAAAATGAATGGTTTCATTCTTAAATACAGCCAAAATTTTACTGGGGGAAGAGGGAGTACGTTCCGCCTCCTTATCTAATTTCTTCTTTGCCATGAGTCTTTAATTCTTTTTTATAAAACTGGAATGAGATTCTAAGCTGCAAAAATAATAAAAAAATAACGAGCACTACGCTCATTCAATCCTTTTTCTTACCTTTGCGTTTCAAATCAATATAGATCATGGAAAAAGAAAGCCAAACGATATTTGATAAAAACGTAATTGAGTTCGTAACGGTAGCTGCCGAATTTTGTGCATTTCTCGAACGTGCCGAACGCATGAAGCGTAGCACTTTCGTTGATACATCATTAAAAATACTTCCCCTACTCTATCTCAAAGCATCTATGCTGCCCAAATGTGAGACTATCGGGGACGAAGCACTTGAAACGTATGTCACAGAAGAGATTTACGAAATTCTGCGTATCAACCTTTCCGGATTGATGGCTGACAAGGATGATTATCTGGACGTATTCGTGCAAGATATGGTGTATAGCGACCAACCTATCAAGAAGTCTATATCGGAAGACCTGGCCGACATTTATCAGGATATTAAAGATTTCATATTTGTCTTCCAACTGGGACTGAACGAAACAATGAATGATTCATTGGCCATCTGCCAGGAAAACTTCGGTACACTGTGGGGACAGAAACTGGTAAACACACTTCGCGCCCTTCATGACGTGAAATACAACCAGGAGGAAGAAGAAGAGGAAGTAGGTAATGAAGAAGGATTTTACGAACCAAGCGACGACAACGATTGTTGTGAAGAAGATGGCTGTCATTGCCACGATGATGATTGCCACTGTCACGAAGACGGTTGCCATTGCCACGATGATGAATTAAAATAAAAATGATTGTAAGAAGAACCATAGATAAAGATGAACTAAAAGAACTCCCGAAAACAGTCTTTCCGGGACGTATTTATGTTATCCAGTCGGAAGCTGAAACGGAAAAAGCTGTAGCTTACCTCCAATCCAGACCAGTGATAGGTATCGACAGCGAAACTCGCCCTTCCTTTACCAAAGGACAATCGCACAAAGTAGCACTTCTCCAGATTTCTTCCGAAGAATGCTGTTTCTTATTCCGGCTCAATATGACGGGATTGACTCAGCCATTGGTTGACTTGTTAGAAAATCCGGCTGTAATCAAAGTGGGGCTTTCACTGAAAGACGACTTTATGATGCTGCACAAACGTGCACCTTTCACCCAACAAAGCTGTATCGAATTACAGGACTATGTGCGTCAATTCGGAATACAGGACAAAAGTCTGCAAAAGATTTACGCCATCTTATTCAAAGAAAAAATATCCAAATCACAACGCTTGTCCAACTGGGAAGCTGATGTATTAAGTGACGGACAGAAACAATACGCTGCTACCGATGCATGGGCATGCCTCAATATCTACAATCTGTTGCAAGAACTGAAACAGACGGGAGATTGGGAGGTTTCTCCGCTGACAGCTACTGTCTCTCCCGCGGAAGAAGTGATAAGTAATAAAATAAGTGATTAATAACCAATAATAAAACGATCTGAAGCCCTCCCCCTTGGGAGAGGGTTGAGGAAAGACTACATTATGCATAAAGTATATCTCAAACCTGGTAAAGAAGATTCTCTTAAGAGATTCCACCCCTGGATTTTTTCCGGTGCTATCGCTCGTTTTGACGGAGAGCCCGATGAAGGTGAAGTTGTAGAAGTGTACACCTCAAAAAAAGAATTTATTGCCGAAGGACATTTCCAGATCGGAAGTATTGCTGTGCGCGTACTGTCTTTCCGCCAGGAACCTATCGATCACGATTTTTGGAAACGCAAACTGGAAATTGCATACGATATGCGCCGCAGTATCGGCATCGCCACTAATCCGACCAACAACACTTACCGTCTCGTTCACGGTGAAGGAGACAATCTCCCCGGACTGGTGATTGACGTTTATGCCAAAACCGCTGTTATGCAGGCACACTCTGCGGGAATGCATGTAGACCGCATGACAATTGCCGAAGCTTTATCCGAAGTAATGGGTGACAAGATCGAAAATATCTATTATAAATCAGAAACAACTCTTCCTTTTAAGGCAGACCTTTTCCCCGAAAACGGTTTTCTGAAAGGAGGAAGCAGTGATAATATCGCACAAGAATATGGCTTGAAGTTCCATGTGGACTGGCTGAAAGGTCAGAAGACCGGATTCTTTGTAGATCAGCGTGAAAACCGTTCTTTGCTGGAACGTTACGCCAAAGACCGTTCGGTACTGAATATGTTCTGCTACACCGGCGGATTCTCATTCTACGCCATGCGCGGAGGTGCGAAACTCGTGCACTCTGTCGACAGTTCAGCCAAAGCGATTGATCTAACTAACAAAAACGTGGAATTAAACTTCCCCGGTGATTCCCGCCACGAGGCGTTTGCCGAGGATGCTTTCAAATATCTCGACCGCATGGGCGACCAATATGATTTAATCATCCTTGATCCGCCCGCATTCGCCAAACATAAAGATGCACTGCGGAATGCTTTGCAAGGTTACCGTAAACTGAACGCCAAAGCATTCGAGAAAATCAAACCGGGCGGTATCCTGTTTACTTTCTCTTGTTCGCAAGTGGTAAGCAAAGACAATTTCCGTACTGCCGTATTTACCGCAGCAGCCATGTCAGGGCGTAGCGTACGCATTCTACACCAGCTGACTCAACCGGCCGACCATCCGGTAAACATCTATCATCCCGAAGGAGAATATCTGAAAGGATTGGTACTCTACGTAGAATAACCGGCAAGGTGCCGGAACCAAGTTTCCATTCGGATATCAGACATTTCTCCGGAAGTATGGCTGATTAGAGAGGGCAGTAACAGAAAAACGGAAGATTCAAAGTTAATTAGAGTTAACAAATAGAAGATTTTCGAGAAAACATTATGTTGTATAACATAAACCCTATATCTTTGCACTGTGTTTTTCATGGTATTAGATTTAAGGTTAACAAAGATTGGCTGTCTGGGATAGATAGCCTTCTTTTTTTTATACCCCCTTCATTTGTTTTTTCACACCCAAATCTCATCTTTTCTTCGCATTTATGCCATTTTTATCCCCTTTTTTCAAATTACTTATCCACCTATTCAACGAAAATATTATATTTGCAAGGTTTATGAATGTGAAGAGAAACACAAATTAAAAAAGTCATGAGTATAAAAGTTCGTTTGATTATTATGAACTTCCTGCAATTCTTTGTATGGGGGTCATGGTTAATATCATTAGGTGGTTATATGGGAAGAGAACTTCATTTTGAAGGAGGACAAATCGGAGCCATTTTCGCCACCATGGGGATTGCCTCTTTGGTAATGCCGGGTATTATCGGTATTATTGCCGATAAATGGTTTAATGCAGAACGTTTATACGGACTTTGCCATATTGCAGGAGCAGGATGTCTCTTCTACGCTTCCACCGCAACGGGATACGACCAGATGTATTGGGCCATGTTACTCAACCTGTTGGTATATATGCCCACTTTATCCCTCGCCAACACGGTATCGTACAATGCACTGGAGCAATACAAATGTGACCTGATTAAAGACTTCCCTCCTATCCGCGTATGGGGAACAATCGGTTTTATTTGTGCCATGTGGGCTGTCGACCTTACCGGATTCAAGAATTCAAGTGCACAACTTTATGTAGGAGGTGCTTCCGCATTGCTACTCGGACTTTATTCATTTACGCTCCCGGCCTGTCGACCGGCTAAATCTGAAAACAAATCATGGCTCTCCGCTTTCGGACTGGATGCGCTGGTGTTATTCAAGAAAAAGAAAATGGCTATTTTCTTCCTTTTCTCCATGCTTCTAGGTGCAGCATTGCAGATTACGAATACTTACGGCGACCTTTTCCTAGGCAGTTTTGCCAGCATCCCTGAATATGCAGATTCTTTCGGAGTGAAACATTCAGTCATCCTGTTATCCATTTCACAGATGTCCGAAACATTGTTTATTCTTGCCATACCTTTCTTCCTGCGTCATTTCGGAATCAAACAAGTCATGCTAATCAGTATGTTCGCTTGGGTGTTCCGGTTCGGCCTGTTCGGTTTTGGAGATCCGGGATCAGGACTATGGATGCTGATCCTTTCCATGATTGTTTATGGTATGGCCTTTGATTTCTTCAACATTTCCGGTTCGTTGTTTGTTGAACAAGAAGCCAAATCTTCTATCCGTGCCAGTGCACAGGGCTTGTTCTTTATGATGACTAACGGATTGGGAGCCATCATGGGCGGATATGCCAGCGGTGCGGTAGTTGATGCATTCTCTGTATATGCCGACGGCAGACTGGTGAGTCGCGAATGGATGAACATTTGGCTGATCTTTGCCGCTTATGCGCTGGTAATCGGCATTCTGTTTGCCTTGGTATTCAAGTACAAACACCAGCAGGAGAGTAAAACAAATTAAGTAAAAGAGAACGATGGACAAAAAGGTAGAATTACAAGTTATAAATATCACGAACAGCCAGGCGCAAGTAGGCGCGTTTGCTATGCTATTGGGCGAAGTGGACGGTGAAAGGCAACTGCCTATCATCATCGGTCCAGCGGAAGCCCAGGCTACCACTTTATATCTGAAAGGAGTGAAAACTCCCCGTCCGTTGACACATGATTTATTTATAACAAGTCTTACTATACTGGGAGCCAGCCTGATACGTGTATTAATTTACAAAGCAAAGGATGGTATTTTCTACTCCTATATTTACCTCAAAAAAGACGAAGAAATTATACGTATCGACGCACGGACTTCAGACGCAGTTGCCCTGGCAGTGCGTGCCGACTGCCCGATTCTTATTTATGAATCTATTCTTGAACAGGAATGTCTTCACATGTCGTCAGAAGAAAGAACCCGTTCTGAAGAAACGGACAACGACGAAGTGGCTGAAGAAGAACATGATTTGCCCGGTGCTACTTCCAGAACGCTTGAAGAAGCACTGGAACAGGCTATTAAAGATGAGAATTACGAGTTAGCCGCGCAGATACGCGATCAAATCAATTCAAGAAATAAAAATCAGTAAGTAATATTATGCACGTATTTTATACTCCAGATATACAGAAAAGCAACGAGCTTCCCGAAGAGGAAGCACAACACTGTATCCGTGTTCTGCGGCTAAGTATCGGAGACGAAATCACGCTTACCGACGGTAAGGGTAACTTCTACAAAGCTGAAATTACTGTTGCAACCAACAAACGTTGTTTCGTAAACATCAAAGAAACCATTTTTCAGGAACCGTTATGGCCGTGCCATTTACACATTGCCATGGCACCAACGAAGAATATGGACCGCAACGAATGGTTTGCAGAGAAAGCTACCGAAATAGGTTTTAACGAACTGACTTTCCTCAACTGCCGTTTCTCGGAACGTAAAGTCATCAAGACCGAACGGATTGAAAAGATTCTGGTATCAGCCATCAAACAATCTCTCAAGGCACGACTGCCAAAATTGAACGAAATGATTGAGTTCGATCAGTTCATCAGGCAGGAGTTTAAAGGACAGAAGTTTATCGCCCACTGTTATGAAGGGGAGAAACCTCTATTGAAGAATGTTCTGAAACCAGGAGAAGACGCCCTTGTCCTGATAGGTCCCGAGGGAGATTTCAGTGAAGAAGAAGTGAAGAAGGCCATCGAACGGGGATTCGTTCCGATTAGTCTCGGCAAATCACGGCTCCGTACAGAAACAGCGGCATTGGTGGCCTGCCACACGCTGAATCTGCAAAATCAATAACAGCAGTAAATGTCTGAATCAATGATTATACAACTTTTAAATAACATAAGTATGGCAAAGAAAACGATTTCACGACTCTCGGTACTGGCAGTACTGATTGTTTTTCTGGCAGCATGTTCCAAAACATCGGAATATACAAATGTGATACCGGCTGACGCTTCGGTAGTTGCCTCTATCAACCTTAAATCCCTCGCAAGCAAAGCGGGATTGGATGATAAAGAGAATGAAGCTGCTAAACAAAAAGTACTGGAAGCACTGAAAAGCGGAATGAATGCGGCCACATTCCAACAACTGGAAAAGGTTATGAAGAATCCGGGCGAATCGGGAATCGATGTTGAATCTCCATTCTATGTGTTCTCTTCATCTTCTTTCCCTTATCCTACTGTTGTAGGTAAAGTGAACAATGAAGATAAGTTGCATGCTTCACTCGACGTGATGGCAAAAGAACAGATCTGCCAACCGGTAGGCGAAGCTGACGGTTACAGTTTTACAACGATGAACAGCGGTTTGCTTGTTTTCAATAGTTCTACTATATTGGTAGTCAATGTCAGCGGAACAACTCAAACTGATAAAGCCAAAGAAGCCATTACTAATTTGTTGAAACAGACAGCAAGCAATAGTATCGTGAAATCAGGAGCTTTCCAGAAAATGGAGAAACAGAAAAGTGATATTAACTTCTTTGCTTCCATGACAGCTATTCCTTCAACCTACCGCGATCAGATAACCATGGGATTACCTACTGAAGTGAAAGCGGAAGACATCACTCTGATAGGAGGACTGAACTTTGAAAAAGGAAAGATTGCCCTCAAAACAGAAAACTATACTGAAAACGAAGCAGTGAAAGCTCTCCTAAAAAAACAAATGGAATCTGTTGGAAAAGCGAACAATACTTTCGTTAAATACTTCCCGGCTTCTACCCTGATGTTCTTCAACGTAGGTGTAAAAGGAGGCGAACTGTATAACCTGTTGAGCGAAAACAAGGAATTCCGCAACACAGTATCTATCGCTAAGGCAGACGAAGTAAAAGAGTTGTTCAGCTCGTTCAATGGTGATATTTCTGCAGGATTAATCAACGTAACGATGAGCAGTGCTCCCACTTTCATGATGTACGCTGACGTGAAGAACGGCAATGCTCTTGAAATGATTTACAAGAACAAGGAATCATTGGGATTGAAGAGAGGGGAAGATATCATGCAACTTGGCAAAGACGAATATGTCTACAAGACAAGAGGCATGAATATATTCTTCGGCATCAAGGATAAACAAATGTATGCAACCAATGATGAGTTACTCTACAAAAACGTAGGTAAAGCTGCCGACAAATCAGTCAAAGATGCTCCTTATGCATCGGATATGAAGGGAAAGAGCCTATTTATAGCAATCAATGCCGAAGCAATCCTCGATCTGCCTATCGTTAAAATGGTAGCAGGTTTCGGAGGACAGGAAGCTAAGACATATATCGAACTGGCCAACAAGGTTTCTTACCTGTCCATGAGTTCGGAAGGGGAAGTCAGCGAGATCGACCTCTGCCTGAAAGACAAAGATGTAAATGCCCTCAAACAAATTGTAGACTTTGCCAAACAATTTGCCGGCATGTAATAAATGTATAAACCAACGGTATGAATAGTATTCACTTACAGCAAACACTTCCCCAAGTGTTTGCTGACCGTAATTCGGTGACTTCGGACGTATGGCATCAGGATCTTTTCTTCCGGAAAGGAGAAATGTATCTGATTGAAGCTGCTTCCGGCACCGGCAAATCTTCGTTGTGCAGCTATATCTATGGCTACCGCAACGACTATCAGGGGATTATTAATTTCGATGAAACCAATATCAAAGCATACTCCGTGAAGCAATGGGTCGACCTGCGAAAGCATTCACTAAGTATGCTTTTTCAGGATTTACGCATCTTCACCGAACTTAGCGCTCTTGAAAATGTGCAATTGAAGAATAACCTCACCGGATGCAAAAAGAAAAAAGAAATCTTATCGTTCTTCGAACAACTGGGGATCGCAGATAAAATAAATGTGAAAGCCGGCAAGCTATCTTTCGGACAGCAACAGCGCGTCGCCTTTATCCGGGCGCTCTGCCAGCCGTTCGACTTTTTATTTCTGGATGAACCGATCAGCCACCTGGACGATGATAACAGCCGCATCATGGGTGAACTTATCATTGCCGAAGCAAAGGCACAAGGAGCCGGAGTGATCGCCACTTCCATCGGTAAACATATCGAGTTGCCTTACAACCATACACTTCAACTGTAGTAAGCTGGTTAATAACAGGTAGCAGGTAATGAACAACCTCTTTTCACAGCATCATTTCAAATCGTAAATCGTAAATTGTAAAATCGTAAATAAAATGCCAACTCTTGTCTGGAAGCTTCTCCGCCAACATATCAGTATCGGTCAATTAGCCGGTTTCTTTTTAGCCAACCTATTCGGCATGATGATTGTATTGCTTAGCGTACAGTTTTATAAAGATGTCATTCCGGTATTCACCGAAGGAGACAGCTTTATGAAAAAGGATTTCATCATAGCTACAAAGAAAATCAGTGCTCTCGGTTCTTTTGCAGGAAAGAGTAATACATTCTCTGCCGAAGAAATTGCGGATCTGAAAAAGCAACCGTTTACCAAAACAGTAGGAGCTTTCACTCCTTCTCAATTCAAAGTTTCAGCAGGATTGGGAATGAAGGAAGCCGGTATTCATCTTTCCACAGATATGTTTTTTGAGTCTGTTCCCGATGAGTTTGTCGACATCAAACTCGATAAATGGCATTTCGATGAAAACACACATACCATACCCATTATCATTCCGCGCAACTATCTGAACCTTTATAACTTCGGTTTTGCGCAAAGCCGCAGCCTCCCCAAACTATCGGAAGGGTTAATGAGTCTGATTCAAATGGACATTATGATGCGTGGCAACGGACGGGTGGAACAGTACAAAGGAAACATTGTCGGTTTCTCCAATCGTCTGAATACGATTCTTGTTCCCCAGTCCTTTATGAAATGGGCTAATGAGAATTTCGCACCGAATGCAGAAGCCCAACCGGCACGATTGATTATCGAGGTTAGCAATCCGGCAGATTCCGCCATCGCCAGTTATTTTCAGAAGAAAGGATATGAAACGGAAGATGGTAAGCTGGATGCCGGAAAAACAACTTATTTCCTCCGTCTTATCGTAGGTATTGTATTGGGAGTGGGTTTATTTATCAGTATCCTTTCATTCTATATACTGATGTTGAGCATCTTCCTGCTTTTACAAAAGAATACAACCAAGCTGGAAAGTCTATTACTAATCGGATACAGTCCCAACAAGGTAGCATTGCCTTATCAGTTGCTCACGGTAGGATTGAACGTTATTGTGCTTGTATTATCCATCGGATTAGTCTCCTGGTTGCGCAGTTATTACATAGACAGCATCCGCATCCTATTTCCACAGCTGGAAACCGGATCATTATGGGCAGCAATCAGTATGGGTATTCTATTATTTATCGTTGTATCGGTGATTAACATACTGGCAGTAAAAAGGAAAGTGCTTTCGATTTGGATGCACAAATCATAGATGTAGAATCAAATACATAGCGTATGAAAAACAAAACTACATTTTCTATCCATAGAGGCTTAATAGCTTTCTTTTTCGGAATACTGTTCTGTTTTGCCCCATTGTCAGGGCAAAACGTACAAGATACAATTATTGCGTATTTTAATCTACTGGAAAAAGTCCCACAGGAGAAACTCTACTTACATCTGGACAAGCCCTTTTATGGGGCAGGAGAAAAAATATGGTTCAAGGGATATCTGGTAAACTCTGTTACACATCAAGATAATACACAAAGCAACTTCATCATTACAGAGCTTGTCAACCGTTCCGACTCTATTGTAGAACGGAAAAAGATCCGTAGAGATTCATTGGGTTTTCATAATGCTTTCACCCTCCCTCCCACTCTCCCTGCAGGTGATTATTATTTGCGGGGATATAGCAACTGGATGCTTAATCAGGAACCGGAATTCTTTTATTCACGCAATCTGAAAATCGGTAATTCGATTGATAATACGATTGTTTCAAATATTGAGTATCAGCAAGAAGACGAATCACATTATACAGCCAAGGTAAGATTTACCAGCAATACCCAAGAGGCTTTCGGAAATACTGCCATCCGCTACCGCTACATTGAAAACGGAAAGATTAAAGATAAAGGTAAAAGAAAGACAGACGAGAATGGGTTGATTTCTATTTCCCTGCCGGATTTGAAGCCTATTGCCACACGCCACATTGAAGTAGAGTTCGATGATCCCCAATATATTTATAAAAAGACTTTCTATCTGCCTTCGTTTACAAAAGACTTTGATGTTAAGTTCTTCCCGGAAGGAGGTGCTCTCCTGACCGTTGCTCATCAGAATATAGCTTTCAAGGCTCAAGGATCGGATGGCTTTTCTACAGAAATAGAAGGATTCCTGTTCGATGCCAACGGAGACACATTGACAGCTTTCCGCTCGGAGCATGACGGCATGGGAGTTTTCACACTGAATCCGACTGTGGGAAACTCTTACTATGTGATTGCCAAATCCGGTGACGGTATCAGTAAACGATTCGACCTCCCAGCTGTAGAAGAAAAAGGAATCACACTTTCCATGACACATTATAAAAAGGAAATCCGTTACGAAATCCAGAAAACAGAAGCTACCGAGTGGCCTCAAAAGTTATTCTTGATTGCGCACACTCGTGGAAAGCTGGTCATCCTGCAGCCAGTCAGTGTCGACAGGACTTTTGGAAGAATGAACGACAGTTTATTCAACGCAGGCATCACCCATTTCATGCTGATCGACCAACAGGGCAACGCACTTAGCGAACGCCTGGTTTTCATACCCGACCGGAATCCGCATCAATGGCAAATTCTTGCAGATAAGCCGACATACGGAAAAAGAGAAAAGGTATCCCTTCAAATTTCAGCAAAAGACGATAACGGTACTCCGGTAGAAGGTAGTTTTTCCATCAGCATTACCGACAGAAAGAGTATCCGCCCGGATTCGCTTGCTGACAATATCGTATCGAATTTCCTATTGACCTCCGACTTAAAAGGATATGTAGAAAATCCCGGATATTATTTTTTGCAGCAAGACCTCCGGACTCTCCGCACGGTAGACTTCCTGATGATGACGCACGGATGGCGCAGACACCATATCCAGAATGTACTGACTGCACCTTCAATGAACCTCACCAACTATATGGAAAAGGGGCAAACTATCAGCGGACGTATCAAAGGTTTCTTTGGAGGTAACGTTAAGAAAGGACCTATTTGTATTCTGGCTCCCAAACAGAACATCATCGCCACTACCACCACAGACGAAAAAGGAGAGTTTATCGTGAACACATCTTTCAGAGATAGCACGACTTTCCTTGTTCAGGCACGTACCAAAAGAGGATTTGCCGGAGTGGACATCGTGATTGACACTCCTCAATACCCGATAGCTTCGCACAAATCTCCTTTCCATGATGGAACAGCAACGTTTATGGAAGATTATTTGCTCAACACCCGCGACCAATATTACATGGAAGGTGGAATGAGAGTGTACAATCTGAAAGAAGTGGTAGTCACTGGAAGTCGCAAAAAGGCCAGTTCAGAAAGTATTTACACAGGAGGTATCAACACCTACACGATCGAGGGGGACAGACTGGAAGGATTCGGTGCACAAACAGCTTTTGATGCAGTCACCAGACTTCCGGGCATTAGCGTGACAAATGGAAATGAAATACATATCCGCAACAATCCCGAGCAACCTGTCATTGTTGTTGACGACGTGGTGTATGAAGACGATAACGACATCCTGACCATGATACAAACCAGCGATATGTCGAGTTTGAGCCTTCTTCGCGGTGCCGATGCAGCAATCTTAGGTTCCCGCGGTTCGGCAGGTGCTATCGTTATTACGCTGAAAGACGGCAAAGATATCCCGGCAAGACCGGCACAGGGCATTATCACATGTACTCCACTGGGGTACAGCGACTCGGTCGAGTTCTATCATCCTACTTATGATACGCCCGAAAAGAAGAATGACCAACGCTCGGATTTACGAAGTACGATCTATTGGAATCCTAGCCTTCAACTGGATGCTAATGGAAAAGCAACCATCGAATACTATATTCCGGACAGCACTGCACCGGAAGATATAACCATAGAAGGCGTGGATAAAAACGGAAAGGTATGCCGGATAGTACAAACGATCAACAACAGATAAATGTGGAAATGATTTTGAATGTCAGGTTTATAGACTTACGCAAGTAAGCACAACTCTATTAAGGCACCTTTATCTTTATTCTATCAAGCAGGTATACATCTGTTAAGCTACCGATATCATTCATTCACCACGGCCGTGGTGAGATCTTCCCACGGCCGTGAGAAGAAGCTACCACGACTGTGGAAAGAAGCTACCACGGCCGTGGAGAACTAACAAGAGCGGTACTTTACAGGGAAAACGCATTATACTCTTTCCTTAATCTTTTATACATTTATCTTACATCAATATTGTCTTTTCATCTTATTAATAAGATATTTATCTTTCATTTACAATATTATTTGAGTACATTTACGTGATTATAAATCACAATTAAAATGAAGCAAGAAACTAAAAGAAAGATTGAGATCAGCAACCTACATGAATTTGCTGATTCATTAATATTGATAGATAACCGGATAGACCGTTGTAAAAAACATCAGGCCAGTACCATTGTTCTTATTGCAATTTCTGCTGTTATATGTGGCGCTGATACTTGGAATTCAATAGAAGACTTTGGTAAAAGTAAAGAATCTTTTTTTGCAGCTAAGCTTTCCAATTTTAATGGTATCCCTTCCCATGATACATTTAATCGCTTTTTCTCGGCATTAGATCCTTTAAAATTTGAAGAATCTTATAGGCAATGGGTCCAAAGCATTCTCAAATGTTATTCGGGGCATATAGCCATTGATGGTAAAACCATACGAGGAGCCTATGAATCCGAACAGGACAAGCGTCATCGTAAACAAGGAGTGCTTCCTGATTCGAATACGGGAAAGTACAAATTGCATGTTATCAGTGCATTTGCAACAGAACTGGGAATCTCCCTTGGACAGTTATGTACACAAGAAAAGGAAAATGAGATAGTTGTCATTCCTGAATTATTAGATATGTTGTGTATAAAAGATTGTATTATTACAATTGACGCTTTAGGATGCCAGCGTACAATTGCAGAGAAAGTCATAAAGGGAGAAGGTGACTACATTTTTATAGTGAAAGATAATCAACCGAAATTAAAGGAAATAGTACTGTCAGTAACAGAAAGTATTGTATCAAAAGGTACAACAGTACGATTTGACAAATATGAGACGCATGAAGAAGGACATGGCAGGAATGAGTCGAGAATCTGCTATTGCTGCAACGATCCTGGTTTTCTGGGAGCAGATATTAGAAAGAAGTGGAAAAATATACAGTCTTTCGGATATATAGAGAATACCAGAAATACAAACAAAGGCACTACAGTGGAAAAAAGATGTTTTATATCTTCCTTGGAACCTGATGCGCAGAAGATACTTAAAAATAGTAGAGAACACTGGGAAATTGAGAATAATCTACATTGGCAGCTAGATGTCAATTTCCATGAAGATAATACCAGAAGAAGAAATATATCAGCATTAAACTTCTCCGTACTGGCGAAAATTGCATTGGCTACATTAAGAAACAACAAAAGAGAGATACCAATCAATAGAAAAAGATTAATAGCAGGGTGGGATAATGAATTCTTATGGGAACTTATTTTACATGATTTATAATGCGTTTTCCCTGCGGTACTTTAGCTGAACAATAAAGGCACTCTAGCTGAACAATGCCAGTATCTTTAAGCTACTTTACCCGTATCTCTGTGTTATTCTATCAGCATACTAGAGTTACCACACCTGATTTTTCAACACAACCTTAGTGGTAATATAACGTAAAAACATACAGATATACAGAAGTTATCACAAAAATAGCATCATGATAAAAAAGGAGATAAACAACTGTTTATCAAATAGCTATACTATTTAATCAGCAAAAACAAAGCTGACAATAAAAAAACAAGACCTTTATTGTCAGCCTATTGTCAGCTCCTATCATCAGTCATATTCCACTAAAAATCAAAAGATTAGCCACTGCCCTGACAGATTGACAATAAAAACAACACAAATATTATAGTAGATAATATCAGATGGCGGTATTCTCATACACTTCATTATTATTAGATTGAATACCACCAATTAGAGGTTAAAATGCAAATTAACCTTCCCTATCCCCTTATTAATCTTGATAAAAAAGCGATTGAATACCAAACAGGTTAAAAATATTTCGTAATTTTGCAGATATAAAAGAATGAAGCTATGCCGGACTATGATTTAATCGCCATACTCGGACCTACAGCCTCGGGTAAAACTCCCTTTGCCGCTGCCTTGGCCTATGAACTCAACACAGAAATTATCAGTGCCGATTCCCGTCAGATATATAGAGGAATGGATCTCGGTACAGGAAAAGATTTGGCCGACTATACCGTAAACGGACGTACAATCCCCTATCATCTGATTGACATTGCAGACCCCGGATATAAATACAATGTGTTTGAATATCAACGTGATTTCTTGAATTCTTACGAAAGCATCAAACAAAAAGGCTGTCTTCCCGTTTTATGTGGAGGGACAGGTATGTATCTGGAATCCGTGTTGAAAGGATATAAACTGATGCCCGTACCGGAAAATCCGGAATTGCGTAACCGTTTGGCAAATCATTCGCTGGAAGAGTTGACGGAAATGCTAAGTCAATACAAGGCTTTGCATAACTCCACCGATGTGGATACCGTGAAACGGGCGATACGTGCGATAGAAATTGAAGAGTATTATGCAGCCCATCCGGTTCCCGAAAGGGAATTTCCGGAACTGGACAGTCTCATCATCGGAGTGGACATTGACCGGGAACTGCGCCGTGAAAAGATCACCCGCCGATTGAAACAACGATTGGATGAAGGAATGGTGGACGAGGTAAGACGATTGATCGAACAGGGAATTGCACCGGACGATCTCATCTACTATGGACTGGAATACAAATACCTGACATTATACGTCATAGACAAACTGACTTATGAAGAAATGTTCAACGGTTTGGAGATAGCCATCCATCAGTTTGCCAAGCGACAAATGACCTGGTTCCGCGGCATGGAAAGAAGAGGATTTACGATCCATTGGATGAATGCAGAGCTGCCGATGGAAGAAAAGATAGCTTTTGTAAAAGAGAAACTGCAAGGGAATTAGTATCTTTGGCAGTTATTATAGTGCGATTTTTAATACACAATAGGATAGATAAACAAATATGAGTGTAGAACCGAAGAAATGGGGAGTGATTTACAACCCCAAAGCTGGTACCCGAAAGGTAAAGAAGCGCTGGAAAGAAATTAAGGAGTACATGGACAGTAAAGGTGTAGACTATGACTATGTACAATCCGAAGGTTTCGGTTCGGTAGAGCGTCTCGCTAAAATCTTGGCCAACAATGGTTATCGCACGATTGTCATTGTGGGAGGTGATGGGGCATTGAACGATGCCATCAATGGCATTATGCTATCCGATGCCGAAGACAAAGAGAACATCGCCCTCGGCATGATTCCGAACGGTATCGGAAATGACTTCGCCAAATATTGGGGACTTAGTACCGAATACAAGCCGGCTGTCGACTGTATCATCAATCATCGGTTGAAGAAAATAGACGTAGGCTACTGCAACTTCTACGACGGAAACGAACACCAGCGTCGCTATTTCCTCAATGCCGTTAATATCGGACTGGGAGCACGAATCGTCAAAATCACCGATCAGACCAAACGTTTCTGGGGTGTGAAGTTCCTTTCATACGTTGCCGCCCTGTTCTCCCTCATCTTCGAACGGAAACTTTACAGAATGCATCTCCGCATCAATGATGAACATATCCGCGGACGCATCATGACCGTATGTATAGGAAGTGCCTGGGGATGGGGACAAACTCCCAGTGCCGTTCCATACAACGGATGGCTGGATGTATCTGTAATCTACCGCCCGGAATTCCTGCAAATTATTTCCGGGCTATGGATGCTGATTCAGGGAAGAATCCTGAATCACAAAGTGGTGAAAAGCTACCGGACGAGAAAAGTAAAGGTACTCCGGGCACAGAATGCAGCGGTGGATTTGGACGGGCGTTTGTTGCCTAAACATTTTCCTTTAGAAGTAGGCGTGCTCCCGGAAAAGACAACGCTTATCATCCCCAACTAATCAGGATCACTCCACCCAAGGAGAGAAACATATACTCACAATCTAATTGATAATTGATAATTTGTAATTGGTAAATAATAAAATGATAGAACTTAAGAACAACCCCGCCGGCAACTTTTTCCTGTTGGCCGGTCCGTGTGTGATAGAAGGTGAAGAAATGGCAATGCGCATTGCCGAACGAGTAGTAAAGATCACCGAAGCACTGCAAATTCCTTATGTATTCAAAGGTTCTTACCGTAAGGCAAACCGCTCACGTCTGGATTCGTTTACCGGCATTGGCGATGAGAAAGCACTCAAAGTATTGAGAAAGGTACATGAGACTTTCGGAATCCCCACCGTAACCGATATCCATACTGCAGATGAAGCTGCAATGGCAGCCGAATACGTGGACATACTTCAAATCCCAGCTTTTCTTTGTCGCCAGACCGACTTGTTGGTTGCCGCAGCCAAAACCGGAAAAACGATTAACATCAAGAAAGGACAGTTCCTTTCACCGCAGGCAATGCAGTTTGCTGCCGACAAAGTGGTGGAAGCCGGAAACAAGAATGTGATGCTTACCGAACGCGGAACAACTTTCGGCTATCAAGATCTTGTTGTAGACTACCGTGGTATCCCCGAAATGCAGTCATTTGGCTATCCGGTGATTCTGGATGTCACTCACTCCTTGCAGCAACCCAACCAAACCAGTGGGGTAACGGGAGGAATGCCGCAGTTGATAGAGACTGTCGCCAAAGCAGGTATCGCCGTAGGTGCCGACGGAATATTCATCGAAACACATGAAAACCCTGCCGTAGCCAAAAGCGATGGTGCCAATATGTTAAAGTTAGACCTTCTGGAAGGACTGTTAACTAAGCTAGTCAGGATACGGGAAGCTATAAAATAACTCTTTTCCCTGTCTATTTGTGATTTACAACCAAGCACAACGACAAATAACACAGAAATATTTATTTAAACTAAATAGAACATGAAACATTTATTACGTGGATTATTTATTGCAGTCCTTTTTATATGCTGCAATTTCCAGCTCGTACTTGCACAACCCATGCAAGAATTACCTGTGGACAAAAATGTTCGCATCGGTAAACTAGACAACGGGCTTACTTATTACATTCGCCACAACGCCCTTCCCGAAAAACGAGTTGAATTCTACATCGCCCAGAAAGTAGGTTCCATTCTTGAGGAACCGCAACAACGTGGTCTGGCTCACTTTCTGGAGCACATGGCTTTCAACGGAACAAAGCACTTCCCAGGTGATGAAACCGGACTTGGCATCGTGCCTTGGTGCGAAACGAAAGGTATCAAATTCGGCACGAACCTGAATGCATATACCAGTGTCGACCAGACGGTGTACAATATCAGCAACGTACCGACTGAAAATATAAACGTGGTAGACTCTTGTCTGCTGATTCTTCACGACTGGTCGAGCGCTATCAACCTTGCCGACAAGGAAATTGACAAAGAGCGTGGCGTTATCCGCGAAGAATGGAGAAGCCGCAACAGTGGTATGCTTCGCATCATGACTGATGCACAGTCGACTCTGTATCCGGATTCTAAATATTCAGACTGTATGCCTATCGGAAGTATTGATGTTATCAACAACTTCCCTTATCAGGATATCCGCGATTATTATGCGAAATGGTATCGTCCGGACTTACAAGGAATCGTTATTGTAGGTGATATCAATGTAGATGAAATTGAAGCTAAACTGAAAAAGGTATTTGCAGATGTAAAAGCTCCGGTAAACCCGGCCGAACGTATCTACTATCCAGTGGCAGATAATCAGGAACCGCTGATCTATATCGGTACAGACAAGGAAGTGAAGAATCCTTATGTGAACATCTTCTTCAAACAAGACGCTACACCGGATTCTTTGAAAAACACCATTGCTTATTATGCTACTCAATATATGGTCAGCATGGCTATGAATATGCTGAACAACCGTTTGAATGAACTCCGTCAAACCGCTAATCCTCCTTTCACTAGCGCAAGCGCAGAATATGGAAACTATTTCCTTGCCAAGACTAAAGAAGCACTCGCACTTGATGCAAGCAGCAAAATAGACGGTATCGATTTAGCAATGAAAACTGTTTTGGAAGAAGCGGAACGTGCACGCCGCTTCGGATTTACCGCATCAGAATATGAACGCGCACGCGCCAACTATTTGCAAGCCGTAGAATCTGCTTACAACGAACGTGAAAAGACTAAAAGTGGTTCTTACGTCAACGAATACGTTAACAATTTCCTTGAAAAAGAACCGATTCCGGGAATAGAAGTTGAATATACACTGGTAAACAAACTGGCTCCGAATATCCCTGTAGAAGCTGTCAATCAGGTGATGCAACAACTAATCACTGACAACAATCAGGTGGTTTTGCTGGCCGGTCCGGAAAAAGAAGGAGCAAAATACCCTACTAAAGAAGAAATTGCTGCTTTATTGAAACAAATGAAGTCATTCGATCTGAAACCTTATGAAGATAAAGTTTCTAACGAACCGCTAATCTCTGAAGATATTAAAGGTGGCAAGATTGTTTCTGAAAAAGCTGGTGAAATCTATGGTACGACTAAGTTGGTACTTTCCAACGGTGTAACCGTATATGTGAAGCCAACTGATTTCAAGGCTGACCAGATTGTAATGAAAGGTGTAAGCTTTGGTGGTACCAGCGTATTCCCGAACGAAGAAATTATCAATATCTCTCAATTAAACGGAGTAGCTCTAGTAGGTGGAATCGGTAATTTCAGCAAAGTAGATCTGGGTAAAGCTTTGGCTGGCAAACGTGCAAACGTAGGTGCGGGTATCGGCAACACTACGGAAACTGTTTCCGGTAGCTGTGCCCCGAAAGACTTTGAGACAATGATGCAGCTTACTTATCTGACTTTCACTTCTCCGCGTAAGGATAACGAAGCATTCGAATCTTACAAGAACCGTTTGAAAGCCGAACTTCAAAATGCGGACGCTAACCCGATGACTGCTTTCAGTGACACTATTACAAGCGTACTATACGGTCACCATCCACGTGCTATCAGAATGAAAGAAAACATGGTAGACCAGATCGACTATGACCGTATTCTTGAAATGTACAAAGACCGCTACAAAGATGCAAGTGACTTCACTTTCTTTCTGGTAGGAAACGTAGACTTGGCTACAATGAAACCGTTAATCGCCAAATATCTGGGAGGTCTGCCATCTATCAACCGTAAAGAGACTTTCAAAGATAACAAGATGGATATCCGCAAGGGAGAGATCAAAAATGTATTTGCAAAGGCACAGGAAACTCCGATGGCTACCATCATGTTCCTTTATAGCGGCACTTGCAAATATGACTTGCGCAACAATGTCCTGCTTAGCTTCTTAGATCAGGCTCTGGATTTGGTTTACACTGCTGAAATCCGTGAAAAAGAAGGAGGTACATACGGTGTAAGCTGCAACGGAAGTCTTGGTAAATACCCGAAAGAGGAACTTGTTCTTCAGATTGTATTCCAAACTGACCCTGCCAAGAAAGATAAATTGTCTGCTGTTGTTGTAGAACAACTTCACAAAATGGCAAAAGAAGGTCCGTCTGCCGAACACATGCAGAAGATCAAAGAATATATGCTGAAGAAGTATAAAGACGCCCAGAAAGAAAACGGCTACTGGCTTAATAATATGGACGAATACCTCTACACGGGTGTGGATAATACAAAAGACTATGAAAAGTTGGTCAACAGCATCACAGCAAAAGAAGTGCAAGACTTCCTCGCCAAATTGCTGAAACAGAACAACGAAATTCAAGTCATCATGACCGTGCCGGAAGAAAACAAATAAAAATTCTCTAGTATATCTACTGAATGATGATATTCAACGAATTACGCAAACATGGAAGGCTTGCCGCCAAACGGCATCCGATGTATGAAAAGAACAAAGTTGCTAAAATACTTGGTTATGTCATGGGCGCATTCTGGGCCGGTTACCTGATATTCTTCGGTACGACGTTCGCGTTCGGATTTTCTGATATGGTTCCCAACCGGGAACCATATCATGTGATGAACGCAGTGGTTCTGATCTTTATCCTGGCACTGGACTTTCTGTTGCGTGTTCCGTTTCAAAAAACACCGACGCAGGAGGTAAAACCTTACCTCCTGCTGCCGGTTAAACGAATTCGTGTCATCGACTTCTTACTGATCCGCTCGGGACTAAGCCTGTTCAACCTGTTCTGGTTGTTTCTGTTTGTCCCTTTTTCCTTCATCACTATTACCAAGTTTTTCGGTATCCCCGGTGTCATCACCTATCTTATCGGTATCTTGCTATTGATTATTGCCAATAATTACTGGTACTTGCTTTGCCGCACTCTTATCAACGAACGTATTTGGTGGATTCTATTACCTATCGCTTTCTACGGTGGAATAGGCTGCCTTCTTTTCATTCCCGAAGATAGTCCTCTCTTCTATTTCTTCATGGATCTGGGAGACGGATATATACAGGGCAACATTCTCTATTTTCTCGGCACCATACTTGTGATTGCCATTTTATGGTTGATTAACCGCAAGATCATGTCCGGACTTATCTATGCAGAGCTGGCAAAAGTAGAAGATAGCCAGATTAAACATGTCTCCGAATATAAATTCTTCGAACGCTACGGGGAAGTTGGCGAATATATGAGGCTGGAACTGAAAATGCTTTTACGCAACCGCCGCTGCAAAGGTGCATTACGCAATATCGCAATTGTAGTGGTGGCTTTCTCCGTCGCACTTAGCTTTTCCAGTGTCTACGACGGGAATTTCATGACTTCTTTCATCTGTGTATACAACTTTGCCGTATTCGGAATGATTATCCTTTCACAGATTATGTCATTCGAAGGTAATTACATTGATGGCCTGATGTCTCGTAAAGAATCAATTATGAGTCTACTGAAAGCCAAATATTACACATACAGCATTGGCGAAATCATACCTTTCATACTCATGATTCCCGCCATCATCATGAATAAACTCACTTTACTGGGCGCCTTCGCCTGGTTTTTCTATACCATCGGCTTTATTTATTTCTGTTTTTTCCAACTGGCTGTCTACAACAAACAGACGGTCCCCTTAAACGAGAAAGTGGCAAGTCGGCAAACGAATAGCGCTATACAGATGGTGGTTAATTTCGCTGCTTTCGGTGTGCCTCTCATCTTATACAGTCTATTAAATGCATTTTTAGGTGAAACAATCACTTACATTATTCTGTTAGTTGTCGGTCTCGGATTTACCCTGACTTCTCCTTTATGGATTAAAAATGTATATCATCGTTTCATGAAACGGCGATACGAAAACATGGAAGGCTTCAGAGACAGCCGCCAATAAACGCTCATGAATCATTAACCATATAAACATTGAAGATCATGATTATCATTGACAAACTTAAAAAGAATTTCGGTGAGAAGATTGCCGTAGACATAGAACACTACGAAATCAATCAAGGCGATATGCTCGGATTGGTGGGAAACAACGGTGCCGGTAAAACAACTCTCTTCCGAATCATGCTGGATCTGTTAAAAGCAGACGATGGTAAGGTGATTATTAATGATATTGATGTCAGCCAAAGCGAAGACTGGAAAAGCATTACCGGTGCTTTCATTGACGATGGTTTTCTGATTGATTATCTCACTCCGGAAGAATATTTCTATTTCATCGGAAAGATGTACGGACTAAAGAAAGAAGAAGTGGACGAACGTCTGATTCCTTTCGAACGTTTTATGAGTGGAGAAGTGATCGGGCACAAGAAGCTAATCCGTAACTACTCCGCAGGTAATAAGCAAAAGATCGGAATTATTTCTGCCATGCTTCATTACCCGCAATTACTGATACTGGACGAACCATTCAACTTTCTCGATCCAAGTTCTCAGTCTATCATCAAACATCTGCTCAAGAAATATAATGAGGAGCATCAAGCTACGGTTATCATATCCAGTCACAATCTCAATCATACCGTAGATGTATGTCCGAGGATTGCTTTATTGGAACACGGTGTCATCATCCGGGATATTATCAACGAGGACAACTCCGCAGAGAAAGAACTGGAGGATTATTTTAATGTAGAAGAAGAGTAAACGGTAAATAGGGAATGATAAAATAATTATGATGAGATATATAACAGAAAAGTCTGATACCCATAAGTCTAGTATAAAGAAACCTAATAGAAAGAAAAGATACTTCCTGCAATTCATCCTTTTATTAGGACTGGTTGCCAGCCTTAGTTCCTGCCGCACTTCCGCACCCCGGCTGGATTATCAAGCATTGGCGCGAGCTTCTATATTGTTGGGGGTAGATATTAATATGGAGGATAACCATAAGCTCTATCTGGAAGCAGCCGACTGGATAGGGGTTCCCTATCGTGGTGGAGGTGATTCGAAACGAGGAGCCGACTGTTCGGGATTAGTTTATCAAGTGTACCGTAAGGTATACCGCACCCAAGTGCCGCGTAACACGGAAGATCTAAAAAAAGAAAGTAATAAAGTCGCCAAACGGAATCTCCGGGAAGGAGACTTGGTATTCTTCACCAGCAGTCGTTCAAAAAATAAAGTAGCTCATGTAGGCATTTACCTCAAAAACGGTAAGTTTATTCATTCCAGCACCAGTAAAGGAGTGATCGTCAGCAACTTGAACGAGAACTATTATACCAAACACTGGATAAGCGGCGGCAGGATACGTTAATTATCAACTTCTAATGATATAAAATTATGAAATCATTCATCGGAGCAGTTCTATTTATTTGCGTGGCATTCAGCGCCAATGCACAGCTTTTATGGAAAGTGTCCGGCAACGGACTGAACCAACCTTCCTACATCATAGGCACTCACCATCTAGCACCGTTCAGCATCATGGATAGCATTGCCGGACTTAAAAAGGCTATGAATGAAACTCAACAAGTATATGGAGAGATGAAAATGTCGGAAATGCAATCGCCTGCCACCATGGAAAAGATGCAAAAGGCAATGATGATTGAAAGTGATACCACGCTAAACTCTCTCCTTTCTCCGAAAGACTTTGAGACTGCTAATAAATTCTGCAAAGAAAACCTGATGGTAGATTTAAATATGGCTCCGAAGCTAAAACCTGCCTTCTTATTAAATAATGTAGTGGTGATGGCTTACGTAAAACATATAGGGAAATTCAACCCGCAAGAGCAACTCGACACATTCTTTCAAAGCCAAGCCATCCAAAACGGAAAAAAGGTGGACGGACTGGAAACTGCAGAATTCCAATTCAATCTGCTTTTCAATGGCAGTTCACTACAACGGCAAGCACAACTATTAATGTGCACTCTTAACCATATAGAGACTGAAGTAGAAAACCTGAAAAGGCTCACAAACGCCTACATGAACCAAGATCTGAACACCATGCTTAAAATCAGTGAAGAACGTAAAGGCGATCAATGTGACGCACTTCCCGGCGAAGAAGATGTCCTAATTTACAACCGTAATAAAGCATGGGCTGAAAAACTACCGGCAATCATGAAGGCTGCCCCGACTTTTGTTGCAGTAGGCGCCCTGCACCTCCCCGGAGAAAAAGGATTATTAAACTTACTAAAAAGACAAGGATACACGGTAGAAGCTGTGAAATAAGAAAAGTATTTAGTACTTTTGCGGAAAAGTTTTCCCCAATGAACTACAAAACCTATTTATTCGATTTCGACTACACACTAGCCGATTCGTCGCGTGGTATCGTTAAGTGTTTCAGAATTGTGCTTACCCGGCATCAGTATTTAACCGTTACTGATGAAGCTATCAAGCGTACAATCGGCAAAACATTGGAAGAATCATTCAGTATCCTTACCGGAATTACCGACCCGGCACAGCTGGAGGCCTTCCGGCAGGAGTACAGACTGGAAGCTGATGTACACATGAATGTAAATACCCGTCTTTTTCCCGACACATTGTCTACACTGAAAGAATTGAAGAAACGGGGTGCCCGCGTCGGAATTATCTCTACCAAGTATCGTTTCCGGATATTGAGTTATCTGGAAGAATATCTGCCTAAGGATTTTCTTGATATAGTAGTGGGAGGAGAAGATGTAAAAGCACCGAAACCTTCGCCGGAAGGAGTTAAATTTGCATTGGAACATCTGGGAAGTAGCCCCGAAGAGACATTGTATATTGGAGATAGCACCGTAGATGCCGAAACAGCGCAGAATGCAGGAGTCGATTTTGCAGGTGTGCTGAACGGAATGACAACGGCAGAGGAACTTCGTGTTTATCCACACAAAATCATTATGCAGAATTTAGGAGAATTAGTCCAATAGGCTACAATGAGAGCTAAAATGCTCATTTATTTGCCGTAATCATTTTATCTCCTATAAAAAATAAAAGAAATATTTGTCGGGAACGAATAAAAATAGTACTTTTGTGCCCGATTATTCCGCAACGGGTTCGATAAAGAGTTCTTTAAGTGATTAAAGACCACCCGCCGGAGCTAACTTATACATTTATATATAAGATGTACGCAATTGTAGAGATTAACGGTCAGCAATTTAAAGCAGAAGCTGGTCAAAAGTTGTTCGTTCACCACATCGAAGGTGCAGAAAACGGTTCAACAGTAGAATTTGAAAAAGTTCTTTTGGTAGACAAAGACGGAAACGTAACAGTAGGTGCTCCTACCGTAGAAGGCGCTAAAGTTGTTTGCCAGGTTGTTTCAAACTTGGTTAAAGGCGACAAAGTTCTTGTTTTCCACAAGAAAAGAAGAAAAGGACACAGAAAACTGAACGGTCACCGTCAACAGTTCACTGAATTAACAATTACAGAAGTAGTAGCTTAATCAATTAAAAAGTAAGAAGAAATGGCACATAAGAAAGGTGTCGGTAGTTCTAAGAACGGCCGCGAATCACAAAGTAAAAGATTAGGCGTTAAGATATTTGGTGGCGAAGCTTGCAAAGCAGGTAACATCATCGTTCGTCAAAGAGGTACTGAATTCCACCCGGGTGAAAACATCGGAATGGGTAAAGACCACACTCTTTTCGCTTTAGTAGATGGTACAGTTAGCTTCAAAGTTGGCAAAGAAGACAGAAGATATGTTTCTGTTGTTCCTGCTACTGAGGCATAATTGCACAACTGAAAATATTTAAGAGAAGGAGATGTAATCCATTGGATTACATCTCCTTTCTTTTTAACAACCAGAGTTTTATATATCACTCTAAAAGAGACATATATATATCATTCACTGCATATATGTTTATTATACAGCTCAATACATGTATTATATATATATCATAGACACATCATATATATTATATATAACACATATATTTGCTTGATTATTCGTTTTTTCTTTATCTTTGTAGCCTTAAATAAGAAAGTTCATAAAAAGTATAGATATGCTTACCATTAAACAAATTACAGAAAACACAGAGGCGGTACTCCGCGGACTGGAAAAGAAGCATTTCAAAAATGCAAAGGAAACGATCGACCAAGTGATCGCTCTTAACGACAAGAGACGTAGCACACAAAATGAATTAGATAAGAATCTGGCAGAGGTTAACTCGCTTTCACGCACCATCGGTCAACTGATGAAAGAAGGCAAGAAAGAGGAAGCTGAGACTGCACGCGCACGCGTTGCCGAACTAAAAGAAGGTAACAAAGAATTAGACGCCGCTATGACACAGGCTGCAACAGATATGCAGAATGTACTTTACACCATCCCCAACATTCCTTACGACAGCGTACCCGAAGGTGTAGGTGCTGAAGATAACGTAGTGGAAAAAATGGGAGGTATGGAAACTGAACTTCCTAAAGATGCACTCCCCCACTGGGAACTGGCTAAGAAATATGATTTAATAGACTTCGATCTGGGTGTAAAAATCACAGGTGCAGGTTTCCCTGTATATAAAGGTAAAGGCGCACAACTTCAACGCGCTCTTATCAACTTCTTCCTGGACGAAGCACGCAAATCCGGATATACTGAAATCATGCCACCGACAGTAGTTAACGCTGCTTCCGGCTATGGCACAGGACAGCTTCCTGACAAAGAAGGACAAATGTATCATTGTGAAGTAGATGATTTATATCTGATTCCAACAGCAGAAGTGCCTGTAACCAACATCTACCGTGATGTAATTTTGGAAGAAAAACAGTTGCCAATAATGAATTGCGCCTATACACAATGTTTCCGTCGTGAAGCTGGTTCCTATGGTAAAGATGTGCGCGGACTGAATCGTCTGCACGAATTCTCCAAAGTAGAATTGGTTCGCATTGACAAACCGGAACACTCCAAACAATCTCATCAGGAAATGCTAGACCACGTAGAAGGTCTGTTGCAAAAACTGGAACTTCCATATCGTATCCTCCGCCTCTGTGGTGGTGATATGAGTTTCACTGCTGCCCTTTGTTTCGACTTCGAAGTATATTCAGAGGCACAGAAACGCTGGTTGGAAGTAAGTTCCGTATCCAATTTCGATACCTATCAGGCCAATCGTCTGAAATGCCGTTACCGTAATGCAGAAAAGAAAACCGAACTCTGCCACACACTGAACGGCTCAGCATTAGCACTGCCACGTATCGTTGCTGCCCTACTCGAAAACAACCAGACTCCGGAAGGCATTAGAATTCCGAAAGCGTTGGTTCCGTACTGCGGCTTCGACATGATAGACTAAGACTTGATCTGACAGACTAATAAAAGCACCCTTATATAGAGAGCCACTCATCAAAAGAGTGGCTTTTCTTTTATATTTCGCAAATAAGCTGTATCTTTGCCAAAATTTATATCATTCTGATAGCAGTTACGTAATAAAAACAACAAATTAATTAGATAATGAACAAAATCATTAGCAAGGAACGCTTTTCTGAAAAAGTATTCAAATTTGAAATTGAAGCTCCTTTAATTGCTAAATCTCGTAAGGCCGGACACTTCGTCATCGTACGTGTAGGCGAAAAAGGAGAACGTATGCCATTGACTATCGCAGGTTCCGACCTGAAAAAGGGTACCATTACTCTGGTAGTGCAGGAAGTCGGGCTTTCTTCTACCCGTCTCTGCGAGCTGAATGAAGGCGAATCTATCACTGACGTAGTAGGTCCACTCGGACAAGCTACCCATATAGAAAAATTCGGAACAGTAATCTGCGCTGGTGGTGGTGTAGGTGTGGCTCCGATGCTTCCTATCGTACAGGCTTTGAAGGCTGCCGGTAACCGTGTTATCACTGTATTGGCTGGACGCAATAAAGATCTCATCATCTTGGAAAAAGAAATGCGTGAAAGCTCTGACGAAGTAATTATCATGACGGATGACGGTTCTTACGGCCGGAAAGGTCTGGTGACAGAAGGTGTAGAAGAAGCTATCAAACGTGAGAAAATAGACAAATGTTTCGCTATTGGCCCTGCCATCATGATGAAATTCGTTTGCTTGCTGACTAAAAAATATGAAATTCCGACAGATGTTTCGCTAAACACTATCATGGTGGACGGAACTGGTATGTGCGGCGCTTGCCGTATCACTGTAGGAGGAAAGACCAAATTCGTTTGTGTAGATGGTCCGGAATTCGACGGTCACCAGGTGAATTTCGACGAAATGCTGAAACGTATGGGTGCGTTCAAGAATATCGAACGCGAAGAAATGCATAAGCTGGAATCGGAATGTGAAGCAACCAAAGAAATCGATGAAAAAAGTCGTAATGCTGCTTGGAGGCAGGAGTTACGCAAATCCATGAAGCCAAAAGAACGTACGGCTATTCCTCGTGTAGAGATGAATGAACTCGATGCTGAATACCGTTCACACAGCCGTAAAGAGGAAGTTAATCAAGGATTAACAGCAGAACAGGCTGTTACAGAAGCCAAACGCTGTCTCGACTGTGCTAATCCTGGATGTATGGAAGGCTGTCCGGTAGGTATTGATATTCCCCGCTTCATTAAGAATATCGAACGCGGTGGGTTCCTCGAAGCTGCTAAAACATTGAAAGAAACAAGTGCTCTCCCTGCAGTTTGCGGTCGTGTGTGTCCGCAAGAAAAACAGTGCGAATCAAAATGTATTCATCTGAAAATGAATGAAAAGCCGGTAGCTATCGGTTATTTGGAGCGTTTTGCAGCTGATTACGAACGTGAAAGCGGACAAATCTCCGTACCTGTCATTGCAGAGAAAAACGGCATCAAAATAGCTGTTATCGGTTCAGGACCTGCAGGATTGGCATTTGCCGGAGATATGGCTAAATATGGATATGATGTAACTGTATTCGAAGCGTTGCATGAAATTGGCGGTGTATTGAAATACGGTATCCCCGAATTCCGTTTGCCAAACAAGATTGTAGACGTAGAAATCGACAATCTCGGTAAGATGGGCGTTAATTTCATCAAAGACTGTATTGTAGGAAAGACTATCGGTGTAGAAGACTTGAAAGCGGAAGGTTTCAAAGGAATATTCGTGGCTTCCGGTGCCGGACTGCCAAACTTTATGAATATCCCGGGAGAAAACTCTATCAATATCATGTCTTCAAATGAATACCTCACCCGTGTCAATTTGATGGATGCCGCCAGCGAAGATTCGGACACTCCGGTAGCATTCGGTAAGAATGTGGCAGTAATCGGTGGTGGCAACACAGCTATGGACTCTGTCCGTACGGCAAAACGTCTTGGTGCTGAACGTGCTATTATTATCTATCGTCGCTCGGAAGAAGAAATGCCTGCACGTATCGAAGAAGTAAAACATGCCAAAGAAGAAGGGGTTGAATTCCTCACTCTGCATAATCCTATCGAATATATTGCTGATGAACAAGGTTGCGTAAAACAAGTTATTCTGCAAAAGATGGAATTAGGCGAACCGGATGCTTCCGGACGTCGTAGTCCTGTAGCCATCCCGGGAGCAACAGAAACAATTGACATAGATCTGGCCATTGTCAGCGTTGGGGTATCTCCTAACCCGATTGTTCCAAGCTCTATCAAAGGACTGGAATTAGGACGGAAAGGAACTATCGCAGTAAATGACAACATGGAATCTTCTATCCCGATGATTTACGCAGGTGGCGACATCGTTCGCGGTGGAGCTACTGTAATTCTGGCGATGGGTGATGGTCGTAAAGCTGCCGCTGCTATGCATGAGCAATTGAAAACAAACGCCGGCAACTAACTGCCGCTTATTAACACCCGGGCTAAAACCAACTCACACGTGGGTAGAACATCAATCACCCCCGGCATAAAAAAGTAGAATAAGAAAAGCCCCGTTTACGAACTGTAAACGGGGCTTTTCTCATTTCAAATATCAAAGATACTTTCTACTTTACCACTTTATTCGTAGCAGGATCAGGGAAAATTACAGCCGGTTTAAACGACTTGGCTTCCTCAAAATCCATCAATGCATAAGACATGATTATCACAATATCATCCGGTTGCACCTTGCGGGCAGCAGCACCATTCAGACAAATTTTGCCCGAACCGCGTTCACCTTTGATAATGTAGGTTTCAAAGCGTTCACCGTTGTTATTATCAGCGATATACACTTTCTCTCCCGGAATCATGTTTGCAGCATCCAGCAGGTCTTCATCAATCGTGATACTACCCATGTAGTTCAGATTTGCCTCCGTGACACGTGCACAATGAATTTTCGACTTCAACACTTCAATCATCATAAGGTTTCGTCTTTTTAGTTATTCTTTATATTTAATGTTATCGATCAGCCGGACCTCTCCACAGAACACTGTGATGCATCCTACTGCGTAGGAAGTATCTTCCCAATTGCTAATTTTCTGCAATGTGTTTCCGTCTACGATCTCAAAATACTCCATACGCAAACCCGGAGCGGCTTCAATCGCATCTTCAACCATCTTTTGCGTCTCGCTCACTGTATGAGTGGCTGCAAAGTTACGACTTTTAAATAAGGTGCGAGAAATATTTAAAGCATTTTCACGTTCTTCTGCAGATAAACGTTTGTTCCGGCTACTTAATGCCAGTCCATCTTCCTCACGTACAATTGAACAACCTACAATTTCAAGGTTATATTTCAATTGTCGAACCATCTCACGAATAATCGCTAACTGCTGGAAGTCTTTCTCTCCGAAATATGCACGATCTGGCTGTACAGCATCAAACAGCTTGCTAACAATTTGGCAAACACCGTTAAAATGTCCCGGACGGAAAGCTCCTTCCATCACCGTATCCAATGGTGCATAGCTAAATTGACGGGTATCCGGTTCCGGATACATTTCGCTAACTGAAGGAGAAAAAGCGAAATCCGCCCCGCATTCTTCCAACAAACGGCAATCTGCATCCAATGTACGCGGATATTTCTCCAAGTCATTTTTATCGTTAAACTGTGTGGGATTCACAAAAACACTCACAACAGTTACACCATTCTCACTTACGCTGCGCTTTACCAGAGATGCATGTCCCGCATGTAAAGCACCCATTGTAGGAACCAGTCCCACCTTTTTACCTTGGGCTCTTAGGGCAGTCAATTCTGCCTGTAAGTCCTTGATAGTGTGCACTACTTTCATTTTCGTCAATTGGTTTATGTTTTACTCGTTTGCAAAAACTCTGCAAAATAAACTAATATTTGCCACATAAAGAAAGAATATCTTATTTAATGTGTCTTTTTTTTCGTATCTTTGCAGAATATTATAGTGAACTATTGTTATTATGACAAAGGCGAATAAAGTTTTATTTATTACTCAAGAGATTACACCTTACGTTTCAGAATCCGAAATGGCCAATATAGGTAGAAACCTTCCACAGGCGATACAAGAAAAAGGCCGTGAAATCAGAACCTTTATGCCTAAATGGGGAAATATCAATGAGCGCAGAAATCAACTGCACGAAGTGATCCGCCTCTCTGGTATGAACCTGATTATCGACGATACTGACCACCCCTTGATTATAAAAGTTGCTTCTATCCAATCCGCACGTATGCAGGTATATTTCATCGATAACGATGATTATTTCCAGAATCGTATGCAGACAACGGATGAAAATGGTATAGAATATGATGATAACGATAGCCGTGCCGTTTTCTATGCACGCGGTGTATTGGAAACAGTGAAAAAACTTCGCTGGTGTCCTGATGTCATTCACTGTCATGGTTGGATGACAGCTTTAGCTCCTCTTTATATTAAGAAAGCCTATAAAGACGAACCTTCTTTTCGCGACGCTAAAGTGGTATTCTCTGTTTATGAAGATGATTTCAAGAGTACACTTAGCGACGATTTCGCAACAAAACTGATGCTGAAAGGTATTACTAAGAAAGATTTAGGTGATTTGAAAGAGCCGGTAGACTATGCTGCTCTGTGCAAACTCGCCGTTGATTATTCGGATGGAGTCATACAAAACAGCGAAAAAGTAGACGAGTCTATTATTGAATACGCCCGCCAATCTGGCAAACTGGTGCTTGACTACCAGAACCCGGAAAACTATGCAGATGCCTGCAACGAGTTCTACGATCAGGTATGGGATGCGACTGCAAACGAAGAAGAATAAAAAAAAATCAAGATACGACGATCATGAAAACAAAATACGCCTTAATAGCTTTACTGGCAATCACCTTTTGGGGTTGTGATGACAACACTGCCGGACTGGGATTGGGAATGTTTCCGGGAAGCGACCAGAATATCAATGGAAAGCTATCTACATTTGATGTAACTACCGAATCCGTTCATGCCGGTAAGATATATGCAATGACCAATGTGGGGTACGTAGGTAAGTTCACTGATGAAACATTTGGAACTTATCAGGCAGGTTTCTTGGCAGAACTCAACTGTCCGTCAGGAATGACATTTCCTGGAGTATATGATGGTACTGCTTTGGACGAAGAGAAGAAAGCTACCCGCGTAATGGTAGGGGATGATAATGAAGATAATAAAGATGTCACATTCATACGTGATGACAACAATAAAATCATTGGTAACATCCACACTATCGAACTTTATTTATGGTATAGCAGTTACTTTGGAGATTCATTAACAGCTTGTCGTTTGAGTGTCTATGAATTGAGCGAGAACTTAGATACTGAACATGCCTACTATACAAATATTAATCCGGAAAACTACTACAATCACGCAGATCCTAATAGCTTATTAGGCACGAAAGCTTATACAGCAGTCGATCTTTCAGTAAAAGACTCTATTCGTAATCTTAGTACGTATGTCCCTAGTGTTCATGTTTCTTTCAGAGACGAAGCTGCCAAGGAAATTGGTAAAGAGATTATAAGAAAAGCCAATGAGTTAGGTGTCAATCTTGACAATAAAGAGTTTAGGAAGATTTTTAAGGGAATTTATGTGAAAAGTGATTACGGTGATGGCACGGTACTTTACATAAATCAAGCTCAAATGAACGTAGTGTATAAATGCTATGCTGTCGATACAATTACTGGTCTTAAATTGCAAAAGAAAGTAGCAGAAGAAAATGGAGAGTATAAAGACTCTACTTACTATGGATATCGTACCTTTGCTACCACTCGTGAAGTTATTCAAGCAAACCAGTTAGAGAATGATAAAGTAGCTATTCAAAATTGCATCAATAAATCTGAATGGACTTATTTAAAAAGTCCAGCTGGAATCTTTACTCAGTTAACTCTCCCTGTTAGTCAAATAGCAGAAAAGCTTCAAGGAGATACTTTGAATGCGGTAAAATTAGGGATTCCTATCTATAATGAAACCAGTGATAAGAAGTTTGGCATGTCTACTCCTAATAACGTTTTATTAATACGTAAAAAATATAAAGATAGTTTCTTCAAAGGTAATCAACTTAGCGATGGTATAACTTCATCTCTATTTAATCCTACTACAACTAACTTTACCCAATATACATTCAACAATATCACTCAAATGATAAATAATTGTTTAGAGGATGGAGAAAGAGAAGAAGCAGAAAAGAAACTCAAGAATGGTACGATAACTCTCCAAATAACTAACTCCGAAGGCAAAACAGAATCTAAAGAGGTTCATGATATTGAAGAATGGGAAAAATATAGTGATTGGAACAAATTCATACTTATTCCAGTACTTGTAACCACAGATGCTTCCTCAAGTAATAGCTATTATGGTTCTTCGAGCAATGTTATTAGCATACAACATGACCTGAAACCTGGCTATGCACGTTTGAAAGGGGGTAGCAAAGGAAGCATACAAGATGCTCAAGGCAACCCTTTATATCCAGAGTATTTACTCAAACTTGAAGTTGTCTCTACAAACTTCGGAACAAAATCGAAATAAAAAACAAGTAAGATAATCTATAAAATAATAGCACAGGTTACATTAAAGTAATCTGTGCTATTATTTTATAGATATATATTCAGATGAAAGGGACTCTCCATAATATTGTGTAAATAGAAAACTTCGGGATTCTTCTCGTATTTTTTTTTATTTATATATTAACTTTGTAAAAAAGCAGATTTTATGGACATCCCAAAAGAATTTTTAAGTAAAGAGTTCCTGTCTCAGTTTAAGACAGGTGAAGATGTTACCGCTTTCATGAAAGAGCTTCATACTCGTGTCTATGAGCAAATGTTGGAAGCTGAACTTGATAACCACTTAGGTTATGAGAAACACTCCAATCAAGGCGATCATAGTGGCAACTCCCGCAATGGTAGTTATAAGAAGCAGATTCAAACAGAGATGGGAGAATCTGTTATTCAGGTTCCCCGTGATAGAAAAAGTGAATTTGAGCCAATTGTAGTCCCTAAGCATCAATCCCGTGGCTTGTCTATTGAACGTCTTGTAATCTCTCTTTATGCCAAAGGCATGAGCGTATCTGACATTGAGTCAGAAATGCAAGAAATATACGGTATCAATCTTTCCACCTCCGCTATCTCTATTATTACCAATAAAGTCAGCCTGGCTGCTTCAGAGTGGCAGAATCGTCCTTTGGAGAGCTTATATATGATTGTCTGGATGGATGGTATCGTATTTAAAGTCAGGGAAAATGGTAAGGTCATCAACAAGACCGTTTATTTATGTGTAGGTCTAAATAAGGAAGGCTTGAAAGAGGTATTGGGTATGTGGGTTGGTAAAAATGAGAGCGCTGCCTTCTGGATGGGCGTTTTAACGGATCTCAAAGCTCGTGGTGTAGAAGATATACTGATTACGGTTACTGATAATCTGAATGGATTTACAGAAACTATCAAGAGTGTGTTTCCAACATCTACCACTCAAATATGCGTAGTGCATCAAATAAGAAACTCCTGTCGGTATGTGGTCTGGAAAGAAAAAAAGGAGTTTACTTCTGATTTAAAGAATATCTATAATGCACCTACTAAAGAAGCCGCAAAGATGGAGTTGGAGAACTTTGAGCAAAAATGGGGGACTAAATATCCATATGCGATACGCTCATGGAGAAATAATTGGGAAGAACTCACCGTATTCTTTGACTTCCCGGTTGAAATTAGAAAGATCATATATACAACGAATCTCATTGAGAATCTGAACGGAAAAATTAGAAAGTACACCAAAAACAAGCTATCATTCCCAAATGATGATGCCTTGAAAAAATCTGTGTATCTGGCTATTACAGAAATAGAAAAGAAATGGTATCAACCTATTTGGAATTGGGCATTGATTTTTAATCAATTTATAACTATATTTGAAAACAGGATTCAAGTATAAAACTCGAATCCTCTAGTTTTCTATTTACACAAAATCGTGGACAGTGCCAGATGAAAGCAGCCAAGGTAAATTTCACCCTTTGTATTATACAAAAAAAGACATTCATTGAAATCCCTTAAAATCTCTATCACAAAAAACCGTGAGTGCCTTTTATCTCACCCACGGTTCCATATATAATAATTCTTATACTTCTTATTTAACTGTAACCTTCTTAGCTTTCCCCGTAGCCTTCTTCGGTTCTGCTGTTGCTTTCTTAACTGCAGTTTTCTTCGCAACAGGTTTTGATTTAGCAGCAGGGTCCTCTTTCACTACCGATTCTTTAGCAGTTGTAGCTTTTTTTGCTGCCGTTTTCTTTGCCGCTTCTACTTTTGCCTGTAATTTAGCCAATACCTTCTCCAATTCAGTAATTTCATCTCCCTGATTCTTAATTGTAGTTAACAAAGAATTTAATTCTTCACTGTCTACATCGATAGGATATAGTGCATCTACCCGTTTGATAAAGTCACCCAAAATATTCATATAGTTGGTGAAAGCATCATAAGGAGAATCATAGATACCACGGTTCAACCACATACCATTGTTCTTAGTTGTCATAAAACGGAAGTTATTGCTAGCCTGCAAATAATCCCAATCCTGTTTGATACGACGGTCATCACATAAATGAACACGTTCGGCTACACTATACAGTTTATTAAAAGCCTCGCGTTGCATGACATTACCCAACCAACAACTAGTATCTCTTTCTTCATCCACCCATGACATCGGATAGGCAACATCAAGCTGTGATACAGATTTCAACTTCGTCACGATTTCCGTCGGTGTAGAGAATGTGATTCCTTTAGCTTTTGCACATTCAGGCAGTGCCTTCATGAATTCAAGAATATTAGAAGATAACGGTTGAGCCATACCAAGTGCACTCAATTCCATGAAGATATTGATGACCTGTTCTTCTTGTGGCAATGTATCGATCCAATTAATATACTTATCAGCAAACAACGGATATTCCGCCCACTCCGAATTAGAAAAGCGCAAACTGATGTCGTCAGAGAGTTTGAAATCCCGCAACAAGAGCTTAAGACTTGGAGCTTGATTACAGTGATAAACATAATGCGGACTCTTCCACCCCAACACATGTTTAGCACCTTCCGTCAACATCCCCTTGAAGCCCATAGAAGCTACCAATCCACCAATTTCATCAGAATAAATCAGACTAGAGTTGCGGAACACTTTCGGTTCTTTGCCAAACATCTGTTTCATCTTATCACGTTGACGAAGTACTTCTTCACGGAAGCAATCCTCGTTAGCCAGTGAAGACAAACCATGCGAATAAGGTTCACATAAGAACTCACAACAACCAGTTTCATTTAACTGATGCAATAAATCAATGACTGCCGGAGCATGAATTTCCAATTGTTCCAAGGCTACTCCCGAGATAGAAAGTGCTACTTTAAAAGCACCACCCGAGTTTTTCGCCATCTCGATCAACGCATTGAGAGCAGGAATATACGAACGTTCAGCGACCTCATTCATACCCGTTTCGTTGGCATAATCATCATAATAATAATGGTCATTACCAATATCGAAGAAACGATAACGTTTCAAATGGATAATTTGATGTATTTCAAAATAAAGACAGATAGTTCTCATTTTATTTATTGTTTTGTTATTTACCATAGTTTCTTAACACAGACTCGTAGAGAGCACGGATTCTCAAGCCAACTTTTTCCCACGTAATCCCATCTACTTCCTTCTTTCCCTCTTCTTTGAGATATTCGAAAAGAGACGGATTGGTACACAGAGAATGGATAGCGTCAGCCATTGCATGAATATCCCAATAGTCAGTTTTTATCACCTTATCAAGAATCTCGCCACATCCAGACTGCTTAGAAATGATGGAAGGTGTTCCACACTGCATGGCTTCCAGCGGAGCGATACCGAAAGGTTCAGAGACAGACGGCATGACAAATACATCACTGTTCTTATAAACCTCATATACCTGTCTGCCTTTCATGAAGCCCGGGAAGTGGAATCGATCGGCAATACCACGTTCAGCAACCAAGTTAATCATGGCATTCAACATATCGCCTGACCCCGCCATTACAAAACGAATATTACGAGTACGCTGCAATACAAGCGCAGCAGCTTCTACAAAATATTCCGGTCCTTTCTGCATCGTAATACGTCCAAGGAAAGTGACCACCTTTTCTTTTGAGTGATCGGGACGTGGAATATCCAGCAGTTCCTGCGACAATGGATAAACAGCATTATGCATGGCAAATACCTTTCTGGGGTCCTGATGATACTCGTTAATAACAGTGCGACGAGTAAGCTCGGATACGCACATGATACAATCGGCATGATCCATACCATTCTTCTCAATCGAATAAACAGTAGGATTGACTTTGCCACGAGAACGGTCAAAATCCGTAGCATGCACATGGATGCAAAGCGGCTTTCCGCTAACCATTTTGGCATGTACTCCGGCAGGGTAAGTCAGCCAGTCATGCGCATGAATGATATCAAACTCCTGCTGACGGGCTACTACTCCGGCAATGATCGAGAAATTATTAATTTCTTCGTGCAAGTTCCCGGGATAACCACCAGCAAACTCCATACACCCCAAATCATTCACATGCATATAAGAAAAATCAGCATAGATATGATCGCGGAAAGAGTAATATTCTTCCGGTGTCATTTCCAACAAACGGGATTTCAAGTAGTCGTAGTTGACATCACGCCACACGATGGGTACTTGATTCATACCGATTATTTTCAAGAACTTTTCTTCTTCACCGCTCGGTTTAGGCATACAGAAAATCGTCTCCATATCACCTTGCAGACTCAATCCTTTAGTTATTCCATAAGAAGCAACCGCAAGACCACCATATATTTTGGGAGGGAATTCCCATCCAAACATTAAAACTTTCATCTTCGTTCCTCCTTTTTTAATAATACTTAGACAGTAGCTTTAAGACACGCAGTATTTCTGCTACATTCATCGCAAACGATACTGCGCCGCGTCCTTTGAAAGGCGGGTTCCCATCAAACAACTCGGGAATGGAACCAACACAGTGGCTTGTCATTTCGTCATCATAACTAATCAGTTGGCGTTCAACGAATGACAATCCGCTCATCTTATAAATTCGAAGATAAGCTTCCAGATAGAATCCCATCAACCAAGGCCAGGCCGTTCCTTGATGATAAGCATAATCCCGTTGTATCTGCGGACCTACATAGTTCGGATTATATCCACCGCTCTTCGGACTCAACGAACGAATTCCTTTCGGAGTGAGCAGTTCTTTGGTCACAATATCGAGCACCTGTTTCTTTTGTGCACGATCCAAAGGAGAATAATCAAACGCTACGGTAAATATCATGTTAGGACGTACACTCCAATCCATCATATTACCGTCTACATAATCAAGCAGATAACCATATTCGTTACGGAATACCTCGACAAAAGACTTTCCGGTTACTTCTGCCTGCGCATCAAGTTCATCCGCCAAGTATACGTCTCCTCCTTCGCGCACCAAATCAGCTATAAAACGCAACGCATTATACCACAACGCATTAAATTCAACAATATACCCCGTACGAGGAATCACCGGATGTCCGTTCACTGTAGAATTCATCCATGTAATCGCCTTATCCGTACCGTTGGCAAAAAGTAATCCATTATCATGCAAGAAAAGATTCTCATGTTTCCGCTGACGAATAAACTCCATTATATCTTTCAGAAGTTCTCCGTATTTCTGACGACATTGCTCACGGGAAGTTTCTTTTGCATATTGCTGCAAAGCCCAGACAGCCCAAAGCAAAACGTCAGGATGCTCCATTTCATAAATCTTGTAGCCTACTGGTTCTTCATTTATAAAATTGCGAATTGCCTTTTCCGCCGTTTTCATCACATCCTCAAACTGATCGACCTCATCGAGCGCAAGCGTCAGTCCCGGCAGGGCAATGAACATATCACGTGCACGACATTTAAACCACGGATAACCGGCAAGAATATAATGTTCGTCTTCCTGCTGGTTATGGAACTGATGAGCGGAATTCTTCAGACAATGGTAAAAGCTATCACGAGGGGTACGATCAAGCACTTCAGCCTCAAATGTTTGTTTCAATCTACGGGGAGTCACTTCTGAAGTTCCGGCAGAGAATACGATGCTCTCCCCCTTCTTTATATCCACCTCAAAATAACCGGGAACATAAAGGTCTTCATTGAAGTCATACCCACGCTCTTGTTCTTTCGGGTATTCAATACCCCGATACCAGTCAGGCATGAAATGAAACTCACACTTTTTATTCAACTGCATATATAGTTCCGGATATCCGGGATACATACAGGTTTTAATACCATTTTCCACAAGTTGATACTCGCGGTTTGCCTGCGCATTTTCATGTGTGTACTCACGTACACTCCTGAAAGCAAGGAACGGGCGGAAGCGCAAAGTCGTAGCCGAATGCGCATCCAGCAAAGTATAACGAATCAGGATTCTATTTTCATGATGTACAAAGATTTTTTCTTTGCGGAGAATTACTCCTCCAACACGGTAAGTTGTCGCCGGGATATGTTCACAATCAAACTCACGGATATACTTGTGCCCGTTGGGACTAAAGTTGTTCCCCTGATATTTATGCAATCCCAAGTTAAACTCCGCACCATGTTGAATTACCGTTTCATCAAGAGAAGATAGCAGCACATGATTTTCATCGTCGATATTGGGAACTGGAATTACCAACAGGCCGTGATATTTGCGTGTGTTACAATCAACAATCGTCGTACAATGATAAGCTCCTGCTTTGTTCGTCCGGAGGATTTCTCTTTGAAGAGACTCTTCCAGATTCGTCATGAGGGTCTTGTCAAATCGTAAATAACTCATAGTTGTGCATTATTAAAGGTTAATTTATTGGTCATTATATCATATATCTATTTATTGTTACATACCGCATATATAGGCTGTAGCATCATATACAACGGGTATAACGCCCAAATGTACAAATTATAGATAAAAACAAAAATAAAAAGGCTTTTTATTTTCAGATTTTGTGCAAATATTCGTAGTATTGCGTAAAATATCTAAAGAAAAGAATGTCATGAAGCAAGATATTCAGCGTATCATGCTGGCTGCAGCAAAGCCTTTGTTTCTTATTTTTATTCTCTATATACTCAAGATTATGGAAGTCGGAATGGACTGGGACTTCTCTCGCTTGGGGGTATATCCTATGGAGAAACGGGGGCTGGTAGGTATTTTAACTCACCCATTGATACACAGCGGATTTAGTCATTTACTGGCAAATACAATTCCTTTATTTTTCTTGTCATGGTGTCTTTTTTACTTTTACCGGGGGATAGCAGGTAAGATTTTTATCCTAATCTGGTTCGGAGGCGGACTACTTACTTTCCTGATTGGAAAACCGGGATGGCACATTGGTGCCAGCGGATTAATTTACGGACTTGCCTTCTTTCTCTTTTTCAGTGGTATTCTCCGCAAATATGTTCCACTCATTGCCATCTCTTTACTTGTCACCTTTTTATATGGAGGGATTATATGGCATATGTTTCCTTATTTCTCCCCCACCAATATGTCGTGGGAAGGACATCTTAGCGGAGGAATTATGGGAACACTCTGTGCTTTCGTTTTCGTAAATCACGGACCGCAACGCCCGGAACCTTTTGCGGACGAAATGGAAGAGGAAGAAAATACAGAAGAAGAAACAACAGCAGCAGAAGAAGAAGAAACGTTATAAATGCCAACTCGTGCCACCACATTGGCACACTTGTGACATCAAAGTGGCACGATTGCGACAAAGACATGTCACAGTTGTGCCAACACGATGGCACATCCGATACAATAGCTTTCAATTTAATAAGAAAATCAAGACCGATGCAACGCCTCAATCAATAACGTTATATTGGCTGTAAACAACCTCACAGAAATAGCTAATAAGATGATACCAAAGAATTTACGAATAATATAGATGCCTCCTTTTCCCAGGAAACGTTCTACACGACCGGTCATACTCACTACAAAGTAAACCCAGATCATATTCAAGACTAAAGCTATAATGATATTAACACTGGCATATTCTGCCCGAAGAGAAAGCAAAGTGGTGAAAGCTCCGGCACCTGCCAACAGAGGAAAGACAAGCGGCACCAAAGTTGCTTCTTTGATAGGACCCTGGTTCTTGAAAATCTCAATATCCAGAATCATCTCCAAAGACATAAGGAAAATGACAAATGCACCGGCTACTGCAAACGATTCAATATCTACATGAAAGAGTTTCAGCATCATATCTCCCGCATAGAAAAATCCGATCAGCAAAGCAAAAGAGATGACAGTAGCTTTCATTGCATTCACATCTTTCCCTTTTTCTTTCAGGTTAATTATAATAGGTATAGAGCCGATAATATCTATCACGGCAAAAAGTACGATAAACGCACTAATCATCTGCTGCCAATTGAAGCCTGCGAACATAATTCCCTCCTTTTTTTCTGCAAATATACTCTATTTTTATGCATTCAAACAATAAAAAAAACAAAAAGAACGGTCAGATGTTGACAGCAGTATTGTATTATGAGTAAATTTGTACGATTAACAAGAGATTACAACATATGGAAACAATGTTCGACACTTTGCTCCAATTGCCTTTATTTCAAGGTCTTTGTCATGAAGATTTCACAAGTATTCTGGATAAGGTCAAGCTACACTTTATCAAGCATAAAGTGGGAGAAACTATCATAGAGAGTGGTAGTCCGTGTAAACAACTCTGCTTCCTATTAAAAGGAGAGGTTTCTATCGTCACAAGTTCCAAAGAAAATATATACACCGTCATCGAACAGATGGAAGCACCTTATCTGCTGGAACCACAGTCGTTGTTTGGCATGAATACCCATTACACTTCTGCTTATGTGGCACATACGGAAGCGCATACCGTCAGTATCAGCAAAGCATTCGTACTTAGCGACCTGTTCAAATATGAAATATTCCGGCTGAACTATATGAACATCGTAAGTAACCGGGCACAAAATCTTTACTCACGTTTATGGGAAGAGCCGACACAGGATTTAAGAGAGAAAATCATTCGCTTTTTCCTGTTACATTGTGAAAAGGCGCAGGGAGAAAAGATATTCAAAGTAAAAATGGACGACCTTGCCCGCTACTTAGATGATACCCGGTTGAATACATCGAAAGCACTCAACGAGCTACAAGACAAAGGATTATTAGAGTTACGCCGGAAAGAGATTCTTATTCCGGACGCACAAAAGCTGGTAAGCGAGTAGATACGGACTGAGCAATCAAAAAAAAACTATCCATCATAAAAATAGCCTCAACGGAAATTCCTGTTGAGGCTATTTTTATGATGGATAATGTTATTATTCCCATTCAATGGTTGCTGGCGGCTTGGAACTGATATCATAGGTTACACGGTTCACTCCTTTCACCTTATTAATAATATCATTCGATACCTTACCCATAAATTCATAAGGTAAATGTGCCCAGTCGGCTGTCATAGCATCTGTAGATGTCACAGCACGCAAAGCAACCGCTCTTTCATAAGTACGTTCATCTCCCATTACGCCCACAGACTGTACCGGCAACAAGATAACTCCTGCCTGCCATACTTTATCATACAATCCCCAGTCACGCAATCCCTGGATGAAGATATCGTCAGCATCCTGCAGAATACGTACTTTTTCAGGAGTAATATCTCCCAAAATACGCACTGCCAATCCCGGTCCCGGGAACGGATGACGAGTAATCAGATGCTCCGGCATACCCAGCTCACGACCTACCCGGCGCACCTCATCCTTAAATAACAAACGAAGCGGTTCACACAACTTCAGATTCATCTTTTCAGGAAGACCGCCTACATTATGATGGCTCTTTATCACTGTACCCGTAATAGACAATGACTCAATACAATCCGGATAAATGGTACCCTGCGCCAGCCATTTCACGTCTTTTATCTTGTGAGCCTCCACATCAAATACATCGATGAAGCCCTTACCTATAATCTTACGCTTACTTTCCGGTTCAGCCACACCAGCCAGTTCTGCGAAGAACTTTGCGCTGGCATCAACACCAATCACATTCAGACCGAGACACTCGTAATCCTTCATCACATTCTTGAACTCATTCTTACGTAGCATACCGTGATCTACAAAGATACAAGTCAAGTTCTTACCGATAGCCTTGTTTAACAACACTGCTGCAACTGAAGAATCAACTCCGCCACTCAAACCGAGAACGACTTTATCATCCCCCAACTGCGCTTTCAGCTCGGCAACCGTACTTTCAATGAAAGAAGCCGGCGACCAGTCTTGTTTGCAACCACAAACATCTACCACAAAGTTCTTCAGGATTTGAGTTCCGTCTTCACTATGGAATACTTCCGGATGGAATTGAACACCCCACACTTGCTCACCTTCTACCTGATAAGCAGCAATCTCTACTTTATCTGTTGAAGCTATTTTCTTGAAATTATCAGGAATAGCAGTAATCGTATCTCCATGACTCATCCATACCTGCGATCCATCACGTACACCTTTAAATAGCACATTATCTTTGCAGAAAGAAGTCAAGTGAGCACGTCCATATTCGCGTGTTCCGGCTGGTTCCACTTTTCCGCCATTGGTGTATGACATAAATTGTGCACCATAACAAATACCCAATATCGGATATTTACCACGAATTTCACTCAAATCTACTTTGAAAGCATCTTTATCGTAAACCGAGAAAGGACTTCCGGAGAGAATGACTCCTTTAATAGTAGGGTCTTCTTTAGGAAATTTGTTATAAGGAACAATTTCACAATACGTATCCAATTCACGTACACGACGGCCTATAAGCTGTGTTGTCTGCGAACCGAAATCAAGAATTATTATTTTTTCCTGCATATCAATGGTTGGATTTTGAATAAATTGAGTTGCAAAAGTAGAAAAAAGTACGCAATCTATATTAATAATGAAGAGAAAAATAAAGGAGATTCACAAGTTTATACTTGGAATCTCCTTTATTTTAATTAGAATCAACTATTCTTTTCTTTCAGCAAATCGCGTATCTCCGTCAACAAGACTTCTTCCTTCGTTGGTGCAGGAGGAGCCGGAGGAGTAGCTGGCACTTCTGCCTGTTTTTTAGTTGTCAGTTTCGTAATCAACCGTATAAATAAGAATATAGCAAAAGCAATAATCAGAAAATCAAAAGTGGCTTGCAGAAACTGACCATAATCCAATGTCACGGCCGGAGCTATCTCCTTACCGTCAGCACCGATCTCTGCCGCTTTCATCACCCATTTCAAATCCGTAAAGTTCACACCGCCAACCAGTAAACCAATCGGAGGCATAATAACATTAGCAACCAATGATGATACGATTTTTCCAAACGCACCACCAATAACTACACCGACAGCCATGTCTATGACGTTACCTTTCATAGCAAACGCCTTAAAGTCCTGTAAAAATGTGCTCTTTCCCATCTTTTTTCAATATTTAATGTGAATTTAATATGCGAATATAAAAACATTTTTGTAATTTTGCACCGCATTTGAAAATAAAACAAGTGCGCAGGTCGAGAGATATTTGAACAAATATTATAAAACCCTTAAAAGTTTAAACAAAATGATTAAAGTAGGTATTAATGGATTCGGACGTATCGGACGTTTCGTTTTCCGCGCTGCAATGGAGAGAAACGATATTCAAATCGTAGGTATCAATGACCTTTGCCCGGTTGATTACTTGGCTTACATGCTGAAGTATGACACGATGCACGGACAGTTCAACGGTACTATCGAAGCAGATGTTGAAAACAGCAAACTGATCGTTAACGGTCAAGCTATCCGTATCACAGCTGAAAGAAATCCGGCTGACTTGAAATGGAATGAAGTAGGTGCAGAATACGTTGTTGAATCTACAGGTTTGTTCTTGAGCAAAGACAAAGCTCAGGCTCACATCGAAGCTGGTGCAAAATATGTTGTAATGTCAGCTCCTTCTAAAGATGACACTCCGATGTTCGTTTGCGGTGTAAACGAAAAAACATATGTAAAAGGTACTCAATTCGTATCTAACGCTTCTTGTACTACTAACTGTTTGGCTCCTATCGCTAAAGTATTGAACGACAAGTTCGGTATCCTTGACGGTTTGATGACTACAGTTCACTCTACAACTGCTACTCAGAAAACAGTTGACGGTCCTTCTATGAAAGACTGGAGAGGTGGTCGTGCTGCTTCTGGCAACATCATCCCTTCTTCTACTGGTGCTGCTAAGGCTGTAGGTAAAGTAATCCCTGCATTGAACGGCAAATTGACTGGTATGTCTATGCGTGTTCCGACTTTGGACGTATCTGTAGTTGACTTGACAGTTAACTTGGCTAAACCGGCTACTTACGCTGAAATTTGCGCTGCAATGAAAGAAGCTTCTGAAGGCGAATTGAAAGGTATCCTGGGTTACACTGAAGATGCAGTAGTTTCTTCTGACTTCCTGGGTGACGCTCGTACTTCTATCTTCGACGCTAAAGCAGGTATCGCTTTGACTGATACTTTCGTTAAAGTTGTATCTTGGTATGACAACGAAATCGGTTACTCTAACAAAGTTCTTGACTTGATCGCTCACATGGCATCAGTTAACGCTTAATTAGAAGCCTGAACAATATAGAAACCGCTGCGGGAAACCGTAGCGGTTTTTTTATACATTTCATTTTATATATTGTTAAAAAGCAACGTGTTATCCGTTGAATAAGCTACAATTTTAGTAGCTTTGTAACTCTATGGAGAGATTATTAATAACATTGATACTAGTTTGCACTATGAACAATATAACAAATGCCCAGAATCCTTTCTACGGGCAATACCATACGCCGCACGAAACCGTGCCGTTTGACCGGATTGAAACTGAACATTATGAGCCTGCTATCCTCGAAGGAATCAAGCTACAAAATGCTGAAATAGAGGCCATCATACAGAATCCGGAAAAGGCTGATTTTACCAATACGATAGAAGCTTTCGAAGAGTCAGGGGAATTACTGGACAAAGTAGTTGCCGTCTTCGGTAATATGTTGAGCGCAGAAACGAATGACGATCTACAAGAACTCGCTCAAAAGATTATGCCGTTGCTTAGTGAACACAGCAATAATATCACACTGAACAAAAAGCTATTCGCACGTGTGAAGGAAGTGTATAACCAAAAAGAGACTTTGCAACTAACACAGGAACAAAAACAGTTACTGGAAAATGCATATAACAGTTTTATTCGTCATGGCGCCAATTTAGAAGGAGAAGCACGAGAAGAATACCGTCGTCTGACTACCGAATTGAGTAAATTGACGCTTACCTTCAGTGAAAACAACCTGAAAGAGACGAATGCTTATCAAATGCTGTTAACGAAAAAAGAGAGCCTCGCCGGACTACCTGAAATTATCATAGAAGCAGCTGCAGAAACGGCCAAGAACGAAGAAAAAGAAGGATGGGCATTCACACTTCACGCTCCGAGCTATATTCCTTTCATGACGTATTCTGACAATCGGGATTTACGTCAAAAACTCTATATGGCTTATAATACCAAATGTACACACGATAACGAATTCAATAATATCGACATCGTAAAAAAGATAGCCAATACACGCATGAAAATAGCCCAGTTACTGGGATACAAAGATTATGCGGAATATACGCTAAAGAAAAGAATGGCTGAAAACAGCAAGTCGGTATACAAGCTGCTCAACCAACTGCTGGAAGCATACACTCCTACTGCACAACAAGAATATAAAGAGATACAAGAACTGGCTCGCGAAGAACAGGGAGCTGATTTCGTTGTCATGCCTTGGGACTGGAGTTATTATTCAAATAAACTAAAGGACAAAAAATTCAATATCAACGAAGAAATGCTCCGCCCTTACTTCGAACTGGAACAAGTGAAGAAAGGGGTGTTTGGCTTGGCAGAAAAGTTATATGGAATCACTTTCCGGAAAAATACAGAAATTCCGGTTTACCATAAAGAGGTAGAAGCCTTTGAAGTGTTTGATAAAGACGGTAAATTTTTAGCCGTCTTATACACCGATTTCCATCCGCGTCCGGGAAAGCGGGCCGGAGCCTGGATGACGAGTTATAAGGACCAATGGATAGATAAAAAGACCGGTAAAAACAGCCGCCCTCATGTATCCGTTGTGATGAACTTCACCAAACCAACCGAGAATAAGCCCGCTTTATTGACTTTCAATGAAGTAGAAACATTCTTGCATGAGTTCGGGCATAGTCTGCACGGTATGTTTGCCAATTCTACTTACAGGAGTTTAAGTGGAACCAATGTATATTGGGATTTCGTGGAGCTTCCCTCGCAAATTATGGAAAATTTCGCCATAGAGAAAGATTTCCTCAATACCTTTGCCCGCCATTATCAGACGGGAGAAGTATTGCCGGATGAATTGATAAAACGCCTTGTAGATGCATCAAACTTCAATGTTGCGTATGCTTGTCTACGACAAATAAGTTTCGGTTTACTTGATATGGCATGGTATACGCACAACACTCCTTTTGAAGGAGATGTGAAAGCTTATGAACAAGAAGCCTGGAAGGATGCGCAAATATTGCCGGTAGTACAAGAAGCTTGTATGAGTACGCAATTCTCCCACATCTTTGCCGGTGGATATGCCGCCGGATACTATAGCTACAAATGGGCGGAAGTATTGGATGCCGACGCATTTTCATTATTCAAGCAAAAAGGGATATTCAATCAGGAAGTGGCAGACTCATTCCGCAATAATATTCTGTCGAAAGGAGGAACGGAACATCCGATGATACTTTATAAACGTTTCCGCGGACAGGAACCGAGCATTGATGCTTTGCTAATCAGAAATGGGATAAAGAAATAAGTATTAAGTTATTAGATATTAAATATGAAGAGAAGTATATTTCAAATAGTAGGATTGCTTTTATTGCTTCCTTTATTTTCAGGATGTAATGATTCGGACGATGTAGCTGCTATCTTTACAGGAAAAACCTGGAAACTAAATTATATCACAGTAGATGGAGGTCATGAGATGTTTGGCTTTTGGGAGAATGAAGAACAAGAGAAAGCAAGTATTAAAGAGCTTAATAAAAACGGTACATATAATATTGTATTTGATGGCACAGTAGATGGAGATGTTATTAACGGAAATATAAAAGGAACTGTAATTGCAACCAGTACTTTTGAAGGAAAATGGAATGCCAACGCCAAAAACAATAGCTTCAAAGCTACAGTTACCACTGCAGGTAGTTATGGCGACGACAAACTCGCCAAAAATTTTATAGAGGGGCTTAATGCAGCTACATCTTACGAAGGAGATAGTAATAACTTATACCTTTTATACAAACCGGCATCCGGTAAACAAACTTTCCGTATGGTTTTCCGGGTAGTAAGCAGTAAATAGTAAACAACATGGACACTGAAAAGAAACAATTAGAACTTGACAAACGTTATATACGTATGGCCAGTATATGGGCTGAAAATTCCTATTGTCAACGCCGTAAAGTAGGAGCTTTAATCGTTAAGGATAAAATGATTATCTCCGACGGATATAATGGAACACCTTCCGGATTCGAGAATGTATGTGAAGATGAAAACAACCTGACAAAACCATACGTTCTGCATGCGGAAGCCAATGCCATTACCAAAATAGCGCGTTCAAATAACAGTAGCGACGGTGCTACCATGTACGTCACCGCCTCTCCTTGCATCGAATGTGCAAAGTTAATCATACAGGCAGGAATCAAACGGGTAGTTTATTCCGAGCATTATCGCCTGGAAGATGGAATAGAGTTATTAAAACGGGCGGGAATCGAAGTTATCTACACAGAGTTAGATGATAATTCCTCTCCAAATAAATAAGAAGACGAACGTTTTAAAAAAGGAATAGACATGAGTACAAAAAACTCTTCACGTTTTACACCTGTCATCATAGCAGTCAGTGTGGTAGTCGGGATTCTTATCGGTACATTTTATGCCAAGCATTTTGCCGGCAACCGTTTGGGTATCATTAATGGTTCCTCCAATAAGCTAAACGCTTTGTTACGCATTGTAGACGATCAATATGTCGACACCGTAAACATGGCCGATTTGGTAGAAAAAGCCATGCCGCAAATTCTAGCCGAACTGGATCCGCATTCAACTTATATCCCAGCCCAAAATCTCGAAGAAGTCAACTCTGAACTGGAAGGCAGCTTCAGCGGAATTGGCATCCAGTTTACCATACAGAATGACACCATTCATGTCAATGCTGTTGTTCAGGGAGGTCCTTCTGAAAAGATAGGATTAATGGCGGGCGACCGCATTGTTACTGTAGATGATAGCTTGTTTGTCGGCAAGAAAGTAACGAACGAACGGGCTATGCGCACCTTGAAAGGTCCGAAAGGCTCACAGGTAAAATTGGGAATCAAACGAACAGGAGAAAAGGACTTATTACACTTCAACATCACACGTGGAGACATTCCTCAAAATACCGTAGATGCTGCTTACATGGTAAACGACGATATCGGTTATGTGAAAGTCAGCAAATTCGGACGTACCAGCCATGTGGAATTGCTTAATGCATTAGCACAACTCAACCACAAAAAATGCAAAGGTCTAATCATTGACCTGCGCGGTAATACCGGAGGATATATGGAAGCTGCTATCCGCATGGTAAATGAATTCTTGCCTGAAGGTAAGTTGATCGTATATACTCAAGGCCGTAAATATCCACGTGCAGAAGAATTTGCCAACGGTACGGGTAGTTGTCAGAAAATGCCGCTCGTTGTATTGATTGACGAAGGATCTGCTTCCGCCAGTGAAATTTTCACCGGAGCTATTCAAGATAACGACCGGGGTACAGTTGTAGGACGCCGTTCTTTCGGTAAGGGACTTGTGCAACAGCCTATCGATTTCAGTGACGGATCGGCTATCCGCCTGACAATCGCCCGCTACTACACCCCATCCGGACGTTGCATCCAACGCCCATACGAAAGCGGTAAAGACCGTAACTACGAGCTGGATTTATACACCCGTTACGAACATGGAGAATTTTTCTCACGTGATAGTATCAAACAGAATGAGAGCGAACGTTATAATACCAGCTTGGGACGTACTGTGTATGGCGGCGGTGGTATCATGCCGGATATATTCGTACCGCAGGATACAACGGGAGTCACTTCTTATCTATCGACAGTTATTAACCGGGGACTGACTATTCAGTTCACATTCCAATACACCGACAATAACCGGAAGAAGTTAAGCCAATACGAAACTGAGGAAGAATTACTAAACTATCTTCGTCATCAAGGTTTGGTGGAACAGTTTGTCCGTTTTGCCGACAGTAAAGGAGTGAAAAGAAGAAATATCCTCATTCAGAAATCATACAAACTATTGGAAAAGAACCTCTTTGGCAACATCATCTACAATATGCTTGGACTGGAAGCCTATCTCCAATACTTCAACAAGACAGATGCTACTGTCATTAAAGGTATTGAGATACTTGAAAAAGGAGAAGCTTTCCCCAAAGCTCCGGTAACCGTTGAAGAAGAAGTGACGAAGGATAAAAAAGATGGAAAGAAAAAAAGAACTGCGCAAGCATATAGCATTACTGAAGGCCCAACACGCGGATTCAACTATGCGAAAACTGCAATCAGCTAATATACTTGCCGCCCTTGAAGCCCATCCGGCTTTCAGGGCGGCAAATACTGTATTACTATACCATTCGCTGAATGACGAAGTAGATACACATGCCTTTATTCAAAAATGGAGTAGCGAAAAACGGATTCTACTCCCTGTAGTAGTAGGCGATGATTTAGAACTACGGATATACACCGGGCCGGAAGACATGTCAATCAGCGGCATCTACGGTATAGCAGAACCAACCGGAGAAATATTCACAGACTATGCAGCCATAGAGTTCATCGTCGTTCCCGGAGTAGCTTTCGATGCTAAAGGTAACCGTTTGGGGCGGGGAAAAGGATATTATGACCGTCTCCTGCCACGCATACCATCAGCCTATAAAGCAGGAATCTGTTTCCCATTTCAATTAGTAGAAGAAGTTCCGGCGGAATCATTCGACATCCGCATGGATATAATCATAACAATCAATGAAGACGAATTATCACACCCACACCACCCGCTGCCATCATGCGACAGGGAGTGACGAAGAATTTGTTTTAAGTGCCATCAAAGGCGGCTATCAAGAATTAGGCTTTTCTGACCACACTCCGTGGAAATATCACACTGATTATATATCCGACATCCGGATGCTTCCCGAAGAGTTACCGGGATATGTGGAAAGTATCCGTTCGCTGCAAGAGAAATATAAAAATCAAATCAGCATAAAAATAGGATTGGAATGTGAATACTTTCCTGAATACATACACTGGTTAAAAGGAATCATCAAAGAATATAAACTGGACTATATCATCTTTGGAAATCACCATTTTCACACAGATGAGAAGTTCCCCTACTTCGGCCGGAATACAGATTCGGTAGACATGCTCGAACTCTATGAAGAGAGTGTTATTGAAGGAATGGAAAGCGGACTATTTGCCTACCTTGCCCATCCGGATTTATTTATGCGTTCTTACCCCGAGTTCGATCGTCATTGTAAGCTAGTCAGCAGACATATCTGCCGGACGGCAGTACGGTTAAACTTACCGTTGGAATATAATATCGGATATGAAGAGTACAATGATATTCATGGTATTACTACCATTCCTCATCCGGATTTCTGGAAAATAGCCGCCCATGAAGGTTGCACCGCTATCATCGGCGTAGACGCCCATAACAATCAATATTTGGAAAACCCTTTTTATTACAACCGTGCAACCGAAACATTCCGGAAGCTAGGTATAAAGGTTATAGACAGAATATCTTTCTTCAACGAAAAATAATATTTGTAATTACGGTAGCTCCGACTCTCTGATTCAGCGTGCGCACCAATACCTCACGCCCCATCATCAATTCCTGACGAAGAGCTGCGGAAGTCAGATGCACATATAATGTCTGATTACGAATATAAAGATTGCTGGTATAAGCCGCCGCCGGTCCCAAGATTTGAGGCCAGGCATCCAGCAGTCTTTGTTCGTTCAGCGGAGATTCCAAACTCTCCTGACGAAGAAACTGTTGAATCAGTTTTCCTATTTGTTCGGCATCATTGCGCTTCATTATTAGCCTCCGTTTCTTGAATTGTGCCCTCTTCTACACGAAATATTTTATAATCGCTGCCTACCTTATGTAAAATACGGTCGAGATGTCCCCGGTTCGTGTCCGTTATAAATATCTGCCCGAAATTGTCTCCAGCCACCAGCTTCACTATTTGCTCTACACGGGAAGCATCCAACTTATCGAAAATATCATCTAATAATAATAAAGGAACAGTCCGGCCGGTACGCTTCAAGAAATCAAACTGCGCCAGTTTCAATGCTACCAGATACGTTTTGTTCTGTCCCTGCGAACCTTCTTTCTTTATCGGGAATTCACCCAACAACATATTCAACTCATCTTTATGAATCCCACGCAAAGAGAATCCCATTATCTTATCCCTCTCCCTGCTTTGCTTCAACACTTCCAACAAAGAAGCATCCCGCGCATGAGACTCATAAGATAATCCTACCACCTCTTTATCCTGCGAGATAAAGGAATAGAAAGATTGGAAAATAGGAATAAACTCCCGGATAAACGCTTCACGTTTCTGGAATACGATTGCACCGGCTTGCGCCATCATCTCCTCCCATACAAGAAACAGCTCCTCCTCCACCGGAAACTCACTCTTCAACAATGTATTACGCTGCGCCAATGCTTTATTATACCGTATCAGCGCTTCAAGATATTCCTTATCATACTGCGAAATCACTACATCCATAAACCGGCGACGCTCCTCACTTCCCCCGGCTATCAATTCGGAATCGGCAGGTGAAACCATCACCAAAGGCAGAAAACCGATGTGGTCCGAAAAACGGCTATATTCTTTCTTATTCCGCTTAAATTGTTTCTTCGAACGGCGTTTCATCCCACAATAAATCTCTTCAGGAGTTCCGTCCTCCGCTTCATAAAAGCCCTGAATCACGAAAAAGTCTTGTTCATGACGAATATTTTGAGAATCAATCGGGTTTCCGGAGCTCTTACAGAAAGACAAGAAATACACCGCATCCAGCAAATTCGTCTTTCCCATTCCATTCAGTCCGAAAAAACAATTCAGCTTAGCAGAGAATCCCAGTTCTACCTCTTCCAGATTCTTATAGTTTAATATGGATATTCGTTTCAGTATCATTGTGTACACGTTAATTTGTTCACAAAAGTAGCAAGATTTTCGTGGTTTTCGGGTGTAAAACAAAAAAAGATGCTTCTAAATTTCGTTTGTAGATATAAAAAAACTACTTTTGCGAGTCGAAATATCAAACTGTGAATAATAACAAAAAGAATCATATAAAATGGCAGAACAAAAGAATCAGAACGAACATCTGAACGTAGAAGATGCACTGACACAATCGGAAGCATTTCTTATCAAGTACAAAAACGCAATTATTGGCGGTGTTGTTGCTGTGATTATCATTGTAGCAGGTTTTATCATGTACAAGAACCTCTATGCTGAACCACGTGAAGAAAAAGCGCAGGCGGCTCTTTTCAAAGGACAGGAATACTTTGAACAGGATGCTTACGAACAGGCACTGAACGGTGACAGCATCGGTTATGACAGGTTTCCTGAAAGTAGCAGACGACTACAGCGGAACAAAGCCGCCACTTGGCCAAAGCTTATGCAGGTATTTGCTACGCACAACTTGGCAAATATGAAGAAGCAGTGAAGATGCTGGACAGCTTCACGGAAAAGACCAAATGGTTGCTCCGGCAATTTTGGGTGCTGCAGGAACTGCTACGCACAACTCGCCAATTGGACAAAGCGGCCTCTACATTGATGTCGGCAGCAGACAAAGCCGACAACAACACACTGAGCCCGATCTTCCTGATGCAAGCCGGAGAGATCCTGGTGAAACAGGCAAGTATGACGACGCTGTAGACGCTTACACTAAGATCAAGGATAAATACTTCCAATCTTACCAGGCCATGGACATCGACAAATACATCGAGCAGGCTAAGTTGATGAAGAAATAATAGACCATCTATATATATAAGAGATCGAGGCACGGATTACACCGGATTAAGCGGACTATCTATCAGAACCGTGGAATCCGTGAATCCGTGCCTTTCTTCTTGACTCTCGGATACTCTCGAATCTTCATATAATTCTCAACTATAATTAACTATGGCAACAGCTTACCATAACTCTATCCGAATACGATTTCAATTCCGTTCCGAAACGCCGAAGCATGAAATTCGGAATCGTCGTATCCGAATGGAACTTCAACATTACGGTGCTTTACTGAAAGGCGCAGTCGATACATTAAAAAAACATGGAGCAAAAGACGAAAATATTCTGGTGAAAACCGTACCGGGAAGTTTCGAACTAACTTTCGGCGCCAACCAAATGATGGAAAATTGCGATCTTGATGCAATTATTGCAATTGGTTGCGTAATTAAAGGAGATACCCCACATTTTGATTATGTTTGCATGGGAGCAACCCAAGGAATTACCGAATTAAACGCAACTGGCGATATACCAGTTATTTACGGATTAATTACCACAAATACAATGGAGCAAGCAGAGGATCGTGCCGGTGGCAAACTGGGTAACAAAGGAGATGAATGTGCAATTACTGCAATAAAAATGATCGATTTTGTTTGGAGTTTAAATAAATAGTTGTATCTTTGCACCGCAATTGAGAAACAAACCTCCTCAAAAGCAAAAAAGGGCAAATACCAGAGTGGCCAAATGGGGCAGACTGTAAATCTGCTGTCTTTCGACTTCGGTGGTTCGAATCCATCTTTGCCCACAAAAATTGCGGAAGTAGCTCAGTTGATAGAGCATTAGCCTTCCAAGCTGAGGGTCGCGGGTTTGAGCCCCGTCTTCCGCTCTCCAAAGAGAATCTGAGAAATTAGATTCTCTTTTTTTTGTTTTATTTTAGACCGCTAAGCTTATGAAAAATTCTCCGGTACAATCGCATGTACTCCGACTAGCACATCCCCCTATCCCCACTGTCCACATCGGGATTATAGGACTGGGCAATCGAGGATTGCTCACCTTACAACGTTATCTGCAAATTGAAGGAGTAGAAATCAAAGCTCTTTGTGAAATAAGAGAAGGAAATCTAAGTAAGGCCCAACAACTATTAAAAGAAGCCGACCGTTCCGAAGCCACCGGATATACCGGAGTGGAGGGATGGAAGAAGATGTGCGAATCGGATGAAGTAGATTTAATATTCATCTGCACCGACTGGTTAATGCATACTCCAATGGCAACTTTCGCAATGGAATGCAATAAACATGTAGCTATTGAAGTTCCGGCTGCTATGAGCGTGGAAGAATGTTGGCAATTGGTAGACACTGCAGAAAAAACCAGGCGACACTGCATCATGCTCGAAAATTGTTGTTATGATCCCTTTGCACTAATGACTCTCAACATGGCCCAACGAGGATTGTTCGGAGAAATCATGCATGTAGAAGGAGCCTACATTCACGATCTTCGTTCAATGTACTTTGCCGAAGAGAGCGAAGGCGGCTATCACAACCATTGGGGAAAAAGATACAGCATCGAACATACAGGCAACCCTTATCCCACTCATGGGTTGGGCCCCGCCTGCCAGATACTGGATATTCATCGCAGTGACAGAATGGAATATCTCGTGTCCATGTCTACTCATCAGGCAGGAATGAGCGAGTATGCCCGCAGACTATTCGGCGAATATTCACCGGAAGCCCACCAGAAATATCAATTGGGAGACGTAAACACCACTCTTATCCACACGCTCAAAGGGAAGACAATCATGCTTCAATACGACATATCCACCCCACGTCCTTACAGCCGCCTTCAAACAGTATGCGGCACACTGGGATTCGCCCAAAAATACCCTGTCCCCTGTATCGCCCTAGATCCTAATGGAGACACTCCACTTGAAGGAGAACTGCTAGAAAAAATGATGGCACGCTATAAACATCCTTTTAGCGCAACCATTGGCGAAGAAGCACATCGCAGAGGCCTACCCAATGAAATGAATTATGTTATGGATTACCGCCTTATTCATTGTCTGCGCAACGGGCTTCCACTGGATATGGATGTATACGATGCAGCCGAATGGTCGTGTATCACAGAACTAAGTGAAAAATCTGTACTGAATAAGAGCATGGCAGTAGAAATACCGGATTTCACCAGGGGAGCCTGGAAAAAATACAAATACTAGGTTCTATCAGAAGTACAGACGAAGTAGGTAGTTTACCCCAACAGGAGCAGTAAACGTTAAGCAATTCTAAAAAGGTGACTTCTTTTTAGGAAGAGCCTTTTTATGGCATGTCTTTTATATGTATTTGACATCACATAAGCCTACACAAAATCAGGTAGAAAAAGTCAGACTCATCTTTTACCTCATAATAGAAACTTTTATGATGAAAATATCGATTATAAATATAAATAGTTGGCTAATTAATTACTATTTTTGACACGTAAATGAAAAACATCGAATAACCCCTATTAAAAACTTTAAAATATGATGAAGAAACTATTTACAGTCACGGCTATCGGCTTGGCTTTGTTAACTTGGCACACCAGTTGTACTCTACAACCAAAGGCTCCCGAAGCCTTTACTCCTATCAAAGTAGAAACTCCTGCCCGCCCTGCCGGACAAGAAGATGTAATCCAACTCGTTACTCCTAAAATTGATACCGTTCGTGTCGGTTTCATCGGATTAGGAATGCGTGGTCCTGGTGCCGTGGTACGCTGGACCCATATCCCGGGAACTAAGATTGTAGCATTATGCGACCTGCTTCCCGAACGTGTTGAAAAATCACAAGAAATTTTGAAGAATGCCGGACTTCCTGAAGCTGCTTCTTACAGTGGCTCGGAAGAGGCATGGAAGCAACTTTGTGAACGGGACGATATTGATCTGGTATACATAGCCACCGACTGGAAACATCATGCAGCAATGGGTGTTTATGCCATGGAACACGGTAAGCATGTAGCTATCGAAGTTCCTGCCGCCATGACACTGGATGAAATCTGGCAGCTAATCAATACTTCCGAAAAGACACGTAAGCATTGTATGCAGCTCGAAAACTGCGTATATGACTTCTTTGAACTGACTTCTTTAAATATGGCACAACAAGGCGTATTCGGAGAAGTACTTCATGTAGAAGGTTCATATATCCATAATCTGGAAGATTTCTGGCCTGAATACTGGAATAACTGGCGAATGGATTATAATCATCTACACCGCGGTGATGTATATGCTACCCATGGCATGGGCCCTGCTTGTCAGGTACTTAATATCCACCGTGGTGACCGCATGAAAACATTGGTATCGATGGATACGAAAGCTGTCAACGGACCGGCTTATATTAAGAAACAAACAGGAGAAGAGGTGACTGACTTCCAGAATGGTGACCAGACTTCTACCCTGATTCGCACAGAGAACGGTAAAACAATGTTGATTCAGCACAACGTAATGACTCCACGCCCATACAGCCGTATGTATCAGATAGTGGGAGCCGATGGTTACGCAAGCAAATATCCGATTGAAGAATATTGCCTGCGACCTTCACAAGTTGATTCAAAAGATGTGCCTAATCATGAGAATCTGAATGCACATGGTTCTGTACCTGAAAACGTAAAAAAAGCCTTGATGGATAAATATAAAGATCCTATTCATATAGAGTTGGAAGAAACAGCCAAGAAAGTAGGTGGACATGGTGGTATGGACTTTATCATGGACTACCGTCTGGCATATTGCTTGCAGAATGGACTGCCATTGGATATGGACGTTTATGACCTGGCAGAATGGTGTTGCATGGCTGAACTTACCAGACTTTCTATCGAGAACAATTCAGCTCCGGTAGAAGTACCCGACTTCACTCGCGGCGGATGGAATAAAGTACAAGGCTACCGTCACGCTTTTGCAAAATAAAACAGCATATTTCCTTTTAGCACGAGCATAATGAACCAATCCGGCTTCTCCTCTAAAGCCGGATTATTCATGGGTTCGTGTTTGAACATTTTATAGATTATCATAATCACGTTTATGAAAACAGCTATTCCAAAGCCTTCTAAGCAAAGCATTATCCGTGAAGCCAGAGATTATGTAATGATTGCCATCGGCATGATTTTGTATGGTATCGGTTGGACCGTTTTTCTGTTGCCTAACGATATCACCACCGGGGGAGTACCGGGTATTGCTTCTATCGTATATTGGGCCACAGGTTTTCCGGTACAATATACGTACTTCAGCATCAACTTCTTCTTGCTACTACTGGCCCTCAAGTTGCTGGGACTAAAGTTTTGCATCAAAACTATTTTTGGTGTATTTACCCTCACCTTCTTTCTGTCCGTCATTCAAAAATTGACGGCAGGTTTCGGGCTTCTCCACGACCAGCCCTTTATGGCATGTGTCATCGGAGCATCCTTCTGTGGAGGCGGCATAGGTGTTGCTTTTTCGGCTAATGGAAGTACGGGAGGTACAGATATTATTGCAGCCATCATCAACAAATACCGGGACATCACATTAGGAAGAGTCGTGCTCATCTGCGATATGATTATCATTTCTTCCAGTTATTTTGTCTTAAAAGACTGGGAAAAAGTGGTGTATGGGTTTGTAACTCTTTATATTTGTAGTTTCGTTCTCGACCAGGTAGTGAATAGCGCCCGTCAATCCGTACAGTTCTTTATCATATCCAACAAATATGAAGAAATAGGACGGCATATTAACGAATACCCACACCGGGGAGTAACGATTATCAATGCAACCGGCTTTTATACAGGACGAGAAGTTAAGATGATGTTTGTATTAGCCAAGAAAAGGGAATCGCCTATCATCTTCCGGTTAATAAAAGACATAGACCCGAATGCATTTGTATCGCAAAGTGCTGTCATTGGAGTATATGGAGAAGGATTCGATCATATTAAAGTAAAATAAAAAAGAAATGAAAAACCAATATTGAGAAACATGAAATTTCGACCAACCCCCAACTTATTAATAGGCATTTTCATGGGAATATTTTCCCTGACAACACTTAGTACAATGGCTGAGAAAGCCGTGAAACCTTATTGGCAGGACGTACAGGTAGTTGAAGTCAACAAAGAGTATCCACGTACTTCTTTTATGACATACAACAATCGCGCTGATGCCTTGAGTGGCAAGTTCGAACGAAGCAAGTATTACCGCTTGCTGAACGGAACCTGGAAATTCTACTTTGTAGACTCTTATAAAAAACTTCCCGAAAACATTACCGATCCGAACACCAATACAGATTCGTGGGATGATATTCAGGTGCCCGGCAACTGGGAAGTACAAGGACACGGAATAGCCATCTACACCAATCATGGTTATGAATTCAAACCGCGCAATCCACAACCTCCTACTCTTCCCGAAGCCAATCCGGTAGGAGTTTATCGCCGGGACATCGATATTCCGGCAGACTGGGACGGGCGGGATATCTACTTGCATTTGGCAGGAGCTAAGTCCGGCGTATATGTATATATCAACGGACAAGAAGTAGGATATAGCGAAGACTCCAAGAATCCGGCAGAATTTCTTATCAACAATTACGTGAAGCCGGGAAAGAACGTACTTACAGTTAAAATCTTCCGTTGGAGCACCGGTTCCTATCTTGAATGTCAAGACTTCTGGCGTATGAGTGGTATTGAACGCGATGTTTTTCTGTATTCACAGCCTAAAGCAGCTCTCAAAGATTTCCGAATTAAGTCTACGCTGGACGACAGTTACAAAAATGGAATCTTCGGTTTAAATGTCGATTTGAGAAATCACGAAAAGGCTGCAACTAATCTTACATTAGTTTATGAACTATTAGATGCACAAGGAAAAGTTGTAGCTACTGAAGAGAAGACAGCCTATATTCCATCGAACGAAGTACGTACACTTTCTTTCGATAAGAATCTGACAGATGTCAGCACATGGACCTCCGAACATCCGAATCTATACAAACTGTTGATGACAGTAAAAGAGAATGGCAAAATCAATGAAATCATTCCTTTCAATGTAGGATTCCGCCGGATTGAGATCAAGCCTATCGAACAGAAGGCTGCTAACGGAAAACCGTATGTCTGCTTATTCATCAACGGTCAGCCTCTGAAACTGAAAGGGGTAAATATCCACGAACATAATCCGTCAACAGGTCATTATGTTACAGAGGATTTAATGCGCCGTGACTTCGAACTGATGAAACAACATAACTTAAACAGTGTACGCCTTTGCCACTATCCGCAAGACCGCCGTTTCTATGAGCTTTGTGATGAATACGGACTTTATGTATATGATGAAGCCAACGTGGAAAGCCACGGAATGTATTATGATCTCCAGAAAGGCGGTTCACTGGGTAACAATCCCGAATGGCTGAAACCGCACATGGATCGTACCATCAATATGTTTGAACGTAATAAGAATTATCCGAGCGTTACATTCTGGTCGCTGGGAAATGAAGCCGGAAACGGATATAATTTCTATCAGACTTATTTGTGGTTGAAAGAGGCAGACAAAGATCTGATGGATCGTCCGGTCAACTACGAACGTGCTCAATGGGAATGGAACTCCGATATGTATGTTCCGCAATATCCGGGTGCCGACTGGCTGGAAAATATCGGAAAGAATGGTAGCGACCGTCCTGTAGCTCCTTCGGAGTATGCACATGCCATGGGAAACTCCACGGGAAACCTGTGGGGACAATGGCAGGCAATTTACAAATATCCGAATCTCCAAGGTGGATATATCTGGGACTGGGTAGACCAAGGTCTTCTCCAAAAAGATAAGAATGGAAGAGAATACTGGGCCTACGGAGGTGACTTCGGCGTAGACGCACCTAGCGATGGTAACTTCCTCTGCAACGGTCTTGTCAATCCGGATCGTGGTCCGCATCCGGCAATGGCTGAAGTGAAATATGTACATCAGAATGTAGGTTTTGAAGCAGTAGATGCCGCAGCCGGTATATTCAAAATCACCAACCGTTTCTATTTCACTAACCTGAAAAAATATCAGATTCACTACAATGTACTTGCTAACGGAAAGACAATAAAAGGTGGAAAAGTATCTTTGGATATTGCTCCGCAAGCCTCTAAAGAATTCACCGTACCGGTAAATGGTCTGAAAGCCCAACCGGGAACAGAATATTTTGTCAACTTCAGTGTAACAACCACAGAGCCTGAACCGTTGATTCCAACCGGATATGAAATTGCATACGACCAGTTCCAACTTCCTATCCAGGCAGAGAAGAGTATATATAAAGCAAACGGTCCGGCATTGAAAACAACGATTCAAGGAGATGAATTAATCGTTTCTTCCTCCAAAGTAAACTTTGTATTCAACAAGAATAGCGGATTAGTAACCTCGTATAAAGTAGATGGTACAGAATATTTCAAAGACGGATTTGGTATTCAGCCTAACTTCTGGCGTGCTCCTAATGATAATGACTATGGTAACAGCACTCCTAAACGTTTGCAGGTATGGAAACAATCAAGCAAAAACTTCCGCATAACGGATGCCACCATGACAGCAGAAGATAAAGCAGTCTCCTTAAATGTAACCTACTTACTGGCTGCCGGCAACTTGTATGTTGTCACTTACAAAATCTATCCGAACGGAATAGTTAACGTAAATGCCAAATTCACATCAACGGATATGCAGCCTACAGAAACAGAAGTTTCCGAAGCTACCCGCATGGCTACATTTACTCCCGGAAGTGATGCTGCCCGCAAGGCTGCCTCCAAACTGGAAGTCCCCCGTATCGGTGTGCGTTTCCGCTTGCCGGCACAGATGAACAATGTACAATACTTTGGCCGTGGCCCGGAAGAGAATTATATCGACCGCAATCACGGAACGCTCGTTGGCGTATATAAGACAACAGCGGATCAAATGTACTTCAACTATGTGCGTCCACAGGAAAACGGACATCACACTGATACCCGTTGGATCGCTTTATCTCCTAATAAAGGAAACGGCCTGGTGTTGGTAGCGGACAGTCTTATCGGTTTCAATGCCTTGCGCAACTCTATCGAAGACTTTGACTCTGAAGAAGCTCTGCCCCACCCTTACCAATGGAATAACTTCAGCCCGGAAGAGGTTGCCAATCACGACGAGAACGCTGCCCGCAACGTATTACGGAGAATGCATCATGTCAACGACATCACTCCCAGAGATTTCGTTGAGGTTTGTGTAGATATGAAGCAACAAGGAGTAGGCGGATATGACAGTTGGGGTGCTCGCCCGGAACCTTTCCACCAGATCCCGGCTAACCGTGATTACCAGTGGGGCTTCACATTAGTACCCGTTCGCTCGGCTAACCAGGCCAACGAAGCTGCTAAATATGATTATCGATAACCTTAGTATAAATTTTTAAAGAAAAAAAACATGAAAGATTTATCTAGCATCGTAGCTAAATTTAAAGTCCAAGGTACGATAGAAGAAATCAAACCTTTGGGTGCAGGACTTATCAACGACACTTATAAAGTAAACACCAAAGAAGCAGATGCTCCCGACTATGTTTTGCAACGCATCAATCATGCCATTTTCCAGAATGTAGAAATGCTTCAATCCAATATTAGCGCTGTTACCAATCACATTCGCAAGAAACTGACGGAAGCCGGAGAATCGGATATAGACCGCAAGGTGTTGAGTTTCCTCGAAACAGAAGAAGGTAAAACATACTGGTTTGACGGTGACAGTTATTGGCGTGTGATGGTATTCATCCCACGTGCAAAAACGTATGAGACGGTAAATCCCGAATATTCCAATTATGCAGGAGAAGCCTTCGGTAACTTCCAGGCTATGCTGGCCGATATTCCGGAAACATTGGGTGAAACCATACCCGATTTCCACAACATGGAGTTCCGTCTCAAACAACTACGTGAAGCCGTTGCGAAGGATGCTGCCGGACGGGTAGCAGAAGTGAAGTACTATCTGGATGAAATAGAGAAACGCGCAGATGAAATGTGTAAGGCTGAACGTTTATATCGTGAAGGGAAACTTCCCAAACGCGTTTGCCATTGCGATACGAAAGTGAATAACATGATGTTCGACGAGGATGGTAAAGTGCTTTGTGTCATTGATCTGGATACGGTAATGCCTAGCTTTATATTCTCCGATTATGGTGACTTCTTACGTACAGGTGCCAACACAGGTGATGAAGACGACAAAGACCTTGATCGTGTAAACTTCAATATGGAAATATTCAAAGCATTTACCAAGGGCTATCTGAAAGGAGCCAAATCATTCCTGACTCAGATCGAGATTGAGAATCTTCCTTATGCGGCGGCTTTATTCCCATACATGCAGTGTGTACGGTTCCTGGCAGATTATATCAACGGAGATACTTATTATAAAATCAAATATCCGGAACATAACCTCGTTCGCACCAAAGCACAATTCAAATTACTTCAAAGTGTGGAAGCAAACACACCGGAAATGATAGCGTTCATCAACGAATGCTTATTAAATTGAGAATGCTCCATTTTTCCAATGGTAGACTACAGGGCGGCGGAGAAACGGTTTCAGTTTCTCTGCTGTTTCTTTTGACATATAGTCGGGGGTTGTTAACGTAAGTGTCAGTTCCGTATTTTCTTTATTAAAATCGGCTTTCATCAATAGCATATCTGCCGAACGGCGTGCTTCATCAAACTCATAAACTCCTGCTGAATCGGGAGCATTCAGAAAATCATCCATCAGGGGCAGGGTAATAAAGAGAGATGTTGTAAGCGGTTTCCAGTCGTCCGTATAGAAATGGATGCTGCTATCACAGGCAGGAGCACAAACAGTAGAGACTGTACAGATTACGTTCGTTGAATCATTTAATGCCAACACTTTCATCTGCCAGGTCGATTGAGCTGACATTTGCATACGGATATAGTCTTTGCTAAGATCAGTCATCTCCGACTTCTTGCCAAAACGGTTTTCTACTTGCGCTTTCATCTTACTTTCCAGAAAGTCTATGCAATCTTCACGATTCACTTTTGTAAGCAAGGGGCTTAGAGAATCCGGCATATTCACAAACAACGTTTTGGCCTCTTGTGCCTGAAGAGCAGTCGAAACAAAAAGTCCGACAGCAGAGAAGAATATAGTAATAACAAGTTTATTTATTTTCATATCTATCTTATTTAACCTATGACAAACAGTCTTGTGTAACTGTTTTAACTTTTAGACCCCAAATATAAGAATATCATTCCGATTAACACCAGTATAAGGTCAATCGCTTTGCTTTTTAAATTCTTTTCACGGAAGAAAAGCGCACCGAAAGTAAAAGAAACAACCACACTTCCCCGACGGACCATCGAAACGATAGAAATCATCGAATCATCGTAACTTAATGCGTAAAAGTAAACAAAATCGGCAGCAGAAAGGAAAATGGAGATCAGGATAATCGTCCAATCCCAGCGGAACGGAGTAGTGGACTTTCTTTTAGGCCACCAAAGCAACAACAGGATAGGACACATGATAAACACCTGATAAACATTATACCAGGATTGCACCAACATCGGATTCAGAGACTTCATCAGATATTTATCATACAAACCACTGATAGCACCTGTAATGGCAGCCAGTACAATAAAAAAGATCCATTTGTTATGCTTAAAATCAATTCCTTCTTTCTTTCCCGAACGGCTCAACATAAAGAAAGAGGCAATGGCCAGCATCACACCAATCCATTGATAGAGATTCAATCGTTCACCGAATACCAGCATAGCTCCCACGAGCACCATCACCGGACGGGTGGCATTGATAGGTCCTACAATGGTTATGGGCAAATGTTTCATTCCGAAATATCCGAATATCCACGAAGACAATACGATGAACGACTTGATGATAATATATTTATGCTGTTCCCAACCAGCAACGGGAACATTGAATATTGTTCCTCCCAACAAGTCCGGTTGATAAACGGATATCAGGATAAACGGTAGAAAGATGAGACTGGAAAAGAATGTATTTAGAAACAAAACAGGAAGTACTGCATTATCTTTCAACGATTTCTTCTTGAATACATCATAAAAGCCCAGCAAAGTAGCCGAGAGGAATGCTAATAATAACCACATGAGAATATTTATTATTTACTAATTACCAATTATAAGTTATCAGCGACAGACGGTTCGCCAGTTATAGATGATTGCTGGTCATCACATTCAAATATACTTTCCGGGTATTCCACGTTGACCAGAAACAGGGCTTGCCCCGGAGCAGATGTCCCGGCTTTGCAACGGTCCTGCTGTTCTATAATCCGCCGGAAACCTTCAACAGTCAGTTTCCCGCGTCCCACTTCAATGAGCGTGCCTACAATGGCTCGCACCATATTCCGCAAGAAACGGTCGGCACGAATGGTAAACACCCAGGTAGCATCTTCTTCCTGCGTCCATTCTGCATGAGTGATATGACAAATATTGGTCTTTACATCCGTATGAAGTTTACTGAAACTCGTAAAATCGTTGTACTCGAAAAGGATACGCGCTGCTTCGTTCATGCGTTCATAATTCAACTGGTTATAAAGACGCCAGCGATATTGCCTGTTAAAAGGATATTTCGATGTCGTCACATAATATTTATAAGTTCGCGCAGTCGCATCAAAACGGGCATGGGTATCCGGCCGAACCCGGCAAACACGATAAATGGAAATATCGGGAGGTAGCAGACGATTTAATTTATCAGTAACAGAAGTAGTATCCAACAGTTCATCGGAATCAAAATGAGCAACCATCAGAGAGGCATGCACTCCCGCATCCGTCCGGCCTGCTCCTATTACTTCAATTTCGCGACGCAGAAAGGTAGACAATGCCTTCATCAGACATTCCTGCACACTAATCCCATTCGGTTGAATCTGCCAACCGTGATAGTTGGTTCCGTCGTAAGCCAAATAAATAAAATACCTTTGCACGCTAATTCCTCTTTTTTAGGGTTTTCGCGCGCAAAAGTAGTCATTTTATCTCATTTATCTTTGTATAATTCGCATAAACCTGTATATTTGGAGAACAAAATAATCATGATTCACTAATACCTCACAATTATGAGTAGTACCATTTTCCTTATTATTGCCCTTGTGACAACAGGAATATTTGTAATCCAATTCGTTCTATCCATCTTTTTCGGAGACATAGATGCAGATGTAGACGTAGATGCTGACATCAGTAGCGTAGTTTCTTTTAAAGGACTAACTCATTTTGGAATCGGATTCGGCTGGTACATGTATTTAGCGGGAAACACTGAAATTCAAAGTTATGTCATCGGAATTCTGGTGGGTCTTTTCTTTGTTCTCGCTGTGTGGTTTCTCTATAAGAAAGCTTATCAACTGCAACAAGTGAATCATTCTGAACAGACAGATCAACTTGTGGGACGAGAATGTACCATCTACTTCAAGCAAAGCGACAGCAAATATACTGTACAGACCACCCGGGACGGAGCCATGCGTGAAGTAGACGTCATCTCCGAATCCGGAAAAACATACCAGACTGGAGACCGAACAATCATCACCAGTTACAAAGACGGAACACTGTTCATTCAATAACTATTCAAATACATAATTTTATGACACAAGAAATGTTGATAATGGCTGCTATATTAGTGGCAGTCATTTTGCTTACCTTCATTGGTATCCTTTCCCGTTACCGCAAATGTAAGAGTGACGAGGTACTCGTCGTATATGGTAAAACGGGAGGAGATAAAAAGTCGGCAAAACTATACCACGGTGGTGCAGCCTTCGTATGGCCTATTATTCAAGGCTACGAATTCCTGTCCATGAAACCCATGCAGATCGAATGTAAACTGACCGGTGCGCTATCCGCTCAGAATATTCGTGTAGATGTGCCGACTACAATCACCGTAGCCATCAGCACAGATCCCGAAGTGATGCAGAATGCCGCAGAACGTATGCTGGGTCTGACGATGGATGACAAGCAGAACTTAATTACTGATGTTGTATATGGTCAGATGCGTATGGTGATCGCCGATATGACTATCGAAGAATTAAATTCTGACCGGGATAAGTTCCTGGCTAAAGTGAAAGATAATATTGATACTGAACTTCGCAAATTCGGTTTGTATCTGATGAACATCAACATCAGTGATATTCGCGACGCTGCCAACTACATTGTCAACTTAGGTAAGGAAGCTGAAAGTAAAGCACTGAACGAGGCACAGGCTAACATCGAAGAACAGGAAAAGCTGGGTGCTATCAAAATTGCCAATCAAATAAAGGAGCGTGAAACGAAAGTAGCAGAAACCCGCAAAGATCAGGATATTGCTATTGCAGAAACCAAAAAACTACAGGAAATCTCCGTTGCAAATGCAGATAAGGACAGAATCTCACAAGTAGCCATTGCCAATGCAGAAAAAGAATCACAAGTAGCAAAGGCTGAAGCCGAAAAGAATATCCGTATCGAGCAGGCAAATACAGAAAAAGAAAGCCGTGTTGCCGAACTAAACTCGGATATGGAAATCAAACAGGCGGAAGCTGCCAAGAAAGCTGCTATCGGACGAAATGACGCACAGAAAGAGGTAGCACTCTCCAATGCAGAACTAGCTGTAACACAAGCTAATGCCGATAAGCAAGCAGGTGAAGCTGCCGCAAAATCGGAAGCTGCCGTACAAACTGCACGCGAAATTGCGCAAAAGGAAGTGGAAGAAGCTAAGGCACGGAAAGTGGAATCTTCATTGAAGGCTGAAAAAATTGTTCCTGCGGAAATCGCCAGACAGGAAGCTATCCTGCAAGCAAATGCCATCGCTGAAAAGATTACCCGCGAAGCGGAAGCACGCGCAAAGGCTACTTTAGCACAAGCCGAAGCGGAAGCAAAAGCTATCCAATTGAAACTGGAAGCAGAAGCGGAAGGTAAGAAGAAATCATTACTTGCGGAAGCAGAAGGTTTCGAAGCAATGGTAAGAGCAGCTGAATCGAATCCAGCTATCGCTATCCAATATAAGATGGTAGACCAGTGGAAGGAAATCGCCGGCGAACAGGTGAAGGCGTTCGAACACATGAACTTAGGAAATATCACTGTATTCGACGGAGGAAACGGTGGAACTAGCAATTTCCTGAACACATTAGTAAAGACAGTAGCTCCGAGCCTTGGCGTATTGGACAAGCTTCCTATCGGTGAAACAGTGAAGGGTATTATCAATCCGGAAAGCAAAACGGAGGAAAAGCCTGCAACAAAAGCTGACGAGAAAAAAGATAAGAAATAGTTGTAATCCAACATAATATACGCTGATGAGAAAAGCATGATTACTTGTTCTCATCAGCGTTTGTTTTTTTATATATAACTCGAATAAATCTTCTTTGAACATTCCGGATTTATTACGTTCTTTATGTTACATAAAATATGTAACACAAAATATGTAATAAGTCGTGAAGCCATATCGCTCATTCTTTGTATACAATTACAATAATCCCGGAATGTCGCGCCACTAGAAATGATTTTGCAAAATCATTTCTCATATTCTCATAATCCATAGAATAATTACCTGTAATTCAAAGCAATAGCACTATGAGAAATACTTTTCAAAAAGCTGTTTCTCATAGTATTTTGCCTGAAATGTCATAAAAAACCGGTATTTCTCATACTTTCATCATGCATTTCTCATACCGGGACTGCTATATAATACCTACATAATAAATGTCAACCCAACCCGAAGATAAGAAAAAAGGCAGTCAACTATTATCAGGGTATTACAGTCCCCGGTAGTCCCATATATTATGGGAAAAGATTCCCTAGCTGGAGGGAATTTATTCCCTTGTTTTGCGGGAATAAATTCCCATAATATAAAAGAATACTTTCCCACAATATGTGGGACTACCAGAACTAACGGATATACTTACCCAAGATCATAGTATTCTATATATTCGTCAAATTGAGGCGTTTCTGTAACTCCCCGCCTGCGGAAAAGTCCCTGTATGTATTCCTGCTCCTTCGGTTTAATCAGCCGCTCCTTGTTGCAACAACGGTAATAGATCGTTTTGCCGAAGTAGGCTATCATCTGTCGTTTGATAACGGTGGCATCAGCAAGCGGCACCCGATCCAGCAAATGTTTCATACCCCGTGCAAACAACACCGGCTTTTCATCAATAAAGTAAGTGCAGTCTCCACCATCGGAAGTGACATGTTCGGGATTAATAACCATTACAGCAGCCCGCTCTTTCGGCATTCGGAGAGTTACTTGCCGCCGCAAACATTTGTCCGCACGCAAACAATGTCCATTCAAGCAATGAGCGAAGCTAACGGGCATAAAATTGTAATCGAAATCTGTTTTCATGTGTGTTATGTTTAGTGGGAAAGTGGCCTATTTTTATAAACCGCTACAAATGTATGAAAATAGCTGGAGGACAGGAAATAAATACACTATTTACTTCAACATATCGATAAAATCTTTATATTTGCCTCCAACGTCAACACAGGAACTTATAAGACTATATCTCTCCTGCAAAACTATAAAACAAAATAATCATGAAAACAAAACATTTACTTGGAGCACTACTGTCATTCCTCTGTACAATTATCTTTTTTAGCTGTGGCAATAATAATGAAGAAAAGATATATCCTTTATCCTTTGAAAAAGAGTATTACGAACAACCTTTATTAAGAGCAACAGATATTACCATTAGAGGTGGAAACAGAGACTATACTGTGACTGTAGAAGAAACTGATATTTTAAGCATCGATGTAGATTTATCCAGCTCAATAGGAATGGGAAGTTTAAAAGTTACCCCCAAAAAGAAAGGAGAAACAAAGGTGAAAGTAAAAGATAATATCACCAACGAAATAGTTGAATTAAAAATTAAAATTATAGACAGTTATTTGGCATACGCAATAAAAGAAAGTAATCATCCGGCACTGTCCAATGGCACTGTGGTCTATTTGATTAACAATGAATCTAAAGATTGCTATTTCTTCCGATATAGCGACTCCAAAAACGAACTATCCCAAAATCCGATAGCCAAAGGAACATACGATTTTTCAGTCAAATTAGAAAATGGTTTCGGCAACTCATCTCCTACATACGCCATACCTTATTTAACATTAAATTATGCATCTGACGAACAAGGAAATTTCACGGATGCATCAACCCCTCCCACCCCTCACAAATTAAGATTTGAACTATTGATGGAGTTACAAGTGTAAATGCAGTTATCAATCTTATACAAAGATATTTAAAGGTAGATTGGGAGCAACTGATTAACAAGGCTCTTACTAGAAGTGACTATTTGATAATACCAACGCTGAAGACAACAATAGATAACACGGACTATACCATTATAGGCACTCTTGATACCCATCCGGAAATACCGGAAAATATTTTAGAGTGACCCGTAAAAGATATGAGGCGGAAAATAATGCAAAGCATAGAATGTATGAAAAAATAGCGTATATTTGCGGGCAAAAAATACAAAATGACTACTTACAAGCTTCGCATATTACCGCTATTTTTACTTGTTATTGGGCTTACAACGCTTACTTCAAGCTGCAAAAAGAAAGACATGTCACTGAAATTGAACAAGCCGCACAATATTCGTGGCGTTGTCAGTTACAAACGTTCTTTCCCTGATTTGAACGATGCACATCTGGAAGTCGCTAAAAAGATAGGTATTAGCCCGCTGGCAGACCGAGAGGAAGCGGAAGCAATGAAAGAAAAGTTGACTCATATCACTGATAATGAATTTTATGCAGTGGATTCATTGACACATTCCATTCCCTACCTCGTTCCACGTGCCAGCGCATTGCTCGATACAATCGGCTCCAACTTTCTCGATTCATTGGCTGCCAAAGGGCTGAATCCCAATCAGGTAATCATCACCTCCGTACTACGTACTGAAAACGATGTGAAACGTCTCCGCCGTCGCAATGGAAATGCCTCCGCCAACTCGGCACATTGTTTCGGGGCTACTTTTGATGTTAGTTGGAAACGTTTTAAGAAAGTGGAAGATAAAGACGGTCGCCCTATGCAGGACGTGAGTGCCGACACACTGAAACTTGTTCTATCCGAAGTTTTAAGAGATCTACGACAAGCTGAAAAATGCTATATCAAATACGAACTGAAGCAAGGTTGTTTCCATATTACTGCCCGATGAACGGAAGATGAATGTAAATTGCAGTAAAATTCACCTCCAAACAATCAGAGAATCCAAAACGTTTCATTAAATTTGCAGAAATTTTTCTTTAATACAACTTAATGATAGAGAAGCTGATTGTTCTTGAGGACATTGATCCGGTTATTTTTTACGGCGTAAACAACGCCAACATACAGTTAATTAAAGCTTTATATCCAAAGCTACGCATAGTTGCCCGAGGCAATGTCATCAAAGTGCTGGGCGACGAGGAAGAAATGTGTGCTTTCGAAGAAAATATCACCAAACTTGAAAAGTACTGCGCCGAATATAATTCACTGAAAGAAGAAGTTATCATTGACATTATAAAAGGAAATGCGCCGCAAGCGGAACAGACAGGAAACGTGATTGTGTTCAGTGTCACAGGAAAACCTATCATCCCCCGAAGTGAAAACCAGTTGAAACTGGTAGAAGGATTCGCCAAGAATGATATGGTATTTGCCATCGGTCCGGCAGGTTCGGGAAAGACATACACCGCTATCGCCCTCGCCGTACGTGCATTGAAGAATAAAGAAATCAAAAAAATCATCCTTAGCCGCCCCGCCGTAGAAGCCGGAGAAAAGCTCGGTTTCCTGCCCGGCGACATGAAAGATAAGATCGACCCATACCTGCAACCTTTATACGATGCCCTGCAAGATATGATACCTGCTGCCAAGTTAAAGGAATACATGGAATTGAACATTATCCAGATTGCCCCGTTAGCCTTTATGCGCGGACGCACGCTGAATGATGCGGTCGTCATTTTGGACGAAGCCCAGAATACTACCACACAGCAAATCAAAATGTTCCTCACCCGTATGGGTATGAACACCAAAATGATTGTGACGGGAGACATGACACAGATTGACCTCCCCGCTTCACAAACATCGGGATTGGTGCAAGCTCTCCGCATCTTAAAGGGAGTGAAAGGTATCAGTTTTGTTGAACTGAATAAAAAAGATATCGTACGCCATAAACTGGTGGAACGTATCGTGGATGCTTACGAAAAATTCGACAAAGAAGCGAAAGCCGAACGGGAGAAACGGAAAAACGAACAACTGGTTATCAACGGCGAACGTCCGGTGAAACTGGCCAAAGACTAATCGTCTTTAGATTCGGAGTCCTATTGCGACTTGTTATTTGTAACTTGTAATTTGTAATTATAATAAAGACAATGAAAGCATTAACAAAAACAGATTTCAACTTTCCGGGACAGAAAAGCGTGTACCACGGAAAAGTGCGCGATGTGTACAACATCAACGGCAAAAAACTCGTCATGGTAGCAACCGACCGTATTTCGGCTTTTGACGTAGTACTGCCTGAAGGTATTCCTTACAAAGGACAAATGCTGAACCAGATTGCAGCTAAATTCCTCGATGCCACTACTGACATCTGTCCGAACTGGAAAATGGCTACTCCGGACCCAATGGTAACGGTAGGCGTATTGTGTGAAGGTTTTCCGGTAGAAATGATTGTACGCGGTTACCTGTGTGGTAGCGCATGGCGTACTTACAAAAGCGGCGTACGCGAAATTTGCGGCGTGAAGTTGCCGGACGGAATGCGCGAAAACCAGAAATTCCCGGAACCCATCGTTACTCCGACTACGAAAGCTGAAATGGGATTGCACGACGAAGACATCTCTAAAGAAGAAATCCTAAAACAAGGACTGGCTACTCCGGAAGAGTATGAAATTCTCGAAAAATATACATTAGCCCTTTTCAAACGCGGTACTGAAATCGCAGCAGAGCGCGGACTGATCCTCGTAGATACAAAATACGAATTCGGTAAGCACAATGGCACTATCTACCTGATGGACGAAATCCACACTCCGGATTCAAGCCGCTATTTCTACTCTGAAGGTTATCAGGAACGTTTCGAAAAAGGCGAACCGCAGAAACAACTTTCTAAAGAATTCGTTCGCGAATGGTTGATGGAAAACGGCTTCCAAGGCAAAGACGGTCAGAAAGTACCGGAAATGACTCCGGCTATCGTACAAAGTATCAGTGACCGCTACATCGAATTGTTCGAAAACATCACCGGTGAGAAATTCGTGAAAGAAGATACTAGCAATATCGCTGAACGTATATTCAAAAACGTCGAAACTTTTTTGAACAGCTGATAAGCGATAAATGACAGATAATAAATGATAGTTGATAGATGATAAATGATAGTTAATATGCAGCTTATCGCATATAACTATTAACTCTGTCATCTTCCAACTATCATTTATCAACTATCTTCTTCAACTATCAACTATCATTTATCAACTATCAACTAAAAAATGGATTACCCGCAACAACATATCAAGCCTTACGACGAAGAAGGAAAAAAGACCGAGCAAGTGGAACGTATGTTCGACAACATCGCACATGCCTACGACAAGCTGAACCATACCTTATCTTTAGGTATCGACCGCAGCTGGCGCAAAAAAGCTATTGCCTGGTTACACCCTTTTCAACCGCAGCGAATGATGGATGTAGCGACCGGTACAGGGGATTTTGCCATCCTCGCCTGCCGCAAACTGCAACCTGCCGAACTAATCGGCACGGACATCTCGGAAGGTATGATGAATGTGGGACGTGAAAAAGTAAAAAAGGAAGGACTGTCGGATAAAATATCTTTTGCCCGGGAGGACTGCACTTCACTCTCTTTTGCCGACAATGATTTTGACGCTATTACTGTAGCTTTCGGTATCCGCAACTTCGAAGACCTCGACAAAGGGCTCTCCGAGATGTGCCGCGTACTGAAACCGGGCGGTCATCTTGTTATTCTGGAACTTACCACTCCGGACCGCTTCCCGATGAAACAACTGTTTTCCATCTACTCTAAAGTCGTCATTCCATTATTGGGTAAGCTTCTATCCAAAGATAACAGTGCCTACCGCTATCTGCCGGACACCATCAAAGTATTTCCTCAAGGGGAAGTCATGAAAGGAGTCATCGCCCGAGCCGGTTTTAGCGAAGTCAACTTCAAACGGCTGACCTTTGGTATCTGCACTCTTTATACCGCAACCAAATAACCTAATAATGTAACCTTATGAAAACAACAAAATCAATTGGACTATTTCTACTCTGCATTTTTTGTTGTATCAATTTCACCTCTTGTGATCCGGCAAACAATGGAGGAGATGACCTAATATGGGATTTTGCTCCCATAGTTCTTTACATTTCAGTACAGGATGCTCAAGGCAATGACTTACTGAATCCACTCACCAAAGGCTCTATCGCCAATCAAGGAATAAAAGCGATCTACAAAGGGGAGACTTACGAAAAAGATGCTCCGCTAAACGAACGCACCAGAGCTTATATGGCCTATTTCACAGGTCTGCAAACAGGAGTAAGCAAAGACGGAAAATATTATCTGACTTTCGGGGAATTCAATGGCGATCATACATTCGATAATGAGAAAGTAGAAATAGACTGGAATGACGGAAAAGAACCATCTGTCATCACTTTTTCCAGTAAACTGACCTGGAAATCAAAGAAAGAACCCGTATTCGACCGGAAATTCTGCCTGAACGGACAAGAAATTGACCAGAAACAAGGTTTAGTAATTACCAGCCCCCCCTCTCAATCTGAACAGAAATTCGATATCGTTGCCGTAGAATATGGCATAGATGTAGAAACGGACGAAATTAAAGAAAAAATAAAAGCCGATTTAGAGAGTAAATCTCCCTATACCAATGGAGAATCATACAGTATATCTATTCAGGAAAAGAACTCCGGTACATATACATTACTCAATTCTGATGGCTTTCCTATAACAAAAAAGGAATTCGCAATCGAAGAAGCAGAAGCTCATGGTATGTATGGAATAACGACTGAAATAGCCAAAACTTGCAGACTTATTCCTCCTGACGACCAAATATACAACCATATAAAATTGAAATTAGGCATTGACGGCGAGAAGTCATCTAACACTTTCAATATCTTTATCGGCCGCCCTTATAATTTCTGGATATACGAAGATTTGACGGAATACTATAAAGACAAATACCCTGACGGTAAAGTAAAAGAAATAGTACGTCTTCTAAAAAGTAAACCCAATAACCCAACTAAGCAATAAATGATTATGGAAAAATATGGTTTAATCGGCTACCCTCTGCGACATTCTTTTTCTATCGGATACTTTAATGAGAAATTCAAATCCGAAGGTATCAATGCAGAGTATGTGAATTTTGAAATTCCCAGCATTAATAACTTCATGGAAGTTATCGAAGAGAATCCCAATTTATGCGGGCTTAATGTGACTATCCCCTACAAAGAACAAGTGATTCCTTTTTTGGATGAACTCGACCGTGATACCGCAAAGATAGGTGCTGTGAATGTCATTAAAATCATCCGCCAGCAGAAAGGGAAAGTCAAACTGGTTGGCTACAACTCCGACATCATCGGATTTACTCAATCCATTCAACCTTTATTGCAGCCTCATCACCAAAAAGCATTGATTCTGGGTACCGGCGGAGCTTCCAAAGCCGTCTACCACGGGCTGAAAAACCTGGGTATTGAAAGTATATTCGTATCACGCACCCACAAAGCCGATGATATGCTGACTTATGAGGAACTGACTCCCGAAATTATGGCAGAATATACAATCATCGTCAACTGTACTCCCGTAGGTATGTTTCCTAAGGTAGATTTCTGCCCTAATATTCCTTATGAGCTACTGACTCCAAACCATTTGCTCTATGATTTGTTATATAATCCGAATGTTACGCTGTTCATGAAAAAAGGAGAAGCACAAGGGGCTGTTGTTAAAAACGGTCTGGAAATGCTGCTGCTCCAGGCATTTGCCGCATGGGAGATATGGCATAAATAAGGATTAGAGAGAGTTTTTATGAGGAGAAAAGTTGTATATAGCATCATTATTATCATGCTGGCATTGACCGGCTGCACCATCGGAGGAAGTTTTTATATGTTAAACTTTTCATTGACTCCGAATGCCAAGATTTTGTCTAAAGATGCTGACTCTTATCCCTTCATGTATAGAAACTACCCTTTCCTACGTCCATGGGTGGACAGCCTGAAACAAGTGGATGCACTGAAAGATACATTCATCATCAATCCGCACGGAATACAACTTCATGCGTATTATGTTGCTGCTCCCCAACCCACCAGTAAGACAGCAGTCATTGTGCATGGACATACAGATAATGCTATCCGTATGTTTATGATTGGTTATCTGTATAATCGAGATTTAGGATATAACATATTACTTCCCGACCTGCAACATCAGGGAGAAAGTGAAGGCCCAGCCATCCAGATGGGATGGAAAGACCGTTGGGACGTATTGCAATGGATGAACATTGCCAATGAGATTTTCGGAGATAGTACACAAATGGTTGTACACGGCATTTCAATGGGAGGTGCGACAACCATGATGGTGTCCGGTGAGGAACAGAAACCATTTGTTAAATGCTTTGTGGAAGATTGCGGCTACACCAGTGTATGGGACGAATTCTCACATGAGCTTAAAGCTAGTTTCCACCTTCCCCCTTTTCCACTCATGTATACCACAAGCTGGCTTTGCGAGAAGAAATATGGATGGAATTTTAAAGAGGCTTCCTCACTGAAACAAGTAGCCAAATCACAGCTTCCGATGCTGTTTATTCATGGGGATAAAGATACGTATGTACCCACCTGGATGGCATATTCGCTCTACGAAGCCAAACCGGAACCCAAAGAACTATGGATTGTGCCGGGAGCGGCTCATGCTGTTTCATACAAAGAGAATAAACAGGAGTACACCGACCGAGTCCGTGCATTCGTCGGGCGATACATTCATTAAACCTATTATAACAAGGAGTTTTAGATTCATAACAGAAAAAGTTTCTATATTTGCAAACGTAAAATAATCGTTATGAAATCAATATTGACTTTTATACTAGCAACTTTTCTTCTGTTCCCACTACAAGCTCAAGAGAAAGTATACACGGTGGACAACCTCCCGAAAGTTCACCTGCAAAACAAAATGCAATATGTTTGCAACCCGGCCGGCATACTTTCACAGGCAGCTTGTGACAGTATAGACTCCATGCTTTATGCCTTGGAACAACAAACAGGAATTGAAACGGTGGTTGCCGTAGTTCCATCAATCGGAGAAGAAGATTGTTTCAACTTCTGCCATCAGTTACTTAATAAATGGGGTGTAGGGAAGAAAGATAAAAATAACGGATTGGTTATTTTGTTGGTTACGGATCAACGTTGTATCCAGTTTTATACCGGTTATGGTTTGGAAGGAGTGCTCCCCGATGCGATCTGTAAAAGGATTCAAACCAGATATATGATTTCTTACCTGAAAGACGGAAATTGGGATGCCGGAATGGTGGCCGGCCTAAAAGCGACTTGTCAGCGGCTTGACGGTTCTATGGAAAATGATGCTCTCTCCGATTCGAACAGCGGTGGTTCTTTTGATTTTGTTCTTGCCATTCTTTGTTTTATTGCTATTGGCGGAGGTCTTGCTTTCTTTTCGGCACGCAAACAAAGCCGTTGTCCGAATTGTGGTAAACATCAATTACAGAGAAGCGGAAGTGCTGTCGTATCCCGGATTAACGGGGTGAAAACCGAGGATGTTACCTATACATGTAGAAACTGCGGACATACCATCATACGTCGCCAACAAAGTTATGATAATGATTACCACCACCGGGGAGGTGGCGGAGGTGGTCCATTTATTGGAGGCTTCGGCGGAGGTAGTTTCGGAGGCGGAGGCGGTTTCGGTGGAGGCAGCTTTGGCGGAGGAATGGGCGGTGGCGGCGGTGCCGGTTCTCGTTTCTAAAGAAAATAAGTAGAAAACAAATTATCAAATTCAATAAAAACAAGAAACATGAAGAAGTCAATTATTATCATCTTAGCCGTTGTGGCTATCCTTGTCATATGGGCAGTAAGTGTATATAACGGTCTGGTTACTATGGACGAGAATGTTACCGGCAAATGGGCAAATGTAGAAACTCAATACCAACGTCGTGCCGACTTGATTCCTAATCTGGTAAACACAGTGAAAGGATATGCGACACATGAGAAGGAAACATTAGAGGGAGTTGTTGCCGCACGTAGCCAGGCAACTCAAATAAAAGTGGACGCTGCCGATCTGACACCGGAAAAGTTAGCGCAATATCAAAAGGCACAAGGTGCTGTAACATCAGCACTGGGCAAGTTATTAGCTATTACCGAGAATTATCCGGACTTAAAAGCTAATCAAAACTTCCTGGAATTACAGGCTCAACTGGAAGGAACTGAAAACCGTATCAATGTAGCACGCAAAAATTTCAATGATGCTGCACAGGCTTATAACACCAATATCCGCCGTTTCCCAAAGAATATCTTTGCAGGAATGTTCGGCTTTGATAAGAAAGCATATTTTGAAGCAGAAGAAGGAAGTGAGAAGGCTCCAACAGTAGAATTCTAAAAAACTTCTCAACATAAAAAACGTTGCCTGAAAAGTTTGAGTATTAAAGAAAATACATAAAACTTTTCAGGCAATATTTTTAGGTCAGTCCCTCTACACGAGAGAAACTATAGAACGTCTAAACGCTACTTATTCCACAGTCAGGATTTCATTATCTTGCCAGTCAATTGTTCCACTTGCTCCATTCTGGTCAGTCCATCCTTTGGTTTGTCCAAGCCAAGAGTTATTATCCAGAATATCTTTGGAAAGTCCCAAAACATAGTAATTAGTGTTCCAACCGATCTTAATCCATTCATTGTTATTATTCTTATCCGGTTGTGTGTTAGGCTCACCATATTGGAAATTGGCTTCCCAAAAATCGGCTACTTTCTTGAGTTGATTTTGGAAATCAGCAGATTCCGGATCAGCAAAGATATTCTTACGAAGATCAGCCAACACGTCTCTGCTGGCCGGTGTATAGCCATCCTTAACGTCTACATATTTAGCAGTTCGGTATTTCTCGGTCAATGGAGTCACCCCTAAGAAGGAACAAGTATTTGTAGAACTTAACTCCATTGTTCCGCCCTGTCCGCCATCATAAAGCATCCAGCGCCAAATATCCCAATACCTTTTTCCCTCATAAGCCAGCTCAACCTGACGTTCCCGCAAACATGCGGCAAGAGCTGACGCACGGTCTGTTACGTAAGTATCCAACCCATAATTATTATCCGCTGGGATACCGACACGTGCACGTAACTTTCCAATAGCCTGTTTACATAAATCAATCTGGTTAGTAGCCGCATAGCATTCTGCCAAATTTAATTGCAGTTCTGCATAGCGATAATCATAAATATGCACGCCTGAAGCTTCATAGTTATTATCCGAAGCCGTAGTAAGCCCACTCATCTTGCGAACAAATACCGGACTGGAAATATTTACACCTTCACTATAGGCAAACCCGCTAGTAGTCGATGTCGTAGTTCTCCAACGATAAGCCCAAACTGTATCATTCGTTAAACTCTTATGTCCCCATTTCAAGCCATTGAAAGCAAATGTCTGATAGAAACGCGGATCACGATTTTCCATGAAACGCAAGCTTCCATCTTCCACTCTATGAGCAACATCGGGCAAAGTTCCGTCAGCCATTGGAAATACATCTATCAACTCAATAGGCACACCTTTTCCACCACTACCTCCTTGAGAACTCAAACGGATTGCTTTCTCCCAACGATTATTTTTATATCCCAGCGAAGAATTACTTTCTTTTGCCAACAATCTGACAACCAGCGTCTCTCTATTTGAATGTTCATTATCATCATCCGCAAGAATCTTACTCCAACTTGCCGCATCTGTCACACCATTCAGTCCGCTAGCAGTAATACCTGACATTGCATTCAAAGTAGCATTCAAGGCTTTCTGCCAGCGACCATTACCCGCATCATTCCATCCTTTATTAAATATAGGGCTGGCATAAAATAACAACACACGACTTTTGTATGCCAGTGCACCTCCACGCGTCAGCCGACCATAATCGTTTGTTCCCCATTCATCCGGCAGCAAAGTTGCCGCTTCAGTCAAATCTTTCACAATCTGTTCTACACACTGTGTCACAGAAGCTCTCGGCAGCCCTGCATCCGTAGCCTCTGCATTCAATACTGTCGTCACAATAGGCACACAACCATACATACGCACCAAATCGAACAATTGCATAGCACGTAAAAAAAGTGCTTGGCCTTTAGCTTTGTCTTTTGTCTCCTGCGAAACAGAAGAGGCATCTATATCACGAAGAAGAATATTGCAGTTACGAATACGTGTATAAGCATTATTTGTAACGCTTGATCCTAACGCCTTACCGAAATAACTGGCAAACAACGGGTCATAGCTTTTGCCACTAGAAGCATCTGTTTGTGTTTTAATATCATCAATCGTTGAATACCGAGTACTCGGGTCAATCCGGCTGGTAGAAGTAATTCCCCACATTTCATCAGTAAATTCATTAAAATCCTGGGCGTATGAGGCGTGTAATCCCAGATATTGAGAGGTAGGAGAAGTGTAATTCTCAAAACAATTCTGATATAAACCTGCCAAATACCAGGTTATTTTAGTTTCTGAATCAAAATCATCATAAGCTCCATAATTATTCATATCCAAAAATGAATCGCTACAGCCAGACATGAACATACCCAAAGCTAAAGTTCCTGCATATAAAAAATTTCTCTTTTTCATCATTGATACAACTATTAAAATGTAACATTAACACCTAACGACCAGGTTCTCAAAGTAGGATATTCTGTAGAAGAACTATCATACATATTACGATAATGATTCGGATAAGGATTATACAAATCCCACAAATTATTACCGGTCAGATTCAGACGGACAGCCGACATCTTCAACGGTGCAATCCATTTCTTAGGAAGTGTATAGCTGACAGACAGATTGCGTATATAACAACGGAACGTACTAATCATCCATAAATCTGAATTGGCAAGGGCTGAACTGGAGATTAACGATTCTACTCCTAAATTGGGATATTTACCATTCGGATTGTAAACTTCATCAAACATATCTCCCCAGAATGAATCCGGTGCCCAAATCATTGTACTCTTACTTCCTCCCATAGAAGCACGGTCTATAAAACGTACGCCTCCCCATGAAGTCGAAATGCTGGCACTAATAGCAAGACCTTTCCAGCTAGCGCCCAATCGGGTTGACACATTGTAGGTTTTATTCTTTTCACACAATTTTCCATAATCCTGTTCAAGAACGATCTGTCCATTAGGTCCCTGCTGCACACCATTAACCATTTCACCACCCAAATCTTGATAAGCAACCATCCCTGGACGTAAATCATCTTTACTCGTTTTATCCAAATATTTAGTTTGTCCACCTGTAGGAGTCCAGGATTCCAGATAATTCCAATAATTATTGATGTCTTCCTGCGTACGCAAAATACCATCACCTCCGGAAGTATTCTTCCACACTTTAAATCCCCACACAGGCAGGTAAGTAGACATTCCTTCCTCCCAGCTTGAGCTGCATGGATATTTGTTATATCGTAAACCCGGAACCCATTCTCTGACTCTACTGCCACTCAGGCCGAAATCCATACCGATATTATAGTTTACCTGTCCGATCTTGTCACGCCAAGTCAAAGACAATTCACCGCCGTAAGTATCAACCCGGCCAAAATTTTCTTCTGCATACGAGCCACCTGCATAAACAGGAATACCTGGCTGACTAGCCATATACTGATTCAGAATGTTATCATTAATGTCATAGTAGAAATCAAAGACTGCGCTTAACCGACCATCAAAGAAACGAGTATCAAAACCCAGATTGAACTTATCTGAAACATCCCATTTTACATTACGGTTCGGAGATGCCTGCGGTATCAGACTAGTACCCGGTTTTCCACTTTCAGCACCAAACTGCATACCTTTCAAATCCATTTTATATTGTTCTTTCCACTTCCACATTTTAATATTATCACGTCCTGTACGCCCCCAAGACACACGAACTTTCATAAATTCAAACCAAGGCAATGAACGTTTGAACCATGACTCTTCGGACATGATCCATCCGGCAGAAATACCCGGAAAAAAACCCCAATAATTTTCAGGAGCAAACTTTGTCGAAGCATCCGAACGGAAAATAAACTGTAACATATAACGGTCCGCATACGAATATGCTACACGCCCCAAATAAGAAAGTGAACCTGATTCACCTTTTGATGTCACTGTATTATCTGAAGTCAAAGCCGATTTGCCATCCTGCCCCACGATGGAAGGTCCACCAACTCCCAGATAAGTATCAGATATATCATGTGCCAAATCAGCATACTCAATATCACGGGAATCATAGAATGATTCGTAACGTTCAACAGAAGCCATAGCAGAAATAGAATGTTTGCCGAATGTACGGTCATAGTTCACATAGAAGTTCATCTGCCGTCTTTCCGCTTGCTTATCTTTAAATGACAAGGTACTGTTTTTATCAAAAATAGCTTTTGTAAAAGAACTGTTAGGAATGGTATAGACCAGATGTTGATCAGAAGCCATTCTGGTGTTTACATAAGCCAACTCATAAGGAAAACTTGCCTGTTCAGTGGCTTCGCTCGAATGTGAAGATGAATAAGTGGCACGAAGAGACAAACCTTTCACAAAAGGCACCTCATAAGTCAATGAGATATCAGCGTTCCAGCTATTAGTCCTTTCTTTACTAAAGGAACCGCTATTGTTTAAAGCAAAATAGTTCCAGGAGGTCACGTAATCACGATTGAAGTTGGGGTTATTATAAGTGTTCTCTATCGGTCCCAACCAATATTCCTGTTCTTCTCCGTTTTCATTGGGTAATGTTACACTCCAAGGCATATGATTAGGCATGTGGTGTAATGCGCTATAGTCAGACTTTTCAGTACTTCCTCCCATACCGTACAGTTTGAAACGTGCTCCTTTAGTATATATCTGATCAGACTTACCTTCGTTACCGGCAACGGTAGCAGACAACTTAATATCATTTGTCAAACGTACATCCACACCAGCACGATAAGTATAGCGCTTATAACTTTGATTTCCCAGATTCGCTCCCTGGTCAAAATAAGTAGCTCCTGCATAGTAAGTAGCACGTTCACTACCGCCACTCACATTCAACGTATGTGTCTGCTGGAAAGCGGATTTCCACCCAGCTTTATCCAACCAGTCATAATTCAAGTTATCCATCTCGGCCAACTCCATATCACTATAAAGCACATCAAAATCATCATAACCACTAGCTTTGTTAGAGCCTATTGCCAAAGAATTATAGAAACGTCCATAATCGGAACCTTTCAAAACCTTGGAATGACTAACCGCATCATTTACGGCGAATTTACCGGAATAAGAAATCAGGGGAACACCTTTTTTTCCTCTTTTAGTCTTCACCAGAATAGCTCCATTAGCTGCACGCGAACCGTAAATAGCTGCACTCGCATCACGCAACACCGTAATGCTCTCCACTTCTGAAGGATCCAGCATATTAAATTGTTCCATACTTGGCTGACCGTTAGTACCCAACTGAATCACATCATCAATAATTATCAATGGTGTAGAATTTCCTCCATCTTTAGAAATGCCTGTAAAAGTTCGATTCTGACGAATATAGACTTCATTGGCATTTGTACCCGGACGGCTGGAGCCTAGTTCTACTGTCAGGCCATTAACCATTCCCTGTAATGCTTCTGAAAGATTAGACACCGGAAGGTCTTCCAACTCTGAAGCCGAAATTGTTGATACAGAACCTGTAATATTTTTCTGTTTCATGCTACCATAGCCAACCACAACTACCTCATCAAGTTTTTGACTATCTTCCTGAAGAACAATATGCAAGGTATTAGCTTTGGGGGTAATAACTTGAGTTACAAAACCAATATAAGAAATAACCACTTTCTTACCTTCCGGTACATTTAACGAGAAATGACCATCTATATCAGTAACAGTACCTGCCGAAGAATCTTGCAATCTTATGGTAGCACCAATGATTGCCTGCCCACTTTCGTCCAATATCTGCCCCGTTACTTTTCGGGTCTGTGCGTTAACAGACAGTGCAAATGCAATAAAGCATAACAATACACCTATCTTTTTAACGAATAAGGAACTTATTAACTTCATAAATATAACGTGTTTATCCATATTATTTTTGTTATTTGATGTGTGTCGATTGCGAACTATTGTCTCCATTTTAAAGCCCCTACACTAGAACAACCAGAGAATAATTCGTTCAGCTTGAAATTGTTATTGCCAGGATCGGTAAACAAACTGATCGTCGACATTTTGGAGTCAACCAACCCAAGACTTCCCTTACTGGAAGAATGGTCGTTTGACTGGAAACTATTCACTGGGCTGAAACGATAAGTTCCGGTATAATCATCCTGTCCGCCCGAACCCAGTTCGTTAAACATTGGAAGATTGCCATTAACTTTCATAGAGCCACCAAAAACGCAATTCTCAATATTGACAGCAATACTCGCATCCACCCGGAATAAAAATGAGTTTTCCATTGGAGCATAACAGAAAGTGGTGTTTGTAATCGAAATATTCTTACCGCTGTCACTATTTCGAAGATCAGCAATGCCACAAATATTGGTTATGGTACAATTGTCAAAAGAAACATTGTTTATATAATTACCTTTTTTACCATCCGTCGATACTATACCTTGATTACCAATCGCATTTATCGTACATTCTTGAAATGAAATAGCTTCAACATTTCCACCAGTGCTCTTTGAACGAACGATAGCACGGAAATTTTCAATATAACAATTAGAAAAATCAATCTTATTAATCAAGAAATTAGTCGTTTCCGGACAAATCACCTGTTTACCACTTAAACTGTTATTGGTAGCTTCATCTAATGATTTCGATGCTTTAAGATTAATACGTTTGAAAGTTACTTTATCTATTGCCCCACCTTCTACTACACGGAAAGCGTTCTCAAAGCTAAAGGTACAATAATCCTCCAAAGTTTGTGGCGTCACAAAGTTGACAGAATGTGCAAACTCTGCTACCACTTCACCGCTATTCACCACAAATGTTTTTCCTGCAGGAAGCAGAAAAGTCGTTCCTTCCTCCAAAGAGTTCCAATCCAGTTTATTGAAATAGTCCGGATCAAACGCTTCATTACGTAAATCTACCCGGTTCGCCGTACCATAATCCGCATCCAGATTTTCGGTAGCTTCTGTTTTCACCTCTACGCGCGCCTGATATGTATCAGAGGTCTGTTCTTCACCTGAATAAAGGCTAACCCGATAAGCTGTTTCAGGAGAAAGTCCATCAATCACCTTAGAACCAGACAGATACTCTTCTGCAGAAACAGGATACACTTTCATTGTTTGTGTAGATACTTCTTCCGTTCCCATCGGAACAGCGGTCAAAGCTGTGATAACAACCGTATCATTAGGTATCCATGCGACAAGGGCTTTTGTATCTATAGCACGGGATTCTTTCAATTCAATAGACAACGGGCGATAAAGAATACCTGTTACTTCCGTCTCCCAATAACCGGACAGTCTTCCATCACCAATACATTTTACCTTAAATTTGTAGTTTTCCTCCCAATCTAAATCTATCACACAGGAAGATTGACTGGCAGGTACTATTTCTGTTTTATAAAGCTCCTCCCCTTTATCGGTCACTTTATAAACCTCAATTACATACTCAGTTGCTCCTTCTACCGTTTTCCAACTTAAATAGGCCTTGTTTTGTACAACCTCCATAGTAGCAACCGGACGCAACAATACTTTTGAACTCGAATCATCATTATCCGAACAGCCTGTCAGTAATGCTGAAAAACAACTCAAAAGGAGTCCTACCGCCATCAGTTTCATTAAATTCATAGCATTTTATTTTAATATTAACATTCGATTGATTTACTTCTTAAAGTTGTACGAGATGCTTTCATCCACCAGACTATTGAGATATACTTCCAAAGCAGTATACCCAACATCCGTAGTTTTATTACGGTCTTCAGGATTATTCGGGTCCAATCCTACTTTCTTTTCCCAAGCATCATCCATGCCGTCTTTATCCGCATCAGTAATGGCTCCTGAGGTTTTATAGGTCAAACCTCCAAAACCTTCGGCTTCATCAGGACTATTAATTATCCCAGGAATAGAACCGCTAGTTTCATTTCCTGCTCCCGTGTAAGTACAACTGCCGTTCTTCACTTCCTTCATAATACGCTCATCGACCTTGTCACGTGGAAAAGCACCGGCTCCATTTTGTCCAATTACCGACTGGAAAGCCTGTTCTGCAGATTCATATTTTTCAGATAACGTATATGTTTCCCAATCAAACCAATATTGTTCGTAGTTATCTCTTCCAGAGGCTACAATAAAAGAAGGAGCTTTCATTTCATCGAAACTATAAGGATAGCTTCCATCTGTATATACCCCTTTCCAATTATCAGAAGTCAGTTCTGAATTACCTTCCATCACATTACCACTAAAATACCATTTAGAGACAGCACGTAAAGGTGCTTTTTCCTGATCACGCGCACTCGACTGACGGAAAAATTTCAGATCTTTCACCCGGCCCGTTGTAGCAGGTCCAGGTTTATAATAATTATTCACGAAATTACATGCCCATCCATGATGTTCCGGATCTTGTGATTCATCCATCCCACCGTAAGTTGCCATCTGACTTCCCCAGTTATAATTCACATTATTGATGTATTCCATATATACATTAATATCTTGTCCGGGATCTTTTCCACGTGCACCATTCATCAACGGAGTACGGCTATTACAGTGAGCAAATAGATTATGATGGTAAGTAGATGAAGTTCCTCCCCATGCACCTCCATAAGCACGGGAACCTTTCTTATTAACTGAATAATAAAGTCCTTCACTAGAAATACACCATTGTACTGTAGAGAAATGAGTATCAATAAAATCAGTATTCTCTTCACTAGCCCAACTAAACGAACAATGGTCAATTACAAAATTATTCGCATTCTCCACACGAAGACATGCTGCATTATGATCTTTTCCATTCGCATCTTTATCCCCTACACGAAAGCGCATATGGCGAATTATAAAATTCTCGGAACCTCCAAAGTTTACTTCATTTTTAATTACACAAATGCCACCTCCCGGAGCCGTCTGTCCAGCTATTGTAAAATTCTTAGCTTTACAACGTATATCTGATTTCAGTTCTATTTTACCGGAAATAGCAAAAACAACAGTCGTAGCTTCATTTTCAGAGCATTGCTTCAATGCCCACCGGAAAGACCCTTCCCCATCATCATCGGTATTAGTAACAATAACAACTTTGCCTCCACGTCCTCCTGTAGCATTTTTACCGAAACCTTCAGCAGTTGGAAAAGCTTTTAATACTTCCGGACCTTTTGCATAAGGCCCCGGTTCCATGTTAGTAAATCCTTTAATATCAGTACATGCTCCCAAACTCAAAGTGCAGCCAATTAGAAAAAGACTTTTAACTAAACAACGTTCCATTGTATTAGAAACACTCACATGCCTTGGTTTTAAAAACTCAAAAACACGCTCTGTACGCATACGTGTTTTCCATTTCTCAATAAATACATAATTTTTCATCCATTTTAATTTAAAGTTTATACAAATTACCATAGCTTTATGAGAGAGCTATATGATTATAATCGTTAATATGACACGATATAAATTATATTGTACTCACTTTTTCGTACTTAATTTCGCCTTTTAAATACTATTTTTCCTAAAAGAATATTCATTGCCACCTTCTATTTTCGCATAGATTATCCGTAATTATACAATAAGATATAAAATTACTTAACTACATAATCCAAGATTATCTGGTATTTTCAATACTACATAATGATAATTTCCTAACGAAAAGAATACGAAAACTATTTTGAGTAATGGCATTTCTATAAAGATAGTTGGCTGTACAAAAAAAAAGCAGTACTTTTGCAGCCGTATACAATATAATTCTATAACTCATGAGTAATCAACGATACATGATGCGTGGAGTAAGCGCATCAAAAGAAGATGTGCACAACGCCATCAAGAACATCGACAAAGGAATTTTTCCGAAAGCATTTTGCAAAATTATCCCCGATATATTGGGAGGTGACTCGGAATATTGCAACATTATGCACGCCGACGGTGCCGGAACCAAATCATCTCTTGCTTATATGTACTGGAAAGAAACGGGTGATTTGTCCGTTTGGAAAGGTATTGCACAGGATGCATTGATTATGAATATCGACGACCTGCTTTGTGTAGGTGCCGTAGACAATATTCTTGTCTCTTCTACCATTGGACGTAATAAACTGTTGATTCCCGGAGAAGTAATCTCCGCCATCATCAATGGAACAGATGAATTGCTGGCCGAACTCCGTGAAATGGGTGTAGGGGTATACGCAACCGGTGGTGAAACTGCTGATGTCGGCGACTTGGTTCGTACGATCATCGTTGACTCTACCGTAACTTGTCGCATGAAACGTTCAGACGTTATCGACAATGCCAATATTCGTCCGGGTGACGTGATCGTTGGTCTGGCTTCTTACGGACAAGCTACTTACGAAAAAGAATACAATGGCGGTATGGGCAGTAATGGTTTGACAAGTGCCCGTCACGATGTATTCGGAAAATATCTTGCTGAAAAATATCCGGAAAGCTACGATGCTGCCGTTCCTGAAGAATTAGTTTACTCCGGCAAGTTAAAACTGACAGACAGTGTAGAAGATTCTCCAATTGATGCAGGTAAGTTAGTACTCTCCCCTACTCGTACATACGCACCAGTAGTGAAGAAATTACTCGATGCACTGCGCCCGGAAATCCACGGAATGGTACACTGCTCCGGTGGTGCACAAACCAAAGTTTTACACTTTGTTGAAAACGTTCGTGTAGTAAAAGATAATCTTTTCCCTGTTCCTCCTTTATTCAAAACTATTCAAGAACAAAGTGGTACGGACTGGGCAGAAATGTACAAGGTATTCAATATGGGACATCGCCTCGAAGTTTATTTATCACCGGAACATGCAGAAGAAGTAATTGCTATTTCCGAGTCATTCGGCATCCCGGCACAGATTGTAGGACGTGTTGAAGCATGTGAGCAAACAGAATTAATCATTAAGAGCGAATTCGGAGAATTTAGATACTAAAGAATGGCAGATAATAGTACCATATTAGAAAAATTAGACGGACTCGTAGCCCGTTTTGAAGAAATATCTACCCTTATCACAGACCCGGCAGTGATTGCCGATCAGAAACGTTACGTCAAGTTGACTAAAGAATATAAGGAATTAGACGACTTGATGAAAGCAAGGAAAGAATATATCCAATTACTGGGTAATATTGAAGAAGCTAAAAATATCCTTGCTAATGAATCGGACGCCGAAATGCGCGAGATGGCGAAAGAAGAAATGGACAATAGTCAAGAGCGCCTTCCGGTATTGGAAGAAGAAATCAAACTGATGCTTGTCCCTGCCGATCCGCAAGACAGCAAGAACGCAATTCTTGAAATCCGTGGTGGTGCAGGAGGTGATGAAGCAGCTATCTTTGCCGGTGACCTCTTTCGTATGTATGCCAAATTCTGTGAAACCAAAGGTTGGAAGATGGAAGTCTCCAATGCAAACGAAGGAACAGCAGGAGGATTCAAAGAAGTTGTTTGTAGTGTCACGGGCGATAATGTATATGGAATTTTAAAATATGAATCGGGAGTACACCGCGTACAGCGCGTTCCTGCTACCGAAACACAAGGACGTGTTCATACTTCTGCCGCATCAGTGGCGGTACTTCCCGAAGCTGAAGAATTCGATGTAGTCATCAACGAAGGAGAAATCAAATGGGATACTTTCCGAAGTGGTGCTGCTGGTGGACAGAATGTAAATAAGGTAGAATCCGGAGTACGTCTGCGTTATATCTGGAAGAACCCGAATACAGGCATTGCCGAAGAAATACTTATTGAATGTACCGAAACACGTGACCAACCGAAAAATAAGGAACGTGCTTTGGCCCGTCTCCGTACATTTATCTATGACAAGGAACATCAGAAATACATCGATGACATTGCCTCCAAGCGTAAAACAATGGTATCGACCGGAGACCGTTCTGCTAAAATCCGCACCTACAACTATCCACAGGGACGAATCACCGACCATCGCATCAATTACACGATTTATAATCTTGCTGCATTCATGGACGGGGATATTCAAGACTGTATCGACCACCTGATCGTAGCAGAAAACGCGGAACGCTTGAAAGAAAGCGAACTTTAGAAAAATGAAGAGTTGATAGTTGAAAATGATTTCTTAGAAATAGTCAATAGTAAATTGTATAATAGTAAATAATAAGATGGATAAGCAACAATTATTTGAAAACATAAAGCGCAAAAAATCATTCCTTTGTGTAGGACTTGATACTGACATCAAGAAAATCCCGGAGCATCTGTTGAAAGAAGAAGATCCGATCTTTGCATTCAACAAGGCCATCATTGACGCGACAGCTGATTTGTGCATCGCCTATAAACCCAATCTAGCTTTCTATGAAAGCATGGGCGTAAAAGGATGGATCGCATTTGAAAAGACAGTAAAATACATCAAAGATAATTATCCGGACCAATTCATCATCGCTGACGCAAAGCGTGGTGACATCGGAAATACTTCTGCAATGTATGCCCGCACCTTCTTTGAAGAACTTAATATCGACTCTGTAACGGTAGCTCCTTATATGGGCGAAGACAGCGTTACTCCATTCCTTACCTATGAAGGTAAATGGGTGATCCTGTTGGCATTGACTTCCAACAAAGGTTCGCATGACTTCCAATTAACAGAAGATGTAAACGGCGAACGTCTGTTCGAGAAAGTATTACGTAAATCACAAGAATGGGCTAGTGACGACCGTATGATGTATGTGGTAGGTGCTACTCAAGGACGCGCTTTCGAAGATATTCGTAAAATTGTTCCGAACCATTTCCTTCTCGTACCAGGTGTAGGAGCACAAGGCGGCTCGCTCGAAGAAGTTTGTAAATACGGAATGAACAGTACATGCGGATTAATTGTTAACTCCTCACGTGGTATTATCTACGTAGATAAAACAGAGAAATTTGCAGAAGCTGCCCGCACCGCCGCACAAGAAGTACAGGCGCAAATGGCTGAACAACTCAAAGCAATTCTCTGAAAAGAGAAAAAGGATCTCTAAAGAAAACGAATGCCTTACGAAAGAAAGATAATTAACGACCCCGTATTCGGGTTCATCAATATTCCAAAGGGGTTACTGTACGATATAGTACGGCATCCCCTTTTGCAGCGTCTTACCCGCATCAAGCAGGTAGGATTATCATCTGTTGTATACCCCGGTGCGCAACACACCCGCTTCCAACACTCTTTAGGTGCTTTTCACCTGATGAGTGAAGCTATCACCCAACTGGCTTCTAAAGGTAATTTTATTTTTGACAGCGAAGCGGAAGCTGTACAGGCGGCCATCCTGTTACATGATATAGGACATGGTCCCTTCTCACATGTACTGGAAGATACTATAGTAAAAGGAGTCTCCCACGAAGAGATTTCCCTCATGCTGATGGAACGGATGAACAAAGAGATGAACGGTCAGCTTAGTCTTGCCATCCAAATCTTCAAGGACGAATATCCGAAACGCTTTCTACATCAACTCGTAAGCGGTCAGTTGGATATGGACAGACTTGATTATCTTCGCCGTGACAGCTTTTATACAGGCGTGACAGAAGGAAACATCGGTTCCGCCCGAATTATCAAAATGCTTGATGTAGCGGATGACCGACTCGTTATCGAATCCAAAGGGATCTATTCTATTGAGAATTTCCTCACGGCACGTCGCTTGATGTACTGGCAAGTATACCTGCATAAGACATCCGTCGCATACGAAAAGATGCTGATTAGTACTCTATTACGTGCCAAAGAACTGGCATCACAAGGAGTGGAACTGTTTGCATCACCCGCATTGCGTTTTTTCCTTTACAATGATATCAATCCTACGGAGTTTTATAACAATCCCGACTGTCTGGAGAATTTTATCCAGCTAGACGACAATGATATATGGACAGCCTTGAAAGTGTGGAGCACCCATACAGACAAGGTACTTTCTACTTTAAGCACGGGAATGATAAACCGAAATATCTTTAAAGTGGAAATTTCGTCGGAACCTATTAGTGAGGACAGAAAAAAAGAATTAACTTTGCACATCAGCCAGCAACTAGGCATAACCCTTTCCGAAGCGAACTATTTTGTCTCTACCCCCAGCATCGAAAAGAATATGTATGACCCGGCAGATGACAGTATTGACATTATCTACAAAGACGGTACTATCAAAAATATTGCCGAAGCATCGGACATGCTGAACATCTCATTATTGTCCAAAAAGGTAAAGAAATACTATCTCTGCTATCAGAGATTACACAGATAAGTATAAAATATTCATGCAATAACACGGAAATCTGAAAAAAAATCCGTTATTTGTGAACTAATTAAATTTTAAATTAAAGACATGGAGTTCTCGGCTAAGCAAATTGCAGCATTTATCCAAGGGGAAATCATTGGAGACGAAAACGCTACGGTACACACATTCGCTAAAATTGAAGAGGGAATGCCCGGAGCAATTTCTTTCCTGTCAAATCCCAAATATACACCTTACATCTACGAGACACAATCAAGCATTGTCCTGGTTAATAAGGACTTCACTCCCGAGCACGAAATTAAAACTACTCTGATAAAAGTAGACAATGCATATGAAAGTCTGGCTAAATTGCTCAATCTTTATGAGATGAGCAAGCCTAAGAAACAAGGTATAGATTCATTAGCTTTCGTTGCACCCAGCGCCAAAATTGGTGAGAACGTATACATCGGTGCATTTGCCTATATTGGTGAAAATACCGTGATTGGAGATAATACCCAAATTTATCCACACACTTTTGTTGGAGACGGCGTGAAGATAGGCAACAGTTGCTTGCTGTACTCCAATGTAAATGTTTATCATGATTGCCGCATAGGTAACGAATGTATCCTGCACTCGGGTGCAGTGATTGGAGCTGACGGATTTGGTTTTGCTCCCACTCCGAATGGATACGATAAGATTCCGCAAATCGGAATTGTTATTCTGGAAGATAAAGTAGATATAGGTGCTAATACTTGTGTAGACCGTGCTACAATGGGAGCTACGGTAGTGCACAGTGGTGTCAAATTAGACAATCTGATACAAATAGCACATAATGATGAAATAGGTTCACATACCGTAATGGCTGCACAAGCCGGAATTGCCGGTTCTACCAAAATTGGTGAATGGTGTATGATCGGAGGTCAGGTAGGTATTGCAGGACATTCCAAAATAGGAGACAAAGTTGGTTTAGGTGCACAGTCAGGTGTACCCGGAGACATTAAATCCGGTAGCCAGCTTATCGGAACTCCTCCTATGGAACTAAAGCAATACTTCAAAGCATCCGTCGCACAAAGAAGCTTACCGGATATGCAGAAAGAATTGCGTAATTTGCGCAAAGAAATAGAAGAATTAAAACAACTATTAAATAAGTAAATAAGTAACCAATGCTGAAACAAAAAACGCTGAAAGATAGCTTTTCACTGAGCGGGAAAGGTCTTCACACTGGACTTGATCTCACTGTAACATTTAATCCTGCTCCGGACAATCATGGATATAAAATCCAGCGCATTGACGTAGAAGGACAACCAACTATCGATGCAGTAGCCGACAATGTGACAGAAACCACTCGTGGTACTGTATTGTCGAAGAATGGAGTCAAAGTAAGCACCGTTGAACATGGTATGGCAGCCCTCTACGCATTGGGCATTGATAACTGCCTTATTCAGGTTAACGGACCGGAATTTCCTATTTTAGATGGTAGTGCACAATATTATGTACAAGAAATAGAACGTGTAGGAACAGTAGAACAAAATGCCGTCAAAGACTTTTATATTATCAAGTCTAAAATTGAGTTCCGGGATGAAACGACTGGTTCTTCTATCATCGTACTTCCTGACGAGAATTTCAGTCTGAATGTACTGGTTTCTTACGATTCAACCATTATCCCGAATCAGTTTGCTACACTTGAGGATATGCATAATTTCAAAGACGAAGTGGCCGCCAGCCGTACTTTCGTCTTTGTTCGCGAAATAGAACCGCTGCTCTCCGCTGGATTGATTAAAGGGGGTGACCTGGACAATGCAATCGTAATCTACGAGCGTAAGATGTCACAGGAAAGTTTCGACAAGTTGGCAGATGTGATGAGAGTACCTCACATGGACGCTGAACAATTAGGCTATATCAATCACAAACCGTTGGTTTGGGCAAACGAATGTGCCCGCCACAAATTGTTGGATGTGATCGGTGACCTTGCTTTAATCGGTAAACCGATAAAAGGCCGGATCATTGCTACCCGTCCCGGACATACTATCAATAATAAGTTTGCACGCCAAATGCGGAAAGAAATCCGTTTGCACGAAATACAGGCGCCAAGTTACGACTGTAACCGTGAGCCGGTAATGGATGTAAACCGTATCCGCGAATTATTGCCACACCGCTATCCTTTCCAACTGGTTGACAAAGTGATTGAGATTGGTGCTAATTACATTGTAGGTATCAAAAATATCACAGCTAACGAACCTTTCTTTCAGGGACATTTCCCACAAGAACCTGTTATGCCGGGAGTACTTCAAGTAGAAGCAATGGCACAAGTCGGTGGTTTACTCGTTTTGAATTCAGTAGACGAACCAGAACGTTATTCTACCTATTTCATGAAAATAGATGGAGTAAAATTTCGCCAGAAAGTAGTGCCGGGAGATACTATTATCTTCCGTGTAGAAATGCTGGCACCTATCCGCCGTGGCATCTCTACTATGAAAGGATATGCATTTGTTGGCGAGAAAGTTGTTTGCGAAGCAGAGTTCATGGCACAAATAGTGAAAAATAAGTAATAATTGATATATTAAAAGCATGATAAGTCCTTTAGCGTATATTCATCCCGAAGCTAAAATTGGGGAAAATGTAGAAATTGCGCCTTTCGTATTTATAGATAAGAACGTAGTTATCGGCGACAACAATAAAATTATGGCTAACGCCAATATTTTATATGGTTCACGTATTGGTAACAGAAACACTATTTTTCCGGGTGCCGTAATCGGAGCCATCCCGCAGGACCTTAAGTTTCGCGGTGAGGAATCGACAGCCGAAATCGGGGATAATAATCTGATTCGTGAAAATGTAACAATCAACCGTGGTACAGCAGCTAAAGGGCGCACGATTGTAGGAAATAACAATTTACTGATGGAGGGTGTACACGTAGCACACGACGCATTGGTTGGTAACGGATGTATCATCGGTAACTCTACCAAAATGGCAGGTGAAATCATCATTGATGATAATGCGATTGTCAGCGCTAATGTATTAATGCACCAATTCTGTCATGTAGGGAGTCATGTTATGATTCAGGGCGGATGCCGCTTCAGTAAAGATATTCCTCCTTACATCATCGCAGGACGCGAACCGATTGCTTTTAGTGGAATCAACATCATCGGCCTGCGCCGTCGTGGTTTTGCCAATGAAGTGATCGAAAGTATTCACAATGCATATCGTATCATTTATCAAAGTGGTTTAAACACGACAGAAGCATTGAAGAAAATAGAAGATGAATTTGAAAAAAGTCCGGAAATTGACTATATTATCGATTTCATCCGTAATTCAGAACGTGGTATCATTAAATAAACAGTTCAAAATAGTCATATTATGATATACAGATTTACTATCATATCTGATGAAGTTGACGATTTTGTCAGAGAAATACAAATTGATCCGGAAGCTACTTTTTATGACTTCCATGAAGCAATACTGAAATCAGTAGGGTACACAAACGACCAGATGACTTCTTTCTTTATCTGCGATGACGATTGGGAAAAAGGAAAAGAAGTAACCTTGGAAGAAATGGACGACAATCCGGAAATGGATAGCTGGGTAATGAAAGACACTACTATCAGTGAACTGGTAGAAGATGAAAAACAGAAACTGCTATATGTATTCGATTACATAACAGAACGTTGTTTCTTCATCGAACTATCCGAAATCATCACCGGAAAAGATATGAATGGCGCCAAATGTACCAAGAAATCAGGAGATGCTCCTAAACAAACGGTAGATTTTGAAGAAATGGCCGCTGCCAGCGGTTCTCTTGATTTGGATGAAAACTTCTATGGAGACCAAGATTTCGACATGGAAGACTTCGATCAGGAAGGATTCGACATAGGTGGCGACGCAAGTACTCCATACGAAGAAGAAAAATTCTAAGTATTAAGTACCAGGTATTAGGTATTAATTGCCATGCAGCGCCAGGCAGTTAATACCTAATATTTTTTAGTTCCGCACACATCTTAATACTCAATACTTAATACTTAAAAGCCCAATGCCTACTCTCATCGTTCTTATAGGTCCTACAGGTGTAGGGAAAACGGAATTGAGCCTGCGCTTAGCAGAAACTTTTCAGACAAGTATTGTATCTGCCGATTCGAGACAGCTTTATGCCGAATTAAAAATAGGCACGGCAGCTCCTACTCCCGATCAACTTAAACGTGTCCCTCATCAATTGGTTGGTACACTCCACCTTACAGACTATTACAGCGCCGCCCAATATGAAATAGAAGCGTTGGAAATTCTCGAGAAATTATTTACGCAACACGAGGTCGTGATTCTCACAGGTGGCTCAATGATGTATGTAGATGCTATCTGTAAAGGTATCGACGATATTCCTACCGTTGATGCGGAAACCCGTCAACTCATGCTACAGAAATATGAGGAGGAAGGACTTGAACAACTCTGTGCAGAACTTCGCCTGCTAGATCCGGAATATTATCGGATAGTGGATCTAAAGAATCCCAAACGGGTAATTCATGCATTGGAAATTTGCTATATGACCGGACGCACTTATACCTCTTTCCGCACCCAACAAAAAAAGCAACGTCCTTTCCGCATTCTAAAAATCGGTCTGACTCGCGACCGGGAAGAGTTGTATGACCGTATCAACCGTCGGGTAGATCAAATGATGGAGGAAGGATTACTGGAAGAAGTACGCTCGGTACTTCCCTATCGCCACCTCAATTCGCTCAATACAGTAGGTTATAAAGAACTGTTCAAGTATCTGGATGGAGAATGGGAACTCCCCTTTGCCATAGATAAAATCAAGCAAAACTCCCGCATTTATTCGCGTAAACAGATGACTTGGTTCAAAAGAGATGAAGAAATACAATGGTTCCATCCGGAACAAGAAACGGAGATACTAGCGTACCTCCGTCAACAAATCAATGCATGATTTCTTCTATTTCTTGTTCTGACGGGTCTGATATTCATCATCCGTCAACATTTCTACAATAATCACCCCATTCTTTCCTTTGTCTCCGTAGACAACCTGTGCTGATTTATCTTTCAGCACAGAAATACTTTTTATATGGTCCGGCGCAAGCTTAGACAACGCATCTTTCTCCATAGCTTCTTTCCCGTCTATAATGACTAAAGGCTCTTCGCCTTTTATCCCATGCACAGTTACACCATTATTCACCTTAAACCCTGTATTTCCATTTTTCACACTGCCTGAAAGTTCAGGAAACAGGTCAACCACTTCCTGCTCCATTCGTATATTCATCGTAGAAGATACAGAAGCTTTTACTGGCTTATATCCAATAAATGAGAACCACAGATTGCCGTCTTTCATTGCTTTCAGACTAAAATGACCATTTATATCCGTTATCGTACCATGATTTGTATTAGGCACAATAATGCTGACTCCAGCCTTCGGACGCCCCTGCTCGTCAACAACAGTTCCACTAACCGGAAAATCGGGAACAGCATCTGTACTGGTTGTTTTTTGTGAAAAACTGATTTCCTTATTCTGTATTTTAGTCTTACTGCCTCGTTGAGTATTCACAAGTATCACCCCGTTCGCACCACGTTTACCATACACTTTTATCGAAGTAGAATCTTTCAACACAGATATACTTTCTATTGTTGACGGGTCCAGCTTTTCCATAGCATCCATACTAATCTCCTTGCCATCAGCAAAAATCAAAGGCTGCTTATTCTCTGCAAATCTGATATTCCCAAATCTTATAGGGACAGTATATTTCACTGGTACAGGTCTGCCTCGTTGCTTTCCGGGAATCCAATCCGGCATTTCACTGACAATTCTTTCGGCTTCCTGATTTAATGACGCTTCATCCGACTGAAGTACACGTACATCTTTTATCTTCCCGGTTTCAGCCACAGTGAAACCTACCATCACTCTACCGCCCACTTTACCTTTTATTGGAGAACCAGCTATTTTCTCCGACAGATATTTTTGCAGTGCACTCATACCACCAGGATATTCCGGCATCTGCTCTACAACCTCAAAAATAACAATTTCTTCCTCCTCTTTCGATTTCACGCCAGTCACTACCAAAGCATCTTTCTTCTCGTCTTTAGATACTTTTACTGTATCTTGCAGCACCTTTTCTTGCACAATTTCCGCCAAATCATTAACTTTGACAGCAGAAATTTCTTCCATTTTTTCAGAGATTTCAGGACGGGCAAAAGCAGTTACTGCAATAGCTGCCAACGGAAGTACATACAAATACTTCAACCGTGCCCACGGATTCGATTTTTCTTTTAACATCATAGTGATACGTTTTTTAAGTTTACTGTGATTAAAGCTGTTGGCCATAGAGTAGAGCCTTGTGCCAACGGCTTTTTTTATTAATAATAGTTGATATTCTTTCGCGTTTACACCCTCATTAATGACGGTCTCGTCCGCTTCATATTCGTGAATGTTCTGCAACTCCTGTTTCAACAACCATGCACCAGGATTGAACCATTGGAAAAAGATGCAAATATCCGCCACCAATAAATCTACTGAATGACGATGGTGGATATGAGCCATTTCATGAATAAGGATTTCCCTCCCGTTTTCCTCCAGGTCTTTCCGGCTGATGACAATATACTTCATCCAACTGAACGGAGCTATCTCCTGATTGTGCACCACAAGTGTAACCCCTTTCTCCAACTTCTCATGTTTGCCGGAATGTACCAACCGGAAGAGACAAATCAAAGAATAGATATTGCGACAGACAAGAAACAGAATACCCGCCAGATAGACCAGCAGAACAATCTGTACCCAAGATATAGTCGGCGTCTCCTGCACTGCACCGACATTGGCAGGAGTAGCCTCCAACTCTGCCATCAATAGCAATTGCTCAATGGAGAGCACAGCCTGATGCACTTCAACCTGATGCCGGGTAGTTACTTCGATACAAGGAATGAGTAATGAAAAGAACAACACTCCCAATAAAGCCATACGATTGAAACGATGAAAGGTTTCCTTGCTAAGTAATAACCGGAAAAACAGGTAAAACAGAATAAGACAAACAGATGATTTTAATATATAAATGAAGAAAACTCCCATAGCATAGATTTTCGTTTAATAGATTAGTGTTTTTTGTCAGCCTGTTCCACTTCCTCGATGAGCTGTTTCAATTCATCCAAGGAAATATCTTCCTCTTTAACTAAAGAAGAAACGGCATTCAGGTAAGAATTATTAAAATACTTACTAATCACATTCCGCAGCGTTCCTTTACGAAAATCTTCTTCACTGACTACGGGATAATATTGATAGGTATTCCCGAAAGTATAATGAGCTAGAAAACCTTTTTCTTCCAACCCACGCACAATCGTAGATAATGTATTGAAATGTGGCTTGGGATCTTCATAGAAAGCCAACATTTCCTTCACGAACAAGGGACCTTTTTCCCAAAAAAAGCCCATGATTTCTTCTTCTTTTGCTGTTAATCCTTTCATATCTGCAACTTTGTTTGCTGCAAATAACGAAAAGTTTTAGTTCATAAACTAATTTATCTAGTTAAAGTAAACTAAAAGCTATAGTTAAGAAGAAAATCTTACTATTAAATACCTGTGAAGCAGAATTTCTACTAATCCTTTAGCCCCACAGTTTATTCACAATAAAGTTGCCAATATAAAATAAGTCGCCCATAAAAACAATACTGAATACCAGAAAAGTGAAACAAGTACTCCACCGGGCTCCTCCATCCTCTTCGCCGCGTTTGATACGGAGCAGGGAACTATGCAAACAATCACCTGCTATGAACAGCACAAACAAACTCGGTATCAAGTCACCCCACGATACCAACCACAGATTATCCCCCTTCCCCAACAGGAATGTCAATGCTACGGCCAATAAGAAGACAGAAGCATATTGCAAGTCTTTTCTTTTTGAATTCATAGTGGTAATGTTTAAAGTCCTTTTCACAAAGATATTGAATCTCACCCAATAATCCTTATCAAATCTATATAAAAATCGGTCAGGCTTTGTTGAATCTAAGTTTATTGTTACTTTTGCAAGTACGAATTAAAACCAAAACCGATTATAAAAGCAGATGAAAAAGATCAGCATCACTTTATTACTCTGCCTTCTCTGTCTGACCGGAATGGCACAAGGACAAAAGGCACTCGATTTAAAAGATATCACCTCCGGACGTTTCCGCCCGGAAAATATCCAGGGAGTAATCCCCATGCCTGATGGCGAACACTACACGCAGATGAACGCCGACGGCACGCAGATCATTAAATACTCTTTCAAAACAGGCGAGAAAGTAGAAGTGATTTTCGATGTAAGCACTGCACGCGAATGTGACTTCAAGAACTTCGACAGTTACCAGTTCTCGCCCGACGGTCAGAAATTGCTGATTGCTACTAAAACGACACCTATATATAGGCATTCATACACAGCTGTACATTACATTTACCCTTTGAAACGAAATGATAAGGGCGTTACGACAAACAACATTATTGAACGGCTGTCTGACGGTGGACCTCAACAGGTCCCCGTCTTTTCTCCAGACGGTACAATGATTGCTTTTGTCCGCAACAATAACATATTTCTTGTTAAGCTGCTTTATGGCAACAGTGAAAGCCAAATTACGGAGGATGGCAAACAGAACTCTGTAATCAACGGCATCCCCGACTGGGTGTATGAAGAAGAGTTCGGTTTCGACCGTGCTTTGGAATTCAGCGCTGATAATACACTGATCGCTTTCATCCGCTTCGATGAGTCAGAAGTTCCCTCCTACTCTTTTCCGGTATTTGCCGGACAGGCACCCCGTATTGATGCCTTAAAAGATTATCCGGGTGAATATACCTACAAGTATCCGAAAGCCGGATACCCGAATTCGAAAGTAGAAGTACGCACGTATGACATCAAGTCACACGTCACCCGTACGATGAAACTCCCGCTGGATGCAGATGGATACATTCCACGCATCCGTTTCACAAAGGATGCCAACAAATTGGCTATCATGACATTAAACCGTCATCAAGACCGTTTCGACCTTTACTTTGCCGATCCTCGCTCAACACTTTGCAAACTAATGCTCCGTGATGAATCTCCTTATTACATAAAGGAGAATATTTTCGATAACATCCAGTTCTATCCCGAATATTTCAGCATGCTTAGCGAACGTGACGGTTACAGTCATCTCTATTGGTATAGCATGGGAGGTAACTTGATTAAAAAGGTTACTAACGGTAAGTTCGAAGTGAAAGATTTTCTGGGATATGATGAAGAAGATGGTTCTTTCTATTATACCAGCAACGAAGAGAGTCCTCTGCGCAAGGCTGTCTATAAAATAGATAAGAAAGGCAAAAAGACCAAATTGTCTCAACAGGCAGGAACCAATACGCCTCTCTTCAGCAAATCGATGAAGTATTATATGAACAAGTTCTCCAGCTTGGATACTCCTATGTTGGTTACCTTGAACGATAATTCAGGCAAAACGCTCAAAACGCTTATTACAAATGATGCGTTGAAGCAAACATTGTCCGGATATGCAGTACCACAAAAAGAGTTCTTTACTTTCCAGACTACAGATGGCGTGAAGTTGAATGGCTGGATGATGAAACCGGTTAATTTCTCCGCATCCAAAAAATATCCGGTACTGATGTATCAATATAGCGGCCCGGGTTCCCAACAGGTATTAGATACTTGGGGAATCAGTTGGGAGACATACATGGCAAGCCTCGGTTATATCGTGGTATGTGTAGATGGTCGTGGCACTGGAGGCCGTGGAGAAGCTTTTGAGAAATGTACCTATTTAAAAATTGGCGTCAAAGAAGCCAAAGACCAGGTGGAAACAGCGCTTTACCTAGGCAAACAAGCGTATGTGGACAAAGACCGCATCGGTATCTGGGGTTGGAGTTATGGCGGATACATGACTCTTATGAGCATGAGCGAAGGAACTCCCGTATTCAAAGCCGGAGTAGCAGTAGCCGCACCGACCGACTGGCGTTTCTATGATACGATTTACACCGAACGTTTCATGCGCACTCCCAAAGAAAATGCGGAAGGATATAAGGAATCATCAGCCTTCACCCGTGCCGACAAACTTCATGGCAACTTGTTGCTGGTACATGGTATGGCAGATGACAATGTTCACTTCCAGAACTGTGCAGAATATGCCGAACAGTTAGTTCAGCTTGGAAAACAATTTGATATGCAAGTGTACACGAACCGTAATCATGGAATATATGGTGGCAACACCCGCCAACACTTGTACACACGGTTGACCAACTTCTTCTTGAACAACTTATAATGACGGATAGAGTACGTAAGCCCGAATGGCTGAAAATTAATATCGGTGCCAACGAACGATACACCGAAACAAAGCGAATTGTCGACTCCCACTGCTTGCACACGATATGCAGCAGTGGGCGTTGCCCTAATATGGGGGAATGTTGGGGAAAAGGAACAGCCACCTTCATGATTGGCGGTGACATCTGCACGCGTAGCTGTAAATTTTGCAACACACAGACAGGACGTCCCCATCCGTTAGATGCAAACGAGCCTACCCATGTAGCAGAATCCATCGCACTGATGAAATTGGATCATGCCGTCATCACCTCTGTAGACCGGGATGATTTACCTGATTTGGGTGCAGAGCATTGGGCACGTACCATCCGGGAAATAAAACGGTTGAATCCACAGACAACCATTGAAGTACTGATTCCGGATTTTCAAGGCAGAATGGAGTTGGTAGATTTAGTAATTGACGCCCGGCCCGACATCATATCACACAATATGGAAACTGTGCGCCGCATTAGTCCACTAGTCCGCAGTGCAGCAAATTATGATACAAGCTTACAGGTTATCAGACATATTTCCGAAAAGGGAGTCAAATCTAAAAGCGGCATAATGGTCGGACTGGGTGAAACTCCGGAGGAAGTCGAAACATTGATGGACGATCTGTTAGCAACCGGTTGCCAGATTCTTACCATAGGGCAATACCTGCAACCGAGTCATCGGCATTATCCCGTTGTGGCATACATCACTCCGCTGCAATTCACGAAATATAAAACAGTTGGTTTAGAGAAAGGATTCAACATCGTAGAGAGTGCTCCCCTTGTTCGTTCCTCCTACCATGCAGAGAAACATATTCGTTAGCAAACAAAACACATACACTATTTGTTTTATAGATAGAACCGACAAATAAACATAAATATAGAGATGGATCATAAAGGAATACTTTCTTCCGCATTTAACATGTCGCTGGGTTTTATCCCCGTTATTATTTCCATTTTATTGTGTGAACTTATAACGCAAGACACGGCTATTTACATCGGTACAGGTATAGGTATTATAGGAATATACCTTTCTTATCGACGTAAAGGATTGTTAATTCCTAATTTTATCCTCTATATAGCGACCGGAGTGCTGGCACTATTATCCGTAGCAGCTCTCATTCCTGGTGATTATGTTCCCCCCGGTGCGCTCCCGCTTACTCTGGAAGTCAGTATTCTCATTCCAATGCTAAGTCTTTATATGCATAAGAAAAGGTTTATCAACCACTTCTTAAAACAGATAGGTTCTTGCAACAAACGTTTATATGCTCAGGGAGCAGAAGCCGCCGTTGTATCTGCTCGCATTGCCTTGATTTTCGGAATACTGCATTTTATTATAATCAGCATCACCGTCATTTTCCAAAACCCACTAAGTAAGACAAGTCTGTTTGTACTCTATAAAGTGTTACCTCCTACTGTCTTTCTTATGAGCATCCTGTTCAACCAGATCGCTATCCGTTTCTTCAATCACTTAATGTCTCACACGGAATATGTTCCTATTGTGAATACAAAAGGAGATGTGATCGGGAAAACCCCTGCAATAGAAGCTGTTAATTATAAGAACGCATACATCAATCCGGTGATAAGAATTGCCATATCCACTCATGGAATGCTGTTCCTTTGCGACAGACCGTCAACAGCCATTTTGGACAAAGGAAAAGTGGACATTCCCATGGAATGTTATCTCCGATATGGAGAATCTTTAGAGGCGGGTGCCACCCGTTTGATTAACAATGCTTTCCCGCACGAAAAAGATATCAAGCCAGAGTTCAATATCGTTTATCACTTTGAGAATGAAGTAACCAATCGTCTTATCTACTTATTCATCGTTGATATCAAGGATGATTCCATCCTTTGTACCCCTCGCTTTAAGAACAGTAAGCTATGGAGCTTCAAACAGATAGAGGAAAACTTGGGAAAAGGCTTCTTCAGTAGCTGTTTCGAAGATGAATATGAACACCTGAAAGGCGTTATTTATATAAGAGAAAAATACAGGGAATCTTAGACAATTCAGGCACATGTCCCTTCCAGTCCTTCACAGTACGCGTCTGTATATACTCTCCTTCACATGTAATATCGGCAGCAATACAAAGCTTTGTTTGAGGACGACAGTTTAACAAAATATCTTCTATCATCTTATGATTCCGGTAAGGCGTCTCAATGAAAAGTTGTGTCTGATTTTCAGCATACACACGCTGCTCCAATGTTTTCAGTTTCTTGGCACGTTCCCCCGGTTCAATCGGCAGATAACCATGAAACGCAAAGCTCTGCCCGTTAAAGCCCGAAGCCATCACGGAAAGAATAATTGAAGAGGGTCCAACCAAAGGAACTACCTTCAGTTTTTTACGTTGTGCGATGGCAACCACATCCGCTCCCGGATCAGCTACCGCCGGACAACCGGCTTCGGAGATAACTCCCATTGAAGCTCCGCCTACCAAAGGTTGCAGATAACCGGAAATATCTTCAGGTGAAGTATGTTTGTTCAACGGATAAAATGTCAACGCATCAATATCAATCTCCCGGTCCACCTTTTTCAGGAAACGACGGGCAGAACGAACATCTTCGACTATAAAATACCGGATACCGGAAATAATTTCCTTATTATAAGAAGGCAACACCTTTTCAATAGGTGTATCGCCTAAAGTCACGGGCAACAAATAAAGGGCAGTTTCCACTTATTAAATTGAGAATTGAAAATTAAAAATTGAGAAATAAGAAAGAGAAACGATTCAGGAAGCCAGGTAGTTGGATTCACTTAACATTTCGTGGTAATCAGTAAATTCCAGGAGATCTTTCAGCTTCATATCCTTATGCTTTTTCATGTAAGAAGCAATGATTCTTGCTCCCATCCATGTACCTATCAATGCCGGAGCTTGAGCACCCAACATATCAACAGCAGGAGCAGGCTTCATATAATAGCGGATCACCATCGGGTCACGAGCATGCAGATGATCGTTGGTACAGATATAATTCCATATCTCCTTTTCATTATCCTTGCACCAGTCGCTTTCCTCCTTAGAGTACCCCATTGCTTCACCGATATCACTATATCCCAATAAGTTTTGCACTACGTAATTGATCTTCCCCGTATGCATCATCAAGTCAATCAGACAAGTACCTTCATGATAGTTCATACCGTAACGGCTCAAAAGATAAAAAGCAAAACAATCCGGCACAATCCGTTCCGGACGCATCGAGCGACACTGATAATCGTAATAGAAACGCTTATAAAGAGGATAATCTTCCCCCATATATTTATCAAGACTGATTCCCAATAAAGAATCCACTAAAATAATAGATTCGTTGAAAGCGGATACTTGCGAATAGATAAACGGCACTTTCGTATCAGGCACTTCCTTTTTCAGTTTCCGAAATCCTTTACTAAGTCCTTTTTCCACCTCATCCAGATTAGGATACTTTGCCTCTACATCGCTAAGCAAACGAACCAAAGTCGTATCCGAATAGAATTTTTGCAGACGTTGCGAGATGGTATCATCTTTCACCGTGCCGATAGACAATACATCCTCAATCAGGATTTTCGTCGGCATACGGTAGTCCATCGTCAACTTCTGCATAGCAGAAAAGCTGTTGGAGCGAACATATTCGCTCAACAGCTTATCATATCTCAGAACAGAAATCTCTTCTTCCTTCTGCTCCGTACCCTTTCCTGTGCTTATCCCGCAGGAGGTGAAAAGCATACTCATTAATATAATAAGAAGAGAGATCCGTAGTTTCATAATCTTTTATCCGTAAATGATGTTACCATTTTCGTCCATGTACTCATCGAGCCCTTTCTCGTAAGTAGCCATGGCACGAAGACTCATACCTACGCTGGAGAATCCACCGTCATGGAATAAGTTCTGCATAGTCACCTTACGGGTAAGATCGGAGAACATCACGATGCAATAATCGGCACATTCGTCAGCCGTTGCATTTCCGAGCGGAGACATACGGTTGGAGAAGTCGAACAGTTTGTCCATACCCTTCACGCCCGAACCGGCAGTAGTAAATGTAGGCGACTGTGAAATCGTGTTCACACGTACGCTATGTTCGCGTCCGTAAATGTAACCGAAGCTGCGAGCAATAGACTCCAACAAAGCCTTTGCATCTGCCATATCATTATAGCCATAGAAAGTACGCTGTGCGGCTACGTAGCTCAAAGCAACGATAGAACCATAATCAGCAATAGCATTCAGTTTCTTGGCCGACTGAATCATTTTGTGGAATGAAACAGCTGAAATATCCAATGTCTTATCCAACATTCCATAGTCAAGGTCATCGTAAGTACGTTTCTTGCGCACGTTGGGAGACATACCGATAGAGTGGAGTACAAAATCAATTTGTCCACCCAGTATATCCATGGAGGTCTTGAATACATTCTCCAAATCTTCTACGCTAGTGGCGTCTGCCGGAACAACTTGGCAATTTAATTTTTCGGCCAAAGCATCGACTTCTCCCATACGGATAGCCATCGGAGTATTTGATAATGTAATGGTTGCACCTTCTTCTACGGCACGCTCTGCCACTTTCCAGGCAATAGACTGATCGTTCAAAGCACCGAAGATAACACCTCTTTTTCCTTTCAACAAGTTGTAACTCATATCTTTTAATAGTTAAATTTTGTGCAAAGATAGGAACTTTCTGCATAAAAACACGAGAAGTGTGCAAATAATAGACAGAAATGACAAAAAATACACGTAATCTATCAATTAGTCCACATCGCCTTAGGCTTTCCCACCTATCTTTGCAATCGATAATTAAGAGGTTTTTTCATAATATTTATTTAAGGTTAGAATTAGGTTAACATGAATTCGTCTTATTCCTCTCCTGCAGGCTGCCTGCGACAGATCGCCTGCGGAAGGACATAAGAATTATGAAATCATCCTTATTAATCATCAACCAACTACCAAGAAAAACAATAGATGTATAATCCTATAGAAATTAAGTTACTAAATGAACACATTGACAAAAAGACTCTTCTGGATGGCCGTATGCTGTTTACCGTTTATCTCATCGGGATGTAAACAAAGCGAGACTGCTGTAAAAGAAAGCTCAATCAGTGACGCTCTTTACCAGAATTTACCTTTTGAAATGCCGAAAGTACAGCAACCGGTTTTTCCTGCTTACGAAGTAAACATTGAGAAATTCGGAGCCAAAGGAGACGGTCTGTTCCTGAATACAAAAGCAATCAACGATGCTATTAAAGATGTAAATCAGCATGGAGGGGGTAAAGTGATTATCCCGGAAGGCATTTGGTTGACAGGACCTATCGAACTGTTGAGCAACGTGAATTTATATACTGAACAGAATGCATTGGTACTCTTCACCGGTGATTTTGAAGCATATCCTATCATTGCCACGTCCTTTGAAGGATTGGAGACTCGTCGTTGCCAATCGCCGATTTCCGCACGTAATGCAGAGAATATCGCTATCACCGGACATGGTACATTTGACGGAAACGGCGACTGCTGGCGTCCAGTAAAAAAAGGAAAGCTGACTGCTTCTCAATGGAAAAAACTGGTAAAATCAGGAGGTGTTCTCGACGAAAAACAAGAAGTATGGTATCCCACTGCCGGCTCATTAAAAGGTGCAATGGCTTGCAAAGACTTCAATGTACCCGAAGGTATCAACACAGATGAAGAATGGGCAGAAATCCGTCCATGGTTGCGTCCGGTACTATTGAGTATCGTCAAAAGTAAAAAGGTACTGTTGGAAGGCGTTACTTTCAAAAACTCACCAAGCTGGTGTCTGCACCCCTTGTCTTGCGAAGATTTCACAGTAAATAATATCATGGTCATCAACCCCTGGTATTCTCAAAACGGTGATGCTATCGACTTGGAATCTTGTAAAAACGCTCTAATTATCAATAGTGTGTTTGATGCGGGAGACGATGCAATCTGTATCAAATCCGGTAAAGATGAAGATGGTCGCCGACGTGGTGAACCTTGCCAGAACGTTATCGTGAAAAATAATACAGTACTGCATGGACACGGTGGATTTGTAGTAGGAAGTGAAATGTCGGGTGGCGTGAAGAATATCTATGTAGAAGACTGCACATTTATGGGCACAGATGTAGGTTTGCGCTTCAAGAGTACCCGCGGACGTGGCGGTGTGGTAGAAAACATCTACATTAATAATATCAACATGATTAACATTCCGAACGAACCTTTGTTGTTCGACTTGTTCTATGGTGGAAAAGGCGCCGGCGAAGAATCGGAAGAAGACTTGCTGAACCGCATGAAGACAAGTATTCCTCCGGTAACGGAAGAAACACCCGCTTTCCGCAATATTCATATCTCTAATATTGTTTGCAGAGGTTCGGGACGTGCCATGTTCTTCAATGGTTTACCGGAAATGCCGATCAGCAATATTACTGTTAAGAATGTCGTGATGACAGAAGCTACGGACGGCGTTGTTATCAGCCAAGTCGACGGAGTTACTTTGGAGAATGTATATGTAGAATCATCAAAAGGCAACAATATACTAAATGTCAAAAATGCCAAGAATCTGACTGTAGACGGGAAGGTTTATGAAGAACTGGGAGCGAAAGAAGAAATTTTAAGTCTCAAATAAAAAACTCATTGCTATTCTGTGATGCAAAATAGAAACCACAATATCATTATATAGAGTAAAAAGCTCAAATAGCAGACTATAATCTCCTCAAAAGAGACACAGTCTGCTATTTTTTCTGCTATTTTTGCAAGGAGAAATACGACGTATAATTTCAGCCTTAGAAACATGAAGAAAAATCTTTTTATTATTACTTTCTTTTTAGGAGCTTTCAGTCTTTCTGCCCAAACGCAGAAACAGGAGAAAACCATCACAGTTGAAGTACAAAACAACTGGAATCAGCCCAAAGCGGATGCTCCGGTTGTTATCAATCTACATGAGTTGCACGCTGGTTTCAAAGTAAAATCAGCCGTTGTCATGGAAGGTATGAAGGAAATTCCTTCGCAGTTGGACGATTTGAACCGGGACCGCAAGATGGACGAACTGGTCTTTGTTGCCGATCTTCCTGCCCATGGTAGAAAAACATTTCAGGTTACACTTTCTTCGGAAAAGAGTACAAAGACTTATCCTGAACGAGTTTATGCCGATATGTTTATTGTAGACAACAAGAAAGGTAAACATCAACGGGTACAGGCTATCACCGTTCCCGGCACTAGCAATATATACAGCATGGTACGTCCTCACGGTCCGGTTTTGGAATCGGAACTGGTAGGATACCGTCTTTATTTCAATGAAAAACAGACACCGGATATTTACGGCAAGTTCAACAAAGGACTGGAAATCAAAGAATCGCAGTTCTATCCGACGGATGAGCAGTTAGCTAAAGGATTCGGAGATGACGTACTTCGCGTGTTCGACAGTTGCGGACCGGGTGCATTGAAAGGTTGGGACGGACAAAAGGCAACCCATATTACTCCAGTGGACACTCGTACAGAACGTATCGTCTCTTATGGACCGGTACGTGTAATTGCAGAAATAGAAGTAACCGGATGGAAATATCAGGATCAGGAACTGAATATGATGACACGCTACACGCTTTATGCCGGACATCGCGATCTTCATATCGAAGCATTCTTTGACGAACCGCTCGATAAAGAAATTTTCTGCACAGGTGTGCAAGACATCGTAGGTACTTCCAAATCTTTCTCCGATCATAAAGGACTCGTAGGAAGCTGGGGAACAGACTGGCCGGTAAACGACACCGTGAAATATGCTAAAGAAACTGTAGGGCTGGGCACTTGTATTCCTCAACGTTATGTAAAATCGGAAGAAAAGGATAAAGCCAACTTCCTTTATACAATTACCGCCCCGGGAAATAAATATTTCCAGTATCACACGACTTTCACCTCGATGAAAGAGACATTCGGATATAAAACGCCGGAAGCATGGTTTGCTCATCTCCGCGAATGGAAAGAAGAGCTGGCTCATCCGGTGACAGTGAGAATAAAAGATAACCGCACCAATAAATAGGGTAGAAACAAATACAACTAAACAAAAATTACGAGGTATCTACCAATTTTTCTATGACTCTGCACAAATATTCCTCCTTGTGCAGAGTCTTTTTATTTACCTTTGCCATCAGATAAAACCAACGAATCATTTATATAAATAATCTATCTATAACATGAAACGATTGACACAGACTTTAGCCTTTTGCTTATTAACGGTTTTCACCGCAGTGGCACAGAAGAACTATGTATCTGAAGTATGGGTTTCCGACCTCGGAAACGGTAAATACAAAAATCCGGTGCTTTATGCCGACTATTCCGATCCGGATGCTTGCCGTGTAGGAGATGATTTCTATATGACTTCATCCAGTTTCAACTGTTTGCCGGGATTGCAAATCCTTCATTCTAAAGATTTAGTCAACTGGACAATCATCGGTGCCGCAGTTCCCAATGCCCTCTCCCCTATCGAAACTCCGGAACGGCCGGAACACGGCAATCGTGTATGGGCTCCGGCTATTCGTCATCACAACGGTGAGTTTTACATCTTTTGGGGAGATCCCGATCAGGGAGCTTTTATGGTGAAAGCCAAAGATCCGAAAGGTCCGTGGAGCGAACCGGTCTTGGTGAAAGCGGGAAAAGGTATCATTGACACTTGCCCGTTCTGGGATGAAGACGGAAAAGTATATATGGTACACGCATACGCAGGAAGTCGTGCCGGACTGAAAAGTGTAATCACTATCTGCGAACTGAATGCAGAAGCAACAAAAGCGATCACTCCTTCCCGTATAATTTTCGACGGTCACGAAGCACATCAGACTTGCGAAGGTCCTAAAATGTACAAGAGAAACGACTATTATTATATCTTCCATCCGGCCGGCGGTGTACCGACAGGCTGGCAGGTCGTATTACGTTCTAAAAACATCTACGGTCCTTACGAATGGAAAACAGTACTTGCGCAAGGTAACTCTCCTGTCAACGGTCCTCACCAAGGTGCATGGGTAGATACTCCTACCGGAGAAGACTGGTTCCTCCACTTTCAAGATGTCGGTGCTTACGGACGCATTATGCATCTCCAACCGATGAAATGGGTGAACGACTGGCCTATTATCGGTATTGATAAAGACGGTGACGGCTGCGGAGAACCTGTTTTGACTTACAAGAAGCCAAATGTCGGTAAAACATATCCTATCTGCACTCCACAAGAAAGTGACGAATTTGATGGGTATACACTTTCTCCGCAGTGGCAATGGCATGCTAACATTAATGAAAAATGGGCGTATTATGCAGGTGACAAAAGCTATGTCAGATTATACTCTTATCCGGTAGTAGAAGATTATAAGAACCTGTGGGATGTAGCCAACCTCTTATTACAAAAAACTCCTTCTGATAATTTTACCGCAACAATGAAACTGACGTTCAGCCCTAACCAAAAGAATAAAGGCGAACGCACTGGACTTGTCGTTATGGGCAGGGATTATGCCGGACTTGTTCTAGAAAATACAGACAAAGGTTTGGTTCTGTCGCAAGTTGAATGTGACAGAGCAGATAAAGGCAAACCAGAAGAAGTGAAAGCCACTGTTGATCTTTCGCAAAACACGGTTTATCTGAAAGTGCGTTTCAGTTGTGACGGAAAGAAAATCAAGGGTAGTGAAGGCGGACATGACCTCATTGTGATGTGTAATTTCAGCTATAGCCTCGACGGAAAGAAATATGAATCATTAGGTGTTCCTTTCCAGGCAAGAGAAGGACAATGGATTGGTGCCAAAGTCGGTATGTTCTGTACGCGTCCGGCTATTAAAACGAATGACGGCGGTTGGGCAGACGTTGACTGGTTCCGTATTACGAAGAAGTAATCAAAGTATATATAAGGATGAAAAAAGATTGTCCCGCAACTTTCAAGCAGTAGCGGGACAATCTTTTTTATCTTCTTTAAACTTACATACAAGCCCAGCCAAATTTACGAACAAGCTCTGCAAGCAGACTACGGTCTTTTATTGGCAAATTAATGACCACATTCTCGCGCTTCTCTCCAGATAAAACATATCCCTCAGCCGGCAATTTATCTTCCAACAATACACTTTCCTTTAATAACGTTTTCTGGTATTCACCCGATTGAAACACAACATCGTAATACTCATGTTCATTTTCAGGCTGTAGATAGAGTAAACGCAAATCGGCTTTACCTGCTAAGAAGGATTCAAGTCTACGTGTAGAGATACGTATTCCCGTATAGCGATAAACCGTCTCATCATCATACAAAAGACAAAGATACAGTGTATCAAAGGCATCTCTTGCCACAAAAAGCTGAGGCACATCACAGAAATCCAGAATTTTGTCTATCCTTAACACATCTACCATTCCCATAATCAGACTATTTTAGCTTGTAAAACATTAAAATCCTTTGTTCTCCACCAAGAATAATGTGCTATATCAAATGTTTTCTTTAACACTCCATCTTTTGGTTCCAATATGACTAAAGCAATATTTGCCTTCTTGAACTTAGGAAGCTTTAATCTTTTCTCCGCTTCTTCCCTCTCTGAAAATAGAGAGACTGCCCTTGTCACACATTCATCTATTCCTAATCCTTTAAAGACCTTATCCGGCTGCATTTTTCTTTGCGAAAAGAAATCTTCTGTTGTAACAGGATTACCATTTGCAATTCTATAATAACAGCCTTCGCACCGCTTCGCATCCGTTGGGGGACATTGTTCAGGCAATGCCTCAAACCATTCTGCATTCATTATTCTTTAGTTTTTCGCAAAGTTAAGCCAATCTGGTAGAATAACAAATATATTTCCGGCTTTGTTGTTCATTCGATATTCTCTAAACTATTGCCTCATTCTTCCCAATCTCATTTTTTTAGTATACCTTTGCAAAATAAGAGATTTAAATATAGAATTAACTATAAACATAAGCCTTAATGAAAAAACTAATAATATTCGATTTGGACGGTACATTATTAAATACTATCGCAGACCTCGCCCATAGCACTAATTATGCTTTGAATAAATTAGGATACCCCACACACGATGTAGAAAAGTATAACTTCATGGTAGGAAATGGTATCAACAAACTCTTTGAACGTGCATTACCCGAAGGAGAAAAGACAGAAGAGAATGTGCTCCGGGTAAGAAAAGAGTTTATTCCTTATTATGATATTCACAATGCAGACGATAGTCGTCCTTACCCGGGTATTTCAGCGTTATTGTCTTATCTGCAATCCGCAGGCATTCAGATTGCCGTAGCCTCCAACAAATATCAGGCCGCTACCGAGAAACTGGTTGCCCACTACTTTCCGGAAATTCATTTCACTGCCGTTTTCGGCCAACGGGAAGGAGTAAATGTCAAACCTGATCCAACAATCGTTTTTGATATATTAAAACTTGCCGATGTACGAAAAGAAGATGTTCTTTATGTAGGTGATTCCGGTGTAGACATGCAAACAGCAGCCAATGCCGGTGTAACCGCTTGCGGAGTGACATGGGGATTCCGACCACGCACGGAACTAGAAGAATTTAATCCGGCATATATGACAGATGTGGCCGAAAAAATAAAAAAAATGGTCTTTTAACGATGATATCCTTACAAGAATAATTATGATTCGGCAAGTAAAACTTCAATAGTCTCAATAAGTTCTCTTGCCGGAGCTTTTATCGTACTGATTTCATCCTCCGATATTGAATAAATGCAATTATAATCCCCTTTTTGCCGTAATTGTTCCATACGCGCCAAAAAACTTCCCAAACGTGCACTAATTTTGCCTGTTTTTATAAAATTCAAGCCAAAGCAAGCTATCAACCCATCATGGGTTTTACATGATAATCCATTTTGTATTAATAAAGCCTGAACAGCATGAAAACAGGCATAATAATATCTATTGGAAGCAATATCCCAATACTTCAGATCAAACATCTCATCTGCTTGTTTCAAAAATACTTTAGCTTTCTCCAACTGTAATATCACCAAAGAATTACGTTCTTCATCTGTCAATTTCATACTAATTCAATTCCTTCCTGCTCTACATTTTTATAAAATGGTGTAATACAACTTGCAGCCCATTCTTTCATCGTATACATAATCGGATTAATTCGCGCTCCCAAGTCCCATCCCAACATAGTTAAGGGAAAGCTTACCTTATCATAATCTTCAGGCTCCAATTTTTCTTTATCTAAGATAATCAAAATATCCCAATCAGAATCAATCCGTGCATCCCCACGAGCTTGAGAACCAAACAACAAAGCCTTGCCACCTTTTGGTAAATGCTCTGTCAATGCCTGCTTAATAGACTCTAATATTTTATTTGTATGACTTTTCATATTCGTCTCCCCTTACTCTTCTACAAATATACAATAAATATCAATACAACAATATGACTTACAAAAAAATCGCTCTTGCTAATTATTCATACTTGGTTCTTATCCATGACTAATATGAATAAAGAATAAAGTCTAATATTACATATTTTCCGTACAAATTTCAATATCACTTTCCTTACAATGCATTTTCTTTGCAACAGGTAAAGAAAGGCTCACCTTTGTGTGCCTAAATCTAAGAACAATAGTAATCTAATTTATTATAAAATGAAAAAGCATCTTATACTATTTTTTGCAGGAGTAATATTGAGTTACGGGAACATAAAAGCACAGACAGTTCCCGATAAAAAAGAAATTCTGAAAGTAACTCTTCATGTGAACGACTATTTCATGAAGAAATATGCCGACTATCGCACTCCTTCCTTTGTGAAAAAAGTAGTTCGCCCCAGTAATATCTGGACACGAAGCGTATATTACGAAGGCTTAATGGCACTCTACTCCATCTATCCCGCAGACGAATATTATCTCTATGCCAAAGAATGGGCGGATTACCACCAATGGGGCTTCCACCGTGGGACAACCACCCGTAATGCAGATAATTACTGCGCCAGCCAAATCTATCTCGATTTATACAACATTTGCCCCGATCCTGAAAAAATACGGAAAACGAAAGCCAATATGGATATGCTGGTCAATACTCCACAAATAAACGACTGGTGGTGGATAGATGCTATCCAGATGGGGATGCCTATATTTGCCAAAATGGGGAAACTTACAGGCGAACAGAAGTACTTCGACAAAATGTGGGATATGTACGAATATACCCGTAATAAACACGGAGAGAACGGAATGTTCAATGTCAAAGAAGGTTTGTGGTGGAGAGACCATAATTTCGATCCTCCATACAAAGAGCCTAATGGCGAAAACTGTTATTGGAGCCGTGGTAACGGATGGGTATACGCAGCTTTGGTGCGGGTAATGAACGAAATTCCATCTGATGAAAAACATCGCCAAGATTACATCAATGATTTTATGGCTATGAGCAAAGCACTGAAACAATGCCAGCGTGAAGATGGCTTTTGGAATGTCAGCCTCCACGATCCGTCAAACTTCGGAGGTAAAGAGACTTCCGGCACAGCTCTTTTCATATATGGTATGGCTTGGGGCGTACGCAACGGTCTATTGGATAAAAAGACCTATCTGCCTGTAATCATAAAAGCATGGAATGCGATGGTGAAGGATGCAGTTCACCCGAATGGTTTTCTTGGTTATGTACAGGGAACCGGCAAAGAACCGAAAGACAGTCAACCTGTCACATACGACAAAGTTCCTGATTTTGAGGATTTCGGAACAGGATGTTTCCTTCTTGCCGGAAGTGAAATCTACAAATTAGACCTCAATATGTAACTGATAAACATACTTATCTTGAATCCGGTCTATCCTTCACAAACCGGATTCAAGGTAAGTATATACTACGTTTTACTTCTCTCCCCTTTCTGGTAAGCAGAAGGAGATACTCCAAACTGTGCCTTAAAACATTTACTGAAATAAAGAGGATCATTAATACCCACTTTATAAGAAACTTCCGCAACAGTCAGATCCCTTTCGGTCAAAAACAGTTCGGCAGCCTTCTTCATTCGTACGACACGCAAATACTCATTCGGTGAGTATCCTGTCACTCCGCGTAATTTCTTATAAAACACAGTTCGTCCCATCCCCATCATTTGCGCAAATTCATCAATAGAAATATTGTATTGAGAATAAATCTTTTCGACTACAGCTACCAACTGGTCTGCAAATTCCTTGTCCCGGTCCGTGTTACATAAAGCAGGGCGTACTACCCCCGGTTCACTGGAAAACTTCTTCCGTAACTTTTCGCATTGCTCTATCAGCCGAAACACCTGCGCAAGCAAAAGCTTAAAACTAAATGGCTTTGCAACATAAACATCCGCTCCCGCTTCAAGTCCTTCCAGGTGCTTATCCGGTGAAGTCAAGGCAGTCAGCAGAATAATAGGAATATGACTTGTCGCAAATTCAGTTTTCAGTTTCTTTGTCACTTCGAAACCGGTCATCCCGGGCATCAATACATCGCAGATAATCAAGTCTGCGTCATAGTTGCATGCCTTTTCAAATCCGGATATTCCATCCGCAGCCACTTCTACTTCAAAATAAGCACTAAGCTCCTCCTGCAGGAACCCACGAATATCATTATCATCTTCGATGACTAATATTTTATGTTTTCTTGACGTTGTGATTGTCTTTTCATGTTCCTGACATTCTTCTGAAAGTTCCTGCAAATGATGAGTCTGCATATTCGCTTCTTCCAACAGGAGATTGCCGGGAACCAGGAAGTCTTTTTCCGAATAAACAGTTTTATCAGTCGGAATACATACCGTAAATACGGAACCTCCCCCTTCATTATCTTTATATTCAATCGTTCCCTTATGCACCTGCACCAATTCATGGCTCAAATGCAACCCTACTCCAATGCTATCTCCAGAGAAACTACTTTGTATGAAACGTTTAAACAATTCTCCCTGCTTTTCTTTAGGAATACCTACTCCGGTATCCGCTACCTGAATGTATAAACACTTCTTCACCTCATCCACATTCACAGAAAACAGAATTGTCCCACCCGAAGGAGTATACTTAAAAGCATTTGAAAGTAAGTTATACACCACCTTATCCAAATTGCCTTTATCAATAAACATTTTATAGGATGGCACAGACGGCAAAAAGCGGAAATCCATATTCTTCTGTTCTGCTACGTCACTGAAACTTAAATATATTTCGTACAGGAAAGCAACTACATCAGTTTCCTGCAGAGAAAGAGCCAACTTGTTGTTCTGCATTTTTCTGAACTCCAGCAACTGATTAATCAGCCTCAACATACGTTGTGTACTTTTATCCATGACTTTCAACGGATGCAATAAGGCTTGTGGAATATCATCCGTCCGATACATTTTCTCCAATGCTCCTTGGATCAATGTAAGCGGAGTACGGAATTCATGAGAGATATTTGTGAAAAATACCAATTTATACTCTGTCAGTTGTTTTTCAACATTGATGCGGTTGCGCAACCTATTGAAATTAAAAATGATACGATATGTAAAGTACAAAGCTATTAATATCAGGATGAAATATCCGAGCATAGCCCAATTTGTTTTCCAAAACGGAGGCACAATAACAATCTTCAAGGTTGTTTCGGTATCATTCCAAATACCGGCACCATCACAATATTTCACATGGAAGATATAACTGCCCGGCTCCAGATATTTATAAGTGGCAAAACTTAAAGAAGACGGAACATTCCATCCCTTGTCATAGTTTTCCAGCCAATACATATACTTGATTTGACCATTATCCGAATAATCAAGAGTAGAAAAATCAAGCATAAAAGAATTCTGGAAATATTTCAATGTAATCTTATCCGAATAGGCTAAAGATTCTTGCAAAGGAGAACCCGGCATATTAGGCTTCACCTGAATTCCATTAACGGACAATCCTGTGATAACAATAGGAGAAAGCAATCTCTCTGTTGGAATCTTCTTCGGGTCAATAATCGTCAATCCGTAGTTTGTTCCAAAAATCAGTTTACCGTCTGCACCCATACACGCACTGTTCTCGCTATATACATTTCCTAATGTATAAGATGAGAAGAAATAATTCTCGAAAGAATGGCTGTTGGGATTGAATCTTGAAATTCCATATTCCGTAGCAATCCATAATTGTCCCGAATGATCTTCTAAAATAGATTGCACCATATTATTAACCAGTCCTTCCGCTATTCCATAATGTGTATATTTCAAAGACTGACAGTCGTCTGACAGTTCGCATAGATTCAGCCCGGCACCCGAAGTTCCTACCCACATGCGCCCTTTGCTATCACGAAACAGGCAACGAATCTCATTGCTGCAAAAATTGCCATCGGTGTAGCTGAACAAATGATAGTTATCTTCATTAGCAATCAATGAGTCAGGGTGGAATATGCAGATACCTTCACTTGTGCCCATCCATATCATCCCTTTCTCATCTTCTGCCATTACTCTGACTATCCGTAAGCCATACTTCTTTCCTTGAAAGAAACGACGGAACTTATATTGTCCTTTTTCCGTTGATTCTGCCAGATCCAGTCCTCCTCCAAATGTCCCCACCCACATACGATCTTTCTTATCACGAAGAATGGAATAAATATTAGAATGAGATAAGGCAAAAGGATTAGACGGATCCGTTTTATACCACGTATCTCCTATTTTTAGTCCGTCTCCCCGGGTTCCTATCCATATATTCTCCTGACTATCTTCTGAAATCGCATAAATATTATAGGGCAAATAATGATTATCTATCTTAGTTTTCAGATGAGAATCATAATTATACAATCCACCTCTACGGGTTCCTACCCATATATCTCCATTCGACATTTTAGTCAGTAACCGGATTGTATTCGAACGGTCAAAAACATCCGGAGATTCTGGATAGACATGTGTAATGCCTTTATTTGAAATGGAAATATGAGACAAACCGGAATATTCGGAGCTTACCCATATTCCTCCTGTTCTGTCTTTCATCAAACATAACAAAAAATCTGACCCTATAGGTCCTGCATTCTTCCCTTCGGAAACAAAGTGTTCCAACCGGTCCTCCTGAATATCGTAGGTGAAAAGTCCGTTTCCATAAGTTGAAATCCACACAATCCCCCGGTCATCACGCACCACATGATAGCGTTCATAATCTATATATTTCATCTTCTCTTCAGGGATCAGTTGAAAATTCTTTATTTCTCCGCTCTTCGAGTTTATATAATAAATTCGTCCAGTGTTATTGTAAGCCCAACAATCTCCGTAATTGTCATGAATCACTTTTCCATTATTTATTTTCAGTTCCCGGCAAGGAGTTATTTGAAAGTTCTGAAAATCAAATTCATATACCCCTTCGCTGGAAGTAAATATAACCCATTTATCTTTTATCAATGAATGTGTACTGACAGATGTATTACCGGCAATAGCAGACAGCGACGCTAAACAGTCTATTTTTTTCGATCCATTTACACAGCGATACACATCTCCACTCTTTGTCAGAAAATACATATCCTCTCCATGAGGGAAAGAAGAAGAAAAATTCAATTTCCTATCGATAAATTCAACTTTCCCTTTATAAACAGACGCAAGTCCCTGCATGGTACCAATCCAGATCCTGCCACTAGAATCTTCATTTATAAATTTAATCCGGTCATCGGGCAGGTTTCCAAATTTCGTTCTAAACTTCACAGAGGTCATAGTCCGATCGTCCTCACAAACAATTTGACGCACACCATTCCTTCTATGCCAAAGCCACACATCTCCATTAGAGGACATAAATATTTCTGAATAGTTCTCTCCATCACTTCCGGTACCGGTAAAATCTACAAAACAAGCTTTCTGTAGATCATAACAGCTGAATAATTCCGGCACAGTCTTTATCCACAAAAAACCATTCTTATCCTCTGCCACATGTTTTATTCTGTTATCTGCTAAAGAAATCCGATCGTGTTTCCCGCTTTCCAACTGATAAGTAAGAAAAGTATTTCCATCATAACGGGTCAATCCGTCTAAAGTACCCAACCATAAGAATCCTTTACTGTCCTGAAACATGCATCGTACAGAATTACTAGGTAGCCCATCACTGGTTCTCATTTGTTTGGAACTAAGTTCAATATCAGCATACAAATCCGATAAAGAAAAACTTAACAAAACGAAGAGGCATAATAATTTATATTTCATATAGTGGTTGGGGTTATTTTGATTGCTGGTTACAAAGATACATCTTTTCATAGTTTTTTTAAGATTTATACAAGCAAAACTAACCAAAAGGAAGAATAAATACAAAAAACTTAGCAGTCTATTTCGAAACAAGGATTATTATCCATATTTATGTCATTTTTTCCATATACTGACCAATGATTTGCATTGGTTCATAATCGGTACGGTTTTGAACAATTCAATGCTTTTCTCTATAACATGGTCAATTCTTCCATCTCCTTCACTTTTCTCTGTTTCTTCGATAAATAAGGAGTTTGCAGGTGGAATGTCTTTATTCTAAAAAGGTTGTCATCTAAAAAAATAAGAACAAGTGAAGCAAATTCTGTATTTCAAGATAAATCCTTATATTTGTATCAAATTCGTCTGATATAAAAGTTGAATATGATAAAAACAATGAATAAGCCACTTACATACGATGATATACCTAAAATGTATCTGTTTTGCAACCACACCAAATGTCCGCGCCGCAACAAATGCCTCCGTTTTCAGGCTGCGATGATCGTGCCCCAAAGTGTTCCTCACTACGAAGCGATCAACATCAACCATGTAGCGGGGAATGAAAAGGAATGTTCCTATTTCAGTGCATACACTCTCACGACCTTTGCACTTGGCATCAGCCATATATTAGACGACGTTCCGCACAAAAAAGCTATGGCCATACAAAACAGCCTTAAATCTTTAATGGGGAAAAGCATGTACTACCGTATTCGCAACAAACAACGTCGACTTCATCCATTGGAACAGAAACAAATCGCAGACGTTTTCCTGGAACACGGCATCAAGACAAAGATTAACTTCGACGAATACATTGAAGATTATGACTGGTAAGCCACAGATTGTGACGGGAAAGATACTTGCGAAAATATTTCATAGGAATTGAATAAAAGTTTCATAACGATAAAAAAAAGTTCCATAGGAATGAAAAAAAAGTTTCATCGTGATGGAAATAAAGTTTCACGACGATGAAACCTGTGAAACTTTTAGCACAAATAAAGATTAACAGGCAAGCGAAGACCTAAAGGTTACACATGCGTCATATTCCCCTTATAATAAGAAGCCTCCGCAGACGCCCGTCCAAATGTTCAAGCATAAATATTAAAAAAAATCGGATACCATATTTAGGCTTCTGATGCATTTTCGCAATCCGCTCTGGACGCCAGCTTCTCCAGTGCCACCAATTCCCATCCCTTGAACACCAGCGTAATCAATCCAAGCCGGGTATTCCCTTTCGTGCGGGCCACCTTCCCATCATCGGCATAGCGGCGCAACTGTTCTGCCGCATCACGTTTCAGCAAGGCGATGTCGGCATCGGAGGTGTCACGCCGGGCATACTTCACCTCCACGATATAGCTGTAGACTATGTCCGGCTGGCGCACCAGATCGGGCATCATGTAGAAATCCGCATAACCTTTGGAAGATTCGTATTCGGGAAGAAGGATGTAGCCCTGCGTCAACCCTAAGTAAGCCAGCAGGAATCCCTTGACGTGCGCCTCGCCGTCGATAAATTCACGGATGGCATTTTGCCGATGAATCAATACCATATCTGCTTAACATCTTTATACAAGAAAATTCGTTCATCCGTCCCCCTAGTAAGATCTCTCAATAAAAGTAAAGCATTTTGTGGTACATGGTGAAAGGTTAGACTAAAATCGTCAGCTATTTGTTTGCCCAACGACACCCAATCCATATCCCAATAAAAAAGCTCGTAAGTATCTCCAATACGAACATTATTGTCATCATTACGTGTCATATAGCCTATTCTTCCAACAGATTCCGGTTTGCCCAAATCCAATCCTACCCAACCATCTCTTAAAGTTTTAGATGCGAAAAATGTCAACGGATCTAAATCAAAAGCAGCAGAACGGCTATAATGAGGATTCTTACTTCGTTCTTCAGAACCAATAATTGTTCCTGTCAGTTTTTTATTCTCTTTATCCAAGAACACCAATTCTGCAATATTACAGCGGTAGGGCTTTGGACAGATATAACGCCAATAACGATACTTTGTAGTATCGCTCACATTTATACTACCCGATACGCTATACTCTTTGAACGTATGTACTGTGACGGCATCACTAAAATCCTCCTTGTGTGCTGCTTGAAACATGCTGTGTTTTAAACGGAGTGCTGTAGTGAACGCTTTGCGTGTTAAGGGATATTTCCGTTTTAAACTAATACTTCTTTTACGTGTACTATCGGGATTTAAAAACTCCAGTTCACCTTTCTCATTCAACAAAGCAGGATAATTGAATGGGCGAACCCTTCCATTTATATAATACACCGGCAGATAGACAGCTCCCTTCTCTATTTTATCAAAGGCAATCTGCTTACTATCTTTTATTTCCGAAAAGCAAATAGGAACCCATTTCGCATTGTCGAATACAGCCAGATACGCATATCTTTCTTTGCGTTCTCTTTTCCCTGAAAGTACAGGAAAAACAGGATCAATGGTCGTTGCATATTCATCCGTAACGTCTTTTATAAACACATTGCGCAACGTTGACGGGACACTACCAGCTTCTTTATTCAGCCGGACTAAGGCCGAATTGGGAGAATATGTTCTTCGATATACTTTTCCTTTACACTCCCCCGGTCGTAAGGCAGCTAAAAAAGGTTCATGTCCTCCTTCACATACCATTCGGCGATTGTGATCTATCAGAATACTTAGCCACGAATGTGCATGTGCTTTTGTAGGCCACTGCAAAACGAAATCATACGAAACCGCAAAACCCTTACTACGCATGATGGCTAAAGCAGTATTTGTCCTTGTCTCACAAGAATTGGAAGGAATATTGCACCAAAACGGAATCTTATATAACGCATGCCACTTCAGAGGCTTTTTCAAATCGACAATAACAGTATCACGTAGTTTAATATTAATAGCTTCTGCCGCATGATAGGGTGTTTTATTCCAAATGTCATTATAAGAAAAATCGCATAATGTGTCATTAGCTATCGGTTTCAACACATTGCGCCAATCATCAAAAGCCTGAAACTCTACGCATTTATAAGGAAGCATATATTCACAAAATTCATCGAATGTAATGCCTCTTGCCCAACGACCTTGTTGCCAATCGTCAAAAGCCGCGTCTATACTCTGTATCAGATAGCTGGCTTTTATGACTGAATAATCTTCCTTAAACTCAAAATCATCTGATGGAAACTCTAACAACAAGTTATTTAATTCATTCACCTGTTCATCAATCTTTCTGTCGGAGAAGATAATCTTTTCAGCTTCAACATAATATTCTTCAATATCTTTCCCTATATACGACTGGTGCCCGGGCATATTCATTATCAAAAATTTGGCAGCTCTAAGTTTCAAACTGTCGGCTTCGTTTTCTTTATAATGCTCCAACACTTTTTCGAGTTCCGGACGATTATTTCCCGACAGTGTCAGCACCTTTTCCAACTGTTTTTCTTCAGAGCTTTGGCAACTGAAAAGCAAAACAAGAAAAAGAAAGATGAATGTAGCTTTCATTTTGTTTTATTGTTAGTTTATAATTAAATATTCTTTTTGCGCAAATAGTTTCTGGCCTCTTCTTGTATGATAGAAACAGTGTAAGATGGTATCTTTATCCGTTTATTGATGATTTCTAAAGCTACCCGTTCGGCAAGTATACAGTTATCAGATTTTATATAGTTCCTCAAAAGTCCTTGTAATGGAAGAAAACGGCTAGGACACATATATTGTGTCAGTTTATAGCGTCTTTCAGCTTCTTTCCAACATCCCATCTGATAGTAATTGTCAGCTAATTGCATTTGCAGGTCATACGTATTGATATAAGATTCGCAATGCAAGAATATGTTGACGCTTTGTTTGTACAATTCCACATTTTTCAATTCTGATGCATAATTGTACAAGAAATAGGGATTGCCATTCCACTCATCGTATAGCTTGGTAAATATAGATAATTCATTATCCAGCAAACCATTGTTCTTTTCTGCAATCAATGAAATTCGTTTCCATGTACGCTCGAAAATAATATTCTTAATCAAAAAGAAACAGAGTATAAAAAGAATAATTAATAAAAATGGCTTATTGAAATGTATTGTTCGTAGAGCAACCTCCCGTTGATTAAGTGAAGCGAGGCAGTAGATAATCATGAACCAAACAAAAGCATATTTGAATGGATAAGAAAAACAGGAAAATATAGCAATAGAAACAAGTGTCAGTAAGGCTGGAGTGTCAAATGGCACATTACTTCGAAAAACAGCAATCAACAACAATAAGAATAAAGTGATTCCTATAAGTCCTTGTTCAATCAGCAGCAACAGATACTCATTAAATGGATGATTCGTGTTTCCTGCCAATATTCTATCGCTTTCATCAGCATGGGAGGAAGACAAATATTTGGCTTGTTCCGGCATGTAATCCGCCTTAAAAGAGCCGAGTCCGTTTCCCTGAATTATATGTTCCTTACACAATCCGGCAGATACTTTCCAAATCAGAACACGACCGGAAGCGGAAGCAGGTTTTAGATAAATCAGTCCAATGAATAAACCTATTAGAAACAAAGCGCCTCCGCTGATAAGAAAGATGCGCCTTTTATGAATTAACTTCCGATAACGGAGAGCATAAAAAAGAAGTGTTACTACACATAAAGTAAATACACCTGTTCTCGAACCGGATAAGATAACGACTATAATGAGGAGAAGGCACGCCATAACCTTGAACGTTCTTCTTTTTCCGTTAGAAGAATGACACAAAAGAAAAGGATAACAGAGAACGATGCTCGCAGCAAATCCGGCGGGATTATCAAAAGAACCGGTAACTGGAAAATAAGATTGAGTTTCTATATACCCTGTGTATTGCAACAAGCCATACAAGGCTGACAAAACTCCAACGACAGCTAAAATGCTATTAAATGTTTCTGTAGGATTTTTTCTATTACGCATCAACACAAAAAGAATCCATCCAGATACGATGTATACACTGTGTATATATTGCGATGTAAAGAGACTGCAAACGAAAACATATCCCATAAAAACAGTAAAAGACAGAAATAGAAAATCAACAGACAGTCTAATTTTTCGTTTCCAGTTCCCTATGCAAATACCTCCCCATAATATGATGCCGACAACGAAACTTATATTTTTAGGCATAAAATACCTATCCATAAACCAATCAGCCGATAAGTATAAGGTGGTGATAAGTAAAAAAGAAAACGTAAAAACATTATCACTGAATAATTGCCTTAACTTGCAGAATATAAAAGAGGGAGTCTGTGTTTGCATTGATAATAATTAATTCTTCTTTCGGTCCTAATCCCTTTCCTTTCGGATTGAAAGAAAAATGAAGCGAGCACGATTCGTCAGGATTTAATTCATACTTCTCCACCGATGCTTGTGTACATCCACATCCAGTTTCGATCTCTCCTATCTCCAATCTGGCATTGCCTACATTGGTGATTGTAATGCTATCACGACAAATTATATCAGAACTAATTATTCCGAAATCGTGTGTATAGGAAGACAGAGATACCTCTGCCTTCCTTTTTTGATTGCAAGAAACGCAAATCAGCAGAATAACAATAAGACCAAAGATTTTACTCATTTTTCATTGTCGCTGATGGTGAATTACTTGGAATAGTCTCGATGAAACGAGGTGGATCACCGATCAAACTATCTAATATTATTCTGGTCTTCTTTTTAAATTCTCGTTCTTTTATAATATAATCCCACCATGACAAAAAAACATCTTGATCCGCTTGGGGCATTGAATCAATAATGCGTAGATATTGAGAGAGTTCAGACTCCCTAATCGGATATTTTGTCCTTAAATCACGAGCCAACATGACTCGGATGACATTCGGATATTTTGCATATTTTTCAAGAAAAGTAAACCGACCTTCTGAACGCTGTTCAGTTACTGATGTATCTAATAAGTTACTATTCTCTGTTTTAGTACTATCTTCCGCCACTTTTCTCCGATCTCTATTCCAATATACAGCACTCCATTGAGCTTCTCGCTCAAGAATGTAAGTATTGTAATCTTCATTGATGGAAGTGCCCGATACATTAGCGTCAGTATCCCAATCGACCATACGAATATAGATATTCCCAGGTTCCACAAAAAGATTAATATCAGTCTCTTTATGGAACGATGAACCATCATAGGATATTTGTGCAAAATAAGGCTTTCGTGTGACAGTTCCTTCGTAAAAAAATTCCTTGCCAATCACCTTTATTTTTATGCTGTTGTCGTATGCTTGTTTTTGTCCTTCCCTTTCTTCAAGAAGATACGATTTATCTATTAATAACACATATTTACCATCTAGAGTATTATCAGGGAATTCACCCCGAATCGTAAATTTCTCTTGCCCCAAAAGTAATTGAGCAGAAAATACGATTATAATGAGAAAAAACAGTTTCTCTTTCATATTAATTACACTTTAATTCTATAAAATCATTTTACAGTTATATCAAGCATATTATTTACCCGTCTTTCAATAAAACGAGGAGCATTACGATTAAGACTATCGGTCAACGCTCTTCTCTTTGCCCAATACTCCTCTCTCTTCATTGTATACTCTCGCCACGCTATCAAAATATCCCGATCCGCTTTGGGCATTAAGTCAAGAATACGTAAATATTTAGCATCCACCAATCTTTTATTTAAGTCCTTAACTTCCAAATAACGAGATAACATTACTCGGATAACATCCGGATATTTGGCATATTTCTCAAAGAAAGCCAATTCACCTTTTTCAAAATCCTCAAATGCTGAACCAAAAGAATAAGCTCCTTCAGCTTCCGAAGTCTGCCCCTTTAAACGGATAGTTCTAAAAATTCTATTTACCAGATTTCTCCGTTCAATGACACAAGTATTATAGTCTTTATTAATAGGAGTACCCGATACATTTCCTTCCTCATACCAATTGGTTATATGGATCTGGATATTCCCAGGTTCTATTACAAAAGAAGTCGCACTTGTCTGACCACTGAATGTTGGTCTATCGTAATATATTTGCACCAAAAAAGGTTTTCGTGTAGTTACCCCTTTATAATAGAATTTTTTATCAGTTACCAATATCTTTACTTCATCGTCAGATGCTTTCCATTTACGTTTGTACTCATCAGGAAGATACGATTTATCTATTAATAACACATATTTACCATCTAGAGTATTATCAGGGAATTCACCCCGAATCGTAAATTTCTCTTGCCCCAAAAGTAATTGAGCAGAAAATACGATTATAATGAGAAAAAACAGTTTCTCTTTCATATTAATTACACTTTAATTCTATAAAATCATTTTACAGTTATATCAAGCATATTATTTACCCGTCTTTCAATAAAACGAGGAGCATTACGATTAAGACTATCGGTCAACGCTCTTCTCTTTGCCCAATACTCCTCTCTCTTCATTGTATACTCTCGCCACGCTATCAAAATATCCCGATCCGCTTTGGGCATTAAGTCAAGAATACGTAAATATTTAGCATCCACCAATCTTTTATTTAAGTCCTTAACTTCCAAATAACGAGATAACATTACTCGGATAACATCCGGATATTTGGCATATTTCTCAAAGAAAGCCAATTCACCTTTTTCAAAATCCTCAAATGCTGAACCAAAAGAATAAGCTCCTTCAGCTTCCGAAGTCTGCCCCTTTAAACGGATAGTTCTAAAAATTCTATTTACCAGATTTCTCCGTTCAATGACACAAGTATTATAGTCTTTATTAATAGGAGTACCCGATACATTTCCTTCCTCATACCAATTGGTTATATGGATCTGGATATTCCCAGGTTCTATTACAAAAGAAGTCGCACTTGTCTGACCACTGAATGTTGGTCTATCGTAATATATTTGCACCAAAAAAGGTTTTCGTGTAGTTACCCCTTTATAATAGAATTTTTTATCAGTTACCAATATCTTTACTTCATCGTCAGATGCTTTCCATTTACGTTTGTACTCATCAGGAAGAAAAGACTTATCTGTCAGTATTATATATTTTCCGTCTAGCGAATTATCTGGAAATTCACCTTGAATCGTGTATTTCTCTTGTCCGTAAAATAGTTGGGCTATAGATACAAACATTAATATGAATAGATATTTTCTCATGATAATAATTTAAGTGTTACAGAGACTCCGTTTCTTCTCTTCGCATATTTAATTCTCCTAAAAAATTGATACTTTTCCCCTGCTGCAAGGTGATATAAATGCTCGCACTTCCATTGGAATATACCTTAATATAAAAGTTGCAATTACCTATTGTTGTATTTGCTGAAAACTTGATGTGAGCATTTTTCTTTTTATCTATATCCATAGTATATTTTTTCAAAGGAGCCTGAAAGTAAAGTTCAGCTCCTCTCCTGTATGGTATATCAGCTTGACCGAGATAAAGAAGATCAGAAAAAATAGAATCATTTTTAATTTCTATTGAATAATCAGACTCATTCAATAATATAGGAGCTTTACATGGAAGAATGCAAGTACCTACATTTATCTTGTAGACTTTTGATGTAACAATCTTTCCGACAACTTCCGCCTTTTGTTTCTTTTGTTCTTTTTTGCTTTGGGCAGAAAGAATCGGAATTTCTACCAGCATTGTCAAAAATAGAACAAGAATTTGCCTTTTTACTTTCATATTAGATTATAACTTAAATATGGATGTATAAAAAGCCTAATGAAATAAGGTTATAGGACACGTACCATTACTACTCTCACAATTGCCTATTCCGATTTGCAAATAATCATCATTCGATTGACAACTAAGCATAGATATAGCTATTAAAAAGGTTAACACAACCATATTCAAGAAAGCTTTGCTTTTTTTCATAAAACTATTTTTAAGGTAGTAACATATAGGGCACTTATTCTCCCGCTGATTGTCAATTTCATAATCAAAAACACGTCACACAAATCACAATAAGACTAAAATTCTACTTATTTTTCATCGTTGTTGATGATGAATTACTCGGAATAGTCTCGATGAAACGAGGGGCATTGTTACGTATACTGTCCAATAATGGTTTGGTTTTTTTTTCATATTCATACTTTTTAATAGTATAGTCCAGCCAAGCCAAAAGAATATCCCGATCTGCTTTAGGCATTCGGTCGAGAATCTGTAGATATTTTGGAAAATTAGGATCCCTTGACATTCTTCGTCCGTTCAATAAAAAAGATAAGTGGAACCGTACGACATCCGGGTATTGGGCATATTTCTCTAAAAAGAGTAATTGATTTTCCATACTTCTCCTTGTGATCATATAGGTATTATAATCTTCATTAATAGGAGTACCTGATACCACACCCTCATCTGCCCAATTAGCGATGCGGATATGAATATTACCAGGCTCAACTATAAAATACAGGCCGAAATCCAACATCTTTCTTTTTGTCCCTGCACTATAAAGATACGCCAAGAATGGCTTTTGTGAAAGTACACCTTCATAATGGAATTTCCCGTCAACCACCAATATACTATCAATAAATAAATGTTTAATTCGTTCTTTTTCTTGACTAAGAGCTGAACTATTAGTCAAACGCAAATAACTATTATCTAACGAATGGTCGGGTAATTCACCCTGGATAGTGTATTTTTCTTGTCCATAGAATAGCTGGGCTATAGATACGAAAATAAAAATAAATAGATATTTTTTCATTATTACGACTATTAAATATTACTCTTACAATTAAAATTTACTCCTCATCTGGATAGCTTTTATCACAACTGCTTTCACAATTTCCTTCTTTTGTTCCTGCAGCCGATAGACAAGCATCTCTTACTTTTACCCAGAATTTATAATTATCACCATTGGGAAATTCACTCGCAGGTAAATCCTCAATATTCTCGTTAAAATGATTATGACATTCCATTATTTCTTCTTTGGCCGTTTCCGCACAATCTTTTTTGCATTTTTCACGTAGTTCTGCATTGGTATCTGCTCGCGTAATCACGACTTTGTACATTCGACTTTTTTGTCGTGCCCTCATCAATTCTAATTTAGTAAAATCAGCATCTTTAAAAACGTCCCTGACCAAAGAAGAAATACGATTACGGTTAGCTTGATAATCATATCCTGTCAGAATCTTTAATTGAGTAATTGCTTCGGTACGAGTCTCGATATTAAGCAGATTTTTCCGGAGTAAGCGATATTGTTCCAAGTCTTCTTTAGACAATTTAGAGATTGCGTTTTGTTCTCTTCTCATGTCCTTTCCTATTTCTTTTTCCAAATTCTGATAAGCTTCCGAAGCAATAAAGAGATCTGCAGCAGTCACATCTTCTGCCTGTTGAGAGTAATCGTCAGCATCATCCGTCTGACAACTAAGTACTGAAATACTGATTAGAAAGGCTAATCCAACCATAACAAAGCCACAATTCCACTTTCTCATAAGAATGACTTTTAGAGATTACTAATTTTGAATATCTTTTTCAGAGCAATACCATATATTTGTAAAAATTGTATAGTTCACTTCCAATTCCATCTATATTATATAAGATAAGGAGCTGTATTTTTCCATAATATTAGTACAAATAAAAGTTTATCGCTCTTGTTGTAACAAAGGACGACATTTATAAATTGAAATACAAATTTCAACCGTATACAAATGCGTATACACAGCCAATGTATACGCATTTAAATATGGTTTTTAAAGAAAGATCATTCCAAACGTAATGATTTAATAAAATCAGTAATAGATTCACAAGAAACATTCATTTTCTTTTTCAATCTACTACGGCGTATTCGAAAAGAACTTCCTAGAATCTGGAATAACTTTGAAATCTGCGCATTACTAAAATCAATACGTAACAAAAGAATGACATGTATATCATCTTCTGAAAGTACAGGGTAATAATGTCTCAACTTATAGATAAAACCATCTTGATGAAAATTTACCCAGAGTTCTAATCTATTCCAATTGCAATCGCTTATTGCGGATAAAGATGTAACATAGATTTGTACATCATAGGCAGTCTTCCACTCTTCTTCATCCATAGTTATTTTTATCTATTACAACTATATTCTATTTCACCAATTCATCATTGATATAAAGGTTCTTGAAAGTCACATCTTTCGCCCCTTTAATATCATTTGCTCCTTTGGCTACATTATTAAAATGAGAATCCTCTACACTGATGTTATATACATGTTTATCATCCTCCAGCCCTATAATAAGCACACCCAATTTACTCTTCTCACAAGTTACATTCTTCAAATGCACATTACGGACAATCGGGTCAAACCCTCTCTTACATTTCTCCCGATTCTCATATTGCAGATTGATGCGAAGCACAGCTTCACGACATTGTCCTACCGTTACATTACGAACAAATACATTTTCTATAAGTCCTCCGCGGCAAGTGCTCGTCTTAATACGAATAACACGATCCAGATTCGGGCTATCCATTCGGCAGTCTTCTACAAACAAGTTACGGTAACCACCGGAAATCTCACTGCCGATCACTACTCCTCCATGTCCATTCCTCATCATGCAACCACGTACGATAATGTTCTCACTGGGAATATTCCATTTACGTCCGTCTTCATTACGTCCTGATTTAATGGCAATACAATCATCACCCGTGTCAAATGTACAATTCTCAATCAACACATTCTTACAAGATTCAGGATCACATCCGTCTCCGTTAGGTCCACGATTGAAAACAGTCACTCCGCTAACAATCAAGCTCTCGCAGAAAAGAGGATGAATCACCCAAAATGGAGAATTTAACAAAGTAACACCTTCAATCAAGATGGTGTGGCAGGAATGTAAGTTCAATAGCTGCGGACGCATGCCATCTTCCGGCTTCATCAGACGCTTGTAAACAGGAGTCGATGTTTCACCATACATCAACAGACGTTCACGACCTCCATTGCGTTGAGCCACCATGCCTTCTTTCCAACCATACTTTACGGCCCCACACATCGGCCACCAAGTTTCCATGCTACCTTGTCCGTCAATAATACCTTTTCCGGTTATGGCAATATTACTTTCACCATAAGCATAAATCAAGGGGTGAGCATTATAGCAATCAATTCCTTCCCAACGAGTTAAAACAGCAGGAAAATAAAGGCTTTGATCTGTAGAGAATTTCAAAACAGCTCCCTCTTCGAGATGGAAATTCACATTGCTCTTTAAAGTAATAGGTCCGGTATAAAAAGTACCTTTAGGAACAATTACTGTGCCACCTCCTGACAGACTGCACTGTAGAATAGCCTGATTAATGGCTTCATGGCAAGGATTAGCCTCATCATCCGTTTTTGCTCCAAAATCAGTTATAAGAAATGTTCGTTTCGGGAAAGAGGTCCGTTTAATCTGTTTTTCGATACGGGCACTTTCTTTAAATGCTTTATCAAAATCAACAGTATTCGCAAATGTTACCTCTGCCACAAAAAGCAACATCAGTAGTAAATTAATAGTTCTTCTCATCATAATTCTTATCCTTTTATTAATATGTTATTTTTATTTTATTGCAATGTAACTCCCATCAGACCGATAACAACATCGTTTGAAAGTGTTTCCAACGTCAGATGACTTAACTCTTTGGAAGGATTCAGAGGCATGTCCAAAAGTATACCTGCTCCTCCCTCGATGGAACGTCCATAAACACCCTTTATGCCTAAGTCCTTTCCCAAGTCATTGCTAACCAAACCCGTTTTAAAATGAATGCGATAAGGACGGGGAGAAACAACGGTGAATGCCTGACCATCAACATAGAAATCTTGCTCAATAGGACACCAGTTATCCGGATTCACTAATTCCAATACATCAGAAGTTCCATCTGTATAGTATACACGAACAACACCATTAGCAATGCGACACTGCATGTGGTTGGTACTGCCTGCCATCATTAAATAGGCATGAGAAGCCCGACCGGAAAGCGGAATACTTAAACTGTCGGGATAATTATCCCACAACGAAGTAAAAGCAATATTGCTTCCTTGAGCCAATGTTCGGAACGGCACACCCAGTTTGGTAGTCAGCATCTCATCACGTACCAAGGCACGCAAACCTGCATCATCAATATCAGCAGTTAATTTCGGATGACACCACTCGCCAATGCCCTGAACAGGAAGTTGCAAAGTGGTATAAGGCGAACGGGGTGTCAGATACTCATTCCGGAAAATATCAGTCACATTCGCATTGAACAAAGAATCCATATTCATCACCCGGCACTCTGACGTATTCACCTGTGAGAAAGGAAGAATGACCGGTGATTTTTCCGATTTCGTAATCTGTACGTTTACAGGCTGCCACCATTCCATCTGTCCTTGTTTCATGCGAACAAAGAATGTATGATGCCCCAAATGATCATTGACCTTACTTCTTATAGATGTATCACTAACATTCGGTTGTATCAGCACTCCCTGCGGATCATATATTTTACCGAATACCGCCCCTAAAATGGATGGAATACGGATCTCCGCTAAAGCCTCCGCCTGTATTTCAGGCAGAACCGGATTCAGACAGTTTCCTTTCCACACAATTTCGACAATTGCTTTTTGGGCAGAAGAAGCAGGAATAACAACCACCGGATAACCGGAAGCAGCTTCCGCAAAGCTCCAGTCAACTTCTTTCCCATTTACTTTCACAGAATGAATCCTTTCTCTTCCGACATTCACTTGTAATGTCAAAGCCAAAGGCGCCTTAAAACGTTGCTCTATCCGGTAAATATCTGTATCTTTCTCCCTGACAAAGTGATAGGTTATGTCAGGCAAAGAAATAGAAGCTTTTGACCATCCTTCGGGAAATCCCGGACGAATCACCATCTTCCCGTTCAATACATCGGGTAAAATGCCATACAATCCTTGTACCAGTAATCGGGAAGCTACCCCTATCGGATCTCCAAAGTCACGATAACACTCTCCACGGGCAGCATCATAAAAGCTGACTTGCCCCAAATTGCCGGGACTGTTACCTAAGTACATGCCATCCAGAAATGAACTTTTCATCAATCGATATGCTTCCTCCGGACGTCCTGCCTGGAAATAGGCCAAAGCTGTATGCATCACCTCTGCGAAAGCCACATTATTGATACTCCAGGAATAAGGTAACCAATTGGTAGTGGCAATCGTTGCATATCCCTCTTCCAGTCCATCGGCATACACGGGGATATGTGGTATTTCCGTATCAACATACCGTGTAGCCTGATATGCTTGAAAAGGATCGGCAACGTCGCTATCGAGTGCATGGTATATAGTCCATAATCCCGGACTTTCGTGAAGCCGGCGATGTCCCATAAAATCCTGATATTCCGCCCAACAACCTTTGCTCTGCATCCAAAGACGCTTATTCATCGCTTTCAATATTTGCTCGGCTTTGTTCTGATAAGGTGAAGGGTCTTCGCCTATCAAAGAAGCAAGAAAAGCTGCCATTTTATTGGCACGGTAGTTATAAGCCGACGAATGGGTGACTGCGCCACTGTTGTAGTAAAGCGCATCACTTGCCCAAATACAAGCGTATGCATCATATAAACCATCATTGTCCGGATCATAATTTAATTTTTCCCAAGCTAGATGGCGGGTAATCATAGGCCACATTTTGCGGACATACGCAGTATCTCCCGTCCAGTTGAAGTGCCATAACAATTCATCCATATAACAAAGATTCATGTCATAGTGGTGCATCTGGTTGTTACGTTCAGGATTCCGGCAAATATACCCATTGCTATATTGAGGAGTTCCCCAACGTTTTTCCGAACGCGCCAGATTCATTGTAGAATCTTGTGCCGGATGAGGTATTGTATTCGGGACATCAGTCACCTGACTGGCTGCATAAACATCAAAATGAGTCCGTGCCCGGTCATGCCAACCTAAAGCATCACCAGTATATCCGGCCCTCCACCCACTTAACGGCATACGCCAGCCAATAGCACCGTGCAACCAAACCTGTCCGTCCCAGATTCCATCGGCAGCTGCGACCAATGCACCACCCAACGTGTTCAAATAAGGGTCCGGTGTTTCTATCTTCAAATGAGAAGCCAACGCCATAGAGGCTGCCTCCGCTTGTTGATAAAGTTTACGGACATTATAGCCTTCGGGAACCTCCCCACGTACCAAGTATACTTCTTTCTGCAAGGGAAGTTCACCAGTGACAAGGTCAGTCGCTTCGACAGGAAGTTCGAAGCAATCAGCCGGATCTACCCCCATATCTCCATTACGACTCAAACGTTTTCCGGTAGCTCCCCCATGTTGCCAACGAAGTATAGCTCCTTTAGGCATATTCGAAGGAGAAAAACGCCAAATAGCTCCATCCATATCGGCTAATGCCAATACAGAAATACGCAGTTCTCCTTTTCCCCAAGACGGGTCTGTCAAATAATAGGTACGTTTTCCAGCCGAATAACGGGATTCACAATGCCCGGTGCAGTCAAGCGCCAATTCTGTTCCGTCACGAAGAATGACTTTGAAACTTATATTTCCTCCGCGTCCGTTATTATAAAAAGCAAAAACCGGTCGGTCACTTGTTTCTACCCGAAAGGGACTGTGACTACCGTACAAAGCACGGGTATACCGATTCTTACCATTGACACAAACAAACTCATCACCATCGGGACGATATTGCAACGTCCTTTTTGTACCTCGCAGATGTTCATTCAAGGAAATGGATTCTTTAAAGTCACCGATCTGCTTTGCCTCTCTTTGAGCATTTAATGGTATCGCCGGCAACATCAAGAGGCAACAAACTGTCAGCTTTCCTTTTAAAATAAGATTCAGATGAAAATAACTCATATTTTTTTGTGTTTGATTATGGTAATGGCTTCAATCCTTCCCAACGGACATTCCAAGTTCCATCTTTCGGAAATCCCGGATTAGTCTCCGTACATCCGTCCCAACCGGCACACATCATCGCAATAGCAGTCAGCAAGCCGCCATTACCCGGTAAATAAATACGTAAACGACCGTCCTGATAATTATGACCATTCGGCAAGTATGTGTTTGTGCGTTTATCCATCAGTAAAGCTCCGACGGCCTTTTCCGGTTCACCCAAACGGGCAGCATTCATAGCCGTCATCGGATAATCCCATCCCCAGGTTTTACCCCAATTCCAGTTATCCCAAATCCAGTGCAATGTATTTTTCATATAATCTTCCCGGATAAGTTTATTCATCGGAAGAATACCGACTGCCCCTAATACTGCCATGTGGTCGGAAGTATAACGAATATCTTTATAAGTATCTATGGCTGTTTCAGCAGCCAGATAAAGTCCTTCATTATTAGATGCTAAAGGGGAAAGTTTGTCGATCATTTCATCCCATTCCAGACTACGTTGCTGTCCCATACGTTCACGCCATTGTTGAGCGGTCTGCATGGCAAAATGCCAGTAAGAAAGTTCAAAAGGAGGATTAATTGTTTCTGCAGCACGCAACGTTTCTTGTGCAGGAATGGCACCTTTCAATACGTAACGTCCTTCCAGTTCATCGTATGTAGCAAAAGAGTACATAAATTCTGCAGTCTCCTGTACCAAACGATTATATTTCTCCAACACTTCTTTAGTCGGATCAGCACGATAAAGTAATTCTGCCAAATAAATTAGATGAGGTTGTTGCCAAATCAGAAAACTTCCTACTTTGGAAGGGGCTTCTGTTCCTGAAGGGTCGGTCATTTTCATCCAGCGAACACCATCAAACCCTTGTCTTTGGGCTATTTGACGCGCTATCGGTTCAGCCTTTTCATACCAGCCTAATGTACGGTCAAGTAAGTTGCTACGATTCCAAAGAGCAAATTGAGCTTCGTGCCACCAGATCATTTCAAGATGAAATTTGCCAAACCACGAATTATAGGTAAGCCCCGTCTCTTGCGGAGGAGTAGTACCTGCACTCTGAATAGCAAGCAAATATTGGCTAAGTACCACACGTCGTTCCAGTTCTTTTGCCCGTGGGTCCGTACATGCCGAAAAGTCAACAGCTGCGCCTTCCTTCCAAAACGAGTTCCAATAGTTTTTTGCTTCTTCTTGAGTTTGTGCTACAGTAACAGGCTGCGTTGAAGGAGCTGTACTAGTAAAAGCACATGTAAAAGCTAAATGATCGTCCATCGGAGTCAGGACAAAATAATGTTTTGCTTTCTCATTGAAAGTAGCCTTCCCTTCCCAATACAAAGTTACGAAATACTCTGTGCTATCTAAAGTATGTTTCAAAACTGCGGAAGATTCATTTTGAGTAACAATAGTCGTTGTATGTTTATCAACGGCTTCCCAATTACATGCATCATCACAATGAGCGCCCGTAGGATACGGAAAACGAAAACAAATCCCGGTATGCGCCTTAGAGGTAATATTTGCAGCAATCATATCATTAGAAGGATGGCAGACTGTCTCCACTTGATAATCTTCACCGTTTAATTTAAACCGACTTTCGATTTTTCCATCCCACAAGCAAAGTTTCTGATGAACGTCAGTTACCTGTTCAATATCCGTACCTTCTTCCACGTCAAAACCGACAATTCCTAAATGAAGACGATGCGGATTGACACGAAACCAATTAGCGGCATCCTGCTGTCTGCCTTCTTCTTTGAATTGAGTAGCGTAAAGTTCTTTCTTTCCCCTGCCAAAATCGTATTCTTTCAGAGTTTCTTCCGAAGTAAGCCGGTCCGGATTGGCGAAGCTATGCCAGCCCCACTGGCTCTGCGTTCCCAATGGAACTCCTTTTTTATAATTGTCCGGAAACGTCTGTAATCCGGTTATGTCTACCGTATAAGCAAACTCTCCATTTCCTACAGAAAGTGAAGCCAATGAATCGAATGCCGTCACAACAGGACTGTTCCTTTCTACTAATGCCTCGCGGTCAATTATCGGCTGATTTCCATCTCCGCAAGCTGTCCAAATAAAAAGTGCTGCAATAGATACTGCGAATGTTTTCATGATTCTTTATTATTGTTATTTACAAAAGTATTTATTTTTGAAACAAATGACGCGGATTCTCATTCAAAAACCCGCGTCACTCCACCCTAATAATCCAATCCAAAGGATGATTTGAGGATCTTTATTTTAAATTCCATTTGATAAAATAGTCTCCATTCATTATTTTGGAACGAATGTCTTCAGCATTGCCAGTAGTTTCGTACTTTTCCGAAATATACTTCGCCATGAAACTATTATCATTATAACGTTTTGCCATACGAATCATAGCCGGATAAACTTTTCCTTCGCATGCCATTTCCAGCATCATTTCTTTCAATATTTCTTCGTCATTGTTTTGTACATTAGATGTGAAAGTACGTGCTCCTAAGTTACTATAGCTTACTTCTACTCCACGAATCCCTCTGTCACCATATTTACGACTACCAATACCAGTTGTCCCGTTTGAATAATAATATACAGTACTATTATTCGTCCAATGAGGAGTAATACCATACCAATTGCCGGAATAAGTACCTTCCTCATCAATATCAAACTCACTAGAGTAGGCATTGACTCCTACATTAATTAGTGCGTCAACTACAGATCTTCTACCTAATTGATTGAATGCTTCTGCCAACATAAAATAAAGGTCTGCACCGCGGTAGGTATATACGAATACATCATCGCGATAAGCGGTACGTACAGGTTTAGAAGTTGGACGGAATTTGCTGATAACCCATTTACCATTGTATTCAGATACTGTGTAACCCATTCTGAAATCTTTATCTTTACTACCCAGCGGACCGAAGTCATTATCTCTGAAACGTTCTACAGCGACCTCTGCCGGTGCCAGCCAATATTTATTCGGATAATCAGAGTCGAAATGCTTCAGCAGACTGTTTGTCTGCCTGTTTTGATAGTCATACATAATTGCTGACGCCGATTCATAATCATACGGAGTCTCGTTATTAAAGAAATTGGTATAATGACTGAACAACATATCATTACGTAAGAAAGCGATAGATTGATTGGTAGTACTTTGGTAGATACTGTTCATCTTATTAAGTATCAAGTTGACACATTGTTGGTATCTACCTAACCACAAACAAATCTCTGCATATAGAGCATAGTAAGGAGGAGTCATCATATCCCAGCGGCGATATTCACTATTTGCCAGCTCCGTATCCGGGTCTACCCAGTCTTTCCATGCTGTTTCGTAAGTTCCGTCAATATTGTCATAACCAATATCTAGCAGATTCTTGCAAGCTACCATCGTTTCGTCAAGATTCAATATGTCAAACTGTGACAAATCTCTCAACGAAGTCATTGGTTTATCCACCCATGCTACTTCTCCGTAGATTTTAGCGATCGTCATAAACATCCATGCCTTGACACGCAGCGTGCTGCTGACCAATGCTTTATAGTGGCTTTCATTAATAGAGTTCTTTTCTTCGTATGTTTTCAATTTCCGAAGATAATCGTTACAGGCATTTATTACTTCGTAGAATCCAGAAGGATCTGCATATGAATTACCACTTAAATCATCATCGTAATTGTACAAGTTGTAGAGTTCAGTGGGTGCCGTTGCAGTCGGCACCACCATTTCTCCCCGAAGTTCATTCAGATAAATCACTTTGTCTCCAATGGCTTGCATTTTAGTCATGATACCAATGTAACCGGAGTACATCTCACTTTCTTCTGATATATAATCCTCATTATCCAGGGTAACATCTGTATCAGGATTGAAGAAGTCATCGCATCCTCCCAATAAAGTAACCGCCAGTATGAAAGCGGCATTTAATAATATCTTTTTCATCTTCATCATTAGAATTTCAAGTTAATACCCAGTTTGACAGATTTCGGTTGCATCACTTTCGCATAATCAAATCCTTGTGTAGCATTGCTGCCAGATGAATAAGCGAATTCCGGATCCATACCCAAATATTTGGTAGCGGTCAACAGGTTTTCTCCTGTCACATAAATTGTTCCTGAACGGAAAAAATTCCAAACTGGTTTGTCGAAATTATAGCTTAACGTAATACTCTTCATGCGTAGGAAAGAAGCATCTTCAATCCAACGGGAAGAGAAGTTGTTATTGCCGATAGCATCTCCATAGCTAGCGCGTGGAATATTGGTAACCTGTCCTTCTACATTCCAACGGTTGGTCACTGCTACACTTTGGTTAGAGAAAGAAGAAACTGATTCCAGTGTCCTTCTTACCGCATTGTATGCCTCATTCCCTTTTGAATAAGAAAATTCGGCCGCCAGTGCGAAATGCTTATAACGGATATTGGTATAGAATCCTCCAAAGTAATCAGGAGTGGCACTACCCAATGATACATAATCTTTAGAATCGATGCGTCCGTCATTATTCTGGTCTACATAACGTACATCACCAGCACTATATGCTTGATTACTGCTGTTGGTCAATGCGGCTTCACTCGCTTCCGCTTGGGTAGAGTAGACGCCATTTGCTTGCAATCCGTAAAATTCGTATGGATTTCCACCTACACGACTTACTATCATCGAACCATCACTATATTGAACTGTTTCCTGATCGTTTCCGCCCAATGATTTAATCTTACTTTCCGTGAAAGAAATATTACCTCCTACAATCCACTCAAAGTTACGCATACGGATGAGAGAAGCCTGCAATGAAAGTTCTACTCCGTTGTTATCGATTTTTCCGACGTTTGCATAGTAGGCAGATGTTCCGTAGATAGCAGATTTTCCAATGTTCATGATTACATCTTTGCTTCTGCCACGATAATAATCTACTCCCAAACTGATACGGTTTCTCAAGAAAGAGGCATCCAAACTTAAATTCATCTGCGAGGTTATCTCCGGTTTCAAATGTGTGTTCGGTATTTGGGTACGAATAATACCCGATACAGCCATATACGGTAAACTACTATAATAAGATTTTCCATAATTGGAAGAGAAGCGACTGTTTCCTGTCAGGCTGTATTCTGCACGCAAATCCAGACGGGTGATCCAATCCTTGTCTATAAGGAAAGACATATTCTTCGCCATCCATGTGATTCCGCCTGATGGATAAACCCGAAAATGGTTGGTGTATCTTCCGTTTGCGGAAGAACCGTCGATAGACATATTCAATGCAGCATTCAATACATGATTATAAGTATAGTCAACGTGACCATAAATATTAGCCCAGTTCCATTTATTCTGATAACCGTCGAAATAACGACCTATAGCATCAGCCGAACCCAGTACTTGATAGAAGTCATTGGTTGTGTTGCGCGCGTATGCCCCATCGTATTCCTGCAAAGTAGTCAAAATTTGCACTCCTGCCATAGCATTCAAAGCATGGCGGCTACTGAATTGTTTGTTGTAGCGCGCATTTAGGTTATAAAAATAATTAGTCGTTTCGTTTACGCCTTCCCGGATTGTATTTTCTTCAGTACCGAATGCGTCTGTAGTAGGAACGATAGTAAAATCGGTTCTGCCTGGAACAAAAATATGCTCCTTATTATAGTTGTAGTAAAGACCGAAGGCACCACTGAGAGAAAAACCTGGAAATATTTTATAATTGAAACCAGCTTTAACATTTACGTCATATTGGCGACTGTTCGCATCCAGATTATTGACAATAGCTAACGGGTTACTTACAGCAAAGTCCATATTTTTGCTGATTCCATAATAGTATTCAGAGTAAATCGGAGTAAATTCTCCGTTATCTACTTTCTGGTAGGGAGCAAGCAGTGGAGACTGTGCATAAGCAGCAAGCAAAGGGTTGGTACGAACATTCATCCCTTGTTCTTGATAATTACCGTTGATATATGCCAATCCGACGGTAGCATAGACTTCAAAATTCTTGCTGACCAAGAAGTTTCCGTTCAACTGTGTATGATAGCGGTTCTGTTGAGTACTTTTCAGTATTCCATCCTCTTTAGAGTATCCCAAAGACAAGTCGTATTTGGCGATAGCATCACCACCTTCTACTCGAAACAGATTTTCTGTCACAAATCCGCTCCGGTAGATTTTATCTTGCCAGTTCGTATTGTTATTGTAGTAGTTGGCATATCTGCTGTTGGTAGGGTCACTCATGAAAGGGAATTCGGTAAAGAACTCATCCATGTTCCCGAAATAACTCATTCCCATGTCTGATAGGAAAGAGCGGTAATCTATACCATTCAGCAAGGGCATACGTTTGTTGTTCCAGTTAATACCAAACTGACCGTAATAACTGATTTCAGTGTTCATGTTCTCCGATGTGGCACCATCCGTTTCAATCAGAATGACACCATTAGCACCCATAGAGCCATATAAAGCCGCTTCCGCACCTTTCAATACGGTGATATTTTGAATATCATTGAGGTTGTAAGCCTGAAAGATGTTACGGCTCAATCCATTAATCAATGGTGAATCATTTACGTCCGGTATATAAGGAACACCATTGATAACTACCAACGGTGCATTGTTACCCACGAAAGAACGTGTTCCACGAAGATTAATGAAACTTCCCTCTCCTGGCATACCGCTGCCACGAGTCACTTGCAAACCTGCAATCTGTCCAGCCAACGCACGGTCTATCTTCATACCCGCAGGTACGAAATCCTTTTTAGTGATATTCTCCGCAGATGTAGTCACTTCGTTCGTTTCAATACGGAAAGGCAATACTGTTGTTTCATTATATTTGTATTCCGATTCAGGAATCATAATGATCGTCATCTCCTTACGATTATCCACTGCTTGAAGCACTGTATAATATCCGGCAGCCCAAACTGAAATATTGGCTTTCCGCAAACTCTTGCATTCTATTTGAAATACTCCGTTCTTGTCCGTAGTGACATCTTCGCTTCCGGTGACAGACACCACCGCACCCTCAACCGGAATATTAAGGGTGGATAATACTTTTCCGCTTATTTTGCCTTGTTCCTGCGCATACAGATCGACAGCAAATAGGCAAACTAACAGGGTGAAAAACAAAATTTGTATCTTTTTCATGTTGTCTTTATTTCATAAGATTAATAACAATCCTTGTTTGGTCGCAGACACCAATGATATAATGCTGCTTCAGATAAATTGGAACCTGATCCACTAAGACGTATTATAATTTCACTGGCTTCGTCGCCCGGAATAGTAACTGTACCTACAGCACCTCCATCACGATCATATTTTGATTTATTTTTAAATCCCTGCGCAACAGCTTCATCTATTCCTTCCGGATATCCACCTCCTGCACGATCATAGTGGTAAGCAGATGCATTATTAAGCACCGATTGTGAAAGAGTGGTTACAGGAATTTCTTCTCCATTCTTGATAATTGAAACGGCAATCGCTCCTAAAGTTTTCTTTTGTCTGAACCCCATGGTGAGTGTATATGTTCCAGGAGGAATCTTATAAGGAGTAGCTACGTAACGGGTTCCCACTGTTTCACCTCTAAACGGAGTATAATCAAGTGTATATGTTTGATTATCAGCATCTGTCAAGTTAAAATAGAGAACTCTGTAATATATAGTGGGGAATCCTAATGCTGCCCATCCTGCGCAGTTCGCTTCATCTGTCTCACTAATCTTGTTAAATGAAAGATTGGTAGTCTTGAAATACGTATCTTTATCATCGGCACTCAGATATTCGTAATTTCTGAAAAGTTCTTTAAGGCGATAAATCAATACGTTAGTAGGTATCTTCATTTCAGTGACATGGTAGGCTATTCCGTTACTCATAGATATCGGGTTGTCAAGATCTACTTTCTGTACAGTCGTGCGCCATTGTTTACTGAATACAGAAGTCAAATCCTCATTGCTTTCAAAATCGGCTTTGTCATAGATCTTATTAAAGAAAGCCGATTGAAATATCCAGTTTTCCAGAATACTATCTGCACGTGTCATATTCCAGCTTTCCAGATTCTTCCGTGCTACGCTTAATGCGTTATTGACTACGTCATTGGACGGTATTAGCATGGTAGCACTGAGATTTTCGGACATGATGTCAAACTTTACCTTTTCAAAATAAGGAGCTCTTACGGTAAATACCGAGTCATATACGGTATTGCCAGTATTGTCTACTCCTACCACTTTACTTGCGTCTCTGTCAAATGTCAAAACATTACGTGACAAGATCATCTCACGGAAAATAGAATAATCTTCACCTAGATTTTCAATGATCTCATACATGCTTCTCGGAGCATTGATAGCCTGATCTAACAAATACAGATACCCATTAGTCAACTTAATTACCCGGGTTACAGTTGCATTGTTGAAACGAATACCGGTAGCCGCTCTTGTTTCGGGAGAAGCAACAGAAATATTCAGATACTTACCGCTCCACATCAAAAGACGTTGTCCGTCTTCCAGGTTGGAAGGTGAGATAGAGGCATCAGAGATATAGGTCTGGGCAGTGTATATAGGATCATCCCCTACTGCAATGCTTGACTCCACTGCTAGAATGGTGTACATCTGTTCTTTCGCCAATAATTGGTCCACCATGCCCGTTTCGTTAAACAGCTGGTACATATTGCTTAAAGAGGACTCTTGAGCCAAATAATCTGTAAGGGATTCATTGACTATGGAAATCTCCGTATTATTAACCGTGCTGGCGTTTTGGGCATAATGCTCATCCCATGTGTTAGTACAACCGCTCCCTATCAATCCGATAAGGGCAACGCCGAGTATATATTTTCTTGCTTTCATGGTTTATTCGTCAAATATGGGTTCAAATTCTAAATAATCTAAGTATATACGATAGTCGGATTTATCACTAGCTGCAGGATCAGTCAATATCAGTCTGAATGTGTGAGTAGAGTTTTCTGTAAATTCTATCTCATCATAAATCACATCTTCATAACATCCCAACTTATTGCTTTTAAGAGTAGTGGTTGAACTGGTATACGGTGCACGTGTAACTGAATGTTCTCCGTCAAAGCTAAAAATCATTTGTCCTCCGTTACTTCCGCTGCTTTTTGTTCTAATAAAATCCATAGATGTAGCATAACCAAAGTGTAATGTTACTTTGTATTTTCCCTTGATAATAGACGGCGTTTCCATTGAGATCCAACCTGTATTACCAATGTTCAACATCAGAAAATCATAATTGTGGGCAGTTTTCCAGTCATTATTCGTCCGAGTAGTAAAATAGGTAATATTATAATATTTATCAAAAGCTCCTGATGGATTCTTTAGTTCATATTCATAACAATTGAGCTCTGAGATGTCACATTTCTTCTCTGCCGTTCCAAATGATTCCTGAAATTTAATCCCCTCCTCTCCATGACCGTCTGCAATCCAGTCTTTGATAGCAGAGAAATTACATACATCAAACAATACTGTTTCCGGTTTTACATCCGCAATCGGCAGGTAAGTGGAAACCTGATGAATATAGCCGTTCTTAGCTTGCAAATTACAAGCGTCTTCCACAAAGACAGCTTTATTTGCTTCGTCCTGATAGTTCAAATAGAATTTTCGATCTTCCTCTTGACTTATTCTTACCACATTTCCTTTGCACGATGTATTCCATATCTTAGAAGTCGCATTTTCACTGTCGAAACTCTGCAAGTTGTTCAAGTCATAACTTCCGGTCAGAATATGATAGGCTACATATTTATACAATGCATTCTCCGGATTAGTATAGTCGCTGCTTGCTCCCAACAGTTGTGTTAAATCAGCCAGATTATTGACACCTGCATCATGGAAGACATCGTCCGTTACAGCCAACAGTGTATAATTACGTTTCTGCTTGATAGTTTGTCCCTGATCATTTTTCAGTTCATCATAGATAATGTTCAACTCGGTTCCCCACCCCGTCGCATCTAAAGCGGACTTTAAGAGGGTATAAGGACGTCCGCTTTCGGATATCCGGGCATATACGCTTTCAGTAAGCGGAGTTAGCGTATTTCCCAATACATATACGTAACCGTTGGATACCGGATTTGCAAATTCAAGCACATGAGCTTCACTGTTCAGATAAACAGACCGCATACCACCACCGCCATTTTCCGCACTTCCGAATGATACCATCAAAACATCGTCAGAAACGGTTCTTTTAGCTAATGCACCTTCCTTCTCAATAAAAGTTGCTTGATTGATGGTATCTTGTATAATATGATAAGATACCAAATTACGCGCATATTCTGTTCCCAACTCTTCAATGGAAGAAACCCCTCTTCGGGTGTAAAACTCCTGTACGGCCGTATTGTTGGGGACGAAAAGAGTGAAGCGTTGGGTAGCCTGATTCACCGCATTGTATAAGTCCGCATATTTCATGATGTGAATCCATTCGGAAAAGTCTTCCGATCTGCTGGATAAATAAGTTGCGGCAGGCTGTGTGTCGAAGACCACGAAAGTGTCTCCATCATACGGATCATTGCAAGCTGCACATAAAACGATGAGCAGCATCCAGTATATTTTTTTTAATTTTTTCATCGTATATCGTTATTTAATTATTCATAATAAGGATTTTGTGTCAATAACGAGTTGTTGAATATATCTTCAGCAGGAATTGGCAGATACCAAGCATTATCATTATCCAGAACAGAACTCAGCCATTTATTTTCCGCTGTAAGGTTGTTCTCCATAATGATTGCTTTAAAGCGAGCTTTATACTTGAAGTTTTGTTGCTTGCCGTAGCGCAATAGGTCATACCAACGTTTGCCTTCTGCAGCAAACTCCATGTCGCGTTCATCCAATAGCATCTCCAATAACATTTCTTCAGTAGCTTCGTTGATATTGTCCGCACTGACTTCACTTCGTGGGTTTAGCTCTGAACGTTCGCGTATTTGATTAATGATAGACAATGCCTCTGTCCAGTTGGCGGAACCGCCGATACGAATCAGTGCCTCCGCTTTCATCAACATTACGTCTGCCATACGATAGATAATATAATTGGCATCCTGAATGGTACGTACGGCTTCCCGGTCAGCAACTCCCATTCCTGAATATTTCCAGATAATGCCGTTGTCCGGATAGCTAGCATAAGCAGTACCGGCAAATGAACCATAATAAGTGCGGCTTATTTCATCTCCTCTATGTTGTGTGTATTCTTCTATTAAGCGAAGAGTCATCGGCTCAGAATACATATATGAGTCTATTGTAACATCAGTGCCATAAGGGAAAACCTTGGATGGGCTTCCGCTTCCTTGTGCATAATTGGTTTCGTCATATTGTATTTCAAAGATAGATTCGTTACTGTTACCGGGATAGAACATATTGAACCATTGTCCGGGTGTCGACATAAATACTGGTCGCATAGCGGCTGTAGCATTGATTAGGTAATCAGCATACGTGACACATTCTTCGTATTCTTCTGCCCAAAGGCAAGTTTCCGCCATCAGTGCGTACAATGCCCATTTAGTGGCACGCCCTTTGGTAGCCCATGTTCCATCAAATGTTTCTTTGGCAGCATTAGTTGCTAACGCTGCACGTACATCGCTTTTTATCAATTCCAAAATCTCCGTTTCGGATGACTTGGCTACGTCATTAGGCATGGCATCGTCTACGTAGGGTTCGGTAATCAAGGGCACCTCCCGGAAGTTACGTACCAGATACAGGTATGACAGTCCGCGTAGGAAATAAGCTTCCGTCAGATGTGAGTTCATTCTCGATTCATAATAACTTGCATCTTTGTCCATCACGGTCGGTGCATATTTTAACACAGCATTCGCCATACCGATCACTTGGTAGAAGGTACCCCACTGAACAGTTGATGTACTGGGCAACACCTGAAAGTTCTGAATCAGACCGGTTTTTGTTCCTCTACCGGGAACAATGACGGAACTCCCTCTCAATTCTCCCCAGTTGATGATATAGGGGACACAAGTACGCAAACGACTGTATCCCTGTGCGAGAATGGCTTCCACATCTTCAGAAGACTCCCAGTACATATCGGTAGATTGCTTATCTTTGGGCAGAATATCAAGCCAATCGCTGCATCCGCTCATCAACAAACTTCCGGATAGTAACAATATAGTAAATATCTTTTTCATGTTCGTAGATCTTTTAAAAACTTAAATTAAAGCCGGCAACAAGCTGAATAGAAGCCGGTGTAGTAGCACTATCTCTGGCATATGTGTTTTCGGTCTTCACTTCCGGATCCTGACCGGTGTATTTAGTCCAAGTAAAGAGGTTGTATCCGGTGACATATACATCAATATTACTAAATCCCCAACGCTGAATTATTTTCTTCGGCAAACGATAATTGAACGACAAAGATTTCAAACGCAAGTAAGAAGCATCTTCCACAAAGCGGTCAGAGCCCAGTGTGTTGTATCCTTCTCCATAGAGTGCACGCGGAATATCTGTCTGATCACCTTCGTTGCGCCAACGTCTAAGGACAGCCGTACTTTGATTGTCAATTCCGCGCATGGACTCATTGTTTAAACGGGTAGAGTTGACTACATCCTGTCCATAACGTCCGTAAAAAATAGCAGACAGCTTAAATTGCTTATAGCTGACATTAACACCAGCACCTCCGGTGAATCTCGGATTAGAGTTACCTAAATAGACAATATCATATTGGTTGATGACACCATCATGATTTATATCCTCGTAGAGAGCATCTCCGGGAGCTATGGTAGCTGTTCCATTCCGCATAACAATCGCATTGCCGGAAATATCTTTCATCACGTTGCCATCGGCATCACGTGCATACGTGGCATCTTTATTTTGACAAACGCCTTTGTAGCGATAACCATAGAAAGAACCCATCGGACGTCCTTCTTCTCTACGGTATGCATATTCACCATTGTTGAAGGTATAGTTTTCTTCGGTATAGTTATCCGGCATTTCCGTAATCTTGTTCTCGTTGTGGGCGATGTTGAAGTAGAATCCAACACGCCAGTCTCTGTTTTCAAAAGGGACTGCATCAACACGGAATTCCCACCCTTTATTCGTCATCTTTCCAGAATTCATGTAGCTGACTTCATAACCATTTCCATAACCGATACTAGTTGGCATTTTAACTTTCTTTTGCAACAGATCTTTGATATATTTCTGATAGACATCGACCGTAAAGCGGAGTTTCCCTTTTAAGAAAGAAGCGTCCAGACCTGTATTATATTCAGTGGTTGTTTCCCATTTCAAGCGATTGAGCTGCATGGTGCTCGGGGTAATGGCACTCATATCCATGTAATTGTCACCGGAGGCGTATGACCCCAGATAGAGCGAAGCACCGGAGGCAGCATTTCCCGTCTGTCCCAAACTGAAGCGAAGTTTAAACTCATCCATCCAGTCGTTCGAGAAGTCCATGAATTTCTCATCTGCCAGATGCCAAGCGATACCGACAGTAGGGAACAGACCTAAACGTTCCGATTTACCCATAGTTGAGTTGCTCTCCAAGCCCAAAGAAGCATTGACGATATAGCGGTTCAGCAAAGTATAGTTCATTAAAGCTACCCCATTGATGCTACGTGTCTTAGAATCTCCGGAACTAATTTTACGTACGGCACTTCCGATAGTAGGGTCGGCAAGACCGGAAGAAGCATTACCGGAAGTTTCACTTCCATAGCTGGATTTTGTCGTTTCCACAGTACGGAACACGCCGGTTGCAATGATGCTATGCTTATCATTCCAATTTTTGCGGTAGATCAACTTGTTCTCCGTATTGATGGTCAATTGATCAGAAGAAGTATCCGTACTGCGGTTTGCATTGCTATCAGTCCAAGCAAGTCCGGTAGCTACTTGCGGCAAGAACATACGTCCTTTCGTATTACGGATATTCATGTTGACATTACCCCAGTAGGTTAGTCCATTCAATATGTTATATTCAATGTTGAAGTTCATCTTACTTTCCCGCTGGATGGTTTTGTTGACACTCTCATTCGCCATAGCGATAGGATTGTAGTATCGACTTTTCTTGCTGTCAAAAGCCGGGTCTAATGTGGAATTTTCGTTGTGATTGAAATACTGTGAAGTATAATTTCCAGTTTCATCGTCAATATAGTAAGGAGATTTGTTCGGTGCTTTGCGGAAAGCCTCTGTACGTACATTGTAATAGTTATTGTTTCTCGTAGATTGAACAAAAGAAAATTGCGTTGTGAAAATTAGCTTGTCAGAAAACTTATAACGTACGTTCAACGAGGAGTTCAAACGGCTGAAGTCAGTTCCAACAGTCGTGCCGCCTTCGTCCAGATAGCCTAAAGAGAAACGGTAAGTCGCTCTTTCGCCTCCACCACTCATAGAAAAAGTATTTTCCCATGATTGCGTATTTCTGCGTACTTCAGACAGCCAATCAGTATTCTGGTTATATTCATTAAAATAAGTCCAGTCCGGCTGATAACCAATCTCCGGAGAATTGTAAAGCATCTGCAAATAGTTGGTAGAGTTGGCAAGGCCAATGTAATTGGCACTATTCCACAGAGCATCGGAAATTAAGGCTGAATATTGATTACCATCCAGCATCGGAATACTTTCCGGTTCAAACTTAGCGGAGAACTTGGAAGAGAAGCTGAAACGCGTTTTTCCCTGCACTCCCTGTTTTGTTTTGATGACCAACACACCATTAGCACCTTTGGTACCCCAAACAGCGGTAGCCGCCGCATCTTTTAAAACCTCAATAGATTCAATATCTTGCGGTGAAATATTCAGCAAGGCGCCCAAATCATCATTATTGATGGTCGAGAAATCTGTATTATCATCAATTTCAGCCGGGTAAGGAACACCATCGACCACGATCAACGGCTCGGAATTGGCGTTCAGTGTACTTCCACCACGAATCTGGATAGAAGCACGTGCACCGGGGTCACCACCGCCTAATACAATGTCGACACCACCCAACTGTCCCTGCAGGGCATCTTCGATAGAAGTGACCGGAGCAATTGCTACCAAATCTTCCATGTTAACTTTCTGTGTGGCAGAAGATTGCTCTCTGGAACTGATACCCATATCGTTTCGTTCAATTCGTTTTCCCGAGATTACCACCTCATTGATTGACTGTGTATCGTCCTTCATGGTAATATTCAATTTAGTCTGACCGTTGTACTTGATTCGTTGAGTTTTCATTCCAATATAAGAAAACACGATGGTCAGATTATTTTCATTTGGTACTTTCAAGTTGTAGATACCGTCCATATTTGTGATAGTACCGCCTAATGAACGGTTTTGGGAATTAAGGATGTTAACGTTCACTCCCACCATAGGTTCTGCTGTCGCACCGAACATCTCGGTCACTTTACCGGACAGGACTTTAACTTGCCCAAAAGCTTCGCCGGCAGTTGCCGCGAATACGATAGCAATCAGTATGTATTTTAATAATTTCATAATCTCTATTTTTCTGTTAATCAAAAGACGTCATCAATCAGGTGGAAACAACCTTCTTCGTATGCAAACGGGAAATAGTTGTAGTCCGGAATCACATGACATTCTTTGTATCCTTCCAACTGGATACTCAGTGAAGTCCCATTATCTGTATAAATCAGTTGTGGCACAGTCGCTCCTTCTGTTTCTGCCGTACGTTCACTCCAATAACGCCCGCTCTTGAAATCAGATCCAATATAAGGATAAGAAGCTATCACATTTTGTTTGGCAGTCATGAAGTATGAGTTCAGATAGTTTGCTAATTTTGCTTTATCAAAGTCACCGGTCAACTCACCATTAGCATCAAATGAAGCGTTGGTTGCTCCCGGAATCCTATTATCCAATAACGCTTGTCTGATAGCTTCATTGGTAGGGATAAATGCGACAAACCGTCCTTTTAAGAAAATATTCATCAGTACTTGATTAGATATAATATCTGTTTGACGCAGTAATTGGGTAAAGCAATAATACGGATAATTCCTGTCCGCACAAATAGCAAGGTTGTAGTTCAAGTCACCACTTTCTGCCATAAATAGCTGATTACAATCAAAGCTGTAGGCACTGCCATTAGAGCCGTCTTTCAGTTTCGTAAATGGGAAGAAGACCTCTCCATTGAATTGAGGATTCAATTGCTGATTGAAAATAGCATTACAAGTAATTTCTCCGTCCTTAACAAACCAGAAGTTCCAACTGGACTGTGTAGGGATTACTTTCATTCCATTCTCCGGCAATTCACTTTCCTGACCACTAGGAATGCTAGCAGAGTGTAAATACATAATATTCTGTTTGGCAGAACTACTGATTTCTGACCAACCATCATCTCCCATTTCTTCCAATCCTTGAGTACTATAAACGGTTCTGATACCTGAAGCATCAAATTGGTCCGCAGTGGGAACAAGCATAATATATTTCACTAAATTAGATGTGTAAGAGGATATCAGGGAAGAACCTCCCAATGCATAAAGGAAAGAACGCGCATCCCGATATTGGAACAAAGGTCCTACTACAGACGCGAATGCACTCGGTTCCTGAATCTCGTTCATTCCATAGAGTGCACCGTTCACACACATGATTTTTTCGTTCAACATTGCCGGATTAATATTGATTGGCGAACCGAGCAAGGATTCCAGTTTTCCTGTTCCTATTTCTTCAGGGAATACCAATGAGCCACCATAGATAAACTGGTATAGAAAATAGTTAAGAGCCAATGGATCAACCTCTCCCAATGAAGAATAACCTCCGACTTTCCAGAAATTGTCAAAGAAATGATTAATGGCAGTGTTTGACGGTGCAAAGATACTGTAAGCGGTAGCAGTCAATAACGTGAAATTTAGATAGCTGCTTGTAGGCCATTCACAAGCAATGTTCGGCAGACTGTTGTGCTGATATTGATAAAGTGTATCTACTCCGTATGCCGCAGCATAAGAGTCACTTAATGTATTATCGGCAATATATTCACCGAAAGAATCATATAAATTGAAAAAGATAGAATATTCATCTTGTTTCTTCAATTCGGTATAAATTGTTTCCAATGGTTCAATCACCCGGTCAACCGTATGAATATAGCCATTATTAGCAATTATTCCGTATTCTTTTACTGATGCATTAGATACATTGAAGCCATTGTCTCCTGTCCAAGTAGAGTTGGGATAAAAAGCTTCGTAGTTACTCTTCGCATCAATACCTTTCGTCTGGAAATAACGATAAGAGAATACCGGCAAATAGCGTTCCAAGTGGTATACCATAACAGAAGAACCTGTAGCAGTTGTCTCAATTGTTGGTGCGTCGCTGCTTCTTGTTCGGTGTTTGTAATACAGACCTGCAGCTACATTCTGCTCTTCTTCTGTTTCTGTGTTTCCCGTCGGACGGAAGTTAACCAGTTTCTCCTTATTATAAGAATAATAAAGTACGTGGTAACCTATTACTTTTTTTACCTCATCGACAGGCATGTCGTTAATAGTAGCATAACCTTTTTCGCTTAGATAGGCTTGGAAAGCACTATCGTCTGGTGCCATAATAGTCAGGATTGCTTTACCTTCAAGCATTTGCTTGAAACCGGCAATCTCCACTCCTTGTAGGAAGATGGAATAGTTTCCGTGTTCACTAGAACTTAATACTTCCCATGCGTTGTCTGCTACCCAATCGGGCACTTCGTAATGCTCGTCCATGTTGTCTTTACAGGCTGTAAAGAGTAATGGGAGGCATAACAGCCAAAGCATTCTCCGTAAAGATACTTTGTTTTTCATTGTTTTCATTAGTTTAAAATTATGAGTTTTATTATTTGAAATCCAGATTGATTGATAACGCATAATTATTCTCTTCCAAATATGGATAATCTACATCAAATTCTGCTACAAATCCGGCAGTTGTGGTAGATGTATGGTCTTCATCCAAATCTACCGTATTGTAATAAAATTCTTCCCCTAAAGCAGTAATTTCAGATGTTACTAATATTGTACATTTTTGATATGAGTAACGGACTCCTTCGTCTATCATAATAACTAGCTTTACATGATGTTTTCCATAAGACATTTTATGCCATATATCAACATATTTTTCGTTTTCTAAGGGTACAGTAATATTGGGATAAGCAGGATACTCTGCCCCATCTAAATATACATGACAATAATCCTGTCTATCTTGCGTATTATAAATATAGCCATTATGAGCTATTGCAATAACAGATATTAGATTCTCAAAAGTAGAATCTTGTTCTGATATACTTTTTGTACTCTTTTCTATTTTTTGTATACAAGTAGATGTGTCGAATAAATCCGTACTATCGCAAGCAACAATGAAAAAAGAAGAAAATAAAATTCCTAAGATGAATTGTAAAAAATATCGCTGTTTCATATAACTTATTATTTATTGTATTTCACTATTTATTCACCGTACGCTTCTTTCCAAGCCTTTTCATACTCATCTGGAAATTCGAGTGAAAAAGCATAGTTTTCAATCATCGTATATCCGTTCTCTGCAATACGAACGGCATCTCCCGCATTATTTTTATTTAGCCCCCATTTGTCCTCAAAATCATCGGGTATGCCGTCGCCATCCGTATCTTTTCTAGCAGTGCCAACATTAATATTTTGCCAAGTCTTGGCAAGAGGGTATTGTGTCTCTATGTTTTGATTTCTAAAAATTGTTCCTTTAGTACCTAATGAAGTCAGTTCATCAATCATGAATTTATCTACCAAATCACGATTGGGTAAAACCGGCCCAACATTTTCAACTATCCAATGATAAGCTTCTGTAGCACTAGTTTTTATGCTGATTTCCGAGTGTTGGCTATCTGGTTTACTCAAAAAGACAGGAGTGGCACTGCAATAAGTCTGCCAATTACTCTGAGTGATTTCGAATCCATTTAATGTGCCGTCTTTATCGTTATCATAATAATTACCTACACAATAAGTATCAAAATCACCATCACCATTACCACCTATGAAAGGTTTAGTTGGATTTACTTGTTGATAAGTATCTGCCAAGTAATTATTATTGTCACTACTTATTCCATTATAATGATATTTCGTTTCATCATCGAACATACTCTTATCTGTAGTTGCTATAGGATATGACGTATTCACCCATGTATAAGCTGGTCCTTTGATAAAATAATTATTTTCAATAACTGTGTTAGAGTGCCCTGAAGATTCCCCCCCCATATTATAAGCCGCTCCATTTCCCCAATTATAAATAACATTGTTAACAAATTGATTCAATCCTTTCACCTTAAAATTACGAGTTTTATTGTCAATAAATAGATTTCGAAAGACAGTAACTCCTTCTTTATCACTAGTTTGAACTAAACCTCCGCAAGAATGATTCTGGCATCCTTGTCCTAAAATTGAATTCTGCAATGTTATGTTATAGAGACCTTTCGGTTGCTTGTCATTATTGAGTGAAAAACATTCATCTGTTCCCCATGTGAAAGAACAATGATCATAAATTTGATCATGCCCATAGGCAGCTCCTCCTGCGTCTATGTTGTCACTGCCACTAACCTGGCGACCAGTACGCATACGCATATAACGTACAATCAGGTTATTCGCATTGGTGGAAGAAGTCCTACCATTATAAAGTTCGATGCCATCGCCGGGAGCCGTCTGAAACAAGACTGTTTGATTGTCTTTAAACACAAGTACTTCTTTATTCAAATCAATCACACCTGACACGTTAAACACTACAATTCTGTTTGCTTGACTAACAGCATCTCTTAACGATCCAGCACCACTATTATTCAAATTAGTTACTACATAAATTTCTCGGTTGTTACTACCACGTGCACCATCAGCGTTTCTGCCATATCCTACTGCACCCGGAAATGCCGGTGCATAATTGGCTAAGACAGGAAATGCCGGACCAGAACTTGTATTACCACCACTTTCTTCCTCCTCCAGATATGAACTGTGAGGATTGATGGCAGGATCTGCATCCTCCTCATCTACAGGTTCTTTATCTACGCAAGCCGCTAACGACGAGAGTGAAAACAAAAAGAAATATAAAATGCTTGTTAAGCATCTCACGGCAATTGGACATGCCTTTTTTTGAAAAAATACTGTGTTTTTCATCAACATAAATTATAATTTAAACTATTAATTTGATTAATAAATAAAATCAAACTTAAAAAGTGTACATCTATTATGGAATACACTCAATAATTCAACTCAATACATCCCATAATGAAAGGTCCTGTTGCTTTAGCATCATTATCTCTCATTTTCTCTCCTATATAATACTCGAAACTGCCGTCACGGTAAGGCTTACCACCTAATCCACCCACTTGGCAACACTTTGTCAATGTCAATGTTCCGTCCGAATTTGAGATTAGTAGTTTATCACACAGACCTTTAAAGGCTTTTTCTGCAATAGCACGATACTGACTATCAATATATCCTTTATTCACAGCTTTCATATAGGCATACATACATTGTGTCGTAACAGAAGCTTCCGGGAAATTACCGGTACGTGAAGGTTGATCAATCACCTGATACCATAAGCCATTTTTATCTTGGTATTTTGAAAGAGTCTCCGCTAATTCCTTCGTCCATTTAATCATATCAGCATAGCCTGAATGCTCTTGGGGAATATATTCCAAAGCATCTACCAAAGCCATAAACCACCAACCAATACTACGTCCCCAGAAATTAGGAGAATGGCCTGTTTCCGGATCAGCCCAGCGCTGACTCCGGTCCTCATTCCATGCATGATAATAAAGTCCCGTCTTGGTATCGTATGTATGCTGATGGCAGAGAGTGAACTGTTTAACAGCCTCATCAATCCATTCCGGACGATTAAATTCAGCTCCATATCTAGCCATAAAAGGAGAAGCCATATACAATCCATCCAACCACATCTGATTAGGGTATATTTTCTTATGCCAGAAACCTCCATCTGTTGTACGAGGTTGCTTTTTTAGCTGATCTATCAAATTCTCGATAGCCAATTTATATTTCTCCTTTTTGGTTTCATTGTACAAATCAAACAGAACTTTTCCGGAATTGATATAATCCAAATTATAGGTTTCTTTCTTATATAAATGAATCTCTCCTTTGTCGTCTACCAAAGAATCAGCCCATGCCTCTACATAATCAAAGTACCTACGGTCTCCTGTTTTCTTCCAAACTTGTAACATCGCACAACAACCTACTCCTTGCGCATAACCAAAATACAGGCGTTTTCCATGATCCAGTTGCCACGCTTCCGGGAAATTACCGGTACGTGAAGGTTGATCAATCACCTGATACCATAAGCCATTTTTATCTTGGTATTTTGAAAGAGTCTCCGCTAATTCCTTCGTCCATTTAATCATATCAGCATAGCCTGAATGCTCTTGGGGAATATATTCCAAAGCATCTACCAAAGCCATAAACCACCAACCAATACTACGTCCCCAGAAATTAGGAGAATGGCCTGTTTCCGGATCAGCCCAGCGCTGACTCCGGTCCTCATTCCATGCATGATAATAAAGTCCCGTCTTGGTATCGTATGTATGCTGATGGCAGAGAGTGAACTGTTTAACAGCCTCATCAATCCATTCCGGACGATTAAATTCAGCTCCATATCTAGCCATAAAAGGAGAAGCCATATACAATCCATCCAACCACATCTGATTAGGGTATATTTTCTTATGCCAGAAACCTCCATCTGTTGTACGAGGTTGCTTTTTTAGCTGATCTATCAAATTCTCGATAGCCAATTTATATTTCTCCTTTTTGGTTTCATTGTACAAATCAAACAGAACTTTTCCGGAATTGATATAATCCAAATTATAGGTTTCTTTCTTATATAAATGAATCTCTCCTTTGTCGTCTACCAAAGAATCAGCCCATGCCTCTACATAATCAAAGTACCTACGGTCTCCTGTTTTCTTCCAAACTTGTAACATCGCACAACAACCTACTCCTTGCGCATAACCAAAATACAGGCGTTTTCCATGATCCAGTTGCCACGCTTCCGGGAAACGACGAATTTCCGAATCGGCAAACAGACGATAATAAGTGTCGGGAGCAAAAGTATCCGTACGGAAAGGAACTGCCGGAAGTCCGGCTTTATTAAACAGATTCACTCTAAAGAAAGTCCCATAACCGTAGCGTACAGCTACAGGTGCAGAGACATAAGTTGAAGAAAGTGTTATCGAACTTCCATCAATCACAGCATCAGCCGGATAAAACCGCGCATCATTGCCGGCAATAAAAAATCCTTTTACCGGTTCATTGCCGGGTGTCTGCAGGCCACCTTCCGCAAATTCAAAATCTAATGTAATTTCTCTCCCATTCACTTTCATTGATTTGTAGAGAGGTCCTGAATAAACAATCTTTTTACCATATTGCTTTGCTAATGCCCAAGCTGCCAGCCGTTCGCCCGGTGCAACTTTATTTCGTGGATGTATGTCGGTAGAATCGGCTGCATCCGTCACTACTGCCATACCAATATTTTCAAGTCCACTTAACCATGTTTTTAATTGTGCTTCACGAATACCTGCCGGTTGCTTGTAATGTGGTGCAATCTGTACGAAATAGAAAGGCATATCCGGCTGATTCCATTCTTTCCGCCAACTATTAATCAGGTTAGTAAATACTTCCTGATATTTCTCATAACGAACAGAGTTGGATTCTCCCTGATACCAGATATTTCCTTTTACAGTGTACCCTACTATAGGAGCAATCATGCCATTCCACAAAGTAGCCGGAACCTTACACTTATCTTTTTCCCTACTCACCTTTTCTTTTGAATATTGTTTTAAGACATCAGCATACAGCGGATTGTTTTCCATCACTTTCATACTTGTCCAAGATTCAGCATGTGTTCCTCCCCAAGTAGACTGAATTAATCCAACCGGTGTACTCAATTCTTTATACAATTTACGTCCAAAGACAAATCCTACAGCAGAAAAGTCTTTCAGATTCTCCGGATTACAAACCACCCACTTTCCAACGCAATCTTCTTTCTCACTATCAGGTGCCAGTTGATGCTCTACATGAAACAGGCGGATTTCCGGAAAATCAGCATCTTTCATTTCTTCCGCTTCATTCAACATTCCTGTTTTCCATTTCACTTGCGGATTACGGGCTACGGGAAATTCCATATTTGACTGTCCCGTACAAAGCCAAACTTCACCTATTAATATATTATTGATCCGGATCTTATTATCACCTTTCAACATTACAGATTGTCCGGAAGTAGCAGCCGGTGTTTGTATCATCAGTTCCCAATGACCGTTTGCTAAAGCAGTCACCTTGTATTTCTTATGATCCCATGAAGTCTTTACCAAAATCTTTTCTCCGGGACGTGCTTTTCCCCAAAAACGTACTTTCGCATTTTGCTGAAGTACCATATTATTTGATAATATAGAAGGAAGTTGTATATCTGCATGAATACCTATTGGAAAGAAACAGACCAATAACCACAGACAAAAAATAATTCTACAGAATTTCATTGTATTTTATAGTTTTAGATTCAATATTTTACTGAATAAGCACATGTCAAAGATACCGCATTACATGGTAGAGTTAAAGAAAAGGAATATGGAGAATTCGACTTTCTTATGTAAATTCATATGTGTACAGCCCATCACACGCCTATTTTGTACGATTTTACAGGCTATGTACGATTTTCCAGTCTTTCTACCATTCTTTTTTAATTCACTTTATTTATCTCAACCTTTCTCATAACCAATGCATCAATAATATTTTCATCTATCTTCACATCTTTTTTAGCCGTAATAGTCAAATTGTCAAAACAGAAATTGGATAATTTATATTGTTTTGATTTCTCTACAGCAAAAAAGGAATCACAATCCAGATGAATATTACGCATTGTAATATAGCTGGAATACGAGACTGGCATATCCTTGCGATCTTTCAAATCATAAAACTGTGTCCAAGGAGCAATAAAGATACAATTGCGGACATTTCCTTTTATGTCTTCAACGAGGATGTACTTATATTGTTGGGGAGTATCCGGACGCATTTTCAACCACAACAGGCGTTTAGCCTGATCCAGATTGCAGCGTCGAAGAATTATATTATGATTATATATCGATTCACTACCGCAAGTCAGCACTCCGTGACAGAATCCAAAAGTACAGTCTTCAATGATAATATCACAATTGCCACCATTATCGGGATCTTGATCAGCCCATGGTCCTTTGCCACCTTTTAATGCAATTGCGTCATCATTAACCGACATATAGCATCCCTTGACAAGTACATTTTTACACGCATCAATATCGATTGCATCCGTACTTGGAGCCTTTACGGGAAAAGAAGGTGAAAAGATATGCAAATTCAAAAGTTTTACGCTATCACACTTATAAATGTGAGTTGTCCAAAACGGAGAATTAACAAGTCGCACATCTGAAACTTGTACATTATTGCTATGAGATATATGAAGTAGACGAGGACGCAATTCATCCATATTAGTACATTTAGGAATAACCCGCCGCCGCAACCAAAATGACTTCCAATATCGTTCACCGTTTCCATCAACTTTTCCTTTTCCGGAAAGGGTGAAACCATCTACCTTATCAACATTAATCAAAGCTGAAAAGTACTTTAGGTTCTGTCCCTCCATCCGTGTTTCTATTACAGGAAAGTTGCTAATATCGTCACTACCTTTCAACACAGCCTTCTTTTCCAGATGCAAGTGTGTTCCCGGCTTAAAGAACAGCGCACCACTAAGATAAGTACCTTCAGGTATAACAATGACTCCGCCTCCATTATTAGACGCCAAATCTATAACAGCCTGAATTTTCTCTGTCTGTAACAGTGTACTATCATTCACTACTCCATAGTCGGTAATCAAGAAATTCTTTCCTAATCCATTTATATCAGTTTTTTCATTTTTGTAAAACCAATCCGGTATAATTTTACCATCGGGAAATTTTTCCTGACTAAATAGCTGCAAGCTACAACATGTCGCTACTATTAAAATTGCTGACTTTATCATTTTCTACTGCTTATTACTTTTTCCGCAAAAGTACCGCATCTTCCCATTCACCCCAAGCCTAAGGATATGGAGATATTGATTTTCTTATGGAGTTCTATGCAAAGGATTCAAATACTACTTATCCATATACAATATTCCATATCCGGATACACTTTTATATATACATAGAACCAGAATAAAAACGTTATGTCCGAAATAAAAAAGCACATCTTCTTTATAAAAGAATAGAATTTCGTGATAGTAACGTCCATTTCATTTACTTTCTATAGTAAACTCATGATAAAACATATTTTATCATATATCAAAGAAGAAAAAAATGAACTTTCCTTTCATAATCCTCTTCAACGTTCTTAATAAATTATTGAGGAGTTTATTATAAACGGTATCCAAGTTTATTATAAATGATGAATTCCGACTTTAAAGATATAGCGGTCTTTTTTTGCAACAAAAAAGGCTGCAAACCCCATAAAGATTCGCAGCCTCTGGCTCATACAGAAACTCTCACAGTTTAACTACTGCAAGAATTTCCGAATATATTGTCATCATATTGTACTATTTTCTTTTTCATTCTTTTTAATGATACCTTTTACTCATTGATATTCACACCTACAAATATACAACATAAAAAAGGGTTTGTCAAGAGCAACCTGTCCATAAGAAGAATTATATCATAAGATTCGATTATTTACTTTAAAAAGTCATTAACCAAGCCTTCAGCTCCATCAACATTTCATTGCGGAATTTAAAACTATCTTTCATTCCCCATCCATGCCCACCACTGGGATAAATATACATGGCAGCCGGTATATCCTTTTCTTTCAAAGCAGAATAGTAACGAATAGAATTCATAGGTACCACACCCCTGTCGTCATCGGATAAAGCTATAAACGCTCTTGGTGTAAGAGAATCCACCTGATACTCATTACTAAATTCCTTTTTCAATTCCTCCGTTGCTTTTTCACCTAGAAACTGTCTGCACGATCCACCATGCCCGTATTTAGGTTCCATCGAAATTACCGGATAAAAAAGAATCTGAAAAGCAGGACGAAGTTCTTCGGAAGCATGCGTAGCCACTGTAGAAGCCAAATGACCACCTGCCGAAAATCCCATGATACCAATGCAATCAGGATTAATATTCCATTCAGAAGCATGTTCTTTCGCATAACGAATAGCTTCGTATGCATCCGACATGGGAACCTCCCGATTACCATTAGGCATACGGTACTTCAAGACAATAGCAACTATTCCCTGTTCATTGAAAAACGGTGCCCAGTCATACCCCTCGTGAGCCATTGCCAAATGCCCGTATCCACCTCCCGGACATATAATAACAGCTCTCGCCGGCTGTTGAGAAGCTTTCGGCAAATATACCCGGATACTAGGTTTGAAATTATTCTTTTTATCATCATATCCCTGGGCTTCCATCCCATTCGTATTGGGTAAGCCGTTTTGCCACAAATCTATATCAATAGGCGAATCCTGTTTTTTCATCACTTTGTCTTGTGCATTTATAGAAGTACAAACAGTTGTAAAGCAACCGCTTAAAAGTAATATTTTACAAAAAGAAATTAGTCTCATACTATGCTGTTTTAGTTAATCTTATTCTTATGAATCCTGCGGAGAATCATTATCATTACTCACACCACGTTGATAAACAGACGGTGCTACTCCGAATTGAGCTTTGAAGCATTTACTGAAATAGAAAGGATCGCTGATACCCACCTTATAGGAGACTTCTGCAACCGTCAGATTATCTTCCGACAGTAACAACTCGGCTGCTTTCTTCATGCGTACAACACGTAAATATTCATTAGGCGAATATCCCGTTACTCCACGTAGTTTCCGATAAAATACCGTTCGTCCCAACTTCATCATCTGCGCAAACTCATCAATAGAGAATTCAGGCCGGGCAAGATTCTGTTCAAGGATGGCAGCCAACCGATCTGCAAATTCTTTATCCCGGTCAGTGGTACACATGGCCGGACGCACAATACCCGGTTCACTGGAGAATTTCTCACGCAATTTATCGCGCTGCTCGATCAGGCGGAACACACGTGCCAACAACAATTTTACACTAAACGGTTTGGCAATGTAAGCATCCGCTCCGGCTTCTATACCTTCCAGATGTTTCTCCGGCGAACTCAAAGCAGTCAGCAGAATGATAGGAATATGGCTCGTATCAAAATCCGATTTCAGCTTCTTAGTTACCTCAAATCCCGTCATTCCCGGCATCAGAACATCACAGATAATCAAATCGGCATCATACGTACGTGCCTTCTCAAATCCGGATGTACCGTCAGCAGCAACTTCTACTTCGAAATAGGCTCCGATTTCCTCTTTCAAGAATTCACGAATATCATTGTCATCTTCAATAATCAAGACTTTCCGTTTATTCAGAGGAACAGCCAGTTTTTCCGAGTCAGGAAGTTCTTCCGAGAGCTGCAACAAATGATGCGCATGTCCGTCCGCCTCTTTCAGCAGTACATTGCCCGGGACAAGGAAGTCTTTCTCCGAATACACCGTCTTATCCGTCGGAATGCATACGGTAAACACAGAACCACCGCCTTCATTATCCTTATACTCAATCGTTCCTTTATGTACCTGAACTAGTTCATGGCTCAAATGCAACCGTCAGATTATCTTCCGACAGTAACAACTCGGCTGCTTTCTTCATGCGTACAACACGTAAATATTCATTAGGCGAATATCCCGTTACTCCACGTAGTTTCCGATAAAATACCGTTCGTCCCAACTTCATCATCTGCGCAAACTCATCAATAGAGAATTCAGGCCGGGCAAGATTCTGTTCAAGGATGGCAGCCAACCGATCTGCAAATTCTTTATCCCGGTCAGTGGTACACATGGCCGGACGCACAATACCCGGTTCACTGGAGAATTTCTCACGCAATTTATCGCGCTGCTCGATCAGGCGGAACACACGTGCCAACAACAATTTTACACTAAACGGTTTGGCAATGTAAGCATCCGCTCCGGCTTCTATACCTTCCAGATGTTTCTCCGGCGAACTCAAAGCAGTCAGCAGAATGATAGGAATATGGCTCGTATCAAAATCCGATTTCAGCTTCTTAGTTACCTCAAATCCCGTCATTCCCGGCATCAGAACATCACAGATAATCAAATCGGCATCATACGTACGTGCCTTCTCAAATCCGGATGTACCGTCAGCAGCAACTTCTACTTCGAAATAGGCTCCGATTTCCTCTTTCAAGAATTCACGAATATCATTGTCATCTTCAATAATCAAGACTTTCCGTTTATTCAGAGGAACAGCCAGTTTTTCCGAGTCAGGAAGTTCTTCCGAGAGCTGCAACAAATGATGCGCATGTCCGTCCGCCTCTTTCAGCAGTACATTGCCCGGGACAAGGAAGTCTTTCTCCGAATACACCGTCTTATCCGTCGGAATGCATACGGTAAACACAGAACCACCGCCTTCATTATCCTTATACTCAATCGTTCCTTTATGTACCTGAACTAGTTCATGGCTCAAATGCAACCCTACACCGATACTGTCACCGGAGAAGTTACTCTGCATAAATCGTTTGAACAATTCGTTCTGCTTCTCTTTAGGAATGCCGACTCCCGTATCCGAAACCTGAATCTGCAAGGTTTGCTTCCCTTCGTCCACATTCACCGAGAGAATAATTGTTCCGTTCGAAGGAGTATATTTAAAGGCATTTGAAAGCAGGTTATAAGTCACCTTATCCAAATTTCCTTTATCAATAAACATTTTATAGGACGGCACCGAAGGCAGGAAACGGAAATTCATATTCTTTTGTTCCGCTACATCTCCGAAGCTCAAAAATATTTCATAAAGGAAAGAGATGACATCCGTTTCCTCTAAAGAGAGTGCCAGCTTATTATTCTGCATCTTTCTAAATTCCAGCAACTGATTGATAAGCCTCAACATACGCTGCGTGCTCTTATCCATTGTTTTCAGCGGATATATCAATTCACGCGGGATATCAGTCACACGTTGAATCTTCTCCAATGCTCCCTGAATCAAGGTAAGCGGAGTACGGAATTCATGAGAGATATTGGTAAAAAACACCAGTTTATATTCTGTCAACTGCTTTTCTACATTGATGCGGTTACGCAAGCCGTTAAAGTTACGAACGATACGGAAAGCAAAGTACAAGGCTATGATTAATAACAGCACATAACCCAGCATTGCCCAAGTCGTTTTCCAGAATGGAGGGACAATTACAATTTTCAGTGTAGTCTCGCTATCATTCCAAACACCTGATCCATTGCTCGACTTGACGTGAAGTATATAAGTTCCCGGATTAAGATACTTAAACGAAGCAAAATTCAGAGGAGAAGGAGCACTCCATCCCTGATCGTAATTTTCCAGCCAATACATATATTTGGTATGACCGCTATCCGAATAATCAAAAGTAGAGAAATCTATCAAGAATGAGTTCTGAAAAAACTTCAGGGTTATTTCGTCCGAATAAGCCAACGATTGCTTTAACGGAGAGTCCTCCATCTGCGGATTCATCTGGGTTCCATTGACATATAAATCCGTGAAAACAACCGGGGAGAAAGTTTCGTTATCCTGTATCTTTTCAGGATCGATCACTATTAATCCGTAGTTTGTGCCAAAAAGCAGTTTTCCATCTTCGCGCATACAAGCACTATTCTCACTATACACATTTCCCAATGTATAGGAAGAAAAGAAATAGTTTTCAAAAGAATGGGTAGCCGGATTAAATTTGGAAATACCATATTCGGTGGCAACCCAGAGATTCCCCTTTTTATCTCCCAGAATGGACTGGATTACATCGTTAACCAATCCTTCGGAAGTTCCGTAATGTTCATATTTCAAAGAGCAATAGTTATCCTGCGGCTCACAAAGATTCAGTCCCGAACCGGACGTACCAATCCACATCCGCCCTTCCGTATCCCGATAGATACACTTGATTTCATTACTGCAAAACTTTCCGTTTGTATAACTGAAAAGATGATAATTATCAGCATCTGCAATCAATGAATCCGGATGAAAAATACAAATACCCTCACTGGTTCCTACCCACACCATCCCATTTGTGTCTTCTTCTATCACACGCACCATCCTCATCCCGAATGTTTGCTGGAAGAAATGACGGAATTTATATTTACCGTCGGGAGTAGGTTCAGCCAGTTCCAGCCCACCGCCAAATGTTCCTATCCACATGCGGTCTTTACGGTCGCGATAAATGGCAAAAACGTTATTATCGGATAAGGCTGTCAAATCAGAAGGATTATTATAATACCAGGTGTCCCCCACTTTGAGACCATTTCCACGAGTTCCCATCCACATTCGTCCCTGTTTGTCTTCGGTGAGAGCATAGATATTAGAATGGAAATATTGATTGGTCATTTTCGAATGAAGGCTCGAATCAAAGGTGTATAATCCCCCCTTACGCGTACCTACACAGATATCCCCATTAGACATTCTGGTAAGCATACGGATGGTGTTCGACCGGTCGAACAAATCACGGGATTCGGGATAGATACGGGAAGTTCCTTCATTCAATACGGAAATACGGGACAAGCCTGAATATTCCGAAGCTACCCAGATGCCACCGGCACGATCTTCCATCACATATTGCAGGAAATCCGAACTGATATGACTCTGGTCATTAATGTTCGCCACAAAATGCTCCAGTTTATCTTCGGCGGTATTATAAGCGAAAAGCCCATTTCCATAGGTCGAAATCCAAATAATTCCCCGGGAATCATGGACGATATGATAACGTTCAAAGTCGATATAACTTATCTTATCCTGGGGAATCAACTGGAAATCCTTACTCTCTCCGGTTTCGGCAAGCACGTATGTAAGCCGTCCCGTATGATTGTATATCCAATAATCTCCACGATTATCACGTATCAATTCTCCCTTTTTAATATTCAAACGAAGATCTGCGGCCATCTCTCCGGTAGCAAACTTATAAGTATATACTCCGGTAGTAGTCAGGATCACCCACTTATCTTTCAACAGGAAATTTCCGGTTGGCGATGTCGCCCCTGCCACAGTGGCAAGAGAAGCCAACTTTTGCATCTTTTGAGTAGCCTCCTGATAATAATAGATATCTCCATCTGCTGTAAGGAAATACATATCGTCCTTATAGGACAGCGAAAAAGTGAAGTGGATTAATCGGTCTTCTATCCGATATTGTCCGTTGGAGACAGAAACCAGTCCGCATTGAGTGCCGATCCAGATACGGCCACTGGCATCCTCATTCACAAATTTCACCCGGTTATCCGGCAGGTTTCCACGTTCGGTCCTGAATACGGTAGATGTCATCTCACCATTTTTCTGATGTACCATCTTCCGGCAGCCATTTCCCGAATGGGAAAGCCAGACATCTCCGTTAGCAGCGACAAAAACCGTTGAATAATTCTGCCTTAACTCGCCACAACCGGTATAGTCCACAAAACGGGCACGTTGCAAATCATAGCAACTATATAATTCAGGTGTAGTAGAAATCCACAAAAAACCATCTTTATCTTCTGTCAGATCGTAAATACGGTTGTCTGCCAAAGATACCTCATCACCGATTTCCGGACGGAAAGTGAGAAAAGAGTTGCCATCATAACGACTTAACCCGTTCAAGGTAGCCAGCCACAAAAAACCTTTACTATCCTGATAAATATATCGAATAGAGTTATTGGGAAGGCCGTCACTCGTTCTCATTTGTGTAGAACGAAGCTCAATTGCACTATAAGCATTCAACACAAAACTAACAAGAAAGGTAAAGATCAAAAGGTGTCTTTGCATCATATAGATTCCAAGATTAATAATAAATGTTGGACAAAAATAGTCAAGATAGTTGAGATAATGAAAGAAACGGCTCACCTAATTACTAAAAAATCAATCCATGTGGAATACTTCCGGCAAAGGAATGGACACCGGTGAGTTGTCCGGATTCACTTCCATGATATCCGCCATATAGTCCCACCATTTCTGCACAATCTCCGTATTACCCAAGTCCTGCGAACCGGCCTCACCTTCCGTTTTCTGGAAAGCAAACAGGATATTGGTCTCCTTATCCCAATAAATCGAATAGTCCGACACTCCGTTTTTGGAAAGCAATGCTTTCAATTCAGGCCAGATGGCAGCGTGTCTTTTCTCATATTCAGCTTCACATCCGGGTTTTAAATACATTTTAAAAGCTTCTCGTTTCATGGTTCTATCTATTTAAAGTTAATCTTTCTTTTCTTCTGTATCGATGGCAAAAATAGGTGCAGTCGTCTTCTGTTTCACCTGATAATACTGAACGGCACTGTCATTCATCTGCGGGTACTGATTCTTCAATAGAGAGATCATTTCCGCACCTGCCCAAAGCACTGGTCCGTATCCATGTGCCGCATATACATTGACCGGACGATAGTAATAAAAAGCAGGATCGAAAGCCATCCCCGTACCCACACAAGTGCCTTCCACCTGACCTTCCGCATTGATCTTACCGGCCACGGCATGCCATCCCAAATGAGCGACAGGTCCATAAGCAATGGCATCAATCCAGCCTTTATTGATAGCATGCGCCAAACAGTATACGTAAATAGCCGTAGCAGACGTCTCCAGATAAGAATCATTCCGGTCGAGCAATTGATGCCAAAGCCCTTCTCCACTTTGCAAGGCAGTCACTCCGCGTACATGAGCCCGGAAATAATCCATCACTTTCGCACGTTGGGGGTAATCTTCCGGCAATACATCAAGCAATTCGCATGCTGTCAGCATAGCCCACCCATTGGCACGCGCCCAACAAAAGGCAGGATGATCGGTACTGCTTTCTACCCATCCATGACGATATAATCCTTTTTCAGGGATAAACATACGGTCGGCAAATTGCAGGAATTGTCTGACAGCCTCCGCCAGATATATCTCTTTTTGAGCCTTGTCATAACGGCTCATCTGGGCTACTGCGGGAATCCCCATAAACATGTCGTCCAGCCAAAGTGTATTATGTTGCGGACGATTGCGGGCAAAAGTACCATCTGCCAACCGGTATTCTTTATTCTGAATAAAATCAAAATAGTTCTCAATTAATCCGTCTACAGGAAGTGAGCGGTCTTTCACACGGACTTTCACCATCGCTGCACACACAGCCCCGGCATCATCCAGGGCATGAGGAGTGAGGATTTGCAGCAGTTGAGGGTCTGTTGTACCTTTCTCTTCGTACACACGTTTAAAATGAGGCGCCACTTCCGCCAGAAAGCGGAAACGGTTCTGCACATAGTCCATGTAACGTTGATCGCCCGTGGCTTCGGCAGCTGCTATCAAGGCTGAATAGGTTACTCCCCATTCGTAACTTGCCAGACGGAAAGCACCACGTTCCAGTTGCGCTTCCTCTCCCATCGTGGTGTAGTCGGTAATCAGTTTACCTGTGTTCTTATCTACCACGCGTGCCGGAGTCTCCTTATCAATATAAGCAAATACACGATCTATATCTTTCTTGACCTGCCCGGGTGTCAGGTCACCATAAGTGCCCTGATAAGCAGGTTGCAGCAAATGCAAAGGAGTATTTGAATCATTCACTACAGTTTTCTTTTTCTGTGCACTAACCGGCAAAGTTGCCAGTAATAAAGCAATGGTTATGATACGAATATTCATAATCTATTTTTTAGGTATTTTACATCCTCTGAATACAGTGCCCTGAAGCTCCGGCCCGAAATAGAATCCGGGCTGTGTAGGCTGATTATAAGCCACATTCTGGGTAGCGATACTTATACGATAAATCGGATCTTCGAGGAAAGCATGAAAACGATAGTCGGTAGGAATAGTGGAGACGTAAAGCCGTAAAGCTGTATTATCAGCTGTACGCATCAGTACTTCTTCGCGCCAGTCACCTACGATATCTCCCTGAAGGCAAGGATTTGCTTTGGTTCCATTATTAGAAAGAGTTCCCTCAAAAATGGCTATGCGCTCACACACTCCTTTTTCCCAATTATATTTGCTGACCATATTTCTATCCAACAATTCACGCAACAAATCTCCATCCCACCAGACAGCCATATTACAGGATAAACCTCTTACCCGGTCTTTTACCACTTCTCCTTTCACATTCCTTATTCCTCCGGAAGCAACAGACCACATTTCAACGCCCGGTTGAGTCGGGTCAATATCAGCTGCCATACAACGCCCTACATCTGTATTGTCTTTAATCTGAAATATAACTTCTCCGGTAGCTGCATCCCGATAGGTAGAACCATCACGTTTATTTTCATGACAATCCCATACTTGCAGCCCTTTACGAGAGGGGTCGAAATGAGTCAGATGAATGGCATCGCCGTGTCCCATTTTCGTGGTGTAGAGTCCTTTACCGTTATGGTCTATGGCGCATGAACCGTAGATGATCTCATCGCATCCGTCACCGTCCACGTCACCTACCCGCAGATTATGATTTCCCTGTCCGGCATAATCTTCACAACCGGGATTATTACTGTCGAATACCCAACGTTGTTTCAGTTCCTTTCCATCCCAGTCAAAAGCAGCCAAAACAGTACGTGTATAATACCCGCGACACATCACTACGCTTGGGTGTATACCGTCGAGATAGGCAACGCAGGCCAGAAAACGGTCGCTGCGATTACCACGACTGTCTCCCCAACCCATCAAGTCTCCTCTTTCGGGCACATAATCAATTGTTTGCATCGCTTCTCCTGTCAATCCGTTAAAAACTGTCAGATATTCCGGTCCGGTCAGGATACGTCCTTGTTCATTCCGATAATCAGCCTGCGCATCCCCAATCACTTTTCCTCTTCCATCCACCGTTCCGTCTGCAGTCTTCATCACTACTTCCGCTTTGCCGTCACCATCGAAATCGAACACCATAAACTGGGTGTAGTGTGCACCGGCACGTATGTTACGTCCCAGATTAATACGCCATAACAGTTTTCCGCTCAACTTATAGCAATCAACATATACTTCTCCCGTATAGCCGTCATGTGAATTATCATGTGCATTACTCGGGTCCCATTTCAGAATAATCTCATATTCGCCATCACCGTCCACGTCACCTACCCGCAGATTATGATTTCCCTGTCCGGCATAATCTTCACAACCGGGATTATTACTGTCGAATACCCAACGTTGTTTCAGTTCCTTTCCATCCCAGTCAAAAGCAGCCAAAACAGTACGTGTATAATACCCGCGACACATCACTACGCTTGGGTGTATACCGTCGAGATAGGCAACGCAGGCCAGAAAACGGTCGCTGCGATTACCACGACTGTCTCCCCAACCCATCAAGTCTCCTCTTTCGGGCACATAATCAATTGTTTGCATCGCTTCTCCTGTCAATCCGTTAAAAACTGTCAGATATTCCGGTCCGGTCAGGATACGTCCTTGTTCATTCCGATAATCAGCCTGCGCATCCCCAATCACTTTTCCTCTTCCATCCACCGTTCCGTCTGCAGTCTTCATCACTACTTCCGCTTTGCCGTCACCATCGAAATCGAACACCATAAACTGGGTGTAGTGTGCACCGGCACGTATGTTACGTCCCAGATTAATACGCCATAACAGTTTTCCGCTCAACTTATAGCAATCAACATATACTTCTCCCGTATAGCCGTCATGTGAATTATCATGTGCATTACTCGGGTCCCATTTCAGAATAATCTCATATTCGCCATCACCGTCCACGTCACCGATACTGGCATCATTCGGAGCATAAAAATAGTTTTGCCCTGACGGAGTCGTACCATCTTCGGGGCGGTTCAACGGAATATTCAGATAACCCAATGGGGCATTTGCCGGTAATTGATAACTACTTTCCGTTTTCCCTTCCCTTGCTTTCACGGTATAAAGTACAGGTTCTGTCCCTGCATAGGTATCCTGAAAGAAAGTGGCATCCTTCAACGGGTGTTTGTTTATCTTTTCATCGTTCCTATAAATATCAAAAGATTCATTCATCGGGTCGGAAGACAAATAACGCCAGGAAACAGCCACAGTAGACGGATTCTTCCGGATAGCAATTACACCACGTCCCAGACGTTCGCGTTTCAACTTCGAAAAGTCATAGTTTGGCTGGGCTATCGAGGAGATAGCTATCAGGCAGAAACTAAAAAAAAGAGTTATGCACTTCATAGTTTTATCGATTAATCAAATTACAACACAAAAGTAAAGGACGCAGCCCATTGATAAAATAGAATATTGTACAGATATATGTAGAAATCATCATTAGACGTACTTTTAACACTATTTTCTGCCGTCTCGTGAACGAATTTAAAGACATTTGCACGGAAATCCATTGAAAAAGAAAAGAACGTCTCTTACCTTTGCCATAGAAATTAGTATAAACAGCAAATTAATAAAACAGAACTATTGTACCATGAAGAAACCACTATTCTTACTCTTTACAGGATTGCTTCTTTCTTGTCTGATACCAGTCCATACGGTCGCAGCACAAGAGCTTCCGGCACAAAAAGAGACTTTAGAGAATATCATAAAGGTAAATGACTACTTTATGAAGAAGTATGCCGATTACACTACTCCCAGTTTTTACGGTCGTGTACGTCCCAGCAATATATGGACGCGTGGTGTATATTATGAAGGATTGATGGCTCTCTATTCTATTTATCCACGTGAGGATTATTATAAGTATACTTACGACTGGGCCGATTTCCACAAATGGGGAATGCGCAACGGCAATACTACTCGTAATGCCGACGACCATTGTTGCGGACAGGCGTACATTGATATCTATAAAATCTGCCCGTCAGACCCGAACATGATTCGGAATATCAAAGCAAGTATCGATATGGTGGTGAACACCCCGCAGGTGAACGACTGGTGGTGGATTGATGCTGTGCAAATGGCAATGCCTATCTTCGCTAAATTCGGACAGATGACCGGAGAACAGAAATACTACGATAAGATGTGGGATATGTACTACTACACACGCAGCCAACACGATGAAACGGGTATGTTCAACCCCAAAGACGGCCTGTGGTGGCGCGATCAGGATTTCAATCCTCCATATAAAGAGCCGAATGGCGAAGATTGCTATTGGAGTCGTGGAAACGGATGGGTATATGCTGCCTTGGTACGTGTATTGGATGAAATTCCTTCTGACGAGAAACACCGTCAGGACTATATCAATGATTTCCTGACCATGAGCAAGGCTTTGAAGAAATGTCAGCGTGAAGATGGTTTCTGGAATGTCAGTCTTCACGACCCGACGAACTTCGGAGGAAAAGAGACTTCCGGTACAGCCTTATTTGTTTATGGTATGGCTTGGGGAGTCCGCAACGGATTGCTCGACCGTAAAGAGTATCTTCCCGTCCTTTTAAAAGCATGGAATGCTATGGTGAAAGATGCCGTACACCCGAATGGATTTCTGGGATATGTGCAGGGAACAGGTAAGGAGCCCAAAGACGGACAGCCGGTTACATACAAGAGTGTGCCCGATTTTGAAGATTACGGAGTCGGTTGTTTCCTGCTTGCCGGAACAGAAGTTTATAAATTAAAATAACATACACTGTTTTTTCATTAGGTTTAAAGATAATCATTCATTAGGTTTAGTTAGAGGTTAGTTAGTAGTTAGCTCCCTCACTGACTGTTTAGACACAAGTCAGTGAGGGAGTTCAAAGAAAATAGATTTATGAAAAGCAAATTATTCCCGTATATATGTTGGCTGACAGCCATTACATTCAGTTTGCAACTGCAAGCGCAAAATAAAGTTTCCGCTCCCATGGCAGATGTCAATCAGGTGGTTGACAACACGCTGGATAGCCTGAATAAAGCACGCACCTCGCGACCGGAAGCCGGTTCCAGCCGGAAAGGTGACAACCCGGTTCTGTTTCTGGTAGGTAATTCGACCATGCGTACCGGAACTTTAGGCAATGGCAACAACGGACAATGGGGATGGGGCTATTTTGCTGGTGAATATTTCGATTCCAACCGGATTACTGTTGAGAATCATGCGTTGGGAGGTACCAGCAGCCGTACTTTCTACAACCGTCTTTGGCCGGATGTAATCAAAGGTGTACGCCCCGGAGACTGGGTTATCATCGAATTGGGACACAATGACAATGGTCCTTATGACAGCGGACGTGCCCGCGCCTCTATTCCGGGGATCGGCAAAGATACGCTGAACGTAACCATCAAAGAGACTGGAGTGAAAGAAACCGTATATACATACGGGGAATATATGCGCCGTTTTATTCAGGATGTAAAAGCAAAAGGCGCTCATCCTATCCTATTCTCGCTTACTCCCCGCAATGCTTGGGAAGATAAAGACAGCACCATCATCACACGTGTGAACAAGACTTTCGGATTGTGGGCAAAACAAGTAGCCGAAGAACAGGAGGTTCCTTTTATTGATTTGAATGATATCAGTGCCCGCAAATTCGAGAAGTTCGGTAAGAATAAGGTGAAATATATGTTCTACATCGACCGTATACACACAAGTGCTTTCGGTGCTAAAGTCAATGCGGAATCTGCTGCAGATGGAATACGTTCTTATGAGGGACTGGAATTGGCCAATTATCTGAAGCCCGTTGAGAAGGATACTGTGACAGGCTCCAGTCGTAAAGAGGAACGTCCGGTATTGTTTACTATCGGAGACAGTACAGTCCGAAATGAAGATAAAGACAAAAACGGTATGTGGGGTTGGGGAAGCGTAATCGCCGACGAGTTCAATCTGAATAAAATATCTGTAGAAAACCGTGCCATGGCAGGACGCAGTGCCCGCACTTTCCTAGACGAAGGTCGTTGGGATAAGGTATATAATGCTTTGCAACCGGGAGACTTCGTTCTGATTCAGTTCGGACATAATGATGCAGGAGATATTAATGTAGGAAAGGCCCGTGCCGAATTACGTGGTTCCGGTGACGAGAGCAAAGTATTTTTAATGGAAAAGACCGGTAAGTATCAGGTTATTTATACGTTTGGCTGGTATCTTCGGAAGTTCATCATGGACGTTCAGGAGAAAGGCGCCATTCCCATCGTTTTAAGCCATACTCCACGCAACAAATGGAAAGAGGGAAAGATAGAACGCAACACAGAGTCTTTCGGTAAATGGACACGTGAAGCAGCTGAAGCTACCGGGGCTTATTTCATTGATTTAAATAAAATTAGTGCCGATAAATTGGAAAAGGTTGGCATCAAGAAAGCGGTTACCTACTATAATCATGATCATACGCACACTTCCTTGAAAGGAGCGCACATGAATGCGAAAAGCATTGCTGAAGGGTTGAAAAAGACCGATTGTCCATTAAAGAATTATTTAAAGTAAGAACGTAAAGGATAGAGTATACTACTTGTCCTATAATCTATTAATAGAAAAGTAACTCTTATCCCTTTGCAAACATCTTTTGGATTAGTACCAAAGTTTCATTTGCTTAAGAGTAAACTATAAATTGATTGTAAGTTTGGTATAAAGGAAAGGAAGTTTATCCTTAATGCGGAAGAACTTTGCTGTTAATAGATTAGGAAGTAACTAATGCTACTTTACACTATTTCAGTTATCCATTGGAATAACTTCCTGCATATAAATAGCGTCGAGACTCCAAAGGGCAGCATCATTCGTGCTGATGCTTGTACATTCATCTAATGGAGCCGGTACTTCCGGCGGAAGTATGGTCGTGATACGGAAAGAGGGTGCAGGTGTATGTTCCAAACGGGTGAATAAGTCCGTCCAGGCTTCTTCTGCCATTTGTCTATCACGCAGATGATAAGCCGCATAAGCCATCAGGCGGGATATACGGAAACGGCTGTGACTAAGTTCCCATGCTTTCTTCTTGTAACGTGCGGCATGGTCAAGCCAAGCATCTTTCCATTCGGGTATATCAATCATACGCATCATTTCATTGGTTATCTCAAATCCGCCCATGATCGTCATTAAATGGTTGGTTGTTTCCAGTTTGGGGTCACATTCGGTTGTGATGATCCCTGTTGACGGATCAAATCCTAGAGCTTTGGGGCCGGTAAAAAGGCGGTTAGGTAAGGTGGCAATGCTTTTCATTCCTGCTATTATTTTATCACGATAAGTTGTGTTACCTGTGCGCTCCCATTCTGTCATCCAATTACCGGCATAAGCCAGCCAGTCAGGACCGATACGCAAACGGGCGGGAGCGGTACAAGGATATTCACTGCGAGGTTGGGCCAGGCGCATAGGGTCCAGTTCATAGAGTTTGTGGTCGGCATCCTTCACTTCAGTCATTAAATCACCGCAACGTTCGTCCGTAGTAAGGTAATAGTAGAAACGGTTCCAGGCGGCCTGGCTGATTCGCGCTTCTTTTGCTCCGCATCCCCAATGACTTACATTATGCCGACTGCCTAATCCGGCATTGGGACCGATATGATAGACATCCACTTCACCTGTATGACGCGTCATAGCTTCTGCCATACGCCAAATATCAATACGCCCGGTACGCAGGAAATTATACCATAGCCACATATTAGAAGCCAGTTCCGTATTGTCCCAGGCAAATCCTCCGACATCGTAACGCCAGGTATGACGAACGGGGTCATAAGCGTGCATCACATCACCATAATTCCAGAAACCGTACCACTTGTTTTGTTCGATTGCTTTCTGATAGAAGTCAATGTAAGCATCCAAGCGGTCTTCTACACGAGTACGGAATGGAGTAGTACGGTCAGGGAGACCCCATATCCCGAAAGCTTGGCGGGCATGAAGATAATTCGGGGTTGGCATTAACAGACTAGGGCTAGAAAATTGTTTGGCATAATCAGCAAAAGCCTTTTTCCCGGTATAGCCACTTTGTGGGATCAGTGTCAACGTAGTTGTACGGGCAATGCCGTATGGCGTATTCATGCCTTCCTGAACATCTTCATAGCTGGCATTCAGGTCATGAGCTATACGATCATAATGCCGCAAATCCATAGGTTCGGACTCCGGGCTCCACAACCAGGCGGTAAGGGTAGCTACCGGGGTTCGTGCGTCTGAAATTTCAATAGAAGAGGGATAAGACTGCCAAAAGTCATGCATACAAAGTCCTAATCCTCCGGTAATATCCCCGACAAAAGTATATCCATTGCTACGTGTGCCGGAAAAGGTTCCTATCCAGGGATTATCGTTATTGGCACGTTTACGAATGGAGAAAGCATCGGCAGTGAGTTGAGACAGACGGTAATCATTCCATGAAGCCCAGTTATCGAGCAGAGAGCGGTTCTTTTCATCGAAAGATTCATAAGGCGGAATACGTTTGCCTTCCATTTGCTGTTGTTGCAGGGAGGATTCATCTGTTGACTTCTGTTGTGCATCTTTCTTTTCATTACTGTTTTTCTTATTATCTGTCTTATTTAAAGTGAGTATGCGACGCCCTACCAATGGTTGTACCGGCTCGCTCCACACTCCTCCATCTGCACACGAGAAAGCAATATGACGATTATACAGAGCTTCACGCATAGGAACATCGAAACGGATACCCAAACTACGAATGAAATCTTTCTTCTGATCTCCGTCATAGACGAAGCTATGTACCATTTTGATCTGTTCACTGCCACCATAAAAGTAGAGACGTACCACAAAAGGAAGCCACTCACGGTTATTCCGTTTGTTCATATCAGAGTTATTCGCATAGTTCCCTTCCCTTTCAGAGTGATTCGTATCAATCTTCTTATTCCTGTTCTGATGTATCCCTTCCAACTTTACAAGTGCCCGTACAGAGCCCAGACGTTCTATGGTTACTGATTTTATTTCTCCTATGTAACGAGTAAAAGATATTTGAGATGTATTTTCTTGAATCGGCTCGCTTTGAGTATTACAAATCAGACGCGCTTTCTCTCCTACTTTAGTTCCTTTATATAATAGGCTATCAATCAGGAAATCTCCGCGTCGGGGAATAAATACGGAAATTAGCCCTGTTTCAATTTGAATATCTTCAGGCGTTTCAGTGATTGCAATAGAAGCATTAGGCTGTTTATTGATAGTTTTTGCTTTCCGGGGGGCTTTTTCTAATGTCAGTCTTTCTGTTCCGGCAGGAATGACTCCGGCAACTCCGCTCCATTTCACGGAACCATCCGGCCAGTAAGCCAATGGCCAAGTATCTACCGGAATCTCTTGATTTCTATCTGTTTTTAACCGCAATGAAGTTTCTGGAAATAGGTAGCCTTCATCAAAAGGAACTCCGAAGCTTACAGCTTTGTCTTGTTCAGGAGTATTGCCGATCCAATGTAAAGGAACAGTAGACGTTTGGGGTGGCAAACATTCATAGCGGAAGTTTGTAATGCGGGTACGGGATAAGGTGGTACGAAAGCCGAACCATCCTTCTGTCAGAGGTTCGGCATCGCGGAAGTCCACCAGTCGCTTGCCGTCTATGTAATAACTAACCCTATTATTTTCATTTGTTATCTTAATGTGATACCAGTGATTCGCTTTTAGCAAATGTTCGGTATCTGTATATTCTTTCAATATGGCAGGACGTACTTTGGGATCTGTGATTCCTGCTTCATTGCCGTCATAACGACGGAAGCGTGTAGTAGAGTTATAATTTCCACCATATCCCATGTAATAGAGTTGCAAAGAATAACAATTCAGAAAGATTCCGCTACGCCACTTCTCACGTTTCCATATATTATCAGGATGTTTGGGGTCCGAAGCCATCCAAAAGCAATTCAGGTCACTCAAACGGTCTCCTTCTTTTTCTACAACTACACATGCATCATATTCAATGGTTACCCATCCGCTCATCTTTTCTTTCCTCCATAAGGTAAGGCCTTTAGGAGACAGTATTTCAGCGGTATCACCCTGAAATGTCACTTTATAATCCGGAGATTCCGACTCTACCTTCCAATATTTATGAAACTGGCGGGCGTTGAGGCCGGAAACTTTATTGTTTTGTGCGTTTGTTCCTAAAGTGATGAAGAGGAACAAAAGGATAAAGAGTTTTTTCATATGTATATTTGCTATCTCACCTTACAAAGGTAGGGAGAGCCGATCAATTAAGAAATAGAATATTATCCATATATATGGCGATTCGTTCAACTATGAAAAAAAGAACAACCCGACAGTTAGCCGGATTGTTCTTTTTCAACAAACTCATATCAAATAAGAGATTTCTTATTCAAAAACCTTTTTATTCTGCTTTTTTCAAAGTTTCAGCACCTACATAGTAACCTAAGTTAGTTCCCTGGTTATATCCCATATTCTGCATCGCTTGAGACATATCATAATTATGATCGGTCATCAAGTGAGGAAGACGGAATTCGGTAGGATGATTCGTGGAGAATATATAAATAGATTTCATGTCACTTGAACCCATTATTACTTCTTCACGATAGTCACCGAGAAAATCACCATAGTAACAAGGATTGTATTTGGTGCTATGGTTACCGTCATTGCTACCGTAAGTTCCAAAATATACCAAACGAGTCTTATTCGTCTTGTTTACATCAGGGTTCTCTTTATAGCTCACGACACAAGCACGGTCCAGCATTTCTCTTGTCGGCTGCCCGCTCCAATAAATGGCTACATTATACAAAACTCCACCACCAATACCTGTAGGATATGTACTGGATACCAATCCACTGCCACTACAACTGAATACCCCTTCCTGCAAAGAAGACCAGTACTCAAAATTCGGGCTATCCGGATCGATATCTGCCACAATACAACGACCGACATCAGTAGTCGAACCCGCTCCATGGCCGGTAATCAAGCCACCATCTCTTGCATCAATCACTTGACATCCATAACCGTGTCCTTGTCCATTATAATTGCCCGGTTCTTCAAATGAAGCAACAATTTGCAATCCTGAACGGTCTTTTATAAATTTGCCAACACATAAACAGTCACCATGACCGTTTCCGGTACACCACAATTCGCTTCCATCATCATCTATAGCCGCAGAACCATACAAGATTTCATCTTTTCCATCATCGTCCAAGTCCGCTACACGAAAACTATGCGAACACATGGACAACCATTTTGAAGAATGTTCGGCTGTATCAAACTTCCAACGGGTTTCCAGTTTATTCCCTTTCAAATCGAGTGCCCATACTTGCCAATTATGATAAATACCTCTACTGATGATCAGACTGGGGTTGCTTGTTCTCACTCCGGTCGCTTCGTCAGGTATACCATCCAGATAAGCCACCCCGATAAAGAAACGGTCCATGCGGTTTCCGTAATCATCTCCCCAATATTCACTCCAATATTTAGCACGCGATGCTTTTGAACCACTTCCACCACGAGGAATATTATCCACCCGGGTAATTTCACGTCCATCATATCCACGGCAAATAGAGATATATTCGGGACCTTCCATTATCAAGCCGCAAATTGTATTAATACTTGCTCCTGAATACCAACCCACAGCATCAGTCTGACGAATTCGATAATCGTTCACATTACCATAAGCATCGGTAATGACCTTACCATCCCCAAACTTCGTACCTTCTGAAGAACGGAAAGCTATTTCACATAAACCATCTCCATCAAAATCGTATAAAATATATGAAGTATAATGTGAACCGGAACGAATATTGATTCCCAAATCAATTTGCCACAAAAAAGTACCATCCATCTTATAAGCTTCCAACAAGGTCGAACCATTATTCCATCCCCCCTGGTTGGCACCATCATACGGTTCTCTCTTCACCACAATCTCCAGTTCACCGTCACCGTCCAAGTCACCTACCTGAATGTCATCAGGAGAATATGTAATCGATGCATCGGGTACATTCATGTTTAATCTGATCTCATGATAAAACTTTTCTGCCATTTCAGAGGTAAATGTATAATCGCAAAGCGTTTCAGCCTGATTGGCAAGAGTGACCCGGTATACATTCGTTTTTGATACATCAATATCTGCATCCACCCAAGATGTAGTATTTGAAATAGGTTTCTCATTCAATCTCACTTCCGTCTCACCGTCTACCGACTTATAAATATCAAAAGCAACATTAGACGGATCGGTCTTCAGTAATCTCCAGCTAATCAATGCGGATGATATGCCGGAAGAGTTATTGGCGTCAACATTTGGTGCCGGGTCGTAACTAACCCACATTGCACGGCTACCCGTTATAACTTCAGTAGGCAGAGGCGGCAACTCCTCTTCCGTCTGATTGCCATTGTTCACTTCAACGACGGGGTCATTATCCGAGCAGGCAACTATGGCCAGCAGACAAAACAGCCCCAGTATTATATAATGTTTCTTCATTTCTTTCGTTTTTTTATTCTATAAACATCCGTTCTATGCAAGAATATCCTATCACTATTCATCAGCATTCCGGTTGTGGGTTACCACCCCGGATTCTGCTCCAAATTAGGATTCTTAGATTTTTCACTCTGCGGAATCGGGAAGAAATACATCTTATCATCCCAACTTCTTTCTTTTACCTTACGTTCATACGTATAAGTATCATCCCCATTCTTCGTAATCTTCATTTCAACAATGTTCTTGAAATGTTTGTCACCCTCCTTCCAACGACGTACATCCCAAAAACGATGTCCTTCAAAGGCCAATTCTACCATACGTTCATTCTGATATTTCTTCCAGAAAGCATCATTGGTCATCCCTTGAGGGAATCCGGGCATCTCGGCACGCGTACGAACTACTTTGATAGCATCCACAGCCGAAGTTGTAAATTCACTATCCGTTGCATACGGACTACCCAGATACTTATATACAGCTTCCGCATAATTCAAATAGAACTCTCCAAAACGGAATGTAATCCATGAATGATAGGTCTTTGAAGCTGTACCGGCACGCAAGTCTACTGCCGTCTGACAATACTTCTTCAGATAATAGCCAGTCGGAGTTCCGCCACTCAAAGGCTCCGCATTTAGTCCGCCCTGATAGGTTTGCAGAGGAACAGTATTCCAGTTAGGCCACTTTTCGTCCCCATTCTTGGCAATAGTCAGATAGAAACGAGGGTCGCGGTTGGTATAATAAGGATTAGCAGGATCATAGTTATCCAACTCGTCCGGACGCAACCCTGAATCCTTCATCTCATACGCATCTACCAGTGTCTGTGTGGGACAGTTTCCACCTTTACAATTTTCCAACCCTACCGGGAAGTTATATCCCTCAAAAGAATTAGTGGTAGTAGTGGCACGACGGAGAAAAATCAATTCACTAGTAGCATCATTGTAACTGTCCTTACTCCATAGTGATGAATAATCGTCCACTAATAGTTTTGCCTTTTCAGCAAATCCATTACTGTCATCTAAAATTTCCTTATTGGCTTTAGCTGCACGATGCCACAGTTCTTTATTATCAGTCGGATTAAATAAAGGACTTGCCGCATACAATGCTGCACGAGCTTTCAAGGCCAATACCGTTTTACGGTTGGCACGTCCTGTTTCCGCCGGACTACTAGGCAATGCCATATCTCCCAGTTTACTGTAATCGACGATAATCTTATCTTTTATATCATCACATTCGGCTATGATATAATCAAAAATCTCCTGTGCCGGTCTGCGCGATAACGTATTCGATTCTTCAGCTGTTAATATATGGTCGCTAAACGGCACATCTCCATATTGCCGTACCAAGTTAAAGTAGAAATATGCACGAAGGAAACGTACCTCATACTGGTAATTGGTATAGCGGAACATCTGTTGTGCATAATCACTGTTCAAAGCCAACTCGGGAAATGTCAGTCCGGTAAACTTCTCCAGATATAAATTACAATTGGCTATCCCTTCATAACAGGACGTCCACATGCTACTTTTAGCATTCGACGGACTCCAAGAACCATTGTAAAAGTCTTCAATCTGATTTCCCGAATAAGCATATTCGGACTCATCGGTAGCAGAACCAAGAATTGCCCCGCTATAGTTTCCAAAGTCCACATCCATGGACAAATAGATATTTGTTATCAGCCCTCCTACATTACCGAAGTTGAGCTTCACAAAATCCTCATCATAATTATTGTACTCATGATATTCCATCTTATCTGAGCAGGAACCGAGTGCGGCTACACACATCATTCCGTAGATAATGTTTTTCAGTTTCATTCTTTCGCTTTGTTTTTATGATTAAAAACCAATCGTAACACCGACTACTACACTCTTATTCAGCGGAGTCGCTACACCATAACATTCCGGATCTGTCACATCAATATGATCTGAACAGAACAAGTCTGTTCCTCTGACATATAACTTGGCACTCCCCAATATCTTAGTCTTCTTCATCCATTCTTCCGGAAATCTGTAATACACCTCCGCGTTACGTAACTTCAAGAATGACCGGTCCGCCAACCAAACTGTATTAGCCTGATAGTTATTGGCATTACTCTGTGAACTCAAACGAGGATATTTGGCATTTTGATTTTCCGGTGTCCAACGATTCTCATAATAATGAGTAGAAAGTGTCGTATTATTTATCAACGGCCAAAACATACTCTTCGTATTCAAGACAGCAGAATAGTTACCTGTTCCCTGAAACATTACATCTACTCCAATCCCTTTCCATTCGGCTCCCAAATGGAAAGAATAATAAATTTCCGGGGCTGTCGTACTATAACCGATAGCTGTTTTATCATTGGCATCAATGATTCCGTCTCCATTCACATCTTTATATTTTATGTCTCCCGGCACTACCGTACTAAAGTTTTGTGGAAGGCTGCTTGCTATATCTTCTTTATCTTTGAAGAAACCTTCAGCTATCATTCCATACACTTGTCCCAACCGATTTCCTGTTTGCACAAGATTATTATATAAACGCGGTTCTTCCAGTTGCTCCTTAATTTCATTCTTATTCCAAGCAAAATTACCGCCAAGGTTGAACACTACATCTCCTAACCGTTTCATATAGTTAAGTCCTAGTTCCACGCCATAGCTATCAACGATTCCGGCATTCTCGAACGGAGCATCTACGCCCAACACATCGGTATATTTTCCTTCGGAAGAGACCCAAATATCTTTTCTCCGTTGGTAATAGCCTTCTGCCGTCACGTCCAGTCCATTGAACAACACGGCATCAACACCAACATTGTATTTATACGCTTTCTCATGTGTCGAATTAGCAGTTGCCAGGCGCCCGATAATAGTACTTCCGAATTCAGAGTCGTAACTACTGTTAAACTTATACTGTGTACCAGTAGTCGTATAAATCTGGTCCCAATAGTCATATATGGTAGTACTTCCGTCTTTAGGCAGATAATCAACATTGATCACTCCAAACGAAGCGCGCAATTTCAAGAAGTTCACCCAAGACACATCTTTCAACCATTTTTCTTCCGAAAGTACCCAAGCAGCAGAAATGGTAGGAGAGAAAGCCCATTTATGTCCCGGTGCCAATAAGCTGGAGGCCGAGCCAACCAATGCCAGATCCAAATAATAGCGATTAGAGAAGCCTACATGATTATACCAGGAAACATTTTGCCGATAAATAGTGGTATTCAGACCGTATGAATCACGATATTCATAATCCCATTTCAATTGAGAATACACATCCCACTTTTGGAACGAGCGATTATAATCTACACTACCTGCAAAGTTAAATTGGCGCGCCCAGTTGTCAATACCTGCACCCGAACCCATTTCACTGGATTCGCCACCTGAAATGGCAGTATAAAACGGACCGTTAGTTGTCCAGCTTGTTGCATAACCGGCATACGTATAAGTCTTGCTATGATCTTCCAGAATATTGGAATAGTTGTCATAAGCTAAACGAAAGTTAGCTCCCAATCCTTTCAGCAAACCAGACAAATCTTGTGACAAGGTAAGGTCGGCAAACAAACTACGAGAGTGTCCTTTAGAATAAGCAGCTCCCTGCGATTGTGCGACAGGATTCGACGTCCCCGCCCAAGTAGTACTTCCTCCCCAACTGCCATCTTCCGTACGAACCGGAAAAGCTGCAGAAGGAATCGAATAAATCATATCCCATAGGTTAACCGAAGCCCCCGGAATCCGAGATTCGGACAAGGTACCGAGAAGATTCAACTTCAATTTGGTAGTGGCGGTTAAATCAATATCCAGATTTGTACGCAAATTAGCACGTGAATACATATTTTGTGTAGAATATCCGTCATTTGCATTCGGGGTTTTGATAAACCCTTTGTCTGTTAATAAATTCGCCATAGTATAGTAGCGGAACTTTGCTCCTCCTCCACGGAATTCGATCGTATATTTATTAGACACTCCTCTGTCTTTAAAGGTTTCATCAATCCAGTTCACATTAGGATAGAGATAAGGGTACATACGGGAAGCCCCTCCACTGCCTACTCCATTACGGAAAGCATCGACTTCTTCCGGAGTATACCGAGCTCCCAAACCTTCATATCCACGCGCTTCATTCACTGCAGAAGCATACGTAGCCGCATCCACAAATTCCGGACGTCGAGACTGTGTGTTAATGATATGATCATACGTAAAGGTTATCTCTTTTGTTTTGTACTTACCACGCTTCGTCGTAATCAAGATCGCACCGTTCACTCCTTTGTATCCGTACAATGCCACAGCCGCGGCATCTTTCAGGATGGAAACGGATTCTACTTCTTCCGGACTCACCAAGCTCATGTCTCGTTCCAAACCGTCAACCAGCACAAGCGGTGTACTACTTGACAAGCTCTGCAAACCACGTACATAAAAGGTAGGATCTGCCATTAACCCGGTACTGGCCGCATTCTGCAAAGTAGTAAGGCCCAATCCATATCCATATAAAGAATTGGATATATTCCGGGAAGACCGCTTATTAAACTCTTCATTATAGGTGGTAGAAACTGCTGCCGTTGATTCATGACGATTGAATGTCCGGTTAGCTCCCACATCAATAGTCTGAGCTGCATATCCCATCACAATGGTCATCGGACCATCAGTCTTTGCCACAACTGTGGTAGAGCCTTTGTCGACAGAAACGACACTCAAGCGTTGTCCTTTCTCGACCGCAATCTCGAATTTACCATCTTTATCAGTTTCAACCCGGGTCTCCACTGCGCCACCTTCCACATTAACGGACGCTCCATAGACTGGGTTTCCCGATTTATCAACAACAATACCTATAATGTTGTTGTCTGTATTCTGCGCTCTGACCGGAATGCTCAAACAAACCAGTAAAGCCAGTATCAGAATCTTATTTTTTCTCATATAAATCAATATTCAATATTGTTTTAATCTATTTCGCTGTCTCACATTACCAACCCGGATTCTGAATCAATCCATATCCTTTGTTAATTTCCGTTTGCGGGAATGGAGAAAGATACCATTTGGGATCAAATCCGTATGTCCACCAACGACGGACCGGTTTGGATAACTCAAACCTTTCATATTCAAAACGAGTAGGCTGCAATGCTCCCTTGTTCTTATCTCCTTCATTCCATTTAGCATTTCCCGTTATACGATTACCGGTATCATCCAAACGATAGGTGAGCAACCCGTGCAGGCGCTTCTCGAAACGATCGGCACGTTTGTAACGGATAAGATCAAAGTAACGGCTATCTTCAAGCCCCAATTCCCGAACACGCTCGCACAGCAATTCTTCCAATAAGGCTGCTTTGTCAGAAAGTAAATTCTTATCTGTAACACACTCCGCCAAATCTTTCTTCAATCCTACACGGGCACGTACTATATTCATTTGGTTAATAGCGCCCCGGTGATCATTCTTGGCTTGAAGCAAGGCCTCTGCATAAGTTAAATAAATGTCAGATAAACGAAGATATACCCAATGCGTATACTGACGTTGGTACTCTGTTCCCAAATAATATTTCATATTTTTATAACCAGTCGCATAGTTACCTGATTCAAGCGCTGCATTTTGTCCTTCATCGTATCCTCCGACCCACAGTTCATAAGGTAAACCGGACATTGTTCCTGCACTCCAGTCTAACATCTTCGGCAATCCGTTTACCATGCAATGCTCATACAGACGAGGATCACGGGTTAATACGATTTCCGACAATAGTTGTTCTCCATTTTTGAATGTTCCGGTCAGGAACATTGCATCCAACTTACCTTCTGTTTCCGCCTTTTTCCAGTCAAACGGAGTACCGTCGGCCCATGGGAACATCTCCACATATTCCTGTGTAGGCGGATATTCGGTACGACAAAGTGACGGAACAGCCCAGGAATGCCACATATAAGAACTTGAGTTGAAAGCGTCCGACATATTCGTGCGGACAGAATGCAAGACCTCCTTGCTGTTCTGACGAATATATCCCATACGATATGCCTGCCGATACTGTTCCGGTGTTTCTTCCGAAGCCTTATTCAGGCTATATCCGCCTTGACTCTCCAGCTCTTTAAAGAATGCTTCACAAGCCTTCAAACAGTTATCCCAAAGTTCCGCATGGTAGCCGCCGTACCATACCAGATGCTGCTGTTCAGCCTCTGAGTTTCCTCCTGCATATCCGTTGACATCGTTAAACAACGGAGAAGCGGCAAATTGCCAGATTTTGCATTTCAATGCCATCGCACCGGCCTTTGTCCAGTGTCCGGCCTTGCTGGCAAGATCGGCATCAGCATAAGCCCACACCAATCCACCGGAATTGATAGCATCATCCAACATCTTTATCATGTAGTTAACAGTCTCCTCTACCGTAGCACGGGGGATTTCATAACCTGACTCCGTACCGGTGAATGAAGCATATAACAATGGAAGACCTCCATAATGACGGAACATATCAAAATAGCGTGCCGCAATCAGGCATTTAGCTTCTGCCACCAACTGAGTTTTTTCAGTGCTATCCATGCCCGGCACTCTATCTATATTTTCCATTAACAACCAGCACCAGCGCACTACTTCCCATACCATTTCCCGTGTATATGGGAAAATATTACCACGCGTGCCATAGTTGGCATTGAGAGAACCCAAATAATACTGCTGATATACAGTTGCGTCACTAAAATAAAGTGACCAGCAGTCTGTTAGCGCATCCTTCTTTCCTAAATAAGGACTGGAAGAATCAGGAATATTACCGTTACTGTCCGTATTATAAGGTAATCCGTAATACTGTCTACTGTAACAGGTATTCAAAAATTGGCGCGTATATTCCGCACTATTGAACACTGTGTCAATAGTAGCATTTCCGCCCGGTGCCTTATCCAAAAAAGAGTTTCCGAATTTAATTTCGTCCACACATGAAGTGGAAACCAAACAAACCGCCGCTCCCAACATCGCACCGATGAACCATTTATTTTGTAATTTCATTGTATCTTTCCTTTATCTATTTTAGAATCCTAATTTCAAGCTCAACGTATAAGTCTTGGACAATGGATAAGAAGGTGCATTAGTAGCTCTTGCCTCCGGATCACCCCACAAATAAGGTGTAATCGTCCACAAATTATATCCTGCAAAAGCCAACTGACATGTATTCAGTCCAAGTTTCTTCATTAATGGGAAGTGAAAATTGTATGCCACCTGAAGAGTTTTCAAACGCAAGTATTTGGCATCTTTCTCATATAAAGTGGAAGTAGCATAATTATTCTTTGCATTATCAATGGTAGCTCTCGGATACTCCGAAGATTGTGACGGATTTTCCGGTGTCCATGTATGATCCAGATGGTATGCCAACAATCCTCCCTGCTCGCTATTGGAAGATGAATAAAACGGTTGACGAAATACATCCGAAATCATACGACTTACATTCCAGGCCCCTGTCCATTGAGTACTTATTTCCAGATTCTTCCAACTGAATCCTAAATTAATACCTAGCATATATTCAGGATCGTCTGTAAAGCCATAGTCATAACTTGCATCATTTGCATCAATCTTACGGTCACCATTCAAGTCAACATATACTGCATCTCCATTTTGAAGAATACTCTCGTGAGTGGGGAACGGACGATTAAATGTCTGCTCATATAGCGCAGGTGTATCCTCATCATAGAAGCGCCAGAAAACATATTGACTACGCGAACCGATACGGTGTCCCTTCTGATATTGATATAAATTATTCTGCGGTGCTTCCTTCTTTTCAAGAATCTCATTCTGATTATAAGAAAGGTTAATACCCGCCCAATAACGGAAATTATCGCCAATCTTATCGTTCCATTTTAAAGAAAGTTCCCAGCCCCAACTGTCTACACTTCCTAAATTTGAATAGGGAGTAATGAACCCTAACATTCCCGGAGCTGTACCGTCACGCAAAAGGATGTCATTACGACGTTCTTTATAATATTCAAAGGTTGTTTTCAGACGGTCATCAAGGAAGTTAATATCAACACCATAGTTCCGTTTCAGAGCTTTTTCCCATGTCACAGCAGGGTTATTCTTAGCTACCTCACGCGCACCCAGACTAACAGTACCATTATCTGTTCCGAATCCATATCCCCAGGCGTTAGTTGCTCCTCCACTTGCCGTTACACGATTTGCCAAGTCACCTAAACCGACATTATATGGATCAGCCATATACATAAACCGCGATCCTCCAATATTATCGTTACCTACCAAACCGACACTGGCACGTAATTTCAAGAAGCTAACCACCGACTTCAAAGGACGGAAAAACTTCTCTTCACTCATCACCCAACCTATAGAACCAGCCGGGAAATAAGAAAAGCGCAAATCGGACGCAAAGTTTTCCGAACCGTTATAACCCACATTAAACTCTGCCATATAGCGGCTCTTCCAATCATAAGTGACACGTCCGACTAATCCGACATATCCATGAGGAATGTCCGAATATAATTTCGGATAATACTCTTTCTGTTGATTATACAAAACTAAGGCTGTCACCGTATGATCACCAAAAGTACGATTATAATTAAAGCTGGCTTCCATATACCAATTACGTGCTTTGCCTGTAGTATACGAATACTTCACATCTGTATTCTCTCCAAACTTACGATAAGCAATACTACCGTCATCCATCAATACAGGAGTGTATGTAGCAATAGACCCACCAGAACCGACTTTATTAACTGTAAACGAGCTGTTATAAGATCCCTTCACTTTAAAGGAAAGTCCTTTAGTCAAGAAGTCCATTTTTTGATCCAGAATCACATCCACATTCAGCGAATTGTTGCTGGTCTGGCTGAACCCATTTCCATAATATCCCATACCTGTACCTCCTGTAAATGGTAATTTCAGTCCGTCTGAATAAGTCTCATCGCTCGAATTTACCAATTTTCCATCTATGATTCCCGGACTGGAGAAAGGAGTAGCATAATACATATTTTTAATCAATCCGGAAGATCCCTGACTCGTACGCGGTTGATCTGAATTATTCACATTACTACTAATATTGAATGACAAAGTAGTAGTTTTGGTGACATCCATATCCAAGTTTGTACGATAGTTGAAACGACGGTACTGATAGCTTAAATTATAAGGAAGATTAAATTCACTAAAAAGTCCTCCTTGTGTATAAGCACCTGCAGAGATGAAATAACGTACTTTATCTGTTCCTCCCGAGATGTTCAGATTATGCTGGCTCTGAAGCGTAGAGCTTTTCATAATATAGTCAGCCCATTGTATATTTGGGAAACGAATAGGATCGGAACCATCTGCAAATTTTTGAATCACGCCATCACTAAATAAGGCAGATTTGCCATCACCGGACATCATTTGATTATGAAAACGGGCATAGTCATAGGAACTTGCCTGTTCTACCATTTTTGTAGGCATCAATACAGAAGCAGAAGTAGTAAACGAAATTTTCGCCTTTCCTTCCTTTCCTCGTTTAGTTGTAATCAAAATGACCCCATTTGCTCCACGAATACCAAATACGGCTGTTGCCGAAGCATCTTTCAAGATAGAAATGGATTCAATTTCATTCGGGTCGATATCACTCATACTTTCACGATCCACACCGTCTACCTGAATTAACGGTGAAGAATTTTCCCAAGTAGCTTTACCACGAATAAAAATTTCAGCGGCATCCGCTCCCGGCTCACCGGAATATTGTACGGTAGTCAAACCTGTCATCTGCCCTCCTAATACATTGGAAACCGAACCTACAGATACACGGGTCAAATCTTCTCCCTTCACACTAGCGATAGCTCCTGTCATGGTCACTTTCTTCTGCGTACCATAAGCTACGATTTCCACCTCTTCAAGTGCTGTCACATCCTCTACCAGAATGACTTTCATGTCATTTTTCGCTACTACTTTTTTATCGGTATAACCTATAAAAGATACTTTCAATTTCGCACCGGGACGTACATTTATTCTAAATACACCGTCAATATCGGTAATTGTACCATTAGATGTTCCTTCCGCAAGTACACTTGCTCCAATTATCGGTTCGCCTTGGCTATCTACTACTGTTCCTTTTATAGTACTTTGCTGCTGTACAACTTCAATGGCTGCCGAAGCTGTTTGCAATCCCCATGCAGGTGCAAAAGTTGCTATAGTGAAAAACAGAGCGACAGGTAAGGTTGTCCCCTTTATAAAGTTTTTCTTATTCATATATGTATATGTTCATGATATAAGTATAATTTTAACGGACTTTATATACCGTCATTATTTTAGAATGCAAGCATCATACGGAAATAACCGGCACGCGAATCACGTTCACAAATTATGTGATATCTTCCACCAGCCATACCGTGTGTCCATTGGTTGGCTGGAGAACGCTGTGTGCTACTCCAATAGTGTCCACTGTTAGTTCCTGACTCGACAGAGGTCATCTCATCACCATTTACATTCTTGAGACAACGGTTAATAACACTCAAATTCTTAGCGACTGTATCCCAACACATTATAGAGGGCAAATACCAAGGAGTCACATTTGCCGGAATAGCTTCCGCTTCACGATAAGCCTTGATATACGCATAAGCATGGTCGCAAGTAGAAGGACTACCCATACCTTCGTAACACATAGTAAGTAACTGTGTATTATTGTATCCCATTAGTGCTGGGAAAACCAATGAAGCATCATTCTTGTTAACATCCTTCTCTGTGTTACAACCTACAAACTTGTTTGCCCAATTCTCATCTGAAGTAAACCAGTCTGAATAATAACCGGACTTACTTGAATGGAACATTTTCAAAGCAACATCATTTTGTTCACTATCTTTTACCACAGAATTCTTAATAGATAGCACTATACCGTGCGTACATGCAGGGAAATCGCGACGCAAAGCATCAACTTCTGCTGAATAGAGTTCAGTATGTGTTACACTGGGTTGTGAATTTCCTACATAACATACAATACCAATCACATTCTCCGGCACCGTTTCCGCATCTACTGAAACTATTTTTCCATCTGCACAAAAATAGTCTCCTACCTGCAAAGTATGGTTGATTTTACTTTTATCTTCGATGGTATACATTTTCGCCGTTCCTCCTTCCAGCGTACCTTTAGCTTCATATTCCATCTCACTTACTCCAGAATAAGTACCCTTAATTGAGAATTCCTTCTTCGGATTAACCAAGAAACGGTATGTATCCGTACTTTCCTGATAATAAGGAGTTGCTTGAGTATTGTTCACTGTAAACGAACCGGCTGTTAATGGTAACAAATAATCATCTATACCGCCATTTGTAAAGCTATAGGTCAAATTAGGCATCTTCACTACCGCAAGAGCCATCCGATGTTGCATAGTAAAAGCGATCTGTCCTTTCAAACGATCCCCCTGAACACTACCCGTACTCGTCATCAAATCATATTGTGTATAATTTCCTTCATTTTGTTCACTGCCTATTTTCCAATTGTTGACGTATGTTTCAAAAGGATCCACCTTCGTCGGATCAAAAGTCACATTCGCATTATACGGATAGTATGCATAAAAAGTCATCCGCTGAAATTGTGAACCTTTGTATTCAATAGGATCCCCTCCATCAGTCAATTCCCAATAGCCATCTGTCAGTGTGAATTTCCGATTCTTGATATCCTCTACCACCGTTTCTCCTCTTACCGCAAATATACCGATAGCATCTCCGTTAGAAAATCGGGTAGTATATCCATTCTCTGTAGCACGTGTCTTACCACTTTCGTCCATAAATCCTTCATCAGACACACTAATCTGAAATCCCTGCAAAGAATCCGGTGTTTCTCCGGTGAGTTCTTCATTTTGCGAGCAAGACGCAACTATGGCTGCGCCAGCCAGAAAAAGCATTGATATATAATTATATATTTTCATAAATCTCATGTTTATATTTTTAGCATTTTTATCTATATTAGATTGGTAAACAGATCACTTCACAACAGGCTGTGGAGTTACGGTTTCTTCTGTAATATTCCAACTAGGATTAGTTATCTCTGTTCCAGTTTCAGCTATACTCGGGTCGGATGTTATAGGATCGTGGTTTTCATCCTCCCATCCTATTATTTGCGTTTGTTCTGTAATTGTCAACACATAATTATTGTCCTCGTATTTATTTGTCTTGATGATGTAATTATAAGAAAATCCTGATTTCAATTCTGTCAAGTTAGCAAACTCGGCTTCATAAAGATAACCGTTCATTCTAGCTTGGATAGTTACTTTGCCTTGCACCTTCTGTGGCAGTAAAATAGCTTGTACTGTATAATTATCCTGCTCTCCTATTTTATCCCAATAAATATCATCTTTATCCGTAACAGGGTCTTCACTGACTGTTGTCTCCCCTGTTTTAGGATTAAATGTACCATTATTCTTAAGCCCAATAAGATAACAAGTTATATCTGCCAAGTCCACACCTTCGCCAGCTTGAAACTCCAATCTAATACGACTCATCACATGATTGAATGCTAATGTCACGTTCGGGGTTTGTGATGTAGCCTTCCCTTTGGCAAAAAGAAAATCTATCTTCGCACGTTCTTCTGCTGTAGCTTGATTTTCACTAGCTGTAGTCACTTCTAATGCAGGTTGTTCTTCACCTGATGTACCAGAAAATGGAGCGTATGCCACTACATCATACTCTCCGGAACCTAATACCCAAATTTCTTCTGCATTTCCTCCTTTTGCTGCAAAAAGACCATTGCCCTTGTATTTGTAATGAATATTCACTTGTTCCGTACCACAAGTGATTCCTACCGAGTCTTCTGCCTCCCAGTTTGTTTCCGTAGCTCTTGTAACAAGATTGCTAGCCTCATGATTGTTTATTACTGCACTAAAAGAAACTTTCGCTCCCGTATCACCAGTAAACTGAATATCAGTTTCTTTAATATCGTTGCTACATCCTGCTAAAAGTAGTAAGGCAACAGCAGTTGTGACATAGTTTTTTTTCATACCATGTTTTTTAAAGTTAAACATATTTTTGTTGATTAGTAAAATCGTCGTAAAGTAAAAAAGACAATGGCTGCATTCTTTTCCAACCAGCAATTGAAATAAATGAAGCCTTTTTTTTGTTGTTTTCCATATTCATTAGTTATATCTGTTAAGTTAAACAAAAGTTAGATTCTCTTTTTAAACATAACTTTTCACACTCTACCTGTGAAAAAGTGTTGCAAACATAACGACTTAATCAAGATATAGCAATGCAGAATCGTACAAATGCATGGAAAATACCGTCTTTTGCACGATATTCCATGCTGTGGGAGCGATTTTCGATTAGTCCCTAATGACTATGAACCTTTTTGTTTCTATTTTATTGTATGGAAAATAGTAATTTATAAACCTAAAAATGATATGGCGAATTTTTCAATTGTAGTTGTTCCAACTAAAAAATTATCAAATGGCAGACATCGAATAAGGATAGCCGTAGCACATCATTCTCAAACCAGATATATATCTACCCAATTTACTTTGGATTCTGCCAGTCAACTAAAAAATGGTCGAGTAGTAAGGCATGAGAATGCAGCGAATATGAATGCTTGTCTTCGGAAACTAATCAATGAGTATGAAGAAATTATTACATCGATCAGCTATTTACCAGCAATTTCATGTACCGAGCTTATACGTATAATTACTTATGAACAAAAGAAAAAAGGTATAACCTTTCAAGCTGTTGCAAAAGAATACATGAATTTCATGAAAGGAGAAGAGCGGGAGAAATCTTATAAACTTTATAAGATAGCTTCCGAAAGATTAGTCAAATATATGAAAGGGGATTTTCCTTTAATTCAATTGACACCTATACATATCCAAGAATTTGCCAAAGTTCTTCACGAGGAGAATCTGGCAGATACAACTATCAGAATATATCTGACTTTGATAAAGGTGATATTAAATTATGCCGGTAAGATGAATTATGTATCTTACTCCATTCATCCTTTTGTCCTCTTTAAGATGCCGGCAAGTAATGTGCGGGAACTTGATTTGTCAATAGATGAACTGAAGAGAATACGTGATGTCCGGCTTTTAAAGCCTTCTTTATCCATGGTGAGAGATATTTTTATGCTTACCTATTATTTAGGCGGTATCAACCTGAGAGATTTATTAGTATATGATTTTAAAAATAAGAACGATATGCGTTATGTGCGTCACAAAACACGTAATAGCAAGAAGGGAGAAAATGAAATTGTATTTACTTTGCAGCCTGAAGCAAAAGTGCTCATAGATAAATATATGTCGCGCCCAGGGGCAAAGCCGAAAGGACCCTCA